>Ga0209437_100041_pt1 | contig 444465 bp, 326 predicted proteins | sample AraplaL_Cvi_mTSA_FD_184266 | JGI IMG/M metagenome (GOLD analysis project Ga0209437, IMG submission 184266) | Arabidopsis root microbial communities from the University of North Carolina, USA - plate scrape CL_Cvi_mTSA (SPAdes) (version 2) | ecosystem: Host-associated > Plants > Roots >...
AGGCTTTAAATACCAACAATAAGTTAATATTTAATGAAATTACCATCGATGTGCAGGGCCGGACGGTTGAAGTTAATGAAACCTCTATTATCCTCACCAGAAAGGAATATGATATGTTATTGTATTTTATTGCCAATAAGGGAAAAGTTATCTCTAAAAATGCCATAGCTGAACATTTATGGGGCGATGAAATGGATATGCATGATAATTTTGATTTTATTTATACCCCCATCAAAAACCGGTAACAGGAATTTATCGCTTGCTATATATTAAAAAGCTCTTTTGTTAGTTACAACCAATTCTATATTATAACCTATTTAATGCTATGCTAAAACGTGTACTATTATGTGTCTGTACTATTTTTTCGGCTGCTTTGTTTACGCATGCCGCTGCTCAGGACATTTATAAAAAAGTAACCGACGGAATTATTGTTAGCCTGCCTCAAAAATCAGCGCAGGATTCCCGCCTGCTCCGGTTGCAGGTGATCTCCGATAAAATTATCCATGTAACGGCCACTCCTGAAAGTTCCTTTCCCCGCAACAAAAGTCTAATGGCCTTAGATCGCATCAATTCACCTGTTAACTGGAATGTTGTGCAAAAAGGCAATCAGTTATTGCTGTCAACAGCATCAGTCACAGCACATGTATTGTTGCCGCAAGGTCTAGTGAGTTTTACCGATAAAGCCGGCAAGCTTATTTTAGCGAAAACGCTGAACGGACATTTACGCTTGTGTCCAACAATGGTGAAAGCTCCTATCATATTATCCAAAACTTTAACAGCCCGGCCAACGAAGCTATCTACGGCCTGGGTCAGCATCAAAACGGGGTTGTCAACTTTAAAAACCAACACCTGGAGCTACTGCAGAACAATACGGAAGTAGCGGTGCCATTCCTGGTTTCCAATAAGAACTATGGTATCCTGTGGGATAATTATTCCTTAACTAAATTTGGCGACACCCGCGACCTACAATCAATTTCAGGACTAAAGTTATTTTCCGCAGATGGGAGTGAGGGTTGGCTAACGGCTACCTATGCCAAAAAAGCCGACTCCACCAACGTTTTTATACAACGCCCCGAATCTGATATTGATTATTCTTTTCTGGAAGACATGAAGAATTTTCCTCAGGGTTATAAATTAGGAGAGGGTAAAGTAAGCTGGACAGGTTCGATCTCATCGGCTTATACGGGTAATCACCAATTTTGGCTTAAATATGCAGGTTATGCCAAGATATGGATCGATGGTAAATTACTGGCCGACCGCTGGCGTCAAGGTTGGAACCCCGGTACCGCAATACTGAATGTCGATTTGATCAAAGACAAAAAGTATCCCATCAAAATTGAGTGGCTCCCTGATGCCGATGAATCATTCATCGCGTTAAAATGGCTGAGTCCTTTAAGTAAGCAACAACAAAATAAATATACGTTCGACTCTGAATCTGGCAATCAGCTCAACTATTATTTTATATATGGAAAAAATGCCGACGATGTTATCTCCGGATATCGTACTGTTACCGGCAAGGCTGTCATAATGCCCCAATGGGCAATGGGTTTATGGCAAAGCCGCGAGCGGTATAAAACCCAGGATGAAATATTGAATACGGTAAAGGAGTTCCGGGCGAGGAAAATACCGCTGGATAATATTGTGGAAGATTGGTCATACTGGAAGGAAGATCAATGGGGTAGCCAGGAATTTGATGAAAGCCGCTTTCCTAATCCTGCCGGAATGATCAGTACACTACATGATCAATATCACATGCACTTCATGATCTCGGTATGGGCCAAATTTTATGAGGGGATTGATAGCTATAAGCACTTTGATAAAAATGGTTGGTTATATAAACGTAATATAGCAAACCGCCAAAGGGATTGGATAGGTAAGGGGTATTTTTCTACTTTCTATGATGCCTACAACCCGAAGGCCCGCGAGGCTTTCTGGGGGCTGATGAATAAGAAATTATACGCCAAAGGGGTGGATGCCTGGTGGATGGATGCTTCAGAACCAGACATAACTTCCAACCTGAATATACAGAGCCGTAAAGATTTTATGAATCCTACCTATTTAGGCTCATCTACACGGTATTTTAATGCTTTCCCGCTGCAAAATGCAAAAGGTATTTACGAGGGGCAGCGCGGTACCAATCCAAATACGCGTGTATTCCTGTTAACCCGATCAGCTTATGGAGGTTTGCAGCGATATGCGGCAGCAACCTGGAGCGGCGACATCGCTGCCCGCTGGGATGACATGAAAAACCAGATCCCCGCAGGGATCAACTTTGCCCTATCGGGTATTCCCTATTGGACTATGGACATCGGTGGTTTTGCCGTGGAGCACCGTTACGAGCAACCAAACGAAAAAGACCTGGCCGAATGGCGTGAGCAGATAACCCGTTGGTACCAGTTTGGTTCATTTGTGCCCTTGTTTCGGGTACATGGTCAGTTTCCGTACCGCGAAATTTATAATATAGCGCCCGAAAATCATCCTGCTTACCAGAGTATGCTTTATTATGATAAGCTGCGCTATCGGCTGATGCCTTATATCTATAGCCTGGCAGGCATGGCATATCACCATGACTATACCCTGATGCGTGGTTTAATGATGGATTACGGACAGGATGAAAAGGTGAAGAATATTGCAGACGAATATCTTTTTGGCCCAGCTTTGCTCATCAATCCTGTTTATACCTATGGCGCTACCAGTCGGAGCATTTATTTACCAAAGGGTAATGGCTGGTATAATTTATATGATGGAAAATATACATCCGGAGGGCAAACTATAACAGCGGATGCACCTTATGACCGCATTCCCGTATACATAAAAGAGGGTTCAATTATCCCTTTTGGCCCCGAGATACAATATACCGGCGAAAAACCTGCCGATTCGATCACCCTATATGTGTATACCGGCAAAGACGCCACCTTTACCCTTTATGAAGATGAAGGCACAAATTATAACTATGAAAAAGGCGCTTTCAGCACTATACAACTTACCTATAACGAAACAAGTAAAACGCTGACTATTGGTGACAGGAAAGGCACTTTTACCGGCATGCTAAGCAACAGGAAGTTTAACATCGTATGGATTAGCAGGAATAAAGTCGTACCGCTGCATTTTGAGCCGAATAGCGATCAGCAGATAGCTTATAAAGGGGAAAAAGTAACAGTTAAGCTTTAACCTCACCCTAATGAAAAATAAATTTTTATCACTTGTTGTAGGGAGCTTGCTTTTTGGTCATGTTTTCGCGCAGAATAATAATCTCGCCAAAAAACAATATTACGACAATCTTTTGCAGTCGAAAGAAGCAGCATAACAATCATGGTAACATTTTTTTTCAAAAAAATGTACAGAATACCACTATAGATGAAGTGATTGGCGGGCGATTTATATAAGTTGATGCAATATTATATAACACACCGCTGTTACCAAACAGCGGTGTGTTAATAGGTAATTAAACGTAATTATTGTCTATCTCACAAGCACGGCTTACCTCTTGTACAGTTGCAGGGGAGTCAAACCGAAATAGACCGCTTAAGCCCCGTTCTATTCTTGATGCTCTGATCGCTGCCTTTACCGCGAAAAACACAGATGCTGCCAATACCAGCGGCGGCTCCCCGATCTCCTTGGCAGACATAATATCTGTTGGATTTTCCGGAACATTCACCGAGCCCCTTGGGAAAAGATGCACATTCAGCTCCAGTGGAATGCTGGTGGTAGCCGGTGGTTTGTAGGTCCAGGTATTTAACGTGTTTAATCGTCCTGCATCCGGACCGTCTGGTTCAAATACCAATTTTTCAGATAACACATAACCAATCCCCTGAACAAAGGCACCTTCTACCTGACCAATATCAATAGCCTGGTTCATACTCCAGCCGGCATCATACACAATGTCAGAACTTAATATTTTGGTTTCACCGGTTAATATGTCAACCTCAACTACAGAGCAAGCGGCAGAATAAGTAAATCCACTGAAGGAATCAAACTCACCTGGTGCACCAGTCTTGCTGCTCTCATAACCAGGTATGATGGGCTGTTGATCATATGTTTTGTAGGTAATATTAGGGAAAGGCACCTCGCCACCATGAATGGGGATATTCAAACTACAAGTTAAGCTAATCCTGTTTTGGTAGGCCATGGCTACCAGGTTTTGCCAAATGATGGGGTGTCGTCCGCCTTTAAGAGGCTTAGCCTGCCAGCCAGCCGCTCCATAATTCCAAAAGTCAATACCTTGAGTTCCACACCAGTCGTCGCCCTTGATTTTGAGCATTTCGTACCCAAATTCAGTTATACGGCTTCTTAGCTGTTCGCAAACTCGCTTAACGGCTTCTGCGCTATAAGTTGTTCCGGTGGATGCTCCTGTACTGGTTGGATTGGTAACGATACTGGTTTTAGGGCTTTCAATTTCGATGAGAGTCATTGGGACATTCAAAATATAGGAGGCTACCTGGCGCACCTGTGTCAGTAAACCTTGACCCATTTCTACGCCGCCCTGATGAATAATGATACTACCATCCCCCTGATACACCGAAATCATAGCGCCCGCTTGTTCAAGCATGGTAAGGTTATAACCAGAGCCGTATTTTACCGGCATAATAGCTAACCCTTGCTTACGCCATTTGTTTTTTTGATTAAATTCCTCAACGGCGGCAACTTTGATATTATAATTGCAAACGTCTTTTAGATATTTCCAGACATCCTTCATATAACAATAGGAAAGTGCCTGACCAAATGGGGTAACGTCGCCGCGGTCATATAAATTTATTCTGCGTACTTCTTCAGCGGTCATATTAATAGAGAATGCGGCATCATCAATAGCATTTTCCATCATTACTTTACCCTGTACATCGCCAAAAGCTCTGAACGCCGTAGAAGGAGCTGTATTGGTACGGCAAACATCAATTTGCGCCTGGAAATTGGGAATGCGATAGGCATTATCTGCCCGGGTAATGATACAATTGGAAACAATGAACGAGCAATCATAAAATGCGCCTCCATCGCCCCACATCCGGTTCAGCAGGCCTCTGATTATGCCCTTGTGCGCCGGTGTAGTTTCGCCTTTATCTATAGCTACCTGATATTGTGCATAATAAGCATGCCTTTTACCGATCATGCCAGTATCCTGTTCACGTGTAAGAGCTAGCTTGACCGGTTTCTTTAGTGCTTTTGCGGCGACAGCGGTCGCTGCAGCCACAAAGCGTGTTTGCTCTGTTTTGCCACCAAAACCACCACCTACGGGTGGTACCTGTATATCTATGCTGTTATATTGAGCTCCCAATGCTGATGCAATAGTGCCATGAATAGTCATAGGGCTTTGTGTAGATGATTTGATCACTATTTTGCCACCGTCTACAGGTTCTGCTATAGCCGCCTGGGTTTCCATATAGAAGTGTACCTGCCCGCCTGTTAGCTGCGTTCCTTCAACAATCTGGCAAATGTTGCCATCTACTGTTCCGGTTCGGTTGATTATGTTTTTATCAAGCGCGCCTTTTTCGTTGATCCATTCCAATTGAGTGCCGGGCCTGGTTATGCGCCATATATGTGAAATAAAACTCGCTGTTGTAGGCCAGTCGGGATAAATATTGCCATGAGCAAGCGCATCATCAATACTTAAAACAGGTTTATTCTTCCAGCTTTTCGGGTCGGGATCTATTTGAACAGGAGTATAGGCAACACAGTTGTCTGCAACATATTCGGCAATTGTGGCGGCTTCAAGCTCGGTTTTGGCACCTACTAATGCAATAGTTTGGCCAACATAGTTAACCTGATCAATGGCAAAAACAGGCTGATCAGATCCCATGCCCTGCATATTGCTGGCGCCATTTTTGAAAGCTTCACTGGTAACCATGTCAACAAAACCTGCAAATGTTTGCGAAAGATAACTGCGTAAATCAGTAGTATTTGCACGCCCTTTTTTTCCGGGAATAATGAAATGGTAATCAGCCAAAGCCCGCCTGCTTTGTACCAGCGCCGCGTTTACCGTATTGGGAGGAACCGGCAGTTCATGTGTGTAATGTAACTGACCGGAAGCCTGTTCCATGGCCGTAAATTTCACATAAGGCTGGGCTACCGGCGCCCTGAAGTCCTGTGGGGCATAAAACTGTAAGCCATTACTAACGGGCCATCTGCCCCAGGTAATGTCTCCGCTTGATCGTAAGTGCGGTGGTACAGGGCCTCCTTTTTCCAACAGGGCTTTTACAATGGCCTTATAAAGAAAGGAAGCGGTTAATTGCTGTTTATATTCGTGCGTGAAACCTTCATCAGGAAGGCCTTTCATTCTGGGAGCCCATTGCGATAATATCACTCCAACCTCACGGTTAAGCGTTTCGATGAGCAAGGGGATCCTTTCCATCGATAATACGTTATTTTGCAGCATAACCTCTGTGCTTACGGCCCGCCATGGAAACGGCGCCAAACCTCCGAATACTATCGCCGCGTGTGTTACTTTAAGATCGGCGCCTAATCTGATGGTACAACTAGAGTTAACTATGCTGTGCGCATTGACATCGCGAAGGGCAACTTTTTGTGCCAGCTGAACATCATTACTATCTCCAAAAGGTATGTAAACAGATACCAGGATCATTCTTTGTGCCAGATCAGGGTGATTTTTGATGATGATCGACAGATCGTCTATATAAGCAGTAGTAGTCTGTCCTCTGAAGTTTTCGGGGTCGATGTATTCAATTTGGGCATAGCACCCCAAAAGCGCGGTCATTAAGTCCGACGGAAATGGCTCACCGGTTCCCGCAGCAATATGTTTGAAAACCAACATGGCATTACCACCTACAGTTGCCGCATTCCTTACGATCCTGCCGGCCGTACGTTGAGCCATAAAAAGTACCGCCCCCCAGGGCACAGTCTCCCGGTCCCTTCCTTCGGGTATGTTAACCGGGTATTTCTTTAGGGCCAATTCCAGCGTATCAATCAGATGGCTGTAAGTTGTGCCCGCGCTTACTTTTATCCCTTTTTTATCAACTACCGGAACAAAATTTAATTCCTGCACGTGACTGATATCGATCAAGCTGTCTGCATTCAGGAATTCTTGTTTGTATATTCCATAAGAAGTATTGGCATGTACAAGATGAGGTTTATGCCCACTATAAATTTTCCAATAATCAACCAGTTCACGCAGTGAAACCGGGCTAAGCCATTGCCTTTGATTATTCAAAACCGATACTGCTGGGGCAGGCTGTTTAGCTTCCGGTGGAAAAGGAATAACGATGAATGGGGCCGGCAATTGTTGTTGCACGGCCTCGTCGCCCAGGCATTTCATCCGTTCCAGTTCGTCTTGTTCCGTCCAGTCAGATGCAAAGGTTTTCATTCCCGTGAGTATCGGCCTGTACCCTGTACAACGGCAGATGTTGCCGTCAAAGATGGCCTCGATCTCTTTTTTTGTAGCATTTGGGTTATTAAAGATAAACTCAGACATGTTCATCACAAAGCCAACCGTACAATAGCCGCATTGTGTGCCATTATTCATGGCAAGGCGATGTGCCACCGGGTTCATACCCAGGTGACTGAGCTCTGAGGGATGTTGTGGAGTTGCAGTTTGCAGTAATAGGTTTGGTGAAATATCTGCATTTTCTGCCTTTTCAACAGCCATAGCTACTTCAGCCCTTTTTGCCTGGGCGTCTTCATATGCCTGCTGTGTTTCGGCAGGCAAGGGCAGATCTGCGGGCCGGCCGGCTCGGCTGGATACTTGGGTGTGAGTAAGAAATTCGGGATTGGGGCGTCGCGCACCGCCTGTGCCTTCAACGGTTGTAACCACCATGCCATCAACGGCGATCAGTGGTCGCAGGCATGAATTGATAGCACGGTGATGCTCTTTTTTTTCTTTCGCATCCCAGTCAGACAGGATCACGGTGCAACCACCGCAACCGCCTTGCCCGCACGGTTTTTTAGGGCCGGCAAGATTTACCTCCGGCGAGCGCAGATAATCTATTAATAAGGTATCAACCGGCGGATCTTGTACAACAACCTGCCTGCCGTTCAAAAAGAAGGATATGGAATTACTCATGGTAGTATCAGCTTGAATTAATTACAGATTGGGGGAATTAAAAATTACCCTGGGTTTCAGGAATTACATTGGCTTTTTGTCTTGGGCCTGCTTTTTTCAATATTCTGGCCCTTTTAAATGGTACCCCGCCGCGTCTTACCACATGCTCAACACCAGAGAACTGATTGGCATAATAGCCACCTATGTTTTTATTTTTCCAATCCCAGTAATACCCCAATGCCAGCGATGTTTGCAAAGAAAAATCGTTGGACAGCGCCTGTTTAGGGTTATAAGCTGTACCGCATCTGAAATTCTGATAATATTTTATCCAGGCCGGATCGTTAGTTTGTGTAAGATGGCCCATGGCACCATTTGCCAGCGTGTCGCCGATAAAGGCTTCATCAGGCACCAGCGCCGCCACTTGCGGAAACTCGGCAGTTTGATGGCATGACATACAAGACGCGGTATTCAAATCAACCGGGCCGTCAAGCCTGCCTCCCCAACCAAGATGCTGTGGTGGAAGATCGGCGGATGTGTTAATAAACGTTTCTTTCAGCGTATCGTTGATCATGGTTTTAATGACCGGGTAGGGGTTTATCCAATTAGTTTTATATTGCGGGTCGTTTCCGAACTGTATACCAACCGGAACAAGATTTTTTACCCGTTCGCGCATAGTTTTGCCATTATTCAGATTGCCATTATAACAGAAATTGCCAAATATCCATCCGGTGCCATATTTTTCGGCTCTTTTATCCCGCACCATAATATCCATTTGTATCAGGTGTACTTTTTTTACAACGCGGTTAACACTATCAGCAAACGTTGGTGTAATGTAAGCTGTTCTTGCGTATGAATCTTTAAGATAAGGTACATCTGTAGAATCCAGATCGGTATACAACAATTTAAATATCACGGTACCTTCCGGGAAACCACCTTTAGGCCCCTGGGTAACGAATGGATCCGGGTCGTTAGCTGTATCCCACATTTTGTAAAGCACGTGGCCGGCAAAATCATTATAGAACCCTAGGGCATATACCTGTCCGGGATGTTTTTGCTGAGGAGATAACTGATATGGGTTAATGGGAGCTTCTTTGGCCAAGCCGTTAAAACCCTCGGATGCAAGTGGGCCATAATGTAACCATGGCATATGATACCAGCTGCGCTTTTTGTTATCCTGTGCTATGAAATTAGCCTCAATCATGCCATCAAAACAATAGTCGCGGGCGGCCATCAGCCATTCTTTCCATCTGGCTTTATCATCAAATGGTATTTTAAAAAAATCAGGGATTTTATCTTCAGCAGGCAACGTTTTGGGATAGTCCTGGCTCAACTTAAAAACTTTTTGGCCGGGGTATTCTTTTAAAAACTGGTTTATCGGGATCATGGCGCCAAAATCAGGGAAGGTGTTTTTGCTTTCTTCCTGGTTTTCGGAGTCTCCGTTCCTGTGATCATTCGGGGCAGAACAACGGACAATAATGGTGATCATAAAAATGGATACGACGATCCATAACATACGGTGTTTGTTCATAGTTTAAAGGATTAGGCAGGTTTAAATATTTATGTTTAATTATTGTTATATAAATATAAATATCAATTATGTTTTCATAATACTTTTAATTAATATGAATAAAATGAATTAAAAATTAATATAATTTCGTTATGCTAATAAAAACATAACGACGCTGGGGGTAAATAAATTTAGATTTATGATATTAATGATGCTGGGAGTTAATAAAATATAGTATTAAAATATTGCTGTATATTTTACAATATTGTATAGGTATATTTTAAGGAATTGAATTCCAGGTGTTTAATTTTAGTAGCCCGTTGATGATATTTATTAATTGCGGAATTTGGCACTTGAGCGACTAATCGCTCCAAAGAAATTGATATTGATCTTTTATGGATGGGATAAATAGATAAAATAAACATGAATATTTTATTGTTTGTATCGATATATTTGAAAATATATAATGACCTTGATTTAGCCAATGAAAAAAACTCTACAAAAAAAATCCATCACACTATTAGGTTGTATTTTCTGTATTTCACGCCTGTATGCCCAAGCAAATTCGCCACAGGCAAAATCTGTTGCTAAAGACACAACTACGCTTGATAGCGTAGTGATAAGAGATAGCAAGCTCAAACACCTGCCTGATGTTGAAGGAACTTACCTGTTCGCCGGGAAAAAGACCTTTTCCATTACGCCGGCAACCGGAAGGGCCAATCTGGCTAATAGCACTATTCGTACCATATTTGCTACCATTCCGGGTGTAAATGTTTGGGAAATGAGTGGCAATGGTTTCCAGGTAAATATTGGAACCCGGGGGACAGACACCCATCGCTCAAATGAAACGAATGTACGCCAGAATGGTTATAACACTAATTCCGACCTGTTTGGTTACCCCGAAGCGCATTACGTACCTCAATTTAATGCCGTGAGTCAGATCCGGATTGTACGCGGGGCGTCGGCGCTGCAGTTTGGAAGCCAGTTTGGCGGGATGGTAAATTATAAGATAAAGGAGGGCGACAGTACAAAAGTTTTCGGCGCGGAAAGCGAACAAACTGCAGGATCTAATCATTATTTCAACTCTTTTAATTCTGTGGGTGGCCGTAGCGGTAAATGGAGTTATTATGCCTACTATGCGCAGCGATCCGGTGACGGGTGGCGGAATAACTCACGTTTTAACGGGCAATGGTTTTATGCTAATTTAAAATACCAGTTTAATGATAATGGAAGTATTGCCCTGCAATTCTCCAGGGTTAATTTTTTTGAGCAGGATGCAGGTGGGTTAACCGATGCACAGTTTAATGCCAACAACCGCCAGTCAACCCGTACCCGTAATTATTTTGATCCTGAAATTAATATCCCGGCGCTATTATTTAATTACAAATTAGGTACACGTACCAAACTCGAAGTGATATCCCACGGTATCATTGGTCAGCGTAACAGTGTGCAGTTTTTAAATAATCCCGGCGTAGCGGATACCGTAAATAAAAAGTTGAATAGTTATAATCCCCGTCAGGTCGACCGAGATTATTATTACGGGTTTACCACCGAAGCACGCCTGCTTACCCAATACAAGCTGGGCGATTTGTACAGCACATTCACATCTGGTTTGCGTTATTTTACAGAACGCACCATGCGCAGACAGAAAGCAACGGGAACTACCGGCTCTGATTACGACTTGACCGTTATTAAACCCTACGGTATCGATCTGCATTTAAGCACACGTAATTATGCTGCTTTTGCAGAAAATACTTTCCAGATCACCCCTGAATTTACCATAACACCCGGAGCCCGTTTTGAGATTATTAATACCAGTCTTAACGGTGTAATAGATAATGGGTTAGATCATGTATCCTATGGCAACAAACGCAATTTCCCCTTGTTTGGTACCGGGCTTCAATACCAGGTTACCCATAATAGTCAGATTTATGGAAATATCTCCCAGGCTTATCATCCGTTTGCTTACGCTAATATTATCCCGGGGAATGATTTGGCTGTTGTAGATCCCAATCTGAAGGACAGCCGGGGTTACAGTGCTGATTTGGGTTACCGGGGAAACATTGGTACTATATTCAATTATGATTTTGATCTGTACTATGTTTATTACGGCAAACGGATAGGTAACCTTACGGAAGTGAATGACGCGAAACAAACCTATATTTATACCACTAACATCGGAAACGGGGTTGCAAAAGGTGCCGAAGTTTTTACAGAAGTCTCTCTATGGCGGGCATTTGACCGTTCAGCTTCTGGCGATATCCGTTTATTCAATTCTTTTTCCTATGACCATGCCCGTTATACCAGCGGATCAATTACCGCGGGGGCTACTAATATCAGCTTAGCTGGTAACTGGCTGGAAGGGACACCGACCTGGATAGACCGTGCCGGTTTAAGTTATTTGGATAAGCACATTACTACCACCGTACAATTTAGCTATGTTGGTAAAAACTTTACAGATGCAAATAATACCATTTTTAACCCAACCGGTTTAAGTGGTATTGTGCCTGCTTATCACGTTGTTGACTTGTCGTTCAATTATAGCTTTTTGCGGAAGTATCACATTTTTGGCAACCTTAATAATGTGCTGAATGCTAAATATTTTACGCGAAGGATAACCATTTTGCCCGGCCCTGGTATTTTACCGGCCGATGGTATTGGCTTCAATGTCGGGTTCGGCATAAAAGTATAAATGAATGTATTGCCATGTGATATGGAACGGTTGTTGTCATTAGCTATTGATGAAAGAAGATAATATAAAAAATGCAGCCAGGATTTTCCTGGGCGCTAACCTGATCTTTGCAGGCATCAGCCATTTGACTTTCGCAAGGAAAGCTTTTAGGGCCCAGGTCCCGAATTGGGTTCCTTTAAAAAAGGATGATACCGTAGTGTATTCAGGAATAGTTGAAATAGGCTTAGGTTGTGCAATAGCATTAGCACCAAAAAATTATAGGGCGGGTGTGGGAAAAATAGCGGCTGCTTTTTTTGTTGCTGTTTTTCCAGGCAATATTGCTCAATATACGCATAAAAGAAGTTCATTTGGATTGGATACAGATGCCAAGAGATTTATCCGTTTATTATTTCAACCAGCTCTTGTTTATTGGGCCTTAAAAAGTACAGGTGATGGTAAATAAGCATATTTACTATAACAGGCATTTCAGAAGGATTAAGTAATAATAGATTATCGCTGATTTCTTCAGAATAACGGCATAAGTCTAATTTTGATATTTAGTAAATCGAAGTCTATCCCTGAAATGGCCCACCGGGCACTCCCCAGTCCCAATGCGGCATGGGTATGTCTGGTGGTTCGTTGATACTCGCCAGGTTTGAATTGATAACCGCTATACGCGTTCCCCATTCAAGGTAAGCCAGGAAGGCCGAGCGAAACTCAGGATCGTCGGGTAGTTTCAGCTCGTCGGCAGTTTGCAGGAGCAGGTCCATCCAGCGTTGGCGATGCTGTTGGGTAAGGTGTTTGGAAAGATGGTGACGGATCATTTCGAAATGACTGCCTTCGTTTTCGCTGTACAATTTTGGGCCACCCAATACTTCGGCAATAAAATGAGCAACGTGAAGCCTATGTTGCGGCGACATTTGTTTGAAGATTGGCTGTAGTAGGTCATCTACCAATACTTTATCATAAAACTGATCGAATAGTGCTACGAATACCGGCATGCCGCCGGCCCATTCATAAAGTGAAGGAACGGATTTATTGTTGTTCATAGGAGTTATATTTAATCATCTTTAATGCTGACCAAATGTATTCTATGCAAAATATAAAGTCAATAACTAACTAAAAAGTAGGTTGTTACGGGCGGTGAATTGTCTGGGAAGGATCTTTTGTATATGGCAAAGTGGCACATTAAAAATTATATGAGCTACGTTTATATTGCTGTACTTGACAGGATTAAATTTTGGCAGGAAATTTAACGGGATGTAAAACACCTGCCTTTTAATTGCATAGGGGCGTTATAGATGATTGATTATGATAGTATTAAACGAAAAAATATATACATGTCCGGTTGACGTAACACTGGGGCTAATGGGTGGTAAATGGAAATTGCTCATTTTGTTCCATTTACACCATTTTGCAAAAAAAAGCTACAGTGATTTTAAGGCGAATCTTCCTGGTATTTCTGAAAAAATGTTATCACAGCAATTGAAGGAGTTGGAAAGGGATAAATTAATAGCCAAAAATCAGCTTTCCGTAAAACCGAACCGTGTAGAATACTTTCTTACGGCAAGGGGACAATCGCTCGGTCCTTTGTATGAGTTTATCAGTAAATGGGGAATTGACTACCTGATGGAAAATAATATAGATTATATCAAAGACCAGCATCTTTACAAATAGTTTAGCCTGCCTTTTGGATAATTGGTTATTTATTAATTGTTGTGAATAACAGTGGTTTTATATTTCAATGATCTTCCATTTCGTTCAGAAAATACCGCTTTTATCTCTGCAATGATAGACAGCGCGATCTCTTCTGATGTTTCAGACCCGATATCCAGGCCAACAGGCCCGTGAATTGCTTTCTGGTTCTTTTCGGTTATAACGTTGCCATTCACCTCTAACTCATCCAGCATACGTTCCAGCTTTTTCTTGGGTCCTAAAATGCCTATATAAGGAGGGTGTAAGGGCAAAAGCTCTTTTAACAAGGCAATCTCGTAATTATAATTATGTGTCATCAGCACAAAGGCCGTCCAGTCATTTATTTCCAGGTTATCTAAAGCGCCTTCAGGTTTAGTAATCAGGATCTTTTTAACCGCCGGAAAGCGTTCAATAGTGGCATAATTTGGCCGCCCGTCGATAAGTGTAGTATTCCAGCCCAATACAGCGGCAATCCTGGTTAATGGGATAGCGTCATTTCCAGCGCCGGCAATAATCAAAGAGATTAAAGGTTTTATGCACTCCACAAACGCAGTGTATCCATGGTAAGCTGTAATAGTTGAACTTTGATTATCCAGTGCATTTTTTGAATCATCCAATAGCTCGCTTTTATAAGGTAGAATTTCCAAACCATTCCGAAGCGTTTGGCTATCTGTGAGGCATAAACATGACCCTGGCTGTGGTGCCTTACGGTCTTCAAGGGAAAATATGGTAACGAAAACTGAATGGCTCCGTGAGTTTATTGTCGCTTTCAATAATGTTATAGGGTTGGTTTGTGTATCATTGATCGGTTCGATCAAAATGTGAATAATGCCGTTACATCCCAGGCCAACACCAAGTTTTGCATCGTCATCATCCATCGTGTCATAAGTAACCAACAACGGTTCCTGCTGTAATATGACCATTCTGGCTTTGCGTAAGGCATCCCCTTCCAAACAACCACCACTTATAGCCCCGGTCAATTGCCCGTCTTCAGTGATTAGCATCCGGGCGCCTGCTCTGCGATAGGCAGAGCCTTCCACAAGCACTACGGTAGCTAACGCGGTTTTCTTTTGTTCATTCACAGCTTTTTCGTAAGCTGTCACGATATCAATAATTTCTTTCATAGGTAAACCAGCTTGTCCACTGTTTATATTTTTGATAAACAGGTACAAGCTAATAAGGTTATTTAGATGTCGGTTAAAGTTATTGTGCTTCTATTCGAAATACTTATATAAATATCGGTGGATATTTTGATTTATACTCATAACAGCGAAAAAAATGATTTGAGTGATGTAAGTATTGTAAAACCGAAAATGGGAGAGGGGGGCAGGTCCGAATCCTGAATCATTGCAAAAAAGACTACTTTATCATCTGGCAATTGCAATTGCTAATTTTTGAACGACTGTCTGAACTCCATAGGCGAAAGCTGGGTTTTAGCTTTAAACAACCGGCTAAAAGATTGCAAATGTTCAAACCCCAATTCGTAAGCAATTTCGCTCATAGAAAGTTCGCTGGTGGATATTTTTTCTTTGGCTCTTTCAATCAGTTTTTCGTGGATATAGTACTGAGTGTTTTGCCCTGTATGCATCCGTAATAAGCTGCTTAAGTATTTTGGGGTGATATAAAGCATGGCCGCAATATCGTTTACAGTAGGCAAACCTTTACTTGCCGGCTGCCCACTGCTTAAATAGGCATTCAATACTTTTTCCAGGCGGTCAAGTATTTTATGGTTGGCCTTTTCGCGCGTAATAAACTGGCGGTTATAGAACCGCTCGGCATAATTAAGCAAGCTTTCCAATTGTGATATAACGATCTGTTTGCTGAACTTGTCAATATTATTGTGTGTTTCGCGATGGATATTTTGAATGATACCGACGATAATCTCTTCTTCATTTTCAGAAAGGAATAAGGATTCGTTTACGGCATAATCCCAAAACTCATATCGTTTGATAGTGTTAGCTAATGTTGTGTTCCACAGGAAATCGGGATGAACGATTAAGTACCATCCCGATTGCTTTACTTCGACGTCCTTTTCGACGACAAGGCTTGTTACCTGGCCGGGTGATACGAAAGACATGATCCCTTCATTAAAATCATAAGGTTGTTGCCCATATTTCAATTTGAGATCTTCGGCACCTGTAACCCGCTTAATAGCTATGCAGTAGAAATCACAAAAGGATGTCGACGTATCACCACTGCGCATCATTCTGGCAACATCTACCTTAATTACACTGATAAGCGGGTGTTCGGGCTTTGGCAGTTGCCAGGCCCGGAACCATTCGCTGATAGTTTTGTAATGCACCATATGTTTTAGTCTTCTTTACGAATTTCAAGTACAATTTTTCCACGGACATGTTTTGTTTCACTATCGCGATGTGCCTCGGCCGCTTGTTCCCATATATAAACCTTACTCACAATAGGTTTCACTTTGCCTGCGTCAATCAATTTAGCCACTTCAGTGAAGCAATGCTGGTGATTAATATCAACACCAGCCATGGAAACAGTTGCATTTTTCCGGGCCAGTAATCCCTTAAACTCCTCGTTGGGCCACACGCCATGTGTACATACAAAGATACCGCCTTCTTTCAAAACTTTAACAGATCTTAAACGTAACGCCTCATCAACGGTAGTAGTTGGGGTGGCATTGAATACAATATCCATATCGCTCACCACATCTTCAAATTTTTGTGTGTTATAGTCAATTACCTCGTCGGCGCCCAACTTTCTTAAAAAATCGGCATTATGTGCCGATGCTGTACCAATAACATATGCTCCATAGGCTTTGGCAAACTGTAATGCCAGGTTGCCAATACCCCCTGCCGCACCATGGATCAATACTCGCTGGCCTGGTTGTACCTTTGCCTTCTCTACCATACCGCTCCAGGCCATACGTGCACAGGCGGGTAACGAAGCGGCTTCATTAAAGCTGATCGTTTGTGGCATAAGGGCGAATTGGTTGGCTTTTGCTGCAAGGTATTCGGTATAGCTGCCGTCTAAATAATTGGGAACACCATATACGCGGTCTCCTTTTTTGAATTCAGCCACCTCGCTTCCAACCTCTTCTACAATTCCTGCCGCATCAATACCTAATCCCATAGGCAATTTCAACAATGGTTTTAAACCTTCATTTCCACCCTGGCGTATGATGTAATCTGCCGGGTTTACACTGGCGGCGTAAACTTTTACTAAGATTTCATCTGCTGCAGGAAGAAGGTTTTCAACTTCAACAATTTTCATCACTTCCGGTCCGCCAAACTCATTAATTCTGATTGCTTTCATAGTTTTTCTCTTTTTTACAAAGGTCTACAACAATATGATGGCATATTTAACTCAAATGCCCTTTGTCTTAACCAAAGCGGCGACTTTATAATACAAACAGAACTAGTCTCTGAAAAACCATCCGTTTTATGGCACTGGTTATGGCAGTTGATATGTTCAAAATAAGATACAAGCGGTACGGAGTTGAAAAGAAGTAGACATCCTGGAGATGACTGAGAAACGAAGAATGAATAACAGGCCAGATCACTTTAATGAGAGATCTGGCCTGTTATTGTTAAAAATATCTATTAATTTTTAACAATGGTGCTGGTGTAGCTATTGGTAGTAAACGCGCCTCCGGCTACTATTTCCCAACCAGCCTGTACGCCTAACAAATAGTACGAAGATGAAAAGAAATCATCATTCTGGGCGTAAGTTAAAAAAGCTTTGATATCCAGGTTACTAACCGAGCTTGTATTGGTGGTACGCCTGAATGTGTACACATCATTAGTGCCGTTGTTGCCTTCGTATATATTCCAGGTACTACCTGCTATGGAGATATTGGTATGGATTGGAATACCTCCAACAGGTACAAAATCCGAACCATTATAGGCTGGGCCTTTGTAGTTGAGCCAGATCATAACCTCTTTCTTTGCTTTGTAAGCAGGGTTATTAGAGACGTCCAGCCAGATGTCATAAGACGAATTATATTTCTCGCCGTTTGTGGGTACGGTCATAGACCAGTTACTGCGGAAGCTTGACAAATGGCTCATTTGTACCGGGAAGGAAGTATCTGATGGCGATGCCCAAATACTGCCGCTGCTGTTAAACCAAAGCCAGCCACGCACAAGCGCAGGGTAGCCTTTGATGTTTTGGCCGGTACCCGATGTGTGACTGGCATTACAACCCCATGACTGACTTGAATTATCATACCATACGCATTGTGAACCGGCACCGTTGGTACCTGCCCCCCAAATGTTATTGTTTAACACGTAAGATGCGCCAACCGTAATGGTGTGCGTGTTTACACATTCGGTAGTAACACTTTGTGTTTTTAACGTGGATCCCGGGACGTCGGCTTTTCCGGTGTCATTAATTGGTTTAGACATTTGTTTGCCGCAGCCAAACATCAATAGGCTTGCAGCGAGGCCGAAGGCCTGTAAAGTAGTTCTCTTTCTCATGGTTTTTTGGTTTTATAATTTGGTATTTGGTTAATTGCAATACTTCAGTTTGCCACCTTATCTCCCTCACCTAAAAACACCTGTGTATGATTATTTATCAGCCAGCATAAAATTATTATACTGGCCAATACGCCCGGAAAACCGGTGGGTTATTATCTGAGCAGCCCCATCTCTGCCCATGATCAATTCTGTGCTTTTTTCCTGCTGTCGAAAAAATCAATAAGGTGATAAACCTGTAGGTTTAGTTCTTTCATCTTATTGACAAGGCCATTGTACAGTTGGTATTTGTTATTTAAAATACCTTTGTTGGCATCCGTGTTGGATGGATCGACATTTTTGTTGGTAGGGTCGTTATCCTGATATTTAAACCAGTGCCAGCCTACGCAGTTGCCCGATTCCAGGAGACCCAGTGTAAAGTTTTGGTAAAACATACCCCGTTCTTCCTGTGTTTTTACCACCCAGCCGGCACCTGAGTAATTACCCATACCCGAATCTTCGCCCTTTACATACCATTCGGTAATAATGAAGGGTTTGCCCGACCATGCCGTCCAGTTGCGCATATCACCTGTATCGGGAGTCCAGTGGTCATAATAGTTAATGGAAAGCAGGTCCAGGTATTTACCGGCTGCGGTTATTACTTCTTTAACTGTTTTTTCGTAGCCATTAAAACGGCAGCCGATATACATATGATTCGGATCATATTTTTTAATGGCACCGGATACTGTGCTTAAGTAACGATCTACCACAAATCCTAAAAACTCGTGACGCATTTGTTCGGTAATAGCTGTTTGATCGTAATGATGATCGTTCAGCCATTTTTGGGTGGCGACATAACCCGGGTCCGTATGATCTTTTTTAGCCAGGAAATTATCCAGCGATTTATGATAAAAAGGCAATTCGTTATCCGAAAAATAGCCGAAAAGATTCCTGTCGTTTTTGTTAATGCTGATCTGTTTAGCATAAGTATCGCAGTATTTTTTAAACTCGGGATCAAACACAAAAATGGCGTTGTCGGGATAACCCAGATGCCCTGATTGTTGGTAAGCGCCTTTAGTGCGGCCATAACTGCCCATAAAATCCAGCATAACGGTATAGGCCAGGGGCTGGGATTTTTTATCCAGGTTTTTTAAAAGGGTATAATCAGACCATGCGCCAGCCCCATTAAAACCTTTGTCGCGGAGCATTTGTGTGGTTTTCAACGCCCAATCTTGCTGACTTTTAAATATTTTGCTAAAAGCCGCTTTATTATTATCGGATGGGCCGATGTTGATATCGTTCATCCCTTTATTAATAAAAAGGTACCCGTCAGGATCTATACACCACCAGCGGCCATTGACAAAAGCAACATGGAAAAAACCGGTGGCCTCTGTTTTACGCGCCAAAGCTGATCCATAAGTATTCAAATCTTTGTCATTTACCGCCTGGTAGCCATTTAAGGTGGTTATGGTGCGGGTAGAGTAATCTTTCCATTCCCGGAAACCGGGTTTTTGCCCGGTTCCCTGGTTGGATATTTTAGCACTTACCGTTAGTGTGTATTCGTTCTCGGTTTGAGCCAATACTGTGCTGGTGCTGGCCAATAGAATAAGGTATAACGTAATATGTTTCACAGATATCATTTAAATTTATTTTAAGGGTTTTGGGTAAGTTTTGGATTCAGCTGTATTTCTCTTAGTGGAATAGGAAACAATAGATTGTGTGGAGCAGATATCTGGATAACATTGGCTCCATTTTTAGTTTGATATTTGGCGAATGAGGCGTTCATAATTGTGATGGCGCGGCCCGTTCTTAGCAAATCGAACCAGCGGTGCCCTTCCATATTGAGTTCAAGCCTGCGTTCGGTTTCAATAGCCAGGCGCATACTGGCCTGGGATGAGGTCTGTTCATCGTTAAGGTCATTGCTGGTATTACCATAAGCTCTGCGGCGGACATCATTTACATAACTAATAGCGTTTGCGGGGCCATTGAGCTCATTTTCGGCTTCTGCGTACATCAGCAATACATCGGCATAACGGATAACGATCCAATCGTTATTACTGTCGTTGGCATTCGCGGGTAAATCGGTATATTTTTTAGTGTAATAATAATTAATCCCCCCACCCACATAGGTGCCGATAGAAAGCGCCCGGCGCGGATCGGTAGATGGGAAAGCATCGTAAAGATCCTGCATAATGGTATTAAAGCCAGATCCGCCACCAATGGTAGCTATGGTTGAACCACTTTGATTAGGTATAAACCAGTTAAAGAATGGACTACCCGTACCGAAACCACCTTTGGTATATCGCACAGCGAAAATGATCTCCTTATTCATCTCATTGGTGGTCAAAAACACATCACCATAATTCGGCAGTAGATCATATCCCCAGACATTGGAAGCCCTCGGGAGTAAAGGGGTCAATTCTGATTTGCATTTATCAAATTTACCCTCGGTCAGGTACACTTTCCCCAGCATGGCCTTTGCAGCACCGCTCGTAGCTCTACCCAGGTCGGTGGTTGCATAGGTGGCTGGGAGTACTGCTTCAGCCTCGGTCAGGTCCTTCTCGATTTGGGCATAAACATTCGTAACGGATTCCCTGCCATAGCTCAATGATTCGTCAACTGATGCTATTTCTTTTGTCACAAGGGGAACTCCGCCCCAGATCCGTACCGCGTTGAAATAACACAGCGCCCTTAAAAACTTACACTCCGCAATATAGCGATCGCGTAGGGCGGCTGTCATATTCACAGCAGGGGCACGTGAGATAATGGCATTACAACGGGCAATACATCTGTAAAAGCTTTGCCATTGTGTTGATAAGTTTACGTTTTCTGGTGCTACGGTAAACAGGTCAAAATCGCCAAGTCCGGCTCCTGATACCAGACTGTTGCTGTTATCAGAGGGTACATCGGTAAACAGATACATACCCGTGCCGCTGGTGCCTTTGCCATAAATATCCTGTAGGGTACCATAAGCCGCATTCACAGCCAGGTTCAATCCATTGGCGTCGCTGTAAAGATCGGTAGTTGATATTTTGGTGGGGTCCTGTAACTCAATAAAACTCTTTTTGCATGATGCGCCGGCAAATGAAAGCATCATTAGCAGTATGATATATTTTTTCATCGTTATCTTTTTATTTAATTAAAAACCAATGTTTAAGCCCAGCGAAAATGTACGCGGCAGGGGATAGGTACCCTGATCTACACCATAGCGTGGTTGCGGCGAACCCGCCCAAACGTTAACCTCGGGGTTATAACCAAAGTATTTGGTGAAGGTTGCCACGTTCTCGGCCGTCAAAAACACCCGGGCGCTGGTGATGTTTAAAGCTTTCAGGGCTCGTCCGGTAAGTGAGTATCCTAAAGTGATATTGCGCAAACGCAGATACGATCCGTCGAAAATATTACGGGTAGATACAACTGTGGTGGAGGATGGGTTAGTTACCGCCGCACGGGGTGTCATTCCATCGCCCGGGTTATCGGCCGATCGCCAGCGGTTCAAAGCATTTGTGCGCACGTTGAATGATCCGTTATAATAGTCGGTATACCTGTCGGCTGAGTTTAGGATCTTGTTGCCATAAACACCCTGGAACAGGAAACTGAAATTAAAACCTTTATAATCGAAACGGTTGGTTATGCCATAAGTAAATTTTGGCAATGGACTGCCTATGTTCACTATATCACTGGCGTCAATTTTTCCATCACCGTTGATGTCGGCATATTTTACATCGCCGGGAACAGAACCTCCTGAAGCCCATTTTGGACTGGCGGCTACATCCGCGGCATCCTTATATACTCCTATTTGCTTGTAACCGTAAAAACTGCTCATAGATTCACCTGGTACCACACGAATGGAATTGGTATATCCGAAGGCAGCATCATAGCCGACAAATGAACCATCATCGGTTAACCTGAGTACCTTATTTTGGTTAAAGGATATATTGGCATCGGTAGTCCATTTTAGTTTACTCTTAAGATTAACTGACTTTACCGAAAACTCCAGGCCGTTATTTTCAACCGATCCGATATTGGTAAATATGGTATTGGCAAAGCCGTAAATAGCAGGGACACCCCGGCTCAGGAGTAAGTTGCTGGTTACCCGGTGATAAGCATCTGCTATAAAGAAAATACGATCACTTAAAAGGCCAATTTCCAGGCCTATATCTGTTTGTTTATTGGTTTCCCAGGTCAAATTGGCATTGGCCAGCGAACTTGGAGAGAATCCAAATACGGGTGTGGCATTATTAGCGCCAAAAACATAATTTACCTGTGTGGCGTAGCTCTGGGAGTTATAGTCGCCAATGTTGTTGTTGCCACTTACGCCATAGCTGCCCCGAAGCTTAAGCTCGCTAATGGCCGGTAGATTTTTCATAAAGCTTTCCTCTGTGATGCGCCAGGCGGCCGAAATGGCAGGGAAAGTAGCATACTGTTTATTCAATCCAAAACGCGATGAACCATCTGTACGTAAAGATCCCGACAGGATGTACTTATCCTTATAATTATAATCGGCACGCCCAAAGGCCGATATCAAGGCGTTGGCTGTATTGGCATAAGTACCTAAAATAATGCCGGCATCATTGGGATTTTGCACTATGGAATTGGTGGTTGTTCCGCTTTGGCCCGATTGGCTGCTTTCGGTGTACGTGTTTTTTTGGAATGAATACCCGGCCAATAAAGTCAGACTATGGTTTTTGCCAAATTTTGTATTATAATTCAGTGTGTTTTCTGATACATAATTGTAGTTTGTTCCCTGTGTAGTTCTCGCTCTTACATTGCTTAACAGTGGATTGTTGATATTAGCGGTAGGGCCATTATCTGATTGCAGGGTAGCGGGTACAAACCAGCTGCGGTTATTGATTATCGCCTCGAAACCAAATGTGCTTTTAAAGCTTAAGCCTTTTATAATTTGATATTCAAGGCCGGTATTTGCCAGCATACGCCCGGTGGTTGTCCTGTCTTTATACAAATCAAGCACCGCCACAGGGTTATAAGGGTTACCGTTAAAGGTTTGTCCGGCACCTGAAAGTACAGCCGTAGCGTTTGAATAATCTCCGTTCGGTTGTCTTACAGGGAGTATGGGTGGTTGTAATAGTGCGCTGATCACTGTGCCGCCTACTCCGGACGGGTTAACACCAATACCATTAATGAGCGCGTTGTTCAGACCACCACCAGTAGCTGTTTGATCGTTAATCGCGTACGATGGTGCTACATTGAAGTTGAATTTTAACTTCCTGCTCAGTTGAGCATCCATGCTGGCCCGTAAATTATACCGGTTAAAATCGGTGTTCTTGATGATGCCTGTTTGCTTATAATATGATCCCGTTACATTAAAGGTAACCTTATCTGAGCCCCCGGAAGCCGATAGGGCATAAGCGCTTGTCCAGCCCCGGCGGAAGATCTGATCCTGCCAATTGGTATTTGGTAATGCTGACGGATCATTGTAAATGGCTGGCAGTGTTTTGTTGGAATTAGCAAAGGCATCTTTTACATAATCAACATATTGATCTTTGTTTAATACGGCTACTTCCTTTGATGCATTAGCAACACCGGTGTTAGATGTGAAATTGAACTTAGTAATGCCCGCTTTACCGCGTTTGGTGGTTACAATGATAATACCATTACCACCACGCGAACCATAAATGGCGGCAGCCGCGGCATCTTTTAATACTTGTATGGTTTGAATATCTGCCGGATTGATGTTATTAAAATCATCGGCACTGTTTAGCGGGTAACCATCCACTACAAATAAGGGGCTATTGCCCGCTCCGATAGAGCCAAGTCCGCGGATGTTAATGACCGGTGCGGCCCCCGGATCGCCCAGGGCCTGCGAAATCTGCACACCCGATACCTGGCCAACCAGGGCTTCGCCGGGTGTGGCAACCAAGCGATCTTCCAGCTGACGGGCGTTTACGCTGCTTACTGCGGTAGACAGTAATTTTCGCTTTGTTTCGCCGTACCCCACAACAACTACTTCGTTTAAAGAAGATACATTGTCCTGCAGGGTAATATTAATCTGGGTGTTGCTGCCAACAACACGCTCTGCCGGTTGATAGCTGATAAAACTAAAAACGAGTACAGCGTTTCCATCAGGCACAGTAATGCTGTAATCGCCATTGGCGTTGGTGAGGATGCCATTGGTGGTGCCTTTTACCTTAACCGAGGCACCGGGGAGGGGCAACCCTTTATTATCAGTAACTTTTCCCTTTACGGTGATGGTTTGCGCGTAGAGTGTAGAGATCTGGAAAAATACAGCAAATAATAACAGGCAGAAGCTTTTAGTTGCCCATGAGTGTTTAAGCTGTTTTGAAAGTTTTGCGTATAGTAACTTCATAGTTTATGGGTTTAATCAGGTAAAAATTATAGGGGTAGATGCGTACAGGTACGGGAATTTGTTGCGCGCTAAAGTTTCCTCATGCTTATAAGATTAAATGGGTTAATGCTAAATAAATTGCGGGATTGGCCCGTTATAACTGGATGGCCAAAAATGAATATCGCGGGAGGGAAACCGGGTTAAAAAAAGACTTTTTTAGGGGTAAAAAATGACTTCTTTTAATTTTGAAGCTGAATTTTATAAAGTAAAGGGAGAAAAAACTAAGATGTTGGCGTGTTCATATCCGAAGGCGACATGCCATACATTTTTTTAAACTCGCGGCTAAAGTATTTACGATCATTAAAGCCCACCATCACAGAAACCTCATTTACTGATAATAGCTGCTGCCGTAAAAGATCGGCGGCTTTTTTGAGACGCATGGATTTAATAAAGTCGGCAGGGGATAGGTTGGTAAGCGCGCAGATCTTTTTGTACAGAACAGTTTTGCTCATACCAATTTCTGTACCCAGGCTTACCACCCCAAATTCGGGGTTCTCCATTTGCTCCTCAATAATATTCATCAGCTTTTGTATAAAATGCTCATCGGGGTTATTCAACAAAACCTGCCTGGGTTGCAGGATCAGTTGCTGACTGAATTTTTTGCGCATCCTATCGCGTGAAGTGAGCAGGTTATGCACATTTAATTGCAGCAGTTTGGTGCTGAAAGGTTTGGTTAAATAAACATCGGCGCCAGTTTGTAAACCATTAACCTGGTGAATGTGCGTAGCTAAGGCGGTTAACAATATCACCGGGATATGACTCGTACGCTCATCCGATTTAATGTTACGGCAAAACTCAAACCCATCCATTACCGGCATCATCACATCGCTAATGACGAGGTCCGGTATCTGACTTACAGCATATTTAAAAGCCGCCGAACCATTTTCAAAAGCCACTACCTGGTATCCCGGTAAAGAATCTACCAGGAATTTTCTTAACTCTTCATTATCTTCGGCCAGTACAATGGAGCCCTCTGCGCTAAAGGATGCCTGAATTTCAGCCGGGTGTGTTATATCTATCTCGGCCTGTCGCCTAAAGGAGGCGATACTTTCTAAACCGGAGGTATTATTAATGAAGTGTACATTTTTTGCTGTTTTCAGTTCATTAGGTAGGTATACCGTAAATTCGGTATAACCTTTGCGTTCGCTTGTCTGCAACGTACTTTTAAAAGAGATGCTGCCCTGGTGCAGCTCTACAATGCTTTTTGAAAGTGCTAAACCAATGCCTGTACCGGCGTTTGATTTTTGGTCATGAACCTGGTAATAGTTGGTGAACAGCTTCGATTGGTGTTCAACCGGTATTCCTTTACCATTGTCAGCAATAGTAATTCTGAGGCCGGTACCAGTGTCGTTGCTGATGGTTACCGAGATGCGGCCATGATCTGGTGTGAATTTGAAAGCGTTAGACAGGAGATTAAAGAATACTTTCTCCAACTGATCCTGATCAATGTTTAGATATATTTCAGGGTCGTTGGTTTTAAAATCATAGGTAATATGACGACTCTCTGCTAATGAGTTAAATGACAGGTAAATTTCTTTAATAAAAGCAGCTACATTATGCCTTTGCACATATAAAACCATATTGCCGGTTTCGGCCTTGCGGAAATCCATTAGCTCACCAATTAACCGGAGTAGGCGTTCGGCGTTATTTTTAACCTGTAGTACTTGCCGGCTGATGCCGGGATTTTCAAGTGTGGCGTTATACAGATTTTCTACCGGGCCAATGATCAGGGAAAGCGGGGTGCGGATCTCATGGGAGATGTTGGTGAAAAAGTCCAGCTTCATTTTATAAAACTCTTCCTGGCGTTCATTTTGCAGGTGTTCGTTATACAAATCCTGCTCTAACCGTGCCCGAACCTGGAAAAAGCGGATCACCTTATAAAATAAAAATGCGGCTAATAAAATGTATAAAAGATAAGCCCACCACGTTTCCCATAACGGTGGACGGATATCTATTTGTAATGTACGACCCTTTGTATTCCAGTAACCATCGTTATTAGCGGCTCTTACGGTAAAAACATAATAGCCCGGCGCAAGATTGTTAAAACTCACTTCTTTTTGATTACCGGTTGATAGCCAGCCCTGGTTATTAGTAAGCCCTTCCATTTTATAGGCATAGCTGTTTTTTTCGGGATTAATGAAATTAAGCGCTGAAAATTTAATCGTTAAATTGTTTTGATCATAGGGCAGGGTAATCCGGGTTGTTTCGTTTACCGGTGCTTGAAGAACCGGATTCTTTCCAATACGTGCATCTTTATTATTCACCAAAAAGTCGGTCAATAATATTTCGGGCCTGAATTTATTTTTGATGATACGGTCAGGAAAAAAAGTAGTCACCCCGTTCATTCCGCCAAAAAGGAGCTCCCCGTCAGTTGTTCTGTACGCAGAGTTAACCAGGAACTGGTTGCTTTGTAAACCGTTCGCTGCCGTATAATTGGCAATTTGGTAATTGCCTTTGGATAAAGGGAAAGTTGCTGCTCCAAATGTGAGTCGCGAAATGCCATTATTAGTACTTACCCACAAGGCCCCTTCATGATCAGAAATAATAGCCGAGATCACATCATCGGCCAAGCCATCTGATTGCCGAATGGGGTAAATCCTGTTATTTCGCTCGTCCAGGTAGTTTAGCCCGCCACCATCTGTACCTATCCATAAATGCTGATGACTATCTGTGTAGAGTGATAACACATTATTATTCCCCAACCCGGTTGTTTTTCTGCGATAGGTTTTGAAAGTATGATTTTTTAAATCGTATTTGTTCAGTCCATTTTGTGTGCCTATCCACAGTTCATCGCCCCGGCTGTAAAGAGCGTTAACATAATTATCTACCAGCCCGGTTTTATTTGTTAAACTCAGTAATTCTTTTCCTGTATAATCCACTAATTTAAGGCCAGCCCCGTTAGTGCCAACCCAGATCCCGGCTTTGGTAACTATCAGTGAGTTAATGAGTTTAGCTGTAGTTTTGTTATTGATAATTTGGAGGTTGATGGGGCTGAAAGTTTTTTTACTGCGGTTAAACTTGTACAGGCCATCTAAAGTACCTGTCCATATATCGCCTATTGAGTCCTTTACCAGTGCTTTGATTTCATCTGATATACTATAAACGGCTGTAACCTCTTTTTTGCGGTTAATGTAGTTTAGCCCGCCGCCGAATGTTCCAATCCATAAACCACCGTCTGCATCACCTATTATTGCCTCGGCCAATGGTTTTTTGAGACCGATACTTTTACCAATCTGCTCTCCAATATTATAAAAGTTAGAATTACCCGGATAAAAGATATTAATACCGCCCGAATAAGTACCCATCCAAACGTTGCCGGTATGGTCGGTCATTAAGCTCCATAAGGAACCATCGCTTAGTGTTCGCGAATCGTTAGGATCATGCGTATAGTTGGCAAAGGTGTTTTTTATGGGATCAAATATGGCCAGTCCGTTATGGGTGGCAGCCATTAGGCGGCCATCTTTTATCAGGAGATCGTTTATCCAGTTTGACGGCAAACTATGAGGATCATTTGCCTTTTTTAGATATTGAATGCAGGAGTTTAAGCGCGGGCTATACCTGAAAATGCCACTATTTTCGGTCCCGAACCAAATGTTACCTTCATTATCTTGTTTAATAACAATAATTTTGGCAATACTGAGCGCCTTATTCTGCCGTAATATCTCGGGTAAAGGGATAACGGTATTTGTTTTAGGGTCGAATCTTTTTAAGCCCTGCTCAATACCTACCCAAATAGTCTGCTGAATATCTTCAAGAAGTGAATAAACAATACCTTGGCACAATTGGGGTTCTGTGTTTTTCCAATCAGCTATAACAGTTAAAGACTTAGCATCCGGCGTTACGCTTTTGATGCCCTTAAACGTGGCTACCCATATTTTGCCCGAGTGATCCTGTTCAATAGCCGTAATAAAATTGCCACCACCTTTGGCAGCCGATAAGCCAATATGCCGGAAATGCTCAGTTTGCTTATTGTAAAGATTTAAACCTCCGCCGGTACCTACCCATAAACGTCCCTGGCGATCTTCAAATAGGCGGTTAATACGATTATGACTGATTTGATCTGGTTTAGTATCATCAGGTCTGAAGTTTTTAAAGGCAGTACCGTCGTATCTTGATAAACCACTCCAACTGCCAATCCAGATGTATCCACTTTTGTCCTGCAACATCGTGGCAATAGGGCTTTGTACCAGGCCATCTTTATAGCTAATGTGCCTGAACCGAATAGATAATTGCTGACTATTTACGCTATTTGGTAGCCATACGGTGGCTAATAGAAGTAAAATGAATATCAATCTTGCTTTCATCAGAAGCTGGCTTAATCAAATTATTACTAGGTAAAATAGCGGAACAAATTATGGTTTATACATTGTTTCAGGAGCGATAAAGATATAGCAATAAAGCCACTTATTGAAACCGCGCAGCCATAAGGGATGAAGCCTTAGGGTTATTCGGAGCACTTACCTAATGGATGGGGTTTGTTTTGATGAAGCTGAAGAAATGATTTTAGAAAATGATAAGTTGACTTTCGGACAAAAATTTGACCTGTTTTAAATTAATCATTTGTAAATTACCTGTCATAGTAAAGCTGGTTAAAAAGGACCGGTTTTACCTCTTTTTTTAATAATAAAAGTGAAATCAATGGACTTTTTAGCTTATCAGCAGGTATTTCAAAACATTTTAGATAGTCCCAATCCCCCTGCCCCATATCATGACCCTGCTTACCTGAATTACACCAGGCTAAACTGGTCGCGGCAACAAAGGTGGTTAAAGGTTGGTGTATTGAATGATGAGCTGGTAACAGTAATACAAAGTATCAAAAAACAACAATTCTGGACGATTATCACCGAACCCTGGTGTGGCGACGCGGCCCATTCTTTACCGTTTATATATAGGTTATCCGAGCTAAATCCACTGATAAAGGTAGACTACCAGTTAAGGGACTCAGAACCATTTTTGATCGATTCTTATCTCTCCAATGGTAAAAAAACCATACCCAAATTGATCATCGCAGATCATGAAAAGAATGACCTTGCCGTTTGGGGATCACGCCCAGCGGAGTGCCAGCTATTGTACAACCGCTTGCTGGAAGAACATGTTGAAATGGAGCAAAAAAAGATCGCCTTACAAAAATGGTATAATGATGATAAGGGCGTGAGCTTGCAAAATGAGCTTCTTGTGGTTTTTTTAACTATACTCCATAAATAAATACAAGAATACAAGCCTGTTATTCTGATATCCATATCTTAAAAAGGTATTACATTGTACCATGAGATACTTTTTTATTTTCCAGTCCCTATCAATTGTTGTATAGCTTCTTCCCGGCTTTTGCCCTCTATATACATGATAAACTCTATCGGGCCGCCATCTTTGCCACAGCCAAAACATTTGAAGATGTTTTTTTCGGGTGATAACATAAATGAGGTTCCCTGATCGGGATGGAAAGGGCAACGGCCTTTTAAATTTTTGCGGCTTTCTGCAAGTAAAATATATTTAGAAGCAATGCTGACCAGGTCGGCCCCGGTTCGGGAATAAGTATCTTCAGCAGACATAAAATGGTATTCTGTTTTACAGCGGGCAAAAATACATTTTAAGCGATTTTTTAAAAGATTCCCTACACCATTGTTGAAAAATAATTAAGGGAGTTTAAAAGATGATATCGGTATAGAATTAATTATTTTTCCTGAATTCTGAAAGAAAGATAGATTTTTATTAACACTATTGCCCCAAATGTTTAATTTTTTATAAGAAAATATCCCCTGTAATTGACGATTTTACCCCCTTTATTTTATCAGAAAAAGCCTGTATTTAGCGTGTACAACCTAATAAAATAATACCACCAATTAATTTTATGCTTTTAAGAAACAAATTACGAGCTCTGTGTTCGGGTATTTTAATTTTAGCGGCCTTATATACCCAGGCACAAATCAAACATTCTTTTACGTTATCAGATACCGCTTTTCTGCTTGATGGTAAACCTTTTCAGATGATCAGCGGTGAGATGCATTATCCCCGGGTACCACGTGAGGCCTGGCGGGCCCGGATGAAAATGGCCAAAGCCATGGGCTTAAATACCATAGGTACTTATGTTTTCTGGAATCTGCACGAACCTCAGAAAGGCAGGTTCGATTTTAGCGGAAATAATGATGTGGCCGAGTATGTAAAAATTGCTCAGCAGGAGGGTCTTTGGGTGATCCTTCGGCCAAGCCCATATGTTTGCGCCGAATGGGAGTTTGGTGGTTATCCGTATTGGCTGCAAAACGAAAAGGGACTGGTGGTTCGCAGCAAGGAAGAGCAATACCTGAAAGAGTATGAAAAATATATTAAAGAGGTGGGTAAACAGTTGGCCCCTTTACAGATTAATCATGGTGGTAACATCCTTATGGTGCAAATAGAGAATGAATATGGATCATACGGCAACGATAAAGAATACCTGCAGATTAATCAGAAACTGTTTAAAGCAGCGGGTTTTGATGGTTTGTTGTACACTTGTGATCCCGCCCCTGATCTGGTGAATGGTCATTTACCTGGATTGTTGCCTGCAATAAATGGTGTGGATAATCCTGCTAAAGTAAAAAAGATCGTCAATGAAAATCATGGGGGCAAAGGCCCTTATTATATAGCCGAATGGTATCCGGCTTGGTTTGATTGGTGGGGTACAAAACACCATACGGTACCAGCGGAGCAGTACAGCGGTCGGCTCGATTCGGTTTTGGCGGCCGGTATTTCTATTAACATGTATATGTTTCACGGTGGCACTACCCGCGCATTTATGAACGGGGCCAATTTTAAAGATGAAACGCCTTACGAACCACAGATAAGCAGTTATGATTATGACGCCCCGTTGGATGAAGCCGGTAACGCTACACCAAAATTTATGGCATTTAGAAATGTGATTGAAAAACATTTGCCGGCAGGTGTCCATTTACCGCAGGTTCCGGCTGCTAAACCAGCCATGCAGATCCCAGCCATAAAGCTTACGCAGGCTGGGGGCCTGTTGCAGAATTTACCAATACCTAAGATCAATCTGAAATCACTAACCTTTGAAGATCTGAACCAGGATTATGGCTTTGTGTTATACCGTACCACATTAAAAGGCGGTATAAAAGGTTTGTTGAAACTGAAGGAGTTAAGAGATTATGCTATTATTATGGTTAACGGCAAAAACACAGGAACGCTTGATCGCCGTTTAAAACAGGATAGCTTGCTGGTTACTTTACCTGCGGGTAATGTTACGCTGGATATACTGGTCGAAAACCTGGGCCGGGTTAATTTTGGCAAATACCTTTTGCAAAACAAAAAAGGTATTACCCAAGAGGTATTGTTTAATCAGAAAGAGCTTACAGGCTGGAAAATGTATGGCTTACCTTTCAATAATTTGAATGGAATAAAATATAAACCCGTAACCTACAGGGGATCAGCGCCGGTTATTAAAAAGAGTTCATTTACGCTGAATAAACTAGCCGATACCTATCTGGATATGCGCAAATGGGGTAAAGGAATGGTGTGGGTAAATGGCCATAACTTAGGCAAATACTGGAGCATTGGCCCACAGCAAACCCTATATCTGCCGGCTGAGTGGCTTAAAAAAGGCCAAAACGAAGTTGTTGTATTAGAAATGCTTAAGCCAGAACAAAATTTGTTACAAACAGCCGAAAAGCCTATTTTAGATCAGCTGCAATAATTTAAATAATACCAATGAAAAATTCCCTGATTGTTTTGATAGCGTTTCTTGCAGGCGGTAGTCTTGCAGGCAAATGTCAGATTAAACAAGCGGATACCGTTGGTAACTATAAACTGGTATGGGCTGATGAATTTAATAAGGAAGGCGCGCCGGATACCACCAACTGGAAATTTGAGCAGGGCTTTGTGCGCAATCATGAGCTGCAATGGTATCAGCCCCAAAATGCGGTTTGCCATCATGGCTTATTGGTGATAGAAGCTAAAAAAGAGCATTTGCCTGCTCCCGGCTATGTAGCTGGAAGCGATAACTGGAAGACCAATCGGGAGTTTATAGAATACACCTCCTCAAGCATGAATACACGCGCGCAACACAGCTGGCAATATGGGCGTTTTGTAATGCGAGCGAGGATTAATGTTGATGCCGGGATATGGCCCGCCTTTTGGACATTGGGTATAGATAAGCCCTGGCCTTCCAATGGTGAGATCGATATTATGGAATATTACCGTGGTAAACTCCTGGCTAATATAGGCTTTGGAACGGCTGAGCCTTTTAAAGCCAAATGGTATAGAAATACAAAACCGCTCACAAGCTTTGACAAAAACTGGAGCCGGAAATTTCATATCTGGCGTATGGACTGGGACGAAAACGCGATCAGTTTATTTGTAGATGATCAGTTAATGAACCAGGTTGAACTCAAGGATCTGATAAATCGCGACGGCAGTAATTTTAACCCTTTTATGCAGCCGCATTATATTTTGCTTAACCTGGCATTGGGTGGTGATAATGGTGGCGATCCATCCCAAACAAAGTTTCCCCGCCGCTTTGAGGTGGATTACGTAAGAGTTTATCAAAAGAAATAGGATTAAACGATTTTAGATTCCGAATATAAAAACCCCGATACAAATATTGTACCAGGGCTCTTAATGATGAGATATTAGTTGATCGGTTTTGTATTTACCAGAACCTCACATAAAGTGTGGTTAGTAGCAATAAGGTAACTATGATGAGCGCCAATGTGGAAGACTCAATCTTAAACATGGTTTTATTTAACACAAAGGCTTTGGGATTAATCTTAGGTCCGGCGAAGCTTACCATAACTATGGCAATAACGGTAAACAGGAATGACAGGCCCATACAAATGAGGAAGGGGATTTCATACCCCCCATGACCGTTCGGGAAGGCGGTGTAAAGCCAGGTTTCGTGCCCAAACAATTTCGGCGCATAGTTATTAAACAACACCGACATCAGAAAGCCGGTGATGATACCTACGATAGCCGCCGGACCGGTGGTTCGTTTCCAGAAAAATCCCAATATGAATATGGCAAATATCCCCGGGCTGATAAAGCCGGTATATTTTTGAATGAAAGTGAACCCGCCTTCGCCGCCAATGCCTAACAGGTCCTTCCATGTTAACAGAACGGATAGTAACATCGCCAGAGCAATAATGATCTTGCCCATCCTAACCATACTTTTTTCGTCAGCATCTTTTTTGATGTATTTTTTGTAGATATCCATCGTAAAAATGGTGGATATACTGTTGGCCTTACCTGCCAACGAGGCTACAATGGCCGCGGTTAAAGCCGCTATGGAAAGCCCCTTTAAACCACTAGGCAAAAAGCCCAATACTGCCGAGTAAGCATTATCGGCATTTAAATGTCCGCCTGAATTCATCTCATGGTGTAAGCCACCATTCTTGTATAAAACATATGCTGCTATACCCGGCAGGATCACAATGATAGGCATAGCCAGTTTCATTAAACCTGCAAACAGGATGCCCGTGCGGGCGGTTTTCAGATCAGAACCTAAAGCCCTTTGAGTGATATACTGATTGCAACCCCAGTAATTTAAATTCACTATCCACTGTCCTGCAAAATACATGGCAATACCTGGTAGTAGCAGGTATTTATCGATATCGGCCTGAGATGCATTCGGCCCCGGTTTGGCCAGTATCATTTTAAAATGCTCGGGCGAGTCCTTGAGCATGGCGGTAAAACCTGCTAAGGCATCTTTCCCCAAGCCAAAACGTTCACTTACCAGTGTTAAGGCGATGTAAGTTGTAGCCAGTCCACCGATCACCAGTACCAAAACCTGTATCACATCGGTAAAACCGATAACCTTCATACCGCCCAAGGCAATAACCAGCGCGAAAATAGAAAGTCCGATGATGATCCAGTGAAAAGTAGCAGGATCGCCGCCTGCTAAACTGTTAATGGCTAATGCGCCCAGGAACAGGATGGAAGTAAGGTTGACAAAAACATATAAAAACAGCCAGAAAATAGCCATGATTAAACTCACCGATTGATTATACCGGGTTTCCAGGAACTGAGGCATCGTGAATATCTTGTTTTTGAGATATACCGGGATAAACCACACCGCTACAATAATAAGCGCGATGGCAGCTATCCACTCATACGCGGCTACAGCAATACCCACGGTAAAGCCCTGACCGCTGGCGCCAATGAATTGCTCTGCCGAAATGTTAGAGGCTATCAACGATGCTCCGATAGCCCACCAGGTAAGGGAACCTTCTGCCAAAAAGAAATCGTGACTGCCGGAAATACTGGTTTTTTTCTTACGGCTGTATACCCAGTAACCATATCCGGCAACTACAAAAAAGTAGATGATGAATACGATATAATCAATAGTGGAGAATTTACTCATAATTTGGTTTGAATTTTAATTGGGGGTTGATATAAAGATCCGGCGGCTTATTACCCATCAATAGCCGCCAGATCAGTTTTTAATAGGGGATAATTTATTTATAGGCTACCTCGTTCCACCTGATCTCATTGCGAAACTGGTCTATACGGGTATCTTTTCCGATGCGTAAAAATTCGATACCTGCCATATCAGCAAAATCCTGCAGATGCTCAGCCGTTAAATTCTGGCTGTAGGCGGTATGGTGAGCTCCGCCGGCATAGATCCAGGCAGCGCAGCCTGTTTTTATATCCGGATAGGGCTTCCATAACACCCGGGCAACAGGTAACTTAGGTAAATCGTGCTCTGGCTCTACAGCTTCTACTTCATTAATAAGTAAACGGAAACGGTTTCCCATATCAACCAGGGCAGCGTTAAGCGCAGAGCCACCGGCTACATTAAATACCAGCCTTGCCGGATCGGCTTTACCGCCTATACCCAGTGGATGAACCTCCAATGCTACTTTACCATTGGCTAAAGAGGCATCAACCTCCAACATATGTGAGCCCAGTACCAGCGCGTTGTTTGGATCGAAATGATAGGTATAGTCCTCCATAAAAGCGTTGCCGCCTTTTAGTCCGGCTCCCATTATTTTAAAAGCACGTACCAGGGCAGCGGTTTTCCAGTCGCCTTCGCCTGCAAAGCCATAGCCATCGGCCATCAGGCGCTGGGCGGCAATGCCCGGTAATTGTATCATACCATGCAGGTCTTCAAAGGTGTCTGAAAAGCCTTTAAAGCTGCCGTCGGTCAGAAACTTGCGCAAGCCTAATTCTATCCTTGCCGCCTCATAAACTGATGCATATTTCTGGCCTCCTTTTTTGAGCGAAGCATCCATTGTGTATGTAGCTTCGTACTCATCTGTCAGCGTATTGATATCAGCTTCCGTTATCGAGTTAATCACCGCTACCAGGTCGCCAATACCATACGTATTTACCGAGAAACCAAATTTTAGTTCGGCTTCTACCTTGTCACCGTCGGTAACGGCAACAAAACGCATGTTATCACCAAAGCGAACAAATTTTGCTCCCTGCCAGTCGTGCCAGCCAGCGGCCGCGCGTGTCCAGGTTTCTATCTGCTCTAAAACTTCTGGGTCCTGCCAATGCCCAACTACTACCTTGCGATTCATGCGCATCCGCGATACTATAAAACCAAATTCCCGGTCGCCATGGGCGCTTTGGTTCAGGTTCATGAAATCCATGTCGATAGAACTCCATGGGATATCGCGGTTGTATTGAGTATGCAGGTGTAATAGCGGCTTTTTCAAGATACTTAACCCCCGTATCCACATCTTAGCAGGAGAGAAAGTGTGCATCCAGGTGATAACGCCTATGCAATTTTCGGCTACATTTGCCTGCCGCAGCGTGGTATATATTTCGTCGGTACTTTTTACAATGGGTTTATAAACCACGCGTACGGGGATTTTACCCGAGCTGTCGAGCCCGGCGGTGATTTGTTGCGAATGTTCGGCAACCAGCCTTAGTGTTTCTTCTCCGTACAGATCCTGGCTCCCGGTAATGAACCAAACTTCAAATGTTTTCAGGTCGATCATTTTTTAATTATTGAATTATTGATTTAGTGAATTAGTGATTCACGACTTTTTTAATTATTTGATATCAGGTGATAATCTGAATAAGGCTGCCCCGTGTGCATTGATACTTTGCTGGTAGTTTGCTTTGTACTGCCCGAGATCTTGCTTCTTCCATAGGTTGCGCACCTTTATTTTGCCCTTTAGCCCCAACGAAGCAAAATCTACAGATATTGATTTTAGATCATCCCCGACGTTGAATAAGGCTACATACAGGTCTTTGCTACCTTGTACATGCGAGTACCAAACCATTGCGCCATCTTTTTTATACAATTGCCTCGGGTTTTCTCCTGTCTGGTTGGCGGCAAGTACTTCATCGTTGGTAAATAGCTTCAGTTCCAGTTCGCGGTTTTCAGGAAGGTTGCCGCCCAGCATCAGGGGCGAACGGTATATGCTCCAGAAAGTCATATGCGTATATAGCTCATCTTCGGTAAAACGGCTATATCGCTCAACACCAACCGGGCCGCGTTTGGATAGTTTACCTATCTGTATCATATCACAATCGGGCCAGTGGCCAGGGCCGCCTACGCCTTCCCAACTTTTGGCATAATCAAACATGTGCAGCACTTCTTTCCAGTTATCCCAAAAGTCGTCGGCCATGCGCCACATATTGGCATATTGGGTGACATGGGCAGCCTGGTTAAGCGGTGTTTCGCCAGGTGACAGACTTAAAACGATGGGTCTGCCACATTGGTCGATCGCTTTTTTGTAGCCTTCTACTTCGGCCGCGCCGTATGGCCGCGAGAGGTCGTCAACCTTAATAAAATCTACACCCCATGAAGCATATAACTCTAATAGCGAATTCAGGTATTCCTGCGCCCCTGGCTTTTTCATGTCGAGGCCGTACATATGGTTCATCCAGGGGCATTTGGAATTGGTATCTGCTATCATATTCGCCGTGACACCATTAATGCCTTTTACCGGAGATTTTGCCCATACCGCCTGCCGTGGGATACCGCGCATGACATGGATGCCGAATTTTAAACCCCTGGCGTGCACATAATCGGCAAGTGGTTTAAAGCCGTTGCCCCCCAACGCCGATGGGAATTTGTTGGGCTGTGGTGTTAAGCGCCCCCATTTGTCCATAGTTAACCAGGGGATGTATGAACCATCTTCCAGCCGTTTTTGAAAAGGATTGCCAATGTTACTGCCCGGAGGGTTATCATACGACCATAAAAAATCGACTACGATATATTGCCAGCCATATGGTTTTAAGTATTGGGCCATATAATCGGTATTGGCCTTAACCTCATCTTCGTGAACGGCCGAGCCAAAACAGTTATAACTATTCCAGCCCATGGGTGGTGTGGTGGCTATTTTTATTTGGGCAGATGTTTGGATGCATAGTAGAACGCCTGCAGCAAATAGGATTAAACAAGGTAATTTCATGGATTGTATCATTGACCGTAATAAGAATCGGGCCCGTGTTTGCGTTCGTAGTGTTTTTTGATGAGCGAATCTTTTAAACGGGGAGCATAATTGTCTATTTGTTCTGTTAAATGGGCCATGTGCGCGACAGCCTCCAGAACAGCGCTATTGTAAACCGCCTTATCAGCTGTTTTACCCCAGGTAAAGGGTGCATGATTACCCACCAATATCATCTCAACCTCCTTGTAATCCAGATTGTTCTCCTTGAAATAATCGACAATTTGTAGACCTGTTTGGTATTCATAATCGCCGGTTATCATTTGGTCATTCATTGGTGGTGCGCAGGGGACGTCGGTAGTCAGGTGATCCGCATGGGTTGTGCCGAAAATAGGGATACAGCGTTGCGCTTGCGCCCAGGCAGTGGCGTAGGTGGAATGCGTGTGCACAATGCCGTTGATGCCCGCCCAATATTTATACAAAACGGCGTGTGTTTTGGTATCCGATGATGGACGCAGATCGCCCTCTATTGTATGGCCATCAAAATCAACAATCACCATTTTCTCGGGCGTTAGCTCATCGTACGGTACGCCACTGGGTTTGATGGCGAAGACGCCCGAATCTCTATCGGCCGCGCTTACGTTACCAAATGTGAACAGTACCAGCCCAAGTTTTGGTAGTTGCATATTAGCCTCGTAAGCCGTTTGTTTAATATGTTGATACTTACTCATGTAGTTAACTGTTTTGAAGTTCGGCTGCTATGGTTTTACCTGTTTGCCCGGCTACAAACTCCCCGAGATGCTGATACTGCTCATAGCGTTTGTTATAAATTGCGGTGAGGCCGGCGTTGGGGTTGTATTCCTCATTAAAACCGCCTCCCATTGCCGTCATGGCTTCTTCAACCGTGGGGTATATGCCAGCCACTACCGCTGCAAACATAGCCGCACCGAGGGCACAGGTGTGTTTAAATTGATGGATACGGATAGGCATGCCCAGTACATCGGCCATCATCTGCATCACAAAGGGTGATTTTTTGGCCACCCCGCCGATACCTATAATTCCTTTAACCGGGATACCCTCGGCAACAAACCTGTCTACAATACTCTTGGCGCCAAAACAGGTAGCTTCTACCAGGCTGCGAAAAATACGGGGAGCGTTGCTTCCCAAACTCAAACCGGTTATGGCCCCTTTCAGTTCCTGGTTGGCATCGGGTGTACGGCGCCCGTTAAGCCAGTCCACAGCCAATTCATTAGGCTCATCAACCGGGATCAAAGCGGCCTGTGCGCTCAGTTCAGGTATGATCAGATCGCTTAACTCCGCTTTTAGTGCCCTGGCTGTATCCTCATCAATTGTTGTTGATTTGGATAACAGGTGGTTAATTGGCCATGAAATGATGCTTTTAAACCAGGCATAAGTGTCGCCAAAGGCAGATTGCCCCGCTTCTAAGCCCACCATGCCCGGAATAACCGAACCATTTACCTGTCCGCATATACCGCGCACCAATTTGCCTTGCATGTTGGCGGTTGGGGCAACCAGGATATCGCACGTGGATGTACCCATTACCTTGCTTAAATAATAAGGCTCAATTTGTCCGCCTACCGCCCCCATATGCGCGTCAAAAGCACCGGTACCTACTACAACTTCGGTTGACAAGCCGAGGCGCTGTGCCCATTCAGGGCTTAGCGTACCTGCTGGCTGATCGGCAGTATACGTATCTTTATATAGTTTTTGCGTAAAGCCTTTTAAGAGCGGATCAAGTGCAGAGAAGAATTCATCCGGTGGCAAACCATCAAATTCTTCGGCCCATAAGGCTTTATGCCCGGCAGAGCAGCGCCCGCGTTTGATGGCTTTAGCATCGGTACCGCCGGTGAGCAGGAAGGGGATCCAGTCGCAATGCTCCACCCATGAGGCCGTCGCGTTCCTCACGGTTTCGTCAACCCTTAAAACATGCAGCAGTTTGGCCCAAAACCACTCAGATGAGTAGATGCCGCCCACATACTGCAGGTAATTGATATCAAACAAGGCTGCGTGGGCATTGATCTCGGCCGCTTCTTTAACGGCCGTATGATCTTTCCAAAGCACAAACATGGCGTTGGGGTTATTTTCAAAACCCGATGTTAAAGCCAGCGGTGTGCCCGAATCATCAACCGCTACCGGAGTGGAGCCTGTTGTATCAACTGAGATGCCTTTTATGGAATTAACAATGCTGGAACCTCCAGCCTGTACTATACAATCTTTTATGGTAGCTTCCAGGCCATCAATATAATCCTGCGGATGCTGCCTGAATTGGTTGATGCCCGGTTCGCAGAACAGGCCATCGCGCCAGCGCGGATACTCGTATACCGATGAGGCTATTTCCTGTCCATTGGCGGTATTTACAAGAACGGAGCGTACAGAATCTGATCCATAATCAACCCCGATCACTAATTGAGTTTTATTCATATATAATTAGTGTTTTTATAACACTTATTTTAATTGATATGATAATAACGCCTGGCAGATGTATTCTGATGATCATTTAATGATACAAAATTGAAAACAAAACGGCAGAACGGTTAATAAAATAGCTATAACTGGTTGTGGTATATTAATTGTTAATATAACACTAAAACAAATGTATAAAAAGTTTCACACAAACAAAATTTAAAATAAGGTTATCAAAATGTAGAGACGCATCACATGCGTCTCCAATTGTAAAGGGTGAGCTTATATGTTAGATTTTGTCAAAAGGAGATACATGTGATGTATCTCTACGTTACACCATTGCTTGTTTCCAAAGCACGGATAATGGTATATAAAGTTTCGTTAACAGGGGTGGGCACCTGATATTTCCGGCCAAGTTCTATAACCATACCGGCAAAAAGATCCACCTCGCTTTTACGGCCGGCTTCAATATCCTGTAGCATGGAGGTTTTTCCCTCAGGGCCCAGCCCGTCAACTATCCGGGTAAATTCATCTATATCATCCCGACCCAAAAAAATACCCATTTGCTGAGATAAGGTAATCACCTCTTCGGCTGCCATCAGCATCAATCTGCGGGCCTGTTGATTTTGCTGGAATTGCCCGTATGGAGCCTTCAACACAGCAGATGCCTGGTTAATGCCGCTATTCATCATAAACTTAAACCAGAGCGCCTTGTACATATCTGCAGGTACGTGGTGAGGTATGGCTGCTTGCTCAAACAGATCCTTTATGGCCAGTACCCTTGCCGAAAGTATGGTATTGTCTTTTTCGCCGAAAACTATCCGGCCGGGGTTAGTATAAGTGACCTGGCTGCCATCCCGAACAGCATCCATCCCAACACCGTAAGCAAAAAGCAGGTGCTGCATCCCGATCTTTTCGCCTATCTGTTCTTCGCTGGATATGCCGTTGAGCAATGAAATAACAATAGTATCATCGTGTATAAAACCACTCAGATCATCTATAGCCGTCGCTAACTGAGGCGCTTTTACTGCAACGATAATGAGATCGGCAGGAGGGCAGGAACTGTCGCCCGGTTGAACATAATTGAATTGATAGGGCTTCCGGTTAACTTTGATAGCGGAATTCTGATAACTTTTGATGCGTTTGGCCGAGGCGATGATCCTGACCAGACTGGGGTTAATATCCTGCAGTTTGGCCGCGTACATACTACCCATTGCTCCGAGCCCAAGAATATAAACACTATTGATAAGATTTTTCACGATAAATAAGCAAAGAATGATGACGGGCCGAAGTTAGAGAACCCCGCAGATGTTTGCGAATTTATAAACGGAATAATCTATTATTTACTGTTTGGTGATCCTGACTTACTAAAAATTAATCCGACAATCCTCCATGAAAAAGTGTCTTATAAGTCTTATCGATAGGGTGATTTAGAAATTTACCCCCATTTCCTTAGGATTTTACCCCTTCCTCCGCGGTCAATAACATCAAATTTGTTGAAACCTCTAAAACAAATTATGAAAGAAAAGACATTTCAATAGCCCTCCCGGGTTCGCGGCTTCATGCCATTTTTATTCCCGCCGGTCAGTAATCGGGAACTGAGCGTAGGTGCAGACGTACCTTTTTTAAATGATCATACACCAACAAAACTTAAAACTTATTGAATTAAGATGGATAAAATTTACTTATTAAGTTGCCAGGGTGCGCGCATGGTAAAGTGTTTTAAAAACCTCCTCGCCACCCTCATGATACTTACTTTGTTTATAGGCAGTACCTACGCTCAAACGCGTAAGATCACCGGTACTGTAAAAGACAGCAAAGGAGAGACGCTGCCTGGCGTAAGCGTTAAATTAAAAGGCACCGCGAATGGTACGGTTACCGACGCGAAAGGCACTTATACGATCAGCGCGCCTGATAATGCTACGCTGGTGTTTTCCTATATCGGTTTTATAACCCAGGAAAAACCAGCAGCTAACGCGTCGGTACTGGATGTTATCCTGGCAGAACAAAGCACCAGCCTGAACGATGTGGTGGTTGTAGGTTACGGAACCCAGAAAAAAGTTAACCTCATCGGTTCGGTAGCTACCATTGGCGCAAAAGATCTGGAAAACCGGCCGGTAACCAACGTGTCATCTGCTTTAACGGGTTTGAGTGCCGGGGTATCGGTCATGCAAAGTTCGGGCAAGCCCGGTGCCGATGGCGCTACTATCCGTATCAGGGGCCTGGGTACCTTGAATAACAATAATGCTTTGGTAATCATAGATGGTATACAAGGTACGCTGGATGCCGTGAACCCCGATGATGTGGAAAGCATTTCTATATTAAAAGATGCTGCCGCGGCTTCTATATATGGCTCCTTAGCGGCAAACGGTGTTATTTTGGTAACTACCAAAAAAGGGAGCAAAAATAAAACCACTGTAACCTATACGGGTATCACCTCCAAAACCAATCCAAGCAACCTGCCTTCATTTGTGACGGATTATGTGCGGCACATGCAGCTGGTGAACGAGGGTTACCAAAACCTGGGTCAAACACCGGTTTATACCGCTGCTACTATAGCCCAATGGCAAAAAGCCGATGCCGATCCGAATGGGTTAAACTCTATAGGCGTACCCAATTATATCGCCTATCCAAACACCAACTGGGCCAAAGCTATTTTTCAGAATAATATCCTGCAGGATCATAACCTGTCTATCAGCGGAGGGAATGAAACCACGCAGTTCCTGCTGTCGGCAGGGTATACCGGTAACCCGGGCACTATGCAAAATACCGGATCAGACAAATACCAGTTCCGGGTGAATTTGCAGACTAAGCCAACCAAGTTTTTAACCGTAGGTACACAAACATTTGCCTCCTTGCAAACTTTTGGACTGGCCAGCACCAGCACTGCTTTTAACTTTTTAAGGCAAACCACGCCGGGTGTTTATCCTTATTACAATGGTAAATATGGTTTCCCTTCGGCTCCCGAAGAATCATCCACAGCTAATAACATCCTGAGCTATTTAACCTCTACCGGCGGAAACGACCAGGAATCCAGGATCAATACCACGCTTTTTGCCAACATCGATCTGTACAAGGGTTTAACCCTCGAAACCAAATTCAATTACCAGACCCGTTTCGAGGAGAATAATTCGTACTCTATTCCTTTTGAAAAATGGGATTTCTCGACCAATACGCTAAAGCAGGCCGCTACCGCGCCATCGCAATTGAGCACTTACTATGATTTTAATAAAAATTACCTCATTACGCTCGATGCTGTTTTACGTTACAATACCACCATTGCCAAAGATCATACTATAGGCGCTCTGGTAGGTTATGATCAGTATCAATACAAATACTACTATTTCGACGCCACCAAATTAGGCCTCATCGACCCTGCAATTACTACCTTAAGTTCGGCAACTACACCAACTGCCGCTACCGGCGATGCCTATGATTATACCTTGCGGTCGTTCTTTGGGCGGTTGAACTATGATTATAAATCACGCTACCTGTTGGAGGCCGTGTTCAGGTATGATGGATCTTCCAAGTTCGCGCCGGCTAACCGCTGGGGCTTTTTCCCGGCCTTTGCCGCGGGGTGGCGAATCTCTGAAGAGCCCTTTATGCAAAACGTAAATGAATATGTGGGCAACTTAAAACTGAGGGCTTCCTGGGGACAAACGGGTAATAACGTGCTGAACTCAAACGCGTCATTGGGTAATTATGATTACCTGGCTACTTACAGTCCAACGGCTTACTCCTACAACGGGGCAGCGGTAACTGGTCTGGCTCAAACCAAATTTGCCAACCAAAACCTCAAGTGGGAAACCACAACTACCAGCAATATAGGTTTGGATGGAACCTTGTTTAAAGGCAAAATGAATTTTGAGATCGATGCCTATCGTAAATATACCAGTGGCATCTTATTTACGCCAACCATACCGCTAACCGTAGGTACTGCTACGGCAGCTACACAAAACATTGCCGAGGTATCCAACAAAGGTATCGAGGTAACGTTGGGCTACCGTGGCCAGGCCGGTGGTTTAAGCTATAGCGTGTCCGGTAATTTTGCCTACAACTTTAACCGGGTCGAAAAATACAAAGGCATTCTGCAGGAAGGTTACACCACCGATGCCAGCGGAAACCGCGTGTATTCATCCAACATCGGGCAAATTTCCAGTGGTGGTACCACCAGGGTTATCCAGGGACATGTGATTAATGAATATTATCTAACCCCGGTATACAAGGGCAACGGAAGCTATTATAATGCCGATGGTTCGGTAAATAAGAACGGCGGCCCTAAAGATGGTATGATCCGTACACCACAGGATATGGCCTGGCTGCAGAGCATGATGACTGCCGGGTACCAGTTTCAACCGGCCAATGGTATCGGTAAAACCAAGATCTATTACGGCGACCTCATTTATGGTGATACCAATGGCGACGGCATCTACGGCAACAGCTATGACGCCCAGCTCAGCAATAAATCATCCACACCAAAATATAATGCCGGTTTACAGTTTAATGTATCCTACAAAGGGTTCGACTGTTTTATGATATGGGCCGGAAGCTTTGGGATGTATTACTACTGGAACGACATCGGGTATAATAACTCCATTGTTTCCTTGGGCAACGCGGTGAGCACTTTGGTGGCCGATAATCACTATTATTACAACGATGCTAACCCATCAGATCCGGCCAATAATATCCACGGTTATTATCCGCGCCTTAAAAACACATCAGATGTACAGAACGCCGCGGTAGCCAGCAATTTCTACCTGTATAACGCATCCTACGTGAAACTGAAAAACGTGCAACTGGGCTATACCCTGCCAAAAAGTTTAACCCAGAAATGGTCGTTAAGTAAAGTGCGGATCTACATGGCTGCCGAAAATCTGTTCACCATCACCAAATACCCGGGACTTGATCCGGAGATAGGTCCGAGTGTGGGTTACCCAACCATGCGTCAGTACTCTGTTGGTTTAAATGCTGCCTTTTAAGCTTAAATGAAAAATACGATGAAGAAGATATTTATATTGATATTAACTGTAGCCATAGTAACCGGCTGCAAGAAAAATCTGCTCGATACCACACCATATTCGTCCGTTGCGTCATCCAATATGTGGACAACTGATAATTTAACCGATCTGGGTGTTACCGGTGTATACCAGGCCCTGCGCTTAGGCGAAAATTCCGGCGGCGACTCCGGTCTGGAATTGTACATGCTGGATAGGTTTGGCTTTACCGGCCAAACCCGCAGCCAGGAATCCATGCTGTCTGGTACCATAACTACCGGCAATGGAATTTACAGCAGCATATGGCAAAATTTATACGAGGGTGTGCAGCGTTCCAACGATGCCATCAAAAACATCCCGTTAAAATCACCTTCAGACGCAGCCAAAAAGGCCCGTTATGTGGCCGAGTGTAAGTTTTTGCGGGCTTATTTTTACCTGCGCTTAAACCAGCTGTGGAAAGGTGTACCTATTTACCTGGAGCCATTTTCTGCCGATCAGGCTACCAAAGCAAGATCGTCCGAAGCAGATGTATGGAACCAGGTGGTGGCCGATCTGACAGATGCCATCAACGAAACCAATTTACCCAATATTTATGCCGCTGGTGCTGCCAATTATGGTCACGTTACCAAAGGCGCGGCTTATGCGCTGCGTGGTAAAGCCTATATGTACCTGCAGAAATGGGATCTGGCGGCTGCTGATTTTGCCATGGTAAAGTCGGCCGGATACGCTCTTTTTGCTAACTATACTACCTTGTTTAAAGCTGCTAACGAGCAATGCAGCGAAATGATATTTTCTATCCAGAACGTAGCTGTTGCCGGCGGTGGTACCACCGGCTATGGTTCAACCACACAATGGTTTTGCGGTACGCGCTCGTCTTTTGGTTCCTGCTGGAACGATTACCTGGTATCGCCCAATCTGGTTGATCTTTATCAAAATGCCGATGGTTCACCTTTTAACTGGGATAACGTTTTACCGGGTTACTCCGGCATGACCCCCGCCCAGCGGGAGGTGTTTTTCTTGCGGAATAATCTTACAGATAAAGAAATTGCCGCCGCTACAACCCGTGGCGCGCAAATGAGCCTGTATTTACCAACAGGCAACGAGGCCCGCATATTACAGGCCTACACCAATCGCGACCCACGCCTGGCTGCCAATGTGATCACCCCGTATGCTACTTATAATGGTGTATTTGGCTCCGTAAACGCTACGGTGACATCACGCTGGCCATACCGCGGAGAAGCCGCCCTGGGTGGTGATTTGCGTACCGATACCCAAAGCTATTTTTATTACCTGTACCGGAAATTTGTGTACGAAGGCAATGCCGAGATCATTAATAGGTCATACGGTCCTACCGATTTCCCGCTGATCAGGTATGCCGATGTACTGCTGATGTGGGCCGAAGCTTTGAACGAGCAGGGATCTACTGCTGATGCCATTGCCAAAGTTAACGAGGTGCGGGCCAGGGCAGGAGTGGCGCTATTAAACTCCAACACTGCCACCACCGTTGCCGGGCAGGCCGATCTGCGTGAGCGTATACGCAATGAGCGCCGTGTAGAATTTCCGAATGAAGGCATCAATTATTTTGATGAGTTGCGATGGAAATCATGGAAAGATAAAGTGTTTTACTCAGGCAATGGCGTAAAACAAGTTTGGGGCGCCAACGTGTATACCTATTCTTTCCAGGGCGATTACATCTATACCTGGCCCATTCCGTTGGTAGAAACACAAAGAAACCCCAACTTAAAGCAAAATGCTGGTTGGATAAACTAAAAAGAGAATCAAGAGATAAGAGTCAGGAATCAAGAAAAATAAAAGCTGATATTAAAACAGTGAATGATCTTGACTCTTGCTTTCTGACTCTATCTTCTCTACATCTTATATGAATAAATTACTACCGGGATATTTTTATCTCTTTTTGCTCCTGTTTGTTGGTCGGGAAGCCTCATCTTCGGGTGCGGTTCATCATATCGCATATTCGACTCACCCGACCATCGCTGCGCTCGGTCACCCTCTCTTCGCCTTCGGCGGAAAGAGGGAATTTGAAAAAAATAAAAACAAAAAGTTTCCCCACCCTCTATGCGGCGTAGCCGGAGAGAGGGTCGCCCAGCGAAGCGCAGGCGGGGTGAGTCGTCTAGAAGCGGCAGTGCAAGTCCCCCGCCAAACCATCAGCTTTAACACCGGCTGGAAATTCCACCTGGCCTACGATGTACGTAAACAACCGGAAACCATCAACGTAACCCTGCCCCACACCTGGAACGCCAAAGACGTTCTATCGGGCAACGGTAATTACCAAAGGGAAAGCGGCATCTATGAAAAAGCTTTTTCTGTAAATTCTGCCTGGAAAAATAAACGCCTGTTCTTGTATTTCGATGGCGTAAACTCGGTGGCAACCGTGCTGGTAAACAAGCATTTTGTGACCGAACATAAGGGCGGCTATACCGCTTTTTGTGTAGAGATCACGGATCTGGTGAAGCCCGGTGAAGCAAACCAGGTGGAAGTGCAGGTGAGCAATGCCGCCCGCGCGGATGTACTGCCTTTAAGCGGCGACTTTAACGTGTATGGTGGCATTCACCGGCCGGTTTCCTTATTGGTTACGGCAAAGGATTGTATCTCGCCATTGGATCATGCGTCGCCCGGCGTTTATTTAACGCCCCGTTCGGTATCTGCGCAATCGGCTACGGTGAATGTATTAACTAAACTTTCGGTGGCGGAAACAACCGGGTTACAGCTCAGGTCGGAGCTTGTTGATGCCGGACAGCACGTTGTTGCTTCGGTTACCAACGTAGTAAGCAATAACCGGAATGCGGTGCAAACCATCAGCCTCAAACAACCGCATTTGTGGAATGGGAAAGCCGATCCTTACTTATATAGCGTACAGGTGAGCTTGCTCAAAAACGGACAGGTGATCGATCAGGTGATACAGCCTTTGGGTTTAAGATATTATCATGTAGATGCCAATAAAGGGTTTACCCTGAATGGTAAATACCTCGATCTGCATGGTGTTGGTTTCCATGAAGATGTAGAAGGTAAAGGCTCGGCATTGGATATCGCTGATTACGACAAGGACATGCAACTGATCAGGGAGATAGGAGCCAATGCCCTTCGCTTAACCCATTACCCGCATGGTAAATATTTTTATGACCTGTGCGACAGGAACGGCTTAGTAGTATGGTCAGAGATTCCATTGGTTGGCCCCGGCGGCTATACCGGTGCCGGGTATTTAAAGAACCCCGAATTGGAGCAACAGGCCATGCAGGTGCTTACCGAGATGATCCGCCAAAATTATAACCACCCATCGGTTTGTTTCTGGGGATTATTCAATGAGCTGAAACTGGATCATGATGATCCTGTGCCATTTATCAAAGAGCTGAATGCTTTGGCAAAAAAGGAAGACCCGAACCGCCCAACCACCTGCGCTACTTTTTTAGATAGCGACCGCTTTAACCAGGTATCCGACCTGATTGCCTGGAACAAGTATTACGGCTGGTATGCCGGTGAATTTAAGCAGATAGGTGCCTGGGCCGATAAAACGCACCATAACTATCCGCAAAAGCCATTTGCCGTAAGCGAATACGGGGCAGGGGGCAGCCCGTTTAAGCATACCGAAAATAATGTTAAGCCTGATGCCGACAGCAGGTTTCACCCCGAAGAATGGCAAACCAGCTACCACGAAATGAACTGGCTGGAACTGAGTAAAAGACCTTTCGTCTGGGGCAAATTTGTATGGGCCCTGGCCGATTTTGGCTCCTCCATCCGCACCGAAGGGGATACCTCGGGCATCAATGATAAAGGCCTGGTTACTTACGACAGGAAGGTGAAAAAAGACGCATTCTACTTTTACAAAGCCAACTGGAACCCCGAACCCATGCTCTACATCACCGACCGCAGGAATACAATGCGCACCCAACAGGCTATTACTGTAAAAATATACAGCACCTTAGCGCATGTAAAACTAAAAGTAAACGGAAAGGACATAACCAATGGCGAGCCCGACGAGTTTCACATCATCCGCTGGGAAAATGTGCCGCTGCAAAAAGGGAAAAACAAAATTGAGGTAAGCGTTGGCACGGGCGAAAAAACGTTACAGGACTCATGTGAGTGGATACTGGAAGATGGAAACGGCATAACAAAAAGCAATTAATGGATAAGGATTCAAACCCCATGTCATTGCGAGGAGGAACCACGAAGCAATCTCGTAGCTATTCCCTTAAGCACATTTTAACGGCCCAATCGCTTTTTAATGCCCCAAAATTTCGGTATATTTGTATATATAACGGCCCGGTTACCTTCTTGAAAAAAGGTAACCGGGCCGTTTTGGTTAAGGAAAACAGGGCAAAAAATCGATCGATTTATATTTAGTTATTTGAATATCAATAAATTAATACTTTTTAAACCTTGCAAAACCCCTCAAAAATTTGTTAAAAAGTGTTAAAATGGCGTTAAAATTTAGTTAAACAAGCCAAAAGTGATGCGTTTTTACCCTGTTTTTGACTAAAAAAGTGTTAAAATATAAGGTTTAAAAAGTTTTTGAACCACAAGTAAGCACACCGGCGGCTGTCATCATCAACAAAACATATGAAAAAAATATTACTATTATTAATTGCAAGTTGTGCCGCATTATACACGTATGCCGGCACCTACTATATCAACAACAAAACAGGTAACGATGCCTCCGACGGATTGAGCCCTGCCAAAGCCTGGCGGTCATTGGCTACGGTAAATCAACATACGTTTATGCCTGGCGATAGTATGCTATTTGCCCGTAACGGTGTTTGGGAAGGGCAGTTGGCCCCGTCAGGTTCGGGGAATGCGAAGGCACCGATAGTATTTAGCGCCTATGGTTCAGGTGCTCTGCCCGAAATAGAGGCGGGTGGCCATTTCCGGGATGCCATATTGCTTCGCAACCTGCAACATATCGTGGTAGAGTATCTGGCCGCCTCCAACCTGGATAGTAGTGTAGAGTTCCAGAAAACAGGTCCTACCGGTGTTCGCGTGATGGCTGAAAATATTGGCACCCTGCACCATATCCGGCTGGCTAATTTGTATATCCATGATATCAATGGCGATAACAAAAAGGGTACCGCCGAGGGCTGCGGCATCTTTTGGGATTGCCGGGGCCCCAAGCCAAGCAATATTGAACATCTGATCATCGAAAATTGCAAGGTGGAGCGGGTTGATCGTAACGGCATCCGTGGTAATGGTACTTTCTCCTTCCGCACCAACTGGTTCCCGAACAAGTACCTGCTGATCCGCAATTGTCAGCTCGAAGATATCGGCGGTGATGGTATTGTAGTAAAAGCCTTTGATACGGCCATGGTGGAGCATAATAAACTATTCCATATCCGCAGCCGGGCAAAGGATAATGCCGTTGCCGTGTGGCCGCATAGCAGTGATCATACCACCATTCAGTACAATGAGGTTGGCTATACCCAAAACGATAACTGGGCTAACGACGGCCAATCCTTTGATATCGACGGTAACTCCCGCAATACTATTATCCAGTATAACTATAGCCACGATAATGAGGGCGGTTTTATGCTGGTGATATCAGATCTCATTAATAAAGACAATGTGAAAACCAACGGAAATATCATCCAATACAACCTCAGCGTAAATGATGGCATCAACCGTAAACGGCTTTTCAATTTCGCGGGAGTAACCGACAGTACGCTGGTTAAAGGCAATATATTTTATAACAACGCGCCAAAATCATTCACCATGGAAGCAGTTGATATTGAGGGCGGGATACCTGAGCATGTTGTTTTTGAGGATAATTATTTTGTGTACACAGGAAAGACTCCAGTGGTATTTAGCAAATCGCCCAAGCAATATGGTCATGTAAATTTTATCAATAACGCTTTCAGCGGAAATATTGTCGGACTGGATAATTTACCCAACCGGAAAGATGCTGTAGCCGCCAATGGGCAAAAGCAGTATCCTAAAAAGCCACAGTTCCCCTGGAATTTTATGCCGGTAAAGCTAAAGAGTACAACGCAGCAATTTCCGAAGGATTTATACCGGTCAGTTACAGCGCAATAAATACAGGTCATTATTTTAAAACGGATCTGCGGAATAAAAGCTATTAACCTAACCGGAATTTTGTTAGTTTTATTTGACCGGTCGATCAAATGAAATTAGCTATTACCATATTCCTGTTCTCCATAGTTTGCTATTCGGCTGCCTATAGTCAGCGTATCGCGTTTGAGAACTTGACGGTTGATAATGGCTTATCGCAAAATTCGGTACTGGCCATAGTTCAGGATGGCCGGGGATTTATGTGGTATGGTACCCAGCACGGGCTTAATAAGTACAATACACGGAGCTTTAAGATCTATAAAAATGATCCGGCAGATAAGTCGAGTCTTTCCTCAGATTATATTACCTGCCTGCTGCTTGATGCGAATAAAACGCTTTGGATTGGCACCCGCAACGGGCTAAACAGGTACAATCCCGAAAAGGATAATTTCGAGCGGGTTCAGCTAAACCCTCTATCAAAGGGTAGCCAGATTATCAGCTCGGTTTACCAGGATCGGCAACAAAACATCTGGATATGGTCATCAAATGGCTTGCATATGCTGCCTGGCAAAACAACTGGTAAGTTCAGTCAGGTTGCTGTTCCTGATTCGGTTGCGGGTTTGTATGGCACCAACGTGCATACTATATACCAGGATCATGAGGGCGTTTATTGGATAGGCTCGTCGGCCGGACTTACTAAAATGCAAAAGCAAGGTAATCGGTATCGATACCGAATGTACAAGCATGTAGAAGGAAATTTCAATAGTTTAAGCGATAATTCCGTGACCACTATTACCGAAGACCTGAAGGATAACTTATGGGTAGGTACCCTACACGGAGGTATCAACCTGTATAATAAAAACACCAATACCTATACCCGGTTTTTAAGCAATAGTGGCACAAGCGGACCGGTTAATAACAATATACGGATATTGCAAACGGCAAGCTCCGGTAAAATATGGATCGGTACACAGGGAGGCTTGAGCATTCTTGATCCTGCAACAAAACAATTTGCATCCTATAAGCATGATCCGGAGGATAAAAGCAGTCTGAGTCAGAATTCCATCTACAGTGTGTTTATAGATAATACCAGCACGGTATGGATAGGTACTTATTGGGGCGGCATCAACATGGTATCGGGTCACAATACCACGTTTTTAACTTTTCAAACAGCGCGGTACCACTCCAATATCAATAACAACGTGGTGAGCGCAGTATGGGAAGATAAGAGGCATAACTTATGGATAGGTACGGAAGGAGGAGGGTTAAATTATTTCGATCGTAAAGCCGATGTGGTAACCACTTACCAAAACAAAGTAGGCGATCCCTCATCCCTGGGATCTGATCTGGTTAAGATGATATATATCGACCGGAGCGGTAATGTTTGGACTGGAACCCATGGCGGAGGCTTAAATCTGTTCAATCCCGCTACCCGCAACTTTAAACGATATCTATACAAAGAAAATGACCCGGTGACATTAGGTTCAGAAGTGCTGACTGTTTTGGAAGACTTCCAGGGTAATTTCTGGGTAGGTACCCAAAATGGCCTGCTTGTTTTTAAGCGCAATAATACTGTTTTACAGGCAACTGATAAGCCGGTTATTAATAAAATTGGTAAACAATCGGTAAAGGCTTTACTTGAAGATAAGGATAAGCACATCTGGATAGCTACAGCCAATGGTTTGTATCTGTTAGATCATGGACATGGCATTTTAAAGCTGTTTACTACTAATGATGGTTTAAGATCCAACGACATCAATTGTATTTATCAGGATACCAATGGGCATATATGGGTAGGGTCGTACTATGGTGGCTTGGCCCGATATAATAGTAATGGGAAGAGATTTATAACCTATTCAGAAAAAGAAGGACTGGCAAACAATAACGTACAAAGTATTTTAGAAGATGCCAGCCATAACCTTTGGATGGGTACGGGTAATGGCTTATCCAAATTTAATATTGCCTCCCAAACCTTTAAAAATTATAATAAAAGCGATGGCTTAGGCGGCAATACTTTTAATATCAATTCCTGCTATAAAACTTTTGATGGTGAAATGCTTTTTGGTGGATATAACGGATTGAGCAGTTTTTTTCCATCCAAAATTGAAGACAATAATATCGCTCCGCCGGTTATCATAACTGGTCTAAAATTATTTAATCAGCCATTAGGAATTGGTCAATCTGATGGATTATTAAAAAAGGATATCAGTTTAACCCCTAAAATAACCTTTACACATGCGCAAAATGTGTTCACAGTTGATTTCGCGGTGTTAAACTATATCAAGTCCGAAAAAAATAAGTATGCTTATAAACTGGAAGGCTTTGATAACGATTGGGTTCATACCGATATACCATCAGCTCCATATACCAATCTTTCTGCCGGTAGTTATACATTTTTGGCCAAGGGGGCTAATAACGATGGTGTATGGGGAAAGGCCGCGGTTTTGCATATACAGGTGCTGCCGCCATTTTGGGAAACCATATGGGCCTATTGTTTATATGTGCTGTTTATAGGTGGTCTGGTATTTTTAATAGCCCGCTTTTTTATTCTCCGGTCATTGTTACGCAAGGATAAAGAACTCACGCAGTTAAAGCTGAATTTCTTTACCAACATATCGCATGAGATCCGTACGCATCTTTCTTTGATATTGGGACCCTTGGAAAAATTAGTATTGTTTGGTAAGGGAGATACCGAAAATACCAAACAATTGCAGATCGTCAAGAAGAATTCGGATAGTTTGCTTCAACTGGTAAACGAACTAATGGATTTCCGCAAAGCCGAAAGCGGTAATCTTAAACTTCATGTAGCTGAATACAATATCGTAAACATCCTGAGGGAGATACTGATCTCATTTGATGATCACTCCATATCACGTAACATCACTACTGATCTGATACCTTCTTCAGATGATATCAGGGTTTATTTTGACAAAGAACAGTTAGAAAAGGTGTTTTACAATTTAATCTATAATGCCTTTAAGTTTACCAATTATGGGGGACACATTGGGGTTTTTATAGAAGAAAAGAAGGATGAAGTTACTATTACTGTGGCCGATAATGGCAAAGGCATAGCTCCCGAAAACCTCAATAACTTATTTGAAAACTATTTTCAGGAAAATGACCAGGGAAAGCAAAATACGGGTTATGGCATTGGTTTAGCCTTAGCGAAAAGTATTGTAGAGTTACACGGGGGAGGTATTACAGTGGATAGCAGATTATCGCCTGAAGGCAACAAGACGGCTTTTTCGGTTAGCTTAGGTAAAGGAGCCGGCCACTTTAACCCGGCAGACCTGAGCAGGCAACAACTGGAGGATCAATCAGAAACTGTAAAATTTGCCATAAATACTGATGTTATTATAACCGATGTTCCGGTTGATAGGCAATCAACAGGAAACAAAAAATATCTTGTTTTATTGGTGGAGGATAACCCGGATGTGCGTTTATTTATAAGTGGCTTTTTGCAGGATCACTATGAAGTGGTTACGGGTGATAACGGGCTTAAAGGTTGGGAATTGGCAAAAGAACATATCCCGGATATGATCATTAGCGACGTGATGATGCCCGTAATGGATGGTTTTACGTTATGTAATAAACTAAAATCAGACGACAGAACAAATCATATCCCGGTTATTTTGTTAACGGCCCGGGCTTCTGATTCAAGTCATGTGGAAGGATTAAAGATGGGGGCGGATATTTACCTGTCCAAACCATTCAGTATTGAGATATTGCTGTTGCAGGTAAATAATCTTTTGGCTGCCAGTGAAAGGATCCGCCAAAGCTTTAACCGCCAGTTTAAACCCGTCCCGGAAATCGAACAAAGTGATACTATCCTGCACCCGAACAATGATCAAAAAGTAAAGAAACTGGTTGATTCAGTTGATAATGAGTTTCTGAGCAAAGTGATCAGGATAATCGAGGCCGACATCGATAATCTGGAATTTGGTGTGCCCGAATTAGCAAAAGCGGTAGCGATGAGTCAGCCGATATTGTATAAAAAGTTAAATGCGCTTACAGGTATGTCTGTCAATGAGTTTATCAAATCCGTTAAAATGAATAACGCTACCATTCTTTTGCAAAGTAAACGATATACTATCAATGAGATAGCCTACATGGTTGGGTTTAGCGACCGTAAGTATTTTAGTAAAGAATTTAAAAAACAGTACGGAAAAACGCCGAGCGAGTTTATGGAAATGCTTTGATTTGCTTAGTGAAATAAAATAAAAATGCCCTGGGTTTATTCCAGGGCACACTTACTGAGTTGGTTGCTCAATATGATAATAATAAGAAATTATTCTTCAACAGTTGGAGCATCAGGCGCGTTCTTTTTAACAGATTCAATTCCGTTATCTCGGCTGGCCACACTTTCATACATTTGGCTTTTACCTATCACCTGGCCATTGGCCGCTTTTAGGTTAAAATAAAACTTTCCGTTTTTAGAGTCCGCTCTTTCATAATGTTTATCGTCAGGAGCATTCTTTTTTACAGATTCGATACCATTGTGCAGGGCTGCTGAAGTTGTATACCCTTCGCTGGAAAGAATAACCTGTCCATTAGTAGCTAAAAGGTTAAAATAATGCTGTCCGTCTTTACCTGTTTTAGTTGCAAATTTTCCCATGGTTGTAGATTTTTGATTTACACGAATATACATTTTTTTGAATAAATGAAATAAATCATAAGGCTTGTATTTAATAACAAACGAACTAATTACGTTTGTTAATGAGGTAATAATGTTAAGGTTTCAGGATGATTTATTTAAAACGTTATGCAAGATTCAGCTTGTTGAAATAATAAAATAGAAACAATTAATTCTTTATTTATTTTTTTTAAATTTAGATAATCATTACTGAACCTAAAATCTATTATTATGGAAGAACTCACTCAAGAGGTATCAACAAAAACGCAACCATTTCCACAGACCTGACAAAAGGAGAGACCTGAATTATTATATCTCATCTTATAAGTAAATTATCTATGGGATCGCGACAAAATAATTAATCATCTGTTCGGGGAGTTTGTTCATAGATTAAAGAATATTTTAATATCGTGGAAAATAAACTGAATGGTTGGTTTAAACCTATTGATATAGTACCAAGTCAAAACCGTTAAACTTCTAAACCAATTTTCAATTCGATCGTTACAACTAAAATTATTTTAACATGAAAAAATTACTTGTATTATTATTGTCATTCTCGGTATTATTGGTAGGTACCAATACGTTTGCACAGACAACTGATGCTGCCGTGAAAAAAGCTAAAAAGAAAGCTGCCGATAAAACCGAGAAAGCAGCCGATAAAGCGAAAGCAACAGCCGACGACAAAGCCGATAAAGCCGCTGCAAAGGCAAAAGCCAAGGCCGATGCAAAAGCCGACAAGGCCGCCGCAAATGCAAAAGAGGCGAAATCTAAAGCTGATGATAAAGTAGCAGCCGCAAAAGACACCAAAGCGAAGGCAGAAGATAAAGCTGACAAAGCAATTGCAAAAGCAAAAGACACTAAGTCTAAAGCCGATGATAAAGTAGCAGCAGCAAAAGATACTAAGGCAAAAGCAGAAGATAAAGCGGATAAAACCGCGGCCAAAGCAAAAGATGCTAAAGATGAGGCTACTGCAGCTGTTAGTACTAAAAAAGCGAAAGTCACTAAAACCGTTACCGAAGCCGCAAATAAGTCTGAAGATAAGGCCATTGGCAAAGACGACAAAGGCAGAACTATTTATTTAGGCCCAAGAGGCGGTAAATATACTTTGTCTCCAAGTGGCAACAAACAGTATATCAAAAAAACAGAGTAAGTTTTCTTAAATAGAAAGGTTCATTAGCAAGCCCTGTAAATCAAAGAATTTACAGGGCTTGCTTTTGCTGTTTGTAATTTTTAATTAAGTTTAATTTAAGCTAAATTCGTCGTAGATATTAAATTAAGTACAAAAATCAACCTATGATAAAAAAGATACCTTCTTTGTTTGTTTGTTTAGCGTTTGTAATTCCTCTTCATGCACAGGAAATAGCGCCATCCTCGTGGCAAAAATTCCCAGATAGTACTGTTGTTAAAATTCACCCTTCTTACAATGATGTGACTGGCGTACATCGCTGGCTGTTTGGAACCAATTTTCGTAAAGAATGGGCCATACCTGTTAAATTACCCGTGATCAGGTTGTCAAAGGTTAATGGAGGCTTAACAACGCTAAAGCAGGGTGGAGGTATGCAGTCAAAATCATTGCGACTTGAAGATAAAACGGGCAGGGAATGGGTATTAAGGAGCGTAGAGAAAGTACCTGATAAATTATTACCGGAGGGTTTACAAGGCACGTTTGCAGTTGATTGGGTGGCAGATGAATTTAGCGCGCAGCATCCATATTCCGCGCTTATCGTCCCGCCATTGGCTGCAGCTGCAAAAGTACCTCATGCTAACCCGGTTATTGGTGTAGTTGCTGATGATCCGGCCTTGGGCGAGTATAGCAAAATATTCACAAATATGGTATGCTTACTGGAAGAACGCGAACCCATAGGTGAATCTGATAATACGTTCAAAATGCAGCGGGAGCTAACCAAAAATTATGATAACCGGCTTGATGGGGAGGCGTTTTTACGGGCTCGTATGCTTGACCTGTTAATAGGCGATTGGGACAGACACGAGGATCAATGGCGTTGGGCAGTAACCAAGGACGATAAAGCAAGGCATTATGTGGCCGTACCTCGTGACCGTGACCAGGTATTCCATGTTAATCAGGGTTTGTTTCCCTCTATAGCAGCATTGCCATGGATAGATCCTTTGTTGGGGAATTTTAAGGGTGATCTCTCTGGCGCGAAATATTCCTTATTTAAAACAAGGTTTATGAAACAATTTCCTGATGCGCAGATAAGTTATGATGATTGGATGCGGATTGCCAACGACTTTGTTAAGGTCGAAACGGATGAGGTTTTAGAAGCCGGTTTAAAACGTTTGCCTAAAGAAACTTATGATCTTAGGCATCAGGAATTATTATCTATACTAAAAAAGCGCAGAGATAATATACCGGCTGCCATGGCCGAGTATTACCGTTTTATAAACAGGATAGTTGACTTGCACACTACCGATAAGGATGAACAAATTACTATTAGTGATGCACCTAACAAGGCTTTGCATGTAACGGTTGAAAGCCTTAACAAAAAAGGGGAAGCTAAAAATAAGATATGGGACATGACTTATCAACCAGATATAACCCATGAACTAAGGTTATACACTGCTGCGGGTAATGATCATATTGTGGTCAATAATGCCTCGTCACCAATTAAGCTGCGTATTATTGATAGCGTTGATGATAAAACCTTTGATATAAAACAGGCCAACAGCAGCGTAAAAGTTTACGGGCCAAAAGACAGTACAAGTTTTACAGGAGATGTGAACAGGGTAAGTAAACATTTTTCAACCGATACATTAAACAGCCGGTTTGTCCAGGCCAACCCCTACAATGTTTGGATGCCACTGGCAACAGCAGCTATAAATGCCGATGACGGTTTTTTATTGGGTCTTGGTTTTAGATATAAAGGAGTGGATGGCTTTAGGAAGTTACCTTATTCCACAATACAACAGGTAATGATCACGCATTCGTTTGCTACTGATGCCTTCCGGATCAAATATAACGGGGAATGGATTCAGGCTATAGGTAAGGCCGATTTTACGCTGCAGGCTTTTATCCAGGCACCAGATAATACGATGAACTTTTTTGGCAGGGGTAATGAAACCAAGCTTACCAAATTTCCGGGATATCGCCGGTTTTACCGTGCCCGTTTTGATACTTACCAGTTTGACCCTGCGTTACGCTGGCATACCGGTAAGGGGAGCACATTTAGCGCAGGACCGTCTTTACAATATTATCATATGAATCCAGAGGATAATATTGGAAAGTTTATCAGTTTGCCAACAACACATACTAATTCATACGATAGTACTACTTTAAATAAAAATAAAGCGCATGTGGGCCTGATTTTGAATTATGTCAGCAACCAGCGCAACAATTATATATTGCCATCAGCTGGTTTTTACTTCAATGTGTTGGTTCAGGGATATACTGGGCTTAACAGCTATTCAAAATCATTTATGCAGATCAAGCCAGAGTTTACCTATTATCAAAAGTTAAACTCCAAGGGCACCGTTGTATTATCAGATCGTGTTGGTGGTGGCGTAACCATAGGTGACCCTGCATTTTATCAATCCCTGTTCCTGGGTGGGCAAGGGAATTTGCTAGGCTTTCTTCAAAACAGGTTTGCCGGTCAGCAAATGGTGTTCAACAATTTGCAGGGTAGGGTAAAGGTGGCTAAGATAGCCAGTTATATATTACCAGGTGAGTTGGGCTTAACCGGATTTTATGACGCAGGCAGGGTATGGATAAAAGACGAGCACTCAACCACCTGGCATCAGGGCGTTGGTGGCGGCTTGTATTTTTCGCCAGCTGGTTTAACTATTGTACAGTTACTTGCCGGGCACTCTAATGAAGGCTGGTATCCTTATTTTTCTTTAAATTTTAGAATATAACTTAACCAGACATTCTACTAGCTAAGAAAAAAAAGCCTGTGATTTTGAAAATAAATTACAGGCTTTTTCCTTTAAATACATGTTGTTAATGTAAATTTAACGTGGATGTTTTGTTATATAAACATGCCCGGGCTTAATTTGCAATCCAATGATGGAAACAGTAAATATGCCCCTATTACATACATTGGATGGATTTGAACGCATATTTAGAGAGAATTATGCTCCTTTGTTCGGCTATGTAAATTCCATGATCAATGATGAAGACTTGGCTAAAGATGTGCTCTCCGACCTCTTCCTCAATCTATGGCAGCACAAAGATAAGTTGCAAATTAATGATCTGAAGCCCTATTTATTCCGCTCCGCGAAAAATGGCGCTTTAAAGGCTTTGTCGTCCCGCTATCAGATTTCAGAATTACCCAACGATGCTTTTAATATCCCCGAGAATACCTACAATCCATTTGAAAAGTTTGTAGCCAAACAGTCTATCAAAATTGTTGAGGAGTTGATCAATAAGTTGCCTACCCATCGGAAAGAGATGATCGAGTTGAGACTGCTTGGCCTTAAGAATGCGGAAATAGCCCAGGTGCTTGATATTACGGAGAGGAAGGTTGAATATCACATGCGTGAAGCTATTGAGCAGCTTGGCCATGCTATCCACAACGGTAATTTTGATAAAGCTACCATTGCTGGTGGATTGATGCTGGTCAACCTGATACTTACAGTAACTGTCAGTTAGTTTTAATACTAAAATGTAAAAGTAAGCCGGTTTTAGATCCGGCTTTTTTTGTTTTATGGTATTTAACGAAAACTTAACAAACAGGTAATTATTTCTTTAGGTGGAAACTGCCCCTGCCGCGCTCTTTAAATAAAATTAAAAAGCGTGAACTGGGAAACGATACTCAATTATGTAAACGGCGAATGCGGGCCTGATGAAGCTCAGGATGTTATTGACTGGGCCAATGAGCAAACAGAACATCGCTATCTGCTTACTTACCTGGAGCGCAGGAAACAGCAACGGGAGCAGCCTCTAAAACAAAGCGACATTGATGAACAATGGCTGCACTTGCTTGATCGGATATTTGAACTGTCAAAGTCCGATAATAAGAAGGGCAAACAACGGCCTTATTGGTTTTCTGGTATTGCAGCCAGCTTACTGTTGCTTTGCTTTTTAGGCTGGTTTTACGTGCAAAAAGTTAAACAAGGGTTTGGCAATGATTTGCAAACTCTGCAAAGCGCACAGAATGTAGGCGGTCGGCTTACTTTACCCGATGGTACCCTGGTATTTATGGCTCCGAATTCAAAAATTAGCTATATAAATACATTTGGTACTGATAAACGGGAGATTCAGTTAGCAGGAGAAGCCTTTTTTGATGTAAAACATGATGCTCGCAAGCCATTTATTATTCGTACAGACAATCATTTGGCGGTAACCGTATTGGGTACATCTTTTAATGTTTACTCGCGTCCCAAAACAAATATCGAAGTTAAGGTAGCCACTGGTTTGGTGGGTGTTACTGCAAATAATAAAACCAGCTATTTAAAGGCGGGTCAACAGCTTACTTATGAGATAAAAAGCCGCCAGGTGGCCATCGCGAAAGTAGATGCACACGATGCTTCATCCCTGCAAAATCAAACCCTGTTTTTTGATAATAATAATGCCGATGAGATAGCCGAAAAATTGCAACGTTGGTATAATATCAAAATCGAAGTACAATCATCAGCCCGTAAGCGAGCCCGTTTTAGCGGCGAAATGAAAGATAATGGTATTGGCAATCTTTTACCAGGTCTGAGCTATGCCACCGGCCTTAAATACCGATATAAAAACCCTCACACTATTATAATATTCTGATTAAGCATGAAACAACTAAAACGCTCATTTTTTGTCCGGAAAAAACTCTGTCTGTTTTTGCTTTTGTTACTTTTTTCAGTAGCAATACAGGCACAGACAAGTACTTCAGGTCAGTACAGTTTTGAAAAAAAACGTATTAGCGTACAAGCCATTGTAAACACACTCAAAGCTAAATATGGCTATAAGATATCTTTTGATGCCAATGTAAGTATGGGCATTATGATAACACTGCCCGATGAAAATTTACCTTTTGACAGGCTCGCACAAGTATTGCAACAACAGGCAGGTATTGGTTTAAAAAATATCGATGGCAACCTGGTGATCAAAAAGTTGGATATGGTTATTGTAAGCGGCGTCGTAATATCTGTTGAAGATAAACTGCCCCTTGCCGGCGTTAGCGTAACCGACGAAAACAAAAAGTTGTTGACCTTTACCAATAATGATGGTAAGTTTTCTGCATTGGTATCGAGCGGCGGCTCTTTAAATTTCTCTACCGTAGGTTTTGCCACACAGAGCCAGGTTTTTAGTAAGGCCACAGCAGGCATAACCATTACCATGGATAAATCAAACGCTACGCTGAACGAAGTAGTAGTTACCGCATTGGGTATTAAGCGTGATGAAAAGGCACTTGGTTATGCAGCCACGGTTGTACAGGGAAAACAGCTTACGGATGCGCTTTCCAGTAATTGGAGTGACGCGCTTTCGGGCAAAGTGGCTGGTTTGAATATGGTGAGATCAAATTCAGGCCCAACTGGATCAAATAAGATCATATTACGTGGAGAAAACAACCTTACCGGCGATAATGAAGCTCTGATTGTGGTTGATGGTGTGGTGATCAATAATGGTAGCGGCCGGCGTACAGGTATTTCCGGAGAAACTGTTTATGGTACTGGAAGCGACAATATGCCTGCCGATTATGGCAGCAGTATCAATGATATTAACCCCGAAGACATTGAAAGCGTATCGGTATTAAAAGGGCCGGGCGCCGCAGCCTTGTACGGCCAGCGCGGTGCCAATGGCGCGGTTATTATCACTACCAAATCTGGCAGCGCCAAAAAGCATGGTTTGGGTATAACGGTTAACTCAAATGCATCTATAGAAAAAGTAAACCGCTGGCCCGATCTTCAGTTTGAATATGGGCAGGGCTTAGCCGGCGCATCCTATTATTCATATGGAGCCGGGCCAGATGGCGCAAGTACCAGTGGAACGAGTTCTGCTTATGGCCCCCGGTTTGACGGCCAAATGTTTTACCAGTTTGATCCGGTAACCCAAAAGCAATCCACCGTTAGGACTCCCTGGGTGCCTTACACAGATAAGCTTCACCAGTTTTTTAATACAGGGCAAACCTTTACCAACTCGGTAAGCATTGACGGCGGGTCGGATAAAACCACAGCACGGTTTTCGGCTACTAATGTTAAGAACAATTGGATTGTTCCAAATACAGGTTATGGCCGTAATACAGTGGCCTTATCTGTCAATTCCAAGATCAATGATAAGCTGACCATCAGCTCAAAAGTAAATTATCAGAACAAATTCAGCGATAACTTACCTGGAGCAGGTTATGGTAACCAATCGCTTATGTATTGGTTTATCTTCTGGCAACCCAGTGCCGACATTGATTGGCTCAAAAACTACTGGAAACTGGGACAAAAAGACCTCGCTATTGAGTATCCTTTCAGTTCATATCCAGAAAATCCATACGCGGTAGCCTATGAGTTTATTAATAAATCAAACCGTAATGCGGTAACCGGGAATGTTCAGGCCACCTATAATATTACCAAGGCACTGAGTTTGCAGGTCAGAACTTCTCTGGACATGGGCTATGAGCAGCGTGCGCAGGAGCGTCCGTATGATGCCGGAACTAAATATCCTAAAGGCTCTTATCGCACCCAAAACATTTTTTCGCAGGAGGTAAGCGGCGATTTCCTGTTGCGATATAATAAAGCCATAAATAAAGACATCACCTTAACCGGTACAGCCGGTGGCAGTATGCTACGTAATACTTACCGTGTAGATGAGGTAAGGGCCGACTCACTTAATATAGCTGGGATATATACCATGGCCAATTCCGCTGGTACGCTTATCACTTTACCTTATAGTAGTAAGTATGCTATCAATAGCTTTTATGGTTTATTATCGGCCAGTTATAAAAACTTCCTATATGTAGATCTTACCGGCAGGCAGGATTGGAACAGCGTTTTAGCTACTCCGCAAAGAACAGATAAGGTTGGGTTCTTTTATCCGTCGGCAAGTGCCAGTTTTATTTTATCTGATGCCTTTAAGCTGCCTACAGCCATCAGCTTTGCTAAAGTCAGGGTATCAGCATCAAGTGTTGGTAGTGGTAGTACAGTGCCCTACAGAACTTCATACTCCTATGGTTCAGCCGGGAGTACCTATTCTGGCGGAGCACAAAACCCGACAACATTGCCCGACGTAAACCTTGAACCTTTGCGTACCAATACTTATGAAGTTGGTTCAAACGTACAATTGTTCAAAAATCGCTTGGGGTTTGACCTGGCCTTGTATTCGGGCGTTACTAAAAATCAAATATTAAACCGCGTTGTAGATGCTTCATCGGGCTACAGCCGTGCGGTTATTAATATTGGTAAGGTTGCCAATAAAGGTATTGAAGTAGCCCTGAACGGAACGCCGATATCGAATCCTAAAGGCGGTTTTGTTTGGACAACCAACCTTATTTTCTCGGCTAACCGCAACAAGATAAAAGAACTTTCAGATAGTTCCGTTGTATTGCAAAACGGCCCCACAGGGGGCGGACAAATAGTAGCCAAAGTAGGCGGCAGCATGGGCGACCTGTATGGAAGGGGTTATCAACGGTCTCCGGATGGGCAGGTTGTTTTTGATCCTAAAACAGGTTTCGCGCTTATCTCTCCCAATCTGGTATATCTCGGTAATACCTCACCCAAATGGAAAATGGGTTTGAGTAACGATTTCAGGTATAAACAATTTCATTTCAGCATTTTGTTTGATGCTCAATATGGTGCTGTGGCGTACTCGCTTACATCGTATAAACTGGCCGAACAAGGTAAAACAACCAATACCCTTCCAGGCCGATATAATGGTATCATTGGTAATGGTGTGGTACAAAACCCTGATGGAAGCTACCGTAAAAACGATGTAGTGGCTCTCGATATTGACCAGTATTATCAATCCAATTTTGGAGCCAACAATGCCGAAGGAGCCACCTATAGCACCAATTTTATCAAACTCAGGGAAGCCAGGTTTGACTATACATTGCCAGCCCGGCTTTCTTCCAGGTTGGGTATACAGCGGGCTACAATTGGCGTGTACGGTCGTGACCTGTTCATTTGGACAAAATGGCCGGGTTTTGATCCAGAGTTTGGTACGCTCAGCGGCTCAGATATTACACAGGGTTTTGAAATTGGCCAGTTCCCCTCAACCAGAACAATGGGCGTAAACCTCGTTATCTCACTTTAATTAGCAGAACAATGAAAAAGAATATTTATAAAGTTATTTGCGCGGTGGTGCTTTTTGCAGCGGTTCAGCCATCATGTAAAAAGGATTTTGAATCCATCAATACCGACCCGAATGCATCGCCAACAACTACGCCTAAGCAATTACTGGCCCCTGCATTGGTAAATGTGTTAACTACCAATATGCTACGCAGCCGTACTTATAATAACGAACTGATGCAGGTCACCGTAAATCAAAGTGACTCTGAAGGCCAGGTTTTCCGGTACGATATCAAAAATACCTGGGGCGATTATACCTGGAACAACTGGTATTTGCAGTTAACCAACTTTAAATCAATATATGACATAGCCGGGCAAACCGTTACCTTAAATAAAGGCTACCAGGGTATATCGCTCATCTGCCAGGCCTGGATCTATTCCATGCTTACTGATACTTTCGGGGATGTGCCTTATTCACAGTCAAACCAAGGCCGTAACCTGAATTTTCAGCCTGCATTTGACAAACAGAAGGATATATACTTAGGTATATTTAAACAGTTGGAAGACGCCAATACCCTATTAAATGGTGCGGCAAATGTGGCATCTTCAAGTGACCCGGTTTTTAACGGCAATACCACCCTGTGGCGTAAATTTGGCAATTCATTATACCTGCGCTTATTGCTGCGTATTTCGGGTAAGGCCGAGGTTGCTGCGGACTGTATTGCGAAAATTAAAGATATTGTGGATAATAACCCCGGCACTTATCCCATCATGGCCAGTAATGCCGAATCGGCTGTTTTGAAGTGGACAGGTTCAGGCTACTTAACTTCGCCGTTTATTGCGGGGGTTCGGGCGCAGGACTTTACAGCGCCGTCTTTATGCTCATTCTTTATTGATAATTTAACCAAATGGTCTGATCCCCGTTTATTTCAGAATAGCTGGGCAATCGCTACTTATGGTGGCGGATATGTGGGTGTACCCAGTGGCTATGCACCTGGTAATGCGCCAATCAAGAAATCATATTTCTATTCTACCACCTCTGCCAAAACGCTCATGAATGAACCTTTAATGGGTAATATCATGAATTATGCCGAGCTGCAGTTTATACTGGCCGAGGCCGCTGCCAAAGGTTGGATATCCAAATCTGCGCAAACCTATTATGATAGCGGCGTTATTAATGCCATTACTTTCTGGATACCTACTTTTAACATACCTGTAGCAACCTATGAAGCTACCGCAGATATCACCTGGAACGATTCGGCATCACTTGACGATAAAATGGAGATGATACATGTTCAAAAGTATTACACCCTGTTCTGGACCGATTTTGAGCAATGGTTTGAATATCGCCGCACTGGTCACCCGGTATTGCCAAAGGGAGCGGGTTTGCTAAATGGTGGTGTAATGCCTGCCCGTATCGTTTATCCGGTTTATGTACAATCGGCCAATCCAACAAATTATAAAGCAGCAGTGGCGTCACAGGGACCAGACTTACTGAATACGCAGGTTTGGTGGCAAAAGCCCTAATTGTTTTAACTGAATGATTTATCACGATATCCATTGAAAATGAAAAAGATATTATTTTACACTTTGTTGCTGCTTTGCTCAGCTATACTAATGCAGGGCTGTACCAAGGCAAATAATTACCCTGGCGGGGTACTGGCCTCGGTTATAGCTGTAGCCGACATCAGAACTATATATAAAGGGGCTGATGTTACCCTCGATACCAAAAATCTGTTCGGCGCGCACCAAATGACTGGTATTGTAATTTCGGATGCGGCAGGAGGTAATATGCCCACAGGTTTACTGGTGGTACAAAACAACCGCAGGGCAAAGCTAAGAGGCATATCCATACCTTTAGGCGCCGCGGCTTCCAGCTATGCACCCGGCGACTCGGTGCTGATAGATATAACCGGAGGGGTACTAAAGCGGGTTAACGGCACTTTGCAGATAACCGGTATACAGCCTGCTGCGGTTACAAAGGTTTCTTCAAACAACACAATAGCCAGCCAGAAGGTGGCAACCAATACACTGAGGGCAAGTCTGGATAATTATGAAAGCACCTTGGTTACTATATCTAAAGCCGGTTTTGATCCATTGCCCACATCAACAGATACTTATGCCGGAGATAAGGTGATAAGCGATGGTTATGGTAAAGTTACCCTGCATACAGAAGCTTCGGCTGCATTTGCTGGTAAAAACTTACCACTAAGTGCCAACTTCGCGGCTATTGTATTTGGTGCAGATAGCAGCAGCAGTACAGTAATTCCACAGCTGCGTATGCGTACCATTGACGACGCATTTATACTGGCAACAGATATTGCTCCCATGGTGATCAGCGGTTTCCTGACCGATCCGGCGGGTACCGATGCCAATTATGAGTACATACAGTTATTGGCTACCCGTGATATTGATTTTTCGACGGAGAACTTTACCCTGGTAACTACCAATAATGCAGGCGCATCAACACCTTCGGGTTACCCGGTGAATGGCTGGGCCATGGGCGATCTGAGAACTTACAAAATTGAGCTCAAGTCTGGTAAAGTAACAAAGGGTACTTATTTTTATGTTGGCGGAACAGGTAAAAAAATAGATGGTTCAGCGTCAACTGATATAAGCTCATCCAACTGGATAGGAGCGTTCAATTACTCAACGGCCAACAGCCCAAATTTTAATAGCGATCCATCATCGGCATTTGGTACCAAAACCAGTAATCTATTAGCTAACAGTGGTAACGCAGCGGGTGTTGCCGTATTTACCGGTACCAATATTACGGCAGCCAGTAAACCTGTTGACGTGATATTTTACGGAACTGGTGGTAATTTATATGATGCCAGCGCGAATGTAGGCTACCGCATTACCAACAACGATTTTTACGATGTAAAGAATCCCGTAACCCAGGCAGATCAGCCGTTTAACAGGCAGGGAACCAATACCGCAGCATGTACGCTTCCGGTATCGGGTAGTTTTGCCCAGTTGGGTGGGGAATATAACCCGGCTATAGGCCGGTGGACGCTTAGCCGAAGCACTACCAATTTACCACTATCCAATAGTTCGGTGATTACAGATATTGAAGGCGACAAAGCTACCAGGCTCAAATAGCGGAGTTACTTCATTTGTGTTAGAGGCTGTATCATCATCATGATCAGCCTCTTTTTTTATTTGATCTATCCGGATACTCCATCATGAACTGATGTATAGCCCGGCTTAACTTAACTGACAAAAAGTGGGTTTACATGGTTTACATAATTCAGGGTTTACATTGATTTAACTATTTGATAATCAATAAATTAAATATTTTATCCTAAAAAAAGTGTAAACCCACTTTTGTATACTTATTACCGGCTAAATTTCAATTCATCAATGACACATCACCTTTTTATTACCACCATTTTAGCGGGAATTCGATCTTATCAACCGAGCCCACAACCAGGTCGGGTTTAAAGGCGTAGTGGCTCAGTTGGTCTTTGGATGATATTCCGGAAAGCACCAGTATAGTTTTATAACCCATTTGCACGCCGCCTTGTATATCGGTTTCCATGGTATCGCCAACTACGGTGGTTTCGGCGGTTTCGAGCCCCAGGAATTTACGGGCCGAGCGCATCATTACCGGGCTTGGCTTGCCGGTTACAAATGCCTTACGGCCGGTTGCTTCTTCTATCATAGCTGTTGTTGCCGCTATACCCAGGTTGTTCCAGCCGGGTTTTTTTGGTGATGGATCACGGTTGGTGGTGATGAATTTGGCACCCGCCAGTATCATATCTACCGCGCGCTGAACCATTTCCAGGGTAAAATTGCGACCCTCGCCCAGAACCACAAATTCGGGGTCGGTATCAACCAGGGTTATGCCGTTTTCATGCAGGCTGGTGAGCAAACCGCCTTCGCCAAGTACGTAAGCAGTACCATTCGGACTTTGATCGCCCAGGAATTTGCCCGTAGCCATAGCACTGGTATACACATGTTTAGCCTCAACGGTTATACCCAGCCTCTTCAGCTTACGAACCACTTCCAGACTGGTTCGCTGGCTGTTGTTGGTCATAAAGGCAAAGGGGATGCCCTTTTCAAGCAGGTGGTTTATAAATTTATCGGCACCATATATCAGCTCTTCACCGCTGTATATTACACCATCCATATCAATAAGCAGTCCTTGTTTCATTTTTTTAAGATTATAGGCTTGTTAGGTTTATCCAACAAAATCAAATGTAATATTAACATGTTTAATGATCGAATAAAAATTGCAGAACATATTCTAAGAGCGGGGCCTGGATCAAAAACTTTTTAAACCTTGAATTTTAACATTTTTTGAGCCAAAAAAACACCGAAAATGATTTAAAAGCATTCGAAAAATATCGATTCTAATACTTTTAACAAATTTCCGCCTGATTTTAACGGGTTTTAAAAGTTTAAAAAGTTTTACTGTATTAATGATTACCGGTACATAAAAACCGTAAAGTCCTCATTACTATAATCATTTTTTAGTACCACGCGTTGGCTTAGTTGCCGGCAATGGGTCATGATCACATCTGGGTTATAGGCCGCTAACAAGCCGTTGGGAATAATATGCTTCAGCAGGTTAAAGGCAAGGCCTTTTCTGCAATGGTCATACAAACGGGTAATGGCCTTGAAAATAAAATCAGGGTCGGCATTGTAATAATTGAGTGATCCGCTGGCCATTACATAATCGGCAACAGGTATATCATCGGTCATAAAATCGCCGCGGATAAAAGCGGTGGCTTCCCAGTCCTGAAATCTGCGCGTAGCTTCGTCAAACAGCTCCGGGATCTGTTCCATGCCATAATAAACAATATCGGGATACAATTCGTGCAGGTAGGAGCGGAGGTCGCCATGGCCACACCCGGCATCCAGTACAGAATGGCCGTTCAGATCGGTCATATGAGCCAGTACATCAAAACGGATAATCTGGCTTTCGGTATCGCGCCAGCCCAGGGCCTCGGGGCCTCGGTTGTCATGCAGGGCAATCATATACCGGTGGTAGCCAAACACAGCTGCAGAATCGGGCGAAATACTCATGAACTTTACTTAATTATATCGAAAACTCTTTTTACTTTTACTCAAACATTACCTATGAAGATCACACGCCTTTACCTCACGCTCTTATTGCCGCTTTGCCTGTTTCTTGGCTGCAGTTCAACCATATCAACCTTTGATCAAACCGCTTATACCCAGGTTACTTCCTTAAAAGTGGATGCGCTTGATCTGATGGATAAAGCTACCGAAAATTATACAAGTCATGAAAGCGAAGTAAAAGCGCTTCAGCTGAATATTGACAAGGCCATTGAATACGATAAGCACCGCCCGCATAACGAGATCACTACACAAATGTGGACTATCCTAAACGACCCCCAGGGGCACCTTTTTGGCGGTTTCCTGGTAAAATGGAAAAAGGATGGCAAATGCAACGCGACTTACATCGTTGATAAAAAGAAACAGATCAGTAACTCCTTTGACCAGATAGCCGAACTGGAAAGTAAAAAGATAAAACCTGCGCAGGTAACCCAATAAATTGAATTATGGCAATAAATTTTAAAAACGTATTGGCTACGCTTAAGCAGGGTATAGCCGACCTGGCGAGCAACAGTTTAAAGGAATTTATCACCCAGGCAACAGCCGATGGGCAGGCGATCCTGAACGATCTGAAAGACGACTTGAAGACCTGGACAAAACAGTTAGCCAATGGCGACATCAGCAAAGACGATTTCAGCGACCTGGTACTGGGCCAGGCCGATGAAATAAAAATGATAGCCTTGAAGCAAGCCGGCCTTGCCGAAGTTACTGTTGACCAGTTTAAAAGCGATGTATTTAATTTGATTATTAATACGGTTGTAGGATTGATACCGTGATAGATTCTCAAATCTATTGCAGTTCTTCAAAAAACATGTCATTGCGAGCGCAGCGTGGCAATCGCATACTATACAGAGCGAATAATGCCTATCGTAGACCGCATTATTTCCACGCGTCATTTTACGAGCGCAGTGTGGCAATCGCATATTGTACAGAGCGTAAATGTATGGCGTATATCCGCTCTTGGCCGCGGGAGGGCCAGTCACGTTTTTCGTTGTGGTTTGTTTTTTTTGGTACTCAAGAAGGCTTCGCCGTATGTCGCCACAAAAGTAACCAAAAAGGCTTCAGCAGAAATGCTTCTTTGCCGCACATAGCCTTTACCCGGCAAATAGGGCAGAACCAGGGCTGCAATTATTTTGCCCAACTTCGTTCGTACATTTCCCCACGCTTCAGCAAAAACTTGCTATGCCCCGCAGCTGCACCGCCCACCATCGTTCTACCCGCTTTCGCCCGAAGCTTATCTGCTGACGGGGAAGGGCTTCAATCACTAATTCAATAATTAAAAATACCCGCATTTTTGTCATGCTGAACGGAGTGAAGTATCTATTGTACTTCGTGTATATTGAAGAAGATCCTTCGTTCCTCAGGATGACAAACTTGTAAGATGGTATGACAATAGATCAAGCTAATCTTTAAATCCATTAATCATGGTTCAGATTTTCTCCCAAAGCTTATCTGCTGAACGGGAAAAGAAATCAATAATTCACTAAATCACTAATTCAATAATTAAAACCCCTCATAAATCCATTTACAAATACTTAATTTTCATGGGTTTTAAACACTTTAGAACATGATTTTTGCCATGTTTTTTGTAAAAACACTACGAAATTCATAAAAATGTATAGTTTATACATAAATTCTATAGAATTAGTAGTTATTTAAAAAACAATTATATACATTTGCCGGAGAGATAAAAAAATACAACGTAAAACTGTTTTAAAAGCTCCAGAAAATGCAACCCGACCCAACCACCAATTCCGGCTTTGCTGCTTATCAAATGCAAACTGCTATTTTCCGTCGTTTTTGTTGTTGCTGTTGATCCAGGCGTTAGAGGATCTGTCTTTCTCTGCGATTGTTGCCTGCCGGTAATGATCTGATTTCTACAAATTATTCTTATACCATTTTATATACGGCATGACCATCTGTGCATGATTGGCTTTGCCCTTTTTACCTGCTTTTTAAATAACCATATATAAAAAATACTACTATTATGACCCTTAACGACGTTTCCTTGCTGGGAAAAAAGATACTGGTAGGGGTGATCATCACCCTGATTCCCTTTGTGATCATTTTTGGCGGATTATGGCTTACGCAAAAGCTGCTGTCTGATAATCATAAATCTGTCCCGGCATCCACAACACAAACTAAATCAACCGCATCATGAAACTGGAAGAAGCCAAAAAGACACGCATTATTAAAAATGCCCTGCTGAGCCTGGCACTGTACGCATTGCCTTTAGTGCTCATGTTTGTTACTTTTTACTTTACCGGGCAGCGCCCATGGGAAAAGAAAAAACAGGTGCAAAAAACAGCCCAGCCTGCCGAAAAAACTAAATCTGAAAATCCTTAAACATAAATACCATGATTGAACTGATAAAAAAAGTAATTGATAACCTGAACGGATACGGTTTTTCCGTTCTGGTGCTGGTACTCGGGGTGTTGGAGTTTTCGTTTGGCCTGTATAAAAAACGCTGGAACAAGAACGAACGCTGGGTAGATATTGCCTGCTTTACCATCCCCAAACTGATTGTTAAACCGGTAGTAGCTTATTACGGATTGAAAGTTTTGCCGTTTCTGCTACCTGGTTTCAAAAACGCTTTTGACTGGGTTCCCTTTTTCTGGGGTTTCATCATTATAGCCGTTGCCGACGACCTGACCCAATACTGGTACCACCGGCTACATCATGAAGTGCCATGGTTGTGGCGTTTTCACCGTACGCACCACTCGGCATCGTACATGGGGATGGCTATGGCCAGCAGGCAAAATGTGATCTATACCTTGTTTTTTTCGCAAACTTATTTAACTACCGCGCTGGTTTATCTGGGCCTGGGCATTCCGGCTATCGTAGTAAAAGGCATCAAGGGTACTATTACCACGCTGGCACATTCCAGTATTCCATGGGATAAGCCTTTTTATCAGTACAAAGTGCTGCACCCGCTGGCCTGGGTGTTGGAGCGTACCATATCTACGCCGGCAACGCACCATGCGCACCATGCCGCTACTACCGATGATGGCGTGGGCTATTACAAAGGCAACTTTGGCAATATGTTTTTTTTATGGGATGTGATATTTGGTACGGCGCATATTTCGCGTCAGTATCCAAAAGCTTATGGTATATCGCACTATGAAGGCGATCAATGGTATGCGCAGCTGTTATGGCCTATTTTTAAATCAAAAGTAGCCGGAAGCGAGTTGGCAGCCGATGGCCAAATGGTTAGGGAAGATGTGCCCTTACAGGAACATCAGTTATATCGTCCCGAAAAACGAGAGAACGTGGAGCAGGAAATTTCTGAAGAAACATATAACTTACAGCCGGTAAAAGCTTAAAGAGAATCAAGATATAGGAGTCAAGAATCAAGAATAGGAAAAATTTCCTGGCGATCAAGTGATTTTTGTTTTGTCTTGACTCTTGATTCTTTGCTCTTGACTCTATAACAAATATGAATCTTAAAAGAATTTCCCAGGTACTGATAGTTGTGATTGCTGGTTCGATTTTGTTTTCGGCCTGTAAGCAAAAAGACAAGGCTAAAGCTGTTGTTACAACCGACAGCGCGGCGTCGAATAAAAAGAAGGCGATATGCTGCGAATCGAACATTCCCAGCCGGTTTAAACCAACCCCTTTAGCGGGGGCGGCTGTGATGAACGGGCCCGATACCAGTCACAGTGGGATGGTTTGGATACCGGCAGGTACTTTCAGGATGGGGGCGGACAACAGCCAGGCCGAAAAGGACGAATATCCAAAACATAAAGTTACTGTGGATGGCTTTTGGATGGATAGGACGGAAGTAACCAACGCGCAATTTGAACAATTTGTAAAAGCTACCGGCTACATAACCACGGCCGAACAAAAACCGGATTGGAACGTGCTTAAAAAACAATTGCCCCCCGGTACCGAAAAACCGGCGGATAGTTTGCTGGTGGCTGCATCGTTGGTATTTGTGCCTTCGAAACAACCCGTATCACTAAGTGATTACAGCCAGTGGTGGACCTGGAAAAAAGGCGCCAGCTGGAAACATCCGCATGGCCCGGGCAGCGATATCAAGGGCAAAGGCAATTACCCGGTAACACAGGTGTCATACTATGATGCCGTAGCCTATAGCAAGTGGGCTGGCAAACGCTTGCCGACAGAAGCGGAATGGGAACACGCCGCCAGGGGTGGGTTGAATGATAACATATATCCATGGGGAAACGAGAAAGTGACCGATGGTAAGCCCAAGGCCAATATTTGGGAGGGCGATTTTCCATACCGGAATACCCAGCGCGACAAGTTCTATTATACAGCGCCGGTAAGTTCATTTGCCGCCAACGGCTATGGTTTGTATGATATGGCCGGCAATGTTTGGGAATGGTGCGCCGATCTGTATGACTACCGGTATTACAATACCATCAACAAACCCGAGGGGGTTAAAAATCCCGAAGGTCCATCAAAATCATACGATCCAGATGAGCCTTACGCAATAAAAAGGGTAGTAAGAGGTGGTTCGTTTTTATGTAACGATAGCTATTGCTCGGGTTTCAGGGTAGCCCGGAGGATGAAAACCACCGAAGACAGTGGGATGGAGCACCTGGGTTTCAGGTGCGTGAAAAATTAGTAATAAAAAGTGAGGGTGTCACCCTGAGCTCCGTCGAAGGGTAGAGCGCAGAGGCCTGCCCACCATGCTTCGACGGAGCTCAGCATGACACCCTGCCCTCTCAAGAGGGAATTGATAAACATTAAAGAACAAAGGCATATGAAAAAATAATAACATAACATAAATAAGGGAAAAGCAATCGCTTTTCCCTCCAGAATTAAAACAACGAAACAGGGATCGATTGGCGTTGAGCCTGCTTCAATGGTGTCATTTTAAACTATTCAAATTTATGCAAAATATTGCAAAAGTTGGGCAGGGCTTTCTATTGCCCCAACCCCGGCTTGTTCACCTGGTCACGGCCATAGCCGCAGGTATTTACTACCGGTACGCCGGTGGCGGGCTTATATCAAAAGCCGCTTTATCGTCTGGTTTATTCACCAACTTAAACTACCAGGCGATATGAAAAAACTCTTATTTATTTCAGCATTAGCTTTACTGCTCCCCATTATTGTTTTTGCCCAGGAAACACAGCCTATCATCAATTCAAAACTGGTAGGCAGGGTAATTGATGGTTCCACCAAAGAGCCATTGCCCGGCGCGGTAGTACGTATAGAGGGGACAACACACGTTGTTTCGACAGATGTTCAGGGGAAATTTAGTTTTGTTACCGGTCAGAAGTTTCCATACAAACTTATTATAACCTTTATAGGTTACGAAACACAGTCGTTTATTGCCGATGGCAGTCCCGTAGAGATCCGGATGAAAGACGCGCAAAGCCTGCTGAACCAGGTAGTTGTGGTGGGCTACGGCTCTCAAAAACGTAAGGACATCACCGGTTCGGTGGCATCAGTACCACAACTGGCGCTCAAACAGCCCATTCCTTCGTTGGATAGGGCCCTGCAGGGTACCATCTCGGGCATACAGGTAACCCAGGCCACCGGGCAACCCGGAGCAGGGGTAACGGTACAGATCCGCGGTGTGAACTCCATTAACGCGGTGGCTGAACCACTGTATATTATTGACGGTTTCCCAACCTCAAACAGTAATTCCCTTACCGATGCCGGTGTAACCAATGGCCCTAAGATCAATCCTTTGGCTTCATTGAGTACTTCTGATATTGAAAACATCGAGGTGCTGAAAGATGCCTCGGCGACAGCCATATACGGAACACGTGGTGCTAATGGTGTGATCATCATCACCACCAAAAAAGGTAAATCGGGTGTATCGTCCATCAATTACGATGGCAGCTACGGCTGGCAAAGCGTGATCAAGACTATCCCATTACTTAACTCCGATCAATGGGGGGCCTTGCGTAACGACGCCCTGGTTAATTCAAACAAATCACCACAAACTGCCGCCCAACTCAATCCTTTTAATGTGAATACCGACTGGCAAAAGGCTGCCTTCCGGGAAGGGAATACGCAAAACCATAACCTGTCTATCCTTTCGGGGACAGACCGTACCCGCCTGGCGTTCTCGGGCAATTACATGAAGCAGGACGGTATACTGCAAAATACCAATTTTGAGCGTTTTGCCGGTCGTGTGAATGTGGAGCATGATTATAACGACAGGTTTAAAATATCATCCTATATCACCGGCAGCCGTATCAGCGCGCAGGTAGCGCCGGCAGGAGTTGTCCCGGCCATATTGCTGATGACGCCCACCACGCCGGTATACAATGCGGATGGATCTTTCTTTATGAAAAACATATTTGAGGGTACTTATGGCAATCCCATCAATACGCTGTATAATCAACTCAATACAACTACTACCAGCAGGGTTTTAGGTAATATCGCGGGTGATTACAAGATCACTACCGACCTTACTGCGCGTGTTTTAGCCGGTATCGACCTGATCGACAACAAACAGAACCGCTACCTGCCCTCCACGGTGTACGAAGGTTCAGGCTACTCAGGCATCGGCGAAGTAGGTACGCTGAATTCCTTTAACTGGCTTAACGAAAACACGCTGACCTATACCAAAAAGCTGGATCGTCATAATCTGACCGTATTAGCAGGTTTTACTCAGCAAAAATTTAAAGCCGAAGGTGCCATTACCGGTTCATCTGGCTTTGTGAGCGATTATGATGCCTACAACAACCTGGGTTCGGGGAGTATCACCTCCATTTCGGCAGGTGGTTTTGCTATTGCGCCATCATCATCGTCCAATATATGGGCTTTAAAATCATACCTGGCCCGTGTTAACTATGGTTTTGACAGCAAATACCTGTTAACATTAACCTTACGTGCCGATGGTTCTTCCAAATTTGCACCGGGGCATCAATGGGCATCGTTCCCGTCGGCCGCCATCGCCTGGAATGCTTCCAGCGAAAATTTCCTGAAAAATGTGGAGCAGATCAGTCAGCTTAAATTCAGGTTGAGTGCCGGGCAAACCGGTAACAGTGATATCCCGGCATACCAGTCATTCTCACAACTGGGTTATTACCGCTACAACTTTGGTAACACCACCGTAGCTGGTTTTGCGCCCAACAGTTTGGCCAATCCCAACCTTACCTGGGAAAAAACAAGCCAATATGATTTTGGCTTCGACCTGGGCCTGCTGAAAGACAGGATCACCGTTACCGCCGATGTCTATTACAAAAAGACAACCAACCTGCTGTTATACCTGCCGCTGCCAGCTACCAGCGGACTAACCATTATTACCAATACCGCTATCACCAATCCGCAGCAGTATGAAAACGTGGGTTCGGTGCAAAATAAAGGCTTTGAGTTGAGTGTCAACTCGCATAACCTTACCGGTTCATTTGTATGGAACACCAGCCTGGTATTCGCAGTGAACCGCAATAAAGTGCTGAGTTTGGGTGGTAATGGGGTAAATCAATTCATCCCGGATTCGTCGCTGCCATCTATTTTAAAAGTAGGAGAGCCTATCGGTTCATTCATCGGGTACAAAACCAACGGACTGATCAAGGCGGGTGGCCCGGCATTAACCCCGGCGGCCAATACCTCACCGGGTGGGCAGGCTTATGTGGATATCAATGGCGATGGCAAAATCACGCAATCTGCAGATAGAGTGATCCTGGGTAACGCACAGCCTAAGTTTACCGGCGGCTTAACCAACACCTTTTCCTACAAAGGTATCGACCTGAGTATCTTCCTGCAGGGTTCGTATGGTAACAAGATCTACAACCAACAGCGAAACGTACTGGAACTGGGCACGGGCTATACCAATGCAACCACTGCCTTACTAAACCGCTGGACACCAACCAACACCAATACTGATGTGCATAGCGCGTTCCAGGATCCGGCGCCAACCATTTCTGACCGATTTATCGAAAACGGCTCATACCTGCGCTTAAAAAGCCTGAGTCTGGGTTACACCATCCCAACATCAGTAGTGTCCAAATCGCCTATCAAAAAGATCAGGATATTCCTTACCGCGCAAAACCTGGCCACCTGGACTAAATACACCGGGTATGATCCGGAGGTGAGCAGTAACGAACAGTCGGCCATTACAGCTGGTGTCGATAACGGGGCTTACCCCAACAGCAAATCCATTATTGCCGGGTTAGGTATCACCTTATAATATGATCAATATGAAACTCCATAACATTAAATATTTCGTTATACTGCTTGCTTTTGGCGCCACATCCTGCGCCAAACTGAATGAAGATCCGCGATCATTCATTCCGGCAAACCAGTTCTATAAAACACAGGCCGACGCGGTGGCCGCGGTTACTGCCACGTACTCGTTGTTAAACGCGGGCTCCAACTCCATACAAACACCATACAATACCTTGTTTAATACAGGCATGAACTTTATGGCCGATGACGAAGGACCTGGTCCGGGGGCTACCAATGCCGATGTGCGTTCACAGGCTGTGCTGGGGCATGCATCATCGGGTTTGCGCATCCTGCAGATCTGGCAGCAGCATTACGCGGCTATCAAGAAAGCCAATATTGCTATTGATACTATCCCGCATATTCAGTTTGACGCTACCCTGAACAAACGACTGGTGGCTGAAGCTAAGTTTTTACGTGCCCTGTATTACTTTAACCTGGTGCGTTTATATGGCGATGTACCGCTGGTGCTGCATGATCAAACTTCTATTAATCTGTCTGATCTGCAGGTGCCCAGAACGGCTGTCGCTACAGTTTACAAGCAAATAGAAACCGATCTGACGGCGGCAGCCACCGATCTGCCAAACGCCTACACCGGAGCCGATCTGGGCAGGGCAACCGCCGGAGCCGCTAATGCACTGCTGGCCAAAGTTTATTTAACTGAGCGCCAATGGGCCAAAGCCGTAACGCAGGCCGAAGTGGTGATCAATGGCCCGTATGGTTATGATTTGTTCACCAATTATGCAGATGTGTTTTTGCCGGCTTCCAAAAATGGTAAAGAGCATATATTTTCGGCTCAATTCAAAGCCAACTCGCAGGGACAAGGCAATAACCAGGCGCCGCGGGCTATCCTGAACGCCATACCCGGTATGGTAAGCAGCTACGCCGACCAGGTGGTGTTTTATTCTGTGCCTGATGCTACCAAACCAGGTGGGGTAGATAAATTCTTCAGCATTTATAAATTGTACTCTGCCAATGATAAAAGAAAGCGCATAAGCTTTGTGACCCGTTTCCAGAGCCCCAGCACTAACCTTTGGTATGGTAAGTTGAATGACAATACCATCCCCGGCGATTCCACACCATTCTTTAATAAATATTACGATCCCAATGTGGTGGCCAACGAGGCGGAGTCGGGTGCTAACGTGCCGATTATCCGCTTTTCGGAAGTATTGCTGATCCATGCCGAGGCAGAAAATGAACTAAACGGGCCAACTACCAAAGCATATACCTCTGTTAACCGGGTGCGCAAACGCGCCGGACTTGATGACCTTTCGGGTTTGACACAGGCACAATTCCGTGATGCGGTTTACCTGGAGCGACGCCTTGAATTTGTGTTCGAGTACCAGCGCTGGTTCGACCTGATTCGTGAGCGTGACGCCAACGGCAATGGTATACTGGAAGCCAGCCTGCTTAAAGTGGGCAAAACTAATGTGACTAAAGGGGTAGCAGGCAAATTTTACCTGTTCCCGATACCACAGCAGGAAATTGATAACAGTAACGGTAAGCTTACACAAAACCCGGGCTGGCAGTAAAGTCTCGCCCAACCCTCTCCAAAGGTGAGGGCTTTAAAACAGGATTTCAGAACCCTCTCCTTTGGAGAGGGCAGGGTGAGGCTCTGAATAGTTAAACGATTAAATATCAATGCTATGAAAAAAATAATTGTCGTTTTTGTAATGTTCATCAGCGGATTAACCACGGTCTTCGCACAGTCGCCGGCAACGGGTCAGGGTTCGCACGAGGTTGACCCCAGGGTAAGCGTGGCTGTGTTGCAGGTGCTTGATGAGTACATGACCACTTTTAATGCTAAAGACCTGGCCGGCTGGGAACGTACCTATCAATTCCCGCATTACCGGTTGGCCAGCGGCAAAATGTCGGTACTGGAAAAAGCAGGTCTTCGTGACTCGGCCAAAGTGTTTGGCGAGCTGAAAAAGACCGGCTGGGATCATAGCCAATGGGATCACCGCAACATTATTCAGGCTTCGGCAGATAAGGTGCATGTGGATACAGAGTTTTCAAGGTATCGGGCTGATGGCAGCCTGATAGGTCATTTCGAGTCATTATATATCCTTACCAAAGAAAATGGTAAATGGGGTATCAAGTTCAGATCAAGTTATGCGGAGTAGTATTGAAAAAATAGAATATCAAAAGAGGAACAGCCTATGACAAGACATGGAGCAAGCCTTAAACGCGATGTCGACTCACCCCGACATCGCTACGCTTGTCGACCCTCTCTTCAGCTTCGCTGGAAAGAGGGTTGCGGTAAGCTTTTTTTCTACCCTCTTTCCGCCGGAGGCGAAGAGAGGGTGGTCCAGCGAAGCGTAGACCGGGTGAGTCGATTCTGGAACCAGATGTCTTATTACCCTAAACAAGGGGCCTGTCACCCTGAGCTTGTCGAAGGGGCGTGCGCAGAGGCTTGCCCACCATGCTTCGACGGAGCTCAGCATGACATCCTTTTTAATTGATCACATGAAAAAATATATATGAAAAAGTTAATCATCATCAGCTTATTGCTGTTTTCGGCAAATACCGCTTTACGGGCGCAACAGTTAGCATATGTGCAAAAAAAGTCGGATAAGATTGCGGTAACACCCTCGGTAGAAAGAAAACTGCTCGATGACGTGGCACAAGGCAAAGCCTACCTGATAGATGTGCGTACTCCCGAGGAATACAATCAGAAACATCTGCAATACGCTGCAAATATCAATATCAAATCGGCCGATTTTGCCGACCAGATCAGGAAATTGGATAAAAACAAATCCATCTATCTTTATTGTCATTCGGGGAATCGGAGCGGCCGGGCAGCCGATTCCCTGCAAACACTGGGCTATCATTTGAGCTATAACATCGGGGCGCTTGACAGTTTAACTAAAGCCGGTTTCCCGGTACAATAATTAACATCTAAAAATAAAATCATATCATGATACATTTAAAAGTACTCACCCCAAAGCCACCCCGGTATTTTAAACCGGGTGGCGGTAAAATATGGCCTGTTGCCGTGCTTATCAGCATACTCGGTTTGCAAAGTGTAAAGGCTCAAAATACCCAGCCATTTGGCGGCACTGTAGGGAAAACGCTTAATGATTCAAAGGAGTGGTGGCCCGAGCCTCATAAAGCGCCTGCCGGTGCGCCAAATGTGTTGTGGATATTGCTGGATGACGTAGGCTTTGGCGCTACAAGCACCTTTGGCGGCATCATCAAAACACCCAATTTTGATACGCTGGCCAACAATGGTTTGCGTTATACCAATTTCCATACGGCAGGTATCTGCGCGCCTACACGTTCGGCTCTGCTTACCGGGCGTAATCACCATTATGTGCACGAGGGCGGATTTTCGCATGTGGTTTTATCAGCCGGGTTCCCCGGTTATGATGGCCGCATACCATCTGATAAAGGAACGGTTGCTGAAATATTAAGAGAGAACGGTTACAACACCTTTGCCGTGGGCAAATACGGTTTAACACCTGATGAAGACGCTACCGATGCCGGCCCTTTTGACCGCTGGCCAACGGGCAAAGGTTTTGATCATTTCTTCGGATTCCTGGGTTCGGCAACAGATCAGTACAAACCTGACCTGGTAGAAGATAACGCACACGTAACACCCGATGGCCGCCACCTGAACGAGCAGATCACCGATAAGGCTATCTTTTATCTTACCCGTCAGCATAAAGTAGCGCCTGATAAACCTTTCTTCCTGTATTACGCGCCGGGAGCAACCCATTCGCCGCACCAGGTAGCCAAGGAGTGGAGCGATCTGTACAAAGGTCAGTTTGATTCTGGATGGGATGATTTTCGCGAAAAAGTGATCGCAAGGCAGAAAAAACTGGGCATTATACCTGCTTACGCTAAATTGCCCGAACGCAATACCCGTATCCCTTCCTGGAAATCGCTTCCGCCGGCCGGGCAAAAACTATACGCCCGTTTTATGGAAGTGTATGCCGGTTATTTAACCTATACCGATCACGAGGTTGGTCGTTTGTTGGATTACCTGAAACAAAGCGGTCAGCTGGATAATACCCTGGTATTTGTGATCATTGGTGATAACGGAGCCAGTAAGGAAGGCACACTGCACGGCGAGATCAACCCCAAAAAGAACTCTTCCAGGGTGCTTGCCGAGGCTCCCTACCTCAAAACCAATATCGAGGATATTGATGATATCGGCACGCCGCAGGCTTCTACCAATTATCCGCTGGGATGGGCACAAGCGGCCAATACGCCATTCAAATACTGGAAACAGGATGCCAACTCTGAAGGTGGTACCCGTAACCCGCTTATCGTTTACTATCCAAAAGGTATTAAGGATAAAGGAACCATCCGCACACAGTACGGCCACGTGATCGACGTATTGCCAACTACATTAGAGTACACCGGCATTAAATTGCCGGAGTATATCAGGGGTATTAAGCAGGATACGCTGCAAGGTACATCGCTGGTTTATTCATTTGATCATCCCGAGGCGGCCAACAAACATAAGATACAGCATTACTACATATTTGGCTCGCGCTCCATTTACAGCGATGGCTGGAAAGCCGAGGCGGCACACCACCCGGATTATGTGGAGCTGAACGACTTTACCGTTGGCAAAAATGTTCCCGATATCAGCTTTGATGATGATGTTTGGGAGCTATATAACCTGAATGATGACTTTAACGAGCGTATTGATCTGGCCAAAAAATACCCCGAAAAGTTAAAAGAGCTGAAAGCGGTATTCGAGGAGCAGGCCCAAAAGAACAACCTGTATCCATTTATCGACTGGTACGATGTGTATCACCGCAGGATTCATCAGAATTATAAGAAATAATTGGGGGAACAAGGATTTTTGGAACAAAGAGCAAGGATAAAAAACAAAAAACACGTCATTGCGAGGTACGAAGCAATCTCTATGCTGTACAGAGCAAATATGCAAAGTTAATCTGCTTGTGTAGAGATTGCTTCGTACCTCGCAATGACGCGTGATAAATTAGATCAGAAGGTATTAATCCAATAATATAAAACCTATCCATATGAAACAAACACACAAAAAAACGCTCGTGGCGATGGTAATTGCCCTGGGTTTTGCGTTGCCGGCTGCGGCGCAATACGGACCCGTAGCTCCGGCCAATATACCGCCATCAACCCCCGCAACCTATAAAGGAGTTATAGGCAAAACCCTGGCCGAATCAAAAGAATGGTGGCCTAAACCACTTAAGGCTCCTAAAGGCGCACCCAATATTGTCTGGATATTGCTGGACGATGTTGGCTTTGGTGCTTCGGCCACATTTGGCGGATTGATCAATACGCCAAATTTTGATACGCTGGCCAATAACGGCTTGCGTTATACCAATTTCCATACAGCAGGTATTTGTGCGCCTACAAGGTCGTCATTATTAACCGGGCGTAACCATCATTACGTGCATGTAGGTAATTTTTCGCATGCCTCAACCGCGGCAGGTTTTCCAGGTTACGATGGCCGTATCCCGGCTGACAAAGGTACCATTGCCGAAAACCTGCGTGAAAACGGTTACAGCACGTTTGCAGTTGGCAAGTGGGGCATAACACCCGATGAGGATACCACAGCTGTTGGACCGTTTGATCGTTGGCCAACCGGTAAGGGTTTTGATCACCACATCGGTTTTCTGGAATCGGCTACCGACCAGTATAATCCGCCGCATTTGGTGGAGGATAATTTCCACATCAAACCCGATGGCCGTAACCTGAACGAGGTGATCACTGATAAAGCGATTGCCTATATTGATGCCGCCCACAAAGCCGCGCCAGACAAACCTTTCTTTTTGTATTATGCCCCAGGTGCTACACACGCGCCTCACCAGGTAACCAAGGAATGGAGCGACCTGTACAAAGGTAAATTTGACGAGGGCTGGGACGTATATCGCCAAAAGGTTTTTGAAAACCAGAAGAAGGCAGGTTATATCCCTGCTTATGCCAAGCTGCCCGAGCGTAACGAGCGCATCCAGGCCTGGAAAAGCCTGCCGCCCGATCAGCAGAAACTGTACGCCCGTTTTATGGAAGTTTATGCCGGGTATCTTACCTATATCGACCACCAGGTTGGCCGGGTGATTAGTTATTTGAAAGCATCTGGCCAGTTTGATAATACGTTGGTGTTTGTGATGATAGGGGATAATGGCGCCAGTAAGGAGGGCACTTTCCACGGAGTGATCAATCCTAAAAACTCAGCGCTCACTACACCTGAGGCCGATTATATCCAAAAAAATGAAAGTGATTACGAATCCATTGGCACACCACAGGCTTCAACCAATTATCCGCTGGGTTGGGCGCAGGCTGCCAATACACCATTCAAATACTGGAAATCTGATGCCGATGCCGAAGGTGGTACACATAATCCACTGATTGTTTATTATCCAAAATTGATCAAAGAGAAAGGCGGCATTCGTACACAGTATGGCCACGTTTCGGATATATTCCCAACAACCATTGAGGCCGCGGGTTTAAAACTACCGGAGTACATTAAAGGTATTAAGCAGGATACACTGCAGGGTAAATCATTGTTCAGCTCCTTTAATAACGCGCAGGCTCCAACACTACATACCAAACAATACTATTACATCTTCACTTCCCGCTCCATTTATAAAGATGGCTGGAAAGCCGAAGCCGCGCATCGCCCGGATAATATCGATCTGCTCAATTTCCCACAAGGAAAAACACTCCCTGAGCGCAACTACGATAAGGATGTATGGAAACTATACAACCTGAACGAAGATTTTAACGAGCGCATTGACCTGGCCAAAAAATATCCCGAAAAGCTCAAAGAGTTAAAAGATCTGTTTGATGCCGAAGCCAAAAAGAACAATATCTACCCTTTTATAGATCGCGATGACATCAACAATAAAAGGATCCATCATCTGGAAAATAACCAATAAGGTGCTGAGTGGGCAGTAGTGAATGGTGAGTGGTCAGTTTGAGTTTTGTCGCTCGCTTAAAGCCTTACGAAGTTTTTAAAACTTCGTAAGGCTGGCTATTCGCCTTTATAAATTTCTGTCTTGATACATGATACTAATTACTTGATACTAAATAGATACTAAACTAAAAATATGAAAAAATTAAAGAGTTTTTTGCTGGCGGTAATCGTAACCGCCACGGGGATTGCTAATGCGCAGGCCCAAACCGATAAACCCCTGTTATCACTGGAGGCCTTTGCCGCCAAACTAAAGCAATCTAAAGATGCACAGGTACTGGATGCTCGCTCGGCTGAGGAATTTGTGCAGAACCACATCAAAGGCGCTGTTAATGTAGATGCCAAAGCCGCCGACTATCAGCAGCGCCTGGATGCGCTTTCCAAAGACAAGCCAACCTTTGTTTACTCCATTGCCAATGGCCGCAGCAAGGTTTTATCCAACGAATTGCGCGCCAAAGGGTTTAAAGATGTAGAAGAGCTGCCGGGTGGATTAGCCAATTGGATCGGTTCTGGTTATCCCATTATTTCGACTACCAAAAAAGGCGTTTCTTTAACCAAAGCACAATTTACCGAGCTTACCGGTTCATCACCATTAGTACTGGTTGATTTTGGTTCGAGATACTGCGGCGCCTGCAAAAAACTGGTGCCTGTACTGGATTCGCTGAAAGCCAAAACAGGTTTTACCCCGAAGATCATCAGCATCGAGGTGTATGATAATACCGCCCTGGCTAAAGAACTGAAAGTAAATGTGCTGCCAACCCTGGTACTATACCAAAATAAAAAAGAAGTCTGGAAAAAACAAGGTTTTTCATCAGTTGCCCAGGTTGAAGCAGCGGTGGCACAGACCACCTCAAGCATCGCGAAAACCAAATAGTCATCACCCTTCCTTCTGTCATTTCGAACGAGGAACGAGGAGAAATCTTTTACGCTATTATATCCCGGTGTATAAGATTTCTCTCTTCGTTCGAAATGACATTTAGTGTAAACAAATAACCACCACCATTGAAACGTTTACTATTCCTTATTTTATGCCTGCTCCCGGGCATTACCTTCGCACAAAAGCAACCCTCCAAACCCAACATCGTCGTCATTTTAGCCGATGACATGGGCTTTGCCGATCTGGGCTGTTTTGGCTCGGAGATTTATACGCCCAATATTGACAGACTGGCCCGCGAGGGTTTAAAAATGACCCAGTTTTATAATGCCGGCAGGTGTTGCCCATCGCGAACAGCCTTGTTAACCGGTTTATACCCGCATCAGGCCGGTGTGGGCGACATGGTGAAATATAAAGGTTCGCCAGCTTACCAGGGTTATCTGAATGATCATTGCGCTACCATTGCCGAGTTATTAAAGAACCAAGCGGGCTATAATACCATTGTATCGGGCAAATGGCACGTAGGATTGCAGCCATCAGCATTAGCTTTTAACCGAGGGTTTGACAGATCATTCACTATGTTGAATAATGGCAGCAGTTATTTTAATTCGGCTCCGTTGTATAACGATGGCAGCAAGATCACCTTTATGCTAAACGATAAGGAGATTACGAGGAATGATACCTCCAAATACCTCACCCAGGCTATTACCGATTTCGCTAAACAGTCATTAGAGCAAATTAAAGAGGATAAGTCGCCGTTCTTTTTATATGTAGCCTACAACGCCCCGCATTGGCCCATCCAGGCGCTGCCTGAAGATATTGCCCGTTACAAAGGCAAATACCTGAAGGGTTGGGACAAGCTGCGCAAACAGCGCTACGGAAAACTGGTGGCCAGCGGTATCATCAAAAAATATTGGAAGCTATCTGATCGCGAAAGCCGGGTGCCCGACTGGGATTCATTATCGCCCGAAGAGAAAGAAAAATGGGATACCCGCATGGCTATCTATGCGGCCATGATCGATAGGATGGACGTCGGTGTGGGCGAGATCATGGCTAAGCTCAAACAGCTGGGGAAAGATAAAAACACCATCGTGCTCTTTGCATCAGACAATGGCGGCAGCGCCGATGAGGTGAAAAGTTTATCGACAGTAATACAAAAGAACGGTACTCCCGGTTCGGTAAATTCTATTGATGGTTATGAAATTCCCTGGGCCAATGTGAGTAATACGCCGTTCAGGCTGTTTAAAAGAAATACGCACGAAGGCGGCATCGCCACTCCCTTTATCGCCTGGTTCCCGGGTGTTATCAAACCTGGCAGTACCAACACGCAGCCCGCACATTTTATCGATTTGATGCCTACCTGTCTTGATCTGGCGGGCGTTACCTATCCGCAGGAATTTAAAAACAGGCAGTTAACACCGCTGGAAGGATCCAGCCTGAAAAACGTACTGCTCAACAAACCCTGGAATGGCCACAACGCTATTTTCTGGGAACACGAAGGTAGCCGCGCCATCAGAAAAGGGAACTGGAAACTGGTTGCCGAAATTAACCAGCCTTGGGAACTATACGACCTGGATGCCGATCGCTCCGAAACAAACAATCTTGCCGCCAAATATCCCGATAAAGTAAAAGCCATGGAAGCAGAATACCTGCAATGGGCGCGAAAAGTAGGGGTGGTTGACTGGAATAAGATCCAATCATTGTAGAAATAAACTATCAACCCTGTCATCTCGAACGAGGTACGAGGAGAGATCTTATATAAGCGATAAGTCAATAGTACAAGATTTCTCCTCGTACCTCGTTCGAAATGACAAGTTGTGTGATTTTATTTGAGATTCTCTTTTGTAACAAAATAATAACGGTTATCAGTTTGCAAACATAAGGTGTAACCGGTTACTTTGATAAACATTAAACCAGTATAAATTTTTAATGAAAAAATATTTTAATAGACTAACGCTATTGATCCTGTTATTGGTTTCATTTGGAGCCAAAGCGCAGCAACGGCCAAATATCATTTTTGTACTGGCCGATGATATGGGTTATTCCGATCTGAGCTGTTATGGAAGCCCGGTTATCAAAACGCCGTTCCTGGATAAAATGGCCCAAAAAGGTGTTCGTGAAACCAACTATGTGGTATCCAGTCCAAGCTGTACGCCGTCAAGGGCATCGTTGTTAACAGGTCGTTATGCTTCGCGGATGAACCTCCCTTACCCCATACCTCCGGGGTCGGAATTAGGTTTGCCTGATCAGGAAGTGACCATTGCCGAAATGTTGAAGGCTGTGGGTTATAAAACCGCCATGATTGGTAAATGGCACCTGGGCGATCATAAACCCTATAACCATCCCATGGCACAAGGTTTCGACTCCTATTACGGTATGTTGTACAGCCATGATTATAAGTATCCTTATGTTAAAACCGATACCACGCTTAAAATATTCAGGGGACATCAACCGGAGGTGATCAAACCTGCAGATTCCTCCCTCATCGATCTGTATAAGAATGAGGCTATCCGGTACATCAAAGAACAAAAGAAAGGCAAACCGTTTTTCCTGTACCTGGCGCATAATGTGCCGCATTTACCGGTTGCCTTTGCTTCATCGCAAAAAAATAAAGGCCGCTCTGATGGTGGTCACCTGGGTGATGTGGTGGAGCAGTTGGACGCGAGCCTGGCCGAGGTTTGGGCACAGCTGGAAAAACAAGGTTTGGCCGATAATACCATATTTATGTTTTCGAGTGATAACGGGCCCTGGATCGAGTTTCCGTCGCGTATGTCGGGCGATGGTGCTACCAAACCCTGGGATGCTGGTACCGCAGGCGTTTTTCGTGGCAGCAAGGGGCAAAGTTATGAAGGTGGCGTACGCGAACCTTTTATCGTTTACTGGAAAAACCATACCCCGGTTGGCGCATCCATCACCAGTATGGTGAGTAATCTGGATGTGCTGCCAACGCTGGCACAGTGGGTAAACGCGCCATTGCCCAAAGGACGGGTGCTTGATGGTCAATCTATCTCCGATGTGTTGTTGGGCAAAGGCGGTCGCCATCCTAAACACCGGGAGATCTATTATGTAAACAACGGTATTTGCGAAGCGGTACGCCAGGGCGATTGGAAATACCGGGAGGTAAAATCGGCCAATACCAATACGGGAATATCAAGTCAGGCACAGGAATCCAAGATAGAATTGTTTAACTTGTCATATGATCCGAGCGAACGAACCAATGTTATCCAGGAATATCCCGAAAAAGCAAAGGAACTGAAAGCTTTGTTCGATAAGTTCCCCGGTAAAACTGAAAATTAATTGCCTGTAAATGCGTAAACTCTTCTGTTTAATATTATTCTTGCCTTTATCAGGCACGGTAATGGCGCAATCGCCAGCCAATAATGATGTTGGTCAAAAGGAACGGGAATACCTGATTAAATCACTGGTGAAAATAGCCGATCCGGTATTGATCACCCTGAGTAAAAATGAGCTCAAACAGAAAATGCCGGTGGAAGCCAAAACCGGTGATCGTAAAAATTATACCTATCTGGAAGCATTCGGTCGCTTACTGGCGGGCATGGCGCCTTGGTTGGAATTAGGTCCCGCGCAAACCCCGGAAGGCATACTACGCAAAAAGTATATCACCCTGGCGCGTTTGGCTCTTCATAACGCTACCGACCCCAACAGTGCCGATTTTATGAACTTTAACAAAGGTGCTCAACCCGTGGTTGATGCCGCCTTTTTGGCCCAGGCTTTACTGCGTGCGCCGCATCAATTGTGGGATCCGCTGGATGCCGCAACCAAAGCCAATATTATTACCGCGTTTAAATCGTCGCGGGTTATTACGCCGGGTTATAATAATTGGCTGCTGTTTAGCGCTACCATTGAAGCCGCTTTACTGAAATTTGATAATTATGGAGACAGGATGCGGATGGATTACGCTATCAAACAGCATCAATTGTGGTACAAGGGTGATGGCCTGTATGGCGATGGTGCCGATTTTCATTGGGATTATTACAACAGTTTTGTAATACAGCCCATGCTGCTGGAGGTTCTGCAAACACTTCAGGACGCCGGCGTTGACCAAAAAACAACTTACGATACCGCGTTGAAACGTGCCCGAAGGTATGCGGCAATTCAGGAACGATTGATATCTCCCGAAGGTACCTATCCACCCATTGGCCGCTCGTTGGCTTATCGTTTTGGCGCTTTTCAATTGTTGTCAAAAATGGCTTTAATGCACGCTTTACCTGATGCTGTGAAACCGCAGCAGGTAAGGGCGGCTTTGTATACGCTGATCAAACGGCAACTGGAGGCCCCCGGGACTTTTGATGATAAGGGCTGGCTGCGGGTGGGTTTGTACGGACATCAGCCCGATATTGGCGAAGGGTACATATCGACGGGAAGCCTTTACCTTTGTTCCGAAGCTTTTCTGGTACTGGGTTTACCGCCATCTGATGAGTTTTGGCAAAAAGCCGATGAGGATTGGACCGCCAAAAAAGTGTGGAAAGGGGAGGATATCGAAACCGATCATGCTATTGATTGATTCCATAGCTAATTTACCATTCTGGACTATTTTGTTTGTCATGTCTGGACTAGCTGAATAGTCCAATAATGTCTGAAATTAGATCATAATTAATCTAAGCAGACATGAAACGCAGAATGAATATTAACGAGGCTGAGCCCCGTATTTACAAGGCCATGGCTGTGGCCGATAACTATCTGCCACAGTTTGACCTCGAGCGCCGCTTACAGGAACTGATCAGGATACGGGTATCCCAGATCAACGGCTGTGGTTATTGTATCGACTATCATACCAAGGATGCCCTCGCCCTTGGCGAAACTACCCAACGACTTTTTGCACTGGCCGCCTGGTGGGAAACTCCATTTTTTACCGAAGAAGAGCAAGCCATTCTACAATTGGCTACCGAAGTAACCCGTATTGCCGATCACGGCGTATCCGATCAAACTTATCAAAATGCATTGCGATTGTTGGGTGAGAAAAAACTGGCTCAAGTGATTTTTGTAACCACAACCATCAACAGCTGGAACCGGATAGCTATTGCTATGCACCTGGTTGCAGGAGAGGACTAAATAATATAAAAGCATTAAAACTTATGGAACCAATAAAAAACACTTGCTGCACCTGTGGTACACAATATAAAGCAGAACTATCATCGCCCGAATTTTGCCCGATATGTAATGATGACCGGCAATACCTGACCGAAGATGGCCAAACCTGGACTAATTCAAACGAAATAGCAGCTAATCACCGGGTATTGATCAGTGAGCTTAGTCCCTCGCTTTTCTCTTTACAGGTAACGCCATTATTTGCGCTGGGGAACAGGGCTTTGTTAACACTTTCGCCAGGTGGCAATATTCTGTGGGACTGCATTCCGTTGCTTAACCAGGAGATCATTGATTTTATCAGGTCAAAAGGTGGTATAAAGGCCATAGCTTTTTCGCACCCTCACTTTTACAGCAATGTGAACGAATGGGCAGAGGTATTCGACTGCCCGGTTTATATCCATGCTGCTGATGAACAATGGATGTTTAACAAAGGTCCACACATCAGGTTTTGGCAGGGAACCGAACGGCAGCTATGGGATGGCATTTCTATCATCAATACCGGTGGGCATTTCCCTGGTAGCAGCGTGTTACGGGTACCCGGCCTATCAGCAGAAGGGACATTACTCACCGGCGATAGCATTTATGTAGCCAAAAGCAAAAAACATCTGGCTTTTATGTACAGCTATCCCAATGTTATTCCTTTACCAGAGAATGAGTTGGCAAGGGTGATCAGGCGGGTTGAACAAATATCATTTGATAGTATTTATGGTGGTTTTGAATGGCAGAATCTAACGCAGGTAGCTAAAGAGATCTTCAGGTCGTCTGTAAAGCGATATGGTATAAGTATAGGAGAACCTGTATATTGATAAAAATGATAAGTGATTGTATCGAAATGTTTTAGTGTGCCGTAATGGCTATAAAACCTGTATTTTATGAAATCACTTAAACCAAATTTTATCGGCGCGTTCCATGGCGTTTTGATTTGCACTATACTAATTATCGGAGCATGCAAAAAGGATAAGAAGTCGCCGGTGCCGGAGCCTGCTAAAACGCTTTTTGGAAGCTGGTCTGTCACGATACCCGATGCTAATTTTTCACGCAGTTTAAATTTTGGTAGTGATGGCACATTTAGCACAACATTGTCCTATTATGATAAAGGGCAAATTTCTTATACGGTTTATACTGGGACTTATCTTACTAAAGGTGATAGTTTAAAGGTTACGATCAAAGAAATGACTCAACAAGATCCAAATAAGCCATCGGTTAAAACGGCAAGTAATATTAAACTTTATGATAATAGCACATTTAAGCTTGACGGAAACCTATTAACATTAAAATATATTACCTATCCTGCCGACGCACCGGTAGTAACCGAAACTAAGTTCTACCGGCAATTGCCAGATTGATAATATACCATGTAGTACACAAAAAAGGCCGATTCTATTGAATCGGCCTTTTTTGTGGTTTTAATTAAGCCAGATAAGCGGGTGCCTTACCGGTAAATTTCTGATGATCTCTTCGTCCATGGGAGCATGATCCAGTTTTTTCCAGGTATTGAGCCAATTGGCATTACCATAGGCTGCGGCGCCGAATATCAGGGACGGTTGGGCTACCGGCCAACTTTCCCAGTGCATTACATCATGCGCGTAGGGCCAGGTATTTTTATCCTTTAAAAAGGGATATAAAAACTCGATCCCTTTTTTGATAGTGCGACCATCGGGTGTTTGATAGGCCCATAAGTTATCATTTTTATCGCTGAGTATCTGGCAAAGTGTGGTCATGGCATCCAGGTTAAATATAGAATAGCCATAAGGTTTGGTGCGTTTAAGCTCTAACGGGAAACTGCCATCTGGGGCTATCTGACTGGGTAGTAATACTTCTTTAAAACGGTTGCGGCAAAAATCCATCACCTCTTTATTACCCGTAAATTTGGCAAAGCAAGCGGTTTGCATAGCCCAGCAGGTACCATGATTGTTTTTGGCGTTCATTTCGTCTTTGCCATACTGGTGGGTAGTAAGCCAGGTAATATATTGGCTAAACCATCCTTTGATACCCGCCATTGTTTGCTGATCAATCAAAGGTGAGTTTTGCATCGCCTCCAAACCCTGAACCACCTCCATTAATTGTATGGTATCAATAATGCCAATGCCCCGGCCGGTGGCTACACCTTTGATAGCTTGTGCATATTGCAGGTTGGGGTTCATCCTGGTTTCGGGGATGATGAACCAGGCTTTCAGGTGCCAGAGGGCTTGCTTAACGTACTTTTTGTCGCCTGTGATCTGATAAGCTGATGCCAGTGCCCCGATGATCCGGCTAAAGCGGATCATGGCCAGGCGGTGCGCTGTGAAATTCTGCGGATTGGTGAGCCCGTCCTTTTGAATATATGGCCCATTCGGATCCTGCGGATTGGGCCACCAGTAATCGCCTTCGGAGTAAAAATCATGTTTGCCTCCCGAACTGCGCGGGCAGGTTTCGGCGGTAACCGTTACCGGGTTCTGTTTAAGCGCCCAGGCGGCTTCTTTCAATATATCGGCCTTTAAAGTAGCCGTTACCTGTTGTTTAACGGGCAGCACGGTGTCTGTTTGCCAGCTTAATAAGAGCAGGGGCAAACAAAGCAATAATATATAGCGTATTTTAAACATAGCTTATAAATTAATAAATGCGGTTGGCAAGCCCGGCGATTGTACACCCACCACGCTTTTACCATTGTTTGTTTTTATACTGATCAATGCGCGGCCATTATAAGCTTGCACCTTGCGCGAACCTCTTGATGTACCCAGATCATCTATCAAGGTACCGTCGCCGCTTAGCGAAAAAGCGATCCAGTTTACAGCGTCGAGGCATGGTACGCCTTTGCTATCCTGCAATTTTACCTGTATGGTGGCCTCGCCATTTTCATCTTTTATTTTTTCAATTACGATTTTGGCAGGTTTGCCCCATTTTTCGGTCTGGTATTGCTGACTGATCTGATCGGTAACGGTTTGCTTGCCTTTGTGAGCGATTACTTTGATATCATTATTGCCAGCCTGTAATGGTACCATCCAACGCAAACCTGCTGCCGGGAAATCCTGGCTGTTGCGTTTTTTTACGCCATAACTTTTACCGTTTACAAAAAGCTCGGCATTATCGCAGTTGGAATATACTTTTACCATCTTTTGTTCGCCGGCATCCCCCCAGCGTACCGGCCAACTATGCCCGTAGATATGAGCCATGGGTTTATCTGTCCAGTAGGATTGAAAAACGTAATACGATTCCTTGGGCGTAAGATCACGTTCAACCACACCCTTTTGATTCATGTAGGGGATTGGGTTATCCGGACGGATAGGGGTCGAAAAATCCTTAAATACCCAAAACGCCGAACCACTCAACCACGACATGGTTTCCTGTTCTTTCAGATGCCAGTCGAACAGGTTACAGATATAGCTTTCGCTCCAGTCGCCATCTTTGGAGGCACGGGCAGCACCTCCATACAGGGATGCATCACCCAGGCGCTCGTCAGTTCCTGTTCCGGCCTTGATATTGCTCAATGCTTTATCCGGGTTTTCGGAATGGCGCAGGGCATGACTATCACCACCCCATTCGGCATGGAAAAAGTGTTTTACTTTTTTAAATTCTTCTTCGGATGTGGCCTTGTATTCGGTAAATAAACCACGGTACCAGCCCGCCCAAATAGAAGGGGAGTACACATCGGGGATATCCTTGCAAAAATCGCAGCGCCTGATGGTAGTTTTACGCGAAGGATCCAGCCGATGGGCCAGATCATTCTGCGCTTTCATAAACTCCCGGATCTTTTCTTTATCAAACACCGGGAAATCGCCTTCCCAATCGTTCTCGTTGCCCAACCCCCACAGAATAATGGCCGGGTGATTAAAATGCTGCTCAATCATGTTGGTCATCATTTGTTTGGCTTGGTTCTGATAACTCTCACCACCAAGACCGCCCCGGCACCAGGGCTCTTCTTCCCAAACCAAAATGCCCAGACTATCGCATAAATTCAATATGGTACGGGATTGCTGATAGTGGCCAAGCCTGATGAAATTGACACCCATATCTTTCATCATCTGCATTTCGTGTCGCATCATGTCGTCGGTCATGGCCCCGGCAACACCAGCCTGATCTTCATGGCGATGCGTACCGCGGAGCAGCAGTCGTTTCCCATTCAGGTAAAACGGCCCGTTATCGGCAAATTCAAAATTGCGGAAACCTACTTTTTCGGTTTGTACATCAACCTGGTCGACCGATTTAACAGACACTTCAACCGTATACAGAGCAGGATCAGCAGGCGACCATAACTTTGGTTTTTTTATCTGAAATGATCCAATCGAAACATCACCGGTTAAACTGTTAAGCTGAAAAGTTTTGCTGGTAACAACTTTGCCCTGCGGATCCATCAATTTGATCAAACCATCAGCAGCAGAGCTATTGCCTGGGTTATAAAACCGTGCTTTAATCTGTAGCTCACCCATTTTACCTTCTTTATTGGTTTGTGCCGAAGCGAATATCTTATCCAATGAAACAGCAGGAGCGTAAACCAGGTTCAGGTAACGGTACAATCCCCCATAAACATTAAAGTCGGACAATTGTGAAGGAATAGTTTCCAGGTCACGAGAGTTGCCACACCTGATCTCCACCGGGATACGGCCTTTAAATCTTTTTTGATAGACATCTGTTTTCTTAAAATCTTCTATGGCCTGGGTTATATCTACGGTCCACTCATCGTATCCACCCAAATGGGAGCCTACTTTGGTGGTGTATACATATACCTCGGTTTTTTGCCCGGCGCCTTCAAAGTGGAGTAGGGTACGGCCGTTGGTATATGGATTTTTGATATCCAACTGGGTGCGGTACCAACCCGGGCCCTGGTAATAATTTACATCCGGATCAACTGCGTCGCGGGCATTGAAGCAATGAGGCAGAGTTACCTTTTGCCAAACCGGGACACTTTCGGGGTTACCGGGAGTAACTGGTCGCACAGCTTCCCATACGCCGCCGATGTCCTGCTTTAAAAATTCCCAATTGCCGGTAAGCCTTGTTTTTTGCTGGGCATAACTCAACTGGCTAAACGCTGAAAGAAGGGTTAGGAAGAATAATACGGATCTTTTCATAAGTATATAAAACCTGCTAATTGATATCGTTTAAGCGACTTTTTAGCGGATGCTCTTTTAAGTATTGTTTGAGGTTATCGTCTGGATAAACAGCGGCTGCGGCATGAACAATGCGTGTAAACGTACCGTAGGTAAAAGGTTCAATTTGCTCATGAGTCCATGCTTTTTGCTTCAACGCGTACGGCATGAGCCAATTGATAGCCGTTTTAATGCCTTTGCCATCGATGGTTTGCTCATGCCAGAGATCAACATTCACTAACGTTGCCATTTTAGCCAGGCGGCACCAGCCCCAAAGGTTCATATTGGCATAACCCCATGATTTGGTGCGGATAAGTTCCAGCGGCATAGCGCCATCAGGTGTAAATTGCTGATCGATCCTGGCGATGGTGGTTTGTTGCAGGGTTTGTTTGGCTAAAGCCGGGTTACCGGTAAATAAAGCAAAATCAACCACCTGTAGGTCGTAATAGGTACCATGGTTATTGATCTGGCTATGTTCCGATTTACCGTTTTTGCTGGTTACCAGCCAGTTCAGGTATTGCTTATACCATTGTTTGATACCACTGATCAAACTGTTGTCGATATTTTTACTTGATTGCAGCAAAGTGAGCATATCAGGTATAACGGTTAAACCCGTAGTTTCAATAATGCCAATACCCCGGCCGTCATTAAGCCCTGGAATATATTGCGCGTAGTTTAAATTAGGGTTCATCCGGGTAGCCGCATCGATGAACCAAACCTGCAGTAAAGTTTTAACTTTCTGTGTATATTTTTCGTTGCCTGTAAAGTACCAGGCCAGCGTGAGTTGTTCTACGCTATTGCATAAGTTGCCCATCTGACTTCCATCATGCAATAAATAAATTTCGGGATTTCGCCGGCCATCTCTGCGGATGTAGGGCTTGCCATCTTTTTTAGAGGAGTCGGGCCACCAGTAAGGGGCCTGACTTACATAGTCGTGCTTATCGTTACTTGGAGCCAGTTTTGTTTTATGAAAGGTTACTGAATAGGGGGCTGCACTCAGCAGGGTATCGGCGCGGGCAATCAGGTTGTTAACCTGTGCTGCCATCGCTGTGTCTTTATTTTGGTACTGTTGTTTACATTGCTCAATGGCTTGTTCATCAAGCAGTATAAAAACAGTTTTACCGGCCTTGCGTTGTGCAAAGCCGGTAAAATATAGGGGTATTAACAGAAATAGGGTAATATATCTGTATGTCATGATGGGTTAATAACCAGGATTTTGTTTCAGGTTTTTATTTACGTCAAGTTCAGGTTGCGGTAAGGGTAACAGTAATTGGAAGTCCTGGGCCGTAAATCCGTTTACTTGTTGCTCTACTTGTTTAAACCTGCCCAGGCGGATCAGATCCCAGCGACGATGTCCTTCAATACACAATTCACGGGCACGGTCTTTAACCAATGTATCTATAAAAGCCGATGGTGTAGGGGTGTTGGTAAGATCTAAATGGGAGGCGTTTAAGCCAGCTCTGTCACGTACGGTATTCATGCCATTAAACTTGGCCGGATCACTCGGATTAAGATTATTCATTGCTTCAGATTGCATCAACAATACATCAGCATAGCGTAATACAAGCCAGTTTACGCGCGAGTTATTGGAGTTTAATACCCACTGCGGATCACGGAACTTGCTGATATAGAAAGGTACAGAGGATACTACGCCTTTGGCATCAACAACGGTATTTGATATATTCCAGGCCTTTCTTTTATCGGCGCCAAAATAAATCTGGTTGGCCATATATGGATTGGCAAGGAATGATCCGGACCCGTTTTTAGGCGTAAACATACGTACAATGATGTTTTGAGTAGTGGTATTGTTATTACCAAACTGCACATCAAAAATATGTTCGGTTTGCTGTGGGAAATATTTAAGATCGCAATTAAATACATCGCTGTAATTAGGCATCAGTTTATAAATACCTGAGTTAATCACTTTATTGCAGGCATTAAGGGCGTTTTGGTTATCGGCAGGATCTGCAAACGTGGTGCTGGCCCTTTGTAAATAAGCTCTGGCTAACATAGCCGAGGCAGCGCCTGATGATACCATACCTTTATTGGCCGCTGCTATCTTATCCTCTGTTAAACAATTAGTCTCTGCAAATTGTAAATCGGATATTACCTGCGCGTATATTTTATTGGCAGCGGTTCTTGATGGAGAAAAATCTGGGTCATCTTTACTGGTAATAGGATGAGTGATCAATGGCACATCGCCAAAGCTGCGCACCAGGTCAAAATAGGCCAGTCCGCGTAAAAAATAGGCGTTTCCTAATAAATTGTTCTTGGCTGCAGCATCCATACTGATCTTGGGTACGTTTGCAATAATATCGTTAGCCCTGCTAATCAGTTTATAACTATTTACCCACCAATTATTGATCTCAATATTTTGAGCCGTATAGGTTAGTTTATACATGTCAATACGTTCCTGGTTTTGGGTAAGCAGGGGTACAAGACCATCGCCCGATAGCTCGCCCATGATATAAACCGTACGCTGATAGTACGCTTGCGGTTGCAGTTGACTCAAGGCCCCAACTACTGCTGATTGTGCATCGGCGGCATTAAGGTAAAAGTTTTGATCGGTTAAAATGCCAACAGGTTTTTCTTCCAGGAGCTTTTTGCAGGAAGACAATCCTAAACCTGCCAAAGCACATAGTATATATATCTTTTTCATCGTTATCGTTATTTAGAGTTATGGTTTATAAACCCAATTTTAATCCCATAGTGTATGTTTTAACATTTGGATACGGATTATAATCGGTACCCAAAGAAGTATAGTTGCCGCTTGCCGTATCATAAGTATTTACCTCCGGATCATACCCGGTATACTTGGTAATGGTGAACAAGTTTTGACCGGTTACATATATAGATGCCGATTTAAATACTTTGCTCCATTTTGGTAATGGCAGATTATAAGTAAGGGTGATGGTTTTAAATCTCAGGTAGCTGCCGCTTTCCAATATATCGCTGGTAGGGCCAAGGCTGCGGCGTAAGGTACTGCCCACGCTTGGTAACGTATTGTCAGAACCAGGCATGCCAAAGCTGCGGGTTAATACATGTGCCAGCTTATTATCGTTAAGCGTACCGTTTTCACCCTCGATCAGGTTTTCATTCATGATCTGGTTACCATAAACGCCTTGTATCAATACAAACAGGTTAAATGGACCTACCGTTAAATTACTGTTAAAGCCATAGGTGAATTTTGGCAGGGCCTGGCCGATAATGGTACGGTCAGACGCGTTGATCACATGATCGCCATTGAGATCTTTGTATCGTGGATCGCCCGGATTAACTGCATTGGTGATGCCGCTTGCTGCAATTTGTTGTTGCGATTGCCATATACCATCATACACATAGCCATAAAATGATCCGATAGGTTTGCCAACCTGTAATATGGCTGAGTTTTGACCACCAGGGTATAAGCTTGAACTTACGTTACCGGTTAACACATTTTGAGATCCGCCCAGGTCTAGTATTTTGTTAATATTTCTGGAAAAATTTAACCCTGTTGACCATTTTACAAGTGGACTGCTGATGTTGATGGTATTTACAGCCAGCTCAATACCGCGGTTGCTTATACCGCCAAGATTGTCTTGTATTGTTGAAAATCCGGTTGTTGAAGGGGCAGGACGGGCAAATAACAATTTGGTTGTTTTTTTATCATAAACATCGGCGTTAAAGGTGATACGGTTGTTGAATAAACCGAGATCAAGCCCCAGGTTGTATGAGCGGGTTTGTTCCCATTGTAAGTTAGCATTAGGTATATTACCCGGTGAAAAGCCTACAATACGAGCCCCATTAAGCATATATGTATTTAATGAGTACTGCTTATTGGGCGAATAAACAGGTATATTGGCATTACCCACTATACCATAACCCAAACGAAGTTTCAGATCGCTGATTTCTTTGATGTTTTTAATGAAGTCTTCACTTCCAGCTCGCCATGCCAGTGCAGCTGACGGGAATGTACCCCACTGATTATTTGCACCCAATGCCGAAGAACCGTCTCTGCGAACAGAAACTGTTAATAAATATTTATCCATCAGGCTATAGTTAATACGGCCGATAAAGGAGGCTAATTTGCGCCCGTTACCGCTTGATGAAACAGTTGCACTTGAACCGGCACCCAGGCCATCAGTTCCCAGGTTATTGGTGGTTAATCCGGTTGCTGTAGCCGAATTTGTTCTGAAATAAAACTTTTGATAGGTGAAGCCTGCTAAAGCGGTAATACTATGTATTTTATTGATGGTGGTATTGTAAGTAACGGTGTTTTCATTTAACCAGTTAAGGTTAGTTGGCGTGATGATCTGCGCATAGCCACCGCCAAGGTTTGTGCCAAGATAAGTAGTGCTCGGCCTGAATATCTTTTCCTTCTCAAAGCGGTCGTCAGTACCAAAGCTTGTCCTGAACTTTAAGTTTTTTAATATATCATACTCCGCATAAGTATTAACAAATAAGCGTAGCGCATTATCAATATCTGTGTTTAAAGTAGCCGCGGCTATGGGGTTACCTACCGGATTGGTATAGCCGAGAGGCCCGTTTTGGAAGGTAAACTGTCCTTGAGCATCATAAACCGGAATGGTAGGGCTTATACGCAAGGCATCAAGCAGCGTACCGCCATTGGAGCCACCGCTGGTGTTTACGTTGGCCAGGTTTTGCTGATCAAAGGAGGTTTGGGAGTTTATACCAAACCGTACTTTTTTACTGATATCATGTGTGAAGTTAAAACGTAGTGTACCGCGTTTATAGCCCGAATTTATAATGATACCCTGTTGGCTGAAATAACTAAAACTAACAAGGTATTTGGTTAAATCAGTACCGCCATTAATAGATACGTTGGCGTTGGTGATTGGGGCTGTTCTGAATAATTCCTTCTGCCAGTTAGTACCTTCACCTAAAGCATTTATTTGGCCGGTAGTAAAGGGTAGCGGTGTTGGTGTTTTTGAACTTCTGTTCAGGAAAGAGGTAACTGAATCAAGATAGGTGGCAAACTGAGTGGCGTTCATCATATCCAGTATTTTCCCTACTCTTTGTACGCCTGAATATACATCGGCCGAAACATTGCTTTGGCCGGCTTTACCTGTTTTTGTGGTAATAATAACTACACCATTTGAACCACGGTTACCGTAAATTGCAGCGGCGGATGCATCTTTTAATACATCCATGGTAGCAATGTCATTGGGGTTAAGGGCCGATATATCGGCACCCGCGTAACCATCAACTACGTATAATGGTTCGCTGCTGTTACTAATGGAGTTTGTACCCCTGATACGTATACTGAAGCTTGCACCTGGTTGTGAATTGGTTTGTGTAACCTGAACCCCGCTAACCTGGCCTTGCAACAATTGCGCTGTACCAAATACAGGTGTTTTGTCGACATTACCTAAGTTTGCCGATGATACAGAACCCGTAACATCACGTTTCTTTTGGCTTCCATAGCCCACTACAACCACCTCATTGAGATCTTTGGAGCCGTTTACCAATTTTACATCTATGGTGGTACGGCCGCTAACCGCAATCTCCTGGGTAGCATAACCAATCGTTGTAAATATCAAAACAGCATTATTATCTGGTACTGTTATAGCGTATTTACCATCAATATCTGTAGTAGTACCTGCTTTGGTGCCTTTTACGCGTATGCTTGCACCTGGAAGCGGCTGTCCTTTCTCGTCTACAACACGACCGGTTATTTTTATGTCAGCCGTGTTTTTTAAGCTACCGGCTGATTTATTAGTTTTTATTGGCGCAGCACCGGATTTAGCGCCAACGTTTGCAAAAGCACTGGTCAGCAAAAAGCAAGTAAACGCTAATTGCAGTAATGTGCTTCTGAATACGCTAAAAAATAAAACTTTTCTCTTCATATTCTTTGTTTATTGTATTAACTAGGTTTAAAAAATTGGCAATAGGATCCCTGTACAACTTTCGTTGCTTAATTTTTTTAAGGAAACCTTGATGAGGGGGATAGGGTGTCTGTTTCCAGACGGGTTTTGTCTGTTATTCTTCCATATTCACTTTTATTTTAGTAAGCACTGGTTTTATTGGTTTTTAGGTGGTTTTTAATACGTTTTATTACACTGTCAATAAATTTCATGACCGTACGCAGCTGTTCTGTCATTAACGCAAATGAGCATTGGTTACACTTACTATGTTTGATGATTGATCAATAGCATTTACAAAATATGAAGGTACAACCAAATACATACAGCAAACTTTAATAATTAATACAGGGGTTTATAAATGGGTGACAGCCTTATTCAGGCAGATGGCACATATCAAAAGTACCTACATTTGATACGGTGTTTTACACTTTGCCTCAATTTTATTTACGCAATCGTTTTCGAAAAAACAGGTAATGTAAAATTATCCTTACACTAAGGTGTATTTCAGCAAGGTGAATTGCTGTTTAAAATAGCCTGGCCGCTTTTGGAAATTACAAAACAGGTTATTTGTGTTTGCTTGCAGATGAGCTTCTTATGAATAGCTCGGTAGGCAATATCACATTTTCAAATTCGGTAACAGGGCGTTTGCTGTTGATGATACTCAGTAACATTTCGGTTGCCTTTCGGCCAATTTCAAAAGCTGGCTGATGCACCGATGTAAGTGAAGGGTTTAATACATCGGCCAGCACGGTATTAGAAAAACCAACTAACGCCACATCTTGTGGTATCCTGATGTTTTTTCTGTGCAACAAGGTCATGGTAGATGTAGTGATGCGATCGGAGGCCGTCAGGATGGCGTCGGGACGCGGTTCTGACGCTAATAATTCATCAACAGCTTGTTCTAACTCATCCAGGTTAAGGCCGCCATGAAGACAGTATTTAATGTATCGTTCCTTTACTTCGATACCTCTTTCTACAAGGGCGTTTACATAGCCTTCCAATCGCTGTTTGGTAACGGACGAAGTAACAGAACTGGTGATATGCGCAATATTTTTATAACCCGAATCGAGCAGATGTGTAGTAGCCTGATAGGCGCCGCCCAAATTATCAACTATTACTTTGTGTGTTTCTATTTCGGTGCTAACCCGGTCAAAAAAAACAATCGGCAAGCCTTGCTGCTGTAGCCTCCGGAGATGTTCAACATCGGCAGTTTCGGTAGCAATGGAAATTAGCAGGCCGTCAATTGCCCTATGGATAAGGTGCCCAACATTTTGTACTTCCAGGTCATAGGATTCATGACTTTGGGTAATGATCACATTATAACCCTGGCTGTAAGCTTCGGATTCCATGCCATTAATAACCTGTGAAAAAAACTGGTTGTCGATACTGGAAACTACGATACCGATGGATTTGCTATGCCCTTTTTTAAGACTCTGGGCCATAGGATTGGGACGGTAATTGTGTTTTTGAGCAAACTCCATGACGAGTTTTTTGGTTTTCTCGCTGATCTCGTAGCTGTCTCTCAGTGCTTTAGAAACCGTAGACACAGATAGGTGTAATTCCCTGGCAATATCCCTTATAGTAATAGCGTCAAAATTCATAATTGGCTCTCTCCCGGCGACTCAACAAGTATATGAGTATTTTCTTAAAATTAGATAAAAACATCGACTAAACAGCATTTTTACACTCGCTTTCTCTAAAAAAATGTGATCAAAAATGAGTTGAAGCTCTGCTTGCATAGCGTCAACTCAAACGTTTGCGTAAAAATTAACCAGCCATGCTTTTATTTTGGCGGGAATACGTCGTAATATTGGCCTCATCATCAGTGTCTTTTACCCCCTGAATTGAGGACGAACCAAGCTGATCATAAACTTTTATAAAACCCATGAGAACCAAAAACTTGATCGTATTTTTTGTGCTTTCCCTTTTAACCACAAAGGCATTTTCACAAACCGATGTAGCCAAAGCTTTATCATTCGCGCAAAACCAAACCGTTTTACTGCTGAAGGAAGTTGACACCGTAAAATCAGATGCTACAAACTCTGCTCTGGTATCACCACGTAGTTTAAGTACCGATGGGAAATTGGTTATGGTGGCTTCAAAAGATTGGTGTAGCGGCTTTTTTCCTGGCGAATTGTGGTTTTTGTATGAGTATACCCATAACGAGAAGTGGGCAGATCTGGCCAGAAAATTTACTGCCAATATTGAGGTCGAGAAAACAAATGGCATTACGCATGACATGGGTTTCAAGGTATATAACAGCGTGGGTAATGGCTATCGTTTAACCAAAGACGCGCACTATAAAGAAGTACTTATTGAAGCTGCCAAAACACTATCCACCCGGTTTAACCCGGTTGTGGGTTCTATTAAATCATGGGATAACCGCAAGCAATGGAAATTTCCGGTTATTATTGATAATATGCTTAACCTGGAGCTGCTGTTTGAAGCCACCCGCTTAACCGGTGATTCGTCTTTTTATAAAATCGCGGTAACACATGCCAATACTGCTATGAAAAATCATTTCCGGTCCGATTATAGCTCATATCACGTTATTGATTACGATCCTGAAACCGGCAAAGTACTGCACAAACAAACTCACCAGGGCTATGCCGACGAATCGGCCTGGGCACGCGGGCAGGCATGGGGTTTATACGGTTACACCATGTGTTACCGCGAGACGAACAACCCAGCCTATCTGAAACAAGCTGAGAATATTGCCAAATTCATCTTCAGTAACCCCAATTTACCAGTCGATCTGGTACCTTACTGGGATTATAACGATCCGGCCATACCCAATGTTCCGCGAGATGTATCGGCTGCGGCAGTAGCTGCTTCGGCATTGTATGAGTTAAGTACTTATAGCAGAAATGCAAAGGAATACCGCTCAATTGCCGATAAGATCGTTAAAACCCTAAGCGGAAAATACCAGGCAAAAGCAGGTGGCAGCAAGGGGTTTTTATTGATCCACAGTACAGGTCATAAACCCGCCGGTACCGAGATTGATGTGCCTATCATTTACGCGGATTACTATTATCTGGAAGCTTTACTGCGCAAACAACAATTATACAAGGGGCTACCTGTAATTAACCGTAACTGATCCATGAAAAAAGTAGTTTTATTAATAAGCTTTCTTGTTGCCGGGGTATATGCCAGGGCGCAGTATGTGAGTTTAAATGATGCTGAAATCAAGGCATTGAAAAGGGATATAGAAAGTAAGGGTGACGTTAAAAAAGCATTTACGCCTTACAAACAAACTGCCGAACAAGCCCTGAATGAGCAGCCAAACCCTATAGAAACAATCGTGTCTCAAGGGGTGCTGGCAGGTAACCCCGCGAAAACGGCCAGCCTTAAATCATTGCAAGATGGTAATAAAATTTATGCCCTGGCTTTGTGTTACAGATTGTATCAGCAAAAAAACTATTTACAAAAAGCGCAGGATTTTCTGTTGGCCTGGGCAAATACTAATAAACCCAACGGCGACCCGATCAATGAAACCAAGCTGGAAGATATAATAACCGGCTATGACCTGATCAGGAACGATATTTCGGCAGAATCAAAACAGCAGATTGATGCGTGGGTAGTCAAAGTTGGCGAAGCGGAACTCAACAGCGCATCTGCCAAACCAGGCAGAACAACCAGCTTTAATAACTGGAACTCGCATCGTATCAAAACCCTTACCCTGGTTGCATTTACACTGCATAATACAGGCTATGAATCGCGCATTTACCAGGAACTTGAAAAGCAGATCAATGTTAATCTGAACGCCGATGGCAGCGGCTTTGATTTTTTGGAAAGAGATGCCCTGCATTATCATACGTATACATTGGAACCATTACTGCGGGCCAGCATGGTTATTTACCGTGCCACAGGTAAAAACTATTTTACCTATCAGTCAGAAAAAGGAGCATCTATCCAAAAGTCGGTTGATTTTTTGGTGCCATTTGTAACAGGCGCTAAAACCCATGGCGAGTTTGTAAACAGCAAAGTATCATTTGATAAAAAACGTGCCGAAAATCACGAAAAAGGATATGAAGCCGGCACTTTGTTTGAACCTGTAAATGGTATTTATACCCTTTCGCTGGCTGCTTATTTTAACCCGGCTTATATCAAAGATATACAGCAAGTTAATAGCGTTAAACAAAAATTTAACTGGCAGCTTGCCCTTGATCAGGTCATAAAGCCCGTCAGCAATAACTAATCAATCCATCCCGATGTCTGCGAATCTCCATAAGTTATTCTGTTTTTTTATTCTGTTTATCACTGCTGCTTCAGCGGCTTTTTCGCAGGGGCGTAATGTGATTGGCCTAAATGGTTACTGGCAATTTAGTAAAGGGACTTATACGCCAGGTTCTGCTGATACAGCATCGGCAAAATGGCAAACCGTATCACTACCGCATAGTTGGAATAAGGATGATGTAGATGATGACACCCCAGGTTATTATCGAGGACTATGTTGGTATAAAAAAGCGATAACAGTAAACAGCGATTGGCAAAATAAAAAGGTGTTTATATTTTTTGAAGGGGCCAACCAACAAACGGCAGTTTATGTGAACGGGCACAAAGCAGGTGAACACACTGGCGGGTACACCCGTTTTTGTATAGAGATCGGTCAATTTCTTGATTTTAAACCAGGTGCAAAAAACGAGATAGCGGTAAGCGTTGATAATAGTTTCAATGAAAATATACCACCACTCACAGCCGATTTTACCTTCTTTGGAGGAATTTACAGAGATGTAAATCTGGTGATCTGTAATAAAACACATTTTGATCTGAGCCATGCTTCAACCGGGGTTTATATCACCACACCCACTGTGTCGGCCACGAACGCTTTGGTGAAGATAAACGGACAAATAACCACAAAGTCGGATATCAAGCAAAAATTACAAATAGTTACCACCATTCTTGACCGGTCATCAAAAATGGTTGCCGACAAGAAGATTTTTTTAAGTGGAAATAATACGGAGCTAAACTTTGCTCAAGATTTGCCTATAATTAGCAACCCGCATTTATGGTCAACGGATGATCCTTATCTGTATACTGTTATTACCAAGATTGTCGATGCCAAAAGTGGGGACGTGATAGATGAGGTAGCCAATCCATTAGGTTTAAGATGGTTTAAGTTTGATGGAGAAAAAGGGTTTTTCCTGAATGGTAAGCCACTCAAATTGATGGGTGCCAGCCGGCATCAGGATTTTAAAGAATTGGCGAATGCATTGCCCGATAGTTATCACATCCACGATATGGAGCTGTTGAAGGCCATGGGCGCTAATTTTTTACGTGTATCCCATTATCCGCAGGATCCCATGATTTTAGAAATGTGCGATAAGCTGGGTATACTGGCGTCGGTAGAGATACCGGTAGTCAACGCGATAACCGAGTCGGCAGCGTTTACGGCGAATTGCAAAAATATGCAGGTGGAGATGATCCGCCAAAATTATAATCATCCCAGTGTGGTTATCTGGGCCTATATGAACGAGGTATTGTTACGGCCCAAGTTTAACAATGATAAGCCACGTCAACAGATTTATTTTGCCAATATCGCTAAACTGGCCGGGCAACTTGACAGCGTCACCCGTAAAGAGGATCCTAATCGTTATACCATGATCGCTAATCACGGCGATTTTAACAGATACAAACAGGTAGGCCTGATCCAGATCCCGATGTTGGTGGGATGGAACCTTTACCAGGGCTGGTACGGTGGTACAACAGCCGGCTTTGCCGAGTTTTTAGACAAGCATCATAAAGAGTTTCCGGATAAACCATTGCTGGTAACCGAATTTGGCGCCGATGCAGATCCCCGCATCCGCTCATCACAACCCGAACGCTTTGACAAAAGTTTAGAGTATGCGGTTGGCTTTCACCAGGTATATCTCAATGCGATCAAAGCACGTCCGTTTGTAGCTGCTGCAGCGGTTTGGAATCTTGTCGACTTTAATTCAGAAACCCGTGAAGAAACCATGCCGCACATCAACAACAAAGGCTTGCTTACCCAGGATCGTAAACCAAAAGATGTGTACAGCCTTTATCAGGCCTATTTACTAAATAAACCTTTTATAAAAATATCCAACTGGAACATTCGCGCTGGTATTACCGATAGTTTAAACAGCTCGGTTTGTACACAACCCATAAGCGTTTTTACCAATGAGCACACTATACAGTTAACGGTTAACGGAACCCGCTTGCCTGATCAGCAGGTAAAAGATGGCGAAGCTACCTGGCAGGTACCATTTATCAAAGGTTTAAACAGGGTAGAAGCGTTAATTACTGTTGATGGCAAAACCTACGCCGATATACAGGATGTGAATTTTAACCTTTTATCCCGCGATCTTAAAAATGATCGGGATCCTTTATTAAACATCAATGTATTGCTAGGCGCCAAACGTTTTTATGTTGACGAGGCACAACACCAGGTATGGATGCCTGATCAGCCTTATCGTACGGGTAATTTTGGCTATGTAGGAGGCCATCCCTTTAGCATGCCTGGTAACGGGCAGCAAAGCTATGGTACCAACAAAAATATCCTGAATACAGATAACGACCCCATCTACCAAACTCAACAAGTAGGTATACAACAATATCGTTTCGATGTACCCGATGGAGAGTACGAATTGGTTTTGCATTTCGCGGAGCTCACCACCAATAAAACCAAAGAAGCATTGGCTTATAATCTCACTAACAATATACAAAAAGAAAAAGCCGAAGAACGCGTTTTTAATGTGACGGTAAACAATCAAAGTATACTGAAAAACTTTAGTCCGGCAAATACTTATGGTACACTTACCGCGGGCCAGGAAAAAATACAAATGATTGTTACCGGTGGCAAAGGAATAATGATTGCGTTTGAACCACTTAAAGGCGAAGCTATCTTGAACGCTATCCAACTCCGGAAAATGTAAGTATTTTTTGCGCAAATGCGTAAAAACCGCATACTGATAGCGTGTTTGTACTCTTGCTAGTAACAGGCTATACTCAGACTTTTACGTCCAGTGTTTAAGTCGGGAATGAAGGATAATGACTAATTGAGCGAATGGTTCACATTCACTCCGACTATTTACAAATCAGAAGCAAGTAATAACAATAAGTTTCAGGGACATATCATGTCATCTGACGCTATAAGCTGGTTTTTCTGCAGGTCAGACTAAATTGGCGCCAAAGATTTTATACCTACCTTATCCCGAGAAAAGACAGGCCGACATGCACCATGGAGGCCTTCTTTTTTTTACTGATTTTTCCCTCATCATCAGTAAATTGAAATATTTCTTAAATATCCTGTAACCATTTTTTTTACCGGGAGTCTCCAATGTAAATAAAATACTAAACCTGTTTGAATACGCTAAGTGACAATGCCATCATGCTCCGGGTTAAAGCCGGGGAACTGGAAAAAATGGGACTGCTTTTTGAGCGGTACCACAGGGCTTTATATGGCTTTTTATTTCACATGACTTATAACCGGGAAGGCAGTGAAGACATGGTTCAGACGGTGTTTTACAAGATGCTCAAATACCGCAACAGCTTTACCGGCGATGGCGAGTTTATGGCCTGGATGTACCAGGTAGCCCGTAACGTATTAAAAGACAGTTATAAAAAGAAATCTCAGCAGATTACTCACTATGATGTTGCCGACTTTGCCGATCAGATAGATGGAGGTACAGCTGCTGACGAGCAATTCGAACTCAGGCAAACGCGAACGCAGCTTCATGGAGCCATGAAGAATTTGAGTGATGATCACCGTGAGGTTTTGATCATGAGTCGGTTGCATGAATTAAAATACCAGGAAATAGCGCAGATTCTTCAAATTACCGAAGGTGCTGTTAAAGTAAGGGCACATCGGGCCATGCAGGAGTTAAAACAGGTTTATTTAAAAAGAAAACGTTAAACAGAAATAAGATGAAGTGTGAGCAATACCAGGAGCTGTTTACAGATTATATGAATAAACAGTTAACCTTAACCCAACAAACAGAACTGGAACAGCATATTGCCGGTTGTGATGCTTGTGCGCAGGAGTTGACAGCTATGAAAGAGCTATGGGATGAATTGGGCGATCTGGAAACACCGGAGCCATCGGTAAATGTAAAGGTGAAGTTTTATGCTATGCTGGATACTTTCACAGCATCGGCCGAAGAGAAAAGGGGCTTTTGGGATAAGATAGCGGATAACTGGAACCGGTTATGGCAATTACAGCCCCGTTTGCCAATGGCTTATAGTATGATCGTAGTGCTGATCAGTTTTGCTTGTGGATATTGGATTTTTTCTTCCGGCCGGAGTAGTAAACAAGATGAACAGCTGCAGGCACTTTCATCGCAGGTACATGAACTAAGACAAACGATGATGTTAGCCCTATTGGAAAATCCGTCAGCATCGGAAAGGATGAGAGGAGTAAGTTATACCAGCGAGATAAAACATGCCGATAAACAGGTAATCAACGCGCTGCTGGCCACATTAAATAACGATCCTAATGTAAATGTGCGCCTGAGTACCTTAGATGCGCTGACTCATTTGTCTGATCATCCAGAAGTTAGGGAAGGGCTTATCCGTTCTATTTTAGACCAGGACTCGCCTTTAATGCAGTCGGCTATAGCCGATGTGATGCTTAAGCTGCAGGAGAAACGATCGATAGGTTCATTTAAAGAATTATTAAAACAAAAAGACCTGGATCGCGGTGTGCGTGAAAAGATCAAGGAAACAATAACACAACTTATTTAAAACCAATTTATGAAAAAATTATGGATCCCCGTTTTGGCGGGAGCAGGGCTCTGTTTTGCCCAATTTTCGGCCTCGGCCCAGGAATTTAAGCAGCATGTGAGCAAGCAGTTTACACAGCAAAAAGGGGTAGTGGCTATTTACAATATCTTCGGCTCCATTAATGTAGAGGGCTACTCGGGCGATAAGGTGATCATGGAGATTGATGAAACTATTTCGGCCGATGACCAGACGACATTGGAGCAGGGAAAAAAAGAGTTTAAGCTCGGGTTCGATCAGAAACAGGATACGGTAATGGCCTACATAGCCGAACCCCATGATTCAAGGCCACATCGCTGGTATAACAGGGATGAAGACCGACATATTGAGTATAAATATACTCTTGAGTTTACCGTAAAAGTACCATATAACTCCGATTTGCGCATATCCACCGTAAATGACGGGCATATTACTGTTAAGGATGTGTACGGGGTACTAAAAGTAAGTAATGTAAACGGACCGATTGATATTGCAAACGCAAAAGGTCCAACGGATGCGCATACAGTTAATGGTGCGGTAACGGCCAGTTATTTGAAAATTCCTGTAGATGCATCATCCTATAAAACGATAAATGGGGAGGTGAAGATCACGTACCCTGCAAATCTGGCTGCTGATCTGGAATTTAAAAGCATGAACGGGCAGTTTTATACCGACTTTCCTAATGCGGAAGTAATGCCCAGTAAGGTAATCACAACCCAGTCAAAAAATAGTAAGGGTACCACTTACAAGCTCAGCAAAAACTCCGATGTGAGGATAGGGGCAGGCGGTAAATTATTCAAGTTTGAAACCCTCAACGGGGATATCTATATTAAAAAACAATAATAAATTGAACGACATGAAAATGATAAAAGCTATAAAAATTACAGGAGTACTCTTAACCGTTTTACTATTAAACACGCGTGGTTGGGCGCAAAGCGGTTCCACGCAATTGGTTGTTCCGTTGAGCGACCCGGGTAAACCCTATAAACTAAGCGCGGGCCTGGTACGGGGATCAATTACAGTGACTGGTTATGAAGGTAAAGACATTGTAATAGATGCCCAGGGAGAGGACAGGCGTGGTCATGTTAAAGAAGAAGGTAACGGCATGAAACGCCTGATAGGCACCAATAACCTGGATATCACAGCCGAAGAAAAAAATAATGAAGTGAATGTAGGTGGAAGTGCCGGCAAGTTGGTTAATTTAACTATTAAAGTGCCCCGCAATGGCGCTAAACTAAAGTTATCTACCGTGAATGACGGTAATATAAATCTCTCCAATGTAAGCGGTGAACTGGAGGTCATTAATGTGAATGGTTATATTAAACTAACGGGTGTTTCTGGTTCTGTAGTGGCCAATACCATTAATGGTGATGTGACGGTTGCGTTCAGATCTATTGATCCTAAAGCAGCCATGGCTTTCACTACATTGAATGGCAATGTAGATGTAACATTCCCGATCACACTAAAGGCGAATGTTAAGCTCAAATCAGATCGCGGGGATATTTATACCGACTTTGATGTAGTGAATACCGTGCAGAAACCGGCGGTTACAAAAACCAATAAAAACGGTATGTACAGCCTCAAAATTGACGATTGGGTTTATGGTAAAATTGATGGTGGCGGTCCGGAAATGCTGATGAAAAATATGAACGGTAATATCTACATACGCAAAGCCAAATAAGGAGGCTGGTTGCCATAATAAAAATATAAAGTTTATCTTGGTGTTTAACTTTAGAAGTTGAACATTGGAAGATATACTGGAAAAATTTTGGCAAAGGATAAACAACTATACCAGGCTATCAGATGAAAGCCGGATAGCCTGGGAGAAGGGTTTAAAAAGAAAGGTATACAGCAAAAATGAACTTTTTTTAGCGGAGGGACAGATCCCCCGGGCTGTTGCCTTTGTTGGCGAAGGGCTGTTTGCACAAAGCTACACTTCTGAAGATGGCGATACTATCATCAAGCGATTTTTCCCCGAAGGATATTTTGTGGCCTCAACCAGCGCCTTGTTATTAAAGGGGCCAAGCATGTTTACCATTAAGGCGCTGGAACCAAGCGTGGTGCTGGAGTATAACTTTAACGAGTTTAAAGAACTAACAGAAAAATACAGCGACATAGCGGCTATGTATATCCGGTACATGGAATTGCATTGGATCATTGAAAAAGAGCCATTGGAAATAGCTTTCCGGTCTGATACGGCCAAAACCAGGTATATTCAATTTTTAAAAGATTACCCCACATTGGAGCCCAGGTTAAAGCAGCATGAAGTAGCAGCATACCTGGGTATAACTCCCACACAGTTAAGCCGTATCCGGGCCGAATTATAAATTTTTATGATGTCTCAACATTTGTAAATGTTTTTACTCAGGTGGTTATGGAAATTTGTTTTAAACAAAAGCAAATTATCATGACACAGATCAATGCCTATCTAAAATTTAATGGAAACTGTCGCGAAGCGATGGCTTTCTATAAAAATTGTTTTGGCGGGGAACTAACCCTGCAAACCGTTGGCAACTCGCCAATGGCCGAGTTTATGCCCCCCGAAGCATCAGAATCCATTATGCATGCCAGCCTAATTAGCGGCGGTATCACCTTGTTGGCCTCTGAATTGACTGAACCCGAAGGTATCACCCAGGGCAATACTGTTTATTTATGTATTAACAGCGAAAACAAAGAAGAGGTTAAAACCTTTTTTGAAAGGCTTTCTGCCGAAGCCCGGTTTATTTCGCCATTACAAGATACTCCCTGGGGGGCCTTTGGCGTAATCACCGATCGCTTTGGTTTCGGTTGGTATTTGAATTATGCAGTTAAAACTCAGGCTTAATACTCCATACTATGCATGCTGAAATAACCAATCATTACACCGACGTATTAAAGAACGAAGCCGTGGTTTTTAACCCTGGCGAGGGGGAGGTGTTAGCTATTGAAAATAGCAGGATCACGCTTAAAGTAACCAGCGAATTATCGAATAACCAAATGGGGGTATATGAAATTGTGCTGGGCCCCAGTACCGTCGGTGCACAGCTGCATTATCATCGGTTTATGGACGAAACCTTTATTGTAAACAAAGGCACCCTAACCATTCAGCTATCAGACAAGATGATAGATGCCGTTGAGGGTTCGGTAGTTTACATTCCCCGATTTACGCCTCATGGTTTTCGCAATACAACCGATCTGGATGTTACAGCGACATTGATATTTAACCCGGGCCAAAGCCGGGAAGGTTTCTTTTTGGGTTTAAAAGAAATACTCACCGAACAACCTATCGACCCACATAAATTTTTAAAGCTTTATGACAAGTATGATAGTATCCCGGTAAATACCGAAAATATATTACCTGGTTAAAAACTTAAAGTCCCGAACAGGCCATTCTTATAGTCGGCAATGGCCTGTTCGTTTTCTTCGGGTGTGTTCATGACAAAGTTGTCTTTAGCGGCAACAGGTTCTTCAATTGGTTCTGCCGACAGGTATAATACCTGCGCATCGGTAGCAGCTGTTACGGCGATATCCTCATTTTCTTTACTGAATACGATAAGGTTATGAGCAGACACCGCTGTATCGTTAATCACCACATCTCCGTGGATGATATATAACAGGGCCCAGTAGCCTGGCGTCGCGGTAAAATGGGCTGTTTTGCCCGCAGCTATTTCGCCAACTATGGAGATCACTGGTGTGAAATTTTTAATAGGTCCGGTTTTACCTTCATAGTCGCCGCTTAGCAGGCGGAAACTCAGGCCATCGTCCTCTAATACTTTTGGTTGCTGTTCTTTAGTAGCGGCCTGGTAAAAAGGTTCGTCCCATTTATTGGCTTTGGGGGCATTTATCCAGAGTTGTATAAGCTCCTGTGTGCCGCCGGTCTTTAAAAGCTCCGGGGTAGGGCCCTCACTGTGTAAAATGCCTTTACCGGCGAACATTTGCTGTACATCGCCTGCTTTGATCACTTTATCATTGCCTGCATTATCCCGGTGGTAACCTTCGCCCTGCAGCATAATGGTGTATGGGCTAAAACCGCGATGCGGGTGGGGATGTATCCTTGAAGCCTGTCCTGGTTTAATAACAAGCGGCCTCATATGGTGCAAAACAATAAAAGGGTTGGCAAAGCGGAATTGCTGATGAGGCAGGGGCTGTAACACAACATCTTCCTCGGTTATTTTTTTCTCGCGGGCTTCCAGTATATGGTCGATGGTTTTTTTCATGGCGTAAGACAAAAACTTTTTAAAGATAGAAAAACGGAATAAGCCTAAGGTTTCCCGACTGTCAAAATCTTCGTTCCGGTTCCGGATCAATTTATCATTCCATCTTTTAGTCGCTTCGAAACCAAACTTATGAAATTCAAACAGTCCCAAACTTTTTAAACCTTTATTTTAACACTTTTCTGATCAAAATTGGGCCAAAATGGTACCAAAAAGGCCTAAAAACGTTACTGAGCTACCCATTTTAACACTTTTTAACAAATTTTTGACGGGTTTTGAAAAGTTTAAAAAGTTTTAATGTATTGATTTTTAGTTTTTTGTGTGAAAATAACTGCTTTTTAAAGCCTTTTTTGCCATTAATTAAACAGCCCTGCTTATGTTTTTCAAACAAGCAGGGCTGACGGTTGGATATTCTTAAATATACCGAAATTTTTCAAAAGCCGCAATAGGGCACGGTGCTAATATTTATTTTAAAGTAAGTCTTACCAGATATTGTTTAAACTCGTCTTCGAGCAGTACTTCCATGTTATAGCCCATTTCCTGGGCGATGGTAGTGAGGGTTTGTTCGTCGATGTACAGCCAGGGGAACCAGTCGGTTTTTTGCTGATTGTATTGATACTGGTATTGAATTTCGCCATAGTATGGTCCGTTTTCGGGAAGCTTACCCTCGTACAAATAGGCAATGTCAGAAGAATCGAACAAAAGCTGCCCGCCTGGTTTAAGCAATTGCTTTACATGCTGTAAAAAGGTTTTCAGCTTTAGCAGGGTACCCGTGAGGCCAATACCGTTCATCAGCAACAGCAAGGTATCGTATTGCTGCTCCTGATATTCAAAAATATCGGCGGTAAGTACTTTGTTAACTCCGCGCGCTTTCATGATGTCTGATGCCAGTTTGGATATATCCAGGGCGGTAACTTCGAAACCGCGATCCTGCAATATCAATACGTGCGCGCCCGCACCTGCACCGATATCCAGTACGTCGCCCCGGCACTCGTTTAAGGCCAGCCATTCCAGATCGGGCATATCGTCTTCCTCACGGAAATAGGCCTCTACCGGCATTTCCTCGCGCGGCCCATATTGGTTATTGATCCAGAGCTGATGCTCCTGTTGCTGATGATAATGATCATGTATGGCCTGTCCTAATATATCTTTCATTCGGCGCAAAAATAGTAAGAAAGAGTCAAGAGACAAGAGAGACAAGAATCAAGAGACAAGAATCAAGAGACAAAAATCAAGAGACAAAAATCAAGAGACAAGAATCATAAAAAACGCGGAGAAATTGATATTAACCTGAACACTAATAAAAAACTGGTGTGTCTTGGCTCGTGCATCCTGGTTCTTGTCTCTTCTGATTCCTGACTTTTAATTTCTTGGTTCTTGTCTCCTGATTCTCGACTTTTGCCTCTTGATTCCTGACTCTTAATTTCTTGATTCTATCATGGCTCATTACGGTTTACTGGTACTTATCCTTATCGCGGGCGTTGTTTACAGCATATCGGCCCGTAAGCTAACACCGGTAGCAGCCATCACGGGCGCGGGTGTGGCCTGCCTGGTTTTTGCCGGGGCGGGATATACGGGTGTAGCCATGATGACCATCTTTTTTATTTTAGGTTCGGCGGCTACTTCCTGGCAGAAACACAAAAAGCAAAGTTTTGGCGATATTAAAGAACATCAGGGCGGCCGAAGCGCAGCGCAGGTATTGGCCAACGCGGGTGTGGGGGCCATTACCGGGATCCTGGTTTTATCGTTCCCTGCTTATAACTCCTTATGGGTGTTGATGATGGCCGCAAGCTTTGCATCGGCAACGGCCGATACACTGTCATCCGAACTGGGCACGGTTTATGGCCGTCGTTTTTTCAATATTATTACCCTGAAACCCGATCAGCGTGGATTGGATGGCGTGATTAGTTTAGAAGGTACTTTAATGGGTATTGGCGGCAGTTTGGTGATAGCCGTAGTTTATGCCGTTGGCTTTGGGTGGAACAACAGCCTGATCTGGCTTATTGTTGCCGGAACTATAGGTAATTTAACCGATTCGGTACTGGGCGCCTTATTGGAACGCCGGGGATACATAGGCAATAACGCGGTGAATTTTTTAAATACGCTGGTAGCGGCCCTTATAATGGTATTGTTTTACCTGATTTAATGCTGATATTTGACCATTGATGTGAATGATTACATTGATTCCGTTGATTCCGTTGATTTTTTACCCTTATGATACCAACCATTATATTCCTGCTTGTTGTTGTTGCCATTATCGGATACTACTTTTCGACTAAAAAGAGTAAGCTGAAAAAGACACCCGCCAATACGGTTTATAAGGCCATCCTGGAAAGATATATACCGTTTTATCAGGCCCTGAACAATACTGATAAACTTTTATTTGAGCAAAAGGTAATTGGCTTTCAGGAAGGTATTACCATAGAAGGGGTAGGCACAGCTATTGAAGATATTGACCGCGTAATGATCGCGTCGAGCGCGGTGATCCCCATTTTCAGGCTGGATAACTGGCGGTACAGTAATCTCACCAATGTAATACTCTATCCTGATACTTTTGATACTGAGTTTCAGTTTGAGGGCGAAGGCCGGAATATCATGGGCATGGTGGGTTCGGGCTACATGAACGGACAAATGATCTTGTCGCGGGCGGCCCTTACCAAGGGTTTTTCGCGTTCGGCTGGTAAAGAGAATACCGCTATACATGAGTTTGTACACCTGCTGGATAAATCTGACGGTGCTACTGATGGCATCCCCGAAAACCTGCTGGCGCATGATTATGTGCTGCCCTGGTTAAAAATGATCCACCACGAGATCCATAAAATAGAGGAAGGCCGGTCAGACATCAACCCCTATGCTGCCACCAGCGAAGCCGAGTTTTTTGCCGTAGCCGCTGAATATTTTTTTCAGAAACCCGAAGAACTCAAACACAAACATCCGGAGCTGTATGAAATGCTGTTTATGATGTTTATGCGGGTGAGGCGATAGGGTTCTTTAGTATCAAGTAGTTAGTATCAAGTATCAAGACTTTGTCTGAACCATGATTGAAGGGATTAAAAGATTACCACGATTTTGCATATATCTGTAACCTAAAAAGTTTGTCATCCTGAGGAACGAAGGATCTATTCGTAAATAGGCATATAGCATAATAGATGCTTCACTTCGTTCAGCATGACAAACATAATAGATGCTTCACTTCGTTCAGCATGACAAAAGGGTATTTCCAATGTCTTGATACTAACTACTTAAACTAATTATTAAATCCAAGATCAAGCTGTCCGGCAAATGATGTTATTTTGTCCATCTCGCCAATATGATAAACCGGGGTTTCTTCAAACCGGGAGGCTACAACCACATGGATGCCTTCGGCACAGGCCATAAACAAATCTTCAACCAGTTTGGGGTTGTTGTTATTGTGCGATAAGTGGGAGAGCAGTAAGTGGGTCATGTGTGCGGGCCGGTGCGTAGTAAATAAGGCCAGTGCCTGTTTATTTGACAGGTGACCCTTGCCGCCGCGGATGCGCCGTTTAAGATGGTAGGGATAGCCGCCGTTATCCAGCATATCGTCATCGTAATTGGCTTCCAGGAAAGCGGCATGGCACTGGCTAAAGTAGCGGATGAGCCTGTCGCACACTACGCCAATATCGGTAAATATGCCCACGTTGATATCGCGGCAGCTCACAAAAAAGCTATGCGGTTCGGTGGCATCATGTTCTTTGGGAAACGAGGTAACCTGCAATTCACCGATATTCACGGTTTCAAACTCCCGCAGGTGATGTACCTGTTGTGCATCTACACTGTTGCCTAAATGCAAAAGGGTACCAGGGGTAATGTATACCGGCAAATTGAACTTTTTGGCCAGCACGGGTATGCCGCGGATATGATCTGAGTGCTCATGCGATACAAATATGGCTTTTACCTTTTGCATGGATAAGCCCAGGCGGGCCATGCGTTTTTCAGTTTCGCGGCATGATATGCCGGCATCAACCAATATAGCCTCCCGCTCGTTCCCTACGTAATAGCAATTGCCGTTACTGCCCGAATTTAGTGATGTGATGAATAATGACATGTAAATACAAAGTAACGGATTTAAGCCAAATTTTATGTTTGCTTAACGCAACGTGTTTAAAAATAATCGTTAAAATTTTGCGGCTATAAAAAGCTGCTTATATTTAGCCATGGATTCACCCCAAACTTTACCGGTACTTAATGCTACAGAGCTGCGCGTGTTGGGCTCGCTGATGGAAAAAAGCAAAACCACGCCCGATTATTATCCCATGACGCTGAATGGCTTAACCGCGGCCTGTAACCAGAAAACATCGCGTAAGCCCGTTGTGAATTACGATGAAGGCACGGTTACCGAAACATTAAATACGCTTAAAAGACGCGGACTGATCTCGACCGTTACCGGCGGCTCTATCCGTAACATCAAATACAAACATAATTTTGCTATTGTTTTCCCGGTGATACCTGCCGAGGTGGCTTTGCTTTGCCTGCTGATATTACGAGGGCCACAAACGCCTGGTGAATTGAATACCAACTCGGGCAGGCTATATGAATTTGAAACGATAGAAGAAGTGCAGGAAATGCTGGAGAAACTGGCCGACCCGACTTTACCTTACGTAGTGCAATTGCCCAAACGCCCCGGGCAAAAAGAAGCCCGTTATGCTCATTTATTAGGCGGTACACCTGAAATAAGCGATGATGATGACATCGAAGAAGCAGGCAGCCGCTCAACCAGCGGTCTGGAAGCCCGAGTAAGCCAGCTGGAAAATGAATTGGCCGAAGTGAAGGAGAAGTTAGTGAAATTAATGCAGGAACTAGGAGTGGGGGAATAAAATTATCGCCCTCACGTCATTGCGAGCGCAGCGTGGCAATCCCCTATAGGCAGAGCCTCTCTGTAAGTAGGGGATTGCCACGTCGTTCCTCCTCGCAATGACGCGTGGGGAGATTTCTTTTTTAGTTACTGTAACCGCAACTACATCCCTATCTTATCTATACCTCTCTTTATCCTTACTCTTTTTTTTCACAGCTTCATAGGCCTTTTTTAATATTGCTACCAAATCTTCGGTTTTCATGGGTTTGGCTATGTAATCGTCCATGCCTTCTGCTAAACAAAGCTCGCGGTCTTCGGGGCCGGCGTTGGCGGTCATAGCTATGATATAAGGTTGTTTAAAGGCGTATTTGCGGATGTGCCGTGTAGCTTCAAATCCATCCATTTCGGGCATTTGCACATCCATAAATATAACATCAACTGGGTTTAACTTTAACTTGTTTAAAGCCTCAAGCCCGTTTGGCGCCATGATGAATTTGTAGCCCAGCTTGGTGAGCATCTTATCAACCAGTTTTTGATTGATCAGATTGTCTTCAGCCACCAAAATGCGCATCGGAAACTCAGTTGCGAAGTCTTCATCAAATAATTTAGGAGATCTGGGCTCTGTGGCAGCTGTGGCTGGCTGATTTTGAAACTCTGCCTGTATACTTTTCCCCAACTGGTTTTGTTTAACAGGTTTGGTGAGTATAGCGGAAAATAAGCCCGGGTATTTTTTCTTTGAACCATCGCCAATGGAACTCAGCATAATCACGGGCAGGTTTTTATAATTTCTTTTAATGGCCCGCGCCAGGTCGACACCGTCCATATCCGGCATTTGCATATCGGTTATCACCAGGTTAAATTTTTCGCCTTCTGATAAAAGGTCAAGCGCTTCCACGGGCGATGCGGCAGATAGGGTAAGTATTCCCCATTGTTCTAACTGGGTTTTCAGGATAAACCGATTGGTCTGATTATCATCAACCACCAAAATCCTTTTGCCTTCCATTTCGGCCGGATTTAAGATTACCGGGATATGTTTGGATTGCTTTTTACTGATAGGCACCCTGATGGTAAATACAAAAACAGACCCTTCGTTGTGAACACTTTCTACCCATATTTCGCCGCCCATGAGTTTTACCAGGCGCTGGCTGATCACCAGGCCCAAACCAGTGCCGCCATATTTACGGGTAGTTGATGAATCAACCTGCGAGAAGGCATTGAACAAACCCGGGAGCTTTTCGTCGGGAATGCCTATCCCGGTGTCCATCACACTAAAACCTATTTCGATATCGCCATTTTTAAAGGTTTTGGATAGGAATACTTTGATAAATACCTCACCTTTTTGTGTGAATTTTAAAGCGTTGCCGGTTAGGTTGGTAATTACTTGTTTAAGCCTGAGGCTGTCGCCAACAATTTGTGTGGGCAGGGCAGGGTCTATCTGGTAAACCAATTCCAGGTTTTGTTGCGAGGCCTGTTGCGAAAAAAGATCCATTACCTCCTCAATACAGTGACGCAGGTCAAAGTCGTCCTGTTCAATATCCATTTTACCCGATTCTATTTTTGAAAAATCAAGGATGTCATTGATCACATTCACCAGGTTGTCGCCGCTGGCTATAATGGTGTTGGTATATTCCCGTTGTTCGGGGTTTAATTCTGTTTCGCTCAAAAGTGAAGCCATCCCGATCACACCATTCATGGGCGTCCGTATCTCGTGGCTCATGGTTGCCAGGAATATGCTTTTGGCTTTGTTGGCCTTATCGGCTTCTTTACGGGCCTGCCGCTCCTGCTGGCGCTGCAGCTCTAATTCTTCAGATTGTACCTGTAGTTCTTCGTTCAGCGCCTGCAGCTCTTCTGATTGCGACTGTAATTCGGCATTGAGCCCCTGCAGATCGACTGATTGTTTTTTTAATTCCTCAGACTGCTGCAAAACCTCGTCAGTACGTTCGGTTACCTGTTGCTCCAATAAAGCTTTTTGTTTAACAATAGCATTTACTTTTAAGCGGTATAAACTATATATAACAGCAAAAACAAAAAATGTTACCAGGATAATAAACCACCAGGTTAGCCAAAATGGCGGCAGAACGGTTAACTCCAAATTCAGCTCCCTGGTTGACCATACACCATCGCCGTTATTGCTTTTTACTTTAAAAAGGTAATGGCCGGCGGGTAAATTAGTGTAGGTTGCCGAGGTTTTACGCCCTACATAATTCCAACTTTTATCAAAACCCACTAATTGATAGGCATAAACGGTACGGTTTAAGAAGGCATAATCCAGCGATACAAATTCAAATGAAATTACGGATTGGTCGTAATGTAAAGTGATGGCATTGGTGACTGTGATATCTTGCTTGAGCGGCGAGGGGTCTTGAGCATTTTTAGCTACCGGTATGGAGTTATTAAAGATCTGGAAGTCGGTTAAAACCAAAGGCGGATTGTAGTGATAGGAGGCGATCTTTTCGGGGTTAAATACATTAAAGCCGTTAACACCGCCAAAGTACAGCAGGCCATCCCTGGTTTTTAAAGCCGATTTCGCTTTAAATTCATCAGCCTGTAAGCCATCGTCAACGGTGAAGTTTTTGAATTTTTTGGTTATGGGGTTGTATTTGGATATGCCCTTATTGGTGCTTATCCAAAGATTGCCACGATTGTCCTCCTTAATAGCATAAGTGTAATTATTGGGCAGGCCATCTTTTGTTTTAAAAACGGTGAAGCGGCCGGTTTTGGGATCAAAACGATTTAGTCCGTCGAAAGTGCATACCCATATATTACCGTTAAGGTCTTCCAACAGGTCGACCGCTTTGTTGTTGCTGATGCTGTTTGCTGATTCATCATGCTTGTAAGAGGTAAAAGTACCCGTTTGCTGATCAAAACGGTTAAGACCTCCTTCGCCGGTGCCTATCCACAGATTGCCTTTGGAGTCGACCAACAATGAATTGATAATGTTATCACTAATGCTTTTAGGATCATTGGGGTTATGTTTATAGTGGATGAACTTATTGGTTTTAGGATTATACAGGTCGAGCCCCTGACCAAATGTACCTATCCATATTTTATGATCGGGTGTGGCAGTAATGGCGTATATGTTATTGCCGGCTAAACTGCTGCTATCATCAGGGTTATGGGTGTATGATTTAAACCGGTGGGTTTGCATGTTCATGACACTAACGCCGTTGCCCCAGGTGGCTATCCACAGGTTGTTGTTATCATCGTCCTGCATGTCCAGAATATAATTCCCGGATATGCCACTTTTGTCGTTTTCGCGGTGTTTGTAGGTTGTGAAAATCCCATTATCAGGGTTAAATAAATTTAATCCCCCGCCGTCGGTGCCAATCCATATACCGCCTTTTTTATCCTGGTAAAAGCTTAATACATAGTTGTTTGATAAGCTTTCGGGCAGAGAGCTGTGTTTATAGTATGAAAAATTTTCGGTCGTTTTTCTGTATAAATTAATACCCGAAGAAAAAGTGCCAACCCACATATTACCGATATTATCCTTTAATATGGCATCAACAGAGTTACTGGCTATAGTGGTATTGTCGATATCATCATGATAGTGGTTTGTAAATTTATTTTCGGCGTAATTGTATATACTTATCCCGCCATTATTAATGCCCACCCAGATGTTTTGATCGCTATCTTCGGCAATGGCTTGTATGTAATTGCCCGAAAGCGAGTTGCTGTTACCCGGACTGTTTTTAAAGTTTTTAAAAGTGCCTGTATGGTCGTCATACAAATTTAAACCGCCGTTATCCCAGGTACCTATCCATAAACGTTGGTGGCTGTCTTCAAAAATAGCGGTGATGTAATTGGATGATACCGATCCGGCAACCTTATCATTGTGTTTAAAACAGGTAAAGTTTTTGGTTTGGATATTAAAGCGGCTTAACCCACCGGATGTTGTCCCGATCCATAAATTGTTCCGGCTATCGAGATAAATTGTTCTGGTGTTATTATCACTTAGGGTATTAGGATCAGCATCACTGTGTTTGTAGTGGGTGAACTTATTTTTGCCGATCTCGAATTTATCAAAGCCCGCATCCTGGTAGCTGATCCATAAATTGCCTTCTTTATCAAAAACAAGCCCTGTTAAGTTATTGCTTGCTACGGTATTTGCAGTTTTTCTACTATGCAGATAATGATAAAACCGGTTTTTTTTACGATCATATTTATTAAGGCCCCCACCCATAGTGGCTATCCAAAGGTCTCTGTTCTTATCTTCGGCAATATGAGTTACATAGTTATTACTAAGACTTGTGCTATCCGCGATATTGTTCTGAAAAACTTTAAATTTATTACCGTCAAAACGGTTTAAACCATCAAGGGTGCCCACCCATATAAAACCATAGCTACCCTGGAAAATAGTATTAACGTTGAGTTCTGATAAATTAGAGCGACTACCTATGCGCTGAAAATGCAAAGGCGGCTTTTGCGCGAACACATATAATGAGATAGCCTGGAAAAGTAAAATAAAATAAAGCTTACAACCCCTCATTATATCAAATGAATTATGACTTATTGGTAGTGAATAATTACATGAAATGTTTATCTAATTTACTAAAATACGCTTAAATAAACAGTATTTACATATGACTATTTAAACGCAAGAAAATGATAACTGGTTGTATTGTAGAGTAAAGGTGCAGTTAGTTGTTTAGCCAAAGTATATAATAAATAGGCCATGTATGTATAATGGCTCAATAACCATATTTTTGCCTTATGCAACAACAAAGCAAGGATCCGCTGCACGGTAAAACATTACAGGTAATATTGGAAGAGCTTTTGGCCCGGTTTGGGTGGGAAGAGTTAGACAAGCGTATCCGTATTAATTGCTTTCATGATAGCCCCAGCATATCGTCAAGCCTTAAATTTTTGCGTAAAACCCCCTGGGCACGTAAAAAGGTCGAGGATTTGTATATAGCCAGCTGCGTAAAGGCTTAGTGCTTACGTTTGTTGTTCATCTTTGCTTTCTGGCCCGAACTGTAGTTGTAAGTTTTTGCATTAGCGGCCTTTTTTTCATGAAAAGCGGCGCCAACAACAGGGGCATCGGCGTTTGATTTGGCCGGTTTTTTATCCGCTTCCTCTTTTTTTGCTTTTATCTCCTTTTCGATAACCAGTTCCTCGGGCAGCTCTGCTGTGGGGGTCTTTTTGCCGATGGCTTGCTCTATCTTTTTAACCTGGCTTAGTTCCAGATCGGTAGCAAAGGTAATAGCCAGGGTTTCCTGTTCACTGTCGGGTTCGTGATTGATGATGCGCTCCGTGAAAGTTTCTTTTTCCTGGGGCAGATCAAAATGAATGAGGAATGGGATACCGCTTAAATCGATAGTCTCATTATTTTCATTGGTTACGATCAAAACCCTTGAATTTTCGGCCGTCTTAAAATCTTCGATGTTTTTAAAACCATTGGTATCAAAAAACTGCGGGTTCAAAAAAGCTACCGCATCACGTAAACGGGAGTGAAGGCTTTTATATAGTTTATCTGCAGTGACTTTTGTGTTTACAAACACAACTGTCTTGGTGAACAATTCCTCGTCGTACAGGAATAAATTAAGCAAATTGAGCTTGGTGCCAAAGTTAGGCACGTTATAAAGCAATTGGGGATGTGTTTGAAGCGGCTGTTCTTCCAGTTCGTCCACCTCAATGATGGCCGGCTGATTCATGAAAGGTTCCAGCATTTTTTCCAGGCGGCTATGCATTACCTCGGTAAATACCAGGTGTTGACCACGCCCTATACTATTAGCCAGCTCCACAACCGGCAGCTGCAAACCTTTTTTAACTATCAGATCGGCATCGTCAATTACCAAAAGATCAACCTTGTTCAGGTTAAGCGCCAGTTTTAGGTAAATGGCTCTTGCCCTGTCGGGGGTAGCTACCACAATGTCGGCTCCATCGGCTAAAGCATCCATCTGGGCTTCAATACCGGGGGCAACGTATAAGCCCACAATCGAAATGGATTTATTTTTGTTGAGCAATTCAAATTGTTCAATCACGGCCATTACCTGTTCTTTTTCTGGTACCAGGATCAACACACGCGGAACACCTTCCGGGGCGTAATTGAACCGGTTTAAAACACCCAGAACATAAGTAGTGGTTTTGCCGCTTCCCTCTGGACCTATGGCAATAATATCCTGACCGCCAACTATACGGGTAAGCGTTTTTAATTGCAATTCTTTAGGGTTTGTAAAACCTGCTTCATTTACCGATCTAACCAGCTGCTTATTCAGCTTTAATTTTTCAAACCACACCATCAAAAATTGTATTAAATATTTAAGAGGGCAAAATTACCAATTTAACCGCTCATATTTTTTATAAAGATGAATTCAGGTGGTGTTTAGAAATAAATGCTACTGAAAAGGATGGTTGTGAGCATCAAACGCGGTATCGACTCACCTGGTCTACGCTTCGCTGGACCACACTCTCTTCGCCTGCGGCGGAAAGATGGGAGCATAGATTTTTGTAATAAGGAACAAAGATATTTGCAGTCGCTCGGCTCCGGCCCACAGGTGTTGGGAAGACGGAAAAAGAGTGGAAGACAGTGCGATTCCCCTCTTGAGAGGGGTGGAGGGGTGTGTCCTTCCGCTTCATGAGCACACCCCTGCCACTGCACAAGTCTACACACCCCCTCTCAAGAGGGGAGCTTGATCGATAACATTATCTCTTCCCAACACCTGTGGGCCGGAGCCGAGCGACTGCTGGGATTCTTTATTTCTTTATCCTTGCTCTTTGATCTAAAAATCATTGATCCATTCATCCCCTCTATGCGCGAAGCGGAGAGAGGGGTGACGAGCGTAGCGATGTCGGGGTGAGTCGTATAAAATAAAAGTCCCCGTTGTATACAAACGGAGACTTTTACGGGTATACAGATCAATGTAACCTGTGTTTTAAACTTTTTTAGGCGGCAGATCAAATGCTATTGCGTTATGTTCAAAATGACCTTTGTGGGCACCATCGCAAAATGGTTTATTGGCCGACAGGCCGCAGCGGCAGATAGATAGTACGGTGCGGCCTTGTAAACCGTATACATTTCCTTGCGCGTCAACAATTTCAAAATCGCCGTCAACTTTTACAGAGCCGTTATTATTAATGGTAAGTCTGGTTTTCTCCATGTGTTAATTTTTTGCGCAAAGTTAACCAATAGCGGTACCTGTAAATGGCCTATTTGCTATTTAGAGTTGTTCCGGATTACGGTAAAAATAGCTACAAATGACAAATGAATGATGTACGAAACTTAATGTTGAAACACATAAGTTTTAGCTTTGTTATATATGGGGAAGAGAGTCAAGAATAAAAGAGTCAGGAATCAAGAGCAAAAGTGAAGGCGGCCAGTATCATCGCTGAATTTTTATTTTATTTTGATTCCTGACTCTTTTATTCTTGATTCTTAACCTTTTCCCTCATATGCATCAAAAACACACACTATGGAATACAGACAATTAGGAGCATCGGGATTAAAAGTACCCGTATTAAGTTTTGGAACGGCCACTTTTGGCGGCGGCAACGAGTTTTTTAAAGCCTGGGGAAATACACAGGTTGATGAGGCTAAAAAGCTGATCAACTTATGTTTGGATGCGGGTGTTAACTTTTTTGATACGGCCAATGTTTATTCGCGTGGCTTATCAGAAGAAATATTGGGCCAGGCGCTGGAAGGTTTGCGTAACCGCGTACTTATCTCGTCAAAAGCTACTTTTACTATGGGCGATGGAGCCAACGATTATGGCTCATCTCGTTTCCATCTGATTCAGCAATGCGAAGCCAGCCTGCGCCGCCTGAATACCGATTATATTGATGTTTATCATATGCATGGTTTTGATGGTACCACACCTGTTGAAGAAACCCTGCGTGCCCTTGACGACCTGGTAACCAGCGGTAAGATCCGTTATATCGCGGCCTCTAATTTTTCGGGCTGGCACCTGATGAAATCGCTTTCGGTATCTGAGCGTTATGGTTGGAGCAGGTATGTTGGCCATCAGGCTTATTATTCATTGCTTGATCGTGAGTTTGAGTGGGAACTGATGCCGCTGGGTATCGACCAAAAAGTGGGTACCATAGTTTGGAGTCCGCTGGCATCTGGCCAGTTAAGCGGTAAATATCGCAGGGGGCAGCCTATTCCGCAAGATAACAGGAGGGCGCAAGGCGGCAGCCATGGTCCGGAAACAAACCTGGAACGTTTATACAATATTGTTGAAGCGTTGGACGAGGTGGCCGAAGAAACCGGTAAATCGGTAGCGCAGGTATCGCTTAACTGGTTGTTACAAAGACCAACCGTAGCCAATCTGGTTATAGGAGCCCGCAATGAAGAGCAGTTGAAACAAAACCTGGCAGCTGTTGGCTGGAACCTGACTATCGAGCAGGTTAAAAAACTGGATGCTGCCAGTGATGTGGATCCTATTTATCCGTACTGGCATCAGCGCCAGAATACCACTTTAAATCCGCTGCCGATACAGTATTAATGGAGAATCAAGGGGTAAGAGTCAAGAATCAAGAAAAACGTCAGGATAAAATGTTTTCTTTTAACAGGAAACCCTTATCTTGATTCTTGACTCTTACCTCTTGACTCTATCAACTATGGCTACAGACATGTTTACTTTTATGCAGTTTATGCGTGCTACCCTGCTGTCGCTGCCGGGGGTAACCGAAAAAATGCACTTTGAACATCCCGCATTTTATGTAAATAATAAAATAATGGCCAATGTAAAGCTAAAAGACGATTTGGTAGCCGTGCATACCCTGGAACGTGAAAAGTGGATGGCTATTGATCCTGATACCTTTTTTATTACCGATCATTATCGCAACTACAAATATATGGCGGTACGGCTGGAAACTGTAAAGCCAGATGATCTGAAAAAGCTGCTGATCACTGCATGGCGAAACCGGGCTACTCAAAAACTGATCAGGGAATATGAGGCGCGGTTGCTGCAGTGATTTGCCGAATTGCATCTTCGGAAGTAAAACAAAAGCCCGCCACCTGGGCGGGCTTTTTGCTAAATGCGTATACCAGTTACGCTTCAGCCAATAGCTTTTATTTATAATTTTTTAATAACTACAGTATTACCAGTACTGGAAATGATCACCCAGCCGACAGGTGTACCCTGGCCGCTGATTATGGTTAATTGTGTGCCCGAAGGATAACCCTGTATCATGGTGATTTCCTTTACACTTCCCAATGCATCGGTGTTGGTAACAATCCACCCGGCAGGGGTTACCTGACCACCTATGATGTTGATTTTTGTTCCCGTAGGATAGCCTTGTATCATGGTGATCTCCTTTATGCTTCCCAGCGCATTGGTGTTGGTAACAATCCACCCGGCAGGTGTGCCCTGACCGCCTATGATGTTGATTTTTGTTCCTGTAGGGTAGCCTTGTATCATGGTAATTACTTTAACATCGCCCAGGGCTGTTGTGTTGGTAACAATCCACCCGGTAGGGGTAACCTGTCCGCCTAAAATGGTAAGCTGATAACCTGTTGGCAGTCCGTCAAATTTGGTGATGGTTACATTACTTCCTGATTTGCCCGTAATTATCCACCCTTGCGGAATTGGCTGTCCGCTTTGGATAGTTTGGGTTTCGGGGATGGTGTTTAAGATTATATCCCTTGGTTTCGGAGATTCGGTTCCATCGTTTTGTACTACAGATTTATCCTTTTCAGGCGGGGTGATTTGCGAACCTTTTTTACAACTACTAATTACAACAGTAATTAAGCAAACAGCCGCAAGCAGCGATGATAAGTATTTTTTTGACATGGTTTAGGTGTTTATTTGATGTTTAAATACTGTTATCAATATCTGCCTAATATTTTACGGCAGCAATAGGTGAAAACACGGTATTTGAAAACAAGGGGGATTAAGTATGCCATTAGATATTCTTATCAGCATTGATGTTCAGGCAACTTTATGCGTAAAATTACGTACGTAAAAGGGTATAATTACCTGCGAAAAATGATAAATTATGATTTACCTTTATATAGTAAATGATCGCGGCTAATAGCTGCTCAACGGGCTTAAAAATAGCAGCGGTCAAACCTAAATCTTATCACTTTAAACCTTACCTGTCATGGTTAAAAAACAATACCTGAAAGAACTTACCATATCCGCCACTCAGCAACGGGGCGGAAGCACCAACACCTCAAAGGATGTAACCAAAGTACAAAGCTGGCTTAATTTGTACGCCATGGTTAAACCGGCTGCGGGTACCGCTACAGGTATCGATGGCGACTTTGGTCCGGCTACCGAAGCCGCGGTAAAAGCCTTTCAAAAGGCAAAAAGCCTGCCGCAAACCGGCATTGTTGATGGCGCCCTGTTTACCGAGTTATCCAGGCCGCTCTCCAATGCGTTTACCACCCCGGTAAAAGGCAACGATTTACGCACGCTTGTTGTTAATACCGCGCTTCAGCATCTAAGCAATGCTCCCTTTGAACTTACTGTTAAAGGGCAGAGTAACTGTGGCCCGTGGGTACGCAGCTATATGGATGGCTCAGAAGGTACCTCCTGGTTTTGGTGCATGGGCTTTGTGCAAGCTATTGTTGACCAGGCTGCCAGCCAATTAGGAAAAGATTTTCGTTCGCTGATGCCTTTATCCTATAGTTGCGATACCATTGGTACAACAGGTGTCAATAAAGGCATCCTCACCCGTTACGCGGCGGTGCGCAATAATCCGTCGGTTGTACAGCCAGGCGATATTTTCCTATTGCAGAAAACCAGTTTTGATTGGGTTCATACCGGGTTTATCACTGCTGTTCATGGCGATTTGTTCGAAACTGTTGAGGGTAATACCAATACTGATGGCAGTAGCAACGGTAATGGTGTGTATAAGCGGGTGCGTAATTTTCAGACATCCAAACTTGATGTATTTTCGATACAAGGCTTAGTTTAAAAAAATATATTTAACCGTGAATTTAAAGGGGCTCCATAACCAGGCCCCTTTATTTTTGTATTTTCTTTAAATGATTGTTTTACAGGCAGATTTAAGTCACAGTTAAGTTACAGTTCATTTTTAAAAAAAGTTGTTCATTTTCTTTAAAGCTTTCTAAAACTTAGGTAATTTGCCATCTTTGCTTATACAAGTAGTAGGTAATAAACCAATTAACCGTTTTAGATATGATTACCCGTAGAAAGTTCATCCAGACAAGTTCATTAGCAGGCACCTGCTTCCTGCTTACACCAGAGCTATCAAAAGCCGGGGTTTTTGATGGATCGCCAAATGATAAGGTGGTTTTAGGGATGATGGGAACCAACAGCCGGGGTTTATACCTGGCTCAAAGCTTTGCGCGTATACCCAATGTTGAAATAGGATATATATGTGATGTTGACTCCAAAGTGGTTGATAAAACCATCAACGAAATATTTAAAATTACCGGTAAAAAGCCGCAGGGTATCACCGATATCCGTAAAATGCTCGAGATCAAGGAAATTGACGCGGTAGTTATTGCCGCTCCCGATCACTGGCACGCCCCGGCCACCATTATGGCCTGCCAGGCGGGTAAACACGTATATGTAGAAAAGCCTTGCAGCCATAACCCGCATGAGGGCGAGATGGCAGTTGCTGCTGCCAAAAAATATAACCGTTTGGTGCAAATGGGTAGTCAGCGCAGGTCATTTAATAATGTGCAGGCGATGGTAAAGGAATTACATAATGGCGTTATCGGCAGGGCTTATTATGCCAAAGGCTGGTACACCAATCACCGGGCAACCATGGGCCGCGGTAAAGAAACCGCTGTTCCCGAAAACCTGAACTATGATCTTTGGCAGGGCCCCGCGCCACGGGTAGCCTATAAGGACAACCTGATCCATTATAACTGGCACTGGCTTTGGAACTGGGGAACCGGCGAAGCCCTCAACAACGGTACCCATGAGCTGGATGTGATCCGCTGGGGCCTGGGTGTCGATTTTCCGAACAAGGTAGTATCAACCGGCGGTCGTTTTCATTTTAATGATGACTGGCAAACACCTGATACACAGAATATCCTGTTTAATTTCCCCAACAATACCGCTGCCGAGTGGGAAAGCCGCAGCTGCAATGGCTTTGGCATCGAAAAATTAAGCCGCGGTGTTATTTTCTATGGCGATAAAGGAACCGTGTTTTATGGCGGCGGCAATGGCTACCAGGTTTATGATGAAAATAATAAACTGGTAAAGGATGTGAAGGACGATACCAAAGTTGATGCTACCAATAAAGTAAGTCCTACCGAAGCGCTTGATGGCCTCCATATGCAAAACTTTATTGACGCAATACGTGGCAAGGCAGCCTTAAACTGCCCGATCGAGATCGGATTTAAGTCGACATTGCTGCCTCAACTGGGTAATATATCCTATCGTGTTGACAGGGTATTGCATGTTGATCCGGCCAACGGGCATATCCTGAATGATCCAGAGGCTACCAAATTATGGAGCAGGGAGTATGAAAAAGGCTGGGAGGTAAACGTATAAACGTTTTTCACTTTCCGGCAGGTTTGCGTAAACTTGAAAAATCCTAAATAAAAACCATTATAAAACTACACATGAAGAAAATCATCTACCCGGCCATAGCCTTATTTGCTGTGGCGGCCTTAATGCCTGTTAAAAGTAACGCTCAAACCTTATTTGATGGTAAAACCCTTAAAGGCTGGAAACGCCTGGCCGGTACAGCCGATTATAAGGTAGAAGACGGACAAATAGTAGGTACTACCGTTTTAAATTCGGGCAACTCATTTTTAGTTACGGAAAAGGAGTATGGTGATTTTATATTGGAACTGGATGCCAAGATAGAAAGCAAGCTGAGTAATTCGGGTGTGCAAACCCGCAGCCATTATGACCCGGCCGGTCATGAAGGTAAGGGAAAGGTTTATGGCCGTCAGTTTGAAATTGATCCGTCTGATCGTAAATGGACAGGTGGTATTTATGACGAAGGCCGCCGCGACTGGCTTTACCCGCTTGATCTGAACGCCAAAGCAAAAGATGCTTTCAAGGTAGGTGAGTTCAACCACATCAAAATTGAATGTATCGGCAACGAAATGAAAACCTGGATTAATGGCGTCCCTACTGCCGATGTAGTGGATACTATCGACCGTAAAGGATTTATTGGTTTGCAGGTTCACGCGGTGAGTAAAGAGGAGCAGGCTGGTAAAAAAGTATATTTTAAAAACCTTAAACTGCAAACTACCAACTTAAAATCAACACCTTTTCCAAAAGATGTTTATGTGGTAAACCTGCAGCCCAACAGCATTACCCCGGCCGAAAAAGCTGCCGGCTGGAAACTGCTGTATGATGGCAAAACCAATACCGGCTGGCGTGGTGCTACCCTGAAAACTTTCCCAACTTTTGGCTGGGAGTACAAAGATGGAACCATGCATGTGCTGCCATCAGCCGGAAAAGAAGAATCTGGTGGCGGTGATATCGTGACCAACGATCAGTATAGCGCCTTTGACCTTTCATTTGAATTTAAGCTAACGCCCGGTGCCAACAGCGGGGTTAAATATTTTGTAACCCTGAGCGAAGTGACCAAAGGCTCAGCCATAGGATTGGAATACCAGGTATTGGACGACAAGCTGCACCCGGATGCCAAACTGGGCCGTGATGGCGATCGTACGCTGGCCTCTTTATACGATCTGATTAAAGCCAACAAGCAGGAACGTTTTGTGCACCCGATTGGCAGCTGGAACATCGGTCGTATAGTGGTTTATCCAAATAACCACGTTGAACATTACCTGAATGGTGTTAAAGTGCTGGAATACGAGCGCGGCTCAAAAGAATTCCGCGACTTGGTAGCTATCAGCAAATACACCATCTGGAAAAACTTCGGCGAAGCAAAAGAAGGTCACCTGTTATTGCAGGATCATGGCAATGAAGCGTTTTTTAGGAATATCAAGATCAAAGTATTGAAGTAATCACTTCAACCTATATAATTTGTCATCCTAAACAAAAGGGGAGAATCTGCTAAGTAGATTCTTCCCTTTTGTTCAGGATGATTTTTTTTAAAGCTTTCCTTCTAAGAAAACTCTCATTGAACATATCTGGAAATTATTTTCCCTTCGATTAGAAGCACTTAACTAATGTGTATAAATTTTGATTAGATTTTAATTGATCCATTCATCAATCAGCGCTTTTATTTGCTATTTTTAATTGTTAGACCTGTCTAACATCACGCTATTTAAAAGAGCATGTTTCCTGCATTTTATTAATCACCATAATCATAATTAACAGAAATGAGTAAGATCACAGTAAAAGACGGAACCGAGATTTATTACAAGGATTGGGGAACAGGGCAACCACTTTTTTTTCATCATGGCTGGCCTTTATCCGGAGATGATTGGGATGCACAAATGATGTTTTTCCTGAAAAAGGGATACCGGGTGATTGCCCATGATCGCCGCGGGCACGGAAGATCAAGCCAGGTTTCAGAAGGGCACAATATGGATACCTATGCCGCTGATGTGGCTGCGGTAACCGAAGCGCTTGACCTGAGAGATGCCGTACATATTGGTCACTCAACCGGCGGTGGCGAAGCCATTCATTATGCTGCTAATTTGGGTAAAGGTCGCGTAGCTAAAGTGGTGCTCATAAGCGCGGTTACGCCGATCATGGTGCAATCTGACACCAATCCGGATGGCGTGCCCATGGCTATATTTGATGAAATACGTGAGGGCACGGCATTTAACCGGGCCCAATATTTTGAAGATTTTACCATCCCGTTTTACGGTTATAACCGTGAAGGCGCAAAAATATCCCAGGGGATCAGGGATAATTGGTGGCGCCAGGGAATGATGGGCGGGGTAAAAGCGCATCATGATGGTATTAAGGCTTTTTCCGAAACAGATTTTACAGAAGACCTTAAAAGTGTAGATATTCCGGTGCTTGTTTTGCATGGTGAGGATGATCAGATCGTTCCATTCCCTATATCAGGTGCAAAAGCAATAAAACTTTTAAAAAACGGAAAGTTGATTTCATATCCAGGCTTCCCTCATGGAATGCCGGCTACCGAAGCTGCCACTATAAACAAAGATCTTTTAGCGTTTATCCAATCGTAAATAAAAAAGTCATTCTTGTTAAATATAAAAAAGCTGTCAATCGTAAATGATTGACAGCTTTTTTTAATTCTTTCACATCACAATTCACAACGAGCTTCTCACCATTACATGAAACGGTACCGCGAAGTGTTCGTGGCAGTTACTCAGGGCAAATTCTGCGGCTTTGCTGCCCATCAGCTTAAAGTCAGTTGATATGGTGGTGATACCATCCAGGATGATCTCCTTAAGGGCGGTTTCATTATAAGATATAACGCCCACGTCCTGAGCTACTTTCAAATCAGACGCGATGATCTTTTTGATCAGTTCAACCAGGTCGTCCTCGGTCAGGCTGATATAGACCGTTTGCGGCTGGATGGTTTCTGCCGATAAGGAATCGACTACAGCATATTCAAAAGCATATTGGCGGCAAAAATTTAAAAAACCCTTCATGATCTCTTTAGAGTGATAGGTTTTGCCCGGAAATATCAGCTTAATGGTATGGTAATTAGTTAGCTTATCCATGAGCTTTTTCAGGGCTTCGTACACGTCAGTAGCAAAGTTTTCATATATCGCCGCGAACTTTCCGCTTACTCCGGGTACCAGGTTATCCAGCAGAATCAGTTTATCCTTGGGGATGGTATTGATAATCTCGTGTGCTTTGGCTTCATTATCCAGGAAATGCGGGATAATAATATACTTGGCATAATCATTTTGAGCACTTTCAGCGATGATCTTCTTGAAAAAATGGAAATCGTTATTGTAGATATAGAAATCGACGGTAGCTTTTTCGCCAATGGTATCCACAAAAGCATCGTAAATGATCTTTTTATGCGCGCTCAGTTTGTTGAACAGGAGGAATATCTTAATCGGTTTCTGAAAATCGGTATTCGAAATAAAAAATCCCTTGCCAGGTACCGAACTTACAATGCCCTTATCTTTCAATTCCTTGTAAACCCGCTCAATAGTATTGCGTGAAGTATCCAGTGCAAAACTCAGGTCATTAATGGAAGGGAGCATATCATCCTTAACAATATCACCGCTTTCGATACCCCGGATAATGGCATTGGATAGCTGCAGATATTTGGGCGTGATAGAGTACTCATCTATCGATAATATTTTCAGATAATTCTTCACAGTTTATTATTGGATCAGTACAAATGTACTATTACACAACCGCATTTTATTCATGAAAAAGATGGTAGGGGATAGTTTGAAAAATGTGTATATTTATGTTGTTATAACCAATTAACAACCTCCGGTACAACCAATTACCGGAACCCTGAAAACTTAATTAAACTATTCCCCTATGGTATTAAATTTACTTAACCCAAAGTTTCTTCTTTTATGGTTTTTTTTAATTGTGGTGTTTGCCGGTGGCGTTCAGGCCCAGGATCCATATCAGGCATACCGGCAGGATTGGCTCAAAAAGGCAGAAGATAATAAACCCAAACTTATCGAGACAGAAAAGCAACCTATTGGCCTGGTACGTATGGAGAAAGACCCAGCAGCTTTCCAGGGTTGGAAAGCTGTGCCTGCGGATAGTGTAGGCAAGTTGTATAACACTTCGTTCAAAACGCAAAGCGGCGTTGTGGTTGATTTTGGTGAGCATGTTACCGGATATTTAACTTTTTCCATAAAATCGCTCAAAGGAACGGCTGACGGGCCTGCGCGACTGAAATTTACCTTTGGCGAAGTACCCGCAGAGCTATCTGTACCCTTTGATCCTTATAAAGGCAGCCTTAGCCGGGCCTGGCTGCAAGACGAAATTGTCACCGTAACCGAAATGCCCGCAGAGGTTACCATACCACGCCGCCTTTCAGGGCGATATGTAAAGGTTGAATTGTTGGGTGCTTCGCCCAATTTTGATTTTCATATCAGCAATATGGTGTTTAAGGCAAACTCGTCAGTGGCCTTTAAACCACCACTTCTGGCCGCCACTACACCACAAATCATTGCCGATATTGACCGTGTGGGATTGGCAACCTTAAAAGAATGCATGCAAACTGTGTATGAAGATGGCCCCAAACGCGATAGGCGACTTTGGATAGGCGATCTGTATTTGGAATCATTAGCCGGTCAGTTTTCTTACCAAAACAACCAACTCACCAAGCGCTGCCTTTATCTGCTGGCTGGTTTATCTGCCGATGATGGCATTCTGCTCGCCAATGTATTTGAAAACCCCGAACCCCATGCCCAGGCACGGAGCCGGTTACTGGATTACTGCCTGTTGTACAATGTGGCGCTAAAAGAATATGTTACAGCCACGGATGATAGGCAAACCGGACTTGACCTATGGCCTGTTGCCAAAAAGCAGCTGGATATCATCCGTAAATACGCCGGTGCCGATGGTATGATGAATTATCAAAAGGCCGGTAAGGAGTGGTGGGTGTTTTTTGACTGGCAGGACGGCCTGGACAAACAAGACTGTTTGCAGGGACTATCTATTTATACCCTGAACCAAACCTACGCGCTGGCGAAGTTATTGGGCAAGGAAAACGAAGTGGATGACATACAATCTTTAGCCAAAAAGTTAAAGGCCGCTGCCTATAAAAACCTATATGATCCAAAATCGGGCTTGTTTGTGAGCGGTACAAATAAACAGATCTCCTATGGTTCACAAGCCTGGATGATATTGAGCGGGGTGGCTTCCAAACAGGAAGCACAAGCGGCTTTAAAAGCGCTAACCACTGTTAAGGATGCGGTACATCCCGGGGCACCTTATATGTTTCATTACTATATAGCCGCTCTTATTGAAAGTGGTTTAAAGTCTGAGGCAAAGGATGAGCTGCAAAATTATTGGGGCGGGATGGTTAAAAAAGGAGCTGACACTTTTTGGGAAGTGTATGATCCGAAGGATGAACTGAAATCGCCGTATAATTTTTACCCGGTAAACAGTTATTGTCATGCCTGGAGCTGCACCCCGGTTTACTTTATCCGAAAGTATCCGGAGATATTTCAGCGCTAGACTGCTGATTTTTCTTTTTGTCATTCTGAGCGCAGCGAAGAATCTATTCTTAGACGTGCATGACGACTATTAGATTCTTCGCTGCGCTCAGAATGACAGGTTTAAGAGAAATTAATGTTCTTCAACAGTTTCATTGCCTTTCTTCTTAAAACTATAATACAAATATCCCAACGCCGGGAGTATGAATAGGCTGCCTATAAGCAAACCTACGCCCAGGTCGTCGATAGATTTGCCTGTGGCGTGATCGGTAAGCAGCGACATGGAACTGCCATCCTTAAAGATCACAAAACGGGGGAAACGGGTATGGCCAACCGAAATGAGGATCATGCTTACCTGGAACGCGGCCAGCACCCTGATCCATTGTTTGTTCTTTTTGTCGGAGATAATAAACCATAATAATACCAGCGATAGCGTAGCGGCGATAACAGCCGTCAGACTCAGTAGGTTACCAAATATCCAGTCGGCCAGGTGCACATGTTCTACATACGACGCCAGGAATACCAATGCGCCCAGTATCACGGCAGCTATGTTCATGGCTTTGGCTTTTTTGATAAAGCGTTTCACGTCATATACTTCGGGGCATTCGCCAATGAGGTAAATGGCAGCCAGGAAGCCGCAGAGGGCTACGGTGAAAAATCCGACCGAAACCGAGAACCAGTTCAACCAGCTGAAAATATAGACACCTGCAAATGTTTTTGCTGTGGGGTCTATCTGGCCGGATAGGGCACTACCCGCGATGATACCCAGGAACATAGGCGTAACAAAGCTGGAGTAAACAAATATATGATTGTAAAAGCCCTGCGTTTTCTCGTCCTTAATGGCATCATAATTCCGGAAAGCGAATGCCGTTCCGCGGGCTGTGATACCCAATAGCATAATGAGCAGGGGGATGTGCAGGTAAACGCACATTTCGCTGTAAATAGTGGGGAAACCCACAAACAGGATCACTACGGTAATGATGAGCCACATGTGGTTAGCCTCCCATATGGGGCCGATAGCCTGGTAGCTGGTTTTGCGGGTACGGTGTTTATTATCATTAGAGGTAAAAAGCTCGATGATACCCGCGCCAAAATCGGCCCCGCCTAACAGAAAGTACAGCGTAATGGCGGCAAATAAAAACAAAATAACTACGTACAACATATCTTTATGGGCTTAACGGTCATACAATTCGGGCACCATTTGTATTTGTCTTTTCAGCAGGAAAATAACAAATACACTCAGCGTAAAATAAATGAAGGTAAACAGGTAAAAGGAGTACTGGATACCCGGCATCGGCGTAACCGCCTCGCTGGTACGCATAACCCCTTGTATTATCCAGGGTTGGCGGCCCACTTCTGTCACCGTCCATCCGGCTTCCAGGGCGATAAAACCGGCAGGCGTAGCCCAGATAAACATTTTCAGGAACCAGCCTTTAGTAAACCAGTCCTTCTTTTTCCATAAGGCAATAAAATACAATACCCCGATCAGCATCATCAGCATACCAAAACCAACCATGATCTGGAATGCATAGTGCGTAACGGCTACAGGAGGCTGGTTTTTAACAGGGATCTTATCCAGGCCATTAACCGGTTCCTTGAAATTATCATGCACCAGGAAGCTCAGTAAACCAGGTATCTCTATCCCATAATTTACTTTTTTAGCCGCTGTATCCGGTATGCCGCCGATAACCAAAGGTGCATAGCTTTGTGTATGGAAATAAGCCTCCATGGCGGCCAGTTTGGCGGGTTGCCTTTTGGCGGCGCCCTTGGCAGATATATCACCGCTTAAAGGCTGTAAAATGGCTGCCGCGGCACCAAATATAATGGCTATTTTAAAGGCCTTACTATGAAAATGCACATTACGCTTGCGATGGATCATGAGGGCATGGATACCCGCAACCGCGAAACCCGTGGCCGAGAACGCGGCGATGGTCATGTGAAGCGACTCAGAGAACCAGGCCTCATTAAACATGGCTTTCAATGGGTCGATATTAAGGTATTTGCCATTTACGAAATCGAAACCAGAGGGACTGTTCATCCAGGAATTGGCCGATACTACGAGTATGCCCGATGCTATACCGCTGATGCCTACTACAATGCCCGTAACCCAATGGAACCAGGTATTGAGCCGGTTCCAGCCGTAAAGGAAAAAGCCGAGGGCTATAGCCTCGATAAAAAAGGCTACCCCTTCGAGCGAAAAGGGCATACCGAATATGGGGCCTGCATGTTTCATAAAACCCGGCCAAAGGAGGCCCAGCTCAAAGGATAACATAGTGCCCGAAACAGCGCCTGTAGCAAAAAATATAGCTACTCCTTTACTCCAGGCTACGGTAATGTTTTTGTAAACCGGATCGTGGGTTTTGATCCATTTGTAGTGCGATATGGCCATAAAAACGGGCATCACCATACCGATGCAGGAGTATATGATATGAAAACCTAACGATAAGGCCATCTGCGACCTTGCTGCAATAAAATCATCCATATGCGTAATACTAAATAATGGCTGAATTTAAAGCTATAATGTAACAAAATCGTGAAGATTTACTAATTGATATTAAATATAAAATATACTTTTTAAGTGTAATTGGTTGGATTAGTGCGTAAAATTTAGTAAACCTCACCTAGCCCTCTCCAAAGGAGAGGGCTTTTGATTAGCATAGTGCCCCATAAAAGCACCTAACTGAATTAGTTGGATTTTAAAAGTCGACCCTTTGGGGAGATTTAGAAGGGTGTTTACCCGTTCCGTTTCGTCGATCCCCTGATGATCAATTCCGGTTTGATGCTGATGATCTTTGGTTTGGTGGTGGTATCGTTATTGCCTATTTCCTGAAAAAACAAATTGGCCACGGTATTGCCCATATAAATACTAAACTGATCGATAGTGGTTATGGACGGACTGGTGATCTCCGAAAAGCTTTCATTAGCGTAACCGCATATACCCAGCTCCGATGGTACTTTGATACCCATGGCATTGGCCACGTCCAATACACCTAATGCCGAGAAATCGGATGTGGAGGCAAATATGGCATCCGGTGGCTGGGGCAGGCTCAGCAGTTTGCGGGTTCCCAGGGCGCCCAGTTCTTTTGTCCATGCATTTTCCACAATCAATTCCTCTATTACGGGTACATTGTATGCCTTGAATGCTTTCAGGTAGCCTTCCTTACGTTGTTTAAAAATGCTCAGGTTTTGAGGTCCTTCCAGCAGGGCTATTCTTTTATAACCACCTTCAATGAGGTGGGATACCGCTTCGTATGAAGCCTGAACATTATCATTGATCACCTTGAGGGTTTCCAGCTCTTCGGCCACACGGTCAAACTGGATAAGCTGAATGCCATGATCCAACACATTTTGCAGGTGCTGGTAATCATTACCATCGGCCGATACTGATATCACGATACAATCTACATGCTGATTGATGAGCGTATTGACACACTGCACCTCCTTGTCGTGATCTTCGTCCGATTGACAAATAATCAGGTTATAGCCTTTCTGATAGGTGATTTCTTCTATACCAGCAATCACGTTCGAGAAAAAATTCTGGTTAATGCGGGGTATCACTACGCCAATGGTTTTTGACTGACCCTTACGCAGGTTAGAGGCCAGCGTGTTTCGCTTATAATTGAGCTCGTCGGCTGTTTTAATGATCAGCTCCTTGGTTTTTTCGTTCACCTGGCTGCTGTTATTCAGTGCCCGGGAAACGGAAGAAGCGGTAATGCCCAGTTTTTCGGCAATATCATAAATGGTGGTACGTTTTACTTTCTTCATTACAAAGTGCAAGTTGGAAAAAATATTTTACGCAATCGATTGTAATTTTAAATATTTATTTAATTTCGTCTCGTTAAGTTACCAAAAAATAAACACACCCTAATTATTCACGTCATAACCATCTAAAAGTATGTTGCTATTAGGCATCGATATAGGTACGTCTTCGGTTAAGGTGAGCGTTGTTGATGCGGCCACCCAAAAAATATTGGCCTCGGCGCAATACCCGGATGAAGAATCGCCCATTAAAGCTTTATACCCAGGCTGGGCCGAACAATCGCCGCAAATGTGGTGGGAGCAGGCGCAGCAGTCCCTGGAACGCTGCCATGCAAAAAATGCCTACAACCCGGCAGATATTGCCGCCATTGGTATTGCCTACCAAATGCACGGCCTGGTGCTGGTTGATAAAGATCAAAATGTATTGCGCGATAGCATTATCTGGTGCGATAGCCGTGCCGTTGAAATTGGCGATAAAGCTTTTGCCGCCATAGGAGAGGAGTATTCTTTATCGCACCTGCTCAATTCGCCCGGTAACTTTACGGCATCTAAACTGGCCTGGGTAAAGGAAAATGAGCCCGAGATCTACAGTAAGATAGATAAGATCATGCTTCCCGGCGATTATATCGCTATGAAACTTACTGGCGAGATCACCACTTCGGTATCGGCATTATCGGAGGGTGTATTTTTTGATTTCAAAGCTAATGGTATTTCTAAAGAGATCATCAATTATTTTGGTTTTGATGAAAGTCTTTTCCCGGTGATCAATCCTGTATTTTCTTCGCATGGCACCTTATCGGCCGCTGTGGCAGAAAAACTGAAATTGAAAGTTGGTATTCCGGTAGCTTATAAATCGGGTGATCAACCTAATAATGCCCTGTCCTTAAATGTGCTTAATCCGGGTGAGGTGGCAGCTACGGCAGGTACTTCGGGCGTGATATATGGTGTGAGCGACGAACTAACCTATGATCAGCAATCGCGTATCAACACTTTTGCCCATGTTAATTATGCCGAAGAGCAAAAACGCCTGGGTGTGTTGTTGTGTATCAATGGCACAGGCAGCCTATATCGCTGGGCCAAATACAATTTTGGGACAGGACTAACCTATACCCAAATGAACAACGAGGCCAAAAAAGCACCGCTGGGCAGTGATGGCTTACAGATATTACCTTTTGGCAACGGTGCCGAACGCATGCTGAACAACAAACAGGTAGGCGCCCACATCCAAAATATCGACCTGAACCTGCATACACAAGCACATATTTTCCGTGCAGTGCAGGAAGGCATTGCCAGCGCGTTTCGTTATGGCCTGGATATCATGCGCAGCAACGGCATGAATCCAACGGTTATCCGCGCGGGCAAAAGCAACTTGTTCCTGAGCGAACTGTTCACGGAAACATTTGTCAACGCCACCGGCGTACCCGTAGAACTGTATAATAACGATGGTAGCGTGGGGGCAGCCTTAGGCGCTGGTATCGGTGCAGGCATATACAAATCGCCAGCTGAAGCTTTCAGCAATGCCAAAGCTATACAATTGATTGAACCCTCAACCCAACAATTTGAACCCATTTACCAGGAATGGAAGGAACTATTAAGCTTAAAGCTGAAGGCATAAAGCCAAAAGCTAAAAAAGAAAAATTCGGTAAATCAATAATTCAGTAAATCGATAACTAATAACTCACTAATTCACTAAATCAGTAATTCAATAATTAAAAAAATATGAGCATCGTAACCGGAGAAAAACAGTTTTTTAAAGAGATAGGACAGATCAAATATGAAGGAACGCAATCGGATAATCCGCTGGCATTCCGTTGGTATGATGCGGATAGGGTAGTGGCCGGTAAAACCATGAAAGATCATCTGCGTTTTGCCTGCGCGTACTGGCATTCGTTCTGCGGTACCGGTGCCGATCCGTTCGGCGGTCCGACCCACGTATTTCCATGGGATGAAAAAGCCGACGCGGTTGAGCGTGCTAAAGATAAAATGGACGCCGCTTTTGAGTTCATCACCAAAATGAACCTGCCGTACTACTGCTTCCATGATGTGGATGTGGTTGATTATGGTAACGACGTAAATGAAAACGACAGACGTTTACAAGCTTTGGTGGAGTATGCCAAACAAAAACAAGCCGCAAGCGGCGTAAAACTGCTTTGGGGTACCTCAAACCTGTTCAGCCATAAGCGTTATATGAACGGTGCTTCTACCAATCCCGATTTTCATGTACTGGCTCATGCAGGCGCACAGGTTAAGGCTGCCATCGATGCCACCATTGCTTTAGGCGGCGAGAACTATGTTTTCTGGGGTGGTCGTGAAGGTTATATGAGTCTGCTGAACACGGATATGAAACGCGAGCAGGAGCACTTTGCCCGTTTTTTACATACGGCTAAAGATTATGCTCGCAAACAAGGCTTTAAAGGAACTTTCTTTATTGAACCAAAACCTTGTGAGCCAACCAAGCACCAGTATGATTTTGATGCGGCTACCGTTTTGGGCTTTTTGCAGAAATATGACCTGCTCAACGATTTTAAACTGAACCTGGAGGTTAACCACGCCACACTGGCTGGTCATACTTTCCAGCATGAATTGCAGGTAGCTGCCGATTCAGGTTTATTAGGTTCGATAGATGCCAACCGTGGTGATAACCAGAACGGCTGGGATACCGATCAATTCCCGAATGATATTAATGAGGTAACCGAATGTATGCTGATCATCCTGGAAGCAGGCGGTTTCCAGGGCGGTGGTATCAACTTCGACGCAAAGATCCGTCGCAACTCAACCGATCCGGCTGATTTGTTCTACGCGCATATTGGTGGTATGGACATTTTTGCACGGGCTTTAGTTACTGCTGATAACATTTTGCAAAAATCAGACTATAAAAAGATCCGCAAAGAAAGATATGCTTCATTCGATACCGGTTCTGGTAACGATTTTGAAACAGGAAAGCTATCTTTAGAGGATTTGCGTAACTATGCCATCGCTAATGGTGAGCCTAAAACCATCAGCGGCAAACAAGAATATTTAGAAAATTTGATAAATCGCTATATATAGTTTATAATTGTCAATCTAACATATTAAAACCAACTTAACCAAAACAATGAACCTGAAAACCCTCTCGATCGGCGATTATGCTGTATTCTTGATCTACTTTGTATTAGTCGCCGGCTATGGCTGGTGGGTATATAAGCGTAAACACAACGCCGATGCCACTTCAAAAGATTACTTTTTGGCCGAAGGGTCACTGACCTGGTGGGCTATCGGTGCATCGCTGATCGCTTCCAATATATCTGCCGAGCAGTTTATCGGAACCAGCGGATCGGCATTCAAGATGGGTTTGGCCATATCAACTTACGAGTGGATGGCAGCAATTACACTGATCATTGTAGCGGTATTTTTTATCCCGGTATATCTTAAAAACAAGATATTCACCATGCCGCAGTTTCTGCACCAGCGGTATAACGGTACGGTGGCTATGGTAATGGCCATATTCTGGCTGTTGCTGTACATCGTAGTTAACCTGATGTCGATATTGTATCTGGGCGCTTTGGCTATCAGCGGTATATCTGGTCTGGATATCCATTTGTGTATCTGGTTGCTGGCTATATTCGCGGTGATCATTACCCTGGGCGGTATGAAGGTAATTGGTTACACCGATGTTATACAGGTTGCTGTATTGATACTGGGAGGGTTGGTTGCAACTTACCTTGCGCTTAATAAACTAAGCACTTTTACCAATACACCTGGAATTATAAGCGGCTTTAAATCGATGTATAGCGAGGCGAATGATCACTTCCACATGATCTTCAAAAAGGATAACGCTAACTATATGGATTTGCCGGGTTTAACCGTGTTAATTGGCGGTATGTGGATCACCAACCTTAACTATTGGGGCTGTAACCAGTACATTACGCAAAGGGCATTGGGCGCAAATCTTAAAACAGCCCGTGGCGGTATCTTATTCGCCGCATTCCTGAAATTGCTGATGCCTGTTATCGTAGTATTGCCCGGTATCGCGGCTTATGTACTTTATCAAAAAGGTATGTTTCACCAGGAAATGCTGAGTGCATCTGGTGTAACCGACCCTAATAAGGCTTACCCTTCTTTACTAAACCTGTTACCAGGTGGCTTAAAGGGACTTTCTTTTGCCGCTTTAACGGCAGCAATCGTGGCTTCCCTGGCTGGTAAAGCAAATAGTATTGCCACCATATTTACATTGGATATCTACAAAAAAGCCATTAATCCGGCAGCTGATGATAAAAAATTAGTGAACTTGGGTAAATGGTCGGTAGTGGTAGCTATGTTTTTGGGTATACTTTTATCAGAGGTGATCGGTAACGCCTTAATGGGCGAAGGCAAACAAGGCTTCCAGTACATTCAGGAATATACCGGTTTCGTATCTCCGGGTATATTTGCCATGTTTATTCTGGGGTTCTTCTGGAAAAAAGCGACATCAAACGCGGCTATGTTCGCTACTATTGGCGGCTTTATCATGTCGTGCTTCTTTAAACTGTTACCGCGTTTTGCCGATCTGAGCTTCCTGTCGCCTTATGGCTTCTCGAAACTGGCCCTGCAGGACGATAAGGTTACCAAGCTTTATGAGATACCGTTCCTTGACCGTATGGGTTTTGTATTTGTTATTTGCGTTGTAGGTATGTACATCATCTCAAAAATTGATGGCGCCCGCGGTGTTAAAACCAATGGCCTGGAAATTGATGGATCGATGTTTAAAACATCCCGTGCGTTTACTGCTGGCGCTTTGATAGTTACAGGTATTGTAATAGCGCTTTACTCTATCTTCTGGTAGAAATTATTTTTCAACATATGGTAAAAGGCGGTGGATCAGATGATCTGCCGCCTTTTGTGCTTAAATAGTTTTATTAATAGCTAAAACGTTATATAATTTAGTTAAGGGTTAAATGTATCTTGCCAATAAGCCGCATCCGAAAACGTTTGCGTGGATTTGTTTTGATTAACCGTTCCAACTTGTACAAAATGATGTGTAATTTGCCGGTCACAACAAACCTTTTATATACGATACCATCAATCCATGGTTAATAATTTAGAACAAACATTTCGCTGGTTTGGGCCTTCCGATCCGGTTACATTAACAGCTATCAGGCAAACTGGTGCTACGGGCATAGTTACATCGCTTTATCACATCCCGGTTGGCGAGGTGTGGAGTTTAGACGAGATCAACCAACGCAAAAATATTATTGAAGATGCCGGGCTTACCTGGTCGGTAGTAGAGAGCGTTAATATTCACGAGAGTATCAAAACAGCCTCGACCGATAGAGATAAATACATTGCGAACTATGTAAGTACGTTGAAAAACCTTTCGCTGGCAGGTATCAATATTGTATGTTACAATTTTATGCCGGTGCTTGATTGGACACGTACCGATCTGGATTTCCTGTTACCCAACAAAGGAACCGCGCTGAGGTACGATGCCAAAGCACTGGCCGCTTTTGACCTGTATATCCTGGAACGTGAAGGTGCCGAAAATGATTTTACTGCCGAACAACAGCAAGCTGCAAGAACATATTTAGACAGCATCAGCGCCGAAGAAAAAGCCCAGCTGATCGATAACCTGATGGCTGGTTTACCGGGTACCAATAAAGTATTAACTATCCCGGAGTTTAAAGAGCATTTAAAACGCTACGCCAATACTGATGCTGTTGCATTGAAAGCCAATTTGGGTTATTTCCTGAAGGGCATTATTCCCGGCGCCGAAGCAGCCGGAGTGAAAATGTGTATCCACCCGGACGACCCGCCGTTCCCGATACTGGGATTACCACGTGTGGTTTCCACAGAACAGGATCTGGTGGATGTGGTTAATTTTAGCCCATCGACAAGTAATGGCCTAACCTTTTGTAGTGGTTCATTGGGTGCCAGACCTGATAACGACCTGCCAGGCATCGTAGAAAGGTTAGGCGAGCATATCCACTTTTTACATTTACGCAATGTACAGCGCGAGGATGATGGCAGCTTTTACGAGGCGGAGCATTTGAACGGCAGTACAGATATGTACGCCGTGATGAAAAATATTGTTTTAGAACAGCAAAAACGCCAGCAACAAGGCCGCGCAGATGTGGCTATACCCATGCGCCCGGATCATGGTCATAAACTGCTGGACGATTTTAATTATAAAACCTATCACGGCTATTCGGCCATTGGCAGGTTAAAAGGGCTTGCCGAACTGAGGGGATTGGAAATGGGAGTAAAACGCTCATTGTTCGATAAAGCATAATTTATAGCCTCACCCCGCCCTCTCCAAAGGAGATGGTTCGAAAGTGAAGTTAAAGTCCTCTCCTTTGGAGAGGATTTAGGTGAGGTTAAATAAGGTATAATTATAAACTTAAAAAGCAGTTTACCTGCTTAGCTACTAATGAAGAATTTTTTAGATCAGGATTTTTTATTAAATACCAAAACGGCGCAGCGCCTGTACCATGAATATGCCAGCCAGCTGCCTATTATTGATTATCACTGTCACTTACCGCCCGACCAGATAGCCCAGGATATTAATTTTAATAACCTCACGCATGCCTGGCTTTACGGTGATCATTACAAATGGCGGGCTATGCGGGCCAATGGTGTTAATGAAGCTTATATCACCGGTAATAAAAGCGACCAGGAAAAGTTTGCAAAATGGGCCGAAACAGTGCCTTACACTTTGCGTAATCCATTATATCATTGGACACACCTGGAATTACAGCGCTATTTCGGTATCCATGACCTGCTTTCACCGGCAACTGCTCAGCAGATATATGATGAGTGTAATGCCAAACTGAAAACTCCTGAATTCAGCATCCGCAATATCCTGAAAGGAAAGAATGTGGAAGTGGTTTGTACTACGGATGATCCGCTGGATAATCTGGCCTTTCATCAGCAGATCAAAAAAGATGGTTTCGAAATAAAAGTACTTCCGGCTTTCAGACCAGATAAAGCGATGAATGCTGATGATCTGAACGCGCTGAATCAATATATCGATCAATTGCAAGCGGTCAGTAATGTTGATATTTCAAACTTTGACGATTATTTAAAAGCTTTGAAGATCCGTCATGATTATTTCGCGGCTAATGGCTGTACCTTGTCAGACCATGGTTTATCGCATATTGATGCTGATGATTATACTGATGCTGAAATAGCCACGATTTTTTTAAAGATCAGGAGTAAAAAAGTTTTATTACCATTGGAGATATCCAAGTTTAAATCGGCTATGCTGTACCAATTTGCTTTGTGGGATCATGAAAAAGGTTGGGTGCAGCAATATCACCTGGGTGCATTGCGTAACAACAATACCCGTGGCTTAGCCAATTCCGGCCCGGATACAGGCTGGGACTCCATTGGCGATTTTAAGCAAGGTGTTACCTTATCCAAGTTTCTAAACCGGCTTGATGCTGATAATAGGCTGGCGAAAACGATATTGTACAACTTAAATCCATCAGATAATGAGTTGTTTGCCGCGATGACGGGTAACTTTAACGATGGTTCCGTTGCCGGTAAGGTGCAGTTCGGTTCGGCATGGTGGTTTTTGGATCAAAAGGATGGGATGATCAAACAACTGAACGCGCTGTCAAACATCGGCCTGGTAAGCAGGATGGTGGGTATGCTTACAGATTCGCGCAGCTTTTTATCCTTCCCAAGGCACGAGTATTTCCGCCGCCTGGTTTGTAACCTGTTTGCCGAAGATATAGAGAATGGCGAACTGCCAAACGATATAGAATGGACTGGCAAGATAGTGCAGGACATTTGCTATTATAACGCTAAAAACTACTTTAATTTCGATAAGCAGTAATGAGTAATTCTTTCAATAACGGATCAGCTAAAGGCAATATACTTTCGTTTGGCGAATTGCTACTCCGGATATGCCCGGACGCGGGTGGCGAATGGCTGCACGAAAACCAGTTGCCATTTTTTGTAGGCGGTGCCGAGCTGAATGTGGCTACTGCTTTAGCTTTATGGGGGCTGCCATCGGCTTATTTTACGGCTTTGCCCGATAATGCTTTATCCACACAGATCCTGGATTACCTGCAGGATAAAAATGTGGATACAACGCCGGTTTATAAGGGTGGCGATAGGATAGGGCTGTACTATTTAACCCGCGGAAAAGATATCAAGAACAATGCGCTGATCTATGACCGGGCTAATTCGGCCTTTGCCGGTTTAAAACCCGGGCAGGTAGATTGGGATAAGGTGCTTGATGGCGTAAGCTGGTTTCACTTTAGCGCTATCTGCCCGGCTATCAGTCAGGATGTGGCCGATGTTTGTGCCGAGGTGCTGGAAGCGGCATCTGCGCGAAACATCACTATATCGGTCGACCTGAATTACAGGGCGCGACTCTGGCAATACGGTAAACAACCTATCGACGTAATGCCACAACTGGTAAAATATGCCGACCTGATCATGGGCAACATCTGGGCTGCCGAACGGATGCTGGGCATACCGGTTGAACCCAATGTAACCGAATCGGGTCAAAAAAGTATTTACCTGAAGGAGGCTCAAAAATCGTCGGAAACCATTATCGCGCAATTTCCAAAATGTAAAGCCGTAGCCAATACATTCCGTTTTGATGCTGGAGAGGGGATAAACTACTACACGGCTTTGTACGATGGTGATAAACTGCACAGCTCCAAACAGTATGATACCGATAAGGTGGTAGATAAGGTGGGCAGCGGCGATTGTTTTATGGCTGGCCTCATCTATGGCTTTTACAGTGATCTTGATCCGTTGGAGACACTGGAATTTGCCACCTCAGCTGCCTATCAGAAATTATTTATAGAAGGTGATGCAACCCATAAAACGGTTCAACAAATCATAAACGCTATTAAACCATGAGCAAAAAAGATATTGTACTGAATGCCATATTAAACCAGGGATCATTGCCACTCTTCTTTTATGAAGATGCGCAAGTAAGCCTGGAGATAACCCGAACCTTGTACAGGGCGGGCATTAGGGTATTTGAATATACCAACCGCGGCACCGCGGCATTGGCCAATTTTATTGTGCTGAAAAAGGCGCAGCAGGAAGAAATGCCCGATCTGCAATTGGGTATTGGTACCATAAAAACCGCTGCCGAAGCAACCGCTTTTATAGCTGCCGGAGCCGATTTTATTGTAGCGCCGGTAATCAACCCCGAAGTAGGGGCTATAGCCAAACAACATGATCTGTTATGGATTCCCGGGTGTATGACGCCGACCGAAATTAATACCGCCCAGCAACATGGCGCGGCATTGATTAAGCTGTTTCCAGCTAATATTTTGGGGCCAGAGTTTATGTCGTCTATCAAAGATCTGTTTGCAGGTCAGTTATTCATGCCAACAGGTGGGGTTGACTTGAATATCGACAGCATCAGTACCTGGTTCAAAGCCGGTGTTTGCGCGGTGGGCATGGGAAGTAAGCTCATCAGCAAAAAAGTACTGGACGACCGCTTGTATGAGCAACTTTACGCAGACACTATCAAACTCGGTGAACTGGTGTCAAGTATCAAGTAAATAACAATGTAGTATCAAGTAGCGAGTATCACGATTTAAATGCTTTGTAGATATATACCAAAGAGTGTCTTGATACTTGATACTCGCTACTTGATACTAATAGAACAACAACCAATTAAAAACCAATCATAATGAAAGAAACTAAAGTTGGGAATTACAGATGGGTCATATGCTCGCTGGTTTTTTTTGCCACTACGGTAAATTACCTGGACAGGGCAGTGATCAGTCTTTTAAAATCCGATCTGACCAAGGAATTCAACTGGAACGACGGAGATTATGCCAATATTGAAATAGCATTTAAAATAGCCTACTCTTTGGGCCTGCTGGCAGCCGGAGGTTTTATTGACAAGGTAGGCACCAAGCTGGGTTACTTTTTATCAACCCTTTTTTGGAGCATCTCTGCAGTGTGCCACGCTTTTGTGGGCAGCACCTTTGGCTTTGGCGTTGTACGTTCGGCTTTAGGTATCAGCGAGGCGGGGAATTTTCCGGCAGCTATTAAAACAGTAGCCGAATGGTTCCCGAAAAAGGAGCGGGCATTTGCCACCGGGATCTTCAACTCCGGATCAAATATCGGCGCTATTGTAGCTCCTTTAACTGTACCTTTTATCGCGGTAACCTGGGGCTGGCGCTGGGCGTTTATCGTTACGGGTTCTATTGGTTTTATATGGTTGGTGCTTTGGTACCTGTTTTATGAAACACCTGCCAAACATAAAAAAGTGACCCAGGCCGAGCTCGATTACATCAACAGCGACCAGGAAATTTTGGGTCAGAAAGAGGAAGTAGTAGCAGGCAAAAAGATATCCTGGGGCAAACTGTTAACGTTTAAACAAACCTGGGCGTTTGTGATCGGTAAGTTTTTAACCGACCCTATCTGGTGGTTTTATTTATTTTGGCTGCCCGATTTTTTGGAGAGCCAGTATAATTTAAAAGGTACGGCAATAGCCATTCCTGTGGCATTGGTTTATACCATGTCTACATTCGGCAGTATTGGTGGTGGCTGGATACCTATGCGCTTGATCAGGAACAACTGGCCGGTATTTAAAGCCCGCAAAACTTCCATGTTTATCTACGCCTTATTCGTGATCCCTATTGTGTTTGCACAGGTATTGGGAGGTATTAATATGTGGCTGGCAGTAATTGTGATCGGCATCGCTGCATCCGCTCACCAGGCCTGGAGCGCCAATATCTTCACTACAGTATCTGATATGTTCCCAAAAAGATCAGTTGGATCGGTAACCGGTATTGGCGGCATGTTTGGTTCAATTGGTGGTGTATTTTTATCACTATTGGTACAAAAAAACCTGTTTGTACATTACAGGGCAATTCACCAGATAGAAACTGCTTATTATATCATGTTTGTGGTTTGCGGCAGCGCCTATATACTGGCCTGGTTTATTATGCACCTGCTTGTGCCTAAAATGAAGCCCATCAACTTATAAAATACATACATTGATCAACTAAAAAAGCCCCTGTAAAGGGGCTTTTTTTTATTAAAGTCTGCTTTCAACCTGCTCGGCCAGTTCATCTATCCAACTGGATAAGAAGGGCTCAGTGCCTGTAAGCCTGATCCACTCACCTTCGGCATCTTTGGCTATAATCAAGTGTAGTGTTCCGTCAGTTGATTTAAACTCGTAAGCGTTTGTAAAGTTAGGATATGTAATCCCCTGGGCGATACCGTCAATTGTACTGTCGGTACCCGAGAGTGTTGCTTCAAATTGTTCCATAGGTGTATATTTTATTAACTAACACTGTTTTGGTGTTTGTGTTTGTTGAAGAAAGATTTCTGAACCAGGATTAACTGGATTAAAGGATTCTCTTGATTTATATTTTGTTTTTGTGATTATGAGGTAATCACAAAATCCTGTTCATCATGGTTCAGATGTTTACTAACTTTATGCCGTGCAAAATTTACAACCCGACCCCAAAATATTGATTGATATCGTACAAACCCGGATGCCTTATGGTAAATATAAAGGAACCATTATAGCAGATATTCCGATAAGTTACCTGGAATGGATGGCTGGTAAGGGTTTTACCAAGGATAAAATGGGAATGCTATTATCAACTACTTTTGAGATCAAGACCAATGGACTGGGCGAAATTCTTTTTATGGTAAGAAAATCACTGAGTCAGAGCGGAAACCGATAACCGGATTTATTACTTATCGATGACCATCCAACCGAAAGGTTTCGGGCGTATATACGACTAAAGAACTAAAATCATTGTGATATGAAAAAGTTGATCTTATATATAGTCGGAGTTTTTCTGTTTGCTGGTTGTGCCAACGGACAGTCATCCAATAAATTTGCCGCGTTACCAAAACCTAAAGTCGGCGAGGCCGAAGCCACTTTTGGCGGGGGCTGTTTCTGGAGCATGAGTGAGGCCTTATCTGAGCTGAAAGGGGTAAAAAGTGTTGTTTCAGGCTATGCTGGTGGCAACACCAAGAACCCAACCTATGAGGAGGTAAGTTCACAAAGCACCAATCACGCCGAAACAGTCAATTTAATCTATGATCCTAAAGTAATCAGTTACGCGCAACTGGCCGAGGCCTTTTTCTTTGCCCATGACCCTACAACCCTGAATAGACAAGGGCCTGACGAAGGTACCGATTATCGGTCTATTGCTTTTTATCGTACCCCCGAGGAAAAGAATACCCTGATGGCTACCATCAAAAAAGTAAATGAGTCAAAGCATTATAATAGCCCGATAGTGACACAGGTGGTACCTTATAATGTCTTTTATCCGGCCGAAACATATCATCAGGGTTATTACAGGAGCCATCCAAACCAGCCATACATCATGTCGGTATCGGAACCCAAAGTAATGAAATTCAGAAAAGCTATGACTGCAGAATTGAAGCCGGAGTTTAAATAACACCTTTTTATTTTGTCATTCTGAACGTAGTGAAGAATCTATTCTACGATCTGCATGTCCAATAACAGATCCTTCACTACGTTCAGGATGACAAACTTATATTTCCCTACAACTTATTAAACCATCCCTTTTTCCAAAATACAAATACCTGTATAATGGCTATGGCAAACATAAGCACAATGGCGTAAACGTAGCCGTGCTGCCAGTAAAGTTCGGGCATGTTATCGGGAATAACATGGCCTTTGTCGTCCTGGCGGGCAAAGTTCATCCCGTAAATGCCGGCAATAAAAGTGAGGGGGATAAATATCACTGAAATGATGGTGAGCACCTTCATAATCTCGTTCATCCGGTTGCTTACCATTGATAGATACAGATCAATAATGCTGGAAGTTACCTCTTTGTAGTTTTCAATCAAATCCATGGCCTGTATACAATGGTCATAGGCATCACGCAGGAACAACTTTACTTCTGCTGTGATCAATGGGCACTCCGAGCGGATCATGTCGTTGATCTTATCACGCTCGGGCCAGCTTGCTCTGCGTATGATGATCAGCGTACGTTTGATCTGCTGCGAATTAAACATGATGCTTTTATCTGCACTGTTATAAACCTTATCCTCAATGGCATCCAGCTTATCGCCGATGAGTGCCAGCAACATAAAGTAGTTATCAATAATGGTATCAATAAGGGCGTAACACATATAGCCCGGTCCTGCGGTGCGTATCGCACCTTTACCCGCCTTGAGCCGTGCCTTTACCGCTTCAAAAAATTCTTCGTGATCTTCTTCAAAGCTGATGATCAAATTGTCCTTAAGAATGGCCGAAAACTGGTTGTTCACCAGTTCGTCCTCTTTGTTAAAACTAACCATACGACTGGTGCAAAAAGCATAATCATCGTATTCATCAAATTTGGGGCGCTGGTGGGTATTGGCTATATCTTCCAGCACCAATGGGTTAATGTTTAAGTGGGTGCCTATTTCTTCAATCAAGGTTGCGTTGCCCAGGCCGTTAATCTTTATCCAATGCGTATGATTATCGCATTTTTTTAGCTGGTTTAAAATTACTTTAATGTCTTTCCCTTCGGAGGTAACCAGCTCGTGCTCATTATAAGAAAACATAGCGATATGCGGTTTCAATGCGCCCTCAGGCAGTACAATTGTTCCTGGCCTGTCGCCAACATTGCCCTGGTGCCTGTTTACTTTATAGCGTACCCGTTTTATCCTGCTGTCCATTTACAAATAATTAATACTTTGCGGTCCCTGGTTAAATAACAAATCAACAATGCTCAGATTTTTCAGAAAACCCTTCCGATCTTCAAAAACCTGAAAATAAGGTTTTTGTTCCAGTTCCGTTTCTTTTTTTGGATGGATAGAAATTCTCAGGTCGGCAACGGATGACGGATATTCGGGTTGATACTCGTCCGTGTATTTTATATCGGCTTTTATTTTAATGAATTTCAGCAGCAGCTGCAAAAGCTCTTCATTATAGTCAAAAAGAAAGGGTACCTGTTTCTGCTTTTGATAGAACGCGGCAAAATCATCCTCGTAATATTCAAAATAAGCCGAACGGCGATAACAGGCCCCCAGGCTTTGCCAATGCAGGCGTTGCCAGTCAAAGTCATAACTGATCTTCACATCCTTGGCCTTGGTATGATTTTTTGAACCTTTAATGACCGGAACGGTGAGGGCCAGCAGCCCATCGGGCGAGTAAATATTGGCCCGGTTGCGGTAGGTTTGTTTAGGGAAATGCTCTTCTCTTTCTATCAGAATATCAGGTTTATACGTGTTTAACTGTACGAAATATTCAACCGGCGGAAGATAAAACATAGGGAACACAGCGCCTTTTTCAATCATATATTTTATGTTTGTGTTCAAAATTGGTTAAAATAATGATAAAAAAAGGGTTTTTGAGGTTAGGTATATTTTTTTTGTACCTCATATCGTTACTTCCCTTTTGGTTTTTGTACATCCTGTCTGATATACTGTTTGTTATTATCTATTACCTGGTGCGGTACCGCAGGGATGTGGTGCAGCAAAATCTGGCCAATTCCTTCCCCGAAAAAACGGCTAAAGAACGCCGTGATATTGAATTCAAATACTACCGTTACCTGGCCGATCTGATTGTGGAGACAGTTAAAATGATCACCGTGTCGGAAAAACAGATCCAAAAAAGGGTAGTAGCTACCAATTCAGAACTGGTGCATGAGTATTTTGCCAAAGGTAAAAGCATTATAGCTGTGGCCGGGCATTATTGCAACTGGGAGATGGCGGCGCTCAACTTTAATTTTGTTACCGATAAAAGGTTCATGATTGTGTATAAACCACTGTCTAACTTTACATTTGACGAATTTTTTATACAGGTACGGTCTCGCTTTGGCGGGCAGCCGGTAGCCATGAAACAAACCATGCGCAAGATGGTTGAATACCGCAACGAACTTACCGTAAGTGTACTGGTGGGCGATCAGACACCGGTAATGCACGAAGTAAATTACTTTACTGATTTTTTAAATCAACCTACAGCCGTATTTTTAGGCATCGAAAAAATATCAAAGGCTATTGATGCCGCCGTGGTGTTTTACGATATGAAACGCGTAAAAAGAGGTTATTACACTTATACATTGGTTCCCTTAACAGAAAATCCTAAACAAACTGCCGAGCACGAAATTACCGATGCGCATGTGCAATACCTGGAAGGGATGATCAGACGGGAACCGCAATATTGGCTATGGTCGCACCGAAGGTGGAAATTTAAGCCGGAGGACATACATAAATGATCAACACACCCAAAGTTGCTGTAGTTATATTAAACTGGAACGGCGTTAAATACCTTAAACAATTTTTACCATCGGTATTAGCCTCCACCTGGCCGGGATTGGAGATAGTGATAGGTGATAATGCCTCTGCAGATGATTCCATCGCTTTCATAAAAGAAAACTACCCGGCTATCAGGATTATTCAAAACGATAAGAATTATGGTTTTACCGGCGGTTATAACCGGGTGCTGAGCCAGGTTGATGCCCACTATTATATCCTGCTCAACTCTGATGTGGAAGTAACACCCGGTTGGATAGAACCGGTGATCAGTTTAATGGAAAGCGATGAGCAGATTGCCGCCGCCGCGCCTAAACTGTTATCGTTCGCGCAAAAAGATCAGTTTGAACATGCCGGGGCTGCCGGTGGCTTTATTGATAGCTTTGGTTACCCATTTTGCCGTGGCCGTATGTTTTATGAGCTGGAGCACGATCTGGGGCAGTATGAACAATCGGGCGAAGTATTCTGGGCATCTGGTGCATCCTTATTTATCAAAAAGAAATATTGGGACGAAGCAGGTGGCTTTGATGAACACTTTTTTGCCCACATGGAAGAAATTGACCTTTGCTGGCGATTGAAAAACCTGGGGTATAAGGTGATGTACTGCGCGCAATCAACCATATACCATGTGGGGGGCGGCACGCTGAATGCAGAAAATCCATTTAAAACCTATCTCAATTTCCGTAATAACCTGCTGCTGCTGAAAAAGAACCTGCCTTTTTGGAGAGCCCTGTTTGTGATTGGCATACGGTTTTGCATGGATCTGCTGGCCATATTCCGTTTCCTTGCCGAAGGCAAACGTAAGGATGCCTGGGCGGTTAGCCGGGCCCATCAGAATTTTGTACTGGGGCTTTTCGGGATACATGTTTCCGGTTATGGTGTTAAAGACCTGGGCAATGGCGAAAATAAGCTGTCGCCTAAAACGCACAAATCAAAACGGATAGTACATAATCTTAAAGGCATGTACAAAGGCAGTATTGTATGGGCTTTCTTCGTTAAAAAGAAAACCAGGTTTACTGATCTTGACCAGACTGATCTGATTTAGCATCATCCGCGCCGCTTTCTTTTATCCGCTTGGTCTTTGGAGCTTTCTCTTTGTCAGTAGAGCTGATAACCAGGCTTTCAGGCGGCCATATTAAATGCACATCCTGTTGAGGGAGTTGAATCCCTGCCTTATTTAGTACGTTATAAATATCGGCCAGTATCTGGCTTTTAAGGCCAACCCAGGTGCTGATGTCGGCAGCCCAGAAAAGTACCCTGAAATCAACCGAACCTGCCGTGAGGTTATGCAGCAATACCGAGGGTTCGGGTACTTGCATAATATCGTTATGCGTATCCAATACGCCCTTCAGTAAACTTTTAACTTTTTCAATGTCAGCGCCATAGGCCACGGTAATAATGAGCTCTACGCGGCGGTTATTATTGCTCAGTGTCCAGTTAATTACGTGGTGGGATATCAGGTCGCCGTTGGGAATAATCACTTCGGCACCATCGGCAGTGGCTATTTTACTGGCCCGGATGCCAATATCCAGAATAGTACCCGAGCGACTGTCGACCTCAATAATATCACCCACTTGTATTGGTTTTTCAAAGGCTAGTATCAGCCCCGAAACAAGGTTATTGACAATGTTTTGCAAACCAAACCCAATACCAATACCAAAAGCACTGATAATGATGGTTATCTTGTCAATAGGTACGCCTGATGCGGCAACCGCCAGGAAAAAGCCCACAGCAATAACGCCAATACGGATAAGCAGGGTAGAGGTGCGGTTTTTCTTTTTCAGTACATCCATATCATGCCTGTGTTTGGCCGATACATCATACAGATAACTGATGATCTTGGAACTGATAGACGATAGCCAGATCACCGCGATAAATATGATAACACTTTGAAACGTGAACACCGTATTGGTGCCGCCAATACTGCGGTTAGTGGTTAAAAATGCTTCAATGTGGTCAAAAACGGTATCTTCAACACTCAGGTTTTGAGTAAGCATCACAATCCAAAGCAAGCTGACTAAAACAGTAAGCACGCTCCTGAACTTATTTTTGAGTAACTGAAAGTCGATATATGAGCTGAAATTATTGCTGTTCTTACTGGCCTCCAGTTGTAAAAACAAAGCTTCCATGAACATTTGTACAATATAATACATCGCTATAGCCAACCATAAGTTATGCACTGCGGTTACCCCAATTATTTTACCCAAGCTAAAACGACCGAAAATATTACACAAAACCGAGGCAAGTTCAAGCACAATAAATACTTTAAGCACTATACTGCTATAAGGTAAAAAGCCTTCGGGCGACTTTTTAATAACCGGCAATAGCCTGATACTGATATAGCCAGAAGCCAGCCCGAGTATTAGCACCGCAACCCTGTCGGCATTGGTTACCTGTATAAACAGGTTACTGATACAATAGAAGTTAGTGATGATAAACAGCAGCAGCAAATAATTGAACAGCGGTTTAGGGCAGGTTTTCCAGGTTATGTATAATATGCCAGTTATCAGAATCACAAAAAATGTTTCCAATACAACTACCGGCGGATGATCATAAAAATTCGGAACCAGGGTAAAAGCGATGATCACTGCCGAGGCCATTGGATAAAGGATCACATAATTGGCCTGTGTAAATACCGCATCAGGCGTATCATTGGCTTTTAATATCTTTTTACGGCTCGAATAAATCCAGGCCAGGAAGCCCACCAATACCAGCAGCCCGGAAAGATGAGTTAATATATCACGACCGATAAAAAAGCTGAAAAGCTTGGAATTCATTGAAGTGGTTTTGGAAAGCGCCTCCTTAAAATCGATACCCTCGCTGGCTTTCATATTCCAAATATTGCTGTATTCGGCCGATAACGCTCTTTCGCCAAAGTCTCTTATTTTTTGATCTATCTGGTCTTTGAGATCAAGTATGGCTATATATACCGACGAAGTTCGGTTTTGCAACAAGCCTACCTTTACCATTAATTTTTTGTTAACGGTATCTAACCGGTGGTATTTACTGTCGATTGCTATTTTTTGAATCAGGAAAGTGGTGGCTAACGAACTATCAGACGGAAGGATTTTCAAGGTGCTATCCTTGGATATGGCATTCAGATCGGTTTGATTCTGGACCATTTTGGAGTTGATGTCGGCAAGCTGATCCTGCCATCCATCCAACTTGTCGCCCAGGCGGGTTAAAACATCGCGTATGGTATATAAGTAACGCAATGTGCTCGATTTATCGTTATCGATCAACGATTTGATGACTCCTACGCTTTTTTCATACCGGGGTAGTTGCGCGCTGATGTCGATCGTGTCTATCTTTTTGGAAAGGTTTGATTTGATCTGGTTAAAGGCCGATGTATAATATTCTACCTTTTGCAGTAAATTATTTGTTGATGTGTCCGATCTTTTGAGCGCCCGCATCATTGAGTCGCGAGAGAGGATAGCCGCCCGGAGCGAATCTCTTACCGATCGTGTTTTTTTCTTTTTGGTTTGGGCCAAGGCGTCCGCACCGGAAAAAAGGGTGATAAGCAACAGGCAGTACGCGGTAATTCTGTATAATTTATGCATAGGGGTAAATACGCTAAACGCCATGAGTTAACACTTTATTTTAAAAAAGATGCAAGATATAAGAATCAGGAATCAAGCGTTGGGAATTAAGACGGGTTGTTTCCTGTCTTGATTCTTGGCTCTTACTTCTTGATTCCTGTTTTTAAGAACCCACCAGGTTTTCAATCGCAAGGCGGTATGAGTCCATACCAAAACCGGCAATCACCCCTCTGCAGCTCGCTGCCAGCATAGAGTGATGTCTGAATGCTTCACGTTTATGTACGTTTGAAATATGCACCTCAATAACCGGTGTATTGATAGCCGCGATGGCATCAGCAATAGCTATGGAAGTATGGGTGTACGCGCCGGCATTCAGTACAATTCCGTCATACGAAAAACCAATTTCATGTAGTTTGTTTATAATTTCGCCCTCAACATTACTTTGATAATAATTAATAGTGATGTTTGCATAGCGCTTACGCAACCCGTCGAGATAAGTCTCAAAACTGGTATCGCCATAAATCGACTTTTCGCGTACGCCAAGCAGGTTTAAATTGGGGCCGTTTATAATTTGTATATTCATTAGTTCAAACTTAAAATAAATCATTTAAAAAAAGTAACAAATTGGAGTGGCGTTCGGCAATAAAAGGTTTTCAGGCCTATTTGAAGTTAGAAAAATCGCTTGCCGATAATTCTATCGAGTCGTACAGTCGCGATATTGAAAAATTATTCCAGTTTTCCGATGCGCAGCAAGCCCAACTAAAACCGGAAACTATTACGTTAAGCGACTTACGATTGTTTATAACCTGGGTAAATGAACTGGGCATGATCCCATCATCGCAGGCCCGGATATTATCGGGCATCAAGGCTTTTTACAAATACCTGCTGATGGAGGACATCATCAAAACAGACCCATCTGAGTTGCTGGAATCGCCCCGGATAACGCGTAAGCTACCTGACACATTAAGTTACCAGGATATTAACCGGCTCATAGCGGCTATTGATCTGTCGAAACCAGAAGGTATGCGTAACAAGGCTATATTGGAAACCCTGTATGGCAGTGGCCTGCGCGTGTCTGAACTAACCGAGCTCAAGCTCTCCAACCTGTACCTGGATATTGAACTTATAAAAGTAACCGGCAAAGGGGATAAAGAGCGCCTTGTACCTATTGGCGCCGAAGCTATTAAGGCAATAAAAATGTGGATTGAACATGTGCGGGTTCATATTGCTATAAAAAAAGGGGAAGAGGACATTGTTTTCTTGAACCGGCGCGGTTCCCGCTTAAGCCGGGTTTATATTTTTCTGCTGATTAAGGATCTGGCCGAACGTATCGGGTTGAATAAGGCTATCAGTCCACACACTTTCAGGCATTCGTTTGCCACCCATCTGGTAGAAGGAGGGGCCGATCTGCGGGCGGTACAGGAGATGCTCGGGCACGAAAGTATCACCACTACCGAGATATATACCCATCTTGATCGTGAATACCTTAAAAGCACTATCAGTCAGTTTCATCCGCGTAGTTAAGAGGTAAAAAATATGGCCCGATGGTATGCTAATTCCCCGATTGTGGCGGGATTTACCCAGCTTGTTTTGCGAAATTTAATTAACATACATGATACTGACTTTAAGTAGATTTCGGCATTTAGCTTGCATAGGGTTAATTAAAGATTAATACCATGTTAGATTATATAGAAGAATTAAATGAGCTAAAGGAGTTGTTTGACGGCCTGGGCAACTATTCGAAAATTAATGCTTACGTGCTTCAGGTGCTTTTAGAACGCTATGATGGCGTTGTTGAACAGTTATACTGTATGAATGATCAAGTGTTCCAGTCTTCGGTAGCTACCATTCTGGAAGCCGAAAATGAGCTTAGCGTATTGATGAACGACGAATTACCATCAGTAAGAAAGAAACTGATATTTGAGATAAATAAGTTTAAGCTTAAAGTTGCTGTTAACAGCGATCTGAGTCGCTATGGACATTACAAAATGATCCAACAGATCAACTATAATTGATTAACCCTTAATTAACTGTTTCTATAAAGTGCACCAGGTTTATTCCAGGGCATTAAGCCGCGAAAACTCATAATTTCGCGGCTTTTACCATTCTATCGCGGCCGCTCATGTCCTGTTTTAAAATAATGTCTGTGAATCCCTTTTTGCGTAGCATTTCAACAGTCTCAGGCCCGTAGTTTTCGTTGATTTCAAAAAATAACAGGCCATTTGCAGGTAGTTTAGCCAGGGCAAAATCGGCAATGGTATGATAAAATAGCAAGGGATCATCCTCTGGTACAAATAGAGCGCTGTGTGGCTCGTGATCTGTCACATTAGCATGCATCTGCTTTTTATCCAGAAGTGTAACATATGGAGGATTACTGACTATTAAATTGTACAAGTCAAATTTTGCCGTTTGCGCCTGCCAATTCAAAATATCATTATGAATAAAATGAATATCGGTTTTGTTCAAACCGGAATTCTTCCGGGCTGTTTGCAGCGCACTTTCCGAGATATCAACTGCCGAAACCTTGGCATTAGGCAGGTTTTTTTTAATACTGATAGCGATACAACCGCTGCCTGTGCCAATATCAAGGATACTGCCTGTAAAATGCTCGCTGTTTTCGGCAAATAACCCGCCGCAGGTTTCCAGTATCCACTCTACCAGTTCCTCTGTCTCGGGGCGGGGAATCAATACCGATGGATTTACTTTGAAGGGTAAACCATAAAATTCCGTTTCGCCTAAAATGTATTGTACAGGTTCGCCGGTTTGAAGGCGGAGGAGTACATCTTTGAGTTGATCGCTTTGTTCTACGCTTAATTCCCGTTCCGGGAACGCTTTGATGGATGCTTTTGATAGTTTGATTATTTGGCTGATGACCAATAAAGTAAGGGCTTCCGTTTCCGTGCTATGGTATATATTGTTCAGCTGTTTGTAATCTTCAAAAACATCCTTTATTGTAATCATGCAACAAAGTAACATAAAAGCTACTTTTGCAGCATGCTTAAACATGAAAAATATATGCAGCGCTGCCTGGAACTTGCCCAACTGGGTGCCGGGCGGGTAAGTCCAAACCCAATGGTTGGGGCAGTTGTGGTTCATGATGATAAAATAATAGGCGAGGGCTATCACCAAAAATATGGCGAGGCCCATGCCGAAGTGAATGCCATTGCCCAGGTAATCTCCCGGTTTGATAACGCCGCTGAGTTGTTAAAGCAATCAACTATATATGTTTCGTTAGAGCCTTGCGCACATTATGGCAAAACCCCACCCTGTGCCGATCTGATCATCAAACACCAGATACCACAGGTGGTAGTGGGCTGCCGCGATACCTTTGAACAGGTGGATGGCAAAGGGATAGCCAAACTAAAAGCTGCCGGTATTGAGGTGATAGCGGGTGTGCTCGAAAAAGAATGCCAATGGCTTAACCGCCGTTTTTTTACCCGGATACAAAAACACCGGCCATACATTATATTAAAATGGGCACAAACCAATGATGGCTTTTTTGCTCCTGATGATAATAGCCAGCTTTGGATAACCGGCGAACAATCGCGCAGGTTGGTGCACCAATGGCGCAGTGAAGAAGATGCCATACTGGTGGGTAAAAATACGGCCGCCATTGATAACCCTAAACTTAATGTACGCTATTGGGAGGGTAAATCGCCAAAACGTATAGTGATAGACCGAAGACTAGAATTAGATAAAAACTTGAATGTGTTTGATCAATCGGTTGAAACATTCATATTTAATGAGATTAAGTTTGATGCCGACGGCAAGAATAAATACATAGCCCTGGAGGATTTTGACCGTTATGTGCCCCAGTATATTTTGTACCAGTTATATCTGCAGGATATCCAGTCGGTTATTATTGAAGGTGGTGCCCGCACGCTGGAAAGTTTTATAGAAGCAGGTTTATGGGATGAGGCCCGCGTGTTTACCGGTAAAACTGTTTTAACAAAGGGTATAAAAGCACCGCAAATAACAGGTATAATTGCAGAAGAATTATCATCGGGCGATGATCGCCTGACGATAATACATAACATTTAAGTATCAAGTAGCTAGTATCAAGTATCACGACCAGAAAAACGGGTTGTGAAAACTGGATACTTAATTGATGAAAATCTTGTTACTTGATACTAACTACTTGATACCAATTATATCATGCTCTACGTTTTTTTAAGTATTTGCTGCAGCGTTGTAGTTTCTGTGCTATTGAAACTGGCTAAACGCTACCATATCGATGTATTTCAGGCCATCACCTGGAACTACTCTATGGCTATATTGCTTACCTGGATATTTTTTAAACCGCAGCTTAGCATCAATTTTACGGATGCACCAATTTATAATTATATAGCGCTCGGGATCTTATTTCCTTCGTTATTTGTCGTCATGGCCTCTTCTGTGCGGCTGGCGGGTATTGTACGCACCGATGTGGCGCAGCGGCTATCGTTGTTCATTCCCATTTTCGCGGCGTTTTTTATATTTAATGAGGCTAAGGATACCATAAAGATCATCGGCATTGTATTGGCTTTTATCGCTATCATATGCTCTATACCCTGGCAAAAGGCTTCACGTGATAAGGCCGCTAAAGTTTCCTGGATCTATTTACTCGTCGTTTTTTTAGGTTTTGGTATTATTGATGTGCTTTTGAAACAGATAACCAAGCTGAACAAAGTGCCGTTTACCTCGGCCATTTTTGTGATCTTTATATTGGCCTTCGCGCTTTCCATGATCGGACTTATTTACCAGGTAGCTACCAAAAAGACAAAATTCTCCTGGCCGCATATCCTCATTGGGTGGATACTGGGGATAGCTAATTTTGGCAATATTCTGTTTTACTTAAAAGCTCACCAGGCTTTGGCTAATAGTCCTTCGGCGGTGTTCTCATCCATGAACATCGGTGTAATTATAGTGGGGACTTTTATCGGGATATTCATATTTAAAGAAAAACTGAGTATGCTCAACAAAATTGGTATTGTAGTAGCTATACTGGCCATTGTGGTCATTTATTTCCCACAGCTTTTTAGTTAGTGAATTACTGAATTAGTGATTTAGTGAATTATTTGAATTTTTAAATGAGTTGTCGGTTTTTAGCTTTCCGCTTTGAGCCTTCTGCTTTCCGTTTTGAAAAACATGCTTTTTGACGATACTTATAAAACTATAGAACAGCCAACTGAAGGTATATTCCGCGACCGGGGCAGCAAATTCCTGGCTTATGCCTATCCAATCAACTCAGAGAATGATATTAAGGGAATTATCACCAATTTGAAGGCTGAACATCCCAAAGCCAATCACCATTGCTGGGCCATGCGCTTGAGTATTGATAGGGGAGTGTTCAGGGTTAATGATGATGGCGAGCCCTCCGGTACCGCCGGTCGGCCGATACTCAATACACTACTGTCGCACGATTTGACCAACTTAATAGTTGTGGTAGTACGTTATTTTGGCGGTACCTTACTGGGTGTTCCCGGTTTGATCAATGCTTACAAAGTAGCAACAGAAGAAGCTCTGAACCAGGCGACCATCATCCATAAAACCGTTAACGATATATATACCATCAGCTTTGATTACCTGCAGATGAACGACGTAATGCGTGTTATTAAAGACGATAACCTGGCCATTCTCCATCAGCAATTTGACAATGATTGCCGCATACAGGTTTCCATCCGCAAAACCCAGGTGGAGCAAACCCTGTTTAAGATCAGCAAGGTAAGTGGCGCCGTGGCGAAATATGATCACAGTTTGTAAGATGCAAGAGTCAAGAGCCAGGAATCAAGATAAAGGTGTTTTTTTTCTGTCTTGACTCTTGGCTCTTGATTCTTGTCTCTGGTTTAAAAAACAGACTTTCTTTTCCTTACTCTTGGTTCTATAATTCCCGGCATAAATGACTATTTTAGTCGAATATGCAATCTTTTGAAATCGATAAAACCGACCTGCTCCGCATTAAAGCTGCTCTGGAAAGCGATGATGTTGAGTTAGAGAAAGTTCTGCAGGGATACCATGCCTCTGAGATTGCTATTCTGTTTGAAAAACTTCCGCAGGAAGCCAAAGAACGCATCATCAATATTCTGCCAACCGACATCGCATCTGAAGTAATTTCGGAAATGGACGAGGAGCATCACCCGGAAGAACTGCTGGTGAACCTCGACCCGGATAAGCGTACCGAGATTGTGGAAGAGCTGGATTATGACGATGCTACCGACATTATCTCGCAACTGGATGAGGAGCAGCAGCATGAGATCCTGAAAGATATTGACCAGGAGGATGCCAGCAGTATCCGCGCCCTGCTCAGTTATGACGAGGATACGGCAGGTGGTTTGATGAACTCCGAGGTTATCCGGGTAAATATCAACCTGGATAAGAAGGACGCGCTCGACGAGATCATCCATCAATCGGAAGAGATGGAGGAACTATATACTATTTATGTGGTTGATGACGCGGCTACGCTGAAAGGTATACTCTCCATCAAAAAACTCATTAAAGCTAAAGCCGACGCGCGGATAAGCGATTTGGTGCAAACCACCTTTGTGTATGTAAAGGCCGATGTTGACCAGGAGGAAGTGGCCCGTTTAATATCGCAATACAACCTCACCAATATCCCGGTAGTTGATGAACACATGAAACTGCTGGGCCGCATTACGGTGGATGACATCATCGACGTGATGGAGGAAGAAAATACCGAGGACATCCTGAAAATATCGGGTGTATCTGAGGACGAAGAGCTGAGCGGCAACTGGAAAGACGCGGTAAAAAGTCGTTTACCCTGGCTGGTTATCAACCTGGGTACGGCGTTCCTGGCGGCATCCATCATCCGTAATTTCGATTCGACGGTGGCTAAGCTTTCTATTATTTCGGCCTATATGACCATTATCGCGGGTATGGGCGGTAACGCCGCAACACAAGCCCTGGCGGTAACGGTAAGGCGTATTTCCTTGAACGATCTGAGCGATAAACAGGCCTATAACACCGTGCTGAAAGAGTTTTTGGTAGGGATGATCAATGGCGCGGCAAATGGTTTGATTGTTTTTACGGTGGCTTTTTTCTATGATGCCAACCCGATGCTGGGCCTGGTACTGTTTTTAGCCATGACGGGTAACCTCATCATAGCGGGTTTAACAGGCGCGTCTATTCCGCTGATATTAAAGCGGGTAGGGATCGATCCGGCGGTAGCGTCGTCTATAATCATTACCACGTTTACAGATTGCATAGGCTTTTTATTACCGCTTTGGCTGGCCACAAAGCTTTTGTTACACCACTAGGTAATTATTGAATTATTGATTTAGTGATTGGGAGAATGGCCTGATTGTTAGTGAGTTATTAAATTATTAAAGTTCTGTTAATTCTTTAATTCTGTAAATTCCGATCCAAGACAAATAAATCGCTAAATCACTAATTCACTAAATCACTAATTATTTTAAATTTGACCCATCAAAATCATAACAGAAATGACCGAGGTAAGATACAACTGGACTAAAGAAGAAATCGCTGAAATATACCATACCCCACTGCTTGACCTTGTTTACAAGGCCGCAACCATACACCGTGAAAATAAGGACTACGCCGAAGTGCAGATCAGCTCGCTGATCTCGATAAAAACCGGTGGCTGTTCTGAAGATTGCGCATATTGTCCGCAAGCAGCGCGTTACAATACCGGTGTTAATGTGCATGCCATTATGCCTAAGGATGAAGTGATTGCCGCGGCCGAAAAAGCCAAAGCCGGTGGTGCTTCACGCTTATGCATGGGTGCTGCCTGGCGCGAGGTACGCGATAACCGCGACTTTGACAAGGTGATAGATATGGTAAAAGCCGTGAATGCCCTGGATATGGAAGTTTGCTGTACCCTGGGTATGCTTACCGAAAGCCAGGCACAACGTTTGGCCGATGCGGGTCTGTATGCCTACAATCACAATCTGGATACTTCTGAGGAAGATTATAAGCGTATCATCACCACCCGTACTTATGATGAACGTTTGCAGACACTGGAGCATGTGCGTAAAGCAAAAATTACCGTATGCAGCGGTGGTATCATTGGCCTGGGCGAAACTGTAGAAGATCGTATATCGATGCTGAAAACGTTATCAAACCTGCCTAAACACCCGGAATCAGTACCGATCAATGCGTTGGTACCTGTACAAGGCACACCACTGGCCGATCAGCCAAGGGTATCTGTTTGGGATATGGTACGTATGATAGCTACCACCCGTATCATTATGCCAAAAACGGTAGTGCGCCTGTCTGCAGGTCGTACAGAAATGAGCGTGGTTGAACAGGCTTTCTGCTTTATGGCCGGAGCCAACTCTATTTTCGCCGGTGAGAAATTATTGACCACGCCAAACCCATCATTTGATACCGATATGGCTATGTTTGAATTGCTGGGCTTGTCACCTCGCAAGGCATTTAAAAATGGTCGACCTAATGAAGTTAAAGAAGTTGAAGTAGCAGGGTAAGTCCTGTTATTCAAATACCATAAAAGAGAAAGAGCCGCAATTTGCGGCTCTTTCTCTTTTTATAAATAAAGCGTCATTGCGAGCGCAGCGTGGCAATCCCTAATTAGCAGAGCCGCTCCGTATGTCGGGGATTGCCACGCTGCGCTCGCAATGACGTTCAAGTAATATTGGAATAGGAGCGGGTATTAGTCCCTCATATTAATATACTGCAATGGCTGACCGAAATTATCACCACGGCAAAGGCTGATCACCGCCTGCAGATCGTCAATTTTTTTACCTTGCACACGCACCTGGTCGTCCATAATAGATGCTTGTACTTTAAGGCCGCTGTCTTTGATCTTTTTAACAATCTTTTTGGCTGTTTCTTTATCGATGCCTTCTTTCACTTTAATTTCCTTTCGGATCATGTTACCCGATGCATATTGTTCTTTACCAAAATCAAGGGCATTGGAGTCTAGATGTTGTTTCACCATACGGCTGATGATGGAATCCTGGATAGCTTTTAAACGCATATCATTTTCGGTAACAATGGTGATCTCGTTGGTTTTTTTATCCAGGTCGATGGTGCTTTTCGAGTCGTTAAAATCGTAACGGTTCAAAATTTCTTTTTTTGCGGTATTGATCGCGTTATCAAGCGTTTGTCCGTCTATCTTGCTTACTATATCAAATGTGGGCATAAGTAAATGTTTTTAGTTTTATAAGTGTGCACAAAACTAAGTAATTTATAGTTTATAGTGTATAGTTGTTGGTTTATGGATGATAGATCATGGTTCATTGTTAAGAATCAATAGTGTATTGAATTTGCCAATCTTTATGGTTGATATACAGCAATAAACTATGCTCCATCATCTATGAATCATGAATTACCACCTATGAACAGTACCCCATGAACTATGTGTGAATAAAAACTCGTTAAATACTAATGAGTTAATATTAAGTTAACAAATAAATAAGCAGTTTTGTAAAAGTGAGCCCCAGGGGGGCAATTTATATGGATAAACAGGTTCCCTTAATAAACAGAGAGATAAGTTGGTTATATTTTAACGATAGGGTTTTGCAGGAAGCTGCCGACCCAACTGTTCCGCTAATTGAACGGGTAAGGTTTTTAGCCATATTTTCATCCAATCTTGACGAATTTTATCGTGTACGGGTAGCTACCATGAGCCGCCTGGCCAACCTGAATGAAAAATCGAAGGAAATACTGGGGTATAATCCCAAAAAGATCCTCAACCAGATCAAAAACCTGGTTGTAAAGCAGGAGCGCAAGTTCAATAACCTTTATGAAAACATCATTGTAAAGGAGCTCGCCGAAGAAAAGATCTTTTTGCTGAACGATAAACAGCTTAACGTAACCCGCGGCGCCTTCGTCAAAACCTATTTCAGGGAAAAGCTATTGGCAACGTTGGTGCCCATTATGCTGGATGATACCATGCCGCTACCCGAGCTGCGCGACAGGGCCATTTACTTTTTTGTAAAACTAACCAAGAACAATAAAACCAGGTTTGCCCTTATCGAGTTCCCGGATAACCTATCAAGGTTTGTAACCCTGCCCGAAACCAACAATCTGAAGTTTATTATCCTGCTGGATGATATCATCAGGTACAGTTTGGAAGACATATTCTTCATTTTTAACCACGATACTATCGAGGCTTATTCCTTACAGCTCACCCGTGATGCCGAGCTCGACCTGGATAAGGAAGTAAGTGAAAAATTCATCGATTCGCTGGCTAAAAGCCTGCAAAAACGCAAAAAGGGTAAGCCCATGCGTTTGCTGTATGATAGCGAAATGCCGTTGGATATGTTAAAATATCTGGTGAACAGGATGGGGCTGCACGGCGAAAGTTTAATACCCGGCAACAGGTATCATAACTTTAAAAATTTTATCTCGTTCCCTAACGTAGGCCGGCCCGAGCTGGAATATCCTAAGTATCCACCTTTACCTGTTGGTGATATCTCATTTGGTAAAAGTTTGATTGGTTTGATCGCCAAGCGCGATTACCTGGTGAGCACACCTTACCAGTCATATGATTATATTGTCCATTTTTTACGCGAAGCGGCTATTGACCCCAAAGTACGGGAAATTAGCATTGCGGTATACCGTTTGGCCGAAAACTCGCAGGTGATACACGCCCTTATCAACGCGGCCAAAAATGGCAAAAAGGTGAACTGCCTTGTAGAGCTTCGGGCGCGGTTTGATGAGCAGAACAACATTTTCTGGAGCAACAGGCTCGAAGAAGAGGGCGTTAATGTATTGTACGGCGTGGCTGGCTACAAAGTGCACTCCAAAATATGTTTGATTACCCGTATCGAAAAACGAAAACTGGCTTATTACGCTTGTCTGTCAACCGGTAATTTCAACGAGAAAACAGCACGTATCTATGCCGATCACACACTTTTTACGGCCAATCCAAAAATCACAGGCGATCTGGTAGTAGTGTTCAAGGCTTTATATAAAAACGCGTTGCCAAAAGGGCTTAAAAATCTGATCGTATCGCCCATTGATTCCCGGCCGGCTATTTATAAGCTGATCGATAACGAGATCAAGAATGCCAAGGCTGGTAAAAAGGCATACATGATACTAAAAATGAACAGCCTCGCCGATGAGGATTTGATCAATAAACTGTACCAGGCCAGCAATGCCGGTGTTAAGATCAGGATGATCGTTAGGGGGATGTGTTGCCTGATACCTGGCGTAAAAGGGTATAGTGAAAATATCGAGGTGATCAGTATTGTTGATAAATACCTGGAGCATGCCCGGGTGCATATTTATTGCAATGGAGGCAGCGAGTTGCTGTACCTGACATCGGCCGATTTTATGAGCCGTAACATTGATAACCGTATTGAGGTAGGTTTCCCGGTGTATGATGAACAATTGCGCAAAGAGATCAGGGATATTATTGATATCCAGTTACATGATAATACTAAGGCCCGAGAAATAAACAGCCATAATAACAACAAGTACCACAAAACTCACTCCGCCGAGTCGCATCGTGCGCAGATTGAAATATATAATTATCTGAAAGCTAAAAATAAATAACAAATTGAGATACGCCGCTATAGACATAGGTTCAAACGCAGTAAGGCTGCTGATTGCTGATATTATTGAAAACAATGGTTCGGTTTCTTTTAAAAAGAATACGCTGATCAGGGTGCCTTTGCGCCTGGGCGATGACGCGTTTATACAGCACCATATTTCTGAACGTAAAACCAATGATCTTTTAAAGGCGATGCAGGCCTTCCGCAACCTGATGGATGTGTATAAGGTGACCGATTACCTGGCCTACGCCACATCGGCTATGCGTGAGGCCGAGAATGGAGAGGAGGTGGCTAAACTCATCAAACAGGAAGCAAATATCGATCTGGAAATCATCCATGGCTCGAAAGAAGCCAAAGTGATTTACGCAAGTCATGTTGATCAAAACATCGATAAAAGTAAAAACTACCTTTATATCGATGTAGGCGGTGGTAGTACCGAGCTTTCCTTGTTTTCTACAGGACAGCTCATGGCATCCAAATCGTTCAACATCGGTACCATCCGGATACTCGATAACCAAGATACCGAAGAAACCTGGAACGAGATGAAAGATTTTATACGTGAGCATACCCGTGGTTTTAAACAATTGTCAGGTATTGGCACCGGTGGTAACATCAACAAGCTATATAAACTCTCTGAAGAAGAGAACGAAGCACCACTGAGCTTTAATAAGCTTCGCCAGCTATATACTTATCTTACGTCCTTCTCCCTTAAAGACCGCATCAACGTGCTGGGCCTTAATCAGGACCGCGCCGATGTAATTATACCCGCCTGCGAAATATATCTTACCGTGATGAAAAATGCCGGTATTAAGAGTATTTATGTGCCCAGAGTAGGTATGGTTGATGGTATTATTCAATTACTTATCGAGAAGAATTTATAAAAACTTAACGTAAAATTATTTTTACAAATTTGTTTAGTAATTTAAAAACTCTTATTATATTTGTAGTGCCCTCTCAAGGGCATGTTTTTCATAGGTAGATGTAGGGTCGGGTACTTGTTATTCGACCCTTTTTTATGCCCGTAACTTTGGTAAGTTTGCGTTGTTGATGAAGGATTAATTATGAAGAAGAAGATCGTAGTTGCCATTACGGGTGCCAGCGGCGCAATTTACGCCCGCCTTTTGTTAGAAAAGCTAAGCCAGCTAAAAGACCAGATACAAGAAGTAGCCGTTGTGATGTCTGATAATGCCAAGGATGTTTGGCGTTTTGAGCTCGATAACGAGGATTTTAGCCAGTACGACTATCACTTTTACGCCAAGAATGACTTTATGGCCCCCTTTGCCTCCGGATCGGCAAGGTTTGATACCATGGTTGTGGTTCCCTGCTCTATGGGCACGCTGGGCCGTATAGCTGCTGGGATCTCTGATGATCTGATCACCCGCGCCGCCGATGTGATACTTAAGGAGCGCCGCAAACTCATTCTGGTAGCCCGCGATACCCCTTTAAACCTTATCCACATCCGCAATATGGAAACGGTGACCGAAGCGGGTGGCATAATTTGCCCGGCCATTCCTTCATACTACAGCAAACCCAAAACCATCGAAGAGCTGGCCATGACGGTAATAAACCGCGTCATTGACCTCATCGGCCTGGATAACGAAAGTTACCGCTGGAATGAAGGACAATAATAACTGTGATTACTAAGGCAGCTGATGCTTTTTATTCGTTCCGATATTCATCAGCACAACTGCGAGCAGGATCAGGATAACGCCTGCCCATTGTAAAAAGCTCACGGGCTCTTTTCGCAACAAATTTGCCATCAATACAGAAACCGGTATTTCTATAGATGAAATAATGGCTCCCAGTCCCATGCCCGTTAGCGGCATTCCTCTTGTGAATAGCAGCGGAGGAAGGATGGTCCCGAATAAAGAAAGGAGAAGACCCCACCGCAGGAATATCCCGCAGGAGAATTCGTGGTTGAGTGATGAATGGAAAATGAGTATGATCACGATCAATCCACCCAATATCATGTAAATACTTCGTTTTAACGGAGGAGCATGAAGCTCTATATTTTTCGAAGAGTACATGGTTGCCGTATAGCAAAGCGCTGCCATTAGTCCCCAGCCAAATCCGGTCCAGTTGATACGCACAGATTGGCTATGCAAATGGGTAGCCAATACAGTGCCGGTCAGGATAATAACGATGGATATTATTTTACTTAAGCCGGGCGATTTTTTATGCAGGATTGTTTCTACAATAACACCCATCCACACGGTTTGCATCAGCAACACAATAGCAACACTTACCGGTACGTATTGTACGGAGAAATAGTAAAAAGCGCTGGTCAGCCCCAATGATGTCCCCGCTATGATCAGCTTAAATACACCCTTTATGCCTGTCGATTTTGTTGCCGGTGCAGGCTCCCGTTTACGCAGTAAGGTTAAAATAAATAACCCTGCGACGCCAAGCATGTACTGCGAAAGTGTTACCTCGGCGGTGCTGAATCCTTCACGGTAGGCCATTTTTACAAATGTTGCCAGCATTCCGTAACTTGCAGCGCCCAGCGCAATGAGAATGCTCCCTTTGAATACATTGTTTTTCATTTACACCAGTTCCCTCTCTATCAAGTCTCTGATATCCTGGTGCGATGTATCAATGGATGTTTTAGCTTTCTCCGGCCCGTAGGATAACCCGTTAATAGTGATTATGTGGATATTGCTGATGCCTATGATATTAAATACTGTTTTTAAATAGGTGCTCTGGAAATCCATGTACTCGTTATAATCTCCCTTGCCGTATCCAGGTTCGCCTCTTGAAAGCAAAAGAAACAGCGTTTTATTTTCAAGTAGTCCGGTATAAGGGTTCTGTACATCGGCCCGGTTAAAGGTAAAAGTCTCATTCACCCTTATAATCTGGTCGATATAGGCCTTAAGCACGCTGGGGATTGACCAGTTGTACATGGGCGAGCCTAATACAATCACATCAGTTTCCTTTAACTCGGCAATGTAGGTATCGCTTGTTTTTAATGTTTCCATTTCCTCGGCCAACCTCGCCGCTTCAGGCTTAAAAGCCGCGGCTATCCAGTTTTCGTTCATGTGGGGTACATCGATGTTCCCCAATTCCCGGGTGGTAATCATGCCATCACCATGGATGCTTGTCCAGTGATCGATAAATACTTCTGTCAGTTTTCTGCTTTGCGATCTGAGCGCCCGGGCACTTGAATTGATGACTAATACTTTTTTCATTTCGATAATTTTATACAAAAGTATCGGGCTGTTGGGTTATATTTGTATGCCAATTTTTATAAAAACTACAGCCCAGATGTTGCCTTACAAATCATTGATCCTGGTTGAGCGAAATGCCGCCGTAGCGTTACATATCCAGGTGTGTAATAGTTTTATAGCGTTGATCACTAATGGCACGCTGCAGCCCGCTGATATATTACCTAGTTCGAGGATATTGGCAGATTTGATCGGCATCAACAGAAATACGGTAAAACTGGCTTATGAAGAACTGATCAGCCAGGGTTGGGCCGAATCTATGGAGCGCAAGGGCGTGTTTGTACTTTCCAAGCTTCCTATACGTCGTTCCAAAACAGTATTACCCGAGGAGGAAAAAAACAATACTTCCAAAGAATCTTTCTCATGGAAAAAGCTGGGGAAGACTGCACCCAATGAAAATTTACAACAACAAACCATGTTGGCCATTGACGATGGTTTCCCTGATGTACGTTTGGCTCCTGTAGATGTATTGATGAGAGAATACCGGAGCCTTTCCCGACGGTTTCACGGCCGCAATTTTTTGAAGTACGGTAGTGCCATGGGGTCGGAACACCTTCGCCATTCTATTTGCAATTACCTTTCCCATAGCCGGGGTCTGATTGTCGCTGCCGAAAATATACTCATTACCAAGGGCAGCCAGATGGGCATCTACTTAGCCGCGCAATTGCTGCTCAATAACGGCGATAACATTGCGGTAGGTATTTCAAACTATAGCTCCGCCGATGAGACCTTTAAATACGCAGGCGCCAACCTGTTACGGATATCGGTTGATGATAATGGAATGGATGTAGATGAGCTGGAAGTGGTTTTACAGCACAAGAAAATAAAGGCGGTATATATTATTCCGCACCATCATTTCCCTACAACGGTAACCATGAGCATGGAACGCAGGTTAAAACTATTGAACCTGGCCCGGGAATACCATTTCGCCATTATTGAGGATGATTATGATTTTGATTTCCATTACGATAATAAACCTTATCTGCCGCTGGCTGGTATCGACCATAATCATAATGTGATTTATATCGGCTCTATCTCCAAAACGTTTGCCCCGGCTTTACGTATCGGATTTATGACGGGGCCGGTAGCTTTTGTGGAAGCTGGGGCATCATTACGGCAACTGATAGACAAACAAGGCGATACCCTATTGGAAGAAGCATTCGCAGTACTGTTTGATGATGGAGAAATGGAGAGGCATTTCCGCAAATCATTAAAAATTTATAAGCAGCGCAGGAACTTGTTTTGCGATATACTCCAATCCGATTTTAAAAACGTAATACAATTCAAGATCCCGGAAGGAGGGCTTGGCGTGTGGACAGTTTTTGATGAAAAGATTGACATGACCAAAATGTCACAAGAAGCCTCCAAAAAAGGGCTTTACATTGGCAATGGTAGTTTTTATAAGAACGAATCTTTTGCGGCCAATGCCCTGCGGATGGGCTTTGCCTCGCTAAAAGAAAATGAAATGATAGAAGCCCTCGGCATCCTGAAAACGATAATTCGCTGAGCCACCCTTTATCTGCTAACTGGCATATTTAACACCCGTATCATCGGAGTAACTTTGTGGTAAATAAATCATAAAGACATGCAAACACGAATTAAAATTGACAAAATAGAGCCGGCAGGATACAGGGCAATTCTTGGCCTCGAAAAGTTCATTGAAAGCACATCGTTAACAAGAACGCATAAAGACCTGATCAAGATCAGATCGTCACAAATAAACGGATGTGCTTTTTGTATCAATATGCACACTTTGGATGCCCGTAAAGCCGGCGAAACAGAACAGCGTATATATGGCCTTAACGCCTGGCGCGATACCCCATTTTTCTCAGAAGAAGAACGCGCGATATTGGCCCTCACCGAAGAAGTTACCCTGATCAGCAACCATGTAAAGGATGAAACTTACGAGCAGGCAGCCAAATTATTGGATGAAACCTACCTGGCACAGGTGATCCTGGCTATTATCACCATTAACACCTGGAACAGGATCGGCATCACCACTAACTTAATACCGGCATAATTCTGCCATATAATGACGATGAAAGCCCTCTTATTGGAGGGCTTTTTTTTTCTTTATCCGCTGCTGTCTTGAAGGCAGATAAAAACAGATATAGTGCTATGCCTTCTTCCGGGGATAATTTAATTACAATAAAGACTTTATAAACACCATCGGGGTTAAAGATTTTACTTCTGCGGAGTATCGGTAAGTTGATGGTAATGTATGAAGGGGGGCACCATTACTCCATAAATCACTAATTCAATAATTAATGCATTGTCATAACTCAATAATTCATTAACTCACTAAATCAATAATTAACTATCTTTGCGCCTTTTAGGATGAATAAGAAAGTTGCCTTTTATACGCTGGGCTGTAAGCTCAACTATTCGGAAACCTCGTCTATAGGTCGCCTGTTTAACCAGGCCGGCTACGATACGGTGGAGTTTACGAATACCCCCGATGTTTTTGTGATCAACACCTGTTCGGTTACCGAAAACGCGGATAAAAAGTGCAAGAAGATTGTTAAGGAAGCGCTTAAAATATCGCCAAACGCTTATGTAACCATTGTTGGTTGCTACGCTCAGCTAAAACCCCAGGAAATAGCCGAAATACCGGGTGTGGACATGGTACTGGGCGCTGCCGAAAAATTCCAGATCATTGATCACATCACCGATCTCACCAAAAAGCCTAAGGCGGTAGTATATAACCAGCCCGTAAGTGAGGCTAACGAGTTTGTACCCGCTTATTCTTTTGGCGATCGTACCCGTACATTTTTAAAAGTTCAGGATGGTTGCGATTACTCCTGTACCTTTTGTACTATACCATTGGCCCGTGGCAGCAGCCGCAGTGATACTATCGAAAATGTGCTGGAGCAGGCCCGCCAGATAGCCGCATCGGGCGTAAAAGAAATTGTACTGACCGGTGTAAACCTGGGCGATTTTGGCATCAGGAATGGCAAACGTGAAGATAAATTCTTCGACCTGGTACAAGCCCTGGACGAAGTAGAAGGGATAGATCGTTTCCGGATCTCATCTATAGAACCCAACCTGCTAACCGACGAAATTATTGCCTTTGTGGCTACTTCCAAACGTTTTGTGCCGCATTTTCATATCCCGCTTCAGTCAGGTTCAGATAAAATACTGGGACTGATGCGCCGTCGCTATAAACGCGATCTGTATATAAACAGGGTAGCCAAGATCAAAGAACTGATGCCGGATTGCTGTATCGGGGTAGATGTGATTGTTGGTTTCCCCGGTGAAACCCGTGAAGATTTTGTGGAGACCTATAATTTTCTGAATGAGCTAAACGTTTCATATCTGCATGTGTTTACCTACTCGGAGCGGGAAAATACCCTGGCCAGCCAGATGACCGGCGCTGTACCGGGTTCGGCCCGTGGCGAGCGCAGTAAAATGCTGCATATCCTGTCTGACAAAAAACGCCGGGCATTTTATGAAAGCCAGATAGGTAAAACAGAAGAAGTTTTATTTGAAGGGGATATCAAAGATGGCTATATGCACGGTTTCACCCGTAACTATGTAAAGGTGCGCACCAAGTATGACCCCGTGCTGATCAACGAATTGAAAAAAGTACACTTAACAAATATTTCACCTGATGGTGATGTCGATATAACAGAAAGCGAAGAAATATTAGTGCATTAAAATACTATATTCGCTTCAAACTATAACCTATGTTTCCAACCATTACATCGCTTCTTCAGTATCTTTTCGGTATAAATATCCCTTTGCCTGTTCAAACCTTCGGGTTTTTTGTAGCCATTGCTTTTATGGGTGCCTATTGGGCCTTTGCACAGGAATTTAAGCGGAAGGAGAAATTAGGCATCATTCATTCGTTTAAAAAAACGGTTACTGTAGGCAAACCAGCCTCGGTTAATGAATTAGTAGGAAATGGTGTCTTTGGCTTTGTTTTAGGCTATAAACTGGTTGATTGCATATTGAATTACCGCATGCTTTTAGACAGCCCGCAGGATTTTTTATTATCCTTACGCGGCAGTTGGATAGGCGGAATTATTGGGGCCGCGGCATTTGCTTATTGGGCTTATCATGAGGCCGAGAAACAAAAACAACCCAAGCCAGTAACCAAAGAGGTAACCGTGCATCCACATGAGCTCATGGGTAATATTTTGCTATGGGCTGCGATTTTTGGTTTTGCCGGAGCTAAGCTATTTAACGCGCTGGAAAACTGGGGCGAATTCATGAAAGACCCTGTAGGTATGTTGGTTGGCTTCAGCGGACTTACTTTTTATGGTGGTTTAATATGCGGCGGTGGCGCCGTGCTTTATATCGCCAATAAACATAATATTAAGCCGCTGGATATGCTGGATATCGGCGGACCGGGTATGATGCTGGCTTACGCCTTAGGCAGGGTAGGCTGCCAAATGTCTGGTGATGGAGATTGGGGGATAACCAATACCGCGCCAAAACCGGGCTGGCTGAGCTGGGCCCCTGATTGGATGTGGGCCTTTAAATTTCCGCATAATGTGAATGATGAAGGTGTGGCCATTCCGGGTTGTGTAGGCAAATTTTGTCATGAACTGGCTTACCCTGTTTATCCTACATCGTTTTATGAAGTAATTGTTTGCTTATTATTGTTCTGGCTTTTGTGGAGCATCCGCGACCGTATAAAGCGTGCAGGCGTTATGTTTGGTATATACATGATATTAGCCGGTGTTGAACGCTTTTTTATTGAATTGATACGCGTAAATACCAAATACCATGTTGCCGGTATCAGCTTTACCCAGGCCGAATTTATTTCGTTGCTGATGGTTGTTGGCGGAGCCATTTTGATTGTGAATGGGTTAAATAAGGATAAAAAATCAGCTGTTTTAAAGCATGGCTAATACTAAGCGAGCCAACAAATTACTGGACAACCAGGTATTCAGATTTGTTATTTCTGCAGGGGCAGGTTTTTTAGTTGATGTCTCTGCCTTTTACTTATTTTACCATAACTTATTGGTGAGGCATACTTACCAGATATTTTCATTCACGGTTCGTAATTCTACTCTATCCCTGGCACTGTCGTTTTTTATGGGTGTGATTGTGAATTTCCTGATAACCAGGTATATGGTTTTTACGGAGTCGAAGCTATCAGCTTATAAGCAGTTTATTCGCTTTGCATCCGTGGCTTGTCTTGGCTTTTTCGCCAATTTAGCGGTCATCAAAATACTGATACAGGACTTTGGCATATATCCGCCGGTGGCCCGGATAGGAGCCGCGTTAAGCTTGTTCTTCGCGAGCTTTTTTGTACATAAAGCATTTTCATTCAGCTTATCATTACGCAAACATGCAACTCAAAAACATAACTGAACAAGTAATTGAGGTTTCAAAACAAGCCGGGGATTTTATAAGACAGGAGCGTAAAACCTTTAACGCTGATAAAATTGAATACAAAGGCTTGAACGACCTGGTATCCTACGTAGATAAAACTGCCGAAAAACTGATTGTTGAAGGTCTGAAAAAGATATTACCCGAGGCGGGCTTTATTACCGAAGAAAAAACTACAACCACCGTTGGCGAAAGATATAACTGGATCATCGACCCTTTGGATGGTACCACCAATTTTATACATGGCATACCTTCATTTTCGGTAAGTATAGCACTTAAAGAATATGATGAACTGGTGGCTGGTGTAGTATACGAAGTGAACCTTGACGAATGCTTTTATGCCTGGAAAGATGGCCCTGCCTATTTTAACGGTACCGAGATCAGGGTGAGTAATAATCAAACCGTAGCTAACAGCTTATTAGCAACCGGGTTCCCATATTATGATTTTGGAAAACAAGACGCTTATATAGCCCTGTTTGCCGATTTGATGAAGAATTGCCATGGCCTAAGACGTTTAGGCTCTGCCGCTGTCGACCTGGTTTACACGGCCTGTGGCAGGTTTGATGCTTTTTACGAATACAACTTAAACTCCTGGGATGTGGCTGCCGGTATAGTTATCGTAAGGCAGGCCGGGGGCGAAGTAGTAACCTTTAGCGGTGGCAGCGATGTACTGGAAGCAAGAGAAGTGGTGGCAACTAACGGAAAAATAACAGGGGAATTGGTGCAGTATATCCAGAAATATTTCGTTTAGGATTTCACTGAAATAAAAAAGATTTCACGATCTCAATTGGATTAACAATATGAGATCTGTGAAATCTTAAATAATCTGTGTAATTAAATATTTATAGCGCTTCTGATACCACTTCGGTAACTTCAGGAACCATACGTTTCAACAGGTTTTCGATACCGGCTTTCAGGGTAACAGTTGATGAAGGGCAACCACTGCATGAACCACGCAGTTCAACGGTAACCACGCCTTCGTTAAATGAACGGTATGAAATAGCGCCGCCATCTTGTTCAACAGCCGGGCGAACGTAGTCATGTAATATCTGTTGTATTTTTACTTCGGTTTCAGAACCTTCAAAGTTTGCTGCTTCAGTTTCTTCCTCTAATTGTATTTTGAGTTCAGATTCAACCGCGCCTTTTACAAACTCTTTCATAATAGGCTCTACATCATCCCATTCGCTGCCTTCGGTTTTAGTAATGGTAACAAAATTACTGGCGAAGAAAACACCATTAACAAAAGAGAATTTATATAACTCTTTAGCAAAAGGCGACTTTTCTGCACTTTCTTTTGTGGCGTAATCGGCACTGCCATTAATAAGCAACTTGTTCACAATGAACTTCATGGTTGCCGGGTTTGGCGTTAACTCTGTATATACGTTGATATTCATTTCTTCTGCTATTTTTAATAAATCTTAATTAACAAATTTAAGTAGCTTTTTGATTTAAAGTTAGCTATTAATTAGTTATGACACATAAATGATAGACGTGAAAATATGCAGACGTGAAAATGTGCAGATATGCAAATGATTAAGGTTTTAAATGTCTTATAATCTGCACATCTGAAATCCGCACATCTGCACATCAGATTCCCGTATAATTTGACGGTGTTATCTGTTTTAATTCCTGTTTAATAGCGTCATTTACATTTAACGTATCAACAAAGGCTGCTATTGTTTGCCCGTTAATTTGTTGATTGGTTCTGGTAAGGTCTTTTAAAGCTTCGTATGGATTAGGATAGCCCTCGCGTCTTAAAATGGTTTGTATGGCTTCTGCCACAACCGGCCAGTTAGCTTCCAGATCGGCATTAATGGCATCCTGGTTCAACAGTAGTTTACCTAAACCTTTTATGGTTGATTTGATAGCGATCAGTGTATGCGCCAAAGGAACGCCGATATTCCGAAGAACGGTTGAATCGGTAAGGTCGCGTTGTAACCTGGAAACCGGCAATTTAGCGGCCAAGTGTTCAAATAAAGCATTGGCAATGCCCAGGTTACCTTCCGAGTTTTCAAAGTCGATGGGATTAACCTTATGTGGCATGGCCGATGAGCCCACTTCGCCTGCTTTTATCTTTTGTTTAAAATAGTTCATGGATATGTAGGTCCACATATCGCGGTCCAGATCCATGATAATGTTATTGATCCTTTTCAGGGCGTCGCAATGTGCCGCGAAATTGTCATAATGCTCTATCTGCGTAGTGAATTGCGAGCGGTTAAGGCCTAATATATCGTTAACAAAGTGGTTACCAAAAGCTTTCCAGTCGTTTGATGGATAGGCTATATGGTGGGCATTAAAATTGCCCGTAGCGCCACCAAACTTGGCCGAATAAGGAACGGTAGTCAATAATTCGAGCTGAGCCTCCAAACGTTCCACAAAAACCTGGATTTCTTTACCCAGGCGTGTTGGCGAAGCCGGTTGTCCGTGCGTGTGGGCCAGCATAGGTACCTGCTCCCATTCGCGCGCGTAGTTTTTCAGCGTATTAACCAGTTCTTGAATAGCGGGGTAGTAGGTGTTATTTACCGCCAGTTTAAAGGTGTAAGGTATGGCTGTATTGTTAATATCCTGGGAGGTAAGGCCAAAATGGATGAACTCCTTATAAGGTTCAAGTCCGCCTAATTTATCAAATTCTTTTTTTATAAAATACTCAACCGCTTTTACATCGTGATTGGTAGTTTTCTCAATCTCTTTGATGCTTTCGGCATCGGCCTCGCTGAAGTTTTTATAGATATCGCGTAACTTTTCAACCACACCGGCATCAAAATGTTGTAATTGAGGTAGATTGATTTCCGTTAAGGCAATAAAATACTCTATCTCAACAAATACGCGGTATTTAATCAGGGCGTATTCCGAAAAATAATTGGCAAGTTCAGCGGTCGTATTACGGTAGCGGCCATCAATAGGCGAAATTGCTGAAAGCGGAGAAAACGTCATGTTCTTTAAAATTTTGGCAAAGGTAAGAAAATAGACGCGCAGATGCTCCATATGTCGAGGGGTAAATGGAGGCTCTAAAATATTTATGATCCGATGTCCTGTTTTAGGATTATCAATTGTTATAAACTAAAAGTAATAAGGTATTCAAATTAAATAGCATGATATCAGTATGTTAAAGTACTTTGTCAGGTAATTGTATTTTCTAACGGAAACTTTGAAATCAAAAAATGTTTCCTTAGTTTTGACCCGGAAAGTCAATGAGTCAAACAGAAAGAATATTACGCGGAAGCCTGGAACTGTTTTTAAGGGCAGGGATCAAGAGTATTACGATGGATGATATAGCCAGGCATATAGGCATGTCAAAAAAAACCATATACCAGTTCTTTAAAGACAAAAACGAATTGGTTACCGCGGTACTTAAAGCTCAGTTGAAAGAAGATGAAGAGCAAATCAACGATATCATCGGTAAATCAAACGATGTAATAGAAGCGATGATCAATATGATGAAATGCTCCGAAGAAATATTTGCGGAGATGAACCCTACCGCGGTGCATGATATGCAAAAATATCATCCTGAAGCCTGGGCCGAATTTCAAAAGTTTAAAGCCGAAGTATTGATCAGTACCCTGGAGGAGCTTTTAACAAAAGGAATGAAGCAAGGTTACATCCGTCAGGATATCGACGTAAAAATAATGGCAAGGATGCGGGTGAGCCAGATAGAGCTGGGTTTCAATACCGAAATTTTTCCAATTGGAGAGTTTAATACCTGGAAGGTACAGGTACAGTTCGAAGAGCATTTTAATTACGGCGTGTGCACCCTTAAAGGATACAAGTTGCTAAACCAATATAAAAACATACACGAAGAATAAAATTATCACCCGGCAGGTTACCGGTAAACGGTATAATCTTTAAACAAATAAGAATAAAACAGAATAATAACCCCAACCATACTATATAAAAATGAAATATTTACTTTTTACGGCAACAGTGTTTTGCGCCATAGCTTTTAAAAGTTATGCGCAAGAGGCGCCACCTAATAACCAATCCTTCAACTTTAGTATACAGGACTGTATAAATTATGCCTATGAGCATCAGGATTCTGTTGTAAACGCCGGGCTTGATGTTAAAAGCGCGGAATATAAGGTTAAAGAAACAAGAGGTATAGGTTTACCCCAGATAAGCGGAACGGCTAATTTTCAGGATTATTTGAAAATCCCGACAACCCTGCTGCCCGGCGAAGTATTTGGTCAGCCTGCTGGTACTTTTATTCCGGTAAAGTTTGGGGTTAAATACCAGTCAAGTATTGGTGCAACTGCTGATCAGATACTTTTTGATGGTAGTTATCTGGTGGGTTTAAAAGCATCTAAAACTTATAAAGAACTTTCATTGAAGACTCTGACCCGTAATAAGATCCAAATTAGCGTATCGGTGACCAAGGCCTACTATCAGGTGCTGGTGAGCAATGAACAGTTAAGATTAACAGATGCCAATCTTAAACAATTAAAGCAGCAATATGATGAAACGGTAGCGCAAAACAAACAGGGTACCGTTGAAAAGATAGACGTAGACCGTATAGCGGTTCAGTATAATAACTTAGTAACCACCCGCGAAAATACTATTCGCTCACTCGCCTTAAATTACCAGGTTTTAAAATTTCAAATGGGAATGCCTATAGAAAGCGCGCTTTCTTTAAAGGATAAGTTGGAGGATATTAAACTGGACGATACCGCCGATCTGGCAGCCGATACCTCATTTTACCATAACCGCATTGAGTATAGCTTATCAGAAACAAATATAGCCCTGAAGAAGCTTGATCTGAAGCGCCAGCAATCACAGTATTTACCAACACTAAAGGCCAATGCATCTTATACGTCATCTTACCAGAATAATAATTTTGGTAACTTGTATAAAATGAATTTTCCATCCAGCTACATCGGGCTTACACTCAATGTTCCCATATTTAATGGATGGCAGCGCTTAAACCAGGTAAGGCAATCAAAAATCGCGGTTTTAAAATCACAGAATGATTTAGAGAATTCAAAAAACGGACTAAAACTGGAAGCTAATAAAGCCAATGTTGCCTATGTTAATGGACTGCAAAGCCTCAATAACCAAAAAAGGAACCGGGAATTGGCCGAAGAGGTATTACGTGTTTCTAAAATAAAATATCAGCAAGGGGTTGGTTCAAGCATCGAGGTAACACAGGCCCAAACATCTCTTGATGATGCAAATGATAAATATATACAGGGACTCTACGATGCCTTAATAAGCAAAGTTGACCTGGATAAGGCATATGGCCGCATTAAATAAACAATTACTAAACCTACTACTATATAAAAAAGGACATGAAAAGAATATTATATATCCCGGCATTCATTTTTTTAGCGGCTTGCTCCAGTAAACAACCCAAAAATAAAGCCGCAGAACTGGCCGATCTGAAAAAACAACAGGCCGAACTGAATGCAAAGATTGTTAAGCTGCAGGCCGAGGTTGGTTCAACAGATTCAACCAAATCTACCGATGTAAGTACAATTGTTATAAAGCCGGCCCCGTTTACCAATTATGTACAAATACAAGGTAAAATTGACGCTCAGGATAACGTAACAGCTTACCCGCAGGCTTCGGCTGTTATTACGGCTATATATGTAAAAGTTGGGCAGCATGTAAGCAAGGGACAAACACTGGCCCAATTAGATGATAACGTGTTGCGACAAAATATTGCAAAAAGTGCCGCCCAGGTTGATTTGAACCAAACCTTATTCAATCGTCAAAAAAATCTTTGGGATCAAAAAATAGGTACCGAGGTGCAGTTTTTACAGGCGCAAACAACACTGCAAACCGCTAAAAAAGATTTAGCTGGATTGAAACAGCAAGCCAGCCAATACCGCATTGTATCTCCCATTAACGGAACAGTTGATCAGATGGATCTTAAGTTAGGGCAAGCAGCATCACCAGGCCAAACAGGTATCCGGGTAGTTAATGCTGATCTTTTAAAAGTAAAAGCCGATGTACCAGAATCATATGCAGGCAGTGTAAATACCGGCAACCAGGTAAAAATATCAGTACCTGATGCTAATGATTCCCTGGTTACTAAAGTAACATTTGCCGCTAAGGTAATTGATCCTACATCACGCAGTTTTGGTGTGGAAATCAAATTGCCGGTGCGTAAAAGCCTTCGCCCAAACATGACCGCCATTATCCAGATAGCCAATTACTCTAAGGCTAATACTATTGTGGTTCCGGTTAAAGCTATCCTGAAATCAGAAAACGGTGATTATGTGTATGTTAACCAAAACGGAATTGCCAAAAAAGTGAACGTTAAATCTGGTACAACTTATGGTGGGAATACCGAAATATTATCGGGATTGAAAGACGGGGATCAGTTGGTTACCGAAGGCGCTACCGAAATTGAGGATGGTGATAAAATCAAGGTACTACAGTCTGCTAACTAATTATAAACGTTTGATCTGTTGATTATGAAAGATCTGAAAAAAGAATTTGGGCCCTCAAGTTGGGCCATTGACAATAAAACGGCCATATACGTGCTCATATTTATGATTACGGTACTGGGACTGATAAGCTACAACAACTTACCCAAGGAAAACTTTCCGGATATAGCGATACCTAAGATCTATGTAACTACAACGTTTGTAGGCCAGTCGCCACAAAACGTGGAAAATCTGGTGACCCGGCAGATAGAAAAGAAGTTAAAATCTTTGAAAGGATTAAAAAAGGTTACTTCGAATTCGGTACAAAACGTATCTGTTATTACGGCCGAATTTAATACTGATGTAAAAACCAAGGATGCCAAGATAGATGTTAAGGATGCTGTAGACAAAGCTAAGCAGGATTTGCCCCAAAATGATGATAATTATAAAGAACCGGTCATATCAGACATTAACGTGGCCGATCAGCCTATTTTATATATCAACATCTCCGGCGATTATGATCTGAAAAAGCTAAAAGAGTATGCCGATCTTTTAAAAGATGAGATTGAAAGCTACAAGGAAATATCCAAAGTTGATGAAGTGGGAGCTTTAACGCCCGAAATTCAGATTAATGTTGATTTGAATAAGATGGCGGCGGCACAAATAAGTTTTAGTGATATTACCCAGGCCGTTGGTAACGAAAATATATTACAGTCGGCAGGTACTATTAAAACTGATGGCGTACGCCGGAGTATAGATATTAAGCAGGATTTTAAAAACGCCGATCAAGTTGCTGCTATGGTGATCCGTAATCCGAAAGGGCAGGCGGTTTATTTAAAAGATATTGCCGAAGTTAAGGATTCGTTTTTAGAGCAGGAAAGTTATGCCCGTTTAAAAACCAACGATAACCCCAAATTTAAAAATGTAATTACGCTCAATGTAAGTAAAAGGGCAGGTGAGAACCTGATTCAGGCTTCGGATAAAATTAATGAATTGATCAAGCTGAAACAAAAAACGGTATTCCCTAAAGGCTTGGATATTGTGGTAACCGGCGATCAGTCTGATAAAACCCGTACCACGCTCAATGATCTGATCAATACCATTGTGATCGGTTTTATATTGGTTACGGTGATCCTTATGTTCTTTATGGGTACCACCAATGCCATATTTGTGGCACTTTCGGTTCCGCTATCGTGTTTTATCGCGTTTTTGGTGATGCCGGCGATCGGTTTTACGTTGAACATGATCGTGTTGTTCTCCTTCCTGCTGGCCTTGGGTATTGTGGTCGATGATGCCATTGTGGTGATCGAAAATACGCACCGTATTTTCGCTAACGGTAAGGTGCCTATTAAAGAGGCCGCGAAAATGGCTGCAGGCGAGGTGTTTTTGCCTGTGTTTTCAGGAACAATGACCACCCTGGCACCGTTTGTACCCTTAGCGTTTTGGAATAGTATTATCGGGCACTTTATGTTCTTTTTGCCTATTACACTGATCATCACCTTGCTGGCATCTTTAGTTGTGGCTTATATTATTAACCCCGTTTTCGCGGTTGATTTTATGAAACCGCACCATGATGGTGAACACGATAACCCCAAATTTGATAAACCAACCAGACGAGCGCTTATATATCTGGCTATAGCCGCGGTATTGGGCTATCTGATGAATATAGGTATTGGCAATTTGGTGGTATTTATAATGGCGCTGTATCTGTTGAACCATTTCGTGTTGTTAAGAGTGATAGACCGGTTTCAGAAGAATGCCTGGCCAAAATTTAAAGACTGGTACGCCAGATGGCTTGAAAAGGCAGTTAAAAGACCTGTTACCATGCTCATGGGAACAGTTGGCTTGTTTGTCTTATCCATTGTTCTATTGGCAACTATCGGTAAAACGCCGGAGTTTTTCCCTTCGGGCGACCCTAACTTTGCCTACGTATATATCACTATGCCAATTGGTACCGACCAGGCTACAACCAATGAGGTAACCAGGAAAATTGAAGAACGCGTAGCCAAAGTAGTTGAACCTTACAAGGGCATGGTATCATCCATTATCTCCAATGTTACCAAAGGCGTAACAGATCCTTCAGATGAGGATCAGGGCGATTATGAGAATAAAGGTAAGGTAACTGTTGCCTTTGTGGAGTTTGGAAAAAGAAATGGGCAAGATACTAAAGTAGCTTTAGCCAAAATACGCGAAGCGGTACAAGGTTTGCCTGGTGTTAAAATTGCTGTAGCTCAGGAAGCCAGCGGTCCACCGGTACAAAAGGATATTAGTATTGAAATCATTGGCGATAACCTGGATACGCTGGTGTCAACCGGTAACCGTTTAAAAGCCTATTTGAATAAACAAAATATTGCCGGTATAGAAAACCTTGTTGCTGACGTGCAAAGTGATAAACCGGAAGTTGTATTTGACATTGACCGTGAACGCGCAAACCGTGAGGGCATAACATCTGGCCAAATAACGCAGAACCTGGTTACCGCGGTATTAGGTTGGAAAGCCGCTGACTTCAGAAACACGAAAGAGGATGATTATCAGATAAAGGTAAGGGCGCTGGAAAGTCAGCGAGGTAATCTTGACGAACTGCGTAACTTAAAAATAACCTATCGGGATCTGGCTACCGGTGGTGCTATCCGTCAGGTACCAATCTCAGCGTTTTCAGACATACGCTATACTACTACCTATAGTAATATCAAGCGCAAGCAACAGCGTAGGGTACTTACTTTGGGTTCCAATGTAATTAAACCATACAATGCCAATGAGGTTAATGCCAATATTTTACAGGCTATTAATAACTTTAAAAAAGCTGATAATATAAGCATCAGGCAGGGTGGTGGGCAGGAAGATCAGGCGGAGGCTATGAACTTCCTGTTAGGAGCATTAGCTACATCATTTGGGTTGATATTGATCATCCTGATGATCCAGTTTAACTCTATTGGTAAAACCTTCATCATCATCAGTGAGATTTTTCTGAGTATCATAGGTGTATTCCTGGGCGTAAGTATCTTTGGTATGACTATGTCTATCGTAATGACCGGTATCGGTATTATTGCCCTTGCGGGTGTGGTGGTACGTAACGGTATATTACTGGTTGAGTTTACCGATATGCTCATTGACCAGGGCGCCAATTTGCATGATGCAGTTGTAGAAGCCGGACATACCCGTATGACCCCGGTATTATTAACCGCTACAGCAGCTATATTGGGCTTGATACCACTGGCTGTAGGCTTCAATATCGACTTTGTGGGCCTGTTTACTCACTTTGAACCACACATACATTTTGGTGGTGATAACGTAGCTTTCTGGGGGCCATTAGCCTGGACAATGATATTCGGACTTGGGTTCGCAACCGTCATTACCCTGATATTGGTTCCGTGTATGTACATTATCCGTTACAACCTGAAAAAATATTTCTTTGGTAAAAAATCCGTTGAGCCTCATAAAGAGCTTTTGGAAACTGAAACGGTTTAATTAAATATAAAAGCAAAAAAAGAGGCTGTCTCATCAATAATGAGATAGCCTCTTTTTTGTTTAAAATAGTCGATTTAATTTTAATTTTTTAGCTGAACATATTTTTCAAGGTCGCCCAGGTCATTTCTGGTTTTGGGTAAGCTGCCCGGGTAATTCTGTTGAAGAAAGGTGATGAGATTTTCGCGGATGTAACAACGAAGATCAAACGCGTCTGACGATGTTCTTGAGCTCATCAATACCCTGATCTCGATAACGCGCTCCTTTACGTCGGTTACCTGTACTACTTTTACCCGCTTGTCCCACAAGGGTGTTTTTAAAATAAGGCGTTCAAATTCCTCTCTTATGGCGTTTACCGGCACGGTATGATCCATATATAAAAACACGGTGCCCAGTATATCGGCCGAGGTGCGTGTCCAATTTTGAAAGGGCTTTTGTATAAAGTAATTGATAGGCAGGATCAATCTGCGCTCATCCCATATTTTTAAAACAACGTAGGTAAGGGTAATTTCTTCAACCCGGCCCCATTCGCCCTCAACCACCAGCACATCATCAATGCGTATGGGCTGTGTAAACGCGATCTGAAATCCCGCCAGCAAATTGCCCAGCGAATTTTGGGCTGCGAAACCCACAATAATACCGCCTATACCAACACCGGTTAATAGTCCTGTACCTATCTTGCGCATACTCTCAAAACTCAGCAGGATGATGGCTATGGTTACAAAAACAATCACCACTACGATAAGCTTACGCATAAACTGTATCTGGGTGCGTATTTTTCGCTCTTTTAAATTATCAGCCTTGTTCAGATCATAGGTATGGTAAATATAATCTTCCAGTATCCTTACCGAACGAACCAGTATGCCGGCAAAGGAGATGGTCAACAAAATTTCAATAGTTTTATCGAGTGGGGTTATATAAACCTTATCCATTCGCATAAAGGGGATAAATAAATTAAGCAGAAATAGCGGGATGAAGTAGGTTATGGCGCTGCCCAGGTTAATGATCACAGATCTGAAAAACGAATAGGAGGTTTCTTTTTTGGCATATAGCCGGAAAAGACGGGTAACTATAAATTTTATAATGAGCCCTACTAAAATAGCTATTACAGCAATCCCAAGGTCCCATATTACAGCGGGAACGCGTTGTGACAACTCGAGCAAACCAGGTGGCAGTTTATTTTCCATATTGATAGCATATATGTTTATAAAATCTACTTTAAAAATAGTTGGAATGTAAAATTGTTTTCGCAATAGTCGGGGCAGCGTGTGTTGATAGTTATATTTATAGAATTTTTGATAGTTTTGTTAAAAAAGTCAGGAATGTTGATCTGGCTTAGGGTTTTATATAATTTATAGATCAAATGGCTGCAGTCAATGACCATCAGGATATAAAGCGGGAAAAAATTTTAGAAGCCTCTCATCAACGGTTTTTACATTATGGTTATTCAAAAACTACCATGAATGAAATTGCCGGAGACCTGTCTATGTCAAAGGCTTTGCTTTACTATTATTTTCCTGATAAAAGCCAGTTGTACATTGCAGTAATGCGTAAACTGGCCAATGATTATATCAAAAACCTGGAAGAGCATATTGATACTTTTGCTAACTTAAAAGACGCCTTTGTTTTTCAGATCAATACCAACCACGATTTTATTGTAAGCAACTACAATTTCTTTGATTTTTTCAGGCTGAATGAACAAAACCTTCCGGATACCATTTGGGAGATTGTGGAGCAGGTGCACCTGGCCGAATTGAATTTATTAAGCAGAGCCATAAAAACCGAAATAGAACGGGGAGCCATCAAACCCGTTGAAAACCCGGAAGAAATTATCGATCTGTTATTAGATGCTTTGCATGGTATTAAAGTGAGCGCTGTATCGCAAAAGAAAGTAAACTTCCCTCGTAAAGAGCATCTGGACGAAATTCATACCAAAAGATTATTGCTGATAGATATTTTTATAAAAGGATTGATGTATTAGTCATCCTTAACTAATGAAGCTGATTTACTGTCAGTTATTAGTCAAAATACAAGCAAGTGATCAATCACAAATTTTATTATAGATAACTTTGTTTTGTACAAATAACCAGTGGCATTTAATGAATGCCCGGATTATTGAAAGAAACTTCCTATTTAATAAGAGGTGATTGTTTTAGAGTGATTTAGCAGAATGGAGCATATCCATTCTGCTTTTTTATGTTTAAAGGGCTTAAATAAATTTTCCATTGCCTGTGTCCTCACAGGCAATTTCCTTTTCTCTTGTCCATACTCGTTGTCTGTCAGGACACAGACAACGAGTGTCCAAATAAGCTACTGCTGCTTTGTGCCCATATCATGAACAAGCTGGTGTTGAAGCAATACAACAGAACGGCCGTCTATCTGGATAGTATCTTCAGCTTTAAATGTTCTGATAGATCCGTTGTCATCCGGGTTGGCTGTATCGATCAGAAGTTCCCAGTCCAAAGCGTATTCTGCATACGGCAGTTTATAGTTCAGCGGTTCATCATGGGCGTTAAAAATAATGTAAAAGCTATCATCAACCACTTTATCACCTTCGGCGTTAACACTGTGCAAGCCCAGGCCATTTAAAAATACGGCTACTGATTTGGCAAAATCATGACTCCAGTTATCATCGTTCATTTCAGATCCATCGGGCAAAAACCAGGCTATATCGGCAATACCGTTACCTATAACCGGTTGCCCGTTGAACCAGTTTTTACGCGAAAAAGCAGCGTGCTCTTTTCGTAACTTAATGAGTTTACAGGTAAAAGCATATAATTCCTTATCCATGTTTTGCCAGTTTATCCATGAAATTTCATTGTCCTGGCAATAAGCGTTATTGTTTCCTTGCTGTGTTCTGCCTATTTCGTCACCGGCAACAATCATGGGCACGCCCTGCGAAAGAAAAAGTGTTATTAAAAAGTTCCTTTTTTGTTTGGCACGCAGATTATTAACAGCCTCGTCATCCGTTGGGCCTTCTGCTCCGCAATTCCATGACCGGTTATGGCTTTCCCCATCCTTATTGTCTTCACCGTTTGCCTCATTGTGTTTTTCGTTGTAGGATACCAGGTCGGTTAGGGTAAAACCATCATGAGCGGTAATGAAATTGATACTGGCGGTAGGTCTTCGGTATGATTTATACAGATCTGAACTGCCGGTGATACGGTTGGCAAATTCGGCCAGGGTACTTTCGGCACCGCTCCAGTAATCGCGGATACAATCGCGGTATTTACCGTTCCACTCGGCCCAGCCGGCTGGGAATTTACCAACCTGGTAACCGCCTTCGCCCAGATCCCAGGGTTCAGCTATCAACTTAACACGTGATATGGTAGGGTCCTGGTGAATGATATCAAAAAACGCGCTCAAGCGGTTCACTTCGTGCAGCTCGCGGGCCAGTGTAGCCGCCAGATCAAAACGGAAGCCATCAACATGCATTTCTTCTATCCAGTAACGAAGGCTATCCATCATTAACCGCAGTGCATTGGGTAAATTGGCATTCAGGGTATTGCCTGTGCCGGTGTAGTCCATGTAATATCGTTTGTCGTCGTCAACCAAACGATAGTAAGATACATTATCAATACCCCTGAAGGATAAAGTTGGACCCAGGTGACTGCCCTCGCCGGTATGATTGTATACCACATCCAGAATAACTTCGATACCTGCCTTATGCAATTCCTTCACCATGTTTTTAAATTCCTTCACCTGCTCGCCAAGTACACTACAGGATGCGTAGCGTGCATCGGGAGCAAAGAAACCTATGGTATTATAACCCCAGTAATTGCTAAGGCCTTCATTAACCAAATGCCTGTCGGATAGAAAATCATGTACCGGCATCAATTCAATGGCGGTGATACCCAGATCTTTTAAATAGGTAATAGCTGCCGGGTGGGCGATAGCAGCGTAGGTTCCCCTGATGTTTTCAGGTATCTCCGGATGCAATTTGGTGAACCCTTTTACATGAGCTTCATAGATGATCGATTTGTAATAGGGTATATTGGGGCTTTTATCCTCTTCCCAGTCAAAATTATGATCAATAACAACTGACTTGGGTATAAAAGCCGCGCTGTTTGTTTTGCTGAAGCTGAGATCTGCCTCCGGGTTGCCTACTTCGTATCCAAACAGGGAGTCGTTCCAGTCAATTGTGCCTGCAATGGCTTTGGCATAAGGATCAACCAATAACTTGTTGGGATTAAAACGATGGCCATTCTCAGGCTCATAAGGGCCATAAACCCTGAAGCCATATAGCTGCCCGGGTTTTAAACCTGGTATATAAATATGCCATATCAATTCAGAATACTCGGTAAACGGTATCTGTGCCGATTCAACTTCATCGTGGATAGTGTTAAATAAACAAAGATCAACCCCGGTAGCATTTTCAGAATAAAGTGTAAAATTAACCCCTTCACCATCCCAGGTAGCGCCAAGTGGGAATGGTTGTCCGGGATATGTTGTTATCTTCATTTGGTGTTCAGATAAATTATGTTCTTAGTGTCGGTACAAACTCACTAATTGAAATTAAAGAAAATTGTTTTATACGCAACCCTATTTATGGTATTAAACATGGCAATGTAAAAACAGCGTCAAAACGATTGCTTTATTTTTAAATAACTTAATTAGTAATTGATTGTTAATACTGTGCTATGTAAATTTGTTTATCTACACCAGTAAACCTATGAATAAGAAAATATTTATTGTGGAGGACGACGCCGATCTGTCTGAAGCCATACAGCTAATCCTGCGCGAAGAAGGGTATGATACCGCTGCTTCGCTGGATAAAAATTCAATAAAGGGCGTAATACTGCACATGCCCGACCTGGTATTGGTTGATAACAGGTTGAAAGATGGCTTTGGCAGTGAGCTATGTATATCTATCAAAAATCATCCCTTAACCAGCCATATCCCAGTAGTATTAATGTCGGGATGGGCAAATTTGGAAGATACCGCCCGTGATTGCGGAGCCGATGCTTATTTAAGCAAGCCTTTTGAAATGAACCAGCTGCTTGAGGCTGTAGATAAACACCTGAGGCACCTGGTTTAATTATAAATTAAGAAAGATCAAGGATTAAAACAGATCACTATTTATTGTCTGCAGCTTGTAATGATCGTAGTTTTTAAGCTCTATGGCGTTGGCGGCTTCATCAACTGTCCGTTGCATCTCTTTCAGGAAACTTCTTAACAGCTTTTCTTTTCCGGGTAGCTTAAGCATCAGGCGCAGCATGGCAGTTTGCAGCCAGAGCTGTTTTTTTGATTTAGGCACCATATCCTTTAAAACGGTTACCCCCAGCCTTTGATTAGCTTTCACAAACCACCGCATCTGGCTCTCGTAATTGGCAAATGCTATTTGATGATTGCCAAATGCAGCGGCCAATTCTCCAGCCAGCACATAGGCACCAACCATGGCCAAACTGCTTCCCTGACCGGAGGCAGGAGAGGGGCAATAACCTGCATCGCCCAGCAATACCACACGGCCGTTGGAAAGTTTTTCTGTTTTTACCTGGCTTATGGCATCAAAATAAAAGTCGGGTGTATCATGAATAGCTTCCAGGATTGTTGAAACTACGGGTCCTTCATGTTTAAAATGATTTATTACCATTTGTTTCTGTCGGGCTATATCGCGATGATCATAATCAACAGCCGGCGCGGCAAACATCAGCATCACTTTGGCCTCCCTGTTTTTGCCTGTGCTGTATATATTGATGATCTTATCAACCGCCGGGTAGTTGAGCTCCCAATGGTCGAGGTTGTGATCGTTCGGGACGCTGAAAACAGATATAAAATATCCCAGGTGATCAATGGATGTTTTTTCCTGGTCAAATGCCAGTCCGCGTACATTTGAGCGTAAGCCATCGGCTGCTACAACCAGGTCAAAATCACGCTGTTCGCCATGTTTAAAAGTAACGGTTACACCATTATCGGTTTGGGTTAAAGCTGTTATAGAATTATCAAAAATATATTCTGTTTGATCCTTTGTTTTGGTGTAGAGTATGCCCGAGAGTTCGCCCCGCATGATCTCTACATCTGTATCCTGCCGCATGCCAAATATATTAGGATCGTTCAGGTCGGCATATCGTTTACCTTCGGCATTGATCATGGATGAGCCACGCATGGCGGTGTTCAATTCTCTTACCTGGTTTAGGATGCCCATACGCTGTGCCACATCGGTTGCCACGCCACGAAGATCGATGCGGTAACCGCCTTTGCGCAGTTCCGGGGCTTTTTCGACTATGGTAACATTAAACCCGTATTGGTTTAGCCACCAGGCCAGGGCCGGGCCGGCAATACTTGCGCCTGAGATCAGAATATTCCTGTTGTATATGTCGTTGCGTATCATTGGTCGTTCAGATAACAGGTCAAATATGGAGTGGCAGCGAAGTTTTTTTTAATGGATTTCGGTCAAATACCCTAAATTGTCGGTGAATGCGGGAGAAAGTAAATTGAAATTATTGAAACAGGGATGACGGTATAGTCGCCACGGTTTTATAGGTTTGTTATCACAATGGAGAAGCATGACGTTTCATGGATGCAGGTTGACAGGGAACTAAAGGATTCCTTCGCCATTAATTATCTGCATGCTCATGTTTTTGAAGCGCAAACCGTTAGCAGGATTAATTACCATCGCATTTTTATCATTCAGGCAGGTAGCGGCGCTATCCAGATAGATGACGGCAACTACCAAATTTCGGGTAACGAACTGTTTTTATTAGCGAAAGGTCAGCTATACACTTTTGAGGATGAGAGCCGGATAACCGGCTATGAGCTTTCCTTTGGCGATTGTTTTTGGGAAAAAGCACCCGGCAGTGCCAGCAATTGCAAGGCGGTATTGTTTAATAATGCCGTTGACAATCAGCAATTACCATTGAACAATGCCGATCAATCTGAGCTCAATAATCTTTTTCAAACGCTTCACCAGGAATATATAAAAGATGATTACCCCAATAAGCTGGATGCTATGGCCGCCTATTTAAAGATCATCATGATCAAGATAGCCAACGTGAACGCCTTGCTTGCCCGCGGATACGACAGTTACGAAAACCAGGTTTACCGGCAATACCTGGAACTGGTGAGCAGCCAGTATCAAGCCACGCATGAGGTGGCCGATTTTGCCCGTCAGTTAGGGATTCCAGCCCGTAAACTATCTGATCTGTGCCGTCGGTGCAGCGGTAAGGGAGCCAAGGATATTATCAACGGACAAATCATCGCCGAAGCTAAACGCTCCCTGCAATTCTCCTCCAAACCGGTTAAGGAGATAGCCTATCACCTTAACTTTTCTACACCCGATCAGTTCAGTCACTTTTTTAAGAAAAATACCCTGATATCACCTAATGATTACCGTGGTCGCTTTGTAAATATTGGCATGTGATTGGCCGTTTTTAACATTTACCGGGTATGCCGCCACAGCTAATTTTGCTGATATAAAATCAACAAAATATGTCTGTAAATAAAGTAAAAACCATTGCCGGGATCACCATCCCCGATAGCACTATCGCCACCCAGGCCACCGAACTTTTATTGGAGCACGGTACCGAATTTATCTATAATCACTCTTTAAGGGTTTTTCTTTTTTCATCGCTGAACGGCAAACGCAACAATTTAAAATATGATGCCGAATTGCTATACGTGAGCTCGGTATTTCACGACCTTGGTTTAACCAAACACTACAGCAGCCCCGACCTGCGCTTTGAAGTCGACGGTGCCAATGCCGCCCGTGATTTTCTGAAAAGCCACGGACTGCCAAAAGAATCATTACAGCTGGTTTGGGATACCATAGCCCTGCACACTACCATTGGTATCGCCGAGCACAAAGAACCCGAAGTTGCCCTGATGTATTCTGGAGTGGGCCTTGATGTAATGGGAGAAGGCTACGAAAACCTAAGCGCTGAAAACCGCGAAGAGATCATCCACGCGTTCCCACGGAATGACTTTAAGAAAAATATCATCCCAACCTTCTTCGGTGGCTTTGAACATAAAACAGAAACCACTTTTGGCAATATCAAAGCCGATGTATGTGCCTACATGATCCCGAACTTTCACCGCAAAAACTTCTGCGATTGTATTTTGCACTCGCCATGGAGTGAATAAGGGAGATAAACCCAACTGTCATTTCGAACGAGGTACGAGGAGAAATCTTTTGCGCCGGACTAATCGCGCGCATAAGATTTTTCACTCCGTTCAAGAGATAGTATCTCACTTCGTTCGAAATGACATTTTTCTTCCCACCATTAATGATATTTTAATAAAATATTTATCCAGGACAATAGATTTGTGGCATACCCCGCTTCGCAAACCTGTTTAAAAACCTGGATAATGAATCTACCTGTATCAATTCTAAAAAGAGTTTATGGCTGCGCTATGGCAGTCGCGCTGTTGTTTATCTGTATTTTTAGTAAAGCCTCGCCATTGCCCGATCGTGGCGATTATCAATTCGACAAAAAAATATCGCGCAAGGTATTGGAGAATTATCTCGACCGTTCCATTACCATGCAAAGCCTGCTGGTTGGCCAGGGTAGTTTTGACGACAACCTGCGTATGATCAAAAATATAGGTGCCAAGTTCATTGGCCGGGCCGTTTGCCAATGGGGGCAGGAAGATGAGATCCCACAGAATTTGATCAAAGAAAAGGAACTGGCTGCAAGGGTGCATACGGCCGATGCCGACATTGTTTTGCAAGCCTGCATCTTCGAGATCGTAACGCCTAAAGTGGAGCAACTGCCTATACCTGCCTGGGCATTTGAAGCTTTAGGGATGCCCGTACAAAAACGGAATTTTAATTATGCGGATATGCTGTACCCCGATGGCAAATTTAAAAATCAATGGGGCAGGGGTTCCGTACCAGATGTAAGCCGTGCTGAAACCAAACTATTCTTCTATTTCCTGGCCAAATCATATATCGACGCGGGTATCGAAGGCATCCATTTTGGGCAAGTAGAGCTCATGAATAAAAATGATCCTAACCTGGATAGCTACGCCCAGATACTCACCCTCATCCGGGAGTATGCCGGTAAACATGCCCGCAGGCATATGATCATTTGCGATTCGCACGTACCCAGCGGGGGCTTTGTGCGGAATGGTAAACTATTGATGGATGTTCACGCCTTTCCACTCCGTATTATGGAAACCCCGGGCAAGCCCGAGGAAGCAACACTACAGGTTGGCCATACCGATGCCCTTTACCTGCGCAGCAAAGGCGGTATTACACCCAGCGGCTGGACTTGTGAGCATCTGCCATACCTGGTGGAATTTGATAACTACGGTGTAAGTAAAAAGCCCGGGCAGGAAAACGCGGGCGACATCCCTTTTTGGGTTTGGGGCTATGATGAGATCAGCTGGTTCGCTCATCAGAATAAAGCCTACCGCACGCAATGGCTGCATTACGCGTATGATTGGTTAAAGAAAACAGATCCGAATGGCCACCTCGAAATGCCGGGCGGCAGGCAAACTACATCTTCCCTGGATAAAAAGCGCTGGTACTATGCCAATAATCCCGGCAATGCCGTACCCGATGGTCATGGAGATGAGGATACTATTCGGGATATATGGGGAAAGGGGAAATAGGATAAACAGGGTGGTGTCATGCTGGTTTCTATGATAAAAACAAAAGGTTTTAATTAAGAAAGCCATTTTTAATTCCCTCCCCACGGGAGGGGTGTGTTGGGCAGGTGTATTGGCAGGGAGGGGTTTCTACGCGCGATAATTTGTCTAATCCATAAACCCCTTCCTCCCCTTCCCGAGGGAAGGAATCGCACAGGGCTTTGGCTTCTTGGCTGGATGTTATGCTAAGCACCGTCGAAGCATGGTGGGCGGGCCTCTACGCTCTACCCTTCGACGGTGCTCAGGGTGACACCCCTTTTTTCAAATGCTACGCAAAAACAAAACGGCCTGATAAGTTTTGCCTACCCGACCGTTTGCCTGCCCCGGTTTGAAGATTATCCTGAATGCCTTATGACCTGAAGATCATCCTTAATGATTGATCTTTTGACACATATGCAGTACCCCAGTTATACAGGGTTTTTAATTTATTACGATAGTTTACCAGCGATATCAGGTGAATAAACAACCACATAAACAAGGCCATGATACCGCCGATGTGCAGCTTGTTCTTAAACAGGTCAACAACCGCCTTGTTCCTGCCAATGATAGCCATATCGCCTTTATCAAAGTAGTTGAAAGCGCTTAGCGGCTTACCCTTTAGCATGGCTATAAAGTTTTTGGCCAGGTTACGGCCCTGTTGTATGGCTACCTGCGCCAGTTGCGGGTGACCTTTAGGATAACGCTCGTCTGTTATCTGAACGCTGGCATCGCCAATAGCGTATACATTCTCCAGGCCAATTACCTGGTTATATTCATTGGTGATCATCCTGCGGCCAATACCCAGACTGGTTTCCGGTATACCTTCAAAAGTATTGGCGGTAATACCGGCCGCCCAGATCAATGTTCCGGCCTCAATAGTTTCCCCGGTTGACAGCGTGACCTCGTGTTTATCATAATCCCTAACCTGTGTGTTCAATTTTACCTTTACGCCCAGTTCAGAAAGTACCTTGTGGGCTTCCTGGTGTGTTTTTTCGCTCATGGGGCCCAGCAGGTTTTTGCCGCCATCAACAATATAGATACCGCCCGGGGTGCCTTTCAGCTCCGGATAGTCTTTCAGGAAAATATTCTTTTTCATTTCGGCCAGCATACCGGCAATCTCTACCCCGGTAGGGCCGCCGCCGGCAACCACAATAGTTAACAGTTTTTTCCGCTCGGCCATGTCTTTAGTCATGGCTGCCTGTTCCATGGTTTGTAGCAGGGCATTACGCATGTGCAGGGCATCATCAATAGTTTTCATGGGGATGGCATTCTTTTGAACATTTTCCATCCCAAAAAAGTTTATCCTGGCACCTGATGCAAACACCAGGTAATCATAGGTAAGTTCTTCGTTGGTTAAGTGTACGGTTTGTGATGAAGGATCGATCTTTACTACTTCGGCCATGCGATAACTGATCCGTTTATTACGGAACATTTTACGAAATGGGTAACTGATATCTGATGGATCCAAAAAGCTGGTAGCCACCTGGTAAAGCAGTGGAGGGAAGTAGTTATAATTGTTTTTATCAAGCAAAATAACCTGGTAGTTTCTGTTTTTGGCTACTTGTTCAGCAAGGTTTATCCCGGCAAATCCACCTCCAACAATAACAATCTTTTTAACAGCGTTTTGGACACCGTCCGTAGCTGCTGGTGTAGTTTTAGGAGAGCTCATTTTATCAATTATTTTGATAGTGTATTTTATACACAAATATACCTCTATTTTGTCTGTTGTATTCGTTTTTGAGCGGTTATTTAAGGCTGATATGAAAGTGTTTACAATAGGATGATTAAGTGTGTATTTTTTACACTAAGCACGGGTGTTTTAAGATTGAAGATGCTCCGCTTAAACGAGCGGTTACGGGGCGTTTTGAGTGTAGGTACTTGTCATATAAAGCCTCCGCGCGTCATTGCGAGGTACGAAGCGAGAGCCTCACCCAAACCCTCTCCATCCCGATAGCTATCGGGAGAGAGGGCTTTAAAACTCTTTTTTTGAAGTCTCCCCTTTGGGGGAGATCCAATAGCTATCGGTTTAGAGGGGGCTTTTGCTTCGTACTTCGCAGCAATGACGCTTGGAGAAGGGCTTCATTACACCACCTCAATCACAATAGTCGCTTCATTCTGATCAATACTCAGGGGGATGGCCTCTAGGCCCGGTACAAAGTTAAATACCCTGCCTTTACTGGTAGTAGGCATCGCTGTAAACTTAGCGCTTGATGCTATTTGTAAGGTGGTTTTATTCTTGTTTACACGTAGCAGTGTTTCTTCGAACACAAACTTCTCTGTTGATCTGGAAACTACCGGCAGGATGATCCTGGTTTGCCCGTCGTAACCGCTTTTTTCGATGTTGTATCTGATGATGACCCGTTCGCCTGTAAACTGGTAAGTTACCTGGCAGTTCACTTTGCCTGCCGGTGGGTTTTGCTGGTTTTTGTCTACCAGTTTTGACCGGGTTTTGATCACCTCCTGCCCGCTGATGTCTCCGCGCTCTATCAGGGCTCCCAGGTCGTTGATGTTTGTAAATACAGTATCACCTAACCGGAGTTCTATACGTGGCGTTAGCGGCATGGATAGCGGGTCGGTATCGGGCTGCATGTTATCGGCCTCCAGCAATTGATACTGGTTCATGCTGCCGGCAAATATAGGACCTGTTTTTGGGTGCCAGAGCATGGTAAGGGCACCGCCGGTAGCATGCCCGTCGCTGGTTTCCTTATATTGCCTGTCGTACCCGGTAATGGTCGCCCTGAACTTTCCTTTGGCCACCAGCCAGGTCTGTATATCGCTAAAAGGCCGGATGCCATAAGCCTCTTCACGGGGTAGTTGGATACTATCGACATTTACTTTCGCCGGTTGGTGCTCATGATCTAATATGGTAGTCAAAGCTTTGATATGGCAAAAAGTATGGTGTACACAAACAGGTACCTGGTGCGATACGTAATGCGGGCCGCCATACAGTAAATTATCTTTGGTACACGCTTGCAGTAATTGCGTATTCCGGAGGGCTACTTTATAAAACCTCGGATCGCGCCCGGCCATCAGCGTGTATGCCGCCTGGCAGCCATCGCTGGTGCGGCTGCCCCAGTAGGTCCATTTATAATTGCGTGTGCCCCAGCTGTTATCCCAGCCGCCATCGGGCAGCATAAATTCCATATGCGTGCGCAGGCTACGGGTCACGGCGTCTAATACCTCTTCGTCCTTTGTCAATAAGCCATAAAGCACCAATGAAGGCAATGATTCTTCTACATTATAACCCAGGTCGACAGAAAAACATCCCTTCGGACTTGCCTTGTCGTTTGGATGGCCCTCGCCATAAATAAAACCGTCCTTACGTGTAATGTATTTTAAAGCGGCGTGTGCAAACTCCCGGCCTTTGTCTTTATACTTGGGTATATCCAGCATGGTGCCTATCAGCGATAGCGCGTATGAGGCAGTAACGGGGTAGTTAATATTACCATACTCCATCGAAAAATTGCTGTAAACATAGTCGGCCGCTTTTTGTAAGCGATCGGTTAGTTCGGTTTTAAAACTATTATCCATGATGGAGCCATGGTTTTTCAGTGTTTCGGCCAATGCTATAGACGAAAATACGGTAGTACCCTTCCAGGAGCCCTTTACCGGCTCATTGAGCCAGGATCCATCGGGCTGGCTAACCCGCGTTTTCATCCAGTTATAAAGTAATGCGGCGGCATCAGTGTATTTGGAATCGCCGGTTTTTTGAGCCAGGTGATAGAAGGGGTAAATAGCGTCGCTACCACGGCCATGCACTGTCTTGTTGGCCGGGCAATATAAACCACCGTAGTTATCGGTATTTGATTTATCCAGAACCTGCAGCGCCAGTAAACCTTTGGCCCATTGCCGCATCAGCTGATCACTCAGGGCGTACAGATCATCAGCAACAGGCGGAATGGTTAAGGCAAAAGCATTGGCCAATGGTGCCGCGCCGATAAGGCCAGCCGTTCCGATAGCGGTGGTTTTGATAAAACTTCTTCTGGATAATGTCATGGTTATAACAGGTATGGATCACAAATGTAATTGATAGATGATTATCGATCGAAAAAATCAACTACAACGATGTAATAGCCATTTTTACCATGTTTGGGCGGTTCCTTATCTTACAAAATACTTTATGATTGAGCTACCATTTTTTGCTTATTCAGCTGGGTGATGATCACCCCGGTCATAATGATCACCAGCGCAATTATTTGTTTAAAAGAGATTTGCTCGGCTGCGAGCAACCATCCCATAACAATAGCGATCACCGGGTTTACATAAGTATGGGTACTCACTATGGCGGGCGGCTGCACAGTGATAAGCCAGGTAAAAGATAAGTAAGCAACCAACGACCCCATTATCACCAGGTAAGCCAGGCCAGCCCAGGCGCTTAACGGAATCGTAGTGGGGGACAATGTAAACCACTCGCCCTTACCAAAAGCAACTAAGCCCGAAAAAAGACCGGCTGCCAGGAGCTGTACAGTGCTGTTAACCAGGTTGTCGCTTTTTGCAGGTAATTTGCGGTTGGCATACAATGCGCCGGTTACCCATGATACCGCGCTTAACAACGTTATAATAGTGCCGATTACCGGATGCCCCTGAACAAGTGTTGACCCGGCCGGTGCAAAATGAGCGAACAAGGCGATGCCGGCAAACCCGAGCAGCAGGCCGGTAATGATCCATTTACTGGAGAAATAAGCAGACCAGCGCTGGCGATCGAGCAGCACGAAGAAAAGGGGTTCGGTACCAACAATTACCGCGGCAAAGCCCGAATTGATATATTGTTCACCAACTACAACCAGTCCCGAACCACCGCTAAGCATCAGAATGCCGCTAATAATCAGAACTTTCAGATCCCGTTTCTCTGGCCAACCTATTTTCTTGATCATAACCCAGATGGTCAGGATCAGCCCAGCCGTCAGGTAGCGCAAGGCAGAAATGGTGAAGGGTTTAAAACCCTTTAACGCATAAACTATGGCGAGGTAAGTAGTGCCCCATATAAAATACACAGCAATGAATGCAAGCAGCAGTAATAATGGCGACGTTTTTTTTAAATTATTCATTTTTTAATTATTACTGGTAAAATATATTTTAATGGTGTTAATATATAAAACAAAACCGTCAATAATTGTTTTAACAGTGTGAATTTTATTAACTTTAACAGATGTACAGGATATCGACAGTAAATACAATGACATTGGATGGCGGCGTAGCCTGTCTGGATTTTGTAAATTCGGGTTACGACCGGGAGTATGGTGTAGTAACAGAAAGGTTAAACTCCTATGAGGATTTGATGATACTGATTGAGCGTTTGCAACTTTTTGATACAAATTACCTGGATACGTTGAAAAGCAAAGCGCGCCAATCGCCGGAGTTGGCTACAGAAGCATTGATGTTTGCCCGGAATATACGGCAAAAGTTATACTGCTTATTTTCCGGAATAGCGCCGCAAAATATCGCAGAAGCTGATCAGGGAATAATTACTGATCTCAATAGATTATTTGCGGAAGCACACCGGTTTGATGTTTTATCTGTAAATGGCAAAGATGTTGAGTTTTCTTTTCGGGCAGCCCCCGGCGATTTGATGGCTCCGGTATGGAGGCTGCTGTTGTCGGCCTATGATCTCCTAAAGAGTGGCGATTTACATAACCTGAAGCAATGCCAGCGCTGTGCCTGGCTATTTATGGATCAAACCAAAAATCACCGAAAAAAATGGTGTTCTATGGAATCCTGTGGTAATGCACAAAAAACAAAGCGCTATTATGCGCGGCAGAAAGTTAAGATTTGATAAAAAGTTTCTTTTCCGCAGATATACATGTAATGTTAATCAGTTAAAAAAATTGCAAACCCCATCGGGGTTAAAGCTTTGTAGAAGAAGCCAACCCCCAATTCAGTGCCGTAGGTACTGCTACATGTGTGTTGTTTGTTTTCTACAAAGCTTTTACTCCTACGAAGCAACTCTCCGCCAGTTCGAGCGTAGATGTTTGAACTTTGAGTATTTAAGTGGCGACAATAAATAGGCGAGGTGTTGTTATAGCCCCTGCTGGGCATTCAAATACCGGTGATCCACAGAAAACCTACCTCCCCCGCTTATCACCAGCGATATGGCCAGCCCGATCATCAGCAGATCGAACTCAAAGCCTTCAAAGCCTTTTGGGTTTGCGCCAAACCAATCCATAAAAAAGCCAGCCTGCCAGTGATGGGTAATAATAATGCCGATAAACAGCGGAATGATCAGGGCAGCAATAACACGCGTAGCCCAGCCGAGTATCAATAATATGGAGCCCGCAAACTCAATCAGGATCACCAGGAAGCCGATAAGCCAGGGCAGGTGTACAACGTTAGTAAAATATTGCATGGTATGTGTAAAACCAAAGCCGCCGAAAAGCCCCAGTAGCTTTTGGGCGCCATGGGGTAATAATATAAATCCTAAGGTAAGCCTGCTGATAGTAGCAGGCCAGTTGCCCGCGGTACTAAAAATTTTATTTCTGATATTTTCCATGAAACAAATTTCGGCAGCTCCGGAATGCTGTCTATGAAACTACATTCATAAATTGGGCCCTGCTTTTATAGCTTATTGCGGCGGATCCTGCTTAAAAACTGCGGCGTTATGCCCAGGTACGATGCTATCAGGTACTGCGGTATCCGTTGTTGCAGGGTAGGATAGCGTTGCAGGAAGATGTCATAACGCTGCTCTGCCGTATAGCTTATCGCTTCCATCACCCGTGATTGCGATGCCACAAATGCGTTCTGGAAAAGGATCCGGAAATATCTTTCCATAGCCGGTACGGCAATGAGCAGCTTATCCAGCGCGTGCTTATCTATTTGTAACACTTCGGTATCTTCCAGGGCCGATATATAAAGCGTTGACGGCTGCCCGGTTAAAAAGCTGTACAGATCGCCAACATACCAGTTTTCTACAGCCAGGAAGGCGATATGCTCGTTTCCCTGCTCGTCCAGGGTGTAAGCCTTCAGGCAGCCTTTCACAATAAAACTCTCATACCGGCATATTTCGCCCGCCCTGATCAAATATTCGTGTTTTTTGATGTGGATGGATCTAAAATTAGAAAGTACCAACCGGGCATCATCGGCAGAAAGATCGGCATGCTGATGGATATGTTTTAACAGGAGTTCGCTCATCAGATCAAAAATAATGATCTAAGATAAAATAAGCTGTTTGATATCCCCGAAATTACGATACGGCCGGCGGAAGTGTGGCACTTTTTTGCTTCCGCAGTTTAACAATCTGGTAAATAACCCCTGTAACATACAACAGAAACCAGATACCAAGCCACATTTTTACCGTGGGTGAATCAGGACCGCTGGCGATTGGCTGACTGATAGGCAAGCGGGTGAGGGTTTCGACAGTAGCTGGGATCATCGAAAAAAAGAGCGTTAACGATAGCAGAATGATCTGTATATAATCGGCCGCTTTGCCAAAAAAACGGATGGACCTGGCATAAACCGCAATGGGCAATATCACCAGGATAATAACCCCAAGCGCGTGCCCCGCAGAGGGATGCCCCGTTTTCATGATCGGGAACCCGGTAAGGCAGGTAATGATGGTTAAAATAACATATAAGCGACCAGCGCCATAGCCAGGGTTTATTTTCCCATGGCGAAATAAAGCGACAACAGCAGCAATAATGGCCAGCACACTGATAATGGTATGGATGATCCCGAGTACAGAAAGGTGATTAGGCATAATGGTGATTTTTTAAGGTTAACAGTTTGTGTACTAAATATAAGTAATTAGCAGCTAAACAAAGCAACACTGATAGTAAGTTATTTAATACTTTTTAAAATTTAAAAAGGGGCTCCAAAACAGGTTGTAATTTGTTAAAACGCATTGAAATCAATGTTTTTCGAATAGTTTGCGGCTCTTTTTAATCCGTTTTGTATATAAAAGTGTTAAAATTTAGGGTTTAAAAAGTTTTGGAGCGGATAGGTATCACGAAAAAGATGAGGTTAACATTCAGTTTAATTTATGTTAACAAGATAACAGTTTCTTTGGCGCAAATTAAAACAGGGGCTATATTGCACCGCCGTTTTACATCAACAATATCCGCATGAATAATTTTACAAAAGCAGTTACCATTTTAGGAGTCTTAACAATTACCGGTATCAGTGCCGGTGCGCAAATCAAAACCTATACCGTTGCCGATGCGCATTCGCATAATGATTATAAAAATAATATCCCTTTTCTGAGGGCATATGAAAAAGGTTTTGGATCTATCGAGGCTGATGTTTATGCCGTTAACGGTCAGTTGATGGTGGCTCACGATAAAAAGGAGATCAGTGCCAAACGGTCGTTAAAAATTCTATACATCGATCCGCTGATCGAGAAATTTAGCCTTGACCCGGAACGGAAACTGCGTTTACTCATCGAGATCAAAGAAGATCATAAGGCCGTTTTGCCCTTAGTGATCAAAGAGTTAAAGCCGCTTGAAAAATATTTTTCCTATGAGGGGCATCCGGGGCGCTTATCTATCGTGATGACCGGTGCCGTACCGCCTGCAGCAGAAATGAATAACTATCCGGACTGGATCTCCTTTGATGTTGACCATATGGATGGCTTTAACGCGCAGCAATGGAAAAAGATAGGACTGGTGAGCTTCCCATTTGGTAAATATCTGAAATGGAACGGTAAGGGTGTACTGAACAAAGAGGAGATCAGCAGGGTGAAAGCAGGCATAGATAGTGTGCACAGAGCGGGCAAAATGATCCGTTTTTGGGAAACACCCGATACCAAAAGCAGCTGGCTTGCGCTGATCAGGTTGGGCGTTGATGTAATAGGTACTGATAAAATAGAAGAACTTGGTGATTTTCTGAATAAAAAACCGCGCAGCGAATATGTAGCACCGGCACCTTACCCGGTATACCATCCAACCTATAAATCAGATGGTTCACAGAAAAAGGTCAAAAACATTATTTTATGTATTGGTGATGGCATGGGCTTGTCACAAATATATTCAACCTACACGGCCAATCGTGGTGAGTTGAATATATTCCAGATGCAAAATATAGGGTTCTCGATAACTTACTCGGCTGATGCTTATATCACCGATTCGGCTGCTGGTGGTACCGCCTTTGCAACCGGACAAAAGACAGACGACCGTGCGGTAGGGGTTGATCCATCGGGTAAACCATTGAAATCCCTGGCTGTTTACAGCGCAGAGGCCGGTAAGAAAACTGCCGATATTGTTGCCTGTGAATTAACCGATGCCACACCGGCTGTTTTTTATGCTCATCAGTCGGAGCGCTCAAGCGCTGCCGCCATTGCTAATGATATGGTATCTACACCAATTGACATCTTATTGGGTTCGGGCTATAAGGATTTTACAGAAAAGGTGAATGGCGAAACTCCGCTGGATAAAATGAAGCAAAAAGGCTATACCATTATCCGCAATTTTGATGAGTTTTTAAGCTCACAAGCGCCTAAAATAGTGGCCCTGGTTGATGATAGCGTAACCCGTCCAAAAATGGAAGGCCGGGGAAATTATTTGCCACAGGCCTTTAACAAAGTAACCAGCACATTTAAAAATAATCCACAGGGGTTTTTTATGATGGTTGAAGGCTCACAGATTGATCATGGCGGCCACAGCAATAATCTGAAACAGGTAATTACCGAAAACAGCGATTTTGACCGCGTAGTAGGTGATGCGCTGCGCTTTGCCGATGAGGATGGTGAAACGCTGGTAATTGTTACCGCCGATCATGAGACAGGTGGCTTAACCCTGTTGGATGGCAATATTAAAAGCGGATATGTGTGGGGCGATTTCAGTACCAATGACCATACGGGTACTCCGGTTCCGGTGTTTGCCTACGGTCCGCATGCCGGCGATTTTAGAGGTGTGTACCAGAATACCGATATTTTTAACAAAATATTAGCCCTCATCAAGGCCAAGTAAGCGTAAAAAAGACACTTTCCTGAACCAGGAACAAAAAATGCCTTAATGAATTACTTAAGGCGTTTTTTGCTCGTTTAGTGCCATTTGTTATTTACCTGTTCTTAGCTTTCCGGAAACGTTTGCGCATTTTTAGCTAAACTTCCTGTTCTTCTGTTCGCATTTATCTCTAATTTAGTTAACCAATTATAACCGCGAATAGCGCTTGATCATGACCTTTCCTGACTGCAAAAATAAGGCAGTCTAAACAAACTGGTTAAGCCCGGTTTTAGAGTTACAGTCGGTACGGTTAACCTAAAAAACTAAGATTGATATTTATGCCCGAAAAGTTTTCGATAACAGCATTTCAAAGTGGTGATATGGGAGCGTTCAATCACGTTTTTAACTTTTTTTACAAACGTGTATGTTTCTTTGCCGCCGGGATCGTTAATGAAAATTTCGTTGAAGATATTGTTCAGGATGCTTTTGTAAAATTATGGGAACGCCGGGGGAATTTTACCGACTTGAATGTGATAAAGGCCTTTTTATATTTAACTACCAAAAATAGCTGCATTAATTCCTACAGGCACCAAAAGGTGGTTGATAAATTTGAAAACGCATTAGTAGAAACTATTGAACAACCCAATATCATCCATCAACTCATTGAAGCGGAGGTACTGGAAGAGGTGCAGCGGGCCGTCGAACAATTGCCACCAGGCTATCGTAAGGTAATCTATCTCAGTTATTTTGAAGGACTAAGCAACCAGGAAACAGCCGATTACCTGCAGGTTTCTATCAATACCGTAAAAACTCAAAAAGTACGCAGCCTGCGTATTCTGCGCGAAATACTAAAACACTCGCCAACTGCTATAGCATTGTTGATACATAAAGTACTGTGAGTCAGTATGAAATATGGTGAGGTTTGAATAGGTATTCTCCTTACTTAATGGTATCCCGAATGCTTTATTTGTGGGTTTACACTATTTGCCCAATTTAATGTGTTTTTCATATTTAACTATCTTATTTTCAATTAGTTAAATTTATGTAAGCCGTAAAAAGTGTAAACCATGTAAACCCACTTTTGTCAAAAAATGATCACATTTCTTAGCCTGGACTCACGTTTAAATAATTTTTTTTGAAAAGCTGTCACCCGTTGCGTAGCCATAGGTGTTTGTATAGTAACCAATGGAAAAAACCGAACGCGATATTTATGTTGCCGGGCTTATCGGCAAATTGCTAAATGGTGATATTTCACCAGATGAGCATCTGTGGCTGGAAAATTGGATGGATGAAAGCGAAGATAACCGTGAACTGTTTAATAAGCTGACCGATCCTGATCACCTGGAGAAGCAACTGAAATATTGGAATACGATAGATAACAACGCGGCATGGCAAAAGCTACAAGGAAAGCTGGATGTAATAGAAACACCTCGGCGTTTTAAATACCTGTCGCTACTGAAATATGCAGCTGTAGTGTTATTGCTGCTTAGTGTTTCCTTTTTATTATACCGGGGAAATGAGCGGTCAGAGAAAAAGCAGGTTAATAAAATAGCACAAACCCCAATTAATCCCGGAAGCAATCATGCTATGTTGATACTGGATAATGGTCAAAAAGTAACCCTTAAAAAACACCAAAATATATCGCTGAGCGAAAAAGATGGTACAGCCGTATCTAATCAAAATGATGTGCTTACCTACAAACAAAATGGCCGTGATGCTGATGCTGCGCAAACGCCTGCATTCAATACCATTATGGTTCCGAGGGGCGGAGAGTACCAGCTGATATTGGCCGATGGTTCAAAGGTTTGGATGAACTCGGCATCTACCCTGAAATATCCCACTACTTTCATTGGAAAAGAACGCAAAGTTTACTTAACCGGCGAGGCTTATTTTGAAGTTGCAAAAAATACTGCCATGCCATTTATTGTAAAAACAAATAAGGCCGATGTACAGGTTTTAGGTACACACTTTAACGTAATGGCTTATGACGATGAGCTTAATTGTAAAACTACCTTGTTAGAGGGATCTGTAAGGGTTCAATCATCATCTGGTGTTAATGTGATCAAGCCGGGGCAACAGGCAATCATAAATAACCAGGGCCAGCAAAAAATAACAAGCGATATCAATATAGAAGAGGAAATGGCCTGGAAAAATGGCTTCTTTATATTTAAAGATGCCGGTATCAAAGGGATTATGCAACAGGCTGCCCGGTGGTATGATCTGGATGTGGTTTACGAGGGCGATATCCCGGAAATTCAGTTTAGCGGCAAAATGTCGCGTAAGGTTGATTTTTATGGGTTTGTGAACATACTAAAGTACGCAGGCCTGCACTTCAATATCAAAGGAAAAACCGTAACCATAACTAAATAACAGATCGGTGTGTGAGAAGACAGATCTGTTTACGAGAGCATTTAACCAATTATTCAACTTAAATTAAGAACGATGAACGAACAAATACCTGCTACACCTTAAGAAATACAGGGCACAGTTACGCGGCCCGTTTCACACATTTTTAACGATGATAAAAACCGGAGAGTGCTGGAACACTCACCCGGTTATATCTGGGCAAACCAATTATTGCTGACCGCATAATTGAAAATTCGAGTCTAACCCAAACTGTACAAAAGTATGAAATTCATTTCTAAGTCCACGCCGGGCAAGTGGCCGGCTATAACTAAAATTTTATTGGTTATGAAACTGATTGCCATTATAATGATTGCCTTTTTTACCAGTGTAAGCGCAAGAAGTTTGAGCCAAACTGTAACGCTGCACGAAAAAAATGTAAGCATCAAAACCGTCCTGGAATCTATTGAAAAGCAAAGCGGCTATCAGCTGATCTATGTAAACGTAAAACAGGATATAGCACGCATCCACATAAAAAATATCGACCTGGAACATGTAAAGGTGGAGGACGCCTTAAATACATGCTTTAAGGATCAGCCCATCACTTATAAGATCATCCAGGGCACCATTGTAATCAAGCAAAAAGAAGCCGAGGCTAAAACAGATATAAAGGTCAGCATTGATGTTCAGGGTAAGGTTGTTGATGATAAAGGACAACCCTTAATTGGTGTCAACATAAAAGTAAAAGGATCAGTAACTGGTACTATAACCGATGTGCAGGGGCACTATGCTATAAAAGTACCAGATGAGCAGGCGGTGCTGGTATTTTCCTATGTTAGTTTTGAAACAAGGGAAATAACGGTTGGCAGCCAAACAACCATCAATATTACTTTGAAAGATGCTACTAATAACCTGAACGAGGTTGTAGTAGTTGGATACGGAACCCAAAAGAAAGCTGATTTGACCGGCGCGGTGGCCACCGTTACAGGTACGGAGCTAAACAAAAGGGTAGCTACCGATCCAACCCAGCTCTTACAAGGTAAATTACCAGGCTTATCTGTTGTGCAGGGGTCTGGTGAGGCTGGTAATGAGGGTACAACCCTGCGGATAAGGGGTAACGGAACTTTTAGCGGTGCGGGTAATGCGCCATTTGTTATTATTGACGGTTTACCGGGAAGCCTAACCGCCCTTGATCCGCAAAATATTGAATCGGTAACGGTGTTGAAAGACGCGGCATCTGCATCTATTTACGGTACCCGTGCGGCCAACGGTGTGATATTGGTTACTACCAAACAAGGTAAAGAAGGTAAAGTGCAGCTTTCCTATGATTATAACCTGGGGATAACCCGCGCAACGGCTTTGCCCGAAAACCTGATCTATAATTCGGTGCAGTACATGACCTTATGGAATCAGGCCGCTACCAATTCAAACTACCCCAACAAATTTACCGATGCGCAGATAGCATTGTATCAAAATCCTTCAGACCCTAAATTGTATCCTAACTATAACTGGCTGGATGCTATTTTTCGAACCGTAAACGTACAAACACATCACATTGGCATAACCGGCGGCAGCAACGGCACAACCTTTAACGTGGGCTTAGGTTTTGTTGACCAGCCCGATGTCATGCTGGGATACTATTATAAAAAATACAATTTACAGGCTAACCTGAATTCTAAACTTAATAAATGGGCAACATTTGGATCAAATATTACTTTAAACTATAGCGAACGGGGGTATACCTCAAGAGGAAGTCAGGATCAATTCCTGTCGGCACTATCACAAACACCATTATACGGCCCCATTTTGCCTGATGGCAGCGGACGTTACACCAATTCGGTATTCCCAAGCGTACAAACCCCCAATAAAAACCCGATAGCAATTGCGCAGAACGCTATTAATAAGCAAAATGATTATTATGTACAAAGCAGTTTCTACCTCAATATACGCTTATTAAAAGGCCTGGAATGGCGTACCAACGCGGGTTTTAACTTTGATTTTAACAAAACCACCGATTTTAAACCTGTAATTAATCAGTACAATTGGTTTGCCAAGCCCACTGATGCCCCCGAGCGCACACTTGACGTAAACGGACAGGGTATCGATGTAACCGATAATAATACCTTTTACCCAATCGCTTACACCCAGCTTACCTATAGCAAATCGATCAATAATTCACACAATTTCAAATTGCTGGCTGGTACCCAGGTAGAGTATAACAAATCACAAAATTTAGAAGGTATCCGCAACCTGCCTTTTGCTACCAACACGCTGCAGGAAATTGATGCCGGACCGGTTGCTTCGCAGCTAAACAACGGAACCAGCAATATTTACGCCCTGCACTCATACTATGGCCGGTTTAACTATGATTACCAGGAGAAATACCTGTTAGAGGCCAATGCCCGCTATGACGCCTCATCGCGTTTTCCAGCGAATAACAGGTGGGCATTTTTTCCGTCGGTGTCTGTAGGATGGGTGGCTACCAAAGAGAAATTCCTGACCAATGTGACCTGGTTAAGCAACCTGAAACTCCGGGCTTCTTTGGGTAACCTCGGTAATCAGAATATCGGCAATTATCCTTACCAGGAAACCTATAACTTTAAAAGCTATTACAATAACAAAACCAGCCATGCTTATCCATTTTCGGGCAGCACGGTTACCAGCGGCGTAGTTAATAACTCATTGACCAACCCCGCTATCAAATGGGAAACAACCCGTGTATTTGATCTGGGTACCGATATAGCAGTGTTTAACAATAAGCTGAGCTTTTCCTTCGATTGGTATAACAAGTTAACCTCTGGTATTCTCGAAAATGCCGCACCCCTTACCCCTTTATACTTCGGGTTGAGCGCACCGACCATCAATTATGGTAAAATGAAAAATACCGGTATTGAGGCTTCATTTCAATATAATGATCGATTTGGTAAGGTCGGTTTCACCTTTGGCGGAACTATACAAGCTAATAAAAACACGTTGGTATCATATGGTGCTCCTGCTATCAACACCGGTACCAATACCATTAACCAGGAAGGCCAACCTTATGGGAGTTTTTATATGCTAAAGTATGTGGGAATATTTCAATCGGCAGAAGAGATCGCCAACTCACCTAAGCAACAATACAATCCTCAACCGGGGTATATCAAATATGCCGACACCAATAACGATGGCAAGGTTGATGATAATGACCGTGTAATTGTACCAGGCGCTTATCCCAAATTTGATTATTCTTTTAACACTGGTGCCACCTGGAATAATTTTGATCTGACCGTTTTCTTTTATGGTTCATATGGTCAAAAGCTATATGTAAATGGGTGGGGTATACAACCATTTAACCAGGGTTCGCCGCCGCCAAGCGAGTGGCTGAATGCCTGGACACCCACTAACCACAGTACCACTATGCCTATGGTTTATGTATTGGGTCAGGGTAATATCAGCAGTAATGCCAATACAGCATCTACCTATTATTTAAAAGATGCTTCTTTCCTGCGATTAAAGAATGTTCAGTTAGGGTATAATCTGCCAAAGAATTTTGCTAACCGCCTGTTCATGTCAGGTTTACGCATCTATTTTGCCGGGGATAACCTGTTTACGTTCACCAAGTTCCCTGGACTTGATCCGGAGAGGGTGGCTTCCAACACACGATTTGTTACGCACCCGCAAAACCAGGTTTATTCTTTTGGGATAAAGGCTACATTTTAAACTTATTTATCAAAATAATGATGAAAACAGCAGTAAAATATTTGATGATCTTTTTGATGGCAACCCTATTATTTGCCTGTAAAAAGAACCTTTTAGATCAGAACCCTCCTGCAGACATAGGCAGCGGGGTATACTGGAAAACACAGAACGACGCCGATCTTGCGCTATCGGGTATTTATAGTTTTTTTATACAGGGCTTTAATTACACCTCTTCAACCAATACGGGTCAGGGTTTTGGAGCAGGTACACCTTACTGGGAAAGCCTGAGCGACAATGCCTATAGCGGCGCATACTCTAATATTGCTCAGGGGGCTATTACGCCAACCGTAGGTGGTTTGCAATCCGATGCCTATACCACATCGTACCGGGCTATACAGGCTTGTAATACTTTTCTGGATAATGTGCGGAAAATCAATCTGCCATCGCAAACGCTGTATCAATACATAGCCGAAGTACGGTTTGTGCGGGCTTACTGGTATTTTTTGCTTAACCAGTTATATGGCGATGTGGTACTGTCTACCCACCAGATAAACATTAACCCGGCAAATTCACAAATGGGCAGAACGCCTAAAGCTGTAGTGATTGATACCATACTCAGCGATCTAAACTTTGCCGCCAATAACCTGCCCAATACGGCTTATAGCGGCCATGCGGTTAAAGGTTCGGCTTTGGGTTATATTGTAAAGGTATACCTGGCGAATCGCCAATACCAGCAGGCTGCTACTGTTGCCAATGCGATCATAGCTGACGGGAAATTCAGCATTTATACCGGTGGTTATAAGGGTTTGTTCTTAAAATCAGGGCAAAATAACAATCCCGAGATCATGTTTTCGGGCAGATACCAGGTTCCTACTGCATTTAGCCCAGCTGATTATTTGTACACCTACAGCTCCAGTTTTCAGCCTTTGGGCTATCTGGTTGATGATTATGAGTGCACAGACGGCCTGCCTATTAGCACATCACCATTATATAAACCGGCAACACCATATGCCAATCGCGATCCACGGTTACTCGCTACCATATTAACTCCGGGTGTTTTGTACAAGGGAGGGATACCCTTTGTTCCTGCTGCCATAGGCGCTACGACCGGATTCCTGAACAAAAAAGGTGTTGACTCAACACGGGCAACCGTTATCGGTACACAAAGCGACCAGGATTGGGTGTATCTTCGATATGCCGATGTTTTGTTGATGTATGCCGAAGCCAAAAATGAGGTTTCAGGTCCTGATGCCAGTGTTTATGCGGCTATTAATGCTGTTCGTACACGACCAGGTGTAAATATGCCTGCTATACCCTCCGGACTTTCACAGGCCGACATGCGTACCCGCATACGGCATGAACGGCGGATTGAACTGGCTTTGGAAGGTCAGCGGTATTTCGATCTGAAAAGATGGGGGCTCGACAGGGTAATCATACCAACCATCAAAGACCCCAACGCAGCCCAGCGCACATTCCCGCTGCGTGATACCATATGGCCGGTGCCGCAAACCGAGATAGATATAGCCAAAGCGGTGGGTAATACGGCATTTAAACAAACACCAGGCTATTAACCCAGATACAATTATCATCAGAAAACATCAATGACAACTAAACATCAATTTAAAATAGTTATGAGCCTGATAATCATGCTTATAACTTGCCCCTCTGTATTGTTTGCCCTGGGTAATGTTATTGTTTATAGTCCCGATAAGCAGGTGCGTTTAGAAGTATTTAATAAAGCAGGGGCTTTATCTTATAATATTCAATACAAAAACAAAGCGGTTATCAATGCTTCAGCTTTACATATCAGTGTTGATAAAAGCGTGCTCACTAACCATGCCACCATTACCGGAAACTCCACATACAGCATAAATGAAAGCTATCCATGGTATGGCGCACACTCCTTAGCTGTTAATCACTTTAATGGTGCAAAAATAAAGCTCCAGCATGGTAAGATCAGCTATCAGCTTGATGTTCGGGTATTTAATGATGCGGCTGCTTTTAGCTTTATTATACCGGGGAATAAAAATGATAAGCGTATCCCTGATGAAACTACAGAGTTTAATGTGCCTGCCGGTAGTACCATCTGGTATCATGATCTGAACGGTCATTATGAAGGGCAGCATACTAAAAAATCTATAGATTCGATAAGTGCCGGGCAATGGATAGCGCCGCCTGCTACTTTTAAACTGCCAGGTAATGCAGGTTATGCTTCTATTACCGAAGCTGATCTGAAAAACTATGCAGGTATGGCTTTGCAATCGGCAGGGCAAGGAAAACTGGTTTTACAACTGGCAGATCATCACCCGATCTCCCATCCTTATGAATTGAGGTATAGTAAAGACGATATAGCGCGGGTGTCCAAACCGGCGGCAATCAACGGTACCATTACTACGCCATGGCGTGTGGTTATGATAGGCTCAGATCTGAATACGCTGGTTAATTGTGATGCCGTACATAATTTGTGCCCGCCGCCTGATAAAAAATACTTTCCCGACGGAATCCTTACCTCATGGATAAAACCGGGGCGAGCCGTATGGCAATACCTGGATGGTGCAGGCGATAAAACTGTGAATAACATGAAAGAATATTCACGCCTGGCAGCCGAACTGGGTTTTGAACATAATATACTCGAAGGTTTTTGGGAAAAATGGAGCGATGATGAAATCAAAGATCTGACAAGCTATTCCAAACAAAAAGGAGTGGACATATGGGTATGGATGCACTCCAAAGATCTGCGCGATGCCTCGGTAAGACAGGCAAAATTCAAGCGCTGTCATGATTTAGGTATCAGCGGATTAAAGATCGATTTCTTTGATAACGAAGCTAAAGAAGTGGTTGACCTGTACCAGGATATTTTGGTGGAGACCGCCCAACTGCATTTACTGGTTGATTTTCATGGTTCCAATAAACCAACAGGTCAACTGCGTACCTGGCCGAATGAGCTAACCCGAGAGGCAGTTAAAGGGATGGAATCAAGCCGCCTGGCCGACAGAGCAACACACAGCACTACATTACCATTCACCCGGTTTTTGGCAGGCCCTGCTGAGTATACCCCTGTGCATTTTGGCGAGCGCCGCAAAAATACCACCTGGACAAATCAAATTGCCAGCGCTATTATTTTAAGCGCACCGGTATTAACCTATGCTGCAAGTCCGCAGCATTTGCTGGATAATCCCGGCGTGGATATTATAAAAAGTATCCCATCTGTATGGGACGAAACTATTGTTTTAAAGCCATCTGCAATAGGAGAACTGGCCGTATTTGCCCGCAGAAAAGGCAATACCTGGTTTTTAGCGGTTATGAATGGCACCCAGCCTAAAACTATTCAAATACCACTCAGCTTTTTGAAAAATTCTGCTAAATGCGCAAGCCTGACAGATGTTCCGGATAATGCGGGGGCATTAAAAATGGGGGATTCAGTGGCCAAACCTACCGATATGGTTTCACTGAACTTGGGTGTTGGCGGTGGCTATGTGGCCAGGTTTAATTTAAAATAATGGATAGAAACTAAAGAAACATGAGAAAGATTACTGCTTACGGTATTTTATGGATCATCGGCTTAATAATATCGCCGGTTTTAAAGGCACAGCAAAAAACGGTTACGCTTGATTATTATTTTAATAATGAATACCGGAAAAACAAGGCCGGCGAGCAGGAGCGGTATCATTATACCTGGGAAGATACCAAAAGTAGTGGTTTTTCTATATGGGGCGATGTTTTTAAGAAAAACGGGGCCACTTTGCAAAGCCTGGAGAATGAGCCGACCTCCAATAACCTAAAAGGCGCCGGTATTTATATCATTGTTGATCCGGATACAAAAAAGGAAACTGTTAACCCTCATTATATCGAAGACCGCCACATTAAGGCGATTGCTGATTGGGTTAAACAAGGTGGTGTATTGCTGCTGATGGCCAATGACAGTGCAAATGCCGAGTTACCACATCTAAATGCCCTGGCTGCAAAATTCGGGATACGTTTTAACGATGATCTGTATAAGCACGTGATCGGTACCCAGTTTGAGATGGGTGCCATCAATGTTCCGGCGAATGACCCAGTGTTTAAGACCGCCAGAAAGGTTTATTTGAAGGATATTGCAACACTACAGTTATCGTCACCCGCAAAACCCCTGCTTATGGATGATGAGCATGTAATTGTGGGCACGTCGCGATACGGAAAAGGTATAGTAGTGGCCGTTGGCGATCCATGGCTTTATAATGAATATACCAATGGCAGGCTACCCGCTGCTATGGGGTTTGACAATGATAAGGCAGCGGATGATCTGAGTAAGTGGCTGTTGGGGCAAGTGACTGCAAAGTGAACAAAAAGGCATAAAGTAATCAATCATATCAGTGCTAAGCAATGGTTTCAGAAATTGAATTGATCATATTAATTAAGGAGGGTGATATCCGCGCCTTTGATGAGTTTTATAAGAGAAACTGGCGTGTGTTGTATCAAACAGCTTATCGTTCTACATCCTCGCAGGAGGATGCCAAGGATCTGGTGCAAACCGTTTTTATCAATTTATGGAATTGCAGGCAAAACCTTAATCCCGATGCTTATACCGCTTCCTATCTTTTTAGGATCCTGAAAAATAATATCATCAATTTTTATAAGCAGGATTCGGCCAGGAGAAAGCGGTTGGAGAAACTGCTATATCTGGAAGAGGTTGATCAGTACACCAATGAGGATAATCTGATGGCCAAAGAGCTTTCGATAGTTATTGATGGCGAGATCAGGGAGTTGCCCCGAAAAATGCAGGAAGTATTCATTTTATCCCGCAGAGAGCATCTTTCCGTTATGGAAATTTCTGAAACCCTTAACATTACGCCCCGCACGGTAAAAAATCAACTCTCCAACGCTTTAAAGATACTGCGTACAAAGCTGGGTATGTTTTAGTTTCTGCCAATAAAAGTAAAATAAATCTGGTACCAGGCTGCTTTAGCCTTGTATATAGTATCAAAACCAAAAACTGTTTAAATAACAGTTCATAAACCTAAAAACAGATTCATCATGATGCTATGGCGAAGGCCTGAACCCAATGATAAAATTGGGGAAGAACATCTTCGGGACGAGGAAGCTATGCGTGCTGTGGAAAAAGAAATGCTCCATAATATCCATAAAGAAATTTTGGGGAGATGGCATTTTCTGAAAACTACAACGGCTAAATATACCATGGCGGCCTCTTTACTGCTGATGTGCTGTTCGGGACTTTTGTACAAAAAATTATCTGCCAATGGAGAAGCCAGCTGGGTAACAGTAGCCGCACCCAAAGGCAGCATCAAAAACATTCAGCTTCCTGATGGGTCAACGGTTTGGTTAAATTCCGGTTCTGTACTGAAATTTCCCGATCACTTTGGCAAAACCAGGGAAATAGAACTGCTTGACGGCGAGGCCTATTTTGATATAAAGCATGATGATCAATCTCCATTTATGGTTCATTATGGCCGTTTACATGCACGCGTATTGGGAACTGCATTTAATGTGAAATTCTATAAAAGTATTAGCGATGTACGCTTGTCTGTTACCCGCGGCAGGGTAGAAGTAGGCAAGCAATCATCAAGCTTTGGCGTGATCACCTTAGGTAAAGAGGTTATTTACGATCAAAAAGCAGGCACTCATCGGGTTAGATTAATTGATGCTGAAAAAGTGGCTGCCTGGACATCAAACGAGATCAACCTGTACACTATCCCGTTTGATGAACTGATAATGCGTTTGGAAAACATTTATAACGTGCAGATCAATTATGATCACAGCCGGATACATCATCTTACAACTACCATCCATTTTTCAAGAACTAATACTTTACAATATGTACTGGATATCATTAAAACCATTCATCATTTGGATTATGATATAAAAGGAAAGGAGGTTTATCTGAAGAAAATGTGAATCAGTAAGCCAAATAAGCCGATATCACCCGCTGAATGCCGGTAATATCGGCCAGAGTTAAAATAATGAGTTATTGGCAGGTTCCAAGCTAATCCAATAATTCATCGCTAGTTTTTTTACCAAAAAACCACGTAAAGATGATAAAAAATCATACTAAATTATTTACTTTTTTCAGGAAGGTATTCATGCTGGTTATGATCAGCTCATTGGTGTTTAGCCAGCTATTGCATGCGAATGGCCTGATTGATCAGATAGCGGATCAGCCCGTTAAAATTGCATTCGGTAACGAGTCATTACAAAACTCCCTGGATAAGCTTGAAAAACAATCAAACATAAAGTTTTCTTATAACCCTGCCGATTTGAAAGGCTACAGTGTAACGCCGCGTAAATTTCAGAACGAACCATTGGGCAGGGTTTTAAATTATTTGTTTGCTAAAACCCATTTATCCTTCAAAGAAATCAATTCGGGAATTGTTATCTATGACAAATCTGAATCGTCAAAAGCTAACTTATTGATCGGTAAACCGGTGACGCTGGATATGAATAACGCATCCGTCGCCGAAATTACGGTTACCGGAAAAGTATCGGATTCGAATGGCCCCCTGCCCGGTGTTTCTGTAGGTGTTGAAGGCACCACAAAAGGCATTATTACCAATGCAAGTGGTAGCTTCACGCTTAAAGTGGAATCTGATGCAGTGCTTACCTTTACATCAATTGGTTATAAAAAGCAGCGGATTCCGGTTAACAATCAAACGGTTATCAATGTAGTGATGGTGTCTGACCTGAAATCATTGAATGATGTGATCGTAGTAGGTTATGGTGTTCAGAAAAAATCTGATGTAACCGGCTCTATCGTTTCTGTAAATGAGCAAGCACTTCGTGATATTCCGGCTTCCAATATAGGGCAGGCATTACAAGGACAGGCAGCAGGCGTTGATATCCAGAAAAGCGGCGGTAACAGTCATCCCGGCGCAACACCATCTATCCTGATCAGGGGAACCCGTTCCATAAATGCTTCGAACTCGCCATTAATCGTAGTTGATGGTATCCCTTTTAACGGCAGCCTCAATGATATCAACCCGGATGACATTGTTTCTTTAGAAGTATTAAAAGATGCGTCATCAACGGCCATCTACGGTTCAAGAGGTGCTAACGGCGTTCTGCTGGTTTCAACCCGCCGTGGAAAAAAAGGTGGGACAACTGTCAGCTATAGCGGTTATGCCGGCTTTAATAAGCCTTTAGGGAACTACAATATCATGAATGGGCCACAATTTGAAGATCTGAAAAAATGGGGCCTTATCAACGGAAACCCGGGTAAATACACCGGTATTGATGATCCTGCCTTTTTAACCGATGGCTCATTTGCTCCACAGGAAGTAGCCTCCATTAAAAGTGGCCGCAGTACCGATTGGCAAAAACTCATCTACAAAACAGGTTTCGTGACCGATCATCAAATAGGTGTTTCTGGAGGAACTGATCTGACTCAATACGCTATATCAGGAGGGTACTATAACGAAACCGGTATTTACTTTGGTCAGTCATTTGTTCGTTACTCGCTTAAATTGAGCGTCGACCAGCAACTGGGCAAAAATGTAAAGATTGGTTTAAGTGCTTTAAACACCTTGAGCTATACCAATGGCGAAAATGCCAACCCGCTTGGTCAGGCACTCAGGGCAAGCCCGCTTTCAACGCCATATGATGATGCTACCGGTAAACTGGTAGGTTTTACAGCAGGCAGTGCCAACCAGGTATGGAACCCATTGGCCAATTTTGTTCCCGGAGCAGTGGTTGAAACCCGCAAACGATTCGGAACGTTTACAACAGCCTATGCAGAAGTAAATTTAGCACCCGGTTTAAAATACCGGTTTAACGGCGGTGCCGAAGTAAGGCCCGATATATATGGTAATTATTATGCCAGTGCCACTACCAATAACCTGGGAGGAGCATCTACAGCAAATAACCAAAGCACTTACAGCTACAATTATACCCTTGAAAATATTTTAACTTACGACAGAACATTTGCGCAAAAACATCATATAAACTTTACCGGTTTATACAGTTTGCAGGAAAGCCAGTCGCAATCCAACTCGTTTAGTTATAACAACATCCTGTCTGATGGTATCCAATACTTTAACCCACAGTACGGTTCAAATTTAAACGGATCGGGTTCATATTCTAAGTGGGATATTATATCCTATATGGCCAGGGTAAACTATGGTTATGCCAATAAATACTTGCTTACCTTAACCATGCGTTCAGACGGATCGTCACGCCTGGCACCGGGTAATAAATATCATGTTTTTCCATCTGCCGCCGCGGCATGGAATGTTACCCAGGAATCCTTTCTGAAGGATTCAAAGGTATTAACAAATCTGAAACTGAGAGCAAGCTACGGTACCGTGGGTAATACGGCTATTAACCCTTACCAAACTTTGGGAGCCTTATCGTCGGTAAACTATAACTTTGGTTCAACCAATTTAACGGGTGCTTATCCCACCAGTGTACCTAATCCAAACCTTACATGGGAATATACATCTACTTTAAACCTGGGACTTGATTTCGGCTTCTTAGACGGACGGATCACAGGCGCGGTTGACGCTTATCATCAATACACCCGGTCATTACTATTACCACTATCATTACCACCAACATCAGGCATACCCAACAGCATTTTAACCAATGTTGGGCAAACACAAAATAAGGGTTTAGAGATCAGTTTAAGCTCTATTAATATAGCCGGTAACGGTCGCAATACTTTTAGCTGGACAACCAATTTCAATATCACTTTTAACCGCGGCAAAGTTACCAAGCTGGCAAGCGGCGTTACACAGGATATCACCAATGGGTTATTTGTCGGCCAACCCATCAATGCGATATTTGATTATAAAAAGATAGGTATATGGCAAAACACCAAAGCTGATTCGGCCTTGGCTAAAAGCCTGGGTTTAACTACTACAGGCACAGGCTCTGTTATCGGAACCATTAGGGTTGAGGATGTGAACAAGGACGGTAAGATCAACGCCAATGATAGGATCATATTAGGATCCGATCAGCCCAAATATACAGGTGGTTTTACCAACCGTATTGCTTACAAAGGTTTTGATTTTACTGTGGTTGGCGTTTACCGGGTGGGAGGGACAATAACTTCCAAAGTATTCCAAAGCGGCAGTTTTATCAATACTTTTCAGGGTAATTACAATAACATCAATGAAGATTACTGGACGCCCACCAACCATCAGAATTACTATCCTAAACCAAACTCAGCATCAACAAATACACCGTATTCTTCTTTGCTGAGTTATTTTGATGGTACGTTCTTAAAGATCCGGAGTCTTACTTTGGGATACTATATGCCAGAGTCGATAACCAAGCGAATTAAGGCCAGGTCATTAAGGATATATGCAACGGCACAAAATCCATTTATACTTTTCTCGTCTTACCGGAACGAATTCCATGGTCTTGACCCGGAAACAGCCGGGGCTTTAAATGTGGATACGCCGCCTACCAAGTCGTTTACATTCGGTCTTAACATGACACTTTAAATTGAAATAAGATGAAAAGGATATCTCCATATTTATACACCTGTTTAGTTTTAGGTCTTTTAACCACAGCATGTAAAAAAGCACTGGTAGAAGACCCAAAATCAACACTTACTCCTGCCTTTTTTACCACCACACAAGGTTTTCAGGCAGGCCTTACGGCGGCCTATGCCGGTTTTAGGACTATTTTTGGGCCTGACAGTTATTTTGAAATGGTTGTACCCGGCACCGATGAATTTATTGCGGGTAACGACGGTAATAACGGCCTGGTAAAATACAACAGTAACTTTAACACGTCTGACGGTATTGTTGCCGGTATATGGAAAAATTGCTATACGTATATTAATACCTGTAACGGACTAATTGGTAATCCGCCATCGGGTCTTGATGCCACAACTACCGCAAGCCTCATTGGTGAAGCCAAATTTTTGCGGGCCAATTATTATTTTATATTGGTACAATCCTGGGGCGATGTAACCTTAAATAAAATATTTCAGGCTACACCAACAACCTCGGCCACAAGGTCGCCAATGGCTGATGTTTACACTTTTATTATCCAGGATCTTAAAGACGCTATTGCGGTTCTTCCGGCCAGTCCACTAGCCAATGGTGTGCTCCCGGGCAAGGCCACAAAAGCAGCGGCTATGCACGCATTGGCAAAAGTGTACCTGACCAGAGCAGGTTCATCAGCCAAACAAGCCGACGATTATAAAAATGCCTACACCACAGCGCTTGATCTGATCAATAATATTGCTCCTGCAGGCGGCTTAAAGTTGCAGCAGGATTTTGCAAGTGTATATGCAGAAGGCAACGAGGCAAACAGCGAAGTATTGTGGTCGGTTCAACATACTCCAACATTGGCTTACAATGGCTCGCCTACCCAAAATAATAGCGGTCCGGATAATTTGCTTTGCCATTTATTTGCTCCAAAATATGAAGTGCAGCCAGGTATGCAGCGCAGCACACTTTATGGTCGCCCTTACATACGTGTAGTACCTACCCATTGGCTTACCGATACTGTGTTTAAAGAAAGGGTGAACGACAAGCGCTATAACAAAACGTTTCAAACAACCTGGTTATGCAATAATGCTGCTTCGGTGCCTAATTGGCCAAACCCACTGCCTGCAGGTGCACCGGCAGGAGCTCAGCCCGGTGCACCTAAGTTTACTGTAGGGGATACCGCTATATGGATGCCCGGTTATGAAATGACCGCAGCCCAGATTGCCAAATACCGTTACCAGGTTATTCCGCCAAGTAAATACAGTATAGCTTTATCACCGGCCATGTTCAAGTATTTTGATACCAAACGGCCAGATCAAAACTCGCCATCAAGCAGGCCTATCATTATATATCGCCTGGCAGAAACTTATTTGATAGCAGCGGAGGCTTTGGTAATGGATGGCAGGGCGACCGATGCCGTACAATATGTAAACGCCATACGGGAAAGGGCGGCTTACCCGTCGGCCAATCCCTCAGTAATGGATGTGACCGCCAGTCAGCTTACATTGGATTTTATCCTGGATGAGCGTTCGCGGGAGCTATGCGGCGAAATGATGCGCTGGACAGATTTAGTGCGAACCGGCAAACTTTTGGAGCGGGTAAAGCTGCATAATACTGATGGAAAGAATAATATCAAACCTTTTCAGGTATTACGCCCGATTCCACAAGCTCAGATCGATGCAACTATCACTGGTACGCCGTATACACAAAATCCAGGGTGGTAAAAGTGGCGATAATATAAAACAATCCGGCCATTAATAATCAGTTGGTTACAGATGTTAAGCTATCGAGCGTAAACAAAAAAGAACTATAATTATATATGAAAAACAAATTTAACAAATACCTGGTGTTGATGGCCGGGTTTGCGGTAAGTGTATCGTTATACGCGTTAAAGCCAGGCTCAGAAGTGGTACCCGATGCAGATAATGCGGGATTGAAACTGCCGGATGGTTTTGGTGCCCTAAAAGTAGCCGAAACAGGTGCCAAAGCAAGGCACCTGGTAGTTACGCCACAGGGCGATATTTATGTAAAGCTGGCCAGACCCAACAAAGAAGGTAAAGGCATTTTAGTATTACATGAAGCCTCAAATGGCAAGGCTGAACTTAAATCGAGCTTTGGAACTTATGGTGGTACGGAGGTGGCGTTAAAAGGAGGCTATCTGTATGCATCATCAAATACCGAAGTTTTTAAGTATAAAGTGAATGACAAAAATGAGGTGATCAACCCCGATCAGCCCGAGAAAATAGTTACCGGTTTAAAGGCTGGCCGTCAGCATGAAACCAAATCATTTGCACTGGATAATGATGGCAATATCTATGTGAATATAGGCGCCTGGTTTAACTCCTGTCAGGAGAAAGACAGGGGCCTGCATTCGCCGGGCATACCGGGTTGTCCTATACTGGATTCCATGGGTGGTGTTTGGCAGTTCAGGACTGATAAATTAAACCAAAGCTATGGTGAAGGTGTACGCTATGCTACCGGGCTAAGAAATATGGTGGGTATGGAATGGAACCAGCAGGATAACCAGCTTTTCGTAATGCAACACGGTCGCGATAATCTGAACAGCTCATGGCCTGAACTGTATACCACTAAACAATCGGCAGAATTACCAGCAGAGTGTTTATATGCACTAAAAAAGGGCGACAACGCTGGGTGGCCTTTTATGTATTACGACCAGATTCAGCATAAAAAGATAGAAGCTCCTGAGTACGGCGGCGATGGTAAAAAAGAAGCTGATGCTAAATATATAGACCCGGCAGTTGCTTATCCAGGCCACATGGCGCCAAATGGTTTGCTTTTTTATACCGGTAACCAGTTTCCTACAAAATATAAAAACGGGGCTTTTATAGCATTCCATGGTTCATGGAACCGTGCTCCGGAGCCGCAAGCTGGCTACTTTGTAGTTTTTCAGCCATTTAAAGACGGCAAACCTGCGGGCGATTGGGAGGTATTTGCTGATGGTTTTTCCGGTTCACCTGAAAAGACTGCTGCCGGTCGTGCCGATCATCGCCCATGCGGCCTGGCCCAGGGTGCCGATGGTTCCCTGTATGTTACCGACGATTCAAAAGGAACCATTTATCGTATCATCTACACTAAAAAATAATGGTTACAATGAAAAAACCTATTCTGGTCATCGCTTGCCTTTTTTGTTGCGCTCCGTTATTGGCCCAGATTAAAACCAAAGCAAAACCAAAACCTGCCGCGAGGCTAGCTGCGGTTGATGGTAAAGGCATATACGAAAAATATTGTTTAACCTGCCATCAGGGGGATGGCGGTGGCGTGCCGAATATGAATCCCCCGCTGATTAAAACATCCTATGTCCTGGGCGATAAAACCCGGCTGATCAAGGTAGTGCTCAATGGTTTTTCAGAAAATGTGGATATCGATGGTGAATCGTACTCCAACGTGATGCCCTCGCATGATTTTTTGAAAGACCAGGAAATCGCCGCTGTGTTAACCTACGTCAGGAAAAATTTTACCAATAAGGCGGGGCCAATTACTATGGCACAGGTAAAAGCGGTAAGGGCAACCAATAAAAAGAAAATATAGTTTAAAACAGATACCTAACAGTTAAATAATAAAATATGAAACGATTTTTATATCTGTTGCTGATACTTTGCTCTACCAATGTATTTGGACAAAGCGGCAATACCGAAGAAATAATCAGAAAAGTTGCAGATAATGTGATCCAGAATACCTCTTTTAAATTTATCAATACCAATACCAAAGAAAAATACGACTCTACCAAAGGGCTGGCTTCGTCACCGGATGTTAAAGCTGACAGCAAGTATAACAAATGGATGTACGTAAATGGCGTGTTGACCATTGGTATGGTACAAATGTCAGATGTGTTGGGTGATAAAAAATATGCTGATTACTCCCAACGCAACTTTGCCTTCATTTTTGATAATTTGGGTTATTTTGAAACTTTACGTAAAGCCAAGGCACCCAAGGTGGAGTATGGTGCAGTTTTTAGTATTAATAATTTGGACGCTTGCGGAGCCATGTCGGCTGGGTTATTTGATGTGGATGCCTTGGCAAACAGAAAAGATTACAAAGCTTATTTAAGCAGATCAGCAGATTATATTCTCAACAAACAAATGCGTCTGCCCGACGGCACGCTTTCGCGGCCCAATCCACGGAATATGACCCTTTGGGCCGATGATATGTTTATGAGCATCCCTTTTCTGGCACGCATGGGCAAACAAACCGGCGACACTAAATATTTCGATGACGCGATAAAACAGGTGGAAAATTTTAACAAATACCTGTACGATGCTAATACAGGTCTTTTCTTCCATAACTACTACTCAGATGATCAAACAAACGGCGTTGGCCATTGGGGCCGCAGCAATGGCTGGATAGCTATGGCGACTACCGAGTTACTTAATAATCTGCCCGCTAATCATCCAAAACGCGCCGAATTAATCAAATTACTGTTGAGACAAATAGTAGGCTACGCCCGCTACCAAGATCAAACCGGTTTGTGGCACCAGTTGCTGGATAAACCCGACTCTTACCTGGAAACTTCAGTTACAGCCATGTTTACCTATGCCGTGGCCCGAGCTGTGAATCAGGGTTGGATCAATGATCAATATATTTCTATAGCACGTGAGGGCTGGAAGGGCTTGTTAACCAAAGTTACAGCTGACGGCCAATTGCAAGATGTCTGCATAGGTACCAATATGGATACGGCTATTAAGTTTTATTATACCCGTCCAACCGAGCTCAATGACACACATGGAATCGGCGCATTTTTACTGGCAGGTACTGAGATGCTTAAAGTGGAAAGGAAAAAATAACTATGTACAGATCGATCAGGCTCCTGCTGGTTATGCTCACTATCGTAATCAGTAGTTTAAATTCATTTGCTGCCGATGTGGATATTACGGCCTATGGTGCGGTGGGCAATGGTACCACGCTTAATACCGATGCTATTCAAAAAGCTATTGATGCCTGTTATAAAAGCGGTGGTGGTAAAGTTATTGTTCCGGCCGGTACATTTTTAACCGGTACCATCGCGCTGAATGATAATATCACACTCCAACTAAAAAAAGGGGCCATTATACTCGGCAGTACGGATGTTAACGATTATAAGAACCTTGACCCTTTTGTAGATGGCCTGGGCATAAGCGTGGGCTGGGCATTGGTGGTTGCTGTTGATAAAAAGAACATAGCTATAGAGGGCGAAGGTATTATTGACGGGCAGGGATCAAAGTTAAAAGCACAGCAGATACAAACCGATACCCGCCCGGAATCACAACGCTGGGGCCGACGCCCGTTTTTGTTACGGGTGGTGCGGTGTCAGCATGTTTCGGTAACAGGTGTTACGCTCAATTATTCAGCTGCCTGGACATCGCACTACTTTCAATGTAAACAGGTGAATATCAAAAACGTAAAGATTGTGAGCAGGGGAGTAGCACATAACGATGGTATGGATATAGATGGCTGTCAGGATGTAACCATTAAGGGTTGTGACGTAAATAGTGGTGATGATGCCCTTTGTTTTAAAACCACATCAAGCAAAATGGCTTGCAGGAATATTGTGATATCCGGCCTGCGCTTAAAAAGTGGCCAGGGAGCTATCAAGATCGGCACCGAATCCATGGCAGCGTTTGAAAATATCAAAATATCGCAATGCTATATTTATGATACTACCAATGGTGGTATTAAACTGCTTTCGGTTGATGGAGCCCGGATCAATCATATCGATATCAGTGATATTACTATGGTAGAGGTAAAAACGCCTATGCTCATTCGCTTAGGTGCTAGGCTTAGCGTGTTCCGGAAGGATCAGGACACACAGCAACCGATCGGGGCATTGGAAAACGTAACCATCAGAAATGTAAAGGCCAAAGCGGCCGATAACGCGCAACTCATGCCACCGTCCGGTATCCTGATAACAGGCATCCCTGATCATCCCATCAAAAATCTGACTTTGGAAAACATCGAGATCAACCTGGCCGGCGACGGTACTGCCGAAAATGCCCGGCAGGTGGTACCTGAGGCAATTGATACATATCCGGAAGTAAAAACCTTTGGCCCGCTGGTACCGGCTTATGGCATTTGGGCCAGGCATGTGGATGGCTTAAAGCTTAGAAATGTAAAGCTTACGCTGAGTCATAATGACCTTCGCCCGGCTTTCATTGGCGATGATGGTAAAAACATTGAGATAATTAACTGGACGATTCCTGAAACTACCGGTGCGCAAGCTATTATCAGATTGGAGAATGTAGCCGGAGCTCGTATAAACAATAATACTGGAAGCGGTTCAGCTAATGTATTTGTACGAGTGGAAGGCAATGCAAGCCGCGATATACATGTTCTGGAAAACAAACTATCCGGGATATCAAAAAAAGTGGAACTGTCTGCTGATGTGAAAGCTAATGCAGCTATTTCGGATCACGATTAATAAATAATTAATGTGCCTAATATGAAGGTAAATACATACAAAATACTTTTAGGTTTCTTGAGCTTGCTGCTCCCTGCTTTAGTTTCTGCCCAGCAATCTGTTTTACCCATGCAAACAGATCGCTGGGCTATCCAGGCAGACGGCAGTATTAAATGGACGGTCAATAATCGTCTTCCGCATACAGATCATATCGAAATGTCGGGCGAAAAAGTGTCCGTTTGGGTGTTGTATGGTATTGACAGCGCAGGTAGATCATCTATTTCCCGCACGGTAGTATTTCCTACATTCAGGATGTTGCCCGATGGTACACGTACTCATATTGATTACACCTTTGGTGATAATGAGTTACCCCGTTTTCTGATCAATAACCGGCAACTGAAAACTGATCTGGCTACAGGCAAAAAATCGGGCGATCTGACCTATAATATCAAAAGCATCAGTCATAAAGGCATTATGCGTATAGCCGCCACTTCGGGCAATCCGGCATTGGTAAAAATTGACCGCAGTATTTTTCCTTCTGTAGATAAACCTATGGTGGTGGAAAAATTTGTGTTCACCAACATCACCGATAAGCCGGTGAATATTATTATGGAGTACATGCGACGTGAGGAAAGAACCGACAGCGCCAAGAGCAAGGTACGGCCGCACACAGTGATCATGGGGACGGTCGATCATGGCAGCAGGATGGTACAGCCCGGTGCAAATACTAGCTTCTCGGTTTATTACCTGGCCACAGATTTTCCCGCTCAGCCAATTACAATTAATCCTGATGCAGAAGAGAAGGCTCGTGAAAAACGAATAAATACCATTTTAACGCCCTTGCAGTTACAAACACCGGATACTTTATTGAATACCGCATTCGCATTTGCCAAGATCCGTGGAACAGAGAGTATTTACAAAACCAAGGTAGGTTATTTGCACGGTCCGGGTGGGCTGGCTTATTATGCCGCTATCTGGGCCAATGATCAGGCCGAATATATTAGTCCTTTCTTCGCGTTTTCGGGTGATAGCATCGGTAACCTTTCGGCCATGAACTGTTATCGTTTATTTGCTAAATATATGAATCCTGAGTACAAACCCATTCCCAGCTCTATAGTAGCTGAGGGCGACGCGGTATGGAAAGGCGCTGGTGACCGTGGCGATCAGGCCATGATCGCTTATGGAGCTTCGCGCTATGCTTTAGCTTGCGGTCAGCCTGATTCTGCCAAAAAACTATGGCCGTTGATTACCTGGTGCCTGGAATACAGCCACAGGAAACTGAATGATCAGGGGGTGGTTAACTCCGATCATGATGAGCTGGAAGGTCGCTTCCCGGCGGGTAAAGCCAATCTGTCGACAAACAGTTTGTATTATGACGCGCTGATATCCGCGGTCTATCTGGGCAAGCAATTGCATCAACCCAAATCACAAACCGACGAGTACCTGAAACAAGCCGCCGAGCTTAAAGGCAATATCGAAAAATATTTTGGGGCGAACATAGACGGTTTCGATACTTATAAATATTACGAAACCAATGATGTGCTGCGCGCCTGGATCTGTCTGCCGCTTACCATGGGCATTTTTGACAGGAGCGAAGGAACCATCAATGCCCTGTTCTCGCCCAAATTATGGACAGCCGATGGTTTATCCACTCAAGCCGGTAAAGAAACCTTCTGGGATCGGTCGACCTTATATGCGCTTCGTGGTGTATTACAGGCCGGCAAAACCGAAAAGGCTATGGATTATCTCCGTTATTACTCACGCAGGCGGCTCTTGGGCGAACATGTGCCTTACCCGGTAGAAGCATATCCCGAGGGTAATCAAAGACACCTATCGGCCGAGAGTGGTCTCTATTGCCGTATTTACACTGAGGGTTTGTTTGGCATGCGGCCAACGGGCTTTACTACCTTTAATTGCACTCCAAGATTGCCAATTGGATGGAATAAAATGGCAATAAATAATATACATTCTTTCGGCCATATATTCGATCTTACCATATCCAGACAAAGCAAGGATAAACTGCTAATTACTGTTACAGAAGGGAGTAAAGTAATAAAATATAAAATAAATGATGGCGGTACACAAGCTGTTCAATTATAACTACCAATAATTTAAAACCTATGAATCCATTTTTTAAATATATGATGGTTGTTGTAGCTACCATCACTATACACCATACGTTTGCTCAAACTCACCAGCTGGAAAAGCTTTGGGAAACCGATACGGTGGTAAGGGTGCCCGAATCTGTTTTGCCCGATCTGAAAAAAGGTATTCTGTACGTATCCGAGATCGACGGAAACCCCAATGCAGTGGATGGTAAGGGCGGTGTGGCTAAAATTGGTTTGGATGGCAAGATCATCGATCTGGATTTCACTATGGGTTTAAACGCGCCGAAAGGATTGGGAAGGTTTGGCAATGTACTGTATGTGGCCGATCTGTCGGAAGTAGTAGTTATCGACATCAACACAGGTAAGGTAAAAAACAAGATCGCTATCGACAGCGCTAAAGCCTTAAATGACATTACAGTTAATGATAAAGGAATAGTTTATGTATCCGACAGTAAAACCAAAAAGATCCACCGGATTGAAAAAGGAAAAGTAAGCACCTTTTTAACAAACATAGGGGGCGTAAATGGTCTTAAAGCTGTAGGCCCTGATCTTTATATCCTCGGGGGGCAAAAATTTATAAAATCGGACAATAAAGGGAATTTAACATCTATTACTACACTTAGTTGTGGTGGCGATGGACTGGAGGCTGTTGGTAATGGTGATTTCTTGATCACGTGCTGGTCGGGCCATATATTTTATGTAACTGCCGATGGTAAAATTGAAGCCTTGTTGGATATGCAGGATAAAAAGATAAATACTGCCGATCTGGCTTATGATCAGGTAAAACACATTCTGTATGTGCCTACATTCTGGGGCAAAAAAGTGATCGCTTACAAATTAATAACTACCAAATAATATGGGGTTTACTAAAATTCAGTTTCTTAAAAGCTGCCTGATCCTGGCGGGCATAGCGGGGGCAAGCCTGGTTTCTGCCCAAACACGCAGTAATGATGCGTATTTAAAATTATGGTATAACAAACCTGCAGCCGCCTGGGAAGAGGCGCTGCCTTTGGGCAATGCCACAACGGGGGCCATGGTTTTTGGCGGTGTAACTCATGAACGTTACCAATTGAACGATCATAACTTATGGTCGGGTTTTCCGGAACCAGGAAATAATCATCAGGGACCTGAATACTTGCCTCAGGTACGCAAAGCTGTATTTGATGGTGACTTTGAAAAGGCCGCCGACCTGTGGAAAAAGCATTTGCAGGGCCCGTATACAGCCCGTTACCTGCCACTGGGCGATCTGCTGCTGGATTTTAACTTGAAGGATAGCACGCATTACTATCGAGATCTGGATTTGAATAATGCCGTTGCAAGCGTGAAATATGAAGCAAATGGAGTTCATTATACCCGCGAAACGTTTATTAGTTACCCGGATAAGGTAATGATGATCTATATCACTGCCGATAAAAAAGGTGCGATCAATTTTACAGCCGGTCTGCAAAGCAAGCTGCATTTTACGGTAGCGAATGAGGGCAACAGTAAGCTGATATTAAATGGCAAGGCCCCGAGCTATGTGGCTAATCGCGATTACGAATCCCGGCAGGTGATCTATGATGAACCCAAAGGCGAAGGCATGAATTTTCAAATCGGCCTGAAAATCAGGAATACCGGAGGGAGCATAACGGCTTTGAATAATACTTTACAAGTTAGCGCAGCTGATGAAGTGTTGATTTATCTAACCGAAGCCACCAGTTTTAATGGCTTTAATAAATCGTCCGGACTGCAGGGTAAGGATCCTGCTGTTGAAGCCAACGCTGGTTTGCTTGCTGCATCTCAAAAAACGTATGAACAATTGAAACAACGGCATGTAAGCGATTATCAGCGTTTGTTTAAACGGGTTGAATTTAATTTAGGCGTCGACGCTGTAATGATAAAACAGCCAACAGATGAGCGGTTGAAAAATTTCAAGGTAGCCAATCCTGATAAGCAACTACAAACATTGTATTATCAATTTGGCCGATATTTGCTGATTTCCAGCTCAAGACCGGGTAGCGCCCCAGCCAATCTACAGGGCATCTGGAACGATCAGGTATCACCACCATGGGGTAGTAATTATACCACCAACATTAATACCGAGATGAATTACTGGCTGGCCGAAAATACCAATCTATCAGAATGTCATCAGCCATTGTTTGATTTTCTGAAAGAACTTACCGTAAATGGGGCCATTACCGCTAAGGAAAGTTATGACATCAACGAAGGCTGGGTTGAACATCACAACAGCGATATATGGGCCAAAACATCCACTGTGGGTGGTTATGATCATGACCCCAAGAGTTCGGTGAAATGGTCGGCCTGGCCAATGGGCGGAGCCTGGATGAGCCTGCACCTTTATGATCACTATCTTTTTACCGGTGATAAGGCCTTTCTAAGTAAAACCGCTTATCCCATTATGAAAGGTGCCGCGCAATTTATGTTGCATTGGCTCGTAAGTGATCCCAAAACAGGCTATCTGGTAACCAATCCTTCCACATCTCCCGAAAATACCATCAAAATTAATGGTAAGGAGTATTTGGTAAGCATGGCCTCTACTATGGATATGTCTATCATTCGTGAATTATTCCAGGATTGTATCAGCAGTGCACAAATATTGGGTACTGATAAGGCTTTCGCAGCTCAGGTAAAAGCCGCTTATGATAAGTTATATCCTTTTCATATAGGAAAACACGGGCAATTACAGGAATGGTTCCAAGACTGGGATGACCCCGCGGATACACACAGACATATATCGCACCTGTTTAGCTTGTTCCCCGGCCGGCAAATCTCGGTATTTAATACGCCACAACTGGCCGCTGCCGCCAAACAATCTATGATATACCGCGGAGATGTAGGCACAGGCTGGTCAATGGCCTGGAAAGTGAACTGGTGGTCGCGTATGCACGATGGAAATCACGCCTACAAGATATTAGGCGCAGCATTTAACTATATGGATCCGGTGCAGAAGAAAGAACAGATGAGCGGAGGAGGTACTTATCCTAATTTGTTCGATGCACATCCACCTTTTCAGATCGATGGGAACTTTGGCGGCACGGCCGGTATGACCGAAATGCTGCTACAAAGCCAGAACGGCGAAATAGAACTCTTGCCGGCACTGCCGGATGCCTGGGCCGATGGCAGCATTAAAGGCATCAAAGCCCGTGGCAATTTTGAAATAGCTATCAACTGGAAAAAAGGTAAACTGACTAAAGCATTACTCAAATCAAACCTTGGTGGAAATTGCCGGTTACGCACACCTGTTCCCGTAAAGGTGATTGAAGTAAGCAGCAAGCGTGCTGTTGGTACTAATAAAAATATATTGAACATTCCACCTACTAAACCAATATACCAAAAAGTTGACGACGCTAAGCTGGCGGATATCAGCTTTAATAAAGGTTATGTAATTGATTTTGCCACCGAAAAAGGCAAAAGCTACACCATTATACCTCAATAATAAGATGAAGATTTTGAAGCGTTTTTTACTGTTTTGCCTGGTTTTCATATCCACAGAGATACTTAAGGCACAATCCATCACCTGGACAGAAGTTGAGCCAGGAATATGGAAAGGCGTCATCGGCAAGCCCGAAGAGTTTAACCTGTTGAAAGTGGCAGGAGCGCAGCCATATCATGCAGGTTTGCAGCAAATGCCTAAGGCAATATTTCCGTTGGCACAGAGCGAAATCACTGGCCGTGTTCAGGATGGTAAAACCTATCTTCGCTTCCCTTTGGAAAAAAAGGAGCAGATATTTGGGTTTGGCTTAAACTTTCAAACCGTATTTCAACGTGGTAAAGTGCTTACGCTGCATGTAGATAATTATGCAGGTAAGGATAATGGTCGTACGCATGGGCCTACGCCCTTTTATGTATCATCTAACGGGTATGGCATATTTATCAATTCGGCCAGGTATATCAATGTGTATGCCGGTACAGCTGTAAGAAGAGATAGTAAAATAGATCCTGAAGTAAAAGACAGGAATCTGGATAAAACATGGAGCTCACACCCTTACTCAGACGGCGTGGAAATGCTGATACCAGCGGCAGGGGTAGAGATATATGTATTTGCTGGCCCGACAACTTTAGATGCTATACGGCGCTATAATTTATTGAATGGCGGCGGTTGCCTGCCACCGCGCTGGGGGCTTGGCTTTACCCAGCGAATGCAGCGTTTAACCGATGCCCATGGTGTTGCAGCCGAAGCACAGGCTTTCGAAGAAAAAGGTTATCCATTAGATTTTATTGGTCTTGAACCCGGCTGGCAAAGTAAATCGTACCCTTGCACTTTTGAGTGGGACAAAACCCGCTTCCCCGATCCTAAAATCCTGGTGCAGGATATGCTGAAAAAGAATATCAGGCTCAATTTATGGACAAACCCCTACGTATCGCCCGCGGCTCCCGTTTATAAAGATATTTTACCTTACAGCGGTTCGCACACTGTTTGGAACGGCATCGTACCCGATATCAGCATGCCCGAAGCACGGAAGATATTTTTTGGCGAATTGGAAAAAGGTAAGATAGATATCGGCATCAGTGGCTATAAAATGGATGAGGTTGATGGGGGAGATAATTATTTATGGCCCGATGTGGCTGTTTTCCCCTCGGGACATGATGCCGAGCAAATGCGCCAAACCTATGGCTTAATGATGCAGCGCTACACCGCCGAAATTTATCACCAGCGTAACCAGCGCACATTTGGATTGGTTCGTGCCTCAAATGGCGGCGGTTCATCATTCCCTTACGTGATCTATAACGATTACTATGATCACCGCGACTTTATAACTGCTTTAGTGAATAGCGGCTTTGCCGGGGTTTTATGGACACCGGAAGTACGCTCATCTAAAACAGGCGAAGAGTGGTTGCGCAGGTTCCAATCCAATGTATTTTCGCCCATGGCCATGATCAATGCCTGGGCCAGTGGCACCAAACCATGGTCGTTTCCTGAAGTTGCCGAGCAGGTAAAGATAATGGCTAACCTGCGTATGCAAATGATGCCTTACTGGTACAGTGCGTTTGCCAAATATCATTTTGAGGGCATTCCGCCTTTCAGGGCCATGTACCTGGAAGAAGGTTTTAACACTGATGTTAAAGCAGAGAATAAGAAACAAAGCCTGGAAGAAAATCCATACGAAGAAGCGGTAACCAAAGAGGTTAAAGATCAGTATATGGCCGGGGAGTATTTACTGGTGGCCCCTATGTTTGCCGGGCAAACCAGCAGAAAAGTGATTTTGCCCAAAGGTAAATGGTACGATTTCTATACCGGGAAATATGCCGGGGATGGAGAAGTGATCAATGTTGAACCTGGCTTGGATAAGATCCCGGTTTATGTTAAAGATGGTGGTGTAATACCCATGATGCCGGTAATGCTGCACGCCCCCAAATCGGGGCAGAAGGTTGATATTGAAGTAAGATACTATGGTGATAAACCCGGTAATTATTCTTTATACGATGATGACGGCGAAACCTTTGATTATGAAAAAGGCAACTATAGCTTCAGGAAAATCGCAGTGCAAAAAGTAAACGGGAAAATAAAAGGCTCCATTACACCTGCAGCAAAAGGCAAACCGGATAATGTTGGTAAAGTAATTTTCAAAGCGATGACGATGTAATATTTATATAACAACGGGTAACTTATTTCTTCGGGTAAAAAAAGAAGTTTTTACATTTACTGTGTGTGGTATATCAATGCCATTACGCGGATACTAACGTAAAAAACATCTTTATGAAGAACTTGCAGCACCGAGTACTTTTATCCTATTTGCTATTATTATCCTGTATGGTGGCAGTAGCGCAGGATAACACACACCTTAAATTAAAAAAGGCCCAGCCCGATTCGGTGAAAAAATCACAGGATGTGCCCGGAAAAAATAAAGGAGGACGTGTATCAAGTTTATTCGCTGACTCTGCCAAGCTTACCAGCAGCGATTACCAGGAGCACATCGAAAATACGTATATGGTTCTCAATAATATAGAGAACAAGGGTGAATTGGGCCTGCAGATCAATACCATCACGATGAAATTGAAAGATGCCGACTCCATACTATTTGTACTGAAAGATAATGTGCTTAATAACAGCGGGGCACTAAATCTGCGAAACCTACAGGTATTCCGCACCCTGCTTCAGAACATCCAAACAGATCTTAAGGAACACCGAACAATACTGGATAGCACCGATAATAAACTAACCGCCCTTAAAGGCAGTTTGAAGGTTTTGAGGAACGACACCGTATTGAGGCAGTTGATCCGTGATTCGGTAATTCGTAAGCAATTCGCGGCGCAGTTAAAAGATCTGCGTGGCGTATGGCTAAGCAGTACCGGAACGCTGAAAAAAAGCCTGGGGATCATAAATCGCTTGCAAACGCATACCTCGTCAAGTATGATCACTACGGTGCAGTTGCTGGATAAGGTAAATAATCTGCTTACGACATCTTCGATCCGCATTTTTGGTAAAGAATATAATTATCTGTGGGAAAAGGATACCATCAGCTTAACTGCAAATGCCCGTTCATCATTTGGTAAAGCCTATCAGGGAGAAAAGAAAGCGCTGAATTATTATTTCAAAGACACCGGCAATAAGCGGTTATTCCTATTGCTCATCGGCACATTATTCTTTGTGTGGATCTATCGTAACATCCGCATACTGAAAAAAAGGAATGCTGTAGAAAGTGTTAGTCAGATGAATTTCATCTATCTCCCTTCCGGGTATATTGTTTCGGCATTTGTGGTCATGTTCACCATTGCGCCCTTGTTTGATCTCCATGCCCCTTCAACTTATATCGAGTCTATGCAGTTTTTCCTGATGATCATCCTTACGGTGATCTGCTGGAAAAAATGGCCCCGCGAATTATTCAGGTACTGGATAGTGATGGTAGTACTTTATCTCTGTTTCTCGTTTACCCACCACCTGTCCGATCCCGGATTCTGGCAACGGTTCCTGTTGATATTACTCAACGTGTTTTCCTTTATTTTTGGTTTGCTCTTTCTTTCAAAAATGCGGCAACATCTGCATTTGAAAGGTTTTTTACGTTTTGTGATCATCCTGCATAATGTGATGAATGTGCTGGCCGTCATCTTCAATATATGGGGAAGGGTTTCGCTGGCACAAATATTAGGCAATACGGCTATATTTTCCTTTATGCAGGCCATAGGACTGGCTGTGTTTAGTCAGATCTGTGTAGAGGCTATATTGCTGCAGATTGTAGCCAGTCGGGTTAAAAGAGGCCATACAGGTGCTTTTGAATATGAGCATGTGCTAAAAAGCTTCCGCCGGCTTATTCTTTTCCTGGTGGTTGTTTTGTGGCTCATAGTATTTACCACTAATTTGAATATCTATACTTCGTTATTAGGTGGCCTGACCGATTTTCTGAAAGCAAGCCGTAGTATAGGCAATGCTTCCTTTACTATCGGTGGTATACTGCTCTTTTTCTTCATCATTTGGGTTGCGCACTTGCTGCAGCGTTATGTGGGCTATTTTTTAGGCGATACGGATACAGAGGAGGATATCAATGACAAAGGGCAACGTTCCAGGTTGTTGGTTACCAAGCTTATTTTACTTTGCCTGGGATATTTACTGGCCGTGGCTGCTTCGGGTGTACCGGTTGATAAGATAACCATTGTTATTGGCGCATTGGGTGTAGGTATAGGCTTGGGCTTACAGAATATCGTCAATAATTTTGTATCCGGTATTGTGCTGATCTTTGACCGACCGCTTCAAATAGGGGATGTGGTGGAAATAGGCGACCGTGCCGGAAAAGTGAGAGAAATAGGGCTACGTTCCAGTACGCTATTAACATCAGAAGGGGCAGAAGTGATCATTCCCAATGGTGATATACTTTCGCAAAAGATTGTAAACTGGACACTCTCCAATAGCCAGCGACGCATTGAAATGGATATCGCTGTTGGCGGCAGTACAGATATGGAAGTAGTTTCATCAGCTATCAAAAAAGCGATATTGGTTTCAAAATACGTTTATCAAAGTCGTGAGCCACAGATCTTATTTATCAAAGTAAATGATGATGGATTTGATGTAAAGGCATTCTTCTGGATCAGCGACATGTCCAAATCAGGTGAAGCAAAAAGTGAGATACTGCTTTTACTGCATGAAAAACTGAATGCAGTAAATATGGTCATTAAACCGGAGAAGAAAGAAATATACGTCTTTCTAAATGAAAAACCAGATTCCAAAGACACCGATACGAAATAGGAATAACAGGACTTGAAATCAAAAGAGGCTGTATCATTAATCATGATCAGCCTCTTTTTTATTTATACAGCCTTAGATTGGACAGGTTGGCTCAATTAACAAAAAGTGGGTTTACATGGGTTTACATTTTTTGGGGTTGATATTGAGTTATTTTATTGATAATCAATTAATTATAAATTTTTACGTCAAAAAGGTGTAAACCCACTTTTTGTATAAAAATCGTCGGCTAAAGATCAATTCATATGTGCACGAAATTAGTCCAGCTTAAATGTTAACGGAGTTTTTCCTGTCCATGTTTTTTGGATGGTTTTGCCTCCGGTTGGTGTAACTGTTACTCTTTCACCGGCGCCCTGCCGTGTTACTGTAATATCAAATGAATGGCCAAAGGCTTTAACATGCTTTAGCACCATAGTATTCCAACCATCTGGTAACCTTGGACTTAGCGTAAACGAACGGAACCCAGTAGGCCTGATGCCAAACAATCCTTCGGTAAATATGCGGCAGTATAAACCGCTCTCTGCCGAAAGATGTCTCTGGTTTCCTTCGGGGTAAGCTTCAACAGGGTAGGGCACATGTTCGCCTAAAAGTCGGCGACGTGAATAGTAGCGCAAAAAAGTCATGGCTTGCTCTGTTGCCCCGGCCTGTAGTACGCCACGAAGCGCGTATAAGGTGGAGCGATCCCAGAAAGTAGTTTGTCCGGCTTGTGTGGCTAAACCATCGGCTGTCCATAATTGCGGCGAAAACAGGGCGTCTATAGTGCCTTTACTCCGGTCATATATTCCCATGGTGAGTGGTATGCAGATCCAGGCACGCAGTACATCGTTGGTTTCGTAATATTTGTAAGTATGGAATCCGGCTATATCGGCACCAAAATATTTTTCAATATTAACTTTAAGCTGAGCCGCTTGCCGAGTATACCCTTCAGTTTGTTGTTGAGGCAATTGCAATTGACGGCTAAGCAATGCTGCTGATACCAGTGCGTCATAATACAGGCAATTGGTAGACAGGTTGGCTTTACCTGATGGAAACCGGCCCTCCAACTCATCACTTTTTGATTCTACAGCACCCTGATCATTGATATGCCTGCGACTATACTCCAGGCACCAGGAAATAAGCGGCCACAGCACTTTCGCGGAGTCGGCATTTCCATAGGTAAGCGCATATCTGGATGCGCCATAAGCTATCATAGCCTGGTCCCCGCGATCGCCTGCGCCTTTCCAAACTGTGTCACCCTCGGCTACGATGGAACTTGGAAGGGCATTATAATCCGGATTCATATATTTAGCGAACATCCGGTAAGCATTCATGGCAGAAAGGTTCCCGATCCAGTCGCCAGATATAGCAAAATAAGGATTGATATACTCAGCCTGGTCATTGGCCCAGATAGCGGCATAGTAAGATAGCCCCCCCGGCCCATGCATGTACCCGCCCTTTGTTTTAAAAATGCTTTCTGTAGCCCTGATCTTGGCAAAAGCAAACATCGCATTCAGGATACTGTCTGGTGTTTGTAATTGCAAAGGCGCCTCAATTTCGGCTATCCGGTTTTGACGTGCTTTTTCTTCCAATTGGGGGTCAACAGATGGGAGAGATGAGGGATGATCAGTAGCACGGTAACAAACGGAAAATGTGTATGCCTGTCCTGGTTGCAATACCCGGCTGCCATCATTTACCGACTGCATGATCACCGTATGGGGGGATCCTTTACTTCTCAGGGTATCGGTAGTTACCTCTCGTTTTAAATGCTCTACAGATACCGTTACCGCTTTATTACTGATGTTGGTGAATGTATACTTTTCTATAGCGAGCGGTTTATCTACGGATGGAAAAAGTGCACGCACTATTTTAACCGAATTGGGATTGCCAAACAGCTCCTCTATACGCATAATGCCATGTTGAGTAACGCTTTTGGTAAACACGCTAACATCCCCTTCCGACAAAGAGGGTCGCAATAGTTTGCCGTCTATATACATCCTCGGTAAGGCATTATCATCAAATGTATAAGCGATATGGCTACGGGTATCATCAGGCAACATACGAAAAGTAGGAAAAACCACTGTACGGGTAAGGTGGCTGATTTTAGATGCATCTACATTATAGGCAACCCATAAGGATACCTTCTCGCCAGACATTTCTATATGATCGGCATGGGGCAGGCGGTCTTTGATGTTCCAGGTGATGCTGCCATCTGCTTGTAAACGCCATCTGTCATTTTGTTGCGGTAACGATAACTTTTGAGCGGAAGATAAGGAGCATTGTACAAGGAATGCTGATGCGGTGAGCAGGAGTTTATGAAAGTAAGGTTTCATTAAATGTTTTGTATGGTACGATGGATGCTTTTATTATTTCACGCCGACTTTTACCTGATTCCCCGGTTTAACCATCACTTGTGCAAAGGATATGACCTTCCCCTGCGAATCCTTTTCTTGTTTGATGGTTAACGGTTTACCGCCAGTATAAGCCTGATGATACCTGCCGTAAAACATAGCTTTCCATTTCAGCGGCTGTTTCCCGCGGTTGATTAATGAGGATTGACGAGTATCAAGATGAGTCACATCTACTAAAGTATTCAGTAATGGCAGGTTACGGATTGCCGCGTTACCGTTATCGGTTGTTTTAAAAATAGTACTGATGCTATGCTGGCGTACATCGGGCGCAATACCCATTAAGCCCTGAACAATGCCTTCTATCACACCAAAAGAAACCTCCGGATACTCCCTTCTTGCCGTACTTTCGTCAGATAGGTACAGGATATAATCCCTTGCTTTGTTCCATGAACCTTTGTTATAAAATATCAGCGGTAAGTACGAAGTATTCTCTACGTTCCATGTTTTGGAACTGAGGTGGGCTAATGTTTGAGTTACACGGCTGTGATCTTTCAGTGCATCAAACCAAAGCAAAAAGGTTTCGCCTTCATCTTTTCCAAAACGGTTGTCATTACTGTAATAAGTATAGTATAATTTATCTTTTTCGTCCCACCAATGGGCCTCCAGTTGTTGGCGGTATTTCTCTGCTTTCAGGCTGTATAAGGCTGCTTCTTTTGGTTTGCCTTTTTCTGCTAATATGGCCGAGTAGGTGAGTAACCCCCTATACAAGGCAGCGATCAGATCGGCACCGGTTTTTAAGTTGGCAATTCCTTCTGAGTAAGAAGGTAAGCCTCGGCAGCGATGAAATGAGTCGCTTTCATTAAAAGGCACCGGGGCATTGGGATGGGCCGGTCGGTTTAACATAGAGTCGGCCGACAGCACCCAGGCATTTATATAATCGTTTACCGTCTTTTCCTGGAAATGTACAAACGCGGGGTTGTTGATATAATATTTGTCGCCCGTCCATAAATAAAGTCGCCAGCTGGCACATAACACGTCAAAATTGGCGGGCAGGTTATACCAAAATTCGCGGTCATTCCTGTAATCCTCCGGAGCAGGTTTCCCCGCTTTATTGATCTCCCAGTAGGAACACCAGTTTTTTGACGCCGATATATTGCTTGCGAACAAGGTGAACATATTTCGGTTTTGCTCTTTTAAACCCAATATCTCGGCGCCGATACTTTGGTGCGATACATCGCGCATACAAAACGCGTCGCGGGGAGGTAGTGCCGATTCGTACCATGGCCCTACAGGATCATTCACATGACCTTTATAGTGCAAAGCCATGTTTTTGGCCCATACAAAGGCCTGCTCTACTTTTTTATCCGAGGAGGAAAAAGTTACACCATTATCCTGGGCCGTAGCAGCTGAAAAAGAAATGGTGCCAAGTATCACTGCAGGAGCAAATATCCGGCGTGCTAAAGAAATAATTATACGCATATTTAATCAAGTATTCTGGTCTATTCTGGTCTATTTTATAAAAATAATTATTTTTATTTATTGTCCAAACTTATTTTGCAAGTATCAGCGGAGAAAACAAAATAAACATCAGGATCATGAGAAGTAACAGGATGCCATTATAAACGTGCCGGTTCTTCCATGGAGTCATATTTACCACAGTATTAAGCTTTTGCTGATAGGGTACAGGCATCGGATAGATCTTGCCGATAAGCAGCATGAGTCCGCAGGTTATCAGAAATAAAATGGCTAAAATGTGCAGGAAATGAAGGTGCGTATCGAATACCAACTGGGTAAGGCCATAAGTTACTATAAAAAACACCAAACCCACTTTAGCCGCAATAGCTGGTACTCGCTTAGTCACAAAACCCATAAACATAATGGTGAAAATGGGCACGTTAAAAAATCCGTTCACAATTTGTACATAGGTATAAAAGCCATTTTTTACAAAAATGATAAATGGCGCGATGAGCATAGCGGTTAAGCAAATGATGATCTCAAACCTTTTTGCTGTTATGATCAGGTCTTTCTCGGCAGTTTGCCCGGAACGTTTTTCCTTCCAGGGCTTATAAATGTTGAGTACAAACAACGTGCTCGAACTGTTGAGCCCCGCGTTAAATGTAGTAAGCGCTGCGCCAAAGATGATAGCGGCGATATAACCGGCTATAAAAGGCGGCGACACCAAGCTATCCAGTTTTGGAAATACTTCGGCCGTGTTATCCAGATGCGTAAAAATATGTACCGCTATTAAACCGGGCACATTTAAAAGTAATGGTGATATCAGTTTGCCAAAACAGGCTACCGCTATTCCTTTTTGGCAGTTTTTAAGGTCTTTTGAAGCCAGCACCTGCTGAACAATATATTGCTCGGTGCCCCAATAATATAAGTTCACCAATAACATACCGGTAAACAGGGTACCAAAGGGGATAGGATCTGAGGCCGAACCTATACTATTCAGATGCTCCCGATGCGTGTTCAACAGGATATGCAAACCCTGCATAATACTGCCTTGCCCAAGGTACCTGAGCCCGAAAAATGGCAGTAAAAGTCCCCCTGCAAAAATACCGAGGCCAAGCAGGGTATCCGAAATCGAGATAGCTTTTAACCCTCCCAGCAGTGCGTAAAGGCAGCCAACAGTACCCATTACCCAGATGAGTATCCAGATGGTTGTCCAGTAATCGGTATGCCAGATCTCTGAAAAATGAAACAGCCCGTTAAAGGCAACCGCCCCGCTGTACAGTACTGACGGTAACAGGTTAATAATGTAGCTGATCAAAAAAATAAAGGAAACCAGTTTTCCCATACCCTGGCCATATCTGGCTGTGAGATAATCGGGTGTGGTGGATATTCCCAGTTTAAGATACATAGGCATCAAAAACTCCGAAACCAGCAGCATGGCCAGTACGGAGGTTATGCCCCAGGCCATTACCGACATGTTGTGGGTGTAGGTCAATTCGTTTTCGCCTATAATGGTGGCCGTGTTGATATTGGTAAATAGCAAGCCGCCGCCTACCAGTAAAAAGCTCAAACTGCGGTCGGCCAGGAATAAACCATTCAGGGTGTTGAGTTTGCTTTTTCTTGATTTATACCAGGATACCAAACCCACGATGCCGGTAAAAAAAAGAAAGCTGATAAAAATAACCCAATTCACCTTTGTATGATTTAAAGCGTATTCCGTTCAAACAGGAGCATCGGTACCGTTAAACTGATTTTTTCTTTATTCAGTATAGCTTGCCCGGCCAGTTTACCCATGTTCGAAAAATCGGCAGAGAAAGTAGTGATCCCGATGATCTCTTTAGCCGGCTCATCGTTGTGCGAAAGTATGCCCAGGTCTTTGCCCGGGATCAGTTTCTGACTGTTACAATCGCGCATGATCTGCCATAGCGCAAAGTTGTCGAGGGTAAAATAAACTTTTCCCTTTTCAACGGTGCCTGGGGTGTATTCGTTGATGATGCGGCCCTTGATATTAAAATCTTTCAGGAATTTTTTGAACGATTTAACGATCTCTTTAGGGTCTAACGAACCGGGCGAGTGATAAAATATCATTTCATCAAACCGGCTTATTTTAGGCGCTAATTGGGAGAATATTTTATAAGAAGATTGGCCGAATTCCTGGGTTATATGGTTAAAATCGCCTTCCAGTGGTTCATACCGGTCAAACATCAGGAGTTTATTACGCGGGATAGCCTCCAGTAGTTCTTTGGTTTTGGAATGGGGGATAGGCGCAATCACGTACATGCCATACTTTCCTTTGATCTGGGTAAGGATGGTTTCAAATATCTCGATATCACCGTGATGGAAATATGGATTTAAACGGATGTTTTGCCCCAATTCATGACGGAAATTGCGATAGAATTGCTCTTCAAAAGTATCCAGGTTATACATGAGGAGGGCCACATTTAAGGTTTGCTCCGTATTGCCGTTGCCTACAAAATACCCCAGCCTGTTTTTTGATTCAACTATACCCCTGCTGATCAGATCTTTATAACCTTTGATGATCGTTTCCCTCGAAAACCCCAATTCTTTGATCAACCTGTTTACCGATGGGAGCATTTCATCTTGCCCGATCACTTTTTCGTTAATGGCGTTGATGATTCCCTGCACAAAACGATCATGTTTGGAATAAGATGGTATATCTGTCAGTTTTTTTATCTCTTGAAAAATTCTATCCATTTTCACTTGTAGATTTTAGACAAAGTAAGAAAAAAGGCAGCAAGCAGTTGCCCGTTTTCTTTATTAATTTGATTGCTTAGGTTTAAGTTTAGCTCATCTGAAAACTTTTTAAACCTTTAATTTTAACACTTTTTTAGTCAAAAACTCGATAAAGACGCTTCTATTTTGGTAATTTAAGTAAGTTTCAATGCCACTTTAACACTTTTTAATACGTTTTTGAGGGGTTTTGAAAACTTTAAGAAGTATGAAGTACTTGACATTTAAAACGCTGGTTTTAGTCCTGTTTTGGACTTAACTAAACAGCCCGCTTCTCTTGTTAAAGGAGAACCGGGCTGCCTGATTCATAAAACATACGAGATATTTGCCCGTGTTACAACTGAAGTCGTATGATAGATTATTACATTAAATCAATAGCCGGGGTTTTGCTTCAGGCTTTTATTCAGGTCAATCTCCGTTTGCGGAATTGGCCACAGATAATTTTTGGCAGCGTCAAACACGCGGGGCGTCCCCACTTTTATGGTTGTTCCCGGGGTTAAGGTAACCGTGCCGGTTGTTTGGTTAACCGTACCCAGTAAACTTCCGGTCATCTGTCCATTCATCACCTGCTGACCGATCTGCCAGCGTTGTATATCAAACCAGCGAAGACCTTCTACAGCCAGTTCTACTCTTCTTTCCCTGCGCAACAGGGTGCGAAGGCTTGCCTGATCGTTGTACTTTGACTGATCAACCACTGGCATATTTACGCCTGTTCTTGTCCGTACCGCGTTGATGTCATCATAAACCGAGGCATCTATTTTATTACTCTCGATTTTAGCTTCTGCATCCATGAGTTTTATTTCCGCGTAACGTATCAGGATCACGTCCATACCTACCTGGTCCATATTTGGGAAATCGGCAATTACCGGCGTGTATTTGCGCAGGCCATAAGCCGAAGGGCTGCAGTTGTTATCGCCCCAATGATCTAAAGTTTTCGGACTGCTCGAAATAGGATCATAGTAAAAGCCATAAGGCAATTTGCTACTGTATTGCGCGCCCGGATAAAAAACAGTTGCGCTAAGCCGTGGATCCCGGTTTTGATAAGGCTGTGCCGGGTTGTAACCCGATGCCGGATCGTCAATAGTTTTACCATTGCTTGTTTCATAGGCATCAACCAAACTTTGGGTAGGGGCAATGGAATTATAACCACCCAATGAGTTGATGGTCATGTTTCGGGCCCATCCAAAATTATTGTCGCTGGCTTTAAACTGCACATCCAGTATTACCTCCTGGTTATCTGCAAAAGGCTGACGGAACAGATTGACATAGCTTGGGTATATGCTATAGGTAAAAGGAGCGGTCATCAGTTGCTGGCAGTCGGCTATACATTGTGTGTACATTTGGTTAAACAGCTCAATCCTTGCTTTTAAAGCGATGGCGGCACCACGGGTAACGCGCCCAACATCCGAACCAGAGTAGCTAACAGGCAGGTCGGGAGCTATCGCGGTAAGCTCTTTTAATATAAATGTCACCACATCAGCTTTTGGTGTTTGTGTTACTTTATTGGCTTCATCAGTTGTCAGGTTATGCTCAACCAGTGGTACAGCTCCATACAATTGACTTAACGTAAAATACTCATAGGCTCTCAAAAAACGGGCTTCGGCTATTGTTCTGGCTTTGAGTGTGGCATCCATACTGGCACCGCCTACATTATCTAAAAACCAGTTGCAGGTTTGTATACAGCTGTAATTCCATTTGGTATACCCGGGATTGGTTGGTGTGGCAATACCGGCTGATAGGGCCAGCCAATTTTCCCATGGAAACTGGTCAAAGGTATTATCGGAATTGTTATCGGCAAAAACTCCGTAATAGCCATTATTACCGCCACCCCATTTTGAATAGCAGCCGTTGAGGGCTGCCAGTACGTCGCCAGATGATTTCCAGAGCACGGTATTGGTATACGAATCTAAAGGAGCCCTGTCGAGGAAATCTTTTTTACAGCCCGATGATGCCAGCGTGGCTAAAATAATTAAGGTTATGAATAGATTTTTCATTGAAGTATTTTTTTAATCATTAAAATGTTACCTCGAGACCAAGGGTATTTGTTTTTAGCTGCGGGTATGATCCGTAAGCGTTGTTCCCTGTAGTGGTTTCGGGGTCAACCCATTTGTAAAAGCTGGTGAACGTGAGGATATTTTGCCCGCTGTAATAGATCTTAACACCTTTTACACCCAGTTTGGCGAGAGTGTTAGCAGGCAGGGTATAGCTCACCAGTAAATTCTTTAATCGTAAATAAGAGGCATTGCGTACCCAAAAAGATGATACAAAGCTTTGCGGATTGTTTTGTGTATAGGTTGACCACAAGCGCGGGAATGTAGCCGAGGTATTGGTTGGTGTCCAGGCATCAAGCAGGGCAGTGGTAGGGTTACCAATGTTGGCTTGTTGTAATGAACCCAGTTCAAAACCCTGAACATAGTTCTTCACGCCCAATGCTCCCTGGAAAAAGCCGCTTACATTAAATCCTTTCCAGCCTGCACCCAGTGTAAAACCAAACGTAGTTTTAGGGAAAGGCGAACCCAGGTACACACGGTCATTACCGTCAATAACACCATCGGGTTTGCCATTTGGGCCGCTGATGTCTTTGTACATCAAATCGCCGGGGCCAATAACACCGCCGCTTTGTTTGGCGTGGTCAGTTACCTGTTGTTGTGTCTGGAAAATACCTTCTACCTGGTATCCGTAAAACGCCTGGAGCGGATAACCCACCACTCTTCCGCTGGAAATGGAGCCGGTACCTGCCAGATCAGTAATTTTATTAGTGATGAATGAAGCGTTAACAGCGATATTATAAGATACATTACCGATCTTGTTTCTGTACGCGGCGCTGAATTCCCAGCCCGAATTACGCACGGCACCGGCGTTTTGATAAGGTGTTGAAAAACCATAAACATTACTGGCCGGTAATTGCAATAATATATCGTTGGTGTTTTTTACAAAATAGTCGGCTGTAAAAGTCAAATTGCTATTCAATAGCTCCATATCCAAACCTACATCGGTAGTAGTTGTTTTTTCCCAGGTAATGTTTGGATTGGCGCCGTTGTTTAGCGCTATACCAGGCGCAAGAGTTTGATTAAAGGAATAATTTTGCCCGCTCGATATAACCAAAATTCCGGGATATGCAGCCGGGATATTGAGGCCGCCCGGAGAGCCCAGCGTTTGATTACCTAACTTACCCCAGGAACCCCGCAGTTTAAGCATAGGAATGGCATTTGATAAAGAGCTGAAAAAGGCCTCTTTCGAAATGTTCCAGCCGGCAGAAAAGGATGGATAAAGCCCCCATCGCTGGCCTTGTATGAACCTTGATGAACCATCATCACGCAGGTTGGCCTCAAACAGATATTTGTCATCATAGGCGTACCGGGCACGGCCAAAATAGGATAACAGCGCCAACTGACTGGAAGTACCGCCGTTTTGCTGCCCCAATGACGGTGCCGCGTTTATTTCTGACAGGGAACTGTTGAGGAAATTTTGCCTGTAAGCATACAGATACCGGTACGTAGTTAACTCCTGCGAGCTACCGGCCAATATGTTGATGCTATGTTTGCCAAAATGCCTGTCGTATTCCAGTAACCCCTGCAGATTATAGTAATTATTGGTAGAATTGGCATTGGCTATTGAACTTTGACTTATAGTTGTTAAAACTGTAGTTGGGTTCTTGGGATCATAATAAGTATCGGCGGGTTTAAACTCCTGCGAAGGATTTGCATTGTACCTGTAAGCGAATGACGGTTTAAAATGCAGCCCTTTGATTGGTTCCCAATCAGCTCCCGCATTGCCTGTGAAAAGAGAGTTCTGGTTGTTATTATAGCCTGGTGAATTAAGCCAGGAGATGGGGTTGCCAAAAGAAAGATAATTGTAAACACCATTTTTATATTGATTTACCACCGTGCTGCTCATAGCGGCCGTTGTACCAATAATACCTCCTATATCTCCACCGCCCAAACCGTCCGGGGCTTCCGTAGGGGCATATAAAAATGAAAGGTTTGCGTTTACACTAAAGTTTTTAGTGATGGCCGAGTTGATATTCATTCGGGTAGAATATCTTTTATAATTTGATTTTTGTATGATACCGTCCTGTTGAAAATACCCCAATGAAAAAGCATATTGGGTTTTATCATCACCGCCGCTGACATTAACAGCATGATTTTGCTGAAAACCGCTTCCCTTATATAAAAAGCTCTGCCAATCAGTATTGGGATGCGTATCCGGGTCGGTTTGATTTTTGAACAAAGTGATGTCATTGTCTGTCCAGTATGGAGCCTGACCTTCGTTTGCTAATGCCTGATTATATAAAGTAGCAGCCTGCCATGAAGGTAAAAAATCGGGCAGATGGGTTGGCTTTTGCTTGCCCGCATAGCCGGTATAGTTTATCTGCATTTTGCCGCTTTTACCACGTTTGGTAGTTATCAGTATCACTCCGTTGGCAGCCCGTGATCCATATATCGCCGCCGAAGCCGCATCTTTCAACACAGAAACCGATTGTACATCATTTGGGTTTACGTCTGACAGATTGCCGATGATACCATCAATCACCACCATGGGATTGCTGTTGTTCAATGTACCAATGCCACGCACATTAATGGCACCTGTTGAGCCGGGCTGGCCACCTGTGGTGGTAACAGTAACTCCGGCCATGGTGCCCTGTAAGGCATCATTCAGGTTGGTAACCGGCCGGTCCTGAAGCTCTTTAGCGCCAATTGCCGCTACAGAACCTGTAAGGTTTGCTTTTCTTTGAGTTCCGTAAGCTACCACTACTACCTCGCTAAGGTTTCTGGTTTTTTTGTCCGGCGTCATCGTTACATTTCCGTCCCAACTGGCGGTAATCTTCACTGTTGTTTTTTCATAACCCAAAAAGGAGAACACCAGGGTGGCATTTTCGGGCGCGTTGATTTTGTATGCCCCATTAACATCGGTGGTTGTGCCTTGCTGGGTGCCGGCAAGGCTAACGCTAACTGATGGCATAGGCAAGCCCTGCTCATCTTTAACGCGACCCGAAATGGTTTTAACTTGTTGGGAAAAAGATTGTTGAACGCTTAGCAGCCAAACACAGCAAAGCATAACAAGTCCCATGGTTTTAGGTACTTTTCTTTTCATAATCGATTTAAATTAATTGGTCTATTCTGGTCTATTCTAAAATAAAAGTAGTAACTTTTTGAATACAAACAAATTTATTTTTACATAACAGGGAGTTGCATTGGACTTTATGGCCGAAATAGCGCCAGGAAGCAAGGATTGAAGTATATAAAAAAAGAAGGGAGAGGGGCAAATAGCAAATTCTCCCTATAGATAGAAAGGAGGGTTATGAAAATTGCAAATAAGGAATAGGGGTAACCTATCTCCGGCAGGTAATGCTATTATTTAAGGGGTTTTGTAAACCCCATCGGGGTTGAAGCTTTGTAGAAAAAAGCCGATTCCTATTCAGTGCCGTAGGTACTGTACTCAAGTTGCACACCTACGGCATGCACAATGCTTATTATTTGTTTGCTACAAAGCTTTTACTCCTACGGAGTATGCTTAATTTAATGACATTGTCTCGTGCACGGGGAAAATTACTATACCTTTTTAATGAGTGTCGCTGAATTGGCACCAAATTATGCTAATGAATATTATTATGCTAAATGACAGCCGCTTAAACTATTTGTATTTAACCCGAAATGGCTAGTAAATAATCCAGATCCGGGTGAGCAGTACGGTAGGGTTTGCCTGCCAAACGGATCTGCTGCCCTTCACTAATGCCCTGTAACTTTACCGTTTGGTGCAGGGCAATGGCTCCGTCATCGATCAGCAATTGGTACGCATCCTCAGAAATGATCATATCGTTATTCAGCTCTTTAGTTTTAGCCTGAAGCCTTGACGCGATGTTAACTGGTAAACCCATAACAGATAATTGTGGTGCATTATCCAGGCCATACTCGCCTATAAATACTTTTCCGGCATGTAGTCCCACTCCAATTTGTAATGGCCCACCATAATAGGGTTCAGCGTAAGCATCGTTAAACAGGGTAACCGTTTGAAACATTACTTTAGAGGCCTGGTAGGCATTATTTACCGATTCTTTTAACCCTGTTTGTAAGCCAAACACGGCGTATAAGTTATCACCGGCAATTTCAACCACTTTACCCTCAAATTTTTTGACAATCTGATTAAAAGCCGTGAATAAACGACGAACCACCTGTATAACGGTTTGGCCTGGCTGTGCTTCCAATAAACCGGTAAAGTTCCGGATATCCAGAAATAAGATAGCCAGTTCCCGCTCCTGGTCTGGCGGGCCAAGGGTTGGGTTTAGTATAAGGTGATTATTTTCCATAATAGTACGACGATTAAGCGTTTAAAACATTTTAAGCAATTATAAAATATGACCAGTTTGATAATGTAGCAAAACTATTACCTCGACATTGTTGTAACCAGTTAAAAACGGGGAAGCGGGTTGGTTACTCGGTAAACGCCCTGTTATGAGCGGTAAACTTTATAGGAACACCAAGAGTGTTGATGGTTTATTATATAAGAGGGGCTATATTTTATTGATTCAGGTTTATGGTATGAAAATAGGGGTTTACAAACTTGTAGATGTATTGTAGACGCTTGCCTGTAGACGAGTAGACGCTTTGTAGCATGTTATAATTAGATATTCTGCTGTAGTTGTTTGCAATTTTGTAGAAGTAGTAATTGCCGAATTAGCAATAACAAATCGGTATATTTTCCACTTTATACTCAATTAAAATCATATGCAGCAAGAACAAAGCATAGCAGACGTTGAACACTTACAATCAATTTATAACGCAGGCGATTATCCGGCATGCCTCGAAGCTGTAAATCTTTTTCTGCTTTTTAACCCTCAAAACCCGGAAGGTCTGTTACTAAAAGCCAAGTGCGAGTATCAGCTATCTTATAATAGTCCAAATGCCGATGAACTGTTAGTATCGGCGGTTAGAGGTTTTGAAAAATTGCTGCGGTTAACGCCAGATCATGAAGAGGCTATGTTGTATTTGGCCTATATCAACATTTTTATAACGGGCGCCAACCTATCTGAGGCCATAACATACTGTGACCGGCTGACGGAGTCCATCCTTTTAGATACCAGGACTAAAGCGATTACTTACCGGCAGGAAGCCTATTATCAAAAGGGTGATGTAGACAATGCTTTGAAGGACCTGGATATATTGATCAAATTAAACCAGGCTCACACAGTGGAGAGCCGTAGTTTGGCCGACCATGAGCAGGGCTTATTGTATGCTAAAAAAGCAAACCTTTACCTATACCATAAAAATGATCCTGCTAAAGCACTTGAAACCTTTAAAGAAGGGTTGATACACCGGTATAAAGATGTACACATCTATACCTTGATCGCTAATCTGGCGCTTGATCATCAGGATTATGAATTTGGAGGAGAAGCAGCGCAGGTAGCCATGTTTTCGGGCAGCGCGGATGCGGATACCGATGAGGATCTGATAACCTTGTACCATAGGTTGGATGAACTTACCCGGCAGGATATCATCAACACATCTATCATATACGCCATGTTGATCGCCCGAAAAATATACCCCGAGCGGTTGGAATGTGATACGGTTGAACTGTTAAATTTTGCGCGGCACTATATCAAAATATATCCTGACTGGTTTATCCCGTATCATTATGCCGGTGCTACATTGTATGAGGTGGAAAGCTATACTGAAGCGTTACCATATTTACAAAAGAGCATAGAATTAGGCGGACTTGCCCTCGGCTTACAACGCTTTATTGAGGTATCGTACCGGGTAAATGGCCAACTACCTACCATAGAAAGATGGCCCCATGATTCTGCTGTGATGTATTACAATGCCGGCGTGAGTTTTTTCTATGAATCGGAAAGTAACATCAGCAATGCGGATATTGCCCGGGAACTGCTGCAGATAAGGACAAATTTTTATAAAATTTCATACGATAGCTTTTACGATTACTTCTATAATGATAAAAGGGATGGCGCGGATAATGAGCCGCATATTTTCGCGATGTGCTGCAATAACTATGGCATAGCTTTGAGTGAACTGGGGGAATATGAAACCGCGGTTGAAGTACATAAACTGGGTTACGCTTTATCACCTTTTTGGGAGCAATTATCCAGTTTGGCAACCGCGCTGTTCGCCCTTCATCGATATGAAGAGGTTATAGAGGTAGTGGAACAGGCAACCGCTTACAGCAGCGATTATTTAAGGTTCGAAGATTATATCGATCTGAAGGGAAAACAATTGACAGCCATCTATGACCTGGGCCGAAAGGATGAGGCCAGGGAACTTTTAACTGCGATAGAAGAGGAGTATAACAGCTTTATTGAAAGCTACGGGAATGAGCTGAATGAGGAGGAATTGTTTGTATTAAGCCAAAGATACATTGTGGTTCAAAACATACGCCAGGACTTGTTAGGAGAAGTGAGCCTGGAAGAGGCTACTGAAGCCTGGAAAAATCAGTTGTATAAAAATCCTGACGACAACTCATCATGGTACATGCTGATGCAAAACTATTATCAGCTTGAAGATTATAACCAGTGTATTGCCTGCGCCAATAACTATCAGTCGGTAAAGGGCGAGGCGATCACAATTGAGTCTGTTCAAAAGGTGTATTATATGCGGGGTATGTCATACCTATACCTGGGAGATTATGTCCCTGCGAAAGAAAATCTGCTCATCCTGCTTGATAACTGCCAGCCGGGAAATGAAAATGACGAAAGCATCATTTGTGATACCAATATAAGCCTGGCGCAGTGCAGTTATGCTTTGCGCCAATGGGACGACTGTATGGATTTTTCATTGGCGGCGACAGCCTGTTACGACAGAAATGGATGGAAATGGGATGAAACATGGATAAAAGCCGCGCTGCAATACGCGGATGCCTGTAAAGTTGCCGGTGAAACCGATGCCGCGATGGATACCGTGAATAATATTTTGAAAGTGGCACCCGAAAATGAGGAAGCCTTACAAAGAAAACGGGAATGGAAATCGGGTGGTTTGTTCTCTTTTTTTAAAAGATGATAAAAATTAAACCAATAAATATTTAATGAGTTATCGTTTTTATTACAACTATTTAAACCACTGAAACATGACATTACCTTTTATTGAGATCATTGAATCTGTAACCCCCGATCCTAATTTGCTGATGTGGAAATTTGCAGATGCAGATAAGGAAATAAAGAATGGGGCAGCGTTAATAGTGCGGGAAAGCCAATCTGTGCTATTACTGAATGAAGGTAAGTTGGCAGATACATTCACAGCCGGAAAATATGCACTAAAGACAGAGAATATCCCGGTATTAACCCGGCTTAAAGGGTGGAAATATGGTTTTGAAAGCCCATTTAAAGCGGATGTTTATTTTTTCAATACCCATCAGTTCGTTAATCTTAAGTGGGGTACACCAGCCCCTGTTTTGATGCGGGATCCAGTGTTTGGACAGGTGCGTATACGCGCTTTCGGTACTTACAATATCCGTATCTCCGATATCCGGCGGTTTTTCAGCGAGTACGCAGGTACCTATCCCCGGTTAAACATTGTTGAACTGGAAATGCAGCTGCGCGATTTTATTGCCCCCAAATTTGCCGAAGTGCTGGCACAGGCAAACATAGCTGTAATGGATGCCGCGGGCAATATTTCTGAATTGAATAAAAAAATACAACCACTTATTCAGCAATACTTTACTGGTCTGGGTTTGGAAGTAACCCAATTTACCATTACCAGCGTTACCCTGCCCGACGAGGTGCTTAAACATTACGATCAGGTAACCGGCATGAATATGGTAACCGACATCAATAAGTTCTCCCAGTTTAGCGTAGCCAGCGCCATGGATAAAGAAAACGCTGCCATGGGCGATGCTGCCCGGCAAGCCGTAGCTATAGGCATGATCATGAACCAGGCGAAACCAGCAGCACCTGCCCCGGAAGAAGATATACCTACACGACTCAAAAAATTAAAAGAGCTTTTTGAAACACAGCTGATCACAGAGGCCGAATATGCCGCTAAAAAAGAGGAATTGTTAAAGCTATTGTAATCATAATTATCAATGGGGGAGGATAAAGAAAAAAGAACGCTAACCTACCTGGAACGGCTGAAACAAAAAGCCATCAGCCAGGAAAATTACGGAGGCGAAGTAAAAGCAGAAGAGGCGAAAATGGAAGTACGGGATTGCCCGGAATGTGGGGCGGGCAGGGCCTTTCGCCAGGGACTTACCGCCTGCGCGTATTGTGGTTTTAAGTTCATGAATACCCGGCTTACCGATGGGGTTCATATTAAGAAAGAAAATAATTCATAACTGATGTTTGGCTTGTTTGATAAAAAATATCATAACCCTGAGCTACTTGAAATGATAGGGCAGACACAGGAACGCTGGTTTGCTTTTCTGGATAAGCTGGAAAACAGGATGCATGAAATGTGCACAGCCGCGGTGCCCGAGATAAGGGAGGTTTTTAACCAGGATACCGACCCCTATAAACGTGCCCATGGACATATGTTAATGGGCCTGCACGGACAGATTAACCAGATGCGGCAAAAAGCAAACAAAACAAAAGAAGAAAGCATTTTTTACTTTATTGATAGGGCAACAACCCAGCTCCCTGATTTTATTTCCTCAGCGGGCCGCGAGTATCATGACAAGCTCCGCATTTTCAGACTTGACTGTATAAACAGGCACAATATTTTTGAAGAAAAAATTGCCTGGTACACCCTGATGTTGAATAATGCTGTTGAGGAACAGGACCTGGAAACTTTTTACCAGGAGCAATTGGCCGCTTTTGAAGATATCCGGAATAAATTTATCTGTAAGCAGTGCGGTGGGAACATAGCCATTGCCAAAATATTTTTTATTGCTACTTACATTACCTGTCCGTTTTGTCAAACCCAAAATACCTTTACGCCCTCTACTGGTGCGCAAATGGTACTGCATCAGGCCCGCAGCCTGGCAGAGCAGCGTACAGCCCATTTGCTTAAGGCTTATGAAGCAAGCAAGCCTAAGAACTCGCAGCTATATCAGCAATATTTACGTTCCATGTTTGATGAGTGGAATAAAATAGTGCCGGATATGGCCACCGAAAATGAGAAATTTTACCAGCGTATGCTGCATGATCATACTAATTCAATTAATCATTATTAAATAATAATCACATGTCTGAAAATTCATTATTAGAACCCATTCACGGTATTACTTTAGAAGATTACAGTGCCGCGTGCGCAAAAATAGGAAGCGGATTAAGCGAAGCAGATGTCGCGAAAGCATTAGGAGTGGAGGTGCCTGTATGGCAGGAAGCAAACCTGCTTTGGCCCGAGCGTATGAAACAGGATTCTACATTCCATATTGTAACGCTTTTTGGTCAGTATTTTGGTGCCGCTGATAAGCATCCCAAGTTTAGTAACTTAAAACCTGCTGCTTCAACGGAAGGATCAGGTAATGTCGAAAAAATTAAAGCTGATAAGGACTTTTATCAGGAGCTGGAGGTTGCAAGGCAGGTTGCCTATGAATACGGGCTCGACGGTGCGCAATGGATATTGGATAAATATGGTATCCCGCTCGGTGATTTCCAGATCGCTGCTTCTTTATGGAGTGACCAGATCCACCAGGATATTCAGGCTAATTATCAAGGATATAATCAACGCCAGGACGCATACAGAGCAAAATATCAACAATTATTTGCCGATGCTCAGGGCGGTAACGTAGCCGACGACATTGATTTTTAAGCTCTTGCACGAGTGTAGGGAATAATTAAATACCATCTTACTGGCGGTAGCCAGGAAGTATTAGTAAACACCGGCTTTCGATATGATCCCTATTGAAAGCCGGTGTTTTTTTTTCCAAATGAAATCAATTTCAATCTCTATGTTTATACAACACGCGATGGGGCTCAGTCGAATCCTCCATCAAAACCACTTTACTCATAAGTAATAGCTATAGCGCAGTATGCATCGAATTTTGCATCTATCAAATCATAATTAGCCGGGATAAAAAGATACTCTGTTTTAATTATTAATATAACATCATCAAAAGGTTAGGAAATTTGTGATGATTTGTTGTAATGAATAAAACCTTCATTATATTAGATCAAATTTTTATCACTATTAACCTCATAAAACGCTGTTGCTGATTGAATGAAAAGCGATATCCCGAAAATATATTCAGAGTTTGAATTCAGACGGGTATTTGAGCAATACAACCGCCAGGTATATGCCCAGGTTTATACTTTGGCAAAATCGCACTACGCAGCAGAGGAAATTACCCAGGAAATATTCATCAAGATCTGGCAGAACCGCGAAGCATTACGTGAAGTAAAAAACCTGGACGGATATATATATACTATCGTTCGTAATTACTCCTTAAACTATTTACGGAAGGCGGCAAGTGATATGCGCCTTACCAACCACTTAATGCAAGTGGCAGTAACAGGCTGTAACGATACGGAATCGGCTGTGCAGTTATCCGAATATAAAACACTGATCCACGCGGCGGTATGCAAACTATCGCCACAGCGCCGTTTGGTTTATGAACTCAGTAAAAATAACGATCTGAGTTATGATGATATCGCTTCGCAGTTAAACTTATCAAAGCATACGGTTAAAAATCATCTGCTCTCTGCCCTGGCTTCTATCAAAGGGTACCTTACCCAACATGGTATCGATCCAACACTCATCCTTATTTTCATAATCATTAAGCGGTAATCATCAAGAAAACGTTTTTTTAATTTTACCAAAAGGCGGTTATTGATAGGTTATATTCTGTGTTTTTGTACAGCATGGAATAACATTTTTAGAATGTTATCATAAAAAAAATAAAATTTTCATTTTGCATTAGTCTGTTTGTGGGTTTGCTGTGTCTTTAATGTAATCATACAGTTAAGGATGGATCACACCGAAAGAAAAACATATTTATTAAATCAATATATCAATAATGCCTGCACCCCAGAGGAATTTGATGAGCTGATGTCGGTCATAAAGGCTTCGCCCAATAATGATGATTTTGATGAGGTATTAAAACGCAGTTGGGAAAGGTCGGCACATTCTACAATTGAAAATAATTTAAGCTGGGCCGATATCTCTGCCCGTATCAAAGAAAATAAACCTAAACGTTACAATACCCGTGTATTATTGAAATATGCCGCCTGTTTTGCCCTGGCATTGCTGATAGGTACCATAAGTTTTTATAAAAAGAGGGATATCGCCACGCAGTATTTAACTACTCAATCATTACCTGCCAAAACCAAGGTGATCACCCTGGCAGATGGCACACATGTTACCCTAAATGCCAACAGTTCTTTACGTTACCCTGAAAAATTCAGCGACGGACAAAGAATTGTTTATTTAAAAGGTGAGGCTTACTTTGAAGTAGTACATGATAGCAAGAAACCTTTTATCATTTATTCAGGCGCTTTAAGAACACAAGTTTTAGGTACAACCTTCAGCGTTAGCGCTTATAATGAGCAAAAACCTCAAAAAGTAACTGTTTTAACCGGTAAAGTTGGGGTTGTTGATCAAACTAATAAGGCACAGGCTATACTTACCCCCGGATTATGTGCCGTAACCGATCAAAAAAGTAAGAGCTTGAAGGTGAGCCGTATGGCTGACCCTATGGATGCCATTGCCTGGATGGATGATAAGATGATATTTGAGGATGCCACCCTGGCCGATGTAGCTGTTGCGCTAAGTAATAAATATGCAGTAAACGTGGTGATCAATAATGAGCGTATAGCATCCAGGCATATTACCGCTATTTTCCAGAATCAAACCCTGCCCGATATTTTAAAGGGTATTACCAGGCTCACGAACGCCAAATACCAGGTTGATAGGAATGTATACACCTTATTTTAATAAACAGAATAATAACCTTTAAAACCGATTGCCTATAGAAATATACAATGACGACATAAAAAAGGTTGAATGTGATTCCAGCACATCCAACCCTACCGAGCCAAGGCTCAGATAATTCATAGCTCCCGCAAGGGCATTTATTAACTATAAATTTTCTTCAAATATATGACAAAAAACATATTGTCCTCTAATCGGCTGCGCAAAGCTGTAAACAGGATAGTCATAGTCACCGGTTTTTTATCTATCTGTTTCTTCAAAACCAGCGCGGTTATTCGCTCCATACAGGACTTAGACACTCCAATATCACTAAAAGTGACAAACATGCCTGTAAAAAATGTACTAAAGCGAATAAACAAGGCTATTAAGCTAAGTTTTGTGTTTAGTAACGAAATAGTTACAGACCAAACGGTAACCATTGATGTAAAAAACGAAAAGCTGAGCCTGGTACTGTCCAAGATATTTGATCCCCTGGGCATGGACTATCAACTATCAGGCAATATGATCCTGATCGAAAAAAAGCATACCTCAGCTATACCTGTAATGCAAAAAACTTTGGCGCTGCAGGTAACGGGTAAGGTTACGGATAACAGTGGTCCGCTGCCGGGGGTAACCGTAAGAATCAAAGGTGCGTCAATTGCAACCAGTACTGGAACCGACGGCAAATACAGTATTAACGTACCTGATGGTAATACTGTGCTGGTGTTTTCATCAATAGGATACCTTACCCAGGAAATTGCGGTAGGTAACCGCAAAACCATTGATGTACGGTTACAGGAAGAATCCAGCAAACTCAACGAGGTAATTGTTACCGCTTTGGGTATATCGCGTCAGCGTAAAGCTTTGGCTTATTCTGTTACCGAAGTAAAGGGTGATGAATTTACACAGGCCCGCGAAAATAACGTGGCCAATGCGCTTACGGGTAAAGTTGCTGGTGTAAATGCCACAGGGCTATCAACAGGGCCGGGTGGGTCAAGCCGGGTTATTATCCGAGGTAACGGCTCCCTGTCGGGCGGTAACCAGCCGTTGTATGTAATTAACGGTATGCCCCTGGAAAATTCGGTACCGGGCGGTAGTGCCACAACAAACGGCAGCGCCGGTAACGTTGACCGGGGTGATGGTATTGCCGGTATTAACCCCGATGATATCGAATCCATCAGTGTACTAAAAGGAGGTACAGCAGCCGCGCTTTATGGAGCAAGGGCTGCAAACGGTGTTATTTTGATCACCACCAAAAAAGGGCGTGCGCAAAAAGGTATAGGTGTTGATTATAACTCATCCTATACCATGGAAACACCCGCTGTTTTTCCGGATTGGCAATATGAATATGGCCAGGGCGATAATGGCGTGAAACCTACAACCCAGGGCGAAGCCATACAAACAGGCCGTCGTTCTTTCGGTGCAAAAATTGACGGTTCACCCTATGTTGCTGCCGATGGATTGACACATCCTTACAGCGCCCAGAAAAATAACATCAAAAATTTCTATCAAACGGGCTCTACATTTACCAACACATTGGCTTTTACAGGTGGTACAGAGGCTATTAATTACCGCTTCTCCGCTTCGGACCTGAACAGTAAAAGTGTACTCCCTAATACGGATTATAACCGTAAAACAGGCAACCTGAGCATTAACAGTAAGCTGGGTAAACGTATAAACCTGGAAGCTTTGGCGCAGTACAACGTTGAAAACGCGCATAACAGAACCACTGCGGGTGATGCTTTGGGAAACCCCAACTGGACACCCTACATGATTGCCAATACCGCAGATATCAGGTGGTTAAAACCCGGTTATGATGCCAATGGAAACGAAATAGCCTGGAACGATGCCTCCATTGCATCAAACAGCTACTTTGTGGTGAACAAGTTTAAGGAGAATGATATCAAGAACAGGTTCATCGGGCAGGCTGGCCTTACCTATGAAATTGTCAAAAATCTATCTTTAAAAGGCGTTGTAAGCCGCGATTTTTATTACTACAACTACAAATATATCCTACCAACGGGTACTTTGTATGTACCCAACGGACAATACAGCGAACTGAAAGTTGATGCTTCTGAAACCAACGGATTATTAACGCTAAATTATAACGGGAAACTAAACAAGGATTTTGCGCTTACCGCTTTTGTTGGCGGTAATCAGCAGCGTTCTGTTTATAACGAAAGCAATATCACGGGCAGCAATTACATTATTCCTTACTTCTATAGCTCCACCAATCTATCAACCATTTCTACAACACCAACCAATAACAAAACGGCCATCAATTCATTAATGGGATCGGCCGATATTGCCTACAAGAATTTTGCTTATCTAACCGTGACCGGTCGCCAGGATTGGTTTTCAACCCTGAGCCCTAAAAATAACAGCCTTTTCTATCCTTCATTCGGTGGTAGTTTTGTACTGTCCGAGGCATTTAAATTGCCGCAGGTGATCAGCTACGCTAAAATAAGGGCTTCGTATGCGCAGGTAGGCGGTGGGGCGCCGAGCCCATACCAAATTAACCAGGCATTTACCATGGTGCCAAGTTCAGGCCAGCCCATACAAAATGTATCGAGTACCACCATTTCTAACGCCAATTTAAGGCCCTATACATCAACCACCACAGAGGCTGGTATCGAGGCCAAATTATTTAACAGCCGTTTAAGTTTTGACGTAACCCTTTACGACAGAAAAACCACCAATGATATTGTTTCTACCGCCATCTCAGGAACTACAGGGTATAATAATGTGGTTTTAAATGTAGGCGAACTGAGCAACAAAGGTATTGAGTTACTGTTAAGCGGAACACCGGTAAAAACAGGCAGCTTTAGCTGGAATACCAGTTACAACTTCGCCTACAACAAAAATGAGGTGGTAAGGCTGGCTGCGGGTCTTGATCAGATCCAGATGGCCTCATCGGTTAACGGCTGGGCGTATATCAACAATATTGTTGGCCAATCATACGGCTCTATAGTGGGTACGCGTATCCTGAAAAACGCTAATGGTCAAACTGTATTTAACGCTACCACAGGTTTACCCGTAGCTACCGGATTACAAACCTTGGGCAAGGGCGTAGCGCCTATAACCATGGGTTGGTCAAATGATTTCCGCTACAAGCGGTTCTCCCTGAATGTACTGGTTGATGGTAAATTCGGCAATAAGATATTTTCCTTGATGGAGGTTTATGGCACCCGCTTAGGCTTAATGAAAACAACCTTGCCGGGTAGGGAAAATGGCTTGCAGCTGAGTGGTGTTGATCAGGCTGGTAATCCGTATTCCAGAACAGTACCTATATCCAATCTGCGAAGCTATTATGATAACTATAAATCGTACTCCGAGCTGTTTTTGCACGATGGGGGCTTTGTAAAGCTTCGCCAGGTAATATTCAGTTACAACATTCCGGCCGATTGGTTGAAGGCTGTCAACGTACAAAACGCCTCTGTTTCATTTGTAGCACGTAACCTGCTGACTATTTATAAACAGACGGACAATTTCGATCCGGAGTCGAGCTTTACCAATGGCTCGAGTCAGGGTTTCGAGTCGTTCGGTCTGCCCAGAACAAGAAGCTATGGATTAAATCTCATGGTTAAATTTTAATTCAGAAAAACCACCAGCATGAAAAAATATTTTATTCCCAAATTGTTAACCCTGCTCATAGCCTGTATCGGCCTGCAAGGATGCGACAAAAACTTTGAGGCTATCAACACCAATCCCAATTCATCGGCCAATCCCACGCCGGCTTTTGTATTTACTAAGGCTGTGCTGGATGGGGCAGGAGACGTTCAGGTGCTGTTGCAGGGCACCATGCAATATACCACCAGTTATAATGATGTAGCCGGTTTTGGCGCAAAGTATGTGCTGAGCCAAAGCTCACAATCATGGGTGGTGTTTAACACCGCCTATCCTAAAGAGATCAATGAGATTACCCAGGTAATCACCTCGGTTACCGGTAAACCAGATCAGGTGAATTTATTATCGGCGGCCAGAATATGGCGTGCTTATTGTTTTAGCCGCATCACCGATCTGTATGGCGATATCCCATATTCACAAGCTGGTAAAGGGTTTACCGATGGGATTTACATGCCGGCATATGATGAGCAAAAGAATATTTATGCCGATATATTGAAGGAGTTGAGTGAGGCTGCTACCTCCTTTAACGCCGCTAAACCAACATTTGGCGCTGCCGATCTGATCTATAATGGCGATGTAGACAAATGGAAAAAGTTTGCCTACTCCCTGATGCTGCGCTGCGCCATGCGCATGACCAAGGTTGATATTGCCGGTGCCGAAACATGGGCAAAAAAAGCCATCGCCGGTGGCGTGATTACTGCCGATGCCGATATCGCCAAGGTGAATGGCTATGTTTCCGCAGGCCAGGATATTAACAAAAACCCGCTTGCTCTCAATATGCTTAACGCCGATTTTATAGGTGCAAATGGCACATCCAACCCTGAAGGTGGTAAATACCAGGATGTGTTTATCGACTATTTAAAAACCAATAAGGATCCACGCTTAGCAGCCGTTTCTGTGGTTTGGTTAAATAAGAATGCCGATACCACCGCCGCCATTCAAAAAGGTATGTCATCAAGCCTGAGTGCGAAACCTGCCGATGCTGTGTTTGTAACCTATTCAGAGCCCAACCCCAATACTATTTTACAACTCAATAGTCCGTACCTGTTACTTACCAATTCCGAAACCAACTTTTTGCTGGCCGAAGCCGCCTTGCGTGGCTGGTACACCGGCCCAAGCGTAAGCACTTTATATGAAAATGGCATCAGCGCATCTATGCGTCAATGGGCCTTGTTTGGTTCGCAGGGTGTTATCAGCAGCAACCAGATCCAAACTTACCTCAGTTATCACCGGTTCAATTCCACTGCTTCTTTTAACGGGCAAATGGAGCAGATCTATACGCAATTCTGGGTAGGGGTATTTCCTAACTCGCAGGAAGTATTTGCCAATTACAGGCGTACCGGTTACCCGGCATTGGTGCCTAATAACTATGTAGGCAACGCAACAGGCGGTAAAATATTCAGACGGATGCTGTATCCTACAACAGAGCAAAATTTAAACAAGGCTAACTATAACGCGGCCATCGCCCGCCAGGGTCCTGATGAGTTCCTGACCCGCATGTGGTGGGATCGCCCTTAATGTTTTACATCATCTGATAAAAAATATACATAACCTAAAAATAACATAATCATGGAAAGAAGATCGATCTTAAAAAAACTGCTGGCTTCGGCGGCAGGTATTTCACTATTTGGCTTTGCAAAAGCCGGTGTTGTAAACAACGATGAAAAAGAAGTAAACAACATAACCAAACACCAGGATATACCCCTGTTTTCGGGTTCAACCAAATTGGGCAATATGATTTTTATAGCCGGCAAAGGTGCTCACGTGGAACCTTTCGAGATCAAGGTGCATACCGAAATAGTATTGCAGGAGTTGGAGAAGGAGCTCAAAAAAGCGGGCTCATCCATGGAAAAAGTATTAAAAGTTACCGTTTTTCTGAATGACATTGCCGATTACCAGGGCATGAATGATGTGTACAAGGGCCGGTTTGGTAAAAATCCGCCGGTACGTACAACCGTTGCTGTTGCCAAAGGCGGCGTACCCGGAAACTCCCTGGTTGAGATGGATTGTATCGCTTACATATAGGGATGTCAGATTAAATTACACAGATTTATATGAAACGCAGAGATATTTTAAAAGGCCTTACTATACTCCCGCTAACCAGCGGATTAATAGGCAGAGCGGCCGCTTTACATACTATACCTACATCAAAACCTGCACCTAAACGCGATTTTTTTAAGGAACTTGATGTTACCCCGGTTATAAACGCCGGGGTAACCATGACCTTTTTATCGGGCTCGCTCATGTTGCCAGAAGTGTTAGAGGCTATCAATTCCACCTCGCACGATTTTGCCAACATGTACGAACTGCAGGACAAGGTAGGGGGTAAGATAGCCGAAATGCTGCATGTAGAAGCAGCCATGGTAACCTCAGGTGCATCATGTGCTATAGTTTTAGGTACGGCGGCGGCTATAACGGGCACCGATCAATCGAAAATAAAGCAACTGCCCAATTTGCCAGGCCCACGACCCGAGGTAATTATGCAGAAAACGCATCGCTACCTGTTTGACCAGGCCGTAAGCACAACCGGTGCCAAAATTATTGAGGTTGATGGATCCGAGGGCATGGAAAATGCCATCAACAGCAATACGGTAATGGCCTTGTTTTTTAACGCCAGCGAAAAGAAAAGCAGCATTACGCATGAGGAATTTGTACGTATCGCTAAGAAACACAACATCCCTACATTTATTGATGCCGCGGCAGACGTGCCGCCGGTTGAGAACTTATTTAAGTTTCAAAAGATGGGGTTTGACCTGGTTACCTTTTCGGGCGGTAAAATGATTCACGGGCCGCAAAGCGCGGGTTTATTATTTGGTAGGAAAGATTTGATCACCGCGGCCCGGCTTAACCATAGTCCGAATGAAGCACCCATCGGCAGGCCTATGAAGGTGAACAAGGAAGAAATGTTTGGCATGTACGCGGCCCTAAAAGCATACCTGGAAAAAGATCATCATAAAGAATGGGACGACTGGCTGCAACGGGCAAAGCGTATCGGCAGCACATTGGAAACAGTTTCGACGGTAAAAACCGAGGTGGTTGTGAACCCCGGCCCGGCCAATGCTTTTCCGAGCCTGTATGTAAGCTGGGATCAAACCAAAATAAAAACCAAACCTAAAGATGTACTCGTCGCCCTTAAAAGCGGTACGCCAAGTATAGTTGCCAACCGGCATGACGATACGTTGATCATTGGAGTGGTGCTGTTACGGCCCGACCAGATCGATGTAGTTGCCAGCCGCGTAAAGGCCATTTTACAACAGGCAGTTTAAGCCAACTTACAATTATTTATTGCTTTACGGAGTAGGTATTTCTGCTCCGACAGGATAACTATTGCCCCAGGTTTCCTGCATTAATGAATTAAAAATGATTTGAAATGCAAAAAAGAATATTCCTGGTAATAGCAGCCATGGGTTTAGCTATTACAACAATACAAGCACAATCCTATAATGTAGTTATCAAAGGAGGCCATGTGATGGACCCTAAAAACAACATCGATGCCGAAATGGATATAGCGGTAAAAGATGGCAAAATAGCGCTGGTGGCCCAAAATATCAACCCTAAACTGGGTCTGCAGGTTGTTGACGCTACCGGTATGTATGTTACACCGGGTCTCATCGATATTCATACCCACAATTTTTATGGTACCGAGCCCGATCATCAGTATGAGAATGGCAACCTGGCCTTGCCACCGGATGGTTTTACCTTTCGCAATGGGGTTACTACCGTGGTGGACGCCGGTAGCTCGGGCTGGCGCACCTTTTCCACATTTAAGGCGCAAACTATTGATCAGTCGCAAACGCGGGTGCTGGCCTTCATCAATATCGTGGGCGAAGGCATGCGTGCCGGTTATGAGCAAAACGCCAATGATATGGACTCCAAAATGGCGGCGCTGGTTGCCCGCCGTTACCGGAACATTGTGGTTGGATTTAAAGTGGCGCACTATGAGGGTCATGAATGGACACCGGTTGATCATGCGGTGGAAGCTGGCAACATGGCCGGTGGCCTGCCGGTAATGATTGATTTTGGCGGCAGCAATCCGCCGTTATCTATCGAAGAACTGTTTATGAAGCATCTGCGCCCGGGCGATATTTTTACCCACTGTTTTGGGCAACTGGATAGCCGGGAATATATTGTTGACCTTGCTACCCAAAAAGTAAAACCTTTTGTATGGGAAGCCCGCAAGCGTGGTATCTATTTTGATGTGGGCTATGGCGGCATCAGCTTTGCTTTTTCGCAGGCCATCCCGGCCGCAAAGGATGGTTTTTTCCCCAATTCCATCAGCACGGATATCCATACCGGTAGCATGAACAATGCCATGAAGGATATGCTTACCACTATGTCTAAATTCCTGAATATCGGGATGGACCTTTATGAGGTGATACGGGTAAGTACCTCCAATCCGGCCAAAGAAATTAAACATGAAGAACTGGGCAACCTTTCTGTAGGCTCAGATGCCGATATTGCTATTTTAAGTATCAGGAAAGGTAAATTTGGTTTGTTTGACTATACCGGGTATAAAATTGCTGCCGATAAAAAGCTGGAATGTGAAATGACCGTAAGGGCCGGTAGAATAGTGTATGACCTAAACGGTATTGCTACACCAATAATTGCGCCGCGGATACCCAATAACAGGCCGCTTGCCAGAGAGAGTTCAGTAACCAATAATAAACCTATAAATAAATGAGAAACATTTTAAAGATCTGCTTTCCGGTATTGTTGCTTTATGCAGTTAGCGCCAGGGCCCAAACCATATCGAAAGAACAACTGATATTTTACACCTCCGAATGGAAAGGTGAACGCTTTGAGGATGGCCGGCCAAAAATACCTGACGATTTGCTGGAACGGGCCAAACATATCGGCATTGAAGAAGCCTGGACCGTGTTACGGAACGAAGGCTATAACAACCAATTTGAGGGCAACTGGAAATTAGTGAATGATGATGTTCCCGTAATTGGTAGGGCGGTAACCGCCATGTTTATGCCCAGCAGACCCGATATCGAAAAAAATATCAAGGCACAGGGAGTAAAGGATGGCAGGAAAGGCAATACCAATGCCTGGCCAATTGATGTGCTCAAAAAAGGTGATGTATATGTAGCTGATGGTTTTGGTAAAATAAAAGGCGGCACACTGATAGGCGATAACCTGGGCAATTCCATATTCAACAAATCGGGTAACGGGGTGATTTTTGATGGTTCAGCCCGCGATTTGCAGGGCTTAAAAAGTATTCACGGGTTCAATGCCTTTGTGCGTGATTTTGATCCATCGTATCTGGAAGAGATGGTGTTGATGGGCTTGAATACGCCTATTAGAATAGGGCATGCCATTGTATTACCCGGCGACCTGGTTCTTTCCGAAAAAGAAGGCGTATTGTTTATCCCGGCTCATTTAGCCGAGAAAGTGGTGGCTACGTCCGAATTTATCGCCCTGCGCGATGATTTTGGGCATGCCATGCTGAAAGCGGGTACATATAGTACGGGTGAAATTGACAGCCAGTGGACGCCAGCCATCAGGGAGGCATTTTTGAAGTGGCTTGCGCAAAGTGGCAGCAAAGTAAAAATGACCCGGGCGCAACTGGATGTCTTTATGGAGAAAAGAACCTGGTAATGATACACCTTAAATCGAAATACATTGAATAATTTTAATATGTATAAAATTATAGCGGGGTTATCAGTGATATGCCTGCTTATATCAGCCACACTTTTTTTTCGTGGAAGTATAGAACAATCCGGCCCTTTCCTGATCGCGTTTTTTGTGACGCTAGCCATCTCGTTCCGGGGCTTTAAGCAGCTCAAAGGCTTTTCTTATACGCTCATCATCTTCGCGGCGGTTACCACGGCTTTATATTACCCGCAGCATTTTATACAGGTAGGCGGGTTTAAACTGGCTGCCCTTATAACGCCGCTTATACAGCTCATTATGTTTGGTATGGGTACGTCCATGAGCATCAAGGATTTTGCCGGTGTTATCAAAATGCCCAAGGGGGTATTTATTGGGGTATTCAGCCATTTTTTGATCATGCCTACGCTGGGTTTCACCCTGGCTAAACTAAGCGGTTTCCCGCCAGAGATTGCAGCAGGCATTATTTTGATTGGCTGCTCACCCAATGGTATGGCCTCCAACGTGATATCGTACCTGGCAAAAGCTAATTTGGCCTTGTCAATCACCATTACGGCTGTTTCAACTATGCTGGCGCCGTTTTTTACGCCTATGCTCATGAAATTTTTAGGCGGTACCTTTATCCAGATAGATATGTACAAAATGATGTGGGATATTACCAAAATGGTCATACTACCTATAGGTGCTGGTATTTTGTTTAATAAATACCTGCTTAAACGAGCCAAATGGTTGGAATATGCCATGCCCATGGTATCCATGTTCGGTATAGCCTTCATCATCGTGATCATCACGGCTGCGGGCAGGAGCAGTTTGCTCAACATCGGTTTTATGCTCGTTTTGCTGGTGCTGATCCATAATCTGATGGGTTATACGCTGGGCTATTGGGCCGGCCGCCTATTTAAAATGGATGAACGCGACTGCCGTACCATGGCCATTGAAGTTGGGATGCAAAACGGTGGACTCGCATCAGGACTGGCGAAAGAAATGGGTAAGATAGCTACGGTTGGCCTGGCACCGGCAGTGTTTGGTCCGTTGATGAATATTACCGGCTCCTTACTGGCTAATTACTGGCACCGTAAACCAATCGCGCCATCAGCCGTAAAAGAAACACCAGTGGTTGTTTGATCCATTAAATATTCCAATCAGATCGAAAATAAAAGCCTGTAAATTTTAATTACAGGCTTTTTATTTGACCTTTAAATAGCACAGCTCGAAATTCAAAGAAAGCTAATATTAAAAGATAAAGGAAGAAGATGCATATATTATTGTTTCATGTAAAAGAATAATTGCAACTTTAAACTATTCATCTGGTCTACCTATTTTTAAAAGAATGAGAAATTTTGCTAAAAGCTTTTTATGCGTAATACTGATCATACCGCTTGCATCTTCTGTTAGTAAAAGTCAAACAACTACGACTTACACAAAGTATGTAAATACATTTATCGGTTCGGAGGGAGTTACCGACCCTAAGATACTGGGTTATGAGTTGCCAAAGGGTTGGCGAGCTTGGTCGGGACTTACCTTTCCAGGTAGTTCGTTGCCTAATGCTATGGTGCAATTGAGTCCCATGACAAAGTTTCAACCCGCCGGTGCCGGATACGAATATGAAGATTCGGTTATTGTGGGCTTTACGCATACCAATAAAGGCCATTGGAATTTGGGCAATATTCCTATTCTGCCGCTTTCAAATCCGGGGGGCCAATTTGGTTCGAGGTTTTCACACAAAAAGGAAAGTGCTTCTCCCGGTTTTTACCAGGTATACCTGGATGATTACCATGTCAATGTAAGTTTAACATCTACATTAAGGTGCGGCTATCATAGGTACGAGTATAAAAACAATGCCAACAGGCAAATACTTTTTGACTTGTCCAAAGCGCTTAGTCACCCGTCAACATGGAAAATTGAACAGGTTGGAGATTTTGCTTTACAGGGTTTTCAGGGCGGCGAAAACGTTTATTTTTATGCTATACTGAATACCAAAATTGAAAAATTAGAAAAGAAGGATGAGGGCGAGCGTACAGGTTTCGCCATAGTGCATTTGGCTAATGGTAACACAGGTTCGGTTGAACTTAAAATAGGCTTGTCATTTGTAAGTGTCGAAAACGCCAAACAAAACCTGGAAAAAGAAATAGGCGGTAAAACATTTGAAGCTGTTCGGAAAGAAGCAAACCAGCAATGGGAAACTCTATTGTCATCCATCCAGGTAAAAGGCGGAACTGATAAACAAAGGCAGATGTTTTACTCTTGCATGTACCGGTCATTTCTGTGGCCGGCATTACGTAGTGATGTAAACGGAGAGTTTAAGGATATCAAAAATAATATCGTAAAAACGGGCATTATCTATTACACTGAACCATCGTTATGGGATACCTATCGAAATAAGGATGTGCTGTTAGAGCTTATCAGCCCAAATGTTACGCTTAATGTTATTAAATCACTGAAAGATAAAGGCGATAAAACAGGTTTTATACCCACTTTTTTTCATGGTGACCATGCCACGTCTTCTATCGCAGGAGCTTATCTACGGGGTATTGATGATTTTGATATTAAAGGCACTTACCAGTTACTGTTAAGAAATGCTAATGTAGAGGGTGGAACCCGCCCGTTTATAACTGAATATATCAAAAAGGGATATATCTCCGACCCGGACATCGCTGCACCTAACGTAGAAACCAAGGGCAAAGCCGGCGTATCAAAAACGTTAGAATATTCTTATGATGATTATTCTGTTGCCCAGATCGCCAAAAAATTGGGCGATACCGTTAATTACAGAATATTGATGGCCAGATCCAAAAACTATAAAAATGTATTTGATCCATCAACGAAATTTATGAGGGGACGGTTAGAAAATGGGGATTGGGTAAAGAATTTCAATCCTCAGTATCCTTATTATGAATATATGTACAGGGAGGCAAATGCCTGGCAGGTATCTTTCTTCGCTCCTCATGACATGCCGGGCTTGGTTAAGCTTTATGGCGGATCAAAGAATTTTGAAGCTAAACTGGATTCGTTTTTTACCGTGCCATGGAACCCTCATTACATTGCCCGGAATGTAGAAACTATGGTAGGGCAATATTGCCAGGGTAACCAGCCCGACCACGAGGCGCCTTTTGCCTATTATTTTGTTGGCAAACCCTGGAAATCACAAAAGATCATTGACCATATACTGAATAATTTATATGGCATGGGTAGTAATGGATTGGAGCTTAGCGGCATGGATGATGCAGGTGAAATGTCGGCTTGGTATGTGTTCAGTGCATTGGGGCTTTATCCATTTTCGGCAACAGATCCGGAATATATTGTGACTGTACCGCTTTTTGATGAAATAAAATGGAAAACCAGTACGGGGAAAATAGTAACGATAACCAAACCAGGGAAGGGGAGAGCCTTAACATCTATAAAAATAAACGGAAAGGAAAATAAAGGCTACTTTGTGCCCAATAGTTTGTTTGCCAAGGGTGGTCATATCAATGTGATCACAAAATAACGGTAAATTGAATTGATGAAAAAAGGAAATATTCAGCACTGGATATTTCCTTTTTTCGTTAAGCCCATTCTTTGACAACGGGGCGGTTTTTCTAATAATTGTGACCTACCTTTTGTGCCTGATTGATTTTTTCCATTTTTTGATAAGGATGTGAGTAATTGCTTACTTATATTAGTCTGCTATTTATAGTTCAACTAATTATAACCAACCCTGGTCACTCTTAAACTTATTAAAATGAAGGCGTTTATTGTTAATGCATGGCTTTTACTTATTGGCATAAGCGCTGCATTGGCGCAGCAACTTGATCCCGAGATAGCCCGCTTAAAAAATTATATCGATCAAAAAACGGTTTATGATGCCCGCAAGCAGCAAAAAATAGATGAATTGCAGGTACAACTCGATAAAGCGGCCCCACTTAATCTGCAGCTGCGGTTTGATATTTATTCCAAACTGTATGATGAGTATAAAAGCTTTAATTACGGCAAAGCCTTTAACTATGCCCAAAAGTTGCAGCAGATGGGTACCGCTATTAATGATCCTACAAAAATAGCATACGCCAAGGTAAAAATGGGGTTTATCCTATTATCATCGGGCATGTTTAAGGAAACTTTTGATACACTAAGGTCTGTAAAACTGGCTGGTTTGCCTCGGTCCGTTAAAGAAGAATATTACCTGCTTACAGCCCGTACCTATTATGATTTAGCCGATTTTGACCGGGATAGCTTTTACACCAGTATTTACAACAGCAATGGTAACCAGTATATTGATTCGGCCACCCGCTTATGTGATCACACTTCGTTCGAGTATATTTATTATAACGGACTGAAGTACATTAAATCGGGCGAATTGAAAAAAGCCGTGCAAAATCTGCGTTTACTGATTGATCATCACCACCTGTCCGATCACCAGTATGCGGTAACCACATCTACGCTTAGCGATATTTACATTCAGCATAACAAACCCGATAGCGCTGCAGCGTTACTGATAGGGGCTGCAATTGCCGATATCAAATCATCAACCAAGGAAGCAGCCGCCATGCTCAACCTGGCCCAGTTGTTAGATAAAAGGGGTAATACCGATGATGCATACCTGTTTATTAAACAGGCAATGGATGATGCCGTTTATTATGGTGCCCGCCAGCGCAAGGTTCAGGTAAGTGCTATTTTACCGGTTATTGCCAGCGCGCGCATCCTTTCTGAACAGGGACAGAAACGAGCATTCATGTTCTACTCCCTGTTGTTAACACTGTTTGCGGTAGTGGTGGTGGTTTTTATTGTGATCATATCCAAGCAATTAAAGCGAATAAAAGCGACGGATAAGTTGCTTGTTGAGGCCAATGCTAATCTGCGGCACACCATCGAAAAATTGAATGAAGCGGAAAAGATCAAGGAGGAATACATCGGGTATTATCTTAACATTATATCCGACTATATGAACAAGCTGGAGCGTTTTAAAAACTCCATCGAACAACGACTTACCACGCGTAAATTTGATGATATAAAATTGCTAATCAGTAACATCAACCTTAAAAAAGAGCGCGAGGAGCTATTTAGTAATTTCGATAAGGCTTTTTTAAAGCTCTTCCCCAATTTTGTAACGGAATTTAATAACCTTTTCCCTACCGAACATCAAACCCATCTGCTGCCAGATCAGCTTTTAAACAGCGATCTGCGGATATTTGCCCTGGTGCGTTTGGGTATTAGCGATACCGATAAAATAGCCCGGATCTTAGAGTACTCACTCAATACTATTTACAATTACCGCACCCGCATCAAAAACAAATCGTACGATCCCGATGGTTTCGAAGCTCACATCATGGGCATTAACGCGGTGTAAGGGCTTTAATACCTTGCATTTCGTTATATCTCATTTATATTTTTACTACTCTGTATGTTATAAATATATCTGATTGTCAGTAATTTATAATTATATTTTCTTAATAAGGGTTTATATTCGTAGTTCAGTACCTTGCTTTGACCGCAAATACTACCTCTCTTTGAATCGGCAGACCGGCAATGGTGTTTGGCGCTAATATGCCGTCTGCATACACCAATTTAAAAACCAATTTCATGAACATGCATAAAGGCACAACACATCTGCCAGGCAGCTGCGCGTACTCAATTTTGCAATGCTGGTTTCCGAAGCATTGGTATGCGGCCATATCGTCCGCCTATCTGTCATCTGCATAAAATAAAGCGAACCCCATTAGTATTTATCCTTAATTAATTCCAATGAGCACAAACCTTAAACCCAAACATTATGTATAAAAAACAACTACTCAAAAAACTGCTTATCAGCCCCTTATTTGTGTTGCTTTGCATAGCCGCAATGGCGCAGGGCATATCAATAAAAGGTAAGCTCACAGACGAAAGGGGCCTGGCGCTTCCCGGGGTTTCTGTAGCTATTAAGGGCACTACGCGGGGCACCCTAACCGATGCCGAAGGTAACTACACCATATTAGCCGGCAATCGGGATGTACTGGTGTTCACTATGATAGGATATGGCAGACAGGAAGAAACGGTTGGCAATCGTGTCAATATCAGCATACAGCTTTCACCAGATCCACACAGCCTTAACGAAGTAGTGGTGGTGGGTTATGGTACCCAGCGCCGTAAAGACCTTACAGGCTCTGTAGGATCGGTAAAAGGCGAAGCGTTCAAGAACCAGCCTATTACAAATCCTACAGATGCGTTACAGGGGCGTATAGCAGGTGTCGATATCGTTAAAAGTTCAGGTGCGCCTGATGCTACGCCCAGCATTGTGATCCGCGGTTTAGCATCGCTTAACCAACCTGCGCCGCTTTACATTGTAGATGGAGTGCGTGTACCCGATGGTAATAACATCAATGTACAGGATATTGCTACTATTGATGTACTTAAAGATGCCAGCTCAGCCGCTATTTATGGCGCTGCAGCAGCCGGTGGTGTTATTGTGATCACCACTAAAAAAGGCACTTCGGGTACGCCTACCATTAATTTTTCTGCACGTTATGGCATTACCAAACCCAAGCTGATCAAGCTATTGGATAAAAATGATTTCATTAAGCTGGAAAATATTGTCAATCCAACTTATTTCCAAACATCTCCCGGAACCCCAAGACCAGGTATTGATACATTGGCCAATACAGATTGGGTAAAAGCGATATATGATAATGCTTACGAGCAAAATTATAACGCCTCGGTAGCCGGATCTACTCCTGTAGTAAATTACCTGGTATCGGGGTTTTATAACAATCAGAAGGGTATTTACATCAAAAACTCATCGCGCATTGGTGGTGCACGTGTAAATACCGATCTGAAACTTTCCAGCTGGCTGAAAGTAGGCGAACAGTTGGCGTTGTCGCAGCGCAGCACATCGCCACCTGTAGGTACCGAGGCTCAGTTGCATAACGCGCCGTTCCGCACATTACCTGTAATACCCATTAAGGATCGTTTTGGCAAATTTGGCACCGTACCTCAAGGCTACGGACAGCTATCGCAATTTGGTGGACCTAATCCTGTAGGCAGCGCATTCTACGCTACAGCTAATAACCAAAAGAACAATGTTCAATCGAACGTATACGCCGAAATTACCCTGCCGTATGGTTTTAGTATCAGGAGTAATTTTAGCTACAATTACTACCTGGAAAACCAGGATTATTTCCAGGACGCGTTTACCATTGGTAAAACAAGTTCATCAACTAATTCACTTACCAAATATTTTATCCAAAGCACACAATTCCTCAATAATGATGTGCTGAGCTGGAATAAAAGTTATGGTAAGCACAATCTGAGCGCGGTAGTCGGTTACGAAGTGATCGACAATAAGTATAACATGGTTAACGCCGCCGAAACTTCTATCGGCTTACCGGGTTACTCGTTTATTCAAACATCAGGCTCAAACCTTTCTATCGCCGGTAAAACGGATAACAATGGTCTCATCCGTTCGAAATTCGCCCGTTTAAACTATAACTTCAATAGTCGCTACTATCTGTCGGGATCTATCCGCCAGGATGCCAACTATACCGTGTTTGGCCCCGATAAGCAAAAAGGCCGTTTCGCCGCTGGTTCTGCCGGATGGAACATTAGTGAAGAGGAGTTTTTTAAACCATTACTACGGGTAATTAATAACCTGAAATTACGTGGTAGCTATGGTGAGTTGGGCAACAGTACCATTCCTGCATACTTATACGTATCGGCCTACAACCAGTTTAATGCTACCAATGGTATTGCCTCTGGTGCGCAGAACTTCTCGCAGGGCGGTCCGCTGATCATCGCAAATTCGGTGAACGCTATTCCCAACCCCAATCTGCATTGGGAAACCATTCGTGAAACCAACGTCGGTTTAGATGGTGAAGCCCTGGGCGGTAAAATATATTACTCAATTGAATACTATAATAAGAACACCGATGGTATGTTGTACAACATCAATCTGCCATTAAGCACCGGTTTTACCGCACCATACATTGCCAATGTGGGCAAGGTAAACAATAGGGGCTGGGATATTTTACTGGGCTATCGTAATACTTCCGGTAAATTTGGATACGACATTAGCATAACCGGTGGTTTCAACAAAAACAAAGTAGTTAGCCTAAGCGGCCTGGCGACAGACGCTATTTATGATGGTATTAACTACTATAGCATAGGTGATGCGGGCTTTAACATGATGCCTAACCAAAATCTAACCATCACCAAAGCCGGTCTGCCATTTGGGTCATTCTATGGTTACAAAGTACAGGGCATGTTTCAAACAGATGCCCAAGCTGCTGGTAGTCCGCAGGGAAGCACTGCTAAAGCCGGTGACTTGATATATGAAGACTTTAACCACGACGGTAAGATCACTGCGGATGACCGCCAGGTATTGGGTAATCCTAATCCGAAATTGGTTTACGGTGTCAGTGCCCGGTTTAATTATAAGGGCTTAGACCTTGCTTTGTTATTCAACGGTGTACAAGGCATAGATCTGTTTAACGGGGTTAAGGCGTATAAACAGTTTCCGTTTGCTGATGGTAATACTACCAGCCAGGTATTTAATGCCTCGTATCTGGGATCAAACGGGTTAACCAGTCAGCCACGTCTTGGCGTAAAGAATCCTGACGGCACTTTCACGCTCGATCCTAATAAAAACTACCAAACCGTGAGTAGCTATTTTGTGGAGAACGGTAGTTACCTGAAGCTAAAGAACGCGCAATTGGGCTACACATTTAGCAATAGTTTATTAAGCAAGCTGAAAATTAAGAGTGCGAGAGTATTTATTATGGGGAATAACCTGTTCACCATTACCAAATACAGTGGCCTTGATCCCGAATTGGGTTTCGCAGCCTCTCAGCTTGGTTACTCGGGTGCTACTACGCGCGGCGTAGACGCAGTATCACAGTACCCGCAAACCCGTATCTATTCATTAGGCCTTGATGTTAATTTTTAATTGAAGAGTCATGACAAAGAAAATATATCTATCCATATTAGTGGCAGCGGCTCTTACAGCAGGCTGCAAAAAGGCACCGCTTAACGCAAGCGACCCGTCAAAATATTCAACAAGCAATTACCCGGCATCGGTTGGCGACCTGCAGAGTGTGCTGGCAGCCAGCTATTCAAACCTGCGCGATCAGAACCTGTTCGGTTTCAACCTGTTGCCAAAGGCACTTTCGAATGCTACGCATACCGCCAATTCAGCTTATAGTGGTGATGCTGGCTGGAACGAGATGGCCAATACTAACCTCAGTGTTACTAATTCTTACTCCACCGGCGCATATACCTCGCTGTTCACCGGTGTGAAAAATTGCAATGTTACACTGGCTGGCGCCGATTTGCTGACCAAGAAGGGCGGCCTCTCATCCGATGATGCAAACAATGTGAACTACATACGCGGTCAGGCATATTTTATGCGCGCATTTTACTATATGTGGCTGGAATGCCTCTTCGGCGAAAGCTATGTTAGTCCCAGTGCCGGCGGCGATAAAATGGGCGTGCCTATCTACAACGGTATTCCATCCAGCCTGGCCGAAACTCAGGTACCCCGCGCTACAGCCCGTGCGGTATGGGATTTTATAGAAAGTGACCTGAAACAGGCCGCGACACTCCTGAAAGGTAAAACCTGGACTGGTGTTGATGTAGGTCGTCCTACTGAGTGGGCCGCAAAAGGTTTACTGGGCAAAGCATATGTATACACACAGGATTGGGCGAATGCCAAAACCACACTGAATGATGTAATACAGAACAGTGGTAAAACACTGATGCCCTTTGCCAAATATGCCGACTCCTTTGATGGCAACCCTGCTAATGAATTTAACGAGGAATCGCTATTTGAATTAAATGTTGACCCTGATGGCAAGGGTAATGATTACGGTATTTACGGCGGTAAGGCGGCTAATGCCACCACCATTAACGGCCTCATATGGCCTGCCTGGGCATTGGGCGATGATGGTACCGAAGGTGCCGCGCAGCCTTTGGGCTATGGTAACGAAGTAGTTCACGACCGTAATATCCCCCGTTTTGGTTTCAGCATAGGTTATTATAATTTGGTTAATAATCCTGCATTTGATAACTCAAAACCGGCCAGCTATAATAATCCTAAACAGGTGATGGATCCGGCGTACCGTACACAGGCCCTGGCTGTGCGCGCCAACAAAACTGCCGACCCGCGGTTGTTTGTAAACACTGTAGAACCATGGATAGATCAGGTGAAGCCCAATGGTTCTACGGTTTACCCAGCCTCAAAACCTAATTTTTATGCGGGGCAGGTAAATACCTATGGTTTTAGCTTCCGCAAATACTCGCCGGTAAATTATAATGTTAACAGCCCATCGCAACTGGGCAATGCCAGTGCCAGCGGCCCGGCCGATGCCTGGAATATTTACCTGCTGCGTATGGCCGATGTTTATCTGCTATATGCCGAAGCCTGTAAAGGTGGCGGCGACAATGCTAATGCGCTGGAATATCTGAACAAAGTAAAACGCCGTGCTTACAGTTATCCTATCAATGGCGCTTCACCCGTAGATTACGCATCGCTTTCAGCCCCTACCGCAGCCATCGGCGACCCGGTATTGGGCAATAATCCACTTTACTACGAGCGTTTCGCCGAATTGTTTAACGAGGGCTACTGGTGGTTTGACGTTTGCCGCTGGCGCATTGGTAAATCGGAAGCGACTTATTACGGTACGGCACTTAATCTGAACGGAGCTATCAAATGGGACGATAACAAATCGTACACATGGCCAATTCCGCTGGCCGAGATTAACAGTAACAGCAAAATAAAACAAAACCCGGGCTATTAATAATCAATTGATAGGGGGGCGGGGCCTACAACCTGTTCCCCTTTTTTGGAAAAACTTTCTGTCGAAATTTCAAGTGATGTATCCTAAAGCACCATCTATGAACTGTGGTTAATGACCGCACGTATCTTGCTGTTGGAAAGCCTGATCACTAAATAAAAAACTAATGAAAAGAATATTTATTTGTATACTCTACCTGTTGCTGATGCAGCATATAACCTTTGCACAGGAAGATAAAATGGCGGAAGCCACTATGGACAAAGTGAAGTTGCATGTGCAGATGCAAAATGATGGGCGCCCAACATATGATGTGATTTATAACAACAAACAATTCATCAAAACATCGGGCCTGGGTTTTGAATTGGCCGATGATAGTACCTTTTACAAGAATTTTAAATGGCTGGGCAGTGATACCAAACAGGTAGACGAAACATGGTCGCCGGTTTTGGGTGAGGTGAGTAAGATACGTAACCACTACCAGCAACTGACTGTACATTTACAGCATCAGGGTGGGCAACAGCGTTTGCTGGATATTGTGTTTAGGGTGTTTGCAGATGGAGTTGGTTTTAGATATGAATTTCCGCAACAGCCCAATCTCGGTTATTTTATTATTACAAACGAGCGTACCGAATTTGCACTTGCTGGCGATGATAAAGCGTTTTGGATACCGGGCGATTATGACAGCAACGAATATCTGTACACCACATCAAAGATCAGTCAGGTGGATAACACGCAGATTGTAAAAAATGCCACTGATATTGCTGTTCGTACAGCTCCAGATGCTAAAGCGGTACAAACTCCATTGATGCTGAAGAGTGATGATGGGCTTTACATTAACATCCACGAAGCGGGATTGATGAACTATAGCGCTATGCAACTGCATGTGGATAACGTTACTTACAAACTAACTTCGGCATTGGTGCCCGATGCGGTTGGCAACAAAGCCTATTTAAAAGCACCTGATCATACCCCCTGGCGCACTATTATTGTGAGTGATAAAGCGGCAGATATCCTTTCGTCAAAAATGATCCTCAACCTGAATGAGCCATCGCGCATTGCCAATACATCGTGGATAAAACCTATGAAATTTGTGGGTGTATGGTGGGAAATGCAAACCGGAAAAAGTACATGGAGCTATGCCAAAAATGCCGATGATAAAGATGCGAACGGTAAACTTATCCCGAGCGGACAGCATGGGGCAAATACGGCTAATGTAAAACGCTTTATTGATTTTGCCGCGCAGAATGGAATCCAGGGTGTATTGGTTGAGGGCTGGAATGTGGGCTGGGAGGACTGGTTTGGTAACTGGAAGGAAGATGTATTCGACTTTGTGACCCCATATCCCGATTTTGATGTGGCGGATATTCAAGCTTATGCAAAGGCAAAAGGTGTACAGATGATCATGCATAATGAAACATCGGGTTCGGCCACCAATTATGAGCGCCGCATGGATACCGCATTTGGTTTTATGAATAAGTTTGGTTACACATCAGTAAAAACAGGTTACGTTGGCCGGATTATTCCGCGGGGCGAGCATCATGATGGGCAATGGATGGTGCAGCACTACACCCGTGTGGCACAAAAAGCGGCCGATCATGGAGTAATGCTTGATGCTCATGAACCAATGCGACCTACAGGCGTGCAGCGTACTTATCCAAATTGGATAGCCAGCGAAGCCGGCCGGGGTAATGAGTACAACGCATTTAGTACCGGCAACCCACCCGAGCACGAAACCATTATGCCCTTCACACGATTAATGGGTGGCCCCATGGATTATACACCTGGTATTTTTAAACTCAAAAATTACTCTTCTAACCCCGAAAGGCAAGTGCATACAACCCTGGCCAAGCAATTGGCACTTTATGTAACCATGTATAGTCCGTTGCAAATGGCAGCCGACCTGCCCGAAAACTACCAGGCACATATGGATGCATTCCAGTTTATTAAAGATGTGGCGGTTGATTGGGACGATACCCGGATATTAGAAGCCGAACCTGGCGACTACATCACTATAGCCCGCAAAGCCAAGGGAACTGGTGATTGGTTTATAGGAGCCATAACTGATGAACAGGCCCGCAGTACCGCATTCCCTCTTAATTTTTTGGATAAAGGACGGAGCTATGAGTGTATCATTTATGCCGATGCTGCCAATGCCGATTGGAAAAACAAACCCGAGGCTTATCAGATAAAAAAGATAAGAGTGGATTCCAATTCAAAATTAAATATAAAACTGGCTCCGGGTGGGGGAGCGGCCATTAGTATTAAGTTGCTGAAGTAGATATCTCCATCATCACAGCCGATTATAAGACATTCGTGTTGATATCGAAGTTTAGGTCAGGAAAATCAGACAAGGTATTAAACCATGTGGAAAGTATCAAAGCTTTCCTGAAAACAAGATTTGTTAGAGGGAAAAATATAAGAATGCCATTATTTGCGGATAATTAACAACGATTTAACAAAATATTTAGTTATTTTTAGCATTGTTGATTATGCCATGGATGATATAAGTGCTTTTCCTGACCATTCTTTGTCCGAATTGTTAAAATCGGGTAGTCATGAAGCTTATAATGAAATTTACAAGCGTTATTTTGGCTTAATGTTCATTGACGCGTGCAAACGGACGGCCAGCAAGGAAGATGCGCAGGACATAGTCCAGGAAACGTTTATTAATCTTTGGAACAGGCGGGAATATCTTGATCCGGAGAAAAGTATCGCCGGTTATCTCTACGCGGCCATGCGCAACAAAGTTATCGACTGGTTTACCCATCAGGAAGTAAACTCCAAACACATTAATTCCTTCAAGGCATTTTATGAAACAGGCACTTGTATTACGGATCATGCTATTCGTGAAAAACAGCTGGCCTCTATCATCGAACGTGAAATTGATGCCTTACCTCCACGAATGAGAGAGATATTTATTTTAAGTCGCAGGGCAAATCTCAGCCATAAACAAATCGCCCAACAGCTTGATCTGTCTGAGCTTACTGTTAAAACCCAGGTAAAGCATGCACTTAAAATTCTACGTACCAGGCTTGGGCTGGTGGTATTTATTGCTATGCTTATAGGCGTTAAATAATAGCGTTTTCTATATCCTGAAAATATCTGAAAAAAGAATAGCGCTGTTTGCACAGCGCTATCGGGTTAAAGTAGAAGAGGACAAAAAAGCTTTTATTCTGCGGTTTTTTCCGGTAGTAACTGAAATGTGATCATGTTAGTGCCTGATAGAAATACCTGTGCGGCTTGTTTTAATGATGCTGCATCTATTTTTTGCAGGAGTTTATCTGTATCGAGTGCCTGGAGCACATCTTCATTGTTTTCATATTGGTTGAGGAGGTAATTCAGCCAGAAACCATTGTCCTTTAAAGCCAGTTCCACATTTTTTTCATACTGGGCTTTAAATTTTTGTACATCTTCTGCATCCGGACCTTTCTCCTTTAGAATATTCATTTCCTGCTCAACCATGTTTACCAGGTGGTCGGCATTTTGCGGGGCGCAGCCAAAGGCTACCGTAAGGGCAAAGCGGTTATGCGGATATTTGTTATAGCTGGTTTGTACCTGCGGGCTGTACACCTCGCCTTCGGCTTCACGCAGCTGTTGCAACACTTTGATCTGCAATACATCTCCTAAAGCTTTTAACTGCAGGTTGGCCAGTGGGCTATACGTATAATCACCGCTGAATACCAGTTGTACAGTAGCCTTATTCTCGGTGCCTTTGTATACCTTTTTTACAATAAACCCGGTAGGGATATGAATGCCAAGATCACGGGGTTTGATATGCTGATGCGTAGCTGGCAACGAACCTAAATAAAGCTCCAATAGTGGTATAATGCTCTCTGGTTTAAAGTTGCCAACAAAAACAAATGTAAATCCGGAGGCATCGGCAAAACGCTCCTTATAAATATCATAGGCGCGCTGCAAGGTGATTTTACCAATACGGTCTGCGGTTGGTGGAGCCGAGCGGTAATTATAATTGCCTAATACATAACTAACGGTATCTGCAAATACATTTGCCGGACTGGCATAGCGATTAGTTAAACCGGCAATGGCATTATTAATAGTGTTTTTAAACATCAGTGTATCCTTACGGGGGGCGGTAAACTGTAGGTAAGTTAATTGCAGAGCGGCTTCCAGATCCTGAGGCGCAGCACCTGCCCTGATGGTTGATGCGCGACCTATAATGTTAGCTGATGATGAAGCTACTTTGCCAGTAAAAAGATTATTAAGCTGTATCATGCTAAAGTCACCCAAACCCATCCTGTTCATGATGCCGCCCGCATTTGATGCCACATCATAGTCGGTATATTCATATAGTGATGTGCCACCGGGTGCAAATGCTCCATAAATGATCTGATCATTTTTGAAATCGGTAGGTTTCAGGATTACGTTTACGCCGTTGCTGAGGGTTAATTTGGTAATATTGAGCTGCGTAATATTTTGTTTGCTAATTACTTTACCAGCTTTGGGTTTCACAGAAAGCAATGGCTTTGTTATCTCATCTTCTTTAAAAGGTTGAAGATTTTCTTTGCTTACTTTAGTTATCCAGCTTTGCACGGTAGCAGAATCGGGTAGGGAGGCCCTGTCTTTTTCTGGGGCTGATACCAGTACATCCACGTCTTTTGATGCTAAATACGCATTCATCAGCGTATTGATATCATCCAGTGCAATGGCATTGATATGGTCTTTGGTGAATTGATATTCCCAAGCAATACCTGGTGAGGCTTCGCTATTTAAAAATAAACGCTGATATTCCTTTACATAGCTGGTTGAAGGAGTTTTGCCTTGTTCATTTACGCTGTTTTGAAGACCACGCAGATAGCTTTGTTTAACACGGTCAAATTCGGTTTTTGTAAAGCCATAACGCTTAATTCTTTCCATAACCCGCCAGGTTTGTGCAAAGCTTTGCTCCAACCTGCCATCTTTAGCTGATACGCTAAAGCTCAGCATGTCCACATTTTTTAATACCCCGCCAATGCCCGCGCTCATACCGGTAAAGGCAGGGTTGCTTTCGCGGCTTAACTCCGCCAGTCTGCGGTTACTCAGCAATTGGTTGAACAGGTTTTGTTTGATCGAGATGATATAATCTTGCTCGGTTTTTAGTTCCGGGGCCTGGTGTTTCATCATGATCTCCAGATCGGTTGTAGTTGCTTCCTTATCAGTAACGATCATGAACTGGCTTTTGCCGGTTAAGGGGACATCATATTGCGTACGCGCCCTTTCATTCTGAGGATTTTTAAGATCGGCAAATTTTTCTTTAACCAGCTTTTCGGCTTCGTTTAGATCTACATCACCTACAATGATCAGTGCCTGCAGGTCGGGACGGTACCAGTCATGATGAAAGCGTTTGATCACCTCAGGTTTAAATTTGGTTAATACCGCGTCGGTACCTATGGGTAGCCTGTCGGCATAGCGGGCATGGTTCAGCAACATGGGCAAGTATTGTCTCGACATACGGTCCTTAGCACCTTTACCCAACCTTTCTTCTTCCAATACAACGCCTCGTTCTTTTTCAATTTCGGTAGGATCTAAAGTAGCCTCCTGCGCCCAGTCGCGCATTATGCGCATACCGTTACCAAACATGGCAGGATCATCGGTAGGGATGGGCAACTGGTAAACTGTTTCGTCAAAACTGGTATAGGCATTCAGATCAGCGCCAAAACGAACGCCGGCTTTTTGCAGGTAATCAACCAGATCATTTTTCGGAAAGTTTTTGGTGCCGTTAAAGTTCATGTGCTCCATAAAATGAGCTAAACCCTGCTGATCGTCGTCTTCGAGCACTGAACCTACTTTATTAACGAGGTATAATTCTACGCGTTTTTTGGGTTGCTCATTATGACGAATATAATAAGTAAAGCCATTGGCTAGCTTGCCAGTGCGCACAGCCGGATCTAAGGGAATGGATTGCGCCCAGGTTGCGTATCCGGTAAAGCTGAGAGCGGTGATTAGTATCAGTTTTTTAATATCCATGGGGAGGAGGCGTTTAATTATTTAGTATTTTGCTGAGTTGCTTTTCGAGGTCTCCATCACGAAGACTACGGGCGATGATCTTACCATCCGGGGCTATCAGGAAGTTTTGCGGAATACCACTTACACCATATAAGGTTACCACGCTATTGGTTTCATGATCAAGGTCGGCAACATGTGCCCACGCGGTTAAGTGGTCATGGTTGATGGCGTTATGCCAGGCTTTCTCGCGTTGCCGTGTATCCAGCGAAACGCTCAATATCTCAAACCCTTTTTTGTGGTATGTATTGTACGCTGCCACTAAATGCGGATTGTCGGCACGGCAGGGGCTGCACCAGCTTGCCCACAGATCAAGCAATACGTATTTGCCTTTAAAGTCAGATAGTTTTACGGCATGACCGGCCGTGTCCAGCAGGGTAAAGTCTGTAGCCAGGCTACCGATAGCGCCCTTGGTATTAAAGGTAATGGCATCTGTTATCCTTTTGTTAAACTGCTGCCCATCCTCACTTGCTTTAATATTTGAGGGCAGCATATCAAAATAAGGTTTCAATTTCTGGCCATCAATACTATGACCGGTGCCAGCTAACTTCTGAAGTGCGAAAAATGCCACCGGAGATTTGGGGTGTTGCTTGATAAAGCCACCGTATATTTTATCCATAAAGCCCTGCTCAAAAGCATACTGCTTGGCGTAGACATTGTTGGCGGTAATGGTATCTTTTTGTTTCAGTAATTCATAAGCTTTAGTTTTAAGTGCCTGGTTTTTATCCTCGTAAGGTTTAGCTGTTGCGGTTAATGTTTTATAGTCATTATACCCGGCAGGGCCGCTTATGGTGATATCATGAAACTTTTTAGTGTGTGTTACCATTGATGTTCCCGGTGATAGGAACAACAAGGCTATGCCATCAGGCTGTATTTGCTTTGTTGTTCTCATATTGTAGGTCATGAGCACGGTTGGCTGTCCCACTTCTAAATAACCTTTCAGGCGGTAAGCATGGTTGGTTACTTCGGCGCTGTCGATAATCTGTTTAAAGCCTTGTGAATGCACAATGTATACCATTGGTACATCAATGCTGTCCAGTTTTCCCTTGATCTCAAAGTTGGTTTTGTTTTGGGCCAGGCCCAAAAAAGGGGCCGCCATAAGCAGCACTCCAAGTAGTTTTTTCATGATAGTTTTTGATTACGGAGCGATCAATAGGTAACATTAATTGCTTTTTTGTTTATCATATACCAGTTTACCGGTTAGCTCCGATTCGCCGAATTTGAGTTTATAATCAATGGTAAAAGTTTGCAGATCGGGCGAGATGGTATAGGTTTTAACGCTTGGCGGCATCAGTCCTTTTGGGTTATCCAGAGTAGCCGTAACGGTATGGTCGTTTATCCATTGAATAGATAATTCGCTCCTGGATATAGTAGGAATCTCATTGATGACCGCATTGCTGTTTAGTTGAGAAGGTTTTCCATCAAACCGGATGATAGCCTTAGTACTTTCGGTTGAATCACCACTCTTGATCGTGAGCTCGTTGGCTGTTTGATCAATAGTAAGTACCTGTACTTTTTTAGCGCTCGCGGCGGTTAAGCGACCAAAGTCGCTTTTATTTTCGTTTAAATGCCACATACCTGCAAAATTTGCTTTTTTGGTTTGCCCTGAAGCGCTATAATTTATCAGGGAAAGGCAAGCCATTAATATTAAAGCTGTTAGACCTTTGTGTTTTATGATGATTTTCATTGTCATTATTATTTTAAGATGGAAGCTAATTTGGTATGCAGATCTTCGCCGCGCAGGTTGGTAGCAATAACAACGCCGTTAGGGTCGATCAGGAAGTTTTGCGGAATAGAACCCACGCCGTACAATTGTGCAGCCTGGTTTTTCCATCCTTTGAGGTCAGATATCTGTGTCCATGGCAGGGCATCACTTGCGATAGCCTTGAGCCAGCTGGCTTTGGCCGATTCTGAATCAAGAGAAACACCTAATACAGTAAAGCCTTTGTCTTTGTACTTATTGTAAGCCTTCAAAACGTTCGGATTTTCCTGCCGGCATGGTAAGCACCAGCTGGCCCAAAAATCAACCAGTACGTATTTTCCTTTAAATGATGACAGGCTAACTGGCTTATCATGAATGTCATTCTCGGTAAACTCAGGTGCTTTACTACCTACAGGTATCTTGCCCGTTTCTACTTTTTGTTTAGCCAGGGCCGCTTTCATCATCGAGTCGCGCATTACAGGTATGTGGGCAATGGCCAAACCTAACTTGTCGGTTTTAACGTGGTTGGGCAACTGTTGTATCAGGGTGTCCTGAGCCGCGCCGCCTACATAGCCAGATAACAACAGCGCATAAGTAGTAAAGGGGCTTACCCGGTTATTCGGGTTGTTTCTAACAAATGTGTACATGTCAATTAACCCCTTAGACCCTAATAAGCGGGATCTTTTTAATACATCGGCCTGCAGCGTTTCGTTGGTTTTGTATTCCTCACTGGCTGCTATCCGTTTGAGTTCTTCTTTTTCCTTTACAACACCATTGCTTATTTCAATTACCTGATTTTGAGCCGCAGCAGCCGAGCCGGAAAGAGTGAACTTTTTAAGTGTGCCATCTGAAACTATATTCAGTTCGCCTTTGTCCAGATAAAGGGTAAGGTCTTTGGTTGGATCTGTTTTAATTGCAGTGCTAATAGTTACCGCTACGGCTTCATCAACGGTGAGCTGCCCTTTAAACTGATACCCGTTGTTTTTTACCTCGGTACTATCTATGTGTTTTCTTAATGTTCCGGGTAAAAGTTCTGTCAAATACAATTTAGTGGGTGCAGGGGAGAGGTTTTGTAGTTTGCCATTAATAATGAATGGCTGGGTTTGTGCTATGCCTTGTAAATTGGCTATGCACAAGCCTGTGGTAAACAGAGCGATGATCTTTGCTTTCATGATGAATTTTGTTATTAAAAAAATAAGAAGGATCGATAAACCCAGCAGGGCCGGGTTGGGCCCTGCTGAAGTGTTATTTCAATAGAGGTGTATTTTTAATTATAGCCAGGATTTTGTTTCAGGTTAGGATCAGCCCTGATGTCATCAGGGGGGATAGGCATAAATTGCTCGAAGCTGGCCCATGTACCACCTTTTTGCGGCGTTACTACGCTCATAACCGCGTCGAGCTTGTTGGTACGTTTCAGATCAAACCACCGGTGGCCCCATTCGCTAAACAGCTCTACCTGGCGTTCATGTGCAACCGCGTCAAGTATGTCTGATTGTGAGTTTGCTGTCGAATTGGGTAATCCTGCTCTTGAACGAATCATATTGATATCGGCAACAGCCCCAGACAAGTTGTTTTGCTGAGCGCGTGCTTCTGCGCGAATCAAATATTGTTCGGCAAAACGCATCACTATCGGATATTCGGTAACGGCAATGGTCGAGCTCAATGATGCAACTTTATATTTATTGGCGTAATAATATGTGGTTATGGGAGTGGTTGTAGTTGTGAAGGTACCAACCCAGTTGGCCAAACGGGCATCACCGGTTTCAAAAGCCTTTACCAGGTTGTTATTCAGCGGTAATTGTGTTGCTATGGTATAACTTGCATTAACTATCAGGAAGTTGGCATCAATAGTGTTTAAATAAAGCTGCGAAACGGGTTGCAATGCCCACAAGGTTTCCTTGCTGGCCCTTAAAAAAACCTGGTTCAGGTTGGCTACAAGGGTGTAATTAGCATTGCTGATCACGGAGCTGGCCTGAGTTTCGGCATTCTTCCAATCTTTGAGATAGAGATAAACCCTTGCCAGCATAGCACCTGCTACTTGTTTGTTGGGTCTTATTCTGTCGGTAACCGCATTGCCAGAGGCATCTACATATACGTTATCGGCCAGTGCTGCCTGGGCATCGGCCAAATCCTGTACTATCTGCTTGTAAATGGCATTGGGAGTACTATTCGGAAGAACATTATTGATGGTATAGTCATCAGTGGTTGTTAATGGTGGGGTGCCGTAAAGATTTACCGCATAAAAATAAATATAGGCGCGTAAAAACTTCAATTCGCCAACAAGCTGCTTTTTAACACCATCAGTAATAGCCCCAGAGCCTGAAATACCATTAATAGCCGTGTTACAATAGAATAATTGTCTGTAAAACTCTGACCAGAAGGGAGGAGGATTTATAGGGCCATAGCTATTTAAATAAAACGTACCTAATGAGGAGTTGCTGGAACCTATGTTTATCAATTCATCGGCCGCCAGCCCCATAGTTAAACTAACACCGGCACTGCCCTGGAAAAATGATCCGGAAGACATTTTGGTATATATACCCGATACCACCGACTGCGCGGCACTGTTTGAGGAAAATGCATTGCTGCTATTAGCCGCAACAAGCGACGGCCCCACCTGTATAGCTTTTTTGCAGCCACTGCCCGATATGCACAGGATGGCCAATACGCTTATGTATACTGCTGTAGAATATATGTTTTTAATTTTCATGATTCCTTCTTTTTAAAGTGATGCTTGTATACCAAAAGTGATAGTTCGAAGCGGAGACATTTTTAGGTAACTTTGAGTTTCAGGATCCGAGAAATTGTAACCGCTAATGGTGGCCAGGTTTTCGCCTAATGCATAAATTTTCAGATTATGCAGATGGAATTTCCTGGTTACTTCGTTATCGAACTGATAACTGACCGATGCGTTTTGCAGCCTGATGTAAGATGCATCGCTGTAATAGGCATCTAAGTACATGTTTTTGGCGTTTAACGCATTAAAAAGTGTTGGGCCAAAGGTGCTGCTAAATTTGCCAAACCTGGCTACGTCACCCGGTTTTTGCCAATGATCTAAAATGGCCGTTGGATAGTTGGTATTAAAAAGTCCGGGCACAAAACTGGTAGCAAGGATCTGTCCGAAAGGGCTCCGGCCAGTTTGTTTTATGCCGCGAAAAAGGAAACTAAGTGTAAAGCCTTTGAAGCTGATAGAGTTGGAGATAGAACCAAAATAACCAGGATCGGTATTGATTGTTTTGACTTGATCTGAACCTGAGCTTGATGGCGCGGAAACAATTTTGCCGTCTTTATCATAAAACTGATAGAGGCCTGTTTGCGGATCTACACCAGCGTAACGGTTAACAAATGTGGTATTAACCGATTGATTCAACTCCTGTAATGTAAGTGTGTTAGCATTGGGGAAGGCCAGCAAAGCATTGCGCTGCTTACTGATCATAAACGTTGTTGACCAGGTAAAATCTCTTGACTGAATGTTAATAGTACTGAGTGTAATATCGAAGCCTTTATTTTGAACTTTAGCATCAATGTTTTGAGTTACGGAGTTAACACCTGTAGTTGATGACAACGGGACGGATGATAATACATCTGTTGTACGGTTTCTGAATAAATTTCCCTGTAAGCTGATTCTGCCTTTCAAAAACTGCAGCTCCAAACCAATATTTGCTTTGGTTGTAGTTTCCCAGCTTAAATTGGGATTAGGCAGGTTGGTTGGTGTAATGCCGGGTACACCCTGGTATGGGTTTACTGAAGTTACCGGCGAAAAGTTTTCCAAATACTGATAAACCCCTATCTGATCATTACCGGTAGTACCATAGCTTCCTCTTAATTTACCAAAGCTCAGGAACGGAAGCGCGTCTTTAATAAACTTCTCCGAACTGAATATCCATTCACCGCCGGCAGCATAGAAAAAGTGAAACTGGCGATTCTGACCAAACTTACTGGAACCATCATAACGGCCAGAAAGATCAACAATATATTTATTTTGCCAATTGTAATTGATTCGGCTATACAACGCGCTGTATTTATAATTATAGGCATTATATCCCTGGCCAAAAGCAGTGATGGTGGCTGCAGCCGCAATGTTATTGATCAACAGATCGTTACTATATCCATTAGCCACCAGTTGTGTCGCGTCAACCAATTGTTTTTGCAAACTGGCACCCACCAGAACATCCAGTGTACCTTTGCTTATGCCGCGATTATATTCTATCTGTGGTTCTATACTCCAGAAGCTTTTATTGTTCCAGCTATAATTGGCGGAACCTTTTGACCCAAGGGCTACGTAGGTTGGTAATATAGAGGCTAAGGGGTTAGCCAGAAACTCAACCAGTGATTGTTTATTGTAGCCTATGGTTGCCTGTGCTTTTAAACCCTTAGCCAGTAAATAACTGGCAACCATACTGCTGGTTAAATTTGATAAAGAAGTCCGGGCCAGTGTTTTGGTTGATAATAATGGATTTATAAAAGTGTTATTTTGAAAATTCAGCGTACCATCGGCATTATAAAGCGCAGGAGCATCAGGCGCAAGATTGGCGCTGCTGGTGAGATCGACCGATGGAATGTTGTTAAAATCGTAAGTATATCCCCCCGAGAATTGAATGTTGAATTTTTTATTATCGCTGGTAGAGTTGAGGTTGAAGCTTAAAGAAGATGTTTGATCTGATCCCCCAACCAATTGCTGAACGTTTGTTGAACGCCTGTAATTACCGCTTACCCGATAAGAAACATTAGTACCGCCACCGGATATGCTGGCCTGGGCATTAGTGGTATAGCCAGTGCCTTTTAAAAACATTTTTGGCCAGTCGGTATAACGTGTTGTATCCCAGGTTCCGTTGATGTCATAATCTGTAGGTAGTATAGCGGCGTTATCATTTTTCTTGGCTTCTCTGCGCATTTGCAGGTACTGCTGTGTATTTAATAGTTGCGGTGTGGCAATGGCCTGGTTTACGCCGCTGAAAACATTTACATCAATTCTGGTATCGCCCTGCTTACCTTTTTTTGTGGTGATCAATATAACGCCATTGGCACCTCTTGAACCATAAATGGATGTGGCGTCAGCATCTTTTAGTACGTTAATACTTTCTATATCTAAAGGATTAATTAAACTTAATGCATCGTAGGCCTGGCCATTCGATCCTAAATAATTGGATTTTTGAGATGAATAACTACCGCCGTTATAAGGGATGCCATCAATAATATATAACGGAGCTGAGCTTGTGTTTAATCCATTTTGCCCCCTGATCACGACATTGTAAGTACTGCCGGATTGCCCGGTAGACTGGCTGATCACCATACCCGGAACGGTGCCCTGTAACACGGTTAAAGCATTACCCACTGGGTATTTCTCAATTTCTTTAGCAGTTATAGTAGTCTGATCGCCAACGTTAAGCCTTTTAGTTGTCTGACCGTAAGCGATAACCTGTATCTCATCCAGTTTGCTGATATCTTCTTTAAGCTGTATTGTAAATGGCGATTTAAGGTCCTCAATCCGGATCTCCTGTGTTTGATAGCCTACATAGGAAAAAACCAAAACCACATCTTTTGAATTGACCAAAGCATTAAACCGGCCCTGTGCATTTGTTACCCAGCCGGCTATAATGCTGGATCCTTTTACTTTCACCGTAACACCAGGTAATGGGCCGCCGTTTTGTCCCGTGACTTTACCTGATATAAAAATAAGATCACGTGGTGTAGCTGTTTCTTTAAGGCGTACAACTATGGTATTATCAATAAACTTATAATTAAGCGGTTTATTGGCCAATGACTTGTCCATTACTTCTGTAACGCTGGCATCATTAATCTCGATGTTGAAATTTGGAAAAGTGCGGAGCACGTCTGGGTCATATACAAACGTATAGCCGCTCTGTTGTTCAATAGTTTTGAAAAGCCTCTCGTATGATATATTTTTTGCCTTGAGGTTTATACGCTGCGCAAAAGTAGCGGCGCTTACCTGCATAATACAAAGCAGAATTCCTAAAGTGGTCAATCTCATAACCAGGAAAAATTTGTGAAGTCCTTTCTTATAATTTAAGAAAGGACTTAAAGTAAAATTTTGCATACTTTTGTATGGTTTGGGTTTGTAAGTACCTTGTTTAGTTCAAAATAAATTATGGTTAACCCAAACTTTTAGCCGGGAAGTGTGTCACCACTCTCCGGTTTTTTTTGGGCCAACAAAAGGGGACGGAAGCCTGGCAACCGCTTTGATTTAAGGGGGTAATTATTTTACAATAATCCTCCTTCCTTCAATTTTAAAGTTGATGCCTGCATATTCCAATATGGATAAAGCTTTTGACGCGTTGGTGTATTTAGAGAATGACCCGGAAAGTCGTTTGGATGGAATTTTCCCCTGGTATACCACGTCAACATCATACCAGCGCGCAATCTGGCGCATAACGGTATTGATATCGGTATAGTCAAAATAAAACTTACCGTTTTTCCAGGCAATCACTTCTTCACTGTTAAAATCATTGGTTACGTGAATAGATGAGCTGTTTATATTATCAACAGCTTGTTCTCCTGGTTTTAGTATAGCCGATTTTGCATCCCGGCTAACCTTTACAGCGCCTTCAAAGAGTGTTGTCTTTATAGAGGGCTCATCATCATAAGCATTGATATTGAAATGAGTACCCAATACCTCAACCGCTTGACCACGGGAAATTACCCTGAAAGGTTTATGCTGATCATGTGAAACCTCAAAATAAACTTCACCGGTTATCTGAACCGTTCTGTCATGCCCGGTAAACGCTGTTGGATAGGTTATGGATGATGCCGCGTTTAGCCATACATTGGTGCCATCGGCCAATGTCAGGTGATATTCTCCACCGCGTGGGGTGGCTGTGGTGTTATATACAGGCGCAGCTGTGCCGTTATCAGTTCCATTATAAACTATTTGCCCTTCGGCTGTTTTGCTTATAGCCATATTGCCTTGCTGGGCAATTTTTCCGTTAGAGGCGCCTGTTAAAACAATGTGCCGACCGTTGCCAAGCGTGAGTATAGCTTTATTGCTCCCCGGTGGGAGATCATTTTGTTTAATTATGGAAGCTGTATTTTCTGAATTTGATGAGGATTGGCGGAACGTAAAATATGCAGCGATAGAAAGGCATAAAAGGATGGTAGCGGCAATGGAAAGATAAAACCTTTTCACGGCAAGACGTTCGTCTTTAGGCAATTTTGCGCTGACATGACTGTAGGCTGCTTCAATTTCTTCTGGTGATGGTACTGCGTCATCATTGGCTGCATTAAGATACCAGCTTTCAACCCAGGCGGTCTCTTCCTGATCACATTTTCCTTCGATGTACTTTTTTAGCAGATCCTTACTTTCCTGGTTAGTCATGGTGGCTTATTACTTGCTTGTATATTAGGTATTACGGTTGAAAATATCAGTGGGGGTATGCCGATGTTTAAAAAATTAAACTTTTTTAAACATTGTTTTAACAAGTATCCATTATCACCAGTTGTAAACAGTTTATTGATGAACAAAACTACGCTGAACAAGCCACAGGTTTGTTAAAAAGTGGGTTTACATGGTTTACACTTTTTATGGTTTGCATTGTATTATATTTTTGATAATTAATTAGTTAAATATAATTATGTCATAAAAACTGGGTTTACATGTAAACCCAGTTTTTAGTTGAATTTACATCGATCAGCTTTTACATTAATTTATGGTTTGTTTTTATGTGATTAATAATCAATTGATTATTGAATATATGTAAATACTCGTCATAGGTTATTGGGGACTATCAGGGTAATGTGAATCCGATGTGAGGAATAAATGTAAAATATTGGCAATAGAATTAGACGACCTCACTAAACAAAAAGAAGTCCCGCTAATTGGCGGGACTTCTTTTTGTGTTTTATAATAAACCTCTAAAACCATACATATCACTAAGGATATCCCATTTACGGGACAGAGCCTTAGTGATTATACGGCTTGTCGGTACTAATAAAAGCTCATCCAGGCTCGTGCATCGGTAGCATTAACCAAATCGTTGTTAAGTATATCCTATTAAGGTTGAACCGGAAGATCAGGGCCGATACTCACAAAAAATAATTGGTCAAATCCTACGGCCTTCCATAATGGATCATTCCGCATTTCCCATCCCCCGGCACTAATACCATTAAAGTAAGCATTCACAATTGCGAGATATTGATACTGATCATATTGGTCTACGTAGTGCTTATACCACAAAGCGTTCATTACTTTTGCTACATTGAGCTCAGAGTGGTCAAAGTTGGAGTGAGCCTCATATAAGTTATACGCATTATATGCATCATTAATAAGGAAGATATACGGGGCGAAATAGGCTTTCACCTTTGCAACATCTGTGGGATTATTCACATTTCCATCCCTGAAGAATTCTTGCAGAGTTACGTTCGAGTTGCTGCTTACTGACTGGAGGTGTGCAATCCCAATTCCTGAGTTACCTGAACCCGAGGTACCACCATCAGGAAAGGCGACTAACATACAAGCTATATAGTTTCCTGCAGCTGTTTCAGGGGATATACTAAGATTACCGATATCATTGCTAAATTGACTATTGCAGCCCCTTGTAGATGAGCTACTTGGCGGCTCGGTGGACGATATGGATAAAAGAGAAGAATTATTATCAGACGCAGCCATGGCCGGTTTAGTTTGTTGTCTAGCCTGATCTTTTTTACATCCTGTTATGGTGATAGAAAATATGGTCCCAATCACAGCAAAAAAATAATATGCTTTTTTCATGAGTTTTGATTTTTTTAATTGTTATTTACTTGTACTTCGGTCAGAAAAGTGAAAGTACAAATCCGTTAACTTTGTATAATGTGCTATTAGCCAATGTTTATTTTTTATTCAAATGGGTCGTGTTAATTAGCATGACTCATCTTGTTTTTTAATAGCCCCTCTAAACCATACATATCACTAAGGATATCCCATTTACGGGACAGAGCCTTAGTGATTATACGGCTTGTCGGTACTAATAGAAGCTCATCCAGGCCCGGGCATTGGTAGCGTTAACCAAATCGTAGGTCTTAGCCCCGGTTTGGATGACGTAGAAGCCATTAGGATCAAGAAACTTATTTGTTGTTGCTGTAACTATTGGTTTTGCAGAGGCTGGCAGGGCAGCACCGTTGAAACTTCCAAAGTACGTAAACACGATTGTTCCACTAGCAGGAAATTTTGCAATAACCGCAGGATCCCCAGCACTATAACCATTGTCGGTAAAAAAACCCAACCTGTCATAAGTAGTTCCTTGGTCAAAGCTGTACAAGCGGTACACAAATTCACTAAATATTGAACGTAAGTTAAAAGCATCCACAACATTATCTACAGTAAAACCGGTATTGGACTCCCAATACGTATTGCTATTAGCCGGATTATTATGAAATGCTTTAGCTGCTGTTAGATCATATTTTAAGGGTGTAATAGCTTCTTTTACTTGTGTAGCACTGCCATTTACAGTTAAACTTACCGTATGACTAGTTGTGTCACCAGCTATTTTTCCTATACTGGTTATCGAGGTTTTGTCGATCAAAAGCGGGGTGCCAAGTATGATGCTGTTGGTTGAACCATCAATATAAAAACCACTGGAAACTGTTTTTAAATTGGTGCCACCTTCCAGATAAGAGAGGCTTAGTATTTTATTTCCTTTATCAATATTCAATTCGCAAGCCGTTGTGCCTATAGTTACCCTTTTAAAGTAAGTGCGCACAGCGTTCAATGTCGTAAACACAGCCGTGGTGCCTGTTGTAAAAGAGGTGTATTCGGCTGTTGTTTTGGCTTTTACTAAGGTGAGTTTACTTCCTTTTTTATTGCCTATCAGGGTTATGGTATCGCCGCTCATTTTATCAAATGAAAATTCAAAATCTGAGCTGTAGCCAATGCCCGAATCTCCGCCAAGCACATTTGGATCGGGATCTGACAGTAAATGTATATAGGAGTAGGTATCAAACAGCAGTGACGGCGCCTGTAATTGCTTTAAGCTATAAGCACTTTCGTTCGGGGTGGTTGATGTTTCCTCGTCTATATCAGAAAGCATGGATACCCTGTTATCGGCTCCAAATTTTATAGAAAACAGATAAACACCGCCGCCATTGGGGTATAAAATAGCTTTCCAGCCATTGGGAGCGCTTGTTAACTGCGTTTGATATTTACTAAGCGCTTCTGTGCTTCGTTCGGTAGGGGTTTTGCCAAAATAATCGGGATCATTTTTTTTACATGCAGATAAGCTTGTTATCAGCAGTAATAATAAATATGCCGGGTAAGTATATTTTTTCATTGTATGTCTTAATTAATTTATTTTACGTTACACTCAACGCGTTGCGCGTTATTAAAACCGGTTATCATCTAATTATTGCTTATAGCAGCAATAGAGGCATGAACCCGTGTTTGTAAACTGTAAAAATCAATGTTGAAATTCTTCTTAAAGTAATCAACCACAATGGCTTCTTTTTGCCTCATCTTAGCAATACCGGCAGCATAAGCCGGATCAGGGATAAGTCGCTTCTTCGCCGGATCGGTTGGGTCAACGATAGTTTTGTTCAAATAAGCCTCATACCCATCCTTACCCCAGGTAAGCATCCATGAAACCATTTCGGCAATATCCTCAGTATACTTATCCCTTGCATATTTCGAAATAAAGCCTAATTGCAATGGAATCTCTGAGGCGGTTGCCCAATTTCCGCTGTAGTCGCCGGCAGATACCTTGGCATATTCAACAGGGATCACCTTTTTCTGGTTAAGGATATGGGTAAATTCGTGATTAATTACATGTACTAATTGTATTACCGCGTCCTCATCTTTTAAATCAGTACCATTAACATTGGTTAGTAAAATAGTGAGCCCTCCGGAAGCTTCGCCTAGTACCTCGGTGCCATCGGTGTTGATTTCGGCACTTCCAGACAGGATTATCTGTTTCGGTGTATATATTTTCATGAACACATCGCTACCGGTTTCGGCATTGTACGGATCAAGCCATGCTTGTTTAACGCCCTCCATAAAAGGCATAATGTTAGTTTCCTGGGGTGGTAGCAGAACATATTGCTGGTCAAATAGTGATTGATCCCATTTGTATTTAACATCAATGTTATAGGGTTTTACAAACTGTGTATTTAAATAGGTATCAATAGCTGTTTTACCGGCGGTTTCGTTACCCAAGTAATTGTCTTGCAATACCAGTTTATTATCCTTTTTGCACGAAAAGCTAAAAAACGTGAGCAAAAAAAGGATTAAGTATTTTCTGTTTTTCATCTTAATACTATTTTTTATTAGAATTAAATATTGTTCAATATTCTAAGTGTCATCATCTGAATATTACCCGGTATTAACGCGGGTTAGGTGCAAGACCGGCCTGGCTCTGCGCCGTTTGCGGAATTTGCATTACCTTACGCGGGTCATCGGCTTTAAGTTCGTAACGATCAACTTCGTTGCCTGCATTATCAAGTATAGTATGTGTTACCGGCAGATGATATCTCAAAATATCAAACCAACGCATTCCTTCATCTACATATTCATAGCGTTTTAAGTCAAGAATAGTGCTGATCAGGGCATCTTTGGTAGAGCCTGTTTTATAGTATGCCAGCGCTTTTGCTATGGTAAGGTTGTTGGTGCCTGGATCATAATTATTAATGATGGTACTTAAATATGTATTCAGACTGCTAACAGCGGCATCATAATTACCTTGCATAACCAATGCCTCGGCCCGGTTAAACAAGACCTCGCCACTGCTCAATAAAGGAATATATATATAGCCGTTGCCTATTTGAGTACTCCCCTGAACAAAAATGAAGTTTTCCAAAAACTTGTTAAGCCCCTTCATTTGTCCGGACGCGCCGTAGCTTCTTATATCTACTGCGAGGGAGCCATTTACAATTCCGGGTATTTTAACAATGTCGATCCTGATTTTTGCGTTAAGACCGTAACGGAAATTTTGCCAATCCCGGGCCCAGTATGAAGCTGTAGTGGCCAATAGCAGGTTTGCCTTTTGTGTTGATTTTGTGTATAAAGCCCTAAAATCAAGGTCGGTGATTGGTTTGTAAACCGTATTCCAGGGCCTTAAATAGGTAATGGTAGTACTACCCGGAAAAGCCTGATCTGCTTGCTGAACCACTTTATCATATTGTTGTTTAAACAGGTAAAACCTGGCGGCAAACGCGTGGGCCGCGGTTGTTGTAAACCGGAAAGCCGGTACCTGGTAAGCATTATCGTCCAGCAGTGGCATGCCTGCCAGTATATCCTTTTCAATCATGTCATAAACATAAGCTACCGTTTTACGATCGTACTTTTTAAGTAACTGGGTTTCAGGTTCGGTTACGTAAGGTATTCCCGGGTCTGTTGCTGCCGTAGCGGGGTTATAGGTTTTGGCATAAAGGGATACGAGCATAAAATGAGCATAGGCGCGTGCCAGCAAGGCTTCACCTTTATACGGTTGATAGGCTACTGGATTTGCAGCCTTATTACAGGCGTCAAGCGCTTGGTTAGCAGCGGCTATCGCGTTATAACATCCCAACCAGTAATTATCTGATGATCCTGAAATATTGGAAGGGTAATCAATGTACTTATAAGCATTTTCGTTTATCAACGGATCAAGCGAACCTTGGGTGGCATAACCCCTGTCGCCGCTGTTATCAGATAACGATTCACAAAAACTGATGTAATCAGCTGCGGGATATGCCGAAGTAAGCAATTGCGATACTTTGGTAGGGTTATCCAGCGTAGTGCGGTTATCGGGTTGTTTATCCAGGTATTTGTTACATGATGCTAATGCCATGGTGCTTACCAATGCGGCAATTAGCATAGGTAATTTCCCTATCGGTTTTTTGCCACTTGCTTTTGATAGCGTAGGGGCAAAGGTTCTGTGAACTGGTATATATTGTTTTAAAACTAATTTCATGGTGTTTGATGTGTCTTTTTAAAATCCAACTTTTAAAGAAAGTACCAACTGTTTTTGCAATGGCTGGGCCACGCCGCCGGCATTAAAAAACTCAGGATCCTGCCCATAAAGATTTTTATCAGCAAAAAGGAGCCATAAGTTTGTACCCGAGGCGGTTACCGAAGCGTTGTTCATGCCTATTCGTTTGGCAAAATCAACAGGAAGCTGGTAGGTGAAAGCCACATATTTTACTCTGACAAACCCACCATTCGCTACCCTTGCCGATGAGAAGTTATAATTGTTATAAGGATATGCATCCTGGTTTACCGTGTAAAAAGTTTCTGCATCAAGTATGGACGGTACGTTGGTTTTCGTTTCATCGCCAGGTACTTCCCACCTGTTGTTAAATTCTCTTGGGAAGGCATCCAGATCGGTGTATTTGGATTTAAATGCAGGGTTTAAGCGTATTTTATTACCCGCCTGATAGGTGAGCTGTACAGTTAATGAAACGGGACCGTAGCGGAAATTATTGGTAAAACCACCGGTATAAGGCGGATCGACCGGACCTTCATATTTCAGATACTTGGTTACGTTTGATTGTAAATTAACAGCGTAGCCCGTTTGCCCGGCTTCATTCACAAATTTGGGGATACCTGTATAATGGTCAAGCCCTTTAAAATCCAATGAGAACAGGGAACCTACCGGATAGCCTAACTGATTAGCTCCGGCTGGCGCTAGCTGATCAAAAATAATGGGGGTGTTTTTGTAATTTGTTATTTTATTGGTGTTGTAACTAAATATAAAGGTTGATTTCCATCCCCATTTTTGTTTTTTAATGATATCACCGCCAATGGTAAATTCATACCCATGCGAGCTGATGTTACCATAGTTACCTTGTTTTATTTCCTGACCACCTATACCACTTGTGCGGATGAGCCCGATAAGATCAAACCCTCTTTTGCGGTATACATCAGCGGTAAGGGTAAGCCTCCCGTTAAAAAAGCCTGCATCTACACCAATATTGCCGGAATATTGTTTTTCGAAGGTAAGATCAGAATTTTGGAGATCTTTAATATAAATACCCGATTCAATATCCTGGGTATATTGGCGGAGCGTATTCTGGGTTTGCAAAACAACCGAAGAGTTTGTTGCTACTCCAGGGGCGGCTGACAAGCCATAACTTGCCCTTAATTTAAGTAGGCTCACGCTTGATACGTTTTGCATAAAGTCCTCCTTATCGATATTCCAGGCACCACTCACGCTCCAGGTAGGCAGCCAGTGCAGGTTGCTTCCTATGCCAAACTGGTTTGACCCATCATACCTTACAGATCCCGTTAGTGTATAACGGTCGTTATAAGTGTAATTGATGTTGGTATAATAGGATGCAAAGCGATCATAGGTATAGCTCATGCCAAAATATGGATCATTTTGCTCTGTGCCTTTCTTAATAATACGCGAGTCGACCAAAACAGTACCTCCATAATCATACTGATAGCCATAGCCATTGTTGAAAGCGTTTTGACGCTCGGCATATTTTATTTCCTGCCCTATTAGTATATTAATGTTACTCTTACCAAAATCCCTCACATAAGATAAGTGATTCCTTATATCATAGCTCGATAATGAATTATCGGTACGATTGTAAAGACCTCCTGATGGCAATACCACCACAGGCTCGTCATTAGGATGATCAGGATCCTTATAAAGGAAGCTATTGCCCTGAGCTATGGTTGGGTTGATATAGGCCCGGTACGCATTGGCCTGATTAGAGTTTTCATTTACCAGGTTTTCCTGGGTGGTTTTTACGTATCTGAAAGCACCCAGAAGATCATATCTTAAATATTTACTTATCTGGTATGACAAATTGGTTTGTAGTTTAACATCAAGAGCAGTAAGCCTGATCTTGTTGTTCTGCAACTCATTGATAATGTTAAAAGGAGCGTAATTGCGTGTAAAATACTCCAGATTTCCCTGGCTGTCATATGGCGTAACAGCCCTGCTGGTAGTTAATGCGAAATTGTATGGATTGATATCAAAACTGCGGGTTAACTGGCCATAAACCGGATCTGATGCACGGTTAACTGTGCCTGGCGCGTCCTGCTGCCGTAATGATGCTGTGGTTATGATACCAACCTTAACCTTGTCTGAAATGGTATAATTATTTTGAGAGTTAACCGTATAACGTTTTACCCTGTCGGCTATAGTCCACCCGTTATCGTTTAAAAAGCTTACAGAGGTATAGGATTGGGCTTTATCAGAACCGCCCGAAAAGCTGAGCGCGTGTTCCTGTACTAAAGAGTTACGGAAAAGTATTTTGAACCAATTGGTATTCGCTTCGGCGTAACGTTTTAAAAAGGCATTACGGGCATCGGGCGTATTGGCCAAACCAAAGGTTTTTGTGGCCGGATTATACTGTAAGGCATCATACATTTTGCCATAAATGCCCCGATCCGGATTATTGCCGATATCGCCTACATTGAGCAGTCCTTTGCCGTACATTTCTGAGTAAACACTCATTTGTTCGGCCGAGTTCATAATGTTAAAATTGCTGTAACTTGGACGCAACGAAGAGCTAAAGTTGCCAGTATAACTCACCAGCAGCGAACCTGCTTTACCTTTCTTGGTATTAATAACAACTACTCCGTTCATAGCTCTCGCCCCATATAGTGAGGCAGCTGCTACGTCTTTTAAAATATAGATGTCATCAATATCGTTAACGTTTAAACCGGCAACAGACGAACCCAGAAGGGTAGAGGCATCGCCGCTGGATAACTGATCGTTGGTAACGTTGATTACATCCTCCAGCACAACCCCGTCTACAACCCATAAAGGTTTATTGGCGCCGGTAAGTGAAGTTACCCCCCTGATCCTGATTTTAGGAGCCGATCCGAATGTGCCCGATACGTTTTGTACGGAAACACCGGCTACCTTACCCTCCAGCAAACGGCTAACATCAGTTGTACCGTTCATTTTTATATCTTCGGCCTTTAATCTGGCCGCGGCACCGGTAAACTTATTTTTATCAAGGGTTTGGTAACCGGTTACTACTACCTCTTTCAAGCTGGCAGCGTCTTCTTCCAGTTTGACAGATAGCGTTGGGTTTTCTGCCGAAACTTCTATTTCTAACCTTTTATAACCCAGCATCGAAAATACCAATTTAGCTCCCTTGTGTACCCGGAGCGTAAACTGTCCGTTAGCATCAGTTTGGGTTCCGTTACTCAGGCCTTTTTCTGTAATGGTTACGCCCGCGCTTTTTTCGTCCTTGCCATTTTGCCGTCGTAAAAGCACAGTGCCTTTCACCGTAATTAATTCATCCTGCCCTAAAGAAGTGTTAGATGTAACAATGATATTTTTGCCAATGACTTTAAACGTTAGCGATAGTTTACTGAAGCAATCATGTAAAGCTTTTTCGATAGTCGCATCCTTTAAACTGATACTTATTGTTTTGTCTCCCAGTTCCTTTTCATTATAAAAAAAATGATAACCAGATTGGTCGCTGACCGATCTCAATACTTTTTCAAGCGGGGCATTAACCTCCCGCAGGTTGATCTGGCTGAATCCTTTAGCGCTCGTCTGAAGAAGCGTAATAACCATCAAAAAGGTGGTTAATTTCATAACTTTTAAAAATTTGCGGAAATACCATGCCTTGGGCACGGCAAGAATAAACGAATAAAAATTCATTACATTTGTTTGGTTTGGGTTAATACATGGAATAGCGAAACAATTCTTTTTCCCGTTAGGGAGGGTTAATCCAAATATTACGCAGGAGTGCTCCAACACTTCTGCGTTTCTTTTGATCACCTTTCTGGGGAGAGTTTTGGTAGTTATTTTTCCATAGATGTTTAAGGTTTAGGTTTTAAATAAATTAACTGATCATTCTGTACCCTCTATTATTATATTCTGGTTGTTTTGTGTCATTTTGAAACGAACCTTTAAATAGCTTAATATATCCAGCACTTCCGACATATTAACATTCCTGGTGATTTCGCCAGAAAACTCAACGTCAGGTATCTTGCCCTCATAATTTACATTTACATTATACCATCTCGAAAGCTGGCGCATTACTGTTGGTAAACTGGCTTTGTGAAATTTAAATAGTCCATTTTTCCAGGCTACAGCCTCTGCTACATCGGCATTATCTGTAATTTTAAAACCCTGACCTGCGAATTGTGATTGCTGGCCTGGTTTTAGGGTGATGTTTTTTGTGTTGCCGTTGATCTTAACACTTCCAGATATCAGTGTTACTTTTGCAAGGGGTTCATCAGTATAGCTGTTAACATTAAATTGTGTGCCCAGATCTTCAATAATCTCATTTCCGGCTATGATTCTAAAAGGTTTATTAGCGTCATGTATTACTTCAAAATAAGCTTCGCCGGTAATTTCAACCTTCCGTTCATTACCATTAAACGCTACCGGAAATTTTATAGATGAAGCCGCGTTTAGCCAAACTTTTGTACCATCAGACAATACCAGGTTATATTGCCCTCCACGTGGCGTATTGAGCGTGTTATATAAAGTGGTAGCCATTGGATTCTGCTTTTCAGATGAGCTGTAAAGCACTTTTCCATCGGCTGTTCTGTCCACAGTTACACCGCCCTGTTCTGCCAGTTTCCCCGCCTGATTACCCGACAAGACCATTTTTCTTCCATTCGCAAGTGTTAAAATGGCTTTGTCTGTTCCTGGTGGTACCTGGTAAGTATATTTTTCTGCTGCCTGGGGTAAACTGTGTTTATGCCATAAGAGATATCCCCCTGCAGATAAACAAAGTAACAAAACTGCGGCAGCCGAGGATATCCACGGAATTAACGATTTGATTTTTTGTTGAGGAGGTGGTGTTTGAATGGAAAGTATCTCGGCTAATTGATCATTAGTCAGTTCAGGCAATTTTTGGAATTCAAATTCTTTGTACCAGGATTCAAGCAATGCTTTTTCAGCTTCGGTGCATTTTCCGGCATTGTATCGGTGTAATAATTTTTTAAAATCCTCGGTGCTCATTCCCTGCTGATATAAAATATAACTGTAAGACAGTTATGTGCCTACCCAGGGGCTAGTCGATTTAATAAAAATTTAACATTAAATATAAATTCAGCAAAATTACAGCTATAATCAGCATCTCAAATTTGGGGCGTAGTGCTTTTAGGGCGCTTTTGATATGGTTTTTTACCGTAAAAACAGAAATATTTAATTTTTCTGCGATTTCTTTATGGGAAAGATTGTCTTTTCGGCTTAAAACAAAAACTTCCTTCATTTTTTCAGGGAGTGCATTGATCTCTTTATCTATCCGGGCTGCCAATTCTCTTTCCCGTATTAAAAAATCAGTTACATGATCTTCTTGGGCAACAAATTGTATAAATGAAGAAGCATATTTCGATTCAACCTTTTTATGCTCTATATGATTTAATATTTTATTACGGATAATGGTATATAAATAGCCGGCAAGATTTTTTGTATCAGGTATTTCATGCCTGTCTTTCCATAAAAATGAAAAGGTTTCCTGTACAATATCTTTTGCCTCTTCAAAATTTCCAAGCTTTTTGTAAGCATGAATGAGTAAGATACCTTTATAACGGCGATAGATTTCGGTATAAGCTTCCTGATCTCCTGATCTAAGTAAGTTAATTAATTCAGTATCATTCAAGATTCTATATCATGCTATTCTTCAAGAGCCAATATAAAAATAAATCAATTTATATTTCTTCTTTAAAGTTTTTATTTCTTTTTAAGAGTATTTATGGCCGCCTTAAAACGCATTTGATCATCAAAATCGGTTGTTTTTTCTGTGGCCCGTTTGCGATAATCAATAGGAGTGATACCTGTTTTTTCTTTGAAAAGCCGCGAGAAATAAAAATAGCTGTCAAACTTCAAATCGTATGCGATATGTTTTATGGGTATATCAGGATTGTTTAAAAGCTCTTTAGCGCGCTCAATTTTGAGTTGGATATAATATTGGCCGGGCGATAATCCGGTATAACTTTTAAATAGTTTCCGAAACCACGAATAGCCTACCTGTAATTCATCGGCAGCCTGCTCGGGCGAAAAATCATTTACGATATTGGAACGGAATAACAGCCGGGCTTTATTCACAATGATCTCTTTGTCTTCGCACTCCACATCGTTTTGTTTAATGACAGCATGTACGCAACCCAGCAAATGTAAAGCCGCACCCGATATGAGGGGTTGGTAACCTGTATTCTCGTTCCTGGTATTTTCGATGATGTTGTTAAATAAATTGAAAATGCCTTCGTTGAAACCGATGTACATACTTGGGTTTTTCGGACTCAGGAAATTATGTTTTACCAATCTGTCAATAATGTCGCCTTTAACGCCTATCCAATATTCGTCCCAGCCGGTTTCATTATTGGGTTTATATCGGTGGCGCTCGCCAGGGAACAGTATGATCACTGTTCCAGCGGTAATAGTACGTTGTGTGCAGTTATCAGATTCAAAAATACCCTTGCCTCTTGTGATATAAATAACCTGGTACTCATTTAAAACCCTACCTATGTTCCAGCTAAAATAATGATGTGCCGGATGATTTTTTACCGGATATAAGCCGGTAGGTTCAATATGGGTACAACCAGCATTAAGCACGCACAGCCCCCAATTTTCATCTTCGCGGCTTACAGGCAGGTATTTGTAATAATTGATCATTTAAAAAGCATTTACTAATAAACAGTTTGGTAATGTTTATATAAAAGGTAGATTAAAAGCCATACCAATTGACGCAGACATAGGTTTATATGAAGTTAAAAATAACAATAAATAGGTCTGTCACAAGTTGGATTTCAAAAAGTACAGATACACCACTAAATATTAATTGTTTATCTGGCTATTTATTAAGTTGTTTCCCGCTTGAATCGAGCATATCAAACTTTATTATTTTACTATTATCTGCAGTATAGGTATTGCCGCCATCGCCGCTATAAAAAGCCGAAACAGAAGTTGCCTCCGCGGTTTGATAAGCAAAACCGTATGATCCGGTAACTGCTGCCGATTTTACAACCACGCAATAATTTATGCCTGCCTCAATTTTTATTTTAGGCCGAACGGTAAGCCTTTTTGCCGACCAGCCCACAACGCCTGCATCCAGATTCTGAGTGCTTAATGGGCTGCCGGTTGGTTTACCTGTTTTGTCGGCCCTGTAAACGGCAATTTGAAGTGTGGCATCGGGATATCCTATTTTAAAGGTGGTAAAACGCAGGGTACTTAATACACCTGATAAGCTGGCCTTAAAGGTTTGTGCCCATTGCATCGCCTTACTGATGTCATGTTGCGTACGATATTCTTTTAAATTGATGTTTTTTGCAGGCTTATTATCAGAAGTAGCAATTTTGAATGATTGATCACAAGTCATGGGTTTTATGGAGCCATCGGCCTCGAAACTGAGCGGTGCCCAGTAATAATTTGCCAAAGCCTCATTTTTCGCGGCATTGTTCCATAAATCGCTGCCAAACAAAAAAACAGGGCCAGTACCCAATATGATGGTTGACACAAAAGATGGCTGGCCCCCACAAGAGTTATCGCTGATCTTTCGGCCCTCAGACCATGGTCCCAAAGGCGATTTAGCCATACTATATGATGCCCCTGTACCAGAACAATAGCCACAATTGGGATCGGAATAAACTACATAATAAATGCCATTGCGCTTAAACATACCCGGCGCCTCGGTTTGTCCTTTGGTAATGCCTTTTGCAACTTCACCCGTACCTGTCAAATAGTCGTCGCTTAATTTTTCTATTACTATAGTGCCTTTGGTGTGCCAGTCGGTATAGGCTAAGTATGCTGTACCATCATCGTCAACAAAAGTATCATGATCGCCATTATTTAAAGTAGCGGCAGGAGCGTTTGCATTAACAGCAAGTTTAGGTTCGGCAACCTCTGTAAATGGTCCGGTTGGAGATTTTGCTGTAAACACGTGATAACCCGATACATTATCATAAGTGTTTATCCATAGCACGTACAATCCCGTTTTTTTATTGTAGATAACATGTGGACGGAAACAGCCGATGGTATTACCATTACAGCGGGTTTGCCAAACCTGGGTTGTGGCATCAAAAAGAAAACCGCGGTCTGTCCAGTTAATCATATCTGTAGATGAATAGCTTTTAAAGCCGCAAAAAGGCGCATCTTTCTTGCCCCATTCAAAACCGCAATCATAACTGGTGCCATACAGATAATAAACGCCGTTAAAAAGCGCTATTTCGCCATCGTGCGCATCTATGGCATCACCTAAAGTGCTAAAACGGGTTATCTGATGCCCGCTCTTATCAAAGTTAGTAACAGTGGCTAAGTTTACTTTTGCTTTGTGCTGTGCTAAACCCTGTTGCGAATAAAAGCAGCAGGCTGCCACAAATAGTATTACTGATGCATAGCTGTTTACCAGGCGCGAGTTTATTTTTTTCATGCAGGTTTAATATGGTTTATAGTTGCTAATTTAACTGCAGCAACCCTGGCGTGTTTATATATTTTGACAAATAATTTGTTCTTTATGATACCGTACTTATAAAACATGTTTAGCCTTTAGTAATCATACTGTATTTTTTGTGATGTATTTGAATTTTGTTATAAAAAATTGTTTATCAATTATTTAATAATCCGTTGTCAAAAACTATAAACCAAATATCAAAACCTGTATGAGGGACTGATAGGATTAAAATACTTTTATCAACCGATTTATACAAACGTATATATGGCATGTACCGCGCTTGTTAAATATTAATTTAGTTTAAAGCCGAGTGTATTGCTGCCGTGAGTAGTAATTTAAACTTTGGCATGACGATGTACTGTTATACCAGGCGGTTATAGATAAGGGTAAAAAGAATATAAATATTAAAAATGGTACCTGGAGATAACAAAAGCTCATCTGGTTTAAAAATAGGTTTGTTTGGCATTGGCCTTGAAGCATATTGGGCTCAATTTGAAGGACTAAAAGAACGGCTTACCGGCTATATTGAGGTTGTAAGTAACAGGCTGCAAAGCTATGATGCTGAAATTGTTAATTTGGGGCTTATAGATACGCCTGAAAAGGCTTTTGAAGCAGGTAGCAGTTTTCGCCGGGAAGATGTGGATCTGATATTTTTGTATGTAACCACTTATGCCTTATCATCAACAGTATTACCTGTGGTAAAAAAGGCAAAAGTACCGGTTATTGTGCTTAACCTGTCACCTGCCGCTGCTATTGACTACACGGCTTTTAATAAAATGACGAACCGTACCGATATGACTGGTGAATGGCTGGCTTATTGCTCGGCATGCCCGGTACCGGAAATTGCCAATGTGTTTAACCGCTCTAATATTCCGTTTTATCAGGTTACCGGTATGCTGGATAATGATCCTGAGGTTTGGCAGCAGGTGGAGGAGTGGATTGCCGCAGCAAAGGTAGCCCATGTTATGTATTACAATCGGTTGGGAATTATGGGTAGCTACTATAGCGGAATGTTGGATATTTATACCAATCTTACCCTCCATTGTACCACTTTTGGCGGCCATATTGAAGTTATTGAGGTGGATGAACTTTCGGCTATCCGGGCTACCGTTACAACCGAAGAGACCCTCGAAAAAATAAGCGCGTTTCATAATATTTTCGAAGTGCAAAATGACTGCCCGGCCGACGAATTATCACGCGCCGCCATGACAGCGGTGGCGCTCGATAAGCTTGTTCAGAAATATCAATTAGGCTCCATGGCCTATTACCATAAGGGTACCGGGAACGAAGCGAATCACAACACCATGACCTCGGTGATTTTGGGTAACTCCATGCTTACGGCCAATGGTATACCTGCAGCGGGCGAATACGAAGTGAAGAATGCCCAGGCTATGAAGATTATGGATAGTTTTGGCGCGGGTGGATCGTTCACGGAGTATTATGCAATGGATTTTAATGATGATGTAGTGTTGATGGGGCACGATGGCCCTTGTCATCCCGCCTTGGCCGAAGGGAAAATAAAGGTGCGGCCATTATTGGTTTATCATGGTAAAGTTGGCAGGGGTTTATCCGTAGAAATGTCGGTAAAGCACGGCCCTGTCACCCTGCTTGCTGTCGTGGAGACAATAGATGGTAAACTTCTTTTCCTGGTAGCCGAGGCCGAATCTGTTGCTGGGCCTATTCTTGAAATTGGCAATACCAACAGCAGGTACCGTTTCCCGATAGGCGCAAGAAAATTTGTAGAAGATTGGAATTCCTATGGGCCTGCCCATCATTGCGCCATAGGGCGGGGGCATATAGCATCTAAGATAGAGAAGCTGGGCAAAATCCTTAACGTACAAACTATTAAGGTTTGTTAAAAGCAGATGAGGGGGTATTATATCTTTTACATAGCAGATCTTTCATAAAAGTGTTAATCTCAAACTGATTAGCCATGGGCTTATTGCTAAAGGGAACTTTAGGCATGTACGGTTCAGGGCCAAACTCAGTAGTTATAGTAAATAGGGGTATACCCAATTGATTGTTAACGGAGATAATCTTATCCCACCATCCCAGGAATTGATGAAGTGCATAAGCCCATTCTGGTGCCCGCGGATCTGCTACCTGCGGACCTTGTTCAAAACCAACGCGGGCGTGGATATGTATGCTCCGTTTAACAGCTTCGTCCATAATCAACGTAAAGTTTTCGAGCATGCTTTCGGTAACACAAACCCAATGCGAAAAATCGGCTGTGATCCTGAAATCCGGTCGGGTGGCAAAAAAGTCTGTAAGCATCTGCGGCGAATAGCCTAATCTGCCCCGGTGGGTTTCATGAACTACCCGGATGCCGGTTTTTGCCGAAAATTCAAGCGCGGTATCTATTAGGGCAAGGTTTTGATCAAAGCTAAAGTAGTCACGACCCGTATGCGAGTTGATCAGCAAGGGTTTGGGTTCGGCACACTCCTCCAGGTTTTCAATAAAAGACGCTCTGAATTTTTTAAAAGTACAGCCTTCGGCACGGTGTTGATGGCTTACCAGGTACATCTGATGCTGTTGCAGATAATCGAATAAAAGCCGCTTATCATCCTTGTTAAGGGGGATCCAGGTATCTACACCGTCGTATCCCGAAAGCCTTACCTTATCCAGGAAATCGGTCAACGGCAAATGTTCATGGCCCCATTGCGGGCTTAATATTTTGATCTCCATTTTACGGATTGTTACGCTGCCTTTTTTATAATGAAAGTAACAGCTGACTTGCAAGTTTGCCGGAAGCTCAGTTGACCTTTTTTATCTGCCGTAAGGTGTTTCACTTTTCCATTAATAATCAACTCATAATTAGTTTCCGGTTGTAACTGTGTAAAGGCAAACTCATAAGTATCGGGCGAGGAGACAGACCATGAAATTTTTTGCGGCATCCAGGAACTGATAGTCAACGCAATCGGATGGGTCGATTTTTGGCTTACCTGTAACTGTGTGCTATCCTGGTTATGATGGTAGTAGGTTAGCCTATTCTCTGTTTTTGATGCACCAAATTTTTCATTGCTGCTGACAGAAAAACCTTTGGTGCGCATAGTATAATTATTTGTGCTCAAACTGATGTCGTAAACGGTGTCGCGCAGTGTGTACGAAAACCTGGTTCCATTCAACACATCACTCATATGGGGTTCAAGCCCCATGCGGTTCCATTTGGGGCGGATGCCATAAATATCACGATATAAAGCTGTAATGGTGGTACATATCCCTGCCAGAATGTCTTCGCCAAGACCCAGTTGGCTAACCCTGCTGTAGCGTTGCGATGAAAGGCCATCCTTTTTATATTGTTCCAATAGGTTGCGGATATATTTAAGTGCGATTTTTTTATCATAGCCTGCATACGCCCTGATACCGAGGTAGCCCCATGTTGGGAAAATATCACCATTTTCATACTTGGGGAAAGGCCAGTTTCCGGCGGATACTTCTTCCCTGGTGAATGAATCGAAGCACAAAGGCCAGTGAAATAAGTGTTCGTTGGTAGTACGCTGTTCTATCTGGTCAAGGATCTGGGCTATCCTGGCCGGGTCATCACAAATGCCAAAGGCTATGGCTGCAAAATTAACCGGTGTAACCAGATTATCGCCATGGGTAGTACCGTCATTATCTCGCCAGTAAACGTATTGCTTTTTAGCTGGCAACCAAAAGCCGCCTTCACTCACCGGTTTATTGAAAGCGGTTTTAAGTTTTTCGGCAGTTGTTGTATAAAATGATGCCTTTTGGGAGTTTCCTAGTACCTTTTCACAATTTGCCCAAAGGTTCAGTGCTTCATACATCTGTGCGTTTACGAAGGCATTTTCATAACTAGCCCACACAATATCCAGCCAGTCACTGGCTTTTTTTTCGGTTATATTGTTGTTTACCATCTCAAAAATACCGTTGTGGTTACAGTCGCGCTTGATCAGCCATTCCAGTGCCCGTTCACAGCTTGTCTGGTGTGATTTTAGCCACTTGATATCGCCATTAATGTCAAATTGTTCGCTGGTGTTAATTACATAGCCGGTTTGCGAATCGACCGTGTATCCCCACATAGCTTCGTAATAGCCTGTTTTAGGGTTATAAGTGCCGGGTATTTCATCGCCCGCCGCGTTATGCCAGCGAGATAAAACACGGCCGTCGGCAAGCATAGCTTCATCGCGTTCCTGGTTAAGCGTGGCCGAAAAGTTACGGGTGTAATTTTCATCATCTACCGCCAGACCGATCTGGGCAAAGAAAGGCTCATGCATGCATTTCCAGTTGGTTAACCAGCCATTACCACCAACAACATTATTATCAACCACGCCATACCGTCCGGTAGTATTAAGCAGTTCCCGCACAGATGCGGCATCGATCCCTGCGAGGCTACCCCTGGAATATTTGGTAAAATAATCCTCGTAACTCAATTCATACTGCACGGTTATCCTGCCCTTATTGATTTTAAAAGGTGCGAATACATCGGCTTTTTGGGATACAAAACGACTGAGGTCATAGCGCTGGTTTAGCGGCTCGTTACTTACTATTTGCTGACATGTAAATTCATTTTTATCGCTTTGTGAGTATTTGGTTGCAATTACACTCCCGGGGCCGGCTTTCGCTGTTATTTTTAGTCCGTCGCCAGTGTTTACATTCCAGAAGGTTACGCCGCCGGTATGTACGCCGTAAGTATCATTTACATTCTTCAGATATTTGCACCATACCATCCCGCCGTTATCTAAAATGCCACCTTTCCAGGTGTTAAGACCCAAAAAATTCCATTTTGGGAAAGCGCTGTCTTCTAATTCGGTTGTGTTGTTGTACTCCCGGCTGATATTCCAATCTACTTTGTCACCATTGATTGTAAAACCCCAGGTTTCATCAACAATAACATGTTCATCACCATAATGTATGCCGCTAAGAATAATATGATTCCCGTTCTTGTTAATTTTAATAGCGCCAGCCTGTTTATCAGAAAAATAACTGCCGCTTTTAGTCTGTATACCGGTTTTAACACCCGATGCCGACAGCACATTGCGTCCCTTGACGTTTAGTTGGCTGATGCGGCAACCGGAGGAGTAATCAATAACGATAGACAACTTGTTATCCGGTACGGTGATAGTAATGGTCTTGGCTGAAACATTATACCGGATGCCCTTGCTATAGCCGATCTGAGAAAAAACCGGCTGATACGATAGGATCAGGATGATAATACTGGTAACTAATCTTCGGCTCATATTTTATGAAATTGGATACTATTGGCGATAGGTAAAATTAAGATTCCAGGTAAATCAAAGGATTAAGCGTATCATTATTTAACAGATCACCTAAATTAAGGCGGGCAATTTCTTCGGGCGATAAAATATTGGGTATGCCATTAAAAGTGCTACCATCGGGCATATAAGCGCAGGTCATGGCACGCCTGTAACCAGGTGTCATGTTAGCATGCGCACCATGAATGGTAAGGCCGTTGTGAAATGAACAGCTTCCAGCTTTCATGGGCGCTGCCATTGATTTGGCTGTTTTAAATTCGGGATAGGTGGTAAATATCGCCCCCATATTTTTGCCGATCCCCGGATTTTCGAAAGTGGTATTGTGATAAGATCCCGGGATAAAAAACAGGCATCCGTTCTCATAAGTAGCATCATCCAAGGCTACCCAGATAGATAGTGCCCGCCTGTCGCTAAATGACCAGTATGGCGTATCCAGGTGCCATGATGTAGGATTAGCCCATGGCTTTTTGATCAGTGCCTGGTCATGCCATATACGGATGCCTTGTGCTCCACAAAGCTGCGCGGCCATTTTTCCCAACCGTTCATCTAACATGATCTTTTTTATTTTTTCGTTGTCTTGCCATAAATTAATGAGCTGGTCAAAAACATTATCATAATACGATTTATCCGCATCATCGCCTTTGCCGTATACTTCTTTGCGATCGGGCATTTTATTGCCGTTCCTTTTTGCCACTGCTTCATCAAGCGCTTGTCGCCAAAATTCCAGTTCTTCCGGGGATAAAAAATCTTCAATCACTAAAAATCCGTCACGACGGTATTGCGCAATAGCTTGCGGCGACAATTCGTTTTTCATCTACTTTAAGAAATTTGAGGTTTGTAATGATCAAAAGTATGGCAAAATGAAACATAGCCTTTAATACAGAAATCGCTTTTTTTTGTACTTTTTGGTAAATTCTTATCTCGATTAAGAAATAATTATGTGGGACACCGCCATCTTATGCGGTTTGAAATTTATAAACTTCCCCATAATCTAAAGTGCTGTGTTAATGTGCGATGGTAAATAGTTTGTGTCTGGGCGATCGGGTGGAAATGATGAACCCGTAAAATTTGCCAAAAAGTACAAATTATAATTCAAATTGTGTATTTGAAAGCCTTTACAGTTGGCATAAGTTTGATATAACAATTATTTGCCGTTGCCGGCTAAGGCATATCTATAAATTTTACTATTTCTACAAACTAATTAACCTTTTTATCATGGTAAAAAAATGACTTCATGTTATAAAACTGTATTATTTAAAATAGTGCAATTGGCTATGATACATCCGGAAGCTGTGGTTTTTCCGTTAGAGGATCAAGCAAACAGCCCGTGATAGGCTCATAGGTCTTTTCGGATATTTGGCACAGGCTTAATTTTCCGAAATACAAATCCCCATATTTTATTAATGCACTTGCCTAAAACAGCCATTTTATCCTGGCCTGGCATCGCTATGCTCTAACCTGCCCAATTAATCAACTTATAATCAAACTAAAATTATGAAAAGAAAACTTTTACTTATTAAACCATGGAAGTTCAGCTTGCGGCTCATTTTTGGGTTGCTGCTCTGCGTTCCGCTCCTTTCGCAGGCCCAGGTCATCGTAACCGGATCTGTAAAAGATTCGGTAAACTCCGAATCGATCATTGGCGCCACCGTATCTGTAAAAGGCACCGGAACTGGCACGCAAACAGATGTAAACGGCCGGTTTAAAATTACTGCCGCGGTTGGTAGTGTTTTGGTGTTCCGATATGTGGGGTATAAAGAACAACAATTTACGGTTCAAAATGCAGAGCCTATTAATATACGATTGGCTTCGCTCTCGCAAAACTTGAAAGAGGTAGTTGTAGTAAGTTACGGTACGCAAAATAAGCGGGAAATTACCGGGGCTGTAAGCTCTATAAACACCAAAGAGGTTAAAGATATGCCCGTGGCAAACATAGGGCAAAAGCTACAAGGCAAACTGGCCGGTGTCCAGATCAATCAAAACTCGGGTACGCCGGGGGCCGAGATGTCTTTCCGGGTTCGTGGTGCGGCATCCATTAACGCGGGCAATAGTCCGCTTATCGTAATTGACGGGTTCCCTACGGTGAGCGGATTACAAAGCTTAAGTCCAGATGAAATTGAGTCTATATCGGTATTAAAGGATGCGTCCTCGGCGGCTTTGTATGGTTCGCGTGCGGCCAACGGGGTTGTGCTGGTAACTACCAAGCAGGCTAAACTTGGTCAAAAAAGTCTTGATTTTAGTGCTTATACAGGGTTTCAATCGGTGCCGGACCGTGGCAAACCCGACCTGATGAATGCTCAGGAATTTGCTCAATATAAAAAGGAATGGTACGAAGATGCGGCCACTTATGAAGGTTATACTGGCGGTGTGCCTGCGGTTTACCAAAATCCGGCCCAATATGCAGGTACATCGGGCACCAATTGGTTTGATGTTTTGTTGCGCACAGCAGTTACGCAGAATTATAACCTGGCCTACAGCGCTGGTAATAAAGATCTGAAAACGGTGGTGAACTTAAACTATAACAAACAACAAGGCGTGGTGCTTAACTCGCAGGATGAGCGTTTTACCGGGCGTACTAACAATATCTACACCGCGTCTGACAGGTTAACGCTGGGTGTCAACCTGGAATTATCTTATGGCAATAACCAGGTAGTACCCGGGCTTGATAATGGCCGTAACATTATCGAAAATGCTTATCTGATGGATCCTACCTTAAATTATAAAAACCCGGATGGAACATATCCTGTATCGTTTTCACAACCTGGTATGTTTCCCAACCCCAATTATTACCTGGTGGTTACCCAACGCGTAAATAAAACCAAATCGGCAAGGGTTCTCGCAAACGCATGGGCCGAAGTGAAGATTATTGACGGATTGAAGTTTAAGTCGACCGTAAATGTTAATACCGATAATACCATTAACCGTCAGTTTACACCATCAACAGCGCAGGGTGGCTTGGGCAGCGCACCACCGCAACCGGCTACAGGCAGTTACAACACCAGCAGTTTTGTAACATGGCTTACCGAAAATACCCTTAACTATCAGAAAACATTAGGAGGGAAGCATAATTTTGACCTGCTTGGCGGTTATACAGCCCAAAAGTATTCGTTTGAAAACAGTAATATCAACGGCACGCAGTTTCCGGATGATAATGTTCAATGGATAAGCGCTGCCACCACCAAGCTGGGTAATGTTGGTGCTACACAATGGTCGCTAATCAGGTATGTGGGGCGCTTTAGGTATAACTATGATTCTAAATACCTGTTGGAGCTGGCCTATAGCCGGGATGGTTCGTCAAAATTCGGCCCGAATAACAAGTATGGTAATTTTCCTTCCGTATCAGTAGGTTGGGTTATATCTGACGAGAGCTTTTTGAAAAACATTAAGGACATCAGCTTTTTAAAAGTAAGGGCCAATTATGGTAAAGTAGGTAACAATAACATTGGCGATTACAGTTACCTGGCCTCTGTTAATACCAGTAACTACGTTTTTAGCAACCAGGTGGTACCGGGCAAAACACTTAGCGGTATTGGCAACAATAACCTGACCTGGGAAACCACCACAAGCTACGATCTTGGGCTCGACCTGGAAATGTTTAACAGTCGTCTTACTTTTACTTATGATTATTATTGGAAAAAAACTGATGGTCTGCTATACGGCATTGACATTCCGGTACAATCAGGATTTTCTACCATCACCTCAAACGTTGGGCGATTTGACTTTTGGGGACATGAGTTTACCATTGGCTCCAAAAACCTGGTAGGTGCGTTTAAATGGAATACCAATTTCAATATATCCTTTGATCGAAATATTGTTAAAAGCCTGGGCACCAATAATGCACCCATTGGCGGCTACAACGAATATTGGGATGATAACAGAACCGCGGTAGGGCACCCAATAGGTTTGTTTTACGGTTACATCAACACGGGTGTTTACATGACCCAACAACAGTTTGATACCGAACCGCATGATGCAACCGCTATGGTTGGTACCGCGCGCTTTAAAGATGTAAGCGGCCCAAATGGTGTGCCAGACGGTAAAATTGATAGCTACGACCGTACATTTATAGGCAACCCAAACCCCAAGTTTGTATATGGTATCACCAATAGTTTTTCTTATAAAAGTTTCGATTTAAGTATAGTAGCTGCCGGGTCGGTGGGGAATGATATCGCTGACGATGCGTTTCAATCAACAGAAAACCTGGATGGTGTATTCAACGTAAGGAAAGGAGTGGCTAACCGCTGGCGGTCAGAACAGGATCCAGGCGATGGCGTATATCCCAGAACAAGAGCCGGTACCACTGCCGATTTCAGGAATTTTACCAGTCGCCAGGTATTTAAAGCCGATTATATCGCTATAAAAAATATCACCCTGGGATACACTTTCCCTGTAAAAAGCAACAAATATTTAAAAAGCCTGCGTGCAAATATAAGCGCACAAAACCTATTTATTTTCACCAAATACCCCGGTCTTAACCCGGAAGCAGGTTTTGCGGGTCTGAACGGATTAAACCAAGGCCGCGACTTTACAGGCTACCCAATTCCAAGAACCATATCCTTTGGTTTAAATGCAGGTTTTTGATATTGATTACTTTAATAACAAACAAAATGAAAAAAACAGCTATCATCATATTAAGCGTACTCGGTTTGGCATCCTGTAAAAAAGAAACGCTAAACCTTGTACCTCAAACCAGTCTTAGTTCGGCATCGTTTTTTAAAGATGCTGCCCAGTACAACCAAGCTCTTACCGGCGCATACAACAATTTACGTACGGTAGCATTTACCGGCATTTATATGGACGAAATGCGATCTGACAATACATTTTTTACGCTTTACTCTGCCGATAGAGGAACTTCAACCAGTGCCGAGGCTATGGCCGAGTTTATTGATAATAATATCAGCAGCCAGGAACCCAATAATCCTGGTAACCGCTATGGTAATGATTATTCGGGAATAGCCCAGGTAAATACAATATTGACACGGCTTGATAAATCAACATTAGCAAAAGCCGATAAAGACCAGATCTCGGGCGAAGCTTTGTTTTTAAGGGCCTTTTATTATTACGATCTGGTACAGCATTACGGCGGTGTGCCTTTGCAATTAACAGAGGTAACCGATGTAAGCGGCGCGTTTTTACCCCGCAATACAGCCGATGAGGTTTACAACCAGATTATCACCGACCTTAATACCGCTATACCAGTGCTGCCAATTGCCAAAACTTTTCCGCAAACAGGCAGGGCAACACAAGGTGCGGCAAAAATGTTACTGGCCTACAGCTATATGTCAAAAGCAACCAAAGAGTATGCAAAAGCCGAATCCGCTTTATTGGATATTACAAAAATGAATTATGGTTTATTGAGCGATTATGCCGCTGTATTTGACCCTGCCAATAAAAACAGTAAGGAATCGATCTTTGAGGTACAATATAAAATGGGTAACGACGGGCAGCAAAGCGATTTTATCTGGCGCTTTATTCCTAAAACAACCAACTCCGAGGTGATATTAGGTTTACGTGGCACCAATGCCCGTGGCGGCCTGGCCAGCGGTGGCTGGAATGTACCCACACAGGAAATGGTTGATTCTTACGAAAAAGGCGACCTGAGACTACCTGCATCGATTGCGGTGGCCGAGGGTACGGTTACCAATGAGGTACTAACAACTACTGCCGTAAAAAGCCCGGTTGATTACAAGCCTACCGTTGGTTTAGCGTATTATTACTTCATAAAAAAATACCTGCACCCGCCATTTCAGGTAGAATACAATACCGATGATAACTGGCCGGTTTACCGATATTCAGGAGCTTTGCTGTTATTGGCAGAGTGCCTTGTTGCCGAGGGTAAAGCCGCTGATGCTTTGCCCTATTTAAACCAGGTACGGCAAAGAGCCGGTTTAGCCAATATTACAGCCGCAACCAAACAAAACGTAGCCGACGAAATGCGCCATGAACTGGCATTTGAAAATCACCGCTGGACAGACCTTATTCGCAATAACATGGCTATTGATGTACTTACTGCTAAAGGTGTACGGCTTAAAGCATTGTACGGTTGGCTATTGCCAAGTACTTTTAACATTACGCAGAACAGGTTTATTTATGCTATACCTTTCCGCGAGTTACAGATAAATACAAAACTTACTCAAAATCCGGGTTATTAAATTGTACTTTTATTTAATAAGGCAGGTAGTTGATACCTGCCTTATTTGATTTTTAAACATGATCATATGATGAATTATCCGCGTACTTTAATACTGTTGTTAACGATTATGATTACGAGTATTTGTACGGTACCGGCGCAAAAAAGATATATAGATGGCCGTCCCAATGCCACATACCGGTTAAGCTGCGTGGATGAAGGCGTGGTACTAAAGCATGGTGACGGAGCAGATAGCTGCGATACTTATGGTGCCCGTGAGGCCATAGTGAACAAAGATAACGGCAATTATTACTTGTTTTATGACGGCGCTGGTAAGACAGGCTGGCTTGCATGCCTGGCTGTAAGTAAAGATTTAAAGATTTGGACAAAAAAAGGCCCGATCTTAACCTTAGGTGATAGCACAAAGCCAGATTCCAAAAGTGCCTCCGCACCGTGGGTAATTAAAGACAATGGCGTGTGGCATATGTTTTACCTGGGAACGCCTCATACATCGCCAGCCCCGGATCGTATTCCGGCCTTTCCTTATCTAACTATGAAAGCTCGCTCGGCGTCATTGTCGGGGCCGTGGAAAAAACAATATGATGTTACCCCTTTTCCGCAAAAAGAGCATAGTTATTATTCTGTAACGTCAAGCCCTGGGTTTATTGTGAAATATAAGGGGCGGTTTTTGCAGTTTTTCAGCGCGGCCACACAGGATAGTTCGGGCACTAAACGTTCATTAGGTTTGGCCAAAACCAGTGATCTGAACGCCACCTGGCAATTGTCGGCCAAGCCGATTTTTCCACTGACAGAGCAGGTCGAAAATTCCTCATTATATTTTGATGATAGCAGTAAAACCTGGTACCTGTTTACCAATCATATCGGTATCAACGAGGCTGGTGACGAATATACCGATGCTATCTGGGTTTACTGGTCAAAAGACCTCGAGAAATGGGATACCCATAACAAGGCAATTGTGCTCGATGCTACCAATTGCAGCTGGGCAAAAGGAGCTATTGGGATGCCAACCGTAATAAAAGCAGGGAGCAAATTAGCCATGTTGTATGACGCATCTGCCGGAAACAGCATTGGTCATATGGGGCGCGATATTGGTTTAGCCTGGATATCTTTGCCTATAAAGGTTAATAAAACCAAGAATACTAAATAGGGGGCTGCACTTAATTTAACAGATTTGTAATTGAAAAAGAGTTATTTTAAATACCTGACTATTAATGCTCTTGAAGAGAGATGGGGGATGTATGTTACCACAGCAGGATATTCAAAAGTAGATGCCAATGAGCATTATCCCAACCAGCAGCATCCGCAAAGTCATGAATTAACCTGGAACAGGGGGCGGATACTGAATGATTTTTACCTCGTTTTTATCTCAAAAGGAAAAGGTGTTTATGCATCAGATTCAACCGAACCTTTTGAGGTAGTAGCAGGCACCTGCTTTTTCCTTTTTCCCGGGGTTTTACACCGCTATAAACCCGATCCGAAAGTGGGATGGGAGGAATATTGGGTTGGCTTTAATGGGTACTACATTCAAAAGCTAATGCAGCAGGAATTTTTTGATCGGCAAAACCCATTTGTTTTTTTAGGACTGAATAAAGATATTCTTGTTCTTTTTACGACTTTATTGGAAACCATACAAGTGGCTTTGCCTGGCTATCCTCAACAAATTGCCGGGATCACCATGCAGATCTTGGGCTTGATAAACACCATTATGCTTCATCATGAATCTCCTGACGACCGGATAGGCAAACTCATCGCTAAGGCCAAATTTATTATTCAGGAATCGTTTGAAGATAATCTGGACATGGAGAAACTTGCGCGCGAAATACCGATGGGATATTCATCTTTTCGCAAATCATTTAAAAAGCTCACCGGCGAATCGCCCAATCAATATCATCTTAACCTTCGCCTTGAGCGTGCAAAAAATTTGCTGAACACAACGATATTAAATATCAATGAAGTTGCAGAACAAACCGGCTTCGAATCGGTATTTTATTTTTCCAAGCTCTTCAAAAAAAAGAATGGAGTGTCGCCTAAGCATTATCGTAGTAGTGAGGAGAATAATGTTAAGGATAGTGTTAATATGTCAGATAAGTAATTGTAGGAAGTAAAGAAAATATCCAGACTAATTCATCGGCTCACCCATTCTTGTATAGTAGTTTAGGAATGAATAAAAAAACCTTGTAAATAATTGATTTACAAGGTTTTTTTAGTGGAGCCGGAGGGATTCGAACCCTCGTCCAAACATGGTATAAGGTAAGCTTTCTACATGCTTAGCTTCTGTTTAATTGTAGGGAAGGGGAAGGTCAGTCGCTTACCTGTACCGTCTTCCTTAGGTGCTTTATCTCGCCTGCTATGCACACCATTAAGCTGGCCAGTTCCGTTTTTCGATGCCCCTATTGCCGATTCAACAGAACGGAAAACCGGCGGGACAAAAGCTAGTTAATTCTAAATTAAGCAGCTAAGGCGTAGTTATTTTCGCCATTTGTAAGTTTGAGCGTTCTGATTTAAGCGCTAATTCACCCAACGCGCTGCATGCTTACTTACTTATCTCCATCCTGTCAATTCCGGTCGACCCCATTTTATTAGAGCTGCATAAGCCGGTAGCAGTTTGCAGTTAAGGATTCAAATATACGGAAAATAGTTTGCAGTTAACTAATATCTTCTATCCAACAAGATGTTTTATGAATGGTATTTTGCTCATTATATAAACTAAAAGCCACGATAGTAAAAAACATGACAAAGCGATAACAGGAATACTAAATATCGGATTAAAAATAGTGTAGTTAATATCTGTCAAATCAAAAAGAGTTAATATCAACGCGTGACTGAAATAGATCCCCAAAGTGAATTTACCAGCATTTTGAGCTATTTTATTCAAAGCAGGACTTAACCTTACCACTGTATGTTTAGCGGTCAAAAATGCGCTTGCCGAAAGCAGAATGATGAACGGGCTTATCGGTTCATAAAAAAAAGTACTTATTTCATGGTTTTTTAATAGCAGGTAATGCGTACCCGCAATAATGATCAGTGCTGTTACCAAAAACGTCGCTGCAGCGATATAAACCAGACCACGAATATGGAAATTTTTGTAAGTCAGATAATAACCCAGAATCAGATAGCCTATATAACCGGTAAAGTTATGCAGGTCGATAGCTGTATCAAAACTGCTTAAGTAGGGTTTGCTGATCAGTACAGTTAAAAACCAGATGCAGAGAAAGTATAAAAGCTCTTTTTCTGATGCATGCCTTACAAATTTACCCAGGATGGGGATGAACAAATACAAGCCTATTAACAAGTATACATACCACAAGTGATAATAGGCGCCCGTTTGAAATTGGAGTAAGATCAGTTTGGTGTTTGCCCAGATATCGTCTGTAAAAACGAACTCCTCGTTGTAGCATCGGTAAAGGATGTAAACGGTGCTCCAGAAAAGAAAAGGTAATATTAAGCGGCTCAGTCGTTTCTTTAAAAAATCGCCCAGCTCATAGTCCCGGTGAAGCAGCAATGCGCCGGTTATCATTACAAAAACGGGTACGGCAAAGCGCACCAGGGCATTGTAAATATCGGCTACGAGCCAATCTTTCATGGAGTTTCCTTTATGATAAAAAAGCAGGGGTGAAGCTGTGTGCAATATCACAACCGCAAACATGGCAATCAGGCGTAAATTATTTATCCAGGTTATGTTTTGTGGCGTATCCTGAGTGTTATCCTGGTTAAATGTCATCTGTCAGCACTGTAGTACCTGGTTTAGGGGCGGGATGTATTATATTTTATAAATACCGGTAAATATAAGAAGGGAAGATTATAAATTGAAGAGCCAGTGTAAAACTAATCTTTCTTTATAAAGCTCCGCTGTTTCCCACCCCAGTCGCTCAGCTGTTTTAGGATAGGGCCCAGTTCCAGCGCCATCTCGGTAAGTTCATATTCAACTCTTGGCGGTACTTCAGCAAAAACGGTTCGTTTAACCAGGCCGTCCTCTTCCAGGGCACGTAATTGCAAGGTTAGCATGCGTTCAGATATATAGGAAAACTCTTTTTTGATTTCGTTAAATCTCATTTTTCTTTTGCATAACTTATCCAGTATCAATAATTTCCACCTGCCCCCAAGCTTATGAATAGCATAGGTAAGGTCACAATCAATAATACACACTTCGTTACGGGTATAGGTTGAACTTTGCTTTCTGCCGGCCATTAGTTACTTTTTTGTTAGTACCATACAATTAATTACTTACCGTGTAAATTTAACGTTGCCAACTAATTTTGCCAAAGAAATTTTTGACAAAAAATAATAGTATAAAAATTATGGATCTGTATTTAAAAGGAAAAACCGCGGTAGTAACCGGAGCCAGTCAGGGACTTGGACGAGCTATCACCAAAGAATTAGCTATAGAAGGTGTAAAAGTATTAGCTACCGCCCGCAATGTGGAATTACTAAAAAGCCTGCAGGAAGAAGTAGTAGCTGCAGGAGGTGTAGAGCCGGTTATATTGATACAAGATTTTGTTGCACCAGATGGGCCGCAGAAAATCGCGGCAGCAGCTTTATTAAACCTGGGTCAGGTTGATATCCTGATCAACAATACCGGTCGCAGCCAGCCCCTGGATGTTATTGGAGAGGAGGAGGCCTGGAGCGCGTCGATGACGATGGATTTTGACCGTCACCGGCAATTGACTCAACAATTATTGCCTCATTTTATGGAACGTAAGCAGGGCTCGATCTTAAACATCACCAGTACTTATGAGTTACGCAGCATAAATGTTTCGGCTGTTGCCAAAGCGAGCATTGCTATGTGGTCAAAACAGTTGGCGGGACAATTGGGTAAATATGGTATCAGGATCAACTGTTTACAGCCTGGCCTGCTTGATACAGCCAATGTACGCCGCGGCTTTACTGCCGAAGCCCGTAAGGAATTTGCAGCCCGCGAAATCCCCCTGGGCGATTTTGGCGAACCGCAGGATATAGCCAATATGGCCACTTTCCTGGTATCGCCACGTGCAAAATACATCACCGGTACCGTTGGTGTCGTTGATGGCGGAATGCGCCATTATGCTTTCTGATCTTTTCTTATAAAGAGTATTATCATCACATCTGCGTCAAAGCCAGAAGGTGATGGGTGATGTGGTGATCATACTTGTTGTATGTTAATTTACTTTAATGCTAATCCTCTATTTGGATTTATACTTTTTTCATATCAATGTCAATGATCAAACATTTTTTAATATTCACTTAACTAAAGTGATATCTTTATGCTCATACCAAACCGAATGAGCACTATTGTAAAGAACCGGATAACCTCTATTGATTTCCTTCGTGGCACTATTATGATCATTATGGCGCTTGACCATGTGAGAGATTACTTATACTCAGGTTCATTTTTGTTCGATCCGCTCGACCTTTCAAAAACAAGCGGTATATTATTTTTTACCCGGTGGATCACGCATTTTTGCGCCCCGATATTTATGCTCCTTGCCGGAACGTCGGCCTATCTTATAGGGCAAAAGAAAACCAAAACGGAGCTATCCGTATTCCTCATAAAAAGAGGATTATGGCTCATCTTTCTGGAAATGATAGTGGTTAATTTTGCCTGGAATTTTAATATTACGTTTCCCATGTTTCTTTTTGTAACTATTTGGGCTTTAGGGCTAAGTATGATTATACTGGCTGCGTTTATACACTTGCCCAAGAAGCTGATCCTGGTTATTTGTATTGCGATAGTAGCCGGGCATAACCTGTTGGATAATGTTCATGTGGAGGGTAATACTTTGCAAGGGTTTGGATGGGCGCTGATACATGACCAGCGATTTTTTACCTGGCATCAAGAGATATTTTTAGTAGGTTATCCTATTGTGCCGCTGATGGCGGTAATGCCTTTAGGTTATTGCTTAGGCACATGGTATGCTACTGGTTATGATATCAATAAAAGGCAACGGAATTTATTGATCCTCGGCAGTTTTGCTATTGTTTTATTTATAGCGTTGCGCTATACCAACCTGTACGGCGACCCGGTAAAATGGAGTGTACAAAAAGATGCTTTCTTTACTTTCCTTTCGTTTATTAAAGTAAGTAAATATCCACCATCCTTATTGTATCTTTTGGTGACACTGGGAGGTGCGTTTTTGTTTCTTTCATTTACCGAAAAGCTAAGAGGACGAGTTGTAAACATAGTTTCGGTATATGGCAGGGTACCCATGTTTTATTATCTTATCCATATCTATGTAATACATTTGATAGCCGTTATCGCATCGGTCTTTATCCCCGGCCAAAACTGGAAATTATGGTTCCTCACAAAGCCTATCTGGTTCACTACAGATCTTAAAGGCTATGGATTCTCTTTACCTGTTGCTTACCTCATCTGGATAGCCATTATAGTAGCCCTGTACCCTTTATGTAAACGTTATGATGCATACAAACAGGCCAACAAACAAAAATGGTGGCTAAGTTATTTGTAGTTTTTGATCAATTGCCGATGCTATTCGCTCCTTAAACTTTTTACCGGACTTGCAACTGCTGCTTTGATGGATTGAAAGCTAATGGTAATCAGCGCTATCAATACAGATACAACCGCAACAATAACAAAAGTTATCCAGGTAACATCAATACGGTAAGCAAAACCAGATAGCCACTTGTGCATAGCATACCAGGCTAATGGCCACGCGATGATATTGGCTATTAGAACCAGTTTTAAGAAATTTCCTGAAAGTAGCAGCACAATGCGTTGCACAGATGCCCCAAGCACTTTCCGTACCCCGATCTCTTTCACCCTCTTTTCGGCCGAATGCGACGCCAGGCCAAACAGCCCCAAACAAGAGATGAAAATGGCGAGACCAGCCAGAATACCTACTATCTTGCTTACCTGGTTATCGGCTTTGTAAACCTCGTTAAAGTGGTCGTCCAGAAATTGATATTCAAACGGATAATTGGGGTATAAGCCATCCCATTTTGATTTGATAAATGCTATAGCAGCCGTAGTATTGCTCCCATTTATCTTAACAGAAATATTTCTGAAATCCCAGCTATGTGCGCACACCATAAACATGGGCTCAATTTTGTATTGTAAGGAATTGAAATTGAAGTTTTTGGCAACTCCTTTTATTGTGCCTAATGAATCAAAGCCAAATTGCAAGCCTATCAGCGAAGATAGAGGGGCCTTAGGATGATCTTTTAACAGCGATTTTGCCAGGGCTTCATTAACAATATATTCACGTCCGTTGAGTTTTTTATCCGGAGAAAAATTACTACCGGCAGCCAGTTTTATTTTATACAGATCAAGGTAATTGTCATCTACCACCAAAAGGGTTGTGCCAAAATCTTGCTTTGGTCCATCCGCAGGTTTAAAAGATACCCCTGTCTGATCCAAATGACTCCCTAAAATATCCTGCGAGGCAGTTACCCCCGATACTAAAGTACTGTTCAATAATTGATCCTTAAAAAGCTCATATTTTTTGGTGGTGATCCTATCCAGGGGGATATTGACTATTTGTTCCCGATTGTACCCTGGATCCTGCTTTTGCATAAACCTGAGTTGCCTTAACACAAATACGGTGGCTATCATCAAAAAGATGGCACTGCTAAACTGGATAACAACCAATATGTTCCGGAGCAGGCCTTTATCTTTCCCAACTTGTATAGATCCCTTCAAAACCTTGGCGGCCTGGAACGAAGATAGGTAAATAGCAGGGTAGATGCCCGATAGGAGACCGATAAGAACCGTGCCCACAAATATAAAGGCTATGGCTCCCAAACTACCAAATACATTGAAGTTGATATTTCTATCGCTCAGATTATTAATATAAGGCAAGGCTAGTTCAACCAGGCCAATGGCAAGCGCCAATGCTATAAAAGAGATCAGGATGGTTTCGCCCAAAAATTGAAAGGCCAATTGAAAACGATGGGCTCCGATGGATTTACGAATACCCACTTCTTTGGCTCTTTCTGCAGAGCGCGCTGTTGAAAGATTAATAAAATTAACACAAGCTATGATCAGTACTATCAGCGCGATAATAGCAAACAGGTTAGTCGATTTTTTATCAAATTTTTGATAATTGATATAATCTAAACCAATATCCGCCGAGTTGGCATGCACGTCCTTCAAAGGCAGAAGAAACAGCTTCATATATTTGGTACCATCTTTGCCGAGATGCTCTGTAATAAAGGCAGGGAATTTCTTTTCCAACAATGCCTGGTTGGTGCCGGGCGCAAGTTCAAGATAGGTATTTAACCAGTTGCCGCCCCAGTTTTTAAACATCCAGGGTTTATAAATACTGCTGAATGAGAACAGGGCATCAAATTGTAATTGTGAGTTTTGGGGCACATTGGCAAGTACTCCCGTAACAGCGAAGGAAACAGTATCGCTGCCATAATGGGTTATTGTTTTCCCGATAGGGTTGGCATCGCCAAATAGTTTTTTGGCCGTTTTTTCGGTAAGTAAGATACTATTGGGCTTGCTGAGCGCTGTTCTTTTATCGCCACTGATTAGTTTAAAATCAAACATCTGGAAAAAGGTGGAGTCGACAGCAAATGCTTGTGGCAAAAATATGCGCTCGTTGTTATAGGTCATCTGGTATTTTTCATTCCACTTTATCTTCGTGAAATTTTTTATTTCCGGGTACTTCATTTTTAAGGCCTGCCCCATCGGAAACATGGATAAAGCAACCTTTTGCGTTGTTCCTTCCTGACCAACTGTCTGCACCTCATTTAACCGGTAAATGTTTTTGGTATGAAAATTATCAAAGCTTTTTTCATAGGCAACAAACATCATGATCACCATAAATGCGGCCATACCCACAGCCAGGCCTACAATGTTGATGGCTGAGAAAGCTTTATTTTTCCAGATGTTGCGCCAGGCTATTTTAAAGTAGTTCTTGATCATCGGTTTAAAGTTCTAATGGATTAGGGAAACTAAAATGATTCGTTAAAATATATGCCATGTTTTTAAATATTTGATTTTTAATTAGTTAAATATATAATGCGCCATCCTGCTGTATCAAAAACGTACATGATATTGTTTGCTGTGTATCAAAAACGGATAGGTCGGGCACAAAAAATATTATGTTATTTAAAAACATTTTGGCTGGTTTTTATTTACCTGTAAAAGATGTTGCATGAATGCCAATCGGTTACATTTGTGTATAACTAAAAAAATATGAAAGCAATTCAAATGACAGGATACGGAGATTCGTCCGTTTTGAAAATAGAAAACATAGCTCAGCCTGTACCTGCTACCGGCCAGGTGCTTATCAAAATAGCGGCTACAACCATTAATCCGTTCGATATGAAAATTCGCTCAGGTGCAATGAAGCAATTTATACCCATTCCAATTCCATTCGTTCCCGGTACTGATTTCTCCGGAACGGTAGAAGAGACCGGCGAGAATGTAACCCGCTTAAAAAAAGGGGACAAGGTTTTTGCCACCACATTTGGCGGTACCTATGCTGAATATATCGTGATGGATGAAAAAAATGTTTCTTTGATTCCGAATAATGTTAGCCTGAATGAAGCCGCAGCCCTTGCTGTTCCGCTGAATACCGCTTACAGTGTGTTGATAGAAGGCGCGAATTTGCAAGCTGGTCAAAAGGTATTGATTCATGGAGCAGCGGGTGCTGTTGGTATCGCGCTGGTTCAGATGGCCAAAGCATTGGGCGCTTATGTTATCGGCACAGCTTCGGCGAAGGGCAAGGATCTTATCAAATCATTAGGCGCTGATGAGGCGATCGACTATAAAACACAAGATTTTGGCCAATTGGTACATGATGTTGACCTGGTTATAGATGGAGTAGGGGGTGAAACGCAGCAGAAATCATACGCGGTAGTAAAAAAAGGCGGTAAATTAATTAGCATAGTTATGCCTACTTCAAATGAAGAAGCGGAAAAATATGGTATCAGTGCCGAATTTATCAATTCGGCCCCAAAATTGGAGAAATTGGCATTTGGCAAAAAATTAGTTGAGGAAAATAAAATTACCCCACATATAGCCAAAGTATTGAATCTGGAAGCCGCCGCCGAGGCACAGGACCTGGTTACAGCCGGTGGCCTTAATGGAAAAGTGATTTTACAGATAGCTTAATAATTCCGGGCCAGATTTAAAGATTTAGCTTAATCAGATCTATAAAACAAGAAAACCCGGCTCAAAGTCGGGTTTCCTTGTTTATGCAATAGTTGTGTTTTGATTACCTGCTTTCGGCAAGCTGTTCATTGTTTACCACACGACCCGGGTAAACTTTCAAAGCTTCTTCCAGACATATCATCGCGTTTTGCAGGTCTTCATTTTTTAATACATAGGCCATACGCACCTCGTTATATCCTGCGCCGGGAGTGCTGTAAAAACCGGTTGCAGGTGCCATCATCACTGTTTGGTTATCATGACTGAATACTTCCAACATCCATTGGCAGAATTTATCGGCGTTATCAATAGGTAATTTAGCTACCACATAGAAAGCGCCACCCGGATTTGGACAGTAAACGCCATCTATTTTGTTCAGTTTGCTCACCAGGGTATCCCGGCGACTGGTATATTCTTTATTTACGGCTTCAAAATAGCTGTCGGGAGTATCAACGGCAGCAGTGCCTGCAATCTGTTCAACCATACCTGCGCTCAGGCGGGCCTGGGCAAATTTTAAACCAGCAGTTAAAACCGCTTTGTTTTTGGTGATTAAACAACCCAAACGGGCGCCACAGGCACTATAGCGCTTACTTACGGTGTCCATCACAATCACATTTTCGTCTAATCCTTCCAGGTGCATAGGCGAAATAAAGGTGCGGCCATCATAGCAAAACTCCCGGTATGCTTCGTCCGAAAACAGGTACAGATCATACTTAAGGGCCAGTTCTTTCAAGGCTTCCAGTTCTTCTTTAGAATATAAGTACCCTGTAGGATTGTTGGGGTTACAGATGATGATAGCCTTGGTTTTATCAGTTATCAGCTTTTCAAACTCGCTGATCGGAGGTAGTGCGAAACCATTGTCGATAAAAGAAAGTATGGGTTTTACCACTATGTCGCTCTGGCTGGCAAAGCCGTTGTAATTGGCATAAAAAGGCTCTGGGATAATTACCTCATCACCCGGATCGAGACAGGCCATCATGGATATGGTGATAGCTTCTGAACCACCGGTGGTTACAATGATGTTATCGGGTGTGATGTTGTAACCCAGTTTGTTGTAATATTCTGTAAGCTTTTTGCGATAAACCAGCGTTCCTTCAGACGGGGTATAGGCCCAAACTTTAAAATCAATATTTTTAATGGTATTCAGCATGCCTTCAGGGGTTTCAATATCAGGCTGGCCGATGTTCAGGTGATACACTTTTTTGCCATCCAGCTTAGCTTTATCAGCAAAGGGAGTTAGCTTGCGTATAGGCGATGCGGGCATTCGCTGCCCTTTTTGAGATATTTTTGGCATGTGCAAAATTAATAAAAAAGAAAGTATTGTTGTTATATACCTCCTCAAACGAAAAAAGACCCTCAAAAAGGGTCTTTTATTTTATATTTTTTAATCAGCCCCTGCTCAGCAAGGGCTATGGCAACTTGCTGTAATTATTTGCTCGATGCAGGCTTGGCTACAACTTCGCCAACAATATTCAGGTACTTTTCTGGCGTAACCGCGTTTGATTTTACAACAATGGTTTTGTTGAAAGGAGCAGCGGCAGCAGCATTATAAGTAATTTTGATTGTGCCTTTTTCACCACCTTTTACAGGAGTTTTGGTGTAATCGGCAATGGTGCAACCGCAGGTTGGTCTTACTTCTGTCAAAATAAGAGGCTCTTTACCAACGTTGGTAAATTCAAAAACGGTAGTTACAGGAGTACCCTGAGGTATCTTGCCAAAGTCGTGTTTTTCTTCATTGAATTTAAACTCCGCTTTTTGGCTATCCTGTGCCGATGCAGTAAAGGCAAATCCTAAAACTACTGCGCAAATCATTAATATTTTTTTCATACTTTGTTTGATTAATACAAATATATAAGGTTTAACGTAAAACAAATATATAAGGTTTAACCCAAATTAAAAACTATTAGTTAAACTCCATGTTTTATTGTCAGTATGCAAAATACAGAATAGAATTTTATAATTTTACCGTCTAAACGAAATTATATATGCCCGAATCTACCTTACGTGCAACCAGTAAATTTAATACTGCAGAACTGAGTTTTGATGATTTCAAAAAAATTGTGATTGACGATTATCGTATTGGTTACGAAAGTCGTCAGGCAAGTTTAATAGGCAGGAGAGAGGTTTTAACGGGCAAAGCTAAGTTTGGCATCTTTGGCGATGGTAAGGAAGTTGCCCAATTGGCCATGGCCAAAGCTTTCCGCGCCGGCGACTGGCGTGCAGGATACTACCGCGACCAAACTTTTATGTTTGCTACCGGTATGAGCAACCTCAAGGAGTTTTTTGCACAGCTTTATGCCAACCCCGATATCGAAAAAGATCCTGCATCTGGTGGCAGGCAGATGAACTGTCACTATGCCACCCGCTTTGTGAACCCCGACGGCAGTTGGGTTAACCAGGCCGATACCATGAACTGCTCCTCAGATATATCAACCACGGGCGGCCACATGCCCCGTTTACTGGGTTTGGCCTATGCTTCCAAACTATACCGTCAAAATAAAGAGCTGGAATACCTGAAACAGTTTTCGCTGGGTGGTAACGAGGTTGCCTTTGGTTCTATAGGCAACGGTTCCACATCCGAAGGTTTGTTTTTTGAAACCTTTAACGCGGCAGGTGTACTGCAGGTGCCCATGGCCATCTCGGTTTGGGATGATGCCTATGCTATATCCGTACCAGCAAAACTGCAAACCACCAAAGAAGATATTTCTGAGATACTTAAAGGCTTTCAACGTGAAAATGGCTCCAATGGCTATGAAATATTTAAAGTAAGGGGCTGGGATTATATCGCTCTTTGCGAAACTTATGAACGCGCTATAACGATATGTCGCGAGCAGCATGTGCCGGTACTCATCCATGTGGTGGAAATGACACAGCCTCAGGGCCACTCTACCTCGGGTTCACATGAACGTTACAAATCAAAAGACCGCCTGGCCTGGGAAGATGAGCATGATTGCCTGTTGAAAATGCGCGAGTGGATGCTTTCTTCAGCAATTGCCACGGAAGCAGAGCTCGATGAATTGGAAACAGCAGCCAAAAAATATGTACGGGAATGCCAGCGCGAAGCCGCCGCCGAACTGGGGGATATCATTAAAGTTGAAGTTGAAGAAACCGCGCGCTTAATTGACAACCTGGCCTATACCGTAGCTGCTAAAGAAGAGCTGACCGGTATCGCTACCGAACTGCGTTCAAGTTATGATGCCGGCCGGAAAGATACCGTAGGTTCCGTGCGTAAAGCCCTCCGCCTTACAGTACATGAAACGGTAACTGAAAGACAGGTATTGTTAGATTGGCTAAAAGCAGAGACCATTAAAAATAAGGAGCGTTACGATTCTAAGTTATTTTCAGAAACACCACAATCTCCTTTAAATGTGCCTGTTGTGCCGATTATCTACAGTGAAGAAGCACGCCTTTTAGATGGTCGCGAAATATTGAACGCCTGTTTTGATGCCAACTTTGAGCGCGACAAAAGCATTGTTGCCTTTGGCGAAGATGTAGGCGCTATTGGCGATGTGAACCAGGGTTTTGCCGGTTTGCAAAACAAATACGGCGATCTGCGCATTACCGATACCGGTATCCGCGAAACTACCATCATAGGCCAAGGCATGGGCCTGGCTATGCGTGGTTTACGCCCTATTGCCGAGATCCAATACCTCGATTATCTCATCTACGCCATGACCGTTTTGTGCGATGATATAGCCAGTTTAAGTTACCGCACTAAAGGTGGTCAAAAAGCGCCGCTCATTATCCGCACACGTGGCCACAGGCTCGAAGGGATCTGGCATTCAGGTTCACCGATGGGCATGATCGTTAACTCCATGCGTGGTTTCCATCTTTGTGTGCCCCGTAACATGACTCAGGCCGCAGGTTTGTATAATACCCTGTTAAGGGGTGATGAACCGGCTATCGTGATCGAAAGTTTGAACGGCTACCGCCTGAAAGAAAAGCTTCCGGAAAACGTGGGCGAATTTACCGTTCCGCTGGGTAAGGCCGAGATATTGAAAGAAGGCGGCGATCTTACCGTTGTTTCTTATGGATCAACCCTGCGTATTGTGCAGGAAGCTGCCGCAGAGCTCGATAAAATGGGTATCAATATCGAAATTATCGATCCGCAAACCCTGTATCCTTTTGATATTGATAATGTTTGTGGTACTTCCTTAAAAAAGACCAGCAAATTATTGGTTGTTGATGAAGACGTACCGGGAGCGGCATCAGCCTACATTGTTCAAAAGATTGTAGAAACCGAAAATGGTTACTATTCGCTTGACGCACAACCCAGAACATTAACCGCTAAAGAACACCGTCCGCCGTATGGTTCCGATGGTGATTATTTCAGCAAACCATCTGTTGATGATGTGATCGAAGCGGTTTACGCCATGATGAATGAAGCTAATCCCGCTAAATATCCACCGATATTTTAATTAGTGAGTTAGTGAATTAGTGATTGAGAGAATAAAAACGTTGTCATTTCGACGAGGAACGAGGAGAAATCTTGTACGTGAAGCTATCCAATTGTATAAGATCCCTCTTCGTTCCTCATTCGGGATGACATTTTTTAATAATCTCTTTCAGCTCGTGAGTCACATAGTTTCAGCTTTCAGCTGAATATTATTTTTGCTGCCCATACATTTTCTTGTGTTCAATTTCGCGCTTAATCTTTAAGTTTGCGGGCATTCTATTCTACAACACACACATTATGGATTCAACAACATTCACCACCATATCAAACATCATTAAAACACGCCGTTCGGTTAAACCGGTCGCCATGAACGGACAAAAAATACCTAATGCGCAGGTTGCCGCCTTGCTGGAACTGGCCGACTGGGCGCCAACCCATGGCTATACCGAACCATGGCGCTTTATTGTATATGAAAATCCTGCTGACTTTTGCCGTGAGCATGCCGAAATATATAAACAAGGAGTTAAGTTAGAAGATTTTAACGAGTTGACTTACAATAATCTGCAACACCAGGGCGATAAGGTATCACACGTGATCATTGTAACCATGAAACGTGGCGACCTGCCAAAAATACCTCCCTTTGAAGAGATCGCGGCGGTTTCAAGCGCTATCCAAAACATATTGCTTGGCGCTACTTCTTTAAATATCGCCTCGTTCTGGAGTACCGGCGGTGCAATATTAAAACCCGGCATGAAAGAGTTTTTGCAACTGCGCGAAGAAGATAACGTACTTGGTGTGCTATACCTGGGCTACGCCGATCAATATCCCAAAGGCCGGAGAAATACACCGCTCGAAGAAAAGATCAACTGGGTGAAGTAACTCTTTTTTAGATATTAAAACGCATTGTCATTTCGACGAGGAACGAGGAGAAACTATCTCTTGAGCGGAGCGAAAAATCTTTTACGCGGGATATATTAGGCGCAGAAGATTTCTCTCTTCGTTCGAAATGACAAATATGGGAGAGGCTCCGGTGGATATCTCAAATGCGTCCTTGTGGTTACAATAGCAAACTTCATTATTCAAAATTCATTGTTGGATATTTTCAACCCTCCTTCATCCAATCACTTATTTTCCTCCCTCATTACAATAATCCTTAACCTTTTACCGTTTTTCTCCGTATAAATTAGTGTTTAATTGCTTTATCTTAAATTTATTTTCATTTTAGTAAATAAAAAATACCCTGAAATGATTTTGACTTAAGTAAAAAATTATACATTTGTAATTGGCCGGCTCCTAATTCTGGTCAGTTACCGACTTAACCTGTTGCTAATTTAAATTATTGTTTAAAATTAAACTCAACACAAAAAGTATGAGGAAACACTTATGGTGTGTCACATTCGCGGTTTTATTTTTAGCTACAACTGTTATCAGCTGGAGATCCGCAGGTGCAAACAAATCAGACGGAAAAGTAAATTCTACTCTAAATGCAAAAGAATTATTTAATCAGTATGTAAATAGTTTATACCAAACGGCCAGCCTACAGCAAACCGGTTTGGCATTTGATGTATTTGAAAAAGCGGTTACTGGTTATACCAATTTAAAGCTCAATCATTTATTGCCACAAAGCAGTTCTGTACTAACAGTGGTCGATTTTACCAAATCGAGCCGGGAAAAACGTATGTGGATCATTGATCTTTTCAGTAAGCAATTGTTACTTAACACATGGGTGGCCCACGGACAGGGTAGTGGCGAAGAAATGGCTACCAATTTTTCTGACAGGAACGACTCGCATCAAAGCAGTTTGGGTTTTTACCTTACCGACAATGTGTATATGGGCAAACATGGCCGTTCTTTACATTTGGATGGTCTTGACGAAGGTTTTAACGGCAATGCCCGTATGCGTGATATTGTAATTCATGGTGCCAGCTACGTAAGCCAGGCCGCCATCAACCACCAGGGATACCTTGGGCGTAGCTTCGGCTGCCCTGCTGTACCGGCCCGGCTTGCCAACACCGTGATCAATACCATCAAAGGCAAAACGGTAATATTTATCAATGGCAATGATGACAGGTATACTTCCAAGTATCTTGACGAGGCCGGTCCGCTCAATTTTATAGCGGCCGATACATCCGCTTTTGATTTAGCAAGACTATAAGTTTAGTATCAAGTAGCTACTTGATACTAATTAACGCCCATCAACGGTTTTAAATGATCGTACAGTACAATGTCCAGTCCGTACACGTCCTGGCGCGATTGTAATACGCCTGCGTCATCTGCCCAGCAGGTAACATAAGTAATGTATATCGGTGTTTTTTTAGGCAGACCGATATTGGTAGGTTCGGGGTTATCCTCGCTCATATCTTTGGCTATGGTATCATAATTTTCCCCTTCGCCAAAAAGGTTTTTAGCAAGTCCTTGTGGGTCGCCCAGGCGTACACAACCATGGCTTACTGCACGCATAGATTTTCTGAAAGCCGATTTCGCAGGTGTATCATGCAGGTAAACGCTGCTTTTATTTTTGAACAGAAATTTTATTTTTCCTAATGAATTATCTTCTCCCGGGCGCTGTTTGAAATCATATTGCAGGTTATCCGCTGTAACCGTCGACCAATCTATCGTCTCCGGGTCTTCAATTTTTCTCCCGTCTTTATAAACGTCTATATTTTTATTCGATAAATAGTAAGGATCTTCGGCTGCCTCAATAATAATTTCTTTGGTGGCTATGCTTCGTGGTATGTTCCAGGTAGGGTTTACTTCAACGCTATGGATCACGCTGCTCAATTGCGGTGTTTCGCGTGGGAAGGGTTTGTCATATCGGTCGCTGTCTACATAGGATATCAGGCTGGCATGCCCGTCCATGTTGCGCCCCTGGCCAACACAAACCTTCATGTTTAAAACCGATTTACCATCTTCTATCACATCCAGTTTAAAATCGGGAATGTTCACGATAACGTATTTCTGCTCGGTAGGTTTATTCTTCCAGCGCAAGCGCTCCATATTCACCAAAAAATACCGTTTGGATTCTTCGGCAGATAAACCATCTATTACGGTATTATTCACAAAAGCTTTTTGCAGTATCTTGTATTGCGGATCGGCCGGTTGTATACTATCCAGGTAGCTTTTTAAATCTTTTACCAACAGTACATTTCTCATGCTGATGCTATCTGGTCGCTTGGTGGCTGTAAAATAGCGGGAAAATATTTTCCGGGGATTCACCACCCCATATTGCAATGCATTGGAATATTTAATGAGCGAGCTTGCGGTAAGCAATTCAAGCCGGGCCAGTTCATGATAGGCTTCGTCGGTTGTCAGGATGCCATTTTTGTCATGAAATTTAGCCACAAGCGTTCTGATGGCCCTGATATGATAGGGAGCTTTGCTCAGTCCATGTTCGGTGATCTTGTCATAATAATCGGGCAGTATATCCAAATCGCCATTAAATAAATGGTTCATCACCAGAACGGGCTGGTAGTCATTTTTTCTGATAAAGGAATCGATTACCGATTCATTAGCGATCTTTGATTTTTGACTTTCTAATTCTTTTTTCAGTGTAGCAGCCAGCGTATCAGGGTCAATGTCCTGGTAAATTTTATTCTGGGTTATTTTAAAAAGTTGATCGGCTATGGCTGAATGCTTTTTCTTGCAGCTTTGCAAAGCAAACAGGGATACAAAAAGACCCAATATAAACAGTGGAACGGAGGTCTTTTTTGAAGAGGCAAAAATCATGATAAAAGTATAGTTAATATTCCTTGTGTTAGCAATAGCCATACCACAAAGCAAAATGACAACGATTATTTTTTAAAACCGCTGTTTTATATCAAAACTGCAGAAAGTTAATCAGGATATGCTTATACATAACCCATAAGGTGTACCATTTAAACCTGCCGTTTCTATATTTTCATACAAAGATACGGTAAAGGACGGGAAGTTCCTGTGCAAAGCTAAATGGCCTTTTGACTGTAACGTTTTATAACTGGGTGTAGTCTTACCAGTAGCTGCTACCTTAATGTTAGCTTTTATTATATCCGTATGAAAAAAACTTTCACCCAGATCGTTACCCTGTTAGTTTGTTTAATAAGCAGCGCTTTTGCGCAAGTGAAACCGTTAAATATTATTCGCGATAGTATTTACTCCAATATACTCAAAGAAAAGCGATCGATCGAGATTGTTCTGCCGGTGGGATATAGTGATACTACCGCTGCCAAATATGATGTTATCTATATTACAGATGGTGAATGGAATACGCAGATCGTAGCTAATATCGAGCGGTTTCTGGAGATCCAGTTTATCCCGGCAAATATTATGGTGAGCCTGCCCAATACTATGCTGCAAGGGCAAAACATGCGCGGGCGCGATCTTACGCCCACCCGCACTGGGGGTGACCCTCAATCTGGTGGGGCTGCCAATTATATCGCTTTTATAAAGAATGAGCTGATGCCTTACATCAACAAAAAATACCACACTACGGGCATGAATACTTATCACGGTGGCTCGTTGGGCGGATTGTTTGGCATGTATACGCTGATGAAGGAACCCCGGCTCTTTCAATCGTACCTGCTGGCCGATCCGAGCTTTTGGTGGGATAAGGATTATCTGCCCAAACTGGTAAGGGATAGCATAGGCAAGATCGACTTAAACAATACCACTTTGCTTGTGACCGGACGGGAGGGAGAGCCCGCAAAAGAACAGCGGGTAATCGTCATGGATTCGATAATCCGACAGGCGGCTCCGGCAGGTTTTCATTATAAGCTGATGTTGTATAACGACGAAACACATAATAGCATGATCTTCCGTACGGTATATGATGGCTTAAAGTTAACCTACCATGGATACAACAAACCGGGTTTGAATTTTTACCCGATGAACGGTGTATTATTGAAGGACAAGCCTTTGAAGATGCATTTCCTGGGCGATTTTGTAAAAGAGCTGCATTATACCACCGATGGGAGTGAGCCAACGATGGCATCTCCGAGAATAGAAGGCAATGAATTTACACTTCTTAATACAAAGCAATTGAATTTGAAAGAGCTTACCTATCGTCCGGGATACGAGCAGCAGGTGAGCGCGAATTTTACTATAGGCAGTACCCTGCCGGCCGGTTCTCAAATCAAAAATTTTACCCCTGGTGGTTGGAATTATACTTACTATGAGGGTAGCTGGAACTCGCTACCCGATTTTAAAAAGCTAAAGCCTTTAAAAAAGGGTTGGGCCGATAAAGACTTCGACCTGGGCAAGTTACCCAAACAGCAAAACTTTGCCTGTGTGTTCAACGGGCAGTTGGAGATAAAACAAACGGGCTATTACATTTTTGGCTTACGCAGCGATGGCGTGTCGACCATGTATATCAACAATCAATTAATACTTAACCAGCAAACAGTGGGTATTCAATCGTACGTATTGCCTCTGCAAAAGGGGTTTTACACCATGAAGGTGGAGTACCTGGCAAAGCAGAACAAGCCAGCACTCGAAATACTTTATGCTCCTGAAAATAGTGACGGTGGCATTATACCTCTGGAACTGCGCTACGGGGATGCGAAATAATTGCCCGTAGGAGAAAAGATCTAAGTCTTGAATCTCAAGTTCTGAGCAGGATCTGAAACTTAAGACTTAGAGCTTATGACTGTCGACTTAAATTATCGCCCACAGTCAGATGAATTCAGGGCAACAACGTTGTGGTTTTCGTCATACGAGATACAGGTACAATATAAATTGCATGACCCGAAAGAATAATTACCTTGATTGTCGGTACCCTCACACATCGTGCGCTGACAGTACACCTGGGCACTTGCGCCCCCTTTTACATTTTTCATCTGGTCGCGGTTGAGCAATTTGCCCAATGACGAAGTTAAATTTGATTTTCTCATTGTTTTAATAATATATAATTGGTTCAGTTTATGATGCCTGTTGAGGTATATAATAAATTGGGATTTTATTATATGGTTTTATTTATCAGGTAATTATGTTTTATATATCACTAATATAAATATTTTTTATAAGTTTTATATTTTTTAACCTCGATAAATAATGTATTATATAGATCTGTTGTTCGCTCTGTTTATTAATACCGCGGTTTGCCGTGAGATGACAAAACCGTTGTTTTATCCTGAAGATTTAAGGTTATACCGAACTCGAACTTACCACACCGGGCTTTATACTTCCGGCTTAAATTCGTATATTTGTATATATCGGCAGCCCGGTTTTCTTTGTAAAAGAAAACCGGGCTGTTTGGTTAAAAGAAATTAGACACGAATATCGATCGTTTGATATTTAGTTATTTTGAATATCAATTATTTAATACTTTTTAAATCTTTAAAAACCCCTCTAAAATTTGTTAAAAAGTGTTAAAATGGCGTTAAAATTTAGTTAAAGCGGCCAAAAGTGAGGCGTTTTTGTCCTGTTTTTAACTAAAAAAGTGTTAAAATTTAAGGTTTAAAAAGTTTTAAGGACACAAAATCAAGCCAATTTTTTAAAAACGATGACAGCAAAAAATAAAACTGAAGTTTGGCTCCGCGGGCCTATGGATGATGTGCCGGCACTCCTCCAACCGGTAGCCCACGCCTTGCTCCAAGCCAGAGAGGAGCTAAACGAATTAATGGCTGATTTCCCGGATGGACTTTTATGGCAAAAGATAGCAGGGATGGCATCCCCTGGCTTCCATCTGCAACATTTAACGGGTGTACTTAACCGGCTGTTTACTTATGCCAGGGGAGAAGCACTTACAGCAGAACAGCTTAACTATCTGTCGGGTGAAGGAAAAGCAGCTGAAAATATAACCATAGCCGACCTTCTACAACGATTTGATAGTGAGGTTGATAAAGCTATTGCCCAGTTGATAACAACTGATGAGCAGACCTTGAAGCAATTCCGCGGAGTAGGGCGGGCGCAACTACCCTCAACCGTAATGGGCCTGTACGTGCATTCGGCCGAGCATACCATGAGGCATCTGGGGCAGCTTTTAGTAACAGTTAAGGTGCTGAAAAACAGCGTTTAGTTTACATTTTCAATAATAATTGGTTTAGCGTGCGGGCTCAATTTTTTCAGCACAAAAAAGCCCGTAGAGGACAGCAGGCATACCGAAGCTAAAACCCACCATAGCATCGAAAAACCGCCATGAGCGATGATCTGACTGCCAACCGCAGGGGCAATGATCTGCGCCGCCGACCAAGACATACTATAGAGTGCAGCATATTCGCCGCGATTACCATTAGTGGTTCGATTTATCCAGTAGGCGTTCATGAATGGCATACTCATAATTTCGCCCAGGGTGATCATTGCCACCACCAAAATGGCTACCCATGCGGCATGTGGCAATAAATTTAACATAGCAAAGCTGGCGCCTGCTATAATAATACCCATGCAGATATACGTAAGTGGGTTTCTTTTGCCCTCCAGTTTGTGAATCAGGATCATCTCTACCAATACGATAAGGATGCCATTCAGTGCTAATAGAAAGCCTATAAAGCGTTCGTTGAAATGCCACTGGATATTATAGAATACCGGTTGCATAATAAAGAATTGGAAAAAGCAGGTGGCAAACAAGGTGCTCAATAAGATAAATATCAGGTAAACGCCATCCTTATAGGCTGATGTTGATGCTATGGCTTTATCGGCCAGGTCTTTAACTGTTTTCCTGATAGTTGAGCGCGGCATCAATTTCAATAGTAAAAGTGCGGCAAAAATATTGGTGCAACCATCCACCCAGAACAGTAAATGGTAATTGAAGGAGGCCAGGAAACCACCTAAGCCGCCTCCAAAGGCCCATCCCAGGTTGGTGGCCAGGCGGTTGAGCGAATAGGAGCGAGTCTTATTCTCGTCGTTGCTGTAATGAGCTATAGCTGTGGAGTTTGCCGGACGAAATGATTCGTTGCAGATACTGAGTATGAAAGTACCTATACTCACGCTTAAAAAGGTACGCTGATAGCCCAACACCAGGAATAATATACCGCCAATAAACAATGCGCCCACCTGAATGTCGTAAAAACCGATCTTGTCGGTTAGTTTGCCGCCGATAAACGCGCCCGATATGGCCCCAATGCCAAAAAATGCCATTACCCAACCCGATTGCACAATGGTAAAATGCAGCTGCTGAATGGTGTAAATGCTCATAAAAGGTACCACCATAGTGCCGCTTCGGTTAATGAGCATTACAATGCTCAGGTACCAGCTGTTTTTTGATAGTCCGCTATAAGCTTGTTTATATAATTGGATGACAGAGGTTAACATAGGTTTATATGGTTTTACAAAGGTAATTATAAGCAGAAAGCTAAAATGGAAAAGCCCGAAGCTTTTATGGCTTCGGGCTTTCGAACTATTTAAATGGCTTCAGGGTTTTGTGCCCTGAGCTTTCAGCTTAAAATAGAGTTTCGGTTCCGGAGCCAATGATCAGCCAGTACCAGCGCGGCCATGGCTTCAACAATAGGGACGGCACGAGGGACGACGCAAGGATCATGACGACCTTTACCTGATATTTCGGCCGCATTGCCTTCGCTATCAATAGTGGCCTGATTTTTCATGATGGTAGCTACCGGTTTAAAGGCTACTTTAAACTCAATAGGCATACCATTACTGATACCGCCTTGTATACCACCAGAAAAATTGGTAATGGTGCTAATATCGCCTAAATGTGATTTTACAAAGATGTCGTTATGTTCCGATCCGCGCATCTCGCTGCCGGCAAAGCCCGAGCCAAATTCAAAGCCATGAACGGCGTTGATGCTTAGCATCGCCTTCCCCAGATCGGCATGAAGCTTATCAAATACAGGCTCACCGAGACCTACAGGGCAATTTTTTACATGGCAGCTTATCTTACCGCCAACAGTATCGCCGTCTTTACGCACACTGTCAATAAAGGCGATCATTTCCTCGGCAGTGGCCGGATCGGCACAGCGTACGATGTTTTTTTCACGTTCGTCAATAAACTCCTGTACGTTGTTGATACTTACGTTAGGGGCGTTAATAGTACCTACACTGCTTACATGGGCCGCTATCTCGATACCCTGGCTTTTGAGCAAAAGCTTGGCCAAAGCACCCGCAGCAACACGTGCCGCGGTTTCCCGGGCTGATGACCGGCCCCCACCGCGATGGTCGCGTATACCATATTTAGTTTGATAAGTATAGTCGGCATGGGAGGGGCGGAATACGTCCACATTATGACTGTAATCTTTGGAGCGCTGATCTTCGTTGGGGATCAGCATAGCTATAGGCGTTCCTGTAGTTTTACCTTCAAATACACCTGATAGGATCTTTACGGTATCACTTTCTTTACGTTGTGTAGTTATTTTTGACTGACCGGGTTTGCGTTTATCCAGTTCGCCCTGAATGTAATCCAGATCAACGGTTAATTGCGCTGGGCAACCGTCAATAATAACCCCTATTGCTTCGCCATGCGATTCGCCAAAGGTGGTTATTCTGAATATTTGCCCGAATGAGTTGCCTGCCATTATTTTAGATATGAGATGTTAGATATGAGATTTGAGACGGCTCACCACAAATCTATTTATTTAAATCGTCATTGCGAGGTACGAAGTAATCTTTATGATGTACAGAACGGCTTCGCAATGACGCTTGGTGGTTATTTTTAGTGCTATGCCTCTATTTCCTGAACCTTGAAGCCAAGTTTAGCCAGATCGGTCCAGAATGCGGGATACGATTTATCAACCACAGGCCCGTTCTCAAACTCCAATTCCGGAACGATAAGCGCGAGTGGGGCAAATGCCATAGCCATACGGTGATCGTGATAGGTATTGATAAACATGCGCTCCGGAATAAACTTGCCACTGCAATCCAGTTGGTATACCTCGTTATTCTCGATGAGTTTTACGCCCATTTTGGCCAGCTCGGTCTGTAATGCTAAAATACGGTCAGTTTCTTTAATTTTTAACGTTTCCAAACCGGTAAAAGCTGCTTCATGCCCTAAAGCCGCACATACCACAACAATGGTTTGAGCCAGATCGGGACACTCTTTCAGATCGAACACCTTGTGATTAAAAGGCTTGTTTTCTTTGGTTAGCTGAACACCGCCATCTTTGAACTGCGAGGTGATGCCAAAATTGGCCATGATCTCGGTGATCACGCTGTCGCCCTGTAAGCTGTACGGGGTAAGGCCGGTCAGGAATAACTCTGCTTTATCCGCAAGTGCTGCTATGGCATACCAGTATGATGCCGCGCTCCAATCCGGTTCAACATGTATGGAGGTAGTGGAAAATTCCTGGTTTGCAATGGAGATCACATTATCCTCCCATCGGTGCTGAATGCCTGTTGAGGTCAACATAGCCAGCGTCATTTCGACGTAAGGCCGAGAGGTTAACTCTCCTTGTATGTGCAGCTCCAAACCAAAAGGCAGCCGTGCAGCGATGAGCAACAAGGCAGTAATATACTGACTACTAATGTTACCTTTAATACTGATCTTACTAGTTAGCTGTGCGAAACTGCCTTTTAGTTTTATAGGGGGATAGCCCTCTTTTTCTTCGTAATCAATATGGGCACCTAACTCTCTCAGCGCATCGACCAATATACCTATCGGTCTTTCTTTCATCCTCTGGCTGCCGGTTAATATGACTTCATTATCCTGTATGGCAAAGTAGGCGGTTAAAAAACGCATGGCCGTACCGGCAGGGCCGATGTCGACGGTAGTGAGTTGTGAGTCGTGAGTGGTGAATGGTTCGCCGCCTGCAAGAATTTCTTGATTCTTGATTCTTGGCTCCTGATTCTTTCTCAATATACCCGCCAGCAACACCGCATCAGCGGCATCGGATACGTTCTCTACCTTAACCTTACCATTGCTTAAAGCCTCGATCACTAATGCACGATTGCACTCGCTTTTTGAGCCTGTGAGATTTACCGTGCCGTTTACTTGCTTATTATTCCTTGTCAGGATGACGTTTTGCATCAGGATATTCTATTATACGTGGGTAAGTTTTTCTGCAGCTTGTCCGGCTTCATTGGTGTTCATGATCTCGGTTTGTCTGCGGATCGACTCGCTATGTAAAAGCTCTAACAGTTTCTCTGTAAATTCAGATCCTAATTTTAAGGCTTTCGCGTAGTTGGTACGTTTTTGAACAATCTCATCCCAACGGCCTACCTGCAAAATGGTAATGTTGTTGTCTTTTTTGTAGTTACCGATCTTCTCGGCAATTTGCATACGCTCGGCAATTTTCTGGATAACCAGGTCATCAATTTTATCAATCTGGCTGCGTAATTCAGCAAGCTTGTCATTCAACTCTGCATTGCGGATCTCGGGTTTACGTAAAGCCAGGTGGTCAATAATATCAGCTAAGGCAGCAGGGGTAACCTGTTGTTTGGCATCTGTCCAGGCTACGCTTGGATCGATATGCGATTCGATCATTAAGCCCTGCATGTCAAGGTCTAATGCTTTTTGTGAGATGTAACCGATCAGGTCGCGGTTACCCGAAATGTGGCTTGGATCGTTAATGATAGGCAATTCAGGGGCCAATGTTTTTAAGTTGATGGCAATATCCCACATTGGCTCATTACGAAAAGCTGATTTCTCGTAAGATGAAAAACCACGGTGTATAGCTGCCAGTTTAGTAATACCAGCATTGTTGATACGTTCCAAAGCACCTATCCATAAAGAAAGATCTGGATTTACCGGGTTTTTAACCATCACTGGTACATCAACACCTTGTAAAGCATCAGCAATTTCCTGTACGGTGAAAGGGTTAACGGTTGAACGTGCGCCAACCCATAAAATGTCAACACCTGCTTTTAATGCTTCTTCCACATGTTTTGCAGTTGCTACTTCAACAGCGGTCGGTAAGCCAGTTTCTTCTTTTGCGCGTTTAAGCCATTCTAAACCTATGCTGCCAATACCTTCAAACTCACCTGGACGGGTACGTGGTTTCCATATACCTGCACGTAATGCAGAAATGCGACCGGTTTGAGCTAATAAATGAGCCGTAGCTACTAATTGATCTTCGGTTTCTGCACTGCAGGGGCCTGCTATTACCAATGGTTCTTTTCCGGTTTTGATCCAGGTGTGAAGCGGCTGTATGTTCAAATTCAATTTCATCGTTTTTGTTGTTTGTCCGGTATTTTGTTTTGCCGGTGTGTTTTATATTTTGTTTAAATCTTCAGTTGTTAATTAAGAGGGTCAAATATTCCTGCGAATATTGATGTACTTCCTTATGCGGTCGTTTTTTTGGGGTTTGGGGGGTGTGGTTGTTAATTCATCATCATGTCTTTCATATTCACCAAGTATGTTAAAGTTATGCGTGTATTTAAGTATTTGCCTTATCGATATATCGTATTGTTTTGGCTCATCCCATTCAATGTCTACGTAAAAGTTATATTCGTTACGTTTCCCCAGGATAGGCATAGATTGTATTTTGCTCATATTCACGCCCTCCTCGGCAAAAATATTAAGTACTTTGGCTAATGCTCCAACCTTATTGCTTACCTGGAAACAAAGCGAAGCCTTATTAGAGTTCTTTTTTTCCACATTATCATGATGGGTAAGGATCAGGAAACGGGTAAAGTTCTTTTTGTTTGATTCTATGCGGCGTTCCAACACATCCAATCCGTAAAGTTTAGCGGCAAGGGCATTAGCAATAGCAACGGTATCGGTTAATTGTTCCTCTCTGATACGTTTGGCACAGGCCGCGGTATCATTACTTTCTACAATTTTAAGGTGAGGGTATTCATCAAAAAAATCAACACACTGACGTAGGGCGATAGGGTGAGAGGTTACATATTTGATATCCTCGAACTTTACACCGGGCAATGCCATTAAATGCAGTTGAATAGGCAGGTAAATTTCGCCAACTACCGGGAAGCCATAATCAAGCAACAGGGTATAATTAGGCAATATACTTCCGGCGATGCTATTCTCAATAGCCATCACCACATAATCGGCCTCCCTGTTTTTTAGGGTCTCAAAAGTTTGTTTGAATGTGTTGCATTCAATGGTTTGCGTGTTTTCTCCAAAATACTTTAAGGCAGCTTCTTCGTGAAAAGAAGCACGTATTCCCTGGATTGCAACTCTTGGTCTTTCTATTTTCATAAACCCTGTTAAAGCAAAAAGTCCCGGCATTTTGTGCCGGGACTTTTTAAGTTCTTTATGTGTGTGTTAAGTACATATTAGTCCCGGCTCATACTGTTAAAGTAAAAGTAGTAACCGAAGTAATATGCGCTTGTAAATTTCATTTGTTTTTTTTTACGCTGTAAATGTACGGTAAAAAATGTTTTTGTCAATAGAAAATTTTATTTTTTGTAAAATAAACAGGCTGAACAAAACTTTATTCTGTTTGAATTGATTTTACGGCTATTTGAACAAGTTTTTGGTTTTAAAATTAACAGGCACGGTATAATTATCTGCCGGGTCTTTGAATTTTGCTAGCAGATCGATAGCCGAAATGAGCATATTTGAAATTTTAATAGCGCTGCCATCTTTAAAATACACTTCTACATCGTCACTTAAATTACGGCTGCTGTTGCCCTTGCCAGCATAATATATGATTTGTTGAACGTCGCTTTTATTATAGGTTACAATTTGCTGGTCATTGTACCCAAAAGAAAACCGGTTGTTGCCTTTGGATATTTGCAGGTATTGTTGCCGGTTTTTAAAATATCGGGATGATGCATATAGCAGGAATGATCCAAATATGAATAGCGTTAAGCAGAGGAGGAATAATGAGCCACTATTATTTTTATTAATAGAGGATAGTGAAATTATGCACAGGTAAATAAAAAAGAGGGACATCAATGTAAGGAAATACCAGGTGCTTAGTCTGTAAATGAAATTTTTAGTTATAAAATGCGCCCGGTTACCTACATTAAAGAAATGTTTTTCAAATAATTTCAGATCCAATTTTTGAGTAAAGAAATCACTGACCAAAGTACTCACTGAATCAAGATCAGGAGTGTGGTATTCATATAGGTGATTGCCTTTATCCAGGTAATACACACAGAATTTACCGCCAAAATATAAGCCTAGTTTTAAATAGTTCAGATCATTATCCTGAATGGTTACAGAGGGGCCTGTTAACTGTATATCGGTTAATGAACGTTCCTGATCCCAGGGGAAGTTTTTAATGAGGTCTATCGTATTATCAAAGTTTCTTGGCTGCTCATCAGAAAACTCACCTTTTTCGTAGGTATTATGCTGAAGTTTTGATACAAATTTTGGCATAGGGTATAAGTACAGGCATTAGTTTGCCTGCATTCAAATATACTACCCTAAATAGATAGTATACTCCTAATTAAGCAGAATGTTTCTGTTCTTCAGGTAAGGTAAGTTGCTGGTTTTCGTATTCCCGCTGCAGTACACGCGCGGTTTGCGAACTACCATCATGGCTCCATCCGGGTGGATTTAGCAAATACCCCAACTTGTTTTTGAAACCCGGAGCAAGTTTAACATCATGGATCAGAGCTTTCCACTCGTGAAAGATAATATTCACAGGGCCCATATCTTCGGGCTGCTTGGTGAGGCCATATTTAACTGGTTCGGGCAGATCTTCATCGCGGAAAGTACCGAACATCCTGTCCCAGATGATCAATACCATGCCCATATTTTTATCCAAATATGGAATATTGGAGGCGTGGTGTACCCGGTGATGTGCTGGTGTTACAAACAGCCATCCATACCATTTGGGCAGTGACACTTTATACTGCGTATGTACAATATTGCCGTAAAGTTGGGTAATGAGATAGGCATATAAAATATCAAGAGCATTAAAGCCCATCAATGCCAGTGGCAGATAAAAGAAAGTGCGATAAAAAGGCTCAAAAACTGTCGATCTAAATCCTGTGGTTAGATTAAAATGCTCAGACGAGTGGTGCGTTACATGCATGGCCCAAAAAAGCCTGCAGTAATGCCCTGTGTAGTGCAGCACCCAGTATAAAAAATCCTGCACCACAACCAATATAATCCAATACAGATAAACGTTGTGGATCTGAAAAAGCCTGAACTGATAGACAAAACTCAGCATAAAAAATGTGCTGGCCTTAACTATAAGGTTAGTAACTACGGCTAATGATGTAAGGTAAATATTATTAAAGGTATCGCGCTTTTCATAATATTTGCGGTTTTCCCAGTAGCTTAAACCCATCTCCACAATGGTTAATACCACCAGCAAACCCATCAGCACCAGGGCGGCCTTATTCCGGGGATCTAAAGCAGACATTTTACAAATTAATGTAATACATTAAACTTTCACGAAGTTCGGCTTCTGTACAGATATTATCAATATTGCATTCCCCGATTTTATTCAGCAGCGTGCAATTTATTTTATTATCCTGGTTCTTTTTATCCTTTTGCATAATAGCAAACAGTGTATCAAAACTATCCTCTTTGATCGTGTATCTTGGATAAAGATCGTTGAACACGCGGGTTATTTCGCTTAATTCTTCTGCGCTTAAACCTGTTTTTTTGTATGCAAGATATGATTCGCAGATCATGCCGATGGCTATGGCCTCGCCGTGTGATAGTGGGTCAGTATCATTGATCAACGAATTGGTTTCAATAGCGTGACCAATGGTGTGGCCAAAATTTAATGCTTTCCTGATACCCTTTTCTGTAGGATCTTCAATGGTGATCACGTTTTTTATCTCTACAGAACGATAAACCAACTGCACCGAAGGGTTTTTCAGATCGCTTGATTTTAGCTCTTCCCAATATGCGGCGTCGGCAATAAGGCCATGCTTAAGCATTTCTGCTAAACCCGAAAGTATTTGTCGAGGCGGCAGGGTCTTTAAAAAATCATACTCAATAAATACAGCTTTGGGCTGAGTAAAAGTACCCACAATGTTTTTGATACTATCAATATCGATACCTGTTTTACCGCCAACGGAGGCATCTACCTGTGATAACAGGGTAGTAGGTACATGTACAAAATCAATCCCTCTTTTGAATGTCGAAGCAGCAAAACCACCCAGATCGGTCACAACGCCACCTCCAAGGTTTATCATTAAACTTTTGCGGTCGGCACTAAAATCTATCAACATTTTCCATACGCCGATGCAAAAATCAATATCCTTGCTTTCCTCGCCAGCGTTTATTTCGATAAGATCGTAATTACCAAGTACGTCTAATTTACTTTTTACAAGAGGCAAACAGTGAACGCCGGTATTTTCGTCGGTTAAAATAAAAAATTTAGAATAGGCGCCTTTTTTTACAAAATCGGCTAACTCATCAATACTGTTATTGAAATATATAGGGTAATTGTCGCTTTGGATGGTATTCATTGTCATATTACCAGGATTTTATTTCCCCTAAATTCAACGGTATCACCACGCTTAACTTTAAGGCGTTTTCGATAATCAACCTCGCCATTATATTTCACTTCGCCCTCACTTACAACTATTTGAGCCTCTCCGCCGGTTGATACCAGATTGGTAGCTTTTAGCAGTTGTATCATCGGAATATAATCGCCTGTTAATTTAAATTCTGTCATGGAGCGGCAAAAATAAACTATTCATGGAATATTGAGATATCATTTTATAATTTTGCAGATGCTTTCTAACGAAACGAACAACAAATCCAAACAGGTTAAGCCCTCTTTTGAAAATACAGAAATCGCTTTCCGTCACTCATCCAATGCTGATCTTAACAGGGCTTACTGGTTATTCAGGATAATCAATGTTAACTTTTTAGTAAAGATAGGTCCCCCGGTAACTAATTTTGCTATCAAGATAGGTTTACCTATTAAAAGCCTGATCAAGGCTACCATATTTAAACACTTTTGCGGCGGTGAAACTATTAACGAGTGTAATAATACCATTAAAAATTTAAACAGCGGCGGAGTAGGTACCATACTGGATTACTCGATAGAAGGAGAGGATGACGAGGCTGTTTTTGACAGCACACGCGATGAGATCATCCGTACTATAGAACGGGCAACTTCAGATAAGGCTGTACCACTTACTGTTTTCAAGGTAACCGGTGTTGGCCGTTTTGCATTACTGGAAAAACTGGATGCTAAATTGGCTCTTAATGCCGAAGAAGAAAAAGAATGGCAAAGGGTACAAAATAGAGTATTGGCTATATGTGATAAAGCTCATGTTAACAATGTACCCGTGATGATTGATGCCGAAGAGAGCTGGATACAAGAAACCATTGATCTTTTGGCTTTAACCATGATGAGCCGTTTTAATACCAAAACTGCCATAGTTTATAATACTTACCAAATGTACAGGCATGATAAGCTGGCATCTATATTGAACGATCATGAAATAGCCGTTAGTGAAGGCTTTATTTTGGGAGCTAAGATTGTGCGTGGTGCTTACATGGAAAAAGAGCGTAAACGTGCCGAGGAAAATGGTTATCCATCACCTATTCAGCCTGATAAAAAATCTACCGACCTGGATTATGATTCCGCGTTGGATTACTGCACCACCCATATCGATAAAATTGCCTTTATTGCCGGTACCCACAATGAGGAGAGCTGCCGTTTACTGGCCGAGCTTTTAGACAGTAAAGGTATCGACCACAAACACCCGCATGTATACTTTTCGCAGCTGTTAGGGATGAGCGATAATTTGAGCTTTAACCTGGCCGATGCTCAATATAATGTAGCCAAATATGTTCCGTATGGCCCGATTAAAGCTGTATTGCCGTACTTATTCAGAAGGGCCCAGGAAAATACAGCTATAGCCGGTCAAATGAGCCGCGAGCTTAGCCTGATTGTGAAAGAACGGAAAAGACGGAAACAGTAACTACGTTTACGACAATATCAAAAAGGCCATTTCTTTAAAAGGGAATGGCTTTTTTATTGTCATTAAAAATAGCGTCATCAATACTCCATTAACAAAAAGTGGGTTTACATGGTTTACACTTTTTATGGTCAACGTGATGTTAAATTTCTATCAATCAATTGTTTATGTTTTATTTCCTTGGAAAAGTGTAAACCGTGTTTTTGGGTATATAAGCGCCTGTTGAATCGGAGATAATTTTATTGAGATGTCATCTCGTTTTCTTAATAATTAAAGAACAATCATTTAATCAAGGGCTAATATTGCCGGGCTTAAATTTATTGCATTATAAACTAAATTTAATATTATGCAATTAAAACGGTCCTCATTTGTTCTCCTTATCTCATCATTGCTACTGATATCCTGCCAGAAATCATTAGTAAGCCCAATTCCAACGGATCCTGCAACGATCGGTACCAAAGCAAAAACTCAGGCTGTGGTACAAACTTTTGATGAAGATTTTGAGTCCGGATCAAAGACCGGGTATGCGGCGGCTGATGTTTCATTGAATAGCGGTTCCTGGAATCTTGACGATGCATTGATCGGAACCAGTACCTCTGATCGGAAAAACGGTAGCCGCTCTGTTCGCATCCGTAACACAGGTACTTTAAGTATGAGTTTTGATGTGAGTACTGGTGCCTCGACCGTTACCATGAATTACGGGGTTTATGGCACCGATGCCTCTTCTGCATTTCAATTGTGGGTTTCGGCTAACGGGGGAAGCAGTTATACACAGGTTGGCTCTATTGAGATAACCGCATCAAGCACCACTTTAAATACTGTCACTTTTATTGTTAACCAATCTGGTTCTTTACGTTTTCAATTGAGAAAGACCTCAGGCGGCGTTAACCGGATCAACATTGACGACTTTATTATTAACAGCTTTGATTCTGGTTCTGGCGGCGGAACAAGTGGCGGATCGGGAAGTTCAACCGCTGATAATACCAATCTATTGTTAGGCAACCCAACCGGAGCTACAAACAGTACTGCTAATGCGGATAATTATCTGATCGATCAGACTTATTATACCGAAAGCTACAATCGTTATAAAGGTGTACCTAATTGGGTAAGCTGGTATGTAGGGAGTACTTCCCTGGGTTCTATCGATCGTTCAAATGATTTCAGGGCGGATACTAACTTACCTGCCGGCTGGTATGAAGTGTCCAATACCAGCTATTCTGGTTCGGGGTTTGATCGCGGACATAATTGCCCAAGCGCCGACCGTACATCTTCTACAGCTGCCAATCAATCTACTTTTTTAATGGATAATATGATTCCACAAGCCCCAAACAATAATGAGCATACCTGGGCTAACCTGGAAGCTTATGGCCGATCATTAGTAACCGCTGGTAACGAAATTTACGTAGTGATGGGAAGTTATGGTTCTGGGGGTACAGGTTCCAGCGGTTCTGCTACTACTGTTGATAATGGACATGTGGTTGTGCCTTCCAATATCTGGAAAGTGATTGTGGTTATACCGAATGGCAATAACGACCTGAGTCGTATTAGCGCTGATACCCGTGTGATAGCCGTAAATACGCCAAATATCAATTCGATCAGTTCCGACTGGACTCAGTATATTACCACGGTAAAAGATATTGAAAATGCCACCGGATATACCTTGTTCTCTAATTTACCGGCCAGTATACGTGCCGCGCTGGAAACAAAGCGGGATGCCGGTACGGCTAACTAATAAGCTTCATTAATCAGAAATAATCCCCTGATTAATGCAGGTGCTGCCAAATGATATCAAAAACATCAGTAGGGCTGATGTTTTTGATATCATTTTCCTCATCTGTAATGATAACAGGTTTATAAGCGTCATCGATACCAATCCGGCCATGCGATCCTTTTATTAAAGTGGCATCGAGAGGTATAACATCCATCACATACCTCAAACCTGCTTTTTTTCTTAAAAGTTTGTATCCTGCTCTTAGTTTCGAGGTCATAAACATCTCCACCGGATCATAGCCAGGTTTTTTGTGGATATCGACCACCCGTGCGTAATCGGGTGCTTTGGCATCATCGAACCAGAAATAGTAGGTGAACCAACTGTTTTCGGCAGCCATCAATACCAGATCGCCTGAGCGTTCGTGCTGAATATGATGATCAACCTGTGCAGCTTTGTCAAGCACCAACTCTACACTGGATATGCCTTGCAGTAAGGCTTTTACCTGTTCTGTTACTGTTTTATCATTGATATAAATATGGGCTATCTGGTGGTCGGCCACGGCAAATGCTTTGGATGCTCCGGCGTCAAGTAACTCTAAACCACGTTCTGTCCTGATCTGTAAAAGACCATGTTCCCGCAATACGCGGTTAAGGTGAATGGGGTTATTTACTGGCGCAATGCCATATTCAGAAAGTAGAATAATACGTGCTCCTTTATTCTGATAAAAGGTTACCAATTGCTCAACCACCGCGTCAATCTCTTGAAGCTCTTTACTGATCTTAGAAAGATCAGGTCCGAATTTTTGAAGGCAATAATCAAGGTGGGGGAGATAGATCAATGTGAGTGTTGGATTATGCAACTCCTCATTCATCATCGCCGCGTCCGCTATCCACTGGGTTGATTTAATATTAGCGCCCGGTCCCCAAAATTGGAATAGGGGGAATTGTCCCAGTTTATTTTGTAGTTGGTCGCGTAGTTCAGCAGGATGGGAGTAGCAATCAGGTATTTTACGTCCATCTGCCAGGTAATTAGGACGCGGGGTAACCGAATAATCGGCCGACGAATACATATTGTACCACCAAAACATATTGGCACAGGTAAAAGACGGATCTTCTTTTTTGGCTTTATCCCATATTTTTTCGCCATGAACAAGTTTGTTGGATTGTTTCCAGAATTTTACCTCACTATCGGCATGATCATACCAGCCATTACCCACAATACCCGTGTCTGAGGGGAATTTCCCTGTTAAATAGCTGGATTGAACCGCGGTGGTAACTGCAGGTAATAACGGCTCAATGGTAGTAAGATGCCTTTGACTAATATATTTTTGAAGAAAAGGAGTGTGTTGCCCTATTACTGAAGATGATAATCCTACAATATCAATCACTACTGTTTTATTCATGGTATTTGTTTTTATGATGATAGTTTTGTTTTAACCCACGCCAGCTCCCTGATGATCGATTCATTCAGAGGGACTTTTAACGACGAAGGCAAAACTTCCCAGGTATAAGTTTCTACTTCCAGATGGTTGGTGAAAGGGCTGCTTTTTTGAAGCGAAAGTACTTCTGTAATATCTGACTGGGTAGATTTAACCAGGCCCATGTCTTCGACAAAGATAGGCACGTGAAAATGAGCCCGCCACTCTGTAACTTCAGGATCAGGAGCATCAGCTAATGCTTCTGAAAGATCAGGATAGCGTATCAATGAGCTATCATTGCGTTTAGCGATAACCTGATGGAGGTAGGTTGGCTCGTCAAATTTTGAAAGCTCATTGGTTACTTTCGATCTTTCTTCTAACAGCTCCGGAAGCTGTGCTTTTAATGCCGCGCTGATTTGAATTTTGCCGACCTTAATACCTTTTGTCCTGAGCTGTTCAATGATGGTTGTGTGCGGCTCATAACCAATAGCAAAGTGACAAACATCATAACATAAACAAACGTGCCTTTTCAGTAGCTCCACTGCTTCATCTTGGGTTATGCCCAACTTTTCCGAACAGTAGATTTTACCTTTCGCAAGCAGATCGTTTTCAAACCAGTTAATAAACTCCGGTCCCGATTCCAGGAAACCATCTGGTTCTGGTTCAATATCGAGGTGTAACAAAGTACCGGTAGATTCATAGATATAATGTAACGCTTCTACAACAGACAGAATATTTTGTGTGGCAATATTTTTAGCTTGTTCACTTTCTTCGGCGGTTGTAAACCAGGGCTTATAAGTAAGGGGAGAGGTTGAAATGCCGCCATCCATTCCCTCGGGTAATAGCACTGCCAGTATATTAAATAACCGGATGGTATAAGCCATGCGTTCCTTCGTAGTCCAATCGGGCGCATGTACCTGATCTTTAACCCGGGTATGATGAAAGCCACCATAGGGAAAGCCGTTCATGGTAAAAACATAGCCACCAACAACTTGCAGCCATTGTTTAAACTCTTCAAGATGACCGTCGTCTAATATTTCTACACTGGCCTGGTTAGAAAGACGCAAACCGATTCCCATGGGTTCATGGGGAGATAGCGATTTTTTAATTATCGGAAAACTTTCTTTTAAAAGGGTAAAATGCGCGGCCCAGCTTTCACCTGCGTAGATGTTTGTACAGAAAGTTAAATGGCCTGAATTTAATTTCATAAGACAGAAGATGAAAGATTGTGCGCTGTTTGCTGGTTGAGCTCAAATAAAATTTCACCTGCTTTTTTAACCAGCGCGGCATCAATTTCATGAGCTTCTTCGCCTTTGCCTATAGCTGTCAGTAAGGTGACGGTCAGTTGCCCGCCCAGATGTTCGCGGAACTCCTGTAAACCTAATAATATAGGGCTGTTATCATGTTCAACCTGAAGTAAAGGGTGGGTAAGTTCAAACCCTAACTTTTGGATCAGGTTTAGTACTCTTTCTGATTCATCGCTTGATAAACGACCTGATAAATTGGAATATACGGTATCTAAAGCGATCCCCATAGCCACGGCTTCACCATGCCTGATCTCATAATTGGTGAGGTACTCCAATTTATGTGCACTCCAATGCCCAAAGTCAAGCGGGCGTGAAGAGCCGCTTTCAAAAGGATCGGCACTGCGGATATGTTCCAGGTGCAATTTGGCGCATTGCCATATTTGATAGTTCATAGCATCCCGGTCTCGCTGAGCTAATAAGGTGGCGTTTTCTTCTAACCAAGTGAAAAAAACTTTGTCTTTGATCAGGGCGACTTTTATGGCTTCAGCTATGCCCGATCGCCAGTCGCGATCGGATAGTGTTTCCAAAAACAGGTCATCATTAAAAATCGCGACAGGAGGGGAGAATGTACCCAGGAAGTTTTTCTTGTTAAAATAATTGATGCCGTTTTTAACCCCTATACCGGAGTCATTCTGCGACAGAACGGTAGTGGGTATCCGAATATGCTTAACGCCCCTGTGGCTAATAGTAGCCGCATAGCCAACCATGTCCAGTACGGCACCACCTCCAATTGCAGCAACAAAAGAATGCCTGTCTATACCATAGCTGTTAATGGCTTCCAGAACCAGGTCCAAATAGCAGGTATCGTTCTTTACCGTTTCGCCACCCGGAATAATCAATATATCCTGCATTAACTGCGTTTGGTTATACTGAATAAAATAGTCTTTTATCTGGCCAATTAAAGCAGGATGATTATTTGCTACACCCTCGTCAATCACAAAAAGTATCTTTTTTACAGAAACGGAAGGATTGTTACCCGTTAAAAAGTCATTAATAAGTTTATTAGCAGGATCAAAAAGTGCCGATGTGAAAAAGACGTTGTAACTAAATTTTACCGTAAATGATTGGTGTAGCGTATCCATATAGTATGGTATTGGGAATGATTATTAATGAGCATTATGAAATTAGGTAACAGCAAAAAGCTTAGACAACCATATAGATAACGGTAATAAGGCAGCGATGCCTAAAGCCGGGTAGATGGAACTAAAAGTAACTGCCCAGGCAGCATCCATCAATATGAGTGATATAACCCCTGCTTTAACTGCCGCGCCTATATTTTTACCAATAGGTTGCTGTATGGCTTTGCTAAGGGGCTTAAATATCATCCATGCAAATGGCAACAGAAAAATAAGTGACGATAACCATTGTTGGTTGATAAAGGAAAAATACAGAATGGAACCTATAACCAGTGCGTAAAGGCAGGCCGCTATATACAGGTTTTTTTGGTTACCGCCATGCACTTCGCCCCTGCTTGTCATGGTGATAGAGAATATGTAAATAACGGGTATCAAGGCAAGCCAGTAATGGCTGTAGAGCATGGCGGGGATGATACTTACGCCCAGTAACAGATTCAAACCTCTACAGATTCCCATGCTTAATGGGCCAAAAAAGGAGTGATGCTTACCGACCTTATTATACAATAAAGCAAAAAATGCGATAGCGAGAGCAAGCACACCTGATGTTAAGTTATGTAGTGCTGCCAGGATTACGCCTGTTAAAAGCAATATTGTACCGAGTAGCGCCGCTTCTGTTAAAGTTACCAGCCCACTTGGGATGGCTCGTTCAGGACGTTCTATACGATCTAAATCGGCATCAAAAACATCGTTAAAAACTATCCCGCCACCATATAAACAGGCTGTTGAACAGCACAACAATACTATGGAAAGCCAATGACCTGTAACCGTAGCTGTAAACACACCGGCAATAGCAATACCAGCCAATATATCAGCCACCGAAGTGACGATATTGGCAGGCCTCATCATCCGTAAATAAATGAATAACTTTTTCAACGCCGTTTTAACTGATGATAATAGAAGATTTATCGATACGTGGTTGCTGCCCTCCGCGTAAAATGGTATTTCCCTCAAATTTTCCGCTTTGATCGATGCTTTTTTGGTTTGTGAAATCGGCTTCGTCGATCTGGCCGCTTTGGGCAAATGCGGTTATGGCATTGCGATAGGTTATGAGTTCAATATCCTGATCGCTCAGGCCCCGCATTTTCATCAATGCGGCAGTTTTAGGCACTGCCAACGGATCACTAATACCCCAATCGGCAGCTGAATTGATCATGATACGCTCCGGTCCGTATTGGATGGCGATGTCAACCATGCGCTCATTTCCCATTTTTGTGAATGGATAGATGGTAAAAGCAGCCCAAAAGCCACGGTCGAGCACTTCTTTAACGGTTTCTTCATTGTTATGATCAACAATCACCATATACGGATCCAGGCCATGTTCCTGGGCAATATCCATACTGCGCTGCGTGCCTCTCTTTTTATCGCGGTGCGGGGTATGAATTTGTACAGGCAGACCAGCTTCTTTAGCAAGCTCTAATTGTAGCCGATAATATTTTTCTTCGGCTGCAGTCTGATCATCAAAACCTATTTCGCCAATACCAACTACGCCATCTTTGTAAACAAATAATGGTAAAAGCTCCATCACCTGTTCGGCTAAAGGTTCATTATTTGCTTCTCTTGAATTTAACCCGATTGTACAGTAATGTTTGATGCCAAACTGAGATGAACGAAATCTTTCCCAACCTATCAGGCTGCTATAATAATCTCTAAAGCTGTCCAGCCCGGTGCGCGGTTGACCGAGCCAAAACGCCGGCTCAATGAGAGCCACAACACCGGCATCGGCCATAGCCTGATAATCATCGGTAGTGCGGGAAGTCATATGGACATGTGGGTCAAAAAACTTCATCCCTTTTACCGAATTTAAATCAAATGCCTCAAGAGTTTTTCTCTCCTCCTTATCTTTTTCTATCGAATGACTACAACACATAATATATTTTAATTTACAGATACCTTAGTCCAATTTAATGCTTTATCAAAAACTACCATCTTTAGCTCAGGAATATTACTTAACCATTGCTTTGCAGGCTCAAATCTGGATTCTGAAATGGCCAACGCTATAGCTTCTTTTTCTATCATATCATCGCGGGCGACGCCTATTTTAATATCTTCAAAAATTTTCTCATCAATAAATCCCGATACCAATCGCCATAATGCTGGATTTACTTTGCGCCCGGCAGCCCAACGTTCACGGGCATAGTCGCTCAATACCAGAGCTAGCTCTTTATTAGTCCGTTCATCCAAACCAACTATTGATGGTATATTTTTTTCAGTAAAGAAGGCCTTTAGCACCAGTTGGTTCCAGGCGGCCTCATCCAGGTATTGTGATGGATACGGATTGTTATACATAATGGCTTCTAAAACTGAGCCGATATTACTGCGGATGCCTTCGGCGCATCGCTTCGTCCACATCTCGGGATAAGCAAGAAAAGGTAAAGCTGAATATAATGCTACTGCCTCATTCATTTCGGCCGATAAAAACAGATTTTCGATGGTTTGATAATATTTGTCTTTATCTGATGTGTCCCATTGCAAAAGCAACCATACCCGACATAACCTGTCAATAGTCCAATTTGTAAATGGGCCTGTAGTTACTTCGGTAGACGGGGCGGATTGTGGATTGTTTATTGTAATCGTGGATTTTCCAGTTTTTCTGGGAATGATCATAAATCCTGTATTCAGAGCCGAATAATTATTGGGCAACTCATGGAATTGTTGAAGCCACGACCAGGTATCCGATGAAACATTAGCCCCGATAATATTAGCCATAGAGGCTTCCATTTTTGTTATATCATAAACAGGCATAAAAAGTCAAATCAAGGGATGAGCGTAATGAAATATTGTGGGTGTGTAAAAAAGCCCATGAAGTACTCATGCAGTAAAATAATTGATCAGCAAAGCTGCCGAAATGATCAATAGTCCGAAGAACTCGCGCGTTTGCTCGATGTAAGGTTTGGTTGCCTGCATGCTTTCAACCAGGCTTGGTTTCTTATATTTTGTTATCCAATCACGTACGCCATCTTTCGCAAAAAACAGGATTATCGCATAAATCAGGTAAAAAGCTACTAATAAAAGCCATATGGTAGGATAGTATTTGCCAAAGACAACCAGTCCGCAGCTAACAGATGCACTCAGGTAGATAGGCACCCAAAGCCAGGGGTCAACATCATTTAAATTAAGGTATGCAAATACCAGAAATGATAAACAAAAAAAAATGTTTAAAATAATTAGGATCATAAAATTTGAATTAATGCGGTATGCAACTACAGTGCTGGAAACCATGCATCCTAAATGCTGTGAGATCCATCTTGCTATCGATTGCAAAAGCTAATATGAGAGTAAAAAATCTGAAAAGAAAATTTCAATTTTTTTACTTGGAATCAAAGATGATTTTTCGGGCTCCTTAGTATCCTCTAAAAGGAAAATATGATGATTCAATAAAACAAAAAAGGTTCCCGGGGAAATCATTCCCGGGAACCTTTTTTGTTAGTTCATACCATACTTACTCTATATTCCAAAAAGTTAGTTCACTCATGTTGCTATAGTTAGGATCGCCGCTTGCTGTTTTTAAGATCCTTATTCTGATGTAACGCACCGGCGGCGGATTGCTTTTCAGATCAAACTTCATGGCTTGCTGACCATCGTCTGTCCTTACGCATTCCTTAAGCTTGGTCCAGCCTTTTGATACCATCTCCGCTTCCCAGCCCGGATCATTTCCTTTTAAAGTTGTAGCAGCATTTTTAATATCTGCAATGCCCCATATTTCAAAGTCGATGGGGTTGTGAGATTGATTTCGGCCTGTTTCTTCAATTCTACCTAAATTGGTATAAATGGCGCCCATATCAAATGTAATGTGATGCGGTAAGGGGTGATCGCCATCGCTATGGAAAATATTCGGATAAGATTGCGGGCCAATGCTTCCGTCCCAAAGTTTACTTATACTTGTCTGCCCCTCATAAGTCCCCACATCATTAGGGAGTGGATTTTCCTTAAACAATTTTTTATCGCATTGAACGTAAAGCAATGTGATATCCGGAAAATCATCAAACCTGTCAACTGCGAAGGTATCAATAGCTGTTCTTTCGGGTATATATGATGATTGGTACTGAATCTTGGTTCCCTGCTTATAATGGGGAAGCGTGATAGAATTACTATCGGGCGAAAGGTTCATGGAAACGGTTTCACCAGAGGTGTTGGTATATCTGATCACTGTATTTATATTGATGGTATCAGGGCTATTAAAAATCAGGTTTACTGATCCGTCGGCATTATTTTTAAATGGGCGTGTTCCGTTATAGGCCCTGTTGAGTAAGGTGCTGGCATAAACAGGGCCATAAACCTTCACGTTATTTACCTCGAACGGAATTGATTTATTACCTTTTGCATCAAATGAGTAAATGGTAAAAGTGTAAACAAACTCCTTAAGCCCCGTTATAGTGGTGCGTACACTATCTGTTTTAGTTGAAATTTTAACTATTTGAGAGTCAGCTTTATTGTTCCAGTATACTACATATTTAACAATGCTTGGGTCTGAGCTTGATTTCCATTTAAGGCCTATCCGCAGATCTCCGGGCTGCGTAATTACAGCGCCCACCGCTCCTGTATAAACAATTTCCTGATTGCCCAGAAATTTTTTAAAATCTGTTTGCGTTTTATTACAACCGTATATTGTTATTAATAATATACAGCCAAACAGCGTATATAGAAGATTTTTCATACTCTTATTTTTAATAAGTAATTAATTTATTCCTGCTTTTTTAAGCCGGAATATCAATCAGGTTTACCATAAAATGATACTTCAATTATATGTGCAAGCGTACCGCCTGACCATGTTTTAGCTATAGAGATACGTAAGTATTTAACTGAAGGAGCATCAAATGGAATATTGAACTCCGCACCCTGATTAAAGAAATCCTTATCGCTTTGGTTAACAGCTGTTGGTGGTAAACCCGATGGAGGTGCCGGCCAGTGGTAATTACCCAGATTTGTCCAGTCGCCTATAACCGTTCCTACCGGAGCACTAATTGGTAGTACAGCATCGGCAGGTAAGGTTTTGTTGGAGCCCCAGATACTAAAATCACGCGGATTACCATGTCCATATTCAAAACCTTTGCGCCCCCACATCTTAAAGCGGCTTAATTTATAGGTTTTACCTACGCTAAAAGTACAGGTAAAAGGTGGTGTTGAATTTGAATTGGTGTGCCATCCGGGGTCATCTAAACTACCGTCCCACAATTTGTTCACCGTCCAGCCTCCGCCTTCATAAAGCTCATCATCACTTGGCAGCGCATAGGTAGCAAACAGCCCCTTATCCAGTAACTCTTCGTATAATGGGGTCAAATTCTTTTTCAAAGTATCTGAGATATTACCCCATTCATCGGTGATGTACACACCAAAATTTCTTGGAGTTGATTTAAAGCCCCTGATAGAAAAATCAATGGTATCGCCCTTAGTAAAATGCTGCTCCTGTACCTCCATTGATTTTGTTACGTCATCAAAAGCGGTAACTATTATACCGATATCTCTTTTTAGCGGATTCAATGCTTTTACATTAACCCCACCAAAGTCTGCCGATATAGCTGCGGTTGGTCTTACTAATTGATAAACAGGGGTTTTAGGGTGCACGGTAACCGTAACCGGATCGGACATTACTTCTGCTTTGCTTACAGCATAAAGGGTAACCTGATAATCCTTTGATTCGGCAAAACCGTTAACTTCCACCGTATCTTTATAGTATGATGATTTGGTTTCCCTGGCAACCTTATCTCTTATGCTGTATTTGGCTAATACATAAAGCAGGTTTTCTGAATTTGGGAGGTTATATGTTATGTATGAACCACCATTAAAATTATCTACTTTAATATTGGTAACTACCCCGGGTTTTGTTTTATCTGTAGAGATGGGGCCGGTATTAAATCCATCGTTTCGCTTACAGGAAATTATACCTATCATTAGCAAACCCATAAGGAGCTGCAACGAATATCTATTTATATTTTTCATAACTTTTCAATTATCTGTTGAAATCCTTTGTAGGCCTACCAGTTTGGATTTTGAACGAGGTTATTATTAATTATCAGGTTATCAGCCCTTATTGGCCACATGTAGTTCCTGTTATTGAAAACAGGCGTTAAAATGGTACGCGGACGGTAATAGTTTACAAATGATTCTTCAAAAACGCTCCATCCCTGCAGGGGCCTGGTCATTACATTTTGTAATTCCTTCCAACGGCGCAGGTCCCATCCGGCTTGCGCTTCAAAGGCCAGCTCAATACGTCTTTCCTGGTGTATTATTTGACGTAAACCATCTTTATTGGTAAACTTAGTTGGAGTTTTGGAATAATTTGTCCACGCCTCAACAACACCCGGTAAACCTGCCCTGATTCTAACTTTATCAATGTAGGGTATAACTTCTCCAGATGATTTTCCCTGCTCATTTAGTATTTCGGCATAGAGCAGATACATACCAGCAAGCCTTATTACCGGAAGATGAAAATCTTCCCAGGTCATGGTTTTATCATAGACTGTTAAATAATTAACCAGTTTTTTGGGCCAGTATCCTGTTACATTTATCCTTATGTTATCTTTAGGGCCCGCGAATGATGATGGGCCTTTGCCTGCAACATACAAGGCGTTTTCACCATCTCCTAAAACTCCATTACCATACCATACGCCGCCATCAAAGGCCAAATCAGCGTAAAACCTGGGTTCGCGGTTAAAATGTGCTTTTACGGTTTCGTAACCATTGTGGATGTAAAATCTATTAGCGTCGTTGCCGATTTGTTTGTCATACCGATTTGCATAATCCCATGTTTTATCTTCATTAATGGGCACCCCATTATTGGTATAAAACAGTTCCTGCTGGCTTATTGGAGCTGCAATTGTGCCCTGGGCGATTAAATTACCTGCTGCTCCGGCTGTTAGCCTCGGCATAAAATACTCCTGGTTACCAAACCCGAAATGCCCGTTCAATGCCCATATCAGTTCGGGGTTTGTTTCCCATTTATCGGTAATGGTAGTTTGTAGGTTTAATACTTTTTTTAATGAATCGGTAAGGGTTGCGGGAATGTTAGCTGTAAGATCACTCGGTACATGTAGCCTGTATCCGTTTGCCTCTGCCGCTTTAATGGCATCCAGACATGCTGTGGCCGCTCTGTCCCATTTTGTAGCATCATAAGCCGCATTAAAAAGCGCCTGACCATCTTTGTTCTTTAATGATGCCAGATCGGGATTACCATTAAACAGGGGACTGGCAGCGGTTGTCAGAACCTCGGCCTTTACGCATAAGGCAATTGTTTTGGTTATCCGACCCAATTCCTCTGTCTGGTTCTGGATAATTGGAGGTAGGCCAGGTATAGCCTGATCCAGCAGTCTGACTATGTAATTTACTACAGAATCGGCAGGCGCCCTTTTTACTTTTGTTTCTTCTGTAGTGGCTGTAATAGGCAGGTTTACATCAATAATAGGGATTGGGCCATACATCCTGAACAGGTAGTAATTGTAGTAAGCTTTTAAAAATTTTGTTTCAGCAATCCATCTTTCCTTTTCAGACGGGCTCAGATCAATGGGCTTGTTAATATTTTCGAGCATGGTATTGCATTTCCTGATGGCTACAAACAATGCCTGGCCGCTATTCTGCCCATCCCAATAATTAAGTGCTGGATTTTGAGCACTTTGAGTTCCGCGGATAAGGTTAAAACCAATGGGGTTAACGCTATTGTTATCCTGAAGGTCATTAGGAAAAAGAACTTCACCCGAAGTTACAAAGCCTACATTGGTTTTTACGTCAGCAAAGTTTTGCAGCGCGTTGTAACATCCAAAAAGATAATTTTCGGCCTCGTTACGGTTTCTGAAGGCGTAATCAATAGTGCCGACATTGTCAGGGACAACGTCAAGATACTTTTTACATGATACACCCATCATGGCCAGTGTTATCACGAGTAAATATTTGTAATATGATCTCATATTCTTAAACTAGTAGTCAGTTAATGATTATAGGTTAACATTTATACCTACGTTAAATACCTTTTGTATAGGATAGGCAAAACCATTACCACCTAATTCAGGATCCCACATTTTAAAAGGGCTCCAGGTTAGCAGATTCAATCCATTAAAATATACGCGGGTTTTTCTTACTCCTAAGCTTTTAGCAATTCTATCAGGCAGGGTATAACCGATCTCGGCCGATTTGAGGCGCAAAAAGCTACCATCGCGCATCCACCAGGTACTCTGTTGCCTGTTGTTTTCGATTTGAGCGCCGTTAATACCTAATCTTGGATATAAGGCATACAAATTCTGGTTATCTTCTGACCAGTGATTATCGGCATAAGCTTTTAGTAATTGTGTATTGCCATTGTAATAGTTATCCGGACTTTGTATAAAAGGGCTGGTACGTGCAGGGTCGATAAAGAAGGAAACCTTGGCTTGTCCCTGGAAAAATGCCGAAAGGTCAAAGCCATGCCAGCCTCCGCTTACACCAAAACCATACACTATTTGCGGAATATACGGATCGCCCAAAAATGTTTGATCGGCGCCGTCTATTTTACCGTCACCATTGAGGTCGCGGTATTTAATATCACCTCCCTGAGGCGGGAAGCCGTTTGTACTGAAAATTTGTGTTGGCGAGTTTCGTGCTTCCTCATCATCAACAAATAAGCGCTCGGCTACGTAGCCATAATTACGGTTAAGTGGTTGCCCGGTTAAAAGCCTGTATTTTTCGTTGTAAGCGGGCTCTTCATACTGAACATATTTGTTTGCGGTATAAGTAAAGTTTGCTCGTGCTGATAAAAAGCCTCCATTACCAATACTTTTTTTACCATCAATCTGAATATCAATTCCTTTTGATTCTACTTTACCAATGTTTGCAGCTATGGGTGCTTCCAATCCCATGGTTGAAGGAATATTGTTCCGGTTTTGCAGTACATCATATTTATCGTTTTTGTAAACCTCGGCAGTTACATTGAAGCTTTTCAAAACAGTGAATTCCACACCCAGGTTAAGTTGTTTGGATTTTTCCCAGGTTACATCATCATTTTCATAGTTATTGATCTTAACGCCCCCATGGCTATAACTATTATTGGTGCCGAAGGATGCGCCACCGCCGCCATTAAGATTCACATCAGATAAGTAGAAAAATCTACGGTTACTGATCTGGTCGTTACCTACTAAACCGTAACTGGCACGCAGTTTAAAACGGTCAAACACGTTATACAGGTCTCCCCAAAACTTCTCCTCCGAAAGGATCCATGATGCGCCAATAGTTGGGAAAAATCCCAACCTGTGGTTATCTGAAAATCTTTCGGAGCCGTTATACCCAAAGTTAAACTCCAGAAAATATTTGCTTTTGTAGGAATAGGTTGCCCTGCCGGCAAGTGTTTGATTACGGTAAGGCAATGAATATTGCAGCGTATATTGATTAAGATCAGGATCTTTATTATTTGAATATACTTGTTGCTGACGGGTGCCAATTAATGCTCCGCTTATGGTATGATTAGTGCCAAAAGTTTTGTTGTATTCTAATACCCCCTGCAGATAAAGCTGGGTTTGCAAATTATCTGATCCTGGATCCCGGTTGTAATTCAGATATTCCTGAGCTTGACCAGGTTGGGAGTTTATCCATTGCAATGTGTATTGGTTTGATGCTTTATCATAATTGCCCACTGTGTAATAAAAAGGGTTATAAGCCATGCTTGATTCAAAATAAGCATAACGGTTTGTACTGAAGATGGCATGAAAATTTAATCCCTGGGTTACAAAATCGAGGTTTTGATTTAACTCCAATTGAGCCAGAAGTCTTGATTCGTTTGAATTTTTGTGCCCTCTTAACAGGTCGGCATAAGGATTACGGGTTTGTGTGGTATTGGGGCTTGTTCCCGGAACATTACCAAAAAGGATGTGTTTAACATTAAGGTTTGCAGAATCCGGCTCAAAATAGGCTGGAAATAAAACTGGACTGGTGTGTGTGGCCTCATTATAAAGGTCGGTTGAAAAGCCTCCGTCGGCACTTTGCGGCCCATTATACTGGTTAAATGTGCCTGATAGACGAACAACAAGCTCGGTTTTATTGGTTACGTTTATATTTACATTTGAACGCAGCTGATAATTGGTGAACTTAACGTTATTGTTATTATTATTCCTGATATCGGTTCTTAATATACCATTATCATTGCTGTATGATCCGGCAACATAGTAGCGTGCTGCGCCACCACCGCCTTGTATACTCATATCGGCACGCTGCGTATTTGTATGTTTCTTAAATAACAAACCGAGCCAGTCGACAGCAGGATAAACAAAGGAGTTGCTTCCTGGATCGCCTCTCATAGCTGCCTCTGTGTTGGCTATTTTGTTTGCCGTAAAGGGGCGTTCGGCTAATGGATTACGGGTAATGGTAGCCTCGTTATAAAGTTTCATGTAAGTGATGGGGTCGGCAAGCTCAATGCTTTTTACAGATTGCGATCTGGCGTTTTCGACCCTGACATTAATTTGTGCTTTACCCGCTTTACCTTCTTTTGTTTTAACCAGAATAACACCATTACCTCCCCGGGCACCGTATAAGGCGGTGGCACTCGCGTCTTTTAATATCGAAAAGCTTTCAATATCATCCACATTTAGCCGGGCCAGATCATTTGACGTTAACTCCACGTTATCAATCAGTATTAAAGGACTTTGACGATATCCGAATGTAGTTACCCCTCTAATAAAAAATTGCGCGTTATCCTGTCCCGGTTGCCCGCTAGGTGTATAGGCTATAATACCTGCAACCTGGCCTGCCAACGCGTTGGTAAGGTTACTTGCAGGTATTTTTAAATTGGCGGGTTTTACTGTAGTAACAGATCCTACAATGGCCTCACGTGATTGTTTTCGGCTATAAGCGGTTACAACCACTTCGTCAGCGGCTTGTACGTCTTCTTCCAGCGCTACATTAAACACCTTATTTTGTGGGGTTACTGTGAGCGTTTGTGATTTAAAACCAACAAAGGTTATTTTAATTACAGCATTGTCCTTTACATCTAAAATAAATTTACCATTAACATCTGTCACTGTACCCAGCTTAGAATTACCAACCACCGAAATGCTCACCCCCGGCAGCGGTACACCCTTGTTATCCTTGACCGTCCCTGTTATGGTTACGTCGGCAACAATTAAAGCTGGTGTAACTGTTGGTTTTGCTACTGCCGACTCTTTAATGATGATAGATTTGCCATCAATAATATAAGAGAGATGGAAGGTTTTCAGAGCAGTGTTCAACGCTTCTTCAAGAGATGTGTTTTTAAAGTCGACACTCAGTGTATAGTTCTTTTGAGGCCCTTTGGGCGACCAGAATACATTATACCCAGTTTGGCGATTTATTTCACTAAATAGCTGTTTTAATGTGACATCGTTTTGTTTGTAAGTTATTTTTTGTGAAAAGACCGATGCACTAACCTGCATAAATGCAAGCAGGAGTATAAGGCTCGTTATTTTCATTATAAGAAGGAATTTCTTGGTGTAGCACGAAGGCTTACAAATGTTTGTAGTAAAATTTTTGTACATTTGTTTAGGCTGGTTAATGTTAAAATTGTTATCTCCAATAGCGTTTTAGTTTAATAAGCTTTAAGATCAGAGACATCGCGAGTGTCTCTGGTCCTGCTTTTAAACTATTTCCTTTTTATTAGCTGGAATCTTTCATTTTCTTCTCGGTTTAAATGGTTTAAAAAGTTTATAATTAATTTGGTTTATTTATTTTTTAGCAACTCTGATTGTAGATCCGCTAATGATGAACCGGTCATTTGTGATCTGCTCCATTATTTTTAACAAGGCTGATAGATTAGCAAAGCGGGTAGTAACCGCAACGATCGTTTCTTTTTTTACACTTTCATCTTCATATACAATTTTTACATCGTACCACCGGGCTATCTGCCTCATGACGCTTTCCAGCGGCTCTTCATTAAACCTGAAATTACCATTCTTCCAATCTATGGCTTCACGTGGATCAACTGTTGATATTTTAAACGTTGTTGTAAGATCAGCTTCCTGCCCCGGTTTTAATGTTGCATTTTTATCTCCTGCTATAATTTTAACAGCCCCCTCTAAAAGTGTGGTTGTGGTGTTTTGCTCATCCGGATAGGCATTTACGTTAAAATGAGTTCCTAAAACCTCAATTACCTGTTTATTGGACACTACCCTGAACGGGAGAGCTTTATTATGTGCTACTTCAAAATAAGCCTCCCCGGTAAGCTCAACCCTGCGTTCATTGAACGAGTCAAAACTTACCGGATATTTTATTGATGATTCCGCATTAAGCCATACCCGCGTGCCATCTGATAACAGCAATTGATATTGGCCACCTTTGGGGATTTGCATCGTATTATACTGCGGAAGGGTATTTTTAACAGCATTGGGGTTGGCGCTATAAACCAGTTTACCATCGGCTGTTTTGGTGATTTGGCTTCCACTTTGTTGCGCTATTTTACCGGTTGCTACATCGGTCAGAAGCACCTTAGATCCATTTGCCAATACTAAAATGGCTTTATTGCCACCAGGTCTAATAGGATGTTCCTGTGCTATCGTCTGGTTTTGGGCTGTTTTGTATTTATTAAAAAATAAAATAGTACCTGCAGTAAGCATAATCAACAGCGATGCCGCAACGGCCCATCCCTTATAATTAACGGAGCGTTTTTTTTGAAAATCTATCTCATCGAGGAGGCGCATCAATATTTCTTCGTGAACATCGTCTTCCTCCTCAGGGAACTCTGAATCCTGACTGGAAACAGAACTATACCAGTTTGCCAGCGCCTGTTTTTCGGCATCCGTGGCTATCCCTTGCTGGTGTTTTTGTATTAAGCTATAAATGGTTTCGCGGTTCAATTGGTATTGCGCTTTATATAATGGTATGTTACATGAAAAGGGCGTTACCCTACATCGGTGATAAAATAAATTTAAAAATTTTGAGGAGTGATGTTAAAATGGCAGTCTTAAAGGAGGGAACGGTATAATAGAATAGATGTCAATGCTAATATGCCGTATTTTTTGAGTCCACCTCGGATAATCTTGAGAGCCCGGGTCAGATTGGCTTCGACACCTTTTTCGGAAATTTGCATCTGGATGGCAATCTCTGAATTCTTCATGCCAATTTCGCGACTATACCGAAATACAATCCGGCACTTTTCAGGAAGTTCCTCCACTATACTATCAATGTATAGCTGCAAAAAGCGCGCGTCTAATTTGTGTTCATCGTTGGTGAAAAGTTCAAATTCAATATTTTTATTGGCAAGCGCAGCCCGTCGTTGCTCTTTCTGATAGTAATGGTATATACTTAACTTAATGGAGCCCGCCAAAAAAGCGGGTAGGTTTTGAATATCGGTAAGATGACGTTTTTCCCATAATGAAATAAACACATCATGTACAATATCTTTAGAAACAGTACTATCCTTACAATGATTCCATGCAATGGCCAGCATTTGTTTCCAATATCTATTATAAATTTCGGTAAACGCGGCCTGCCCATCCTTTTTTAAGGAAAGGGCTAATCTTTCATCGCTGTATGTGCTATAATCTGGCATAAAAGTACAACTCTAATTAAGAGACATTAAAGAGTACCTAACAGCCTAAAGATGGCATAACATTCCAGGCATTCAAATAAATAGCGCTTTTTGTTTCAAGTAAAAGTTTTATCATAATTTTTATTAGGGGTGAATATAATTATATCTGCATCTGTAATGGCAATTATACTATCAAGATGATTTTACCTGAGTAGTAAATTAAAATTCCAAAGCAATTTCAAACTTATTGATTATGTATGAGCTAATTACTTTTTGCTTGTAATGGTTTAAAATTGGTTATGAACGAACAAGTCAGATGGCTAATATAGTAAAATTCGGGAAATCATAATCGTTTTTTAAATGATGAACAGAATGAAAGCAGAAAAAACCATTATTTGGATAATGAACAACGTTCAGTATATTTGCGCGACATTTTAGCATTCATGGGAGTTACAGAAAGAAAAGAACGGGAAAAAACGGAGATGAGGGAGCTGATCACAGCTGCTGCCATGAAAATGTTCCTGGAGGATGGCTATGCTAAAACTTCCATCCGGGGCATAGCTGATGCAATAGAATATAGTCCGGGTACCATTTATTTGTATTTTAAAGATAAGGATGAGCTATTGTATGAAGTACAAGCTGATGCCTATGGCCGTTTGTTTGAAGTGTTTAAAAAAGAAGCAACAAGCACCGATCCGCTTGAAAAACTCAATCAGCTTGCCCGTGCCTATATCAATTTTGGGTTAAACAACCCCGAACTTTATGATTTGATGTTTATCATTCGTGCTCCGATGAACGTAGACGAGGAACTTCACAAAGTTAATGGAGCGAACTGTCTGAATTTTTTGATCGATTGCCTTACAGATTGTATTAATAAAGATCTGCTTCGTATGACCGATGTGCAACAAGCTACTTTACAAATTTGGAGTACTGTACACGGGTTGGTATCCCTTAATTTACGTTGCCGTTTAAAAATTATGGTCGAATCGGAGGAAGCTGTGCCTCTGGTATTAATAAAAACGATGGAAGATTATTTAGCGGCTGTAACAAAATAGATTTTTTTTAATCTATTAATAAACAGTGTTCATTATATAAACATTGAATATTTTTAAAATAAGTTGATAGAATAAAAGTATGTGAAACACCATACCAAGTAATATTTAATAATTTTTTTACTTTTTAACTAAACATAGTTCATTATGTATACGAGGTTCATAAAAGGATTAATTCCTGTTTTTTTATCGCTATGCCATATAAGTGCATTTGGCCAAAGCGATCATCGGCAACTTGACGAATATGTGAATATAGCATTCGCACAAAATCAGGGACTAAAAGAGCAACAGTTTGATCTGGACAAAGCCATGTTTGCCTTAAAGGAGGCGCAAGCTATGTATTTGCCAACCGTAAGTTTACTTGGAAGTTATACCAAGTCGGCAGGGGGGCGTACCATAGATGTACCGGTTGGTGATCTGGTAAATCCGGTTTACACCGCGCTCAATCAGTTAACCAATTCAACCAGATTCCCTCAACTTAAAAATGAGTCTTTTCTGCTAAGCCCCAACAACTTTTACGATGCCAAGGTGCGTACCTCGTTGCCGCTTATTAATGCGGAGATCCGCTATAATAAGCTGATTAAGCAGCAGCTCATCACCAGTCAGCAAGCGGCTGTAAATGTTTATAAAAGGGCTTTGGTAAAGGATATTAAGACCGCTTATTACCGGTACTATCAATCATTACAGAGTATTGCTACCTATAACAGCGCTATGTTATTGATAAAAGAAAACATCCGGGAAAACGAAAGCATGCTACGAAATGGTGTTCGTAACGGCACTGCATTATTGCGGTCAAAAACCGAACAGGAAAAAAACAATGCTGCTTTGATACAGGCGCAGCATGCTATGCAAAATGCGAAATTGTATTTCAATTTTCTACTCAATCGCCCGTTACAGGATTCTATAATTATAGAAAGTAAAATGGTTACAGCTGTAGTTGCGATACCCGATACTTCCCTTGGTACCAGTCGTCGTGAGGAAATAAAACAACTACGTACCATGCAGCAGGTTTACACGCTTGATTATCGCTTGCAGAAATCAGGTTTTATACCTAAGGTTAGTACTTTTATAGACCTCGGTTCACAGGGAAATGATTTTAATGTGAACAACAAAACCCGGTATTATTTATGGGGTGTAAATCTGCAATGGGATATTTTTACCGGTGGGCAGCGTAAATATCGTGCCGAACAATCAAGAGCTAATGTAAATGCAACAACTGCCCAGCTCGATCAAACCCAGCAATCTTTACAATTACAACTTGATCAAAGCTTTAATAACTATCAATCTGCCATAGCGACTTATAAAAGTATCACTGCACAGCTCTTGTTTGCAGGCAAATACTATAACGATCAGTTAAAAGCCTACCGGGCAGGGCAATTGCTTTACCTGGAACTGGTAGATGCGCAAGATCAACTAACCAATGCACGCCTGCAAATGGCAGACGCGGAAGCTAACGTACAAATTGCCCTTGCCGAACTTGAACGCGAGCAGGCTACTTATCCCATTAACAATCCTAATCAGCAATAAAGTATATGAAAACCTTTAAATACACCAGTTTATTATTATGCATTCCTTTGATGTATGCCTGCAAATCGCACCCGGCATTCGTAAATAAAAATGAAGGAACTGATACTATCCCCGTGCAAACTCTACCACTAAAGCAACAGAATAATAATGCTGCTATGAATGTATCCGGGCAATTCACTACCGATGATGAAGTAATGCTATCTTTTAAAACAGGAGGGATTATTAATAGCCTCAATGTTAAAGAAGGCGATGCGGTAAAAAAAGGCCAGCTGCTAGCCACCCTAAATCTTACCGAAATTGATGCACAGGTACAACAGGCAAGTCTTTCTGTTGAAAAAGCACAGCGCGATTATCAGCGCACACAAAATTTGTATAAGGATAGTGTAGCCACGTTGGAGCAGCTACAAAATAGTAAAACCACGTTGCAACAGGCACAGCAGCAATGGAATATGGCTAAATACAATCGCCAATATTCAGAAATACACGCGCCCAAGGATGGTTATATATTACGTAAACTGGCTAATGCCGGGCAATTGGTAGCTGCAGGAACAGCCGTTTTGCAAACCAACGGCGCAGAAACCAGTAAATGGATATTACGTGTCGGTATTAGCGATAATGAATGGGCAAGACTGCAATTGAATGATCGTGCCCAGATTCAAACCACGGCATTACCTGGCCAAATGCTTCAGGGAGCAATCAGTCGTAAATCCGAAGGGGTTGATGCCGTTACCGGTACTTTTAGCGCCGATATTACGCTCGACGGTAAAAAAGTTAAAGGGATAGCGGCAGGTATGTTTGGTAAAGCCGTCATTACACCGTCGCGAACAACGGTGGGTGGAAGTGAGTGGCAAATTCCTTACGAGGCATTGCTTGATGGAGATGGTACCGCCGGTTATGTATTTATTACCAACGATAATAAAACAGCGCACAAGGTAAAAGTAGCTATTGCCGGAATCAATAAAAACACGGTTACCATTAGCGCCGGGTTGGAAGATGCTAAAGCGCTGATTATTTCAGGTTCGGCTTATCTTACCGATAACGGTGCTATTGTTGTTCAATCACCTAAAACCGCAAGCAAATGAAAATATCAGAATATGCTGTAAAGAACAGCCAGTTTACGCTGGTGATCTTTATTATGATTATTGCTTTGGGGATAACCACCATGTTAAATATGCCCCGGTCGGAAGACCCCGAGATGCATCCGCCTGCTTTTTTGGTTATTGTTAATTATCCGGGAACAAGTCCGCGTGATATTGAAGATAGGGTGGTAACACCATTAGAAAAAACGATAGGAGGGTTAGATGATATTAAACGCATCCGTACCAATATCTCCAACGGGGTTGCTGTATTAAGGATTGAATATAAGTATAGTAGTAATATCGACTCTAAATACCAGGAGATAGTACGGGAGGTAAATAATAAACGAAGTGAGCTCCCCGCCGATATTACCAGTATTGAGATTCAAAAACAACAGCCAACCGATGTAAATGTATTACAGGTTGCCCTGGTATCAGAAAATGCTCCCCGTAGCTTATTGCAGCATTTTGCCGAGAAATTGCAGGACGAATTGGAAAAGGTATCTTCATTAAAACTGGTGTCTATCTTTGGTTTACCGGGGCAACAGGTTAGGATAGAACTTGATCTCGAAAAAATGGCTCAAATGCATTTACCTGTAAGTGCTGTAATTAACAGTTTACACAGTGAAATGGCCAGTGTTCCTGGTGGTAGTATCGATGCTGCCCATCTTACCTTTAATATTAAGAGTAATGATTATCGTACACTCGACGCGGTAAACAGTACGATTGTTTATGCTGCGAATGGTAAAAATATTCTACTAAAAGATATTGCCCACGTGTATTATGGCTATGGTGAAGAAAAGCATATCACCAGATTGAATGGGCATCGCTGTGTATTTGTAACCGCGGCCCAGAAGGATGGCGAAAATATCAATAAAACCCAGGCAGATTATAGTAAGGTGCTTGCTAGTTTCAAAAAGTTATTACCCGCCAATATCGATCTGGTACAAAATTTTGATCAGGCGGATAATGTAAGCAGGCGCTTAACCGGTTTGAGCCATGATTTTATTATCGCTATTTTACTGGTGGCTGTTACTTTGTTGCCTCTGGGTATCCGTCCGGCGATTATTGTGATGATCTCTATTCCGCTTTCACTTGCAATTGGCATTGTGCTTTTACAATTGTTTGGCTTTAATTTAAACCAGTTAAGTATTGTGGGTTTGGTGGTTGCTTTGGGACTTCTGGTTGATGACAGCATCGTGGTAGTAGAAAATATAGAGCGCTGGATGCTGGAAGGCCATAGCCGTTTGGAAGCGACCTTGAAGGCAACCGGTCAAATAGGGAAGGCCGTAGTGGGGTGTACCGTTATCCTAATCATCGCGTTTATGCCCTTGGTATTTTTACCCGAAGGATCGGGAGATTTTATCAGGTGTTTGCCATTGGCTGTTATTTTCTGTGTATTAGCATCTATGCTGGTATCCTTAACCATTATTCCGTTTTTATCAAGCAGGTTATTAAAAAATCATACCGGCAATCCCGAGGGAAACTTCCTGATGCGCGCTTTGAAAAGATTGATCCATGGAAGTTATGCCCGTTTGCTGGATAAAGCGCTTCAACGCCCATTTTTAACCATAAGTGTAGCGGTTGTTTTGTTTGTATCTGCCATCTATCTGTTTGGTGTTATTGGGTTCAGCCTATTCCCGTCGTCAGAAAAGCCGCAATTCCTGATCAATATTACTACGCCTAATCAATCCAATTTGCCTTATACAGATAGCGTTTCTCGGGAAATTGAAAAGCAGTTAAAAAAAGAACCGCTTATTCAATATTATGCTACTAACGTAGGGCATGGTAACCCACGTATTTACTATAATGTAAATGCAGAAAATAACCGTAGCGATTTTGCCCAGCTTTTTGTACAGCTCGACAACGATACCAAGCCCGATCAAAAATTAGCCTTAATTCAGCGCTTACAGCACAGATGGGCGCATTACCTGGGCGCCAAAGTGGAAGTGAAGAACTTTGAACAAGGGCCACCGGTGGTGGCCCCTATAGAAGTACGTTTGTTTGGCGATAACCTGGATACGCTTCGGGCCTACTCCTTAAAAGTTGAACAATTGCTACACCAAACAGCAGGTACCATGTATATCAATAATCCGGTAAGTTTATTGAAAAGTGATATACGTATAGCGGTTAACAAGGAGAAAGCCCAGCAACTGGGCGTAAATTCTTTAGCAGTAGATCAGATTGCCAGACTGGCGGTTACCGGTTTGGATATGGGGACATATTACAATAACGATAACAAATACGGTTACACTGTTTTACTTACCCGGATAAAAGAAGGTCGCCCAAGTATTGATGCCTTCCGGAATCTGTATGTAAATAACGCGCAGGGGAGTGCTTTACCCTTGAAGCAAATTGCCGATCTGCAATTGGAAGCTTCGCCTGCGGTTATTAATCACCAGGAAAAAAAGCGGGTTGTATCCATACAGGCCAATGTGCAGAAAAGTTTTCTGGTTAGCCGTGTTATAGATGATGTAACTCAAAACATGGATAAGCTAAAGCTCCCTGCTGGTTACAGCTATGAAATGGGAGGTGAAGTAGAATCAAAAAACAATTCCTTTGGTGGTTTTATGAGCATTATCCTGGTTACGGTATTTGTATTTATAGCGGTTCTTGTACTGTTATTTAAAACATTTAAAAGTACGCTGATCATCCTTTCGGTGATACCATTAGGAGTAGTAGGAGCGGCGGTAGCGCTTTGGGTTACGGGTAATTCTTTATCATTTGTGGCTATCATCGGGTTAATAGCCCTGGCTGGGATCGAAGTAAAGAACACGATTCTGCTGGTAGATTTTACCAACCAGTTAAGGCAGCAAGGTAAGGGATTGCAGGATGCTATCCGCGAAGCTGGTGAGGTGCGGTTTTTACCTATTGTATTGACATCTCTTACCGCGATAGGCGGGCTGATCCCAATTGCCACATCCACCAATCCTTTAATATCCCCATTGGCTATAGTGCTTATCGGTGGATTAATAAGTTCTACGTTGCTATCCCGGATCGTAACACCGATTGTTTACGAACTGATCCCACCGGCGATAGATGGGGTTAAAGACAAATAGATCTGAAGATAAATAAATCTGAAAGCTAATGAGGGTACAATAGTCAAAACTATTGTACCCTTTGTCGTTTCATATATGTTTTTTGTCTAAACACGTTTGATCGCGAAGCTTTATCGCCGATAGTTTCTTACAAAAATAGAACGATAGGTTAATGCCCGGCAGAAGCCTTTAAAGTAAATTCTAAATTTATTATTGATATAAATATTTGAATTTAAGTGCGTTGTGTTTATTGCTTTTCTATTATCGCTACATTAATCTGTTATTAAGATTTTATTAATGCCCGAGAGGTTATTTACTCCCAGTTAAATAAACCAATTTTCTATAACCCAAATTTCAATAGAGCATGAAAAGATTTTTATGTATGCTGTTGGTATGTTGTATAACATGGAGCAGTTATGCCACGGCCACACATTTAAAAAGCAATAAATATACCATAGCAGCTGCGCCTGTCAGCGGTAAGGTTAAGGACAGTAAAGGCGTACCGCTACCCGGTGTATCGGTAAAAATAGAGGGAAGCAATACTGTGGCTTTAACCGATGTAAATGGGGTTTTTAAGATAGATGCGCCAGCTGGTGCTACGTTATTATTCACCTATGTGGGTTTCGAAGACCAGAAAGTTGTTTTGAATGGCCAAACTACTTTGGATATTACCCTGGCAGAGAAAACCATAGGCTTAAATGAGGTAGTAGCTGTAGGTTACGGTATTCAACAAAAAAGAGACGTGACCGGAGCGACCAGTACGGTTACATCTAAAGAGATAGCTAAGCGGCCTCTGGTTAGGGTTGAACAAGCCTTGCAAGGTACTACCGCAGGCGTAACCGTATCCAGTAACAGCGGTCAGCCCGGTACAGGCTTGAGTGTGAAAATACGCGGGGCCAACTCTATCACCGGCTCTACAGAACCTTTGTACGTTATAGATGGGTATATCGGAGGTAATATCGAATCTATAAGCCCGAGTGATATTCAGTCACTGGAGATATTGAAAGATGCATCCGCGACAGCTATTTACGGGTCACGAGGTGCCAATGGCGTGGTTTTGATCACTACCAAAACCGGTAAAATAGGCAAGCCGGTTATCAACATCAACACCTGGGTTAGTAAGGCAAGTGTTCCCAAAGAACTTGACCTGATGAATGCCTACGATTTTGCCCGTACTGTAAACGCGCAGTTTGCTACAACAGGAAACCCTCCCGCGTTTTCTGATGACGTTTTGAATAATTTAAAAAACAATCCGGGTACCGACTGGCAAAAAGCCGTGCAGCAAAAGCCATGGATCAGGAGTTATCAGGGTGATATATCCGGTGGAGGTGAAAATGTAAACTACTTGGTATCATTCAATCACCTTGATCAGCCGGGCTTGATCCTTAACCAGTATTACAAAAGAACCACACTTCGTGCCAACCTGGGTATTAAATTGAACGATAGGATGGACCTGAAAGTAAACCTGACCGCTTTATTACCACAAAGTCGTAACACCGGTTATTCGGGAGATATCACTGATCCGTTTGCGCAGGCTACCCAGTGGGATCCTACATCGCCCATACGTGATGCCAATGGTAATTATATTTTACGGGCACAATATGGGTCCATTCAAATAAATCCTGTGGCCCAGGCTAATAACCAGTTGGTTGATGTAAATACTACCAATATCACAGGTACCGGTGTGTTTACTTACCGGATCACCAACGATCTGACGCTTACATCTAATAATACCTATGAAAATCAATCACAGTTAACCCAAACGCTGTATGGGCCACAAACTGGCTTAGGTTTGGCCAATGGTGATTATGCTGCCGCGGCAACCGGCCGGTACCGTGCTTATCAAACCAGTGATTTCTTAACATACAAGAAAAAACTGGGTGATCATTCATTAACGGTTACCGCACTGTATGAGTTTCAGAATCATCAGAACACCAATATTAATGCGCAATCAAAAAATCTGTCAACTTATGCATTGGGTTATTATAACCTGGGTTTAGGTACCACCCAGCTCACCACATCTGGTTATTACCAAGACGCCTTGCAATCATTCATGGGTAGAGTAAATTATACTTATAAAGATAAGTATCTGCTGACTGCCAGTTTACGTTCCGATGGTTCGTCGCACCTTGTTCAAAAATATAGTACTTTCCCTTCTGTAGCTTTGGGCTGGAATGCAGCCCGGGAAAGTTTTGTTGAAAAATGGAACGTTTTCTCCGACTTGAAATTACGTGCAAGCTGGGGTAAAACCGGTAACCAGGCCGTAGCTCCCTATGCTACTATACCGCAGTACGTAACAGGTGGACCGGCCTATTATTTTGATGGCACAACCTCATCTATCACGACACCATTAGGCACACCGGTATCTAACACGCTGAAATGGGAAACTACTACTACCACGGATGCTGGTTTAGATATGTCGTTTTTTAAGGGCCGTTTAACATTTACGGTTGATGCTTATCATAAAAAAATCAGCAATTTGTTGTACGCCAAACAAGTGCCGTCCTATGATGGCGGTGGCACCTATCTGGCTAATATAGGCAGTTTGGACAATAAGGGTATCGAGTTTGCCTTAGGCGGAACTCCCTTAGCCGGTAAAGTGCATTGGTCAACTAACTTTACTATTTCCTTTAATAAAAATAGGATAACCAGTTTAGGTGGCGATGATAATATTGTGGTAAATAACATCGGTTCGGCACAAACTGGTGTATCCATATTAAAAGTGGGCATGCCATTGGGCGAGTTTTATGGCTATCAATTTTTAGGTACCTGGAAAACAAACGAAGCTGCACAAGCTGCACAATTTGGTATGAAACCAGGGGATGCCAAATACACCGATGTTAATGGAGATCATAAATATACTGGCGCCGATTTGATGCCTATTGGTAATGGTACACCTAAGTACAGTTTTGGCTTTATTAATGATGTAAGCTATGGTAATTTTACCTTAAGCTTTATGTTCCAGGGAACGCATGGCAACCAGATCTATAGTGGTACCATTCCTTATACTTTAGGCGGTTTAGGTGATGCCCGTAATGCTACATCAACAACGGCATTAAATATCTGGACACCGACAAATCAAACGGACAACCCCACATTCAGTAGTACCAGCCAGAACTTTATCAACAGCAGTCGCTTTGTTTATAATGCAAGCTATATCAAGCTCAAAAACCTGTCATTAGGCTACACTATACCTACCAACGTTTTAAGTCGCGCAGGATTTAAAAGTGTTGAAGTTTATGTGAGCGGACAGAATATCTGGACGATCACCAAATACCCGGGTTATGATCCGGAAGTTTCTAACTCAACCAATGCTATTACGCAAGGCTTGGAAACAGGTGTTATACCCAACCCCAAGACCTATACATTGGGTTTAAGAGCCACTTTATAATTCACTAACCAATTGCTTTCTATATAAATTATAAAAGATGAAAACAAGATATTCCATAACGGTAGTTTTATTTTTGGCGACATCCATATTCGGATGCAAAAAACAGCTTACCGAAGATCCCAAAGGTAATCTTACACCGCTTAATTACCTCAAAACACAGGCAGACCTGGATGCGGCTGTAGCATCTATTTATGCCAAATATGCGGTGGATGGCGCTTATGCATTTACCAATAAAAGTACTTCCTATTTCGGAGCCGACGATTTAACAACCGATCCCGGACTTAATAAGGGTGATATGCGAGCCTTTGATCAACTAAACGGCAGCAGCACCAACTCCAGTATGCTGGCTCAATGGAATGGCCCGTGGACGGCCATTTACCAGGCTAATAACGTAATTACCAATTACGCACAGGTAAATTCAACTGATGACCTGAAGCGTAAGGCGGCAGGACAAGCTTACTTTTTGCGCGCTTGGGGATATTACAACCTGGTGCGTACCTTTGGCGGTGTTCCTTTGGTTGATAAGTTGATCTCTGTGAACGACAGGCCACCACGTGCTAGCGTAGGCGATATCTATAATCTGATTGTAAGCGATCTAAAGATAGCGAAAAGCTGGTTGCCGGTTAGTTACAACGATCCTAAACAGATAGGAAGGGCTAACCAAATGGCTGCCAGGGCTATGCTTGCTGATGTATATTTAACTATGGCCGGCTGGCCACTAAAGCAAACAGCCAATTATGCCTTGGCAGCGTCTGAGGCTGATACTGTTATCCGATCCGGCGGCTATACGTTGATGAGCAACTATGCATCTGTGTTTACAACAAACAATAACTCCGAGTTTGTATTCGGGTTGCAGTTTAATGTCGGTGGTAGTTCACCAAATCGTACTTACGGAGCATCAAGTGTACCTTTAGATGAAGTGGCTGCCGATGGCTCAAGTGGCTGGGATGATTATTACCCCGAAATAAACTTCTTCCTTAACGCACCCAAGTGTGTCCGTACTGATGCTACTTTTTATACCACGCTTAAATTAAGACAGGGATCCGGTAGCAACGTTACCTTTAAATTGGTGCCATGGAACTCATCCGAAACGCATGCTGGTCACCCGTATTACAAAAAATTCAGGGCAGCATTGGGCGATGGGGTAGTTGAAACAGCAACCACACTGCAATCCATTAACCCGAGTACCAATAAAACTACTGACATTATCAGATACCCATTAGTGTTACTGGATTATGCTGAAGCACAAGCCATGTCGGCTGGTGGGCCATCGGCAGCAGCTTACGCGGCAATTAACCAGGTGAGGACGAGAGCGGGTCTGCCTAATCTGCAAACTGGATTATCAGCAACCGACTTTCAGAAAGCCGTAGTTAATGAACGCGCCTATGAATTTGCTGGTGAGTTTGGTATACGCTGGTTTGATATTGTGCGATTACAACTGCTTTCGGAAGTTATAGCAGCACGGGCAACCACTAATGAAAATCCTATCAACTTCACCGGCGATATAACCCAGCGTTATCTGGCGCCAATACCTCAAAACGATATGTACATCAATCCTTCCTGGTCACAAAACCCGGGTTATTGATCACGCAAACCTTATCACTATAAAAAATGCTTGTTCGTGCGAAAAACATGGACAAGCATTTTGAATACTAAAACAATAACCTAATAAACCTCATACAATTATGAAAAAAATACCCTTTGTAGTCATGTGTTTTTTAATGTTAAATGTAGCCGTCTACGCGCAAAGCAGGCATTCAAAAGTTACTCGTTATCCTACTTATCATGGTCTGGTGATGGCGGGCTACCAGGGTTGGTTTAGGGCCGAGGGTGATGGCACAAAATCGGCTTTCAGTCACTATTTTGCATCTGAAAGCCATTGCGGTGTTGATGCCTGGCCCGATGTAACCGAATATACCAATACTTATACCACACCATTTAAGCTTGCCGATGGCAGTAACGCCAAGTTATTTAGCTCTCATGATAAAAGTACAGTTGATCTACATTTTAAATGGATGCAGCAATATGGTGTTGATGGTGTTTTTATGCAGCGTTTCATGGGCTATGCCAAAAGCGTAAAAGATCGTCGTGAAACAGGTGTGGTTATTAAGAATGCGCTGGATGCCGCTTCAAAATATAACAGAGCCATTGCTATTATGTATGATCTTTCTGGACTTAATGCTACCGGCGAAGATTGTTCGGCTATTATAGCCGACTGGAAATACCTGGTTGATTCATTAAAGGTGACCAACCAGCCTGGTAATAAAACATATCTGAATAACAATGGTAAACCTGTAGTGGCTATCTGGGGCCTTGGCTTTCCGGACAGGCCGTATAATACCCGCAATATTGGTATCCTGAAGTTGATAGATTTTTTGAAGAATGATCCGGTTTATGGTGGTTGCGCGGTGATGCTGGGTGTGCCAACTTTTTGGCGAGATCTGAATGCCGACTGTTTGAACGACCCTTTCTTGCATGAGGTAATCAAACAAGCAGATATCGTTTTACCCTGGACAGTACAGCGTTTTTCGCCCTTACTGCATAACGATATGGATCGCTACCGCGACTTGATGATGGGTGATATGCAATGGTGCAAAGCCAATCATTTAGAGTATGTACCCTGTGTTTATCCTGGCTTTAGCTGGCATAACCTCAGTACCTATGAGTTTCCGGATGATGTAAAACCTGTAGCATCTATACCAAGGCAGGGAGGACGCTTTTATTGGCAGCAGATATCTACCGCTTTGCAGGCCGGTGCATCCATGCTTTATGTAGCGATGTTTGATGAGGTTAATGAAGGTACCGCGATATTTAAAGTAACTGATAAACCACCTGTAAGTAACAGTGCCAAATTTATTGATATGGATGGCAAACCCAGCGATCATTATTTATGGCTAACCGGCGAAGCCGCTAAAATGTTGCGTAATGAAAAGCCGTTAAGCTATACCATGCCAGTACGCGCTAATTAATCATTACACCCCAAAGATTAATTAATAATGTTTGATAAATGATACTGCCAAAGCAGTATCATTTATCATTACGTAACTATCGAATGAAAATCCTTCTTAAATTCTTCGCCATACAGGGCTAAATATTCTTTATTGAAAGCTTTAAAGGTAGATTTGGCCAAGGAGTGTTTACCGAGGAACGATAGGGCTTTACACTTCATGGTCATAGCTTCTTCATTCACCAAGTCAAAATTAAATATGCAATTAGCCAGTTTGATCTGCATTTCCGGGTCGTTTTCCAGGTTTATCTGGCTTGCATATTGCAGCAGGATATCAATAATTTCGTTAGATAGATCAGATTTGATCTGGTCAAGCCATGGGTAATCAGCGCTGGGTAAAAAGCCGCCGCGTTGTGTAATTTCTATCAGCGCTGTTATTTTTTCCTCATTTATCGGTTTGCGATTAGCCATTAACTGCAAATAGTTATAGTAATCCACGTAAACCTCATTAAAATCAATTTCTATTTTCCAGTTACCGGTTTCTTTTGATAGGTGCACATACTCTATTTGGGTTAATAGGCTCCTGAGTTTGGATAAATTTGCCGAGCGGTTATTTTTTGCGCTGTTTTCCGATTTATCAAACCAAAGCAGTTCAATCAGTTTCTCAGGACTAATACCCCGACCAGATCTTAAACTATAAATCAAAATAACCAAGAATAGCTCTTTTATCAGCGAGGTAAACTGCCCTGTAATATCATCGCCTTTAAGGGTATAAAGTTTTAGGTCACCAAAAAGCAGGATGGTTCTTTGTGGGGTAGAAGTATTTGTTACAGTAATTTCTTGAGGCTGCTTCGTTGGTGGTAAGTATCCTTCTGAGTTAACTTTTCCGGTTGTTCTTGAAATCTCCGGTTGCAATATGGGTTTGCGGCGTTTGTAGTAAAGAAACCCTGCTACCGCGATGATGGTCAATAAGAGTCCAACTATATAATATTTGGTACCTAATTTATTTGTTGGCAGAACTATGGCCAACGGCTGTGAGTCAGGAGGGCTCGATAATGTAAAAACACTCACCGTTGATACATTATCAGCCGATCGGGATAGCGTCAGAGCGATAAACTGCTGAGTTAAAGTGCTGTAATACAAATTGGCAAAGGCGTGTGTATCAAAAAAGCTAAATGGTATTTTACTACCAATAGTATGATAAGAAGGGTGATCCAATGAACCGATCATCAGTTGCAAATAAGAGTTATATCTATGATTAGAAAAAGCCAATGCCGTAAAGGTTTGTGCTTTCTGGTCGATGATCATGGAATTAGCAAGGGCAAAGTCTTCGTCGGGAGTTTTTAGCGTGTATATCTTTTTAAATGTTTTGTTTTTTACATCGTATTTAACCAGATCATAAATATTCCTGGGATTTAGCATTTGCTGACCACTTAAACTGCCATATCCACCTAAAAAGTAAGCATAACGGCCACTGTCTGTAGCCGCGCAAGCAGCTAGATAACGTGGACAAAAATTGTCCCCCCGCGTAGTTACTTCAGTCCATTTCCCAGTGGGAATATGATAGCGGTGTACATTATTTTTATAAGTAAGCTGCCCATAGCCTGCGACTACATATAAAGAGGTATCGGCAACAGAGAAAAAGTTATTGGCATGCCAATAATCAATGATGGGAAAATAGGGCTCGTCTTTGCTCCAGGTATGTGTATTAAAATTATAAGTTGCTACAGTAGCATTTTTGTGGTCGATGTAATAATTATACAATCTGTGATCGTATATATTATATATCGACTCATTACTGGCTTTGAGGTTAAACCGGCCATTAGCATAGGCAGCCGCGGTTTGTTTACCGTTTTTAACCGAAATGCTCCATAAGGAATCGCTGCCTATCACATATACTTCGGCAGTTAAGGGATTAAACGCCATGCTGGCCATACCTTGTGCCTTTACAGTTCTTATCGGCGTCCAGTTGTGGTGCTGTGCTCTTATCCAAAGCGGGTGATTTATAGTGCTTTGCTGATTATTCACTATATCATGTGCTGTATTTCCCTGCGCTTCGTTTAAGGGCCAGTGAAAGCGGGGTTCGCGGCCAACATCTATTCTGATATCTCTGAGCTTGAATGGAGGAGCATCGGTGGTTTTAAAATTAGGATAGTTATTAATACCGAAGCATAGTTTATAAATGTCCTTTTTATTAAGGTGAGCATTAGGTTCTACATATGTATGTCCATTTACATTAAGCAATAGTTGATCATGATCAATATCAAACTCCAGCACCACTTTACTCCATTGGCTTAATAGTTGCTTTTGGGGGATATCAAATCCAATTTTAGTGAAACGATCGTCAACTACTAATTTAAAGTGATTATGGTCTGTGTCAGGACCATCTTCCACCATATCCCTTTTGTTATAAATGAGATCAATATTGCGGTTGCTGTTTTCGATGATACGAAAGATATATCCGAAATAATCGATCTGATCAGGTAAAAAAGAGATCTCAAAAGATAATCGGAAGTTTTGTGTGGGGGTAAATCCTTGTCCGGGGAAAAGATCAAGGCTGGTACGTTGATCGGCTACTACCTCATGACTGTAAAAGCCTAAACCATAAGATTGTTGCCCCCAGATTTTTAAGTGGCAAAGTATAATTATTAAGAAACAGGAAATGGTAAACTTATAGCAATAAGAGGGGAGTTTCATTAATAACTATATTAACAATTTTAATTGGTTTATTAAATTTTTCCTTAAAGTTTAAGTCAGATAAAATGACCTTCCCTTAGGTTTAGATATCGCAGAATCTATATACTCAAAATTAAAAGTATAAACTCACAATCACAACGTAGCGAACATATTTACAATAATGGCAATTTAATATATTCGGTACACTAACATGCGCTTATTATCAGTGAGTTATATTGTTTGATTAATGTTTGTTGAGGTTTTAAATTCTGGCTTTGTGTTGTAACGTGTTGATTGCCTTTGTTTTATGTAAAGTGAAATATTATTGTGATTTTTTGCTGGTTAAGGAATGTTTAAGGTTTCATTAAGGATTGCGGTTTATTTAGCGACACCAATTAGTCCAATTTTAAACCTATTAAATCTTAAACATGAAGAAACTTTTATGTATTCTGTGTTTAACATGGTCTGCGTTAAGCAGTTTTGCACAAAGCCATGTTATTAAAGGAAAGGTGATTGATGAAACCGGGGTTCCCTTGCCCGGGGTTACTGTCACCCTCAAACAAACCCAACGCCGTACGGTATCCGATAAAGACGGTATTTACGCCATTGATTTGGGAACTCTTAACAATAATGTGCTGGTATTTTCATTTGTAGGTTACCAGACCCAGGAAGTAAGTATTACTGGGAAAACGGTAATTGACATTAAGCTGCTGCCCGATTCCAAAGATCTCAGCGAGGTGGTGATCAGCGCGCTAAACATTCCCCGGGCAAAAAAATCATTAGGTGTTGCGCAACAAAGTGTAAACGTAAACGAGATGACAGAGGCTCGCGCGGGCAATATTGCCGATCTGCTTGACGGCAAGGTTTCCGGGTTACAGATATCAACCAGTGGCCAGCCGACGGGATCAACAAGGGTACAGATTCGTGGTGCTAATTCCATTACAGGTAATAACCAGCCGTTGTGGGTGGTTGACGGCGTCCCTATCGACAACAATGACTCCAATGGCCAGGTAGGTAACCTTGACTATGGCAATAATGCAGCCGACCTTAACCCCGATGACATTGAAAGCATCGAGGTGCTGAAAGGCCCGAATGCCGCGGCGCTTTATGGTTCAAAAGCCGCTAACGGAGCTATTTTGGTCACCACAAAAAAAGGCAAGAAAAATGCTGGCATGGGCATTTCAGTGAACAGCAACTACATGGCGTCAAGGGTATTGCAGTTTCCCGAATTTCAGAATGTTTACGGCGAAGGGGGGAACGGCCGGTTATCAGGTACGTTGGTAGGGCCATTAGGATCTGGTGTGATACAAGCCGGTACTGGTGGCGGTCGTAACTGGGGGGTACCCATGCTGGGGCAACCATATTTAACTTTTGACGGTAAACAAACCACCTACTCGCCAAATCCAGAAACGGTTACCGGGTTGTATAAGGTGGGAGTAGCATCATCACAAAACGTGGCTTTCAGTAACGCTACTGATAATTCAGCTATTCGTTTTTCTTATACCCGGTATGATGCTAATGATGTTGTGCAAAAGCAAAACCAGGTGGCTAAGAATAATTTTCAGTTAAGTACCAGCAAAGATTTTACCCCATTTATTAAGATCGAAACACGCCTGCAATATATACAGGAAAGGGTAACCAACCGTACTTATCGTAATGAGGATCCGGCAAACCCACTAAATTATCTGATCAACGCGGTAACCAGCATACCATTGAGCAGCTTGATCCCCTGGAAAGATGCCAATGGAAATGCTTTTAACGGAGGTGGTAACGGAGGGATTGAAAATCCATATTGGGATATCAATGAGAATGGTAACCAGGATGTGCACAATACCATTATCGGCGGGGTAACTGCTACGGTTAAGATTTTTAAAGATCTGCAATTTCGCGCACAGCAATCAGGTAATTTATTGTGGGGCAACCGGTATACTTTTATTCAGAAAGGCTCACTGTCCAACATTAACGGATCATATAACGAATTTCAGCAAAATAATAAGGTATGGAATACCGAAGGCTTGTTGATGTACAATAAACGGATCTCCGATTTTTCGATTGTAGCTAATGTGGGTGGCAACCTACGCAAAACAGATTATTACAATACCAGCGCTGGTACATCATCGCTGGCGGTTCATGATGTTCGCAGTTTGGCCAATACTACCAGTATTATTACGGCTAATGAATCTTTTTTAAGATCTCAGGTAAACTCCGTATATGGCACCGCCAATTTGGGGTATAAGGACTTTCTTTATCTTGACCTGACCGGCAGAAACGATTGGTCGTCAACGCTGCCTCCTGCAAACGCATCGTTCTTTTATCCATCGGCAAGCGCCAGCTTTGTATTTACGGAGCTTTGGAAAGGTATATCACCTAACTTTTTGAATTTTGGTAAAATTAGGGCGTCTATAGCACGTGTGGGTAATGACACAAGTCCGTACAATTTGTATAACGCTTTTGTAAACTCAGGCAACTTTAACGGTATTAATTATATGACGTTTGAGTCGCAACTAAAAAACAAAAACCTGAAACCGGAGCTCACTACCTCAACCGAATTGGGGCTGGAGCTGCACTTTATGAATAATCGCCTTAGCATTGATGCCGATGTTTATAAATCAAAAACTATAAACCAATTGCTTACCGGTAACACTCCACCCGAGTTTGGTTTTACTACGCAAATATTAAATGCCGGCGAGATTCAAAATAAGGGTGTGGAAGTTACGCTCACCGGAACCCCCATCCGCACCAAAAACTTTAGCTGGGATGCTACCTACAACTTCTCGCTCAACCGGAACCTGGTTAAGTCTTTAACTCCGGGTATACCATCTGTATACCTGGGTGGAGCGGTTACTGCAGGTGTTTATGCCGAGGTTGGTAAACCCATAGGTGTAATCAGGGCGCAGGATCAGGCCTATTCGTCAGATGGTTATGCCATCATTAATCAAACCACAGGGATACCTTATTTTACTTCTATAAATCCTATTGTAGGCTACGCAAGTCCGCGTGCTTTGATGTCATTTGGATCAAATTTTAGATATAAGAATTTCTCGTTTAACTTCCTGGTGTCAAGCCGTATCGGTGGTTCATTATTTTCCGGAACGGGATATCGTTACTTCATATCTGGTGTGGCGACACAAACGTTGGGCGGACGTGATGCCTGGCTATTTAGCGATGGCGTGTTAGGTGAAAATGCCAACGAGCAAACGGGTATAACCAGTATATATAACCTGCCATATCTGGCAGCTGGTCGTGTAAAAGGTTCCATTTACCCTGGTTACTATCCTGTATTGGGTAGTAACGGACAGCCTATTGTGGATGCCAACGGTAATTACGTAGCTAACTTGTCAGCACCAAATACCAAATATATCTCGCCACAAACTTATTGGCAACAAACTAATCATATATCGCATCTATACACCTATGATGCCTCCTATGTGAAGTTATCGCAAGTAATTGTGGGCTACTCATTGCCAGCAAGACTGCTCAGGGGTACGCCGTTCCGATTGGCTACGCTGTCATTAGTAGGGCGTAACTTGTGGACAATCTTCCAGAAAACGCCGCGCGGTATCGATCCGGAATCCGCTGCTTATTCGGGCAACGCCCAGGGACTCGAAGTGGGTGGATCGCTTCCTTATGCAACCTATGGTGCCGGCTTAAAATTTTCGCTATAAAATCATGAAAAAGATCATCATATATTTAACGGTATTACTTGTTGCCTTTACCGTATCCTGTACCAAGGATTTTACCAAAATCAATACAAACCCGGCCAGTTTCACATCAGCAGCACCCGAAGCTGTTTTAACCAGTGCCTTTGTAAATACTATCAATAAGTTTGAATCCAACAATGTGGTTTATCTATGGGAATATTCCCATTTGATCGATCCTGTTGGTCGCTATATTGGTGGTGATGATGGTGGTGGCGCCACCTGGACCTTATTTTATGCCAATGTATTAGGTTCTACACGTCAGCTAAAAAAACTATACCAGGGCAATCCGGCCTATACCAATCGCATGGCTATCACCGATATATGGGAATGTTATGTATACACTTACCTAGTGGGTTGTTATGGCCCGATACCCTATGATAATGCAGGTAAAACAGACAACACCGATGTGGAATACAACGATGAAAATAGTATTTATACTTCGCTGCTTGCCCGTCTTAAAGCTGATGCTGCAACCATCAACACCTCCGGAGATAAATTTAATCCGGATGTGATATACAACGGCGATATGACCAAATGGATAAAATTTGCCAATACCCTACGCTTACGGATAGCTTTAACGGTACAAAATAATCTGCCCGATGTGGCTGCTGCTAACATCAAAGAACTGATGGGTAATGAAAGCACGCTGATTAGTTCAGAGGCTGATGATCCTAAACTAACCTATGGCACAGCTACAGGTAGCCAATCGCCTTATAACGTGATGTTGGTTCAGGGCACATCTTATCAAGGTACGGCTACGCCCGTTATGAGCGATTATGTGTTCACTTATTTCCGTTCCTATCATGATCCGCGTCTGGATGCTTATTTTAACAAGGCTGCAACACCTTTTAATATCCAGGATACGCTGACCAGTAAAAATGACAACCTGCATTATGTGGTTATTTATCCTATTCCGCACCTGGGGCAACCCAAATCACCCGCGCTATTAAGCCAATGGGGACTTCAAAATCCGCCTTTTGCCGGGTCTACGGTGCCGGTTAACTTTAGCACGCTGCCAGCAGCATTGACGGCTGCAACCAGGCCGTTTTATATGATGACCTATGCCGAGGTTTGCTTTATGAAAGCCGAAGCAGCCCAGCGCGGATACGGAGGCTCGCAAACCGCCGAGCAGTATTACTATGCTGGCATCAACGCTAACTTTGCCTTTTGGGGATTAACGCCAGCTCAGGCTGCCGCCTACCAGGCGCAGGATGGTATTAAATGGAATACCGCGGGTAAAGGGTTTAACTATGATCTGGGTTTTATCAATACCAGTATTCCCGCCGATAACCTGACCAAAATATGGATACAGGAGTGGATAAACTTTTTTGACGATGAAGCTTTTGAGGCCTGGGTATTACAGCGTCGCACACGCAATTTAGTGCTGCCACCGCATACCAATCCAGGTAGCGTTAACGTCCTTACAACTTACTCTAACCTGAACGATCGTTGGGCTTATCCTATAAAGAATGAAGTGCAGAATAATCCAATAGGTTATGCCAACGGTGTAAAGTTACTGGGGGGGGCCGGCGATTATGTATTTACTCCCTTGAAGATAGAACCACAGTACACTCCAACTGATTGGACGAAGGCGCATGCGTTTGTAGATCTGAGTTTTGTGCAAAAATGGTATGGCAACAACATTGAAGATCTTACCGCGGCAGGTATCAAATACACTGTACTATCTACTTACTAATCAATGATAATAAAATGAAAAAGAGACACATATATCGCTACAGTCTGCTGCTATTGTTAATATCGGCAGGGTTATTTTCCTGTAAAAAAAACGATCCCAGTGTAAAAGATAATTTTTTAAACTATCAGATACCCGATGTTCCTGTAACTTCCAATTATACGGTAGGGGCGTTCTATTACACCTTTACTACACTTAATGCCAATGTTACGCAGATACCAACGGTTGGCAAATATGGCTATACCAACGGCTTGCCGCCTGCCGGAATAATGCAGCAACATATAGCCGATGCGGGAATAGCTAAAATTGATTATTTTATATTTTCGGTACGCTCTCCTACATTGGATAACAAAAACTACCTGGTTGATTCAACCACAGTGAACGCATTTTTAACAGCTCCAAACAGTGCGGGCATAAACTTTGCACTTTCCTATAACCTCAATACGGGGCTGCTGGGTATTACCAATTCTGGTGGTACTACGGGTAATGGCGTAACCATCGAAACTGACCCGGTAAAACTGGCTGCATTTTATAATGATTTTAAAAGGTTGGCCTTTTTTCTTGGCAAAACTAATTATCAAAAAGTTAACGGAAAATATCTGCTGATCATCAACAATGCGCAGGATCTGAATTCCAAAGATAACGTGGCTTTGTATAAACAACTCCGGGTTAATTTATCGATCTTGGGTTTTGATCTGTACATCGTAGGGATGCAAAACCGGTGGTCGCCGCCTGAGCGTTATTATTATCGTTTTCAAAACTGTACGGATGCTATGTATGAGGCCAACATGGGTGATGTGGCTGGAGATAATGACCGTTATTGGAATTTTCCCCAATATACCGATCAGAACTGGGCTTACTGGAAAAAGACCATCGAGGCCTGGAACATGGAATTTGTGCCTTGCGTAATGGGCGGTTACAATTACCAGATCAATAATCCAACTACCAATCAGCTCAGCGTTCAACGTACCGCTGATGGTAGCTGGTACAAAACATTTACCAATGTAGCCAAACGTAACGCCTCTAAGAGCAGGCTCATTTTTGTCGACTCGTTCAATAATTTCTCGGTCGATTCGCAAATTGAACCCACACAAGCTTACGGTAACACTTACCTGGATATTACTCGAAAGGCTTTTAAATTGAACTAAAATAAAGCAAGAAGCAGGCATGCTATTAGCATGTCTGCTTCTTGCTCATAGCATCCGGAGAGCTGCAATAACATTAATATATCTACCTAATGAATGTACTTACAAAAACTTTAAGCACGCTGGTATTGCTGGGTTTAACTACCAGTAGATTATACGCACAGGATAATACATTAACTGAAAACTTTGAAAACCCCGGTCATCACTATCAAAAAACAGGTCGGGGGGAATGTCGTATCTCCAATGGGGTATTAACCACCAAAGATGCCTACCTGAGTTTTGGCGATGCCAATTGGAAAAATTATGAGATCAGTTTCAGAGCGAGGGTACCCGATACGGTAAAACAGGTCCAGATATGTGCAGGATTTCGGGCCGGTAACCGCGACGACCGGTATATACTCATGCTCAAAGGAGGAATTCAGCAGGATATCTACCTCGCCCGGTTGGGTTATATGGGTAGTGATGACTTCCTGGCCCTGCGCCGATTGGATTTTCACCCTGAACCGGGAAAATGGTATAATTTCAGAGTACAGGCATGCGGCAAACGTATCAGAGTGTTTTTAAACAACGAAAATTTGACGCGTATTGATATTGCCGATTCATTAGCTTATTTATCGCCACAAGGGCAGGTAACCTTAGGTGGCAGTTGGATTACCAATGAGTTTGATGATCTGGTGATTAAACCATTAGGGGAAGATCAGTTAAAAAATACGCGTATAGAGGAATATTCAGTAGCCGTAAAAAACAAAGAGGTATTACGTCGGCAACAGCGCAGTACTTATAAACCGATTTCTGTTGAACAGATGAAAAGTGGTCGTACGGTTGTTTCTCTTAATGGTCAATGGCTGTTTTCGCCGGGGTATGAAGCAACAGAACAAACTAAAGCAGTAGACCCCGAAGAAAGTGATCGAAACTGGCATGTATTAACCGTTCCCAATTTTTGGAACCCCACCCGCGTTTGGCTTCACGGAGAAAAATATAATAATGACAGCAAAGGTGTGGCCGATAACTACTATCAAAAAGAAACTGCCCGTTGTGAGGCTTACACATTTGATTATAAAAAAACAAATGTAGGTTGGTACCGCCAATGGATCACTCTGCCAAACGATATCGATGCCAAAAATCTGCAGCTTTCATTTGATGCGGTATCTAAAGTAGCCGAGGTATATATCAATGGACATAAGTCCGGAAGCCACATTGGTATGTTTGGCAATTTTGAAGTAGATGGTACGGGTTTATTTAAACCGGGGAAAAACCTGGTGGCAGTAAAAGTAATCAGGGACTATGTAAAGGACATTAAAGATGCAGATAAAGTAATGGACGTCGCAGTTACCGTACCTGTTACCCAAAAAATGATGAAGGATCTGGCACATGGTTTTTTTGGCGATGACCCCGCCGGTATCTGGCAACCTGTATCGTTGATCATTAGCGATCCGGTGCGCATACAGGATGTGTTTATTAAACCCAATCTTAGTGGTGCTGATATGGACATTACGGTGAAAAATTACACCGATAAGGCGGTGCCGTTTTCAGTTGCCGCTGATATACATGGTGTGCCGCTTAAAGATGCATTATATAACCATACCATACTTGATCAGCAGCAACTTCAACCAGGCGAGGAACGGACTTTTACCGCAACCATAAAGGGGCTACAACCCAGAATCTGGTCGCCAGAACATCCTGACCTGTATGATTTTAATTTTAAGCTTACAACGGCCGATGGTCATGAAACTGATTCGAAGGTTATCCGGTCCGGCTTCCGCGTGTTTAAGGCCGAAGGTGATTACTTATACCTGAACGGCAAGCGCTATTGGTTGCGGGGTGCTAATCAAACACCACTAGGATTAGCCCCCAATGACACTTTGTTGGCAGATACCTTTACCAAACTCATGAATAAAGGCAATATGCTGGTTACCCGTACGCATACTGTACCCGGTACTGAAACCTGGATGGATGCCTTTGATAAAAATGGTATTGGTGTAAGTTATGAGGGTACTTGGTCGTGGCTGTTTCTGAGTAGCAGTATGCCTTCACAAAATCTTATCGATCTGTGGAAACAGGAATTTTATGATCTGTTAAAAAAATATCGCAACCATCCTTCCTTATGGATCTGGACGGTAAATAATGAAATGAAGTTTTATGATAACGACCCCGACACGGAGCGCGCCAAAGTAAAAATGAAGATCATCTCTGATGTGGTAAAACATATGCGGCAGATTGACCCTACACGCCCAATAGTATTTGACTCTAATTACCATCGCAATACCAAACGTTTTGGTGACGATTTTTATAAAGATATTGATGACGGTGATATCGATGATCAACACGCCTATCTCAACTGGTACGACTATTCTATATTCGATTATTTTAAAGGCGAGTGGCAACAAAAGTACAAAAACAGCGGCCGTCCGCTTATCAGCCAGGAAATGTCGACCGGTTATACGGATGAAACCGGTCATGCCACGCGTTTTTATAACTATGTTCACCAAAACCCGGAGTCGCTGGCTGGCAAATTTACTTATGAATATAGCGATCCTGCTTATTTCATGAAACCGCAGGCCTTTATTACCAAAGAACTGGCTGAAGCTTTACGCCGTAGCGATGACCGTTCTGCCGGGATATTGCATTTCGCCTTGATCACCTGGTTTACCAATGTTTATCAGCATGATCATATCAAGCCGTTCCCGGTATTTTACGATATGCAAAAGGCCTTGCAGCCTGTGCTGGTATCTGCTGAGCTTTGGGGGCGGCACTTTTACGCTGGTACAAAATTGCCTGTACGCTTTTGTGTTATAAACGACCAGGAGGATGGTTCTGTATTGCCCGCATCAACGCTACAGTGGAAACTCACGGGTGACAAGGATGCTGTACTAGCGAGCGGGAATATTGCTGTGTCTCTGGTTGAGCACTACATGCGGAATTGGATAGAGCCGCAGATCAATATTCCAGATAACCTGCCTCAGCAAAAACAAAATGCCCAACTACAACTGCAATTGATAGTCAATGATAAAACTGTTTCAGTAAACAGTTATGAAGTTTTGTTGGCGGCGAAACCCAGTCTGCAGGCTCGTAAACTGGCAGATAAAAAAATAGTTGTATTTGATGCCTTTAGCAACATAACTACTGTGTTGAAATATTTAGGCATTCAGTATACGGCTTTACCCACGTTGGCAGATGTGCTGAAACAAAAGGCGGATGTATACTTACTCTCCGGACTTGACTCGCTGAGCACCACAACGTCTGATATTGAACAGATCAGGCAGTTGGTTCATAACGGAGGGAAGGTTTTGCTGTCTGGTTCGGGTAGTGTGGCGCACATTTTATATCCGGAATATATCAGGAGTTTGCTTAAAGAGAAAGGCGAGATCACCAATATAGATATTCCCGAGTCTTCCATATTTGATGGTATTGAACCTTTGGAAATACGTTATCTGAATAATAACCAGCCCGAAAGTCCGTCGGTGATATCAGGTGCTTATCGTATTAATCGTGATGCGCATGTGGAGGCACTGGCATCATTCATCAAAATACACGGTTATCTCTCGGGTAATGTTAATGAAAGAATGCGTGCGCTTGATAAGATCAAAGGATTTCCGATTGTTAAAATCAACGACGGCAAGGGAGCAGTGCTATTGTCCGAGATAAGACTTGATAAGGCGATTACCGATCCTGTTGCAGGTAGGCTGTTGACCAATATGCTGCTTGATTTAACCAGGTAAACACATTGGGGCATCTAAATCTCAAAATAAATAATATTGAAATTTATTATATCATATATCTTATTAAGATTTTTTTAAGTATTGATTAATGTTTTAAAAGAAATTAGCAGTTATAACCAATTATTATGCTGTCTGTGATGATACCTTGACAGCATGTGCTAACCTTAATTAATAGTGTTTGTTCTACTTCCCGTCGTGAAGATGGTGGTTTATGTGCGTGATTGGTAGTGGCCTCCAGTGTTAAGATCGTGTTGTGCTTTACCGATATGATTAATCTTTTGCATTTACTAACCTATAAATACAAACCAAATGAGAAAAATGAACATTTTATGCCTGACGGTCATCTTGGGGCTGTCCGTTAGCTGTACTAAAAAGAATGCTCCCGCCGATGCGCTGAATGCCGCAAAAGCGGGTAAATTGAACACGCACGGTTCGCCCCCCGGCGACGTTGTGGGTAAGCTGGTGGTAGGTTATCAGGGCTGGTTTTCAGCTACCGGGGATGGATCACCTAATAACCATTGGGTACACTGGGCAGGTAATGCCGGAGGAGCGGCACCCTCACCCGGGCACCAAACTTTTGAACTTTGGCCGGATATGCGTGAGTACACCAACTCTTATCAAACAGGATATGCCAATCTGGGCAACGGACAACCAGCCAAGCTGTTTTCGCCCTGGGATGTACAAACAGTAAATACACATTTTTCGTGGATGCAACAATATGGTATTGATTGTGCCGCCTTGCAGCGTTTTGGAAAGGGCAACGCGCAGTTGGATGGTATTGCCACCCGGGTAATGAATGCAGCTCAAACCTATGGTCGCAAATTTTATGTGATGTATGATATCTCTGGCTGGACTAACTTCCAGTCCGAAATAAAAACCGATTGGACAAATGATATTGTAGGTACGCTCCATCTTACCTCGTCATCTGCCTATGCCATGCAAAATGGCAAGCCGGTGATTTGTATTTGGGGTTTTGGCGTATCCGGGCGGCCAGGCGACGTGAATTCTTATACCGATGTGATCAACTACTTTAAAAATCTGGGTTGCTATGTTATTATTGGGGGGCCGCGCAATTGGCGATCACAAACTGCTAATCTGCCTGCCTTTAATCTGGCCAATATGATTATGCCCTGGGCTACCGGTACTTTTGGGGATGTTGCCGGGGCTGATTCCTATGTGCCTACATTAAGTGCTGATTTTGCCTATTGTAACACAAACGGTATAGACTATCAGGCAGAAGTATTCCCTGGTTTTTCATGGTCAAACTGGAACGGCGGTGCGCAAAACCAGATCCCTCGCCAGCATGGCGACTTGATGTGGGAGCAATTTGCCAACGTTCGCAATCAAGGTATAGGCAATGTATATGTAGGTATGTTTGATGAGTACGATGAAGCTACAGCCATCGCCAAAGCTGCTGAGGATGCATCGATGATACCAACCAACCAATATTTTTTAACGCTTGATGCCGATGGTGTACATGTATCGTCCGATTATTATCTGCGGCTTACCAATGATGGGGGCAAGATGATCAAGGGCCAGATACCACTTACTTTTACACATCCTACACCTTTTGTTGTAGGCGGTACAACAACCACTGTATTTATTGATCATTGCGATACTGCTACTGGTTGGACATCCAGTAACACACTTTCGGTGAACACTACAGACAAGAAGGAGGGAACTGGCGCTTTACAGTCGGTTGGTAGCGGAACAGATGAGTTTAGGAAAAGCTTCACTGCGGTCAACACGGGCGCAACGGCAGCTAATGGGTCTATCCAGTTCTGGTATTATGTATCTGATGCCAGTCAATTTGGCACCAACAACCAGATAGAATTGGGCAGCGGTGGCGCGGCAGATGTAAATGAATACAGTTGGAACATCGGTACACTGGTAAACGGCTGGAATCTGATCACCAAATCATTTAATACGGCTACTGTAACAGGAGGAACGCCTAATTTGGCAGCTATCAACTGGTTTCGCATTTATCATGCAAAAACAGCTAGTATTACTACTCGTGTCGATGCTGTAACAGTTATACATTAATAGTTTATTAATATAAAAATCTAATTCAGGAAGAATCGGGAACGGTTCTTCCTGTTCATGGTACCTATTCAATAATGAAAAAAATAACACTTACTCTTTTAGTTGTAATTGGCTATCTGTGCATGAGCTGTGCAAAAAAAGAATTGACTTTATCGCATAAGCAGAGTACATCAATAATGAAAAATGTGGCCATTAATGTGGTGCCAGGCAATGGTTCTCTTGGCGACACTAATATTAAATATTTTGGCCGTTGGGATTTTAGTAACACCTCACAGTATGTAAGTTATTGGGGTGGCGCTTACATCAAAGTGAATTTTACAGGTACTACAGTAAAAATTAAATTGGGGAATACAACTAATTATTATGCTAAGATTGATAACGGTCCCTGGGTAAGCTACATCGGCGCCAGTGGAACTATTAACTTAACTCCCTCGCCATTAACAGCGGCAACCCATACACTCAGTGTGGCACAAGGTAAAGATTACAGTTATGTATTCAACTTTCAGGGTCTACTACTTGATGTAGGAGCTGTTACCAGCGCCCCTCCAACCGGTACCGATCTGATAGAATATATTGGTGATTCCATTACAGCAGGTTATACCGACCCGCAGGCTAACGTATCTGACTACGCCTGGGTTTGTGCCGAAGCCCTGGGTACCGAACATACGCAGATAGCCTATCCTGGTATTGCTTTAGTAAATGGGTTTGGCTTAAATGCTGATAAAACAGGCATGGATTTACAGTATTTTAAAGCACGTTCACTGGCAAATGCAAATTCGCCTGCATGGGATTTCGGCACATACACACCGAAGATAATCGTAGTTAACTTGGGGCAGAATGATAATAGCACGAGTGTGCCAGACGATACATTCCAGGCTGATTATATATCGTTTTTGGCCAATGTACGTGCAAAATTCCCCAATGCCGAAATATTTGTGATGCGTACACTTGCGGGCGTTAAAGTGGCCCCAACTTTGGCCGCCGTGAACGCAAGGGTAGCTACAGGCGATACCAGGCTGCATTATATTGATACTAACGGTTGGTTAACTCCCAATAGTGCCGACTATACCGGAAACTCGGGCGTGCACCCCAGTGTAGACGGTCATATTAAGGTAGCCAATTTGTTAAAACCCATTTTAGCGCCATATTTAACAGGCGGTACACCGCCCGTTTCGGTATACCTTGACCATTGCGATGCCATCAGTGGATGGGCATCTGGAAACACTTTGAGTTTAAATACCTCGGATAAAAAAGAGGGGAGTGGCGCACTACAGGCAGTTGGAAGCAGCATACTTGATTTTCAAAAAGTATTTACGCCGATAAATACCGGTGCTGCAATAACTAATGGATCTATCAGATTTTGGTATTATGTGTCTGATGCCAGTTTGCTTGGTTCCAATAATCAGGTAGAGTTAGGCAGTGGTGGCAATAACGATGTTAACGAATATAATTGGGATATTGGTCCGCTAAACAATGGATGGAATCTGATCACTAAAACTTTCGCCAGCGCAGGTACAACAGGCGGTACGCCAAATCTGAATGCTATTAACTGGCTCCGTATCTATCATGCCAAAACAGGTAGCGTTATTACCAGGATAGATGCTATACAAATATTGCATTAATACTTTATCGAAAACAGGTATTAAAAGGTGTTTTATTACCTGATAAGCCTTCATATTAAGGGAATATTAACTTTTTTTTAATTAGCTGAAGGTTATTTGCTCATGAAACGAGTGGCCAGATCATTTGGCTCCAATACAATTAACCTGTAATAACAAACAAGCTGGATGAGCTAAGCTCAAGTGATACAATATGAAAATAAACAGAACAACGCTAGTTGGGCTATTCCTAACTTTTTATCTTTTTTTTCCTTTGACCGGTAAGGCACAAAATCCAATTATAAGGAACATTTATACAGCCGATCCGTCTGCGCATGTTTGGAGCGACGGAAGACTATATGTTTATCCATCTCATGATGTCGACCCTCCAAGAGGATGCGACCTGATGGATAAATACCATGTGTTTTCGACAGATGATATGGTACACTGGAAAGATCATGGTGAGATTCTTAGCGCAAGTGATGTCTCTTGGGGGCGAAAGGAGGGTGGTTTTATGTGGGCGCCGGATTGTGCCTATAAAAACGATAAATATTATTTTTATTTTCCGCATCCCAGTGGAACCGATTGGAATAAAACCTGGAAAGTTGGCATTGCTACCAGTTCAAAGCCTGCTGAAGGTTTTGTTTCGCAAGGATACCTTGATCTGGGTGATGATAGCCGCTCTATGATCGATCCATGTGTGTTTGTTGATGACGATGGGCAAGCTTATTTTTATTACGGCGGAGGCGGCAGATGTGTCGGCACGAAATTAAAAAGCAATATGACGGAAATAGCTGAGCCGCTAAAGACAATGGATGGATTAAAGGATTTTCATGAAGCTACCTGGATATTCAAGAGAAATAAAATCTATTATCTGACTTATGCGGATAATCACACGATAAATGGCAAAGGAGCCAACAGACTGAATTACGCGACAAGCAAAAGCCCTTTAGGACCCTGGGTTTATGGAGGCGTCTATCTTGACCCAACGGGTTGCGACACCAGTCATGGTTCTGTAGTGGAGTATAAAGGCCAATGGTATGCTTTTTATCACAATAGCGTTATCTCCGGTCGTGGGAATCTCAGGTCGGTTTGTGTTGATAAGTTGTATTTTAACAAAGATGGATCAATCCAAAAAGTAATTCAAACGGGCATGTTAAGCCAATAATTGTATTTTTTATTTCCGGGCGAATTGTGGCTTATGTTTCGTCATGATCTTCACTATTTCAACGTTGCCTGTACAATTTCTTTATAGATAGTGTAAAAGCCCGATATTGTTTAACACAGTATCAGGCTTTTCTTTTACGCCTCAGAGTAGTTTAATCTACTTTATTTCTTAGGATTTAATTAAATGCTAAGCATTGGTGTAGTTGAGCAAAGATCTGTTGAACGCTTAATATTGTTATGTAACAAATCTTCTACATAAATTATATTTTATCTATAGATTTTGTAGTATTTAAATTAATTTCTATGTTTGTCGCGTCAAATTAAAAACATAAGTAATGTTAACGTCTTCAAACAGACCACTGGTACATACTTCAAAAATGATGATGAGCTACCATAAGGCAATGCTGGTCATGTGTTGTTGTTGCTGGTAATTACTTTTTCAACTAATACTTTTTTCCTGATAAAAAACACTTAAATGTGCTTTTAAGGTCAAGTTGCCTTGAGTGCATAACTATGCAAAAAAATCTCCAGATGAAGTTATAAAACAACAGAAAAACCGGCAAGGAAGCCTCGCCGGTTCATTTTTCCGGAAAAGATCAGCTACGTAACGCCAATCACTTACTGACCCTTCCGCTAAGTTTCACCTAATAATTAAATTATTAATAAAACCTGTTAAATATATGGAAATATATATCCACGCTAAATCATTTTATAAAAAGCTCTTTAAGTTACTTCTACTCTTCTTTATCCCCGTTTTATCGTTTGCGCAAACAGAACAGCAACCCACCATCAATTCTCATTTAAACGGTACTGTAGTTGACGCTATTACCCGTGAACCATTACCCGGTGCGGCAGTATTGATACTGGGTACAACACATTCGGTAGCGACAGATAGGGATGGTAAATTCTCTTTTGTAACCGGACAGAAATTTCCGTACACACTTATAATTACTTATATAGGATATGATAAGCAAGAAGTTACAGCAAATGGCAGCCCGGTTACTATACTTTTAAAGCAATCTGTGCGTGCATTAAATGATGTGGTTGTGGTGGGATATGGAACTCAAAGCCGCAAATCATTAACAGGTTCAGTATCCACTGTTAGTGCCGATGAGGTACGTAACAAACCAGTAGCCAGTTTTGATCAGCAATTACAAGGTAAGGCGGCAGGTGTACAGGTATCTGCCGGCACCGGGATTCCCGGTGATGGTTTGTTTTTCCGAATCAGAGGGAGTACATCTATCAATGCCGGTAATGATCCTTTGTATGTTATTGACGGTGTTTTTATCAATAATCAATCGCTACAAAAGATTACTACCCAGGGCCAGGCTAATAATCCGTTGTCAGACATTAACCCTGCTGATATCGAAAGCATCAGTATATTGAAAGATGCCGATGCTACTGCAATCTATGGCGCACGTGCGGCTAACGGCGTGGTACTGATCACTACCAAACGGGGTAAATACAACACTGCTCCAAAGGTGAGCTTCAATACCTATTTTGGATTTGCTAAAGCCCCTAAACTGTGGGACCTTGTAACTGGTCCGGAACATGCGGAACTGGTAAACGAACTTTACCGCAATACCGAGGCTGATGCTATTGCCACGGGTAATACAGCGGCAGCTACTACTTATAAATACCAACCTTTTAGGGCACTAACAGATAACCCTGGCGCTTCGCCTGCTCCGCGTGGATTACCACAGGATCAACCTACTTATGATCGTTTGCATGATGTGTTCCGGACTGGTTTTTTGCAAAATTATGACGCCTCGATCTCCGGTGGTAACGACAAAACACGATATTATGTAGGCGGTGGTTATAACAGCCAACAGGCCGACTTGAAAACCAACGATTTTAATCGCGGGAGTTTTAAGTTCAATCTTGATCAAAAAATAAGCAATGTTTTTAGTATCGGCACCAGTACTTTATTATCACAAACTTATCGTACTAACGCCCGTGTAGGTGATGGGCCTCAGGGAGGAATTTTACAGGCTGCCTTGCATACACCAACCTATTTGCCAAAAGTAAATGCAGATGGCAGTCCGGCTAAATGGGCAGGTTTTGACAACCTGGATGTGCTGATCAATAATACTAACATGCACTCCAAAAGTGATCGTTTGATCAGTAATATCTATGCAGATGCCAATATTACACCCGACCTGAAATTCCGCACCAGTTGGAGCGTGGATTATAACACTTACAACGAATATCAATACTGGAACAGCCTGACCAACCTGGGGGCGGCTAATCATAACTTGGGTACATCAAGTATCAGTACCAATTCTATCTGGACAAATGAACAAACGCTTACCTATAATAAAGTTTTCGCCAACAAACATGCTTTCAGCGCGCTGATTGGTAATACGCTGCAAGGCAGTGTGAATTCCCAAACCTTTGCGCAAGGAACAAACTTCCCTAATGATTCTTTCCAGCAGATCGCTTCTGCTGCTACTACAACAGCCTCATCAACAGAAAATAAATACAACCTCTCGTCCTTTTTCTCCAGGATTACCTACAACTACGCCGGTAAATATTTTATAGAAGGTAATTTCCGTGCAGATGCGTCTTCCAAATTCGGTGCAGATCATCGCTGGGGATATTTCCCGTCGGCAGGTGTTGCCTGGCAGGCAAAGGAAGAGGATTTTCTGAAGAATGTCAATTTCCTTAGTAACCTGAAAATACGTGGTAGTATCGGTTTAACCGGTAACCAGAATGGTATCAGCAATTTTGCATCACGCGGCTTATGGCAGGCAGGCTCCAACTATCAGGACAACCCCGGTACGGTACCTTACCAGTTAGCCAATCCCGATCTGAAATGGGAGAGTACCCGTCAGATCAATGTTGGTGTGGATGCAGGCTTTTTTAATAATCGTTTAAGCCTGGAATTTAATGTATATGATAAATATACTACCGGCTTATTATTAAACCTGCCACTGCCTCAAAGCTCGGGCTTTGCTACCATAACCAAAAATGCGGGGGAGATGAGCAATAAAGGTTTTGAACTGGCTATTAACAGCGTCAATATCAAGAACCAGGAATTTACCTGGCAAACCAGTTTCAATATCTCGCACAATGCCAACAAGATTGAAAAGCTACCTATTCCTATCGATGCTTCGTACGCGGCTATACGGATGCAACAGGGGCAGTCCATGAACTCTTTTTATGTATATAAGCAATTGTATGTTGATCCGCAAACAGGTAATGCTATTTATCAGCATGCTGATGGTACCAGCGGCCCAACCGTAACTGCTGCTGACAAAGTGTTTGATGGTAGCGGCTTACCTAAGTTCTTTGGCGGTATCAACAATACTTTTACTTATAAAGGATTTGACCTGAGCATCTTCTTCAATTTTGAAACCGGTAACAAGGTATATAATAACAACGCTTACTTTCTGGAGGGCGGAGGTACACGTGACGACCGTCGGGCTATGGATACTTACCAGCTTAAACGCTGGCAAAAGCCGGGTGATATTACCGATGTGCCTCGCTTAACTGCCCTGGGCTCTAATTATACTTTAAGTCCGGTGAGCCGTTTTATCGAGGATGGATCATTCCTGAGATTGAGCAATGTAAACCTGGGTTATACCTTACCTAAAACTGTTGCCGAACGGATCAAAGCCGCATCGGTGCGCATTTATTTTAGCGGGTCGAACCTGTGGCTGTTAACACACTACAAAGGCCCTGACCCGGAGATCAATGTAACGGCCGATCCTAACGTGCAGGGGTACGATCTGGGTACACCGCCAATTCCGCGTACACTCCAAGTTGGCGCTAATATCACCTTTTAATGAATTAATGAATAAGACATGAAACGAATACTTTATATACTCCCCATTTTGCTGATATTTTCATCCTGCAAAAAGTTCCTGGATGTGCAGCCACAGCAACAGGTGGATGAATCGCTGGCCATAACTGATGCCGGTAGCGCTGGTACTGCGGTTAATGGCATGTACAACAGCTTGGGGACCGATAACTATTATGGTTCTAACTTTCCGGCTATATCTTACTTGTATGGCAGTGATGTGGTATGGACGGGTTCACAAGCGGCGCCACAGGAAATATCGGCGCATAAAACCACCGCTTTTAACAGCTATATTGGTAATGCCTGGGGCGCCATCTACAAAACTATTTTATCAGCCAACTATATTTTAGAAGCAGTTCCAAAGGTTACTGATCCGCTGTTTACCACGGCTACCAAAAATCAATACCTTGGCGAAGCATATGCGGTTAGGGCATTATCGTACTTTGACCTGGCGCGTGGCTGGGGCGGTGTACAATTGATATTAACGCCAACGCATACACCGTCAGATCATACCGGGATTAAACGCAGTAGTTTGGCTGATACCTATGCCCAGATTTTAAAAGACCTTAATGCAGCCGAAGGGTTATTGCCGGCTACTACCAACCGCAACCGCTTTACACAGAAAACCGTCTGGGCTTTAAAGGCCAGATTTTATCTGTACAATAAACAATGGGATCTGGCTGAGCAATACGCTACCAAGATCATTAGTGATAATGCCAATTACAATTTATTGAAACCATACAGCGCGTTTTTTGCCAATAATGCTGTCGCTACATCGGAGTCAGTTTTTGAGATCGCTTATAGTACCTCCTTCAAAAATGGCCATAGCGTATGGTTTTTGCCACCGGCATTGGGCGGCCGCAGGGAATGGGCGCCATCAAGCACATTGGTTTCTTTATTGAATGATCCAACTATAGGCGGCGGACGCAGCGCTTTGATAGCACAAACTGCGCCTCCGGGTAACTTATGGTATGGTAAGTTATATTATCGCAATCCTTTGGGAACAGACCCGGCCTATATTATTCGTGTGGCCGAGGTTTACCTGATCAGAGCAGAAGCCCGTGCACAACAAGGAAATCTTTCTGGTGCTTTACAGGATCTGAATGCCGTTCGTGATCGCTCTGGAGTGGCTGCTACTACTGCAATTACTCAAGCTGATATCCTGTTGGCTATTGAAGCGGAAAGGAGAGTAGAATTTCCATTCGAGACCGATCGTTGGTTTAACCTGGTGCGTACCAATCGTGTGGCTGCAGTATTGGGTATTACCGATCAAACCAAATACCTGTTCCCGATACCGGCAAGCGAATTATTGGCCGATCCCGATCTGACACCTAACCCTGGATATTAATCATCAAAACATTATTATAATGAAAAAGATCATCAATTTATTCTTAGCCCTGGCATTTTTTAACGCAGCTAGTGTATTAGCACAAAACAAAACCAACCCTGTTGGTCCCGAAAAAGGCACGTTGGTTATTGTAGGTGGAGGTAATGTTGGTCCGGAGATCTGGACCAGGTTTGTGGAGCTGGCCGGTGGGGCCAATGCAAATATCATTTACGTGCCTACCGCGGGTGATGACTCCACCGTAGTAAAGAACGATAAAACTGTTAAAAAACTTCAGGAGCTCGGTGTTAAAAATGTAACCACGCTGCATACCCGCGATCCGAAAGTGGCCAATACCGAAAAGTTTGTAGAACCCATTCGCCAGGCCACTGGTGTTTGGTTTGAGGGCGGTCGTCAATGGAAAATCGCGGATGCATATCTGGGAACATTGACCCAAAAAGAATTTAAAGCTTTATTGGATCGTGGTGGTGTTATCGGCGGTACCTCAGCAGGGGCCACCATACAGGGTTCGTACCTATTCAGGGGCGATACCAAGGGGAACACAATATTAGTGGGTGATCATACCCAAGGCCTGGATTTTATCCATAATGTAGCTATCGACCAGCATATCCTGAAACGCAACCGCCAGTTTGATCTGTTGAGTTTTATCAAAAGCCGCCCCGATCTGCTGGGTATTGGTATTGACGAAAGTACAGCCATCGTGGTGCATCAAAATACTTTTGAAGTGATTGGCGTATCCTATGTCGGAATCTATGATGCCCGCAACTTTGCCGGGGCGGTAAAAAATCCATCCAGTGATTCGGGCAACAACGGACCTTTCTACTATCTCAAAAAAGGGGAAAAATTCGACCTGCTAAACCGCAAGGCCATATTGCCCTCACCAGCATCAACTAAAACAGCAAACAATCAATAATAACAGGACATAATAGCCGGATGACTGAGTGGCTAAGTGAGGGTCTGCAAAACTCTTAACGGCAGTTCGAACCTGCCTCCGGCGTCTACAAAACTACCAAAGCAAATTATAACCATGAATGCACTAAAAGGGGGCTTACCTCAAACAGACTGGAAAGGATATGAGAAATGGGCTTTTCGCATCTTTTCAATTTACTTCCTGTTACAAGCTGTTCCGCTCGACTGGAAGTACTATCGTAATCTATTCTCCATCAATTGGCTGCACCTGCGTTTTAGTGATATATTTTATATCAGCCGGTATACGCCGCAAATATTCGGGAATGGTACAACAACTGGCTGGGGGCTTAACTCTTATGCTGATTGGTTGATGATATTGCTTATTGCCATTATTGGTGCGGTTATATGGAATTACCGCGATAGAAATGTAAAAAACTATGACCGCCTTTATTATTGGGTGCGAGTTATTGTACGTTATCGCCTGGCTATAGGGATCATTGCCTATGGTTTTATTAAGTTTTTTCCACTGCAATCGCCATATCCTTCTATCAGCAACCTGAATACCCATTATGGCGAATTTAGTCGCTGGAAGTTATTTTCGTTAAGCTTGGGTATTGTACCCAATTATGAATCATTCCTGGGTTTGGTTGAGTTGCTGGCAGGCGGGCTGCTATTGTTCCGCAAAACATCAACTATTGGTGCCCTGATAGTAGTAGTGTTTACGGGTAACGTGTTTATGTCAAACCTTGCTTATGAAGGGGGAGAGGCTGTTTATAGCCTTTACCTGATCACGTTGGGACTATTCCTGCTGGCTTTTGATATAATCAGATTATTTGTGCTGATAGGTTTAGAAAAGCAGGCAAAGGCAAATCATTTTAAATTGGAATTATCAGTCAATTGGAAACGCAACCGGTTAGTAATCAAAACAGCATTCATTTTCTTTTTTGTGTTCTTATACGGCTATAAAACCTGGTCGGCTTATCATCAGTCGGTTTACCAGTATCCGCAAACAGCGGGTTTAAAAGATGCTGCCGGTTTGTATGATGTAAGCGAGTTTAGAGTAAACAGTAAAGTATTAGCTTATTCGGCAACAGATACCAGCCGCTGGAAGAATGTGGTATTTGAAAAATGGGCAACAATCAGTATCGGTACCAATAAACAGGTGAAAATTGATTCGGCTGTTACAGAGGAAATTAATGATAAAGATGCCGACCGCAGATATGAAGAAGCGGGTTCCATCGGAAGGCAATACTACAGTTATCAGATTGATGCAGCCAAACAGCAGCTTGTTCTGCAGAATAAAAACCACAATTATCCTAACGATAAGCTGGTATTGAACTATACCAGGCCTGATATCTCAAGTCTGGTATTAACAGGCGTCGACCGACGCGATACAATTTATGCAGTACTTCATAAGATCAATAAAAAATATCTTTTGCAGGAAGCCGCAAGTGGCCGCAACCGGGCAATTAAACTTTAATGACCACCATTTAAAGAATTTATCATGTCAGTAGAAATTCAATCAAACGATATCAATATTTCAGAAGTATCCGGGCGGTATCAGACAGCATCTGCAACTATCTCGGCACAGACAGTAAAGAAAGTATGGAAGCCATATCAAAAAGTGCTATTCCGTATTGCCTTTGTGTTTTTTGTGCTCATGAGTATCCCTATGACGAGCGAATGGTATAAGAATCTGATCGGGATCAACTGGTTTCATCTGCATTACCGCGACCTGTATGATATTGCCCGTTTCCAGCCATCGCTGGTGCGATTCCAGACACCGGCTTATAATTTGATGGGATATGCCGATTGGTTGGCTGTATTAGCTATAGGTATTGTTGGCGGTTTGATATGGACAGCTATTGATCGTGGTAAAACCAAAAACTATGAAACTTTGTATTATTGGCTGCGGGTAATTGTACGTTACCGGGCAGGTATTGGCATTATTGGTTTTGGCTTTACCAAATTATTCCCGGTGCAGCTACCTTATCCTTCGCTGGGTATATTGAATACCAATTTTGGCGATTTGACGGCGCAAAAAATATATTGGCTGTCTATCGGCATTGTACCTTGGTACCAGGTATTCGCCGGCGTGGTTGAAGTATTGGCCGGTGCTTTATTATTTTTCAGAAAAACCACTTTGCTGGGCGCTATATTGCTTTTCGGTGCTTTAGGCGATATTACCTTTGTGAACTTTTCTTATGATGGAGGCGTACATGTTTATGCTTCGTATTTTGTACTGTTTGCGACATTCTTAATTATTTACGATGTACCGAAGCTATATAATCTGCTGATATTAGAACGAGACACAATACCAACAAATTTTTACCCGGTCATCTCTCAAAAGTGGTTGAAATATACCCGCGTAGTTTTAAAGGTAGCCACCATCTGGATATTCCTGGTTGTGTTGTTTTATATCCAGTACATCAACTTCAGATATGACCCTTACAAACAACCCGCAACAACAGGGGTAAAAGAATTAAGAGGTAATTATGAGGTAAGTACATTTAAGATCAATAATCAGGAGATCTCTTATTCACCACTGGATTCTGTACGATGGAGTGAAGCTACGTTTGAAAACTGGTCTACACTCACATTTAAAGTCAATAGGCCTGTGCCTCTTGATCTTTCGAATGGAGGCGGTTCACCCATGCGAGATATTAACCGAACATTTGAACTTACGGGTGTAGCCGGTGGTCAGCGAGTGTTTTATTATGAGGCGGATACTTTGAATCACGTATTATACCTGCAGGATAAATATGTAGCATCAAACCGGGGTAAAAAGGGTAAGGGAAAATGGGATAAAGCCAATGCAAAAGGGGGAAAAGGTAAAGGTGATAAAAAAGACTGGATACCTAAGGAAGTCCGGGCAAACATCCGTGATGAGAATACTGCTATTGATAAAATTGCTCTCTCCAACCGTCGTACCGTGGGCATTGCAGAAGAATTAAAAGACAAACGTAAGCGAAATCAAATGATATTGAGCTACACTACTACCGATGGCAGTCATGTTATTTTAAAAGGCATCAATGAACGTAAGGATTCCATTTATGTGGTGCTTGATAAAGTGAACAGGCCTTATGCTTTAAAAGATAGTAAATTGCAGGCAGGCAAATATTAAACCTGTCAATTAATTAGCCACCAAATTAACTTATAATAATTTTATGTCATCCACCAAAAAAATAACCTTACACGAAGACTGGACGGTAGTAATCCTTGGCTCGCTGATCATCCTGCTTAGTATCGGCGGCCTTACTCTAACTGTGCCCAAATTTGGCTGGGCCACTACCGATCAGCTATTTAGTGATGTGCTCAAGCCCGCAAATCTGGGTGCTGTCGGCGTTCAATTCCTGTTTGTTTTTGTGATCGCCGCTGTCGGTGCTTTAATTATGGGCAAATCGCTCAAAAACTTCCTGATCATGTTTCCTTTGGTTTACGTGCTTACCATTATTGCACTAATTATAGCGGGTAATAAACAGATCAAATATTATGGACTGGAAGCTGTGATATTCAGCCTGGTGATCGGATTGCTCATTGGCAATCTCTTCAAGCTGCCCGATTGGTTTAAATCGGCTTTGTCAACCGAGCTTTACGTCAAAATAGGTTTGGTTTTGTTGGGTACCAGCGTTATCTTTTCAGATATATTAAAAGCTGGTTCATTAGGGCTTATTCAAGCCTTATTGGTGGTAACTTCAGTTTGGTATTTCGCTTTCTGGGTTTGTAAAAAGCTTAAGGTCGACGATGAAATAGCCATGATGATATCCAGCGCGGTATCTATTTGCGGTGTATCTGCGGCCATTGCTACAGCGGGAGCCATCAAAGGTGATTCCAAAAAATTATCCTACGTGATCTCCATGGTGCTCATTACGGCGGTACCCATGATGATATTTATGCCTATGATCGCCCATTATTTTCATTTTAAGGATGAAGTAACCGGTGCATGGTTAGGCGGTAGTATCGATACTACTGGCGCTGTAGTAGCCTCTGGCTCATTAGTAGGAGAGGTTGCCTTGAAGATTAGCACCATTGTTAAATTCTCACAAAATGTGCTTTTAGGTTTGGCTGCTTTTGCTATCTCCATCTACTGGACATATACCAAACATCCTGCTGGTACTGATCCGGATAAAAAGCCTACGCTAAAAGTGATCTGGGAGCGTTTCCCCAAGTTTGTTTTGGGCTTTATTAGCGCATCACTATTATTCTCCTTCTTTATTTCGCCGGAAACCGGCGCCCATGTAAAAGACAGCTTAAAAAACTTACAAGGTCTATGGTTTGCGCTTGCGTTTACCAGCATTGGCCTGGAAACCAACTTTAAAGAACTGTTTGATCAAAATAGTAAAAAGCCTTTGTACGCTTTTTTGATAGCACAAACCTTTAATATATTTATTACGCTGGCTATCGCCTTTATCTTATTCTGATGTCAATGAATTATGCCAAAGCGGTTTAATATTGGTAATACATTTTTGGCAATTGCCCTGGGCTTGTGTGTTATTGTCATACTTGGGGCATACAATAATAAACTGGCGACTGTAAATGTCGCCGGTTTTAGGGCTGACACCACACAATGGCCCGCTAGTTTTGGCTTTGGTAAACCCGCTACCCAGCAGCAAATAACGGCCTGGGATATTGATGTGAGGCCGGACGGTCTTGGTTTACCTGTAGGATCGGGTACTGTAGCTCAGGGCAGGATAATTTATAATACCAAATGTTTAGCCTGTCATGGATCAATAGAAAAACCTTTACCACCCGGAGCAAAGTTACCTGCTCCTGTTTTGGTAAGTGATAGCACTTCAAAGGCAAAAGCTATAGGTAATTACTGGCCCTACGCCAGTACGGTGTTTGATTACATCCGGCGGTCTATGCCGTACAATTTACCAGGCTCGTTGACAGATAATGAGGTATATAGTGTAACCGCATATTTGCTTAACGCCAACAAAATTATTAAGTCGGACGCCGTGCTTGACGCTAAAAGCCTGTCGCAGATAGTAATGCCTGCTCAAAAATTGTTTATTAATGACGACCGTCATGGCGGCCCCGAAGTACGTTGATATGGAAAGTCAGGACAACAAAGCGAAAGAAGATCAACCATTTACCCATAAAAAGATAAGTCGGCGCTTATTATTGGGCGGGGCTGCAACCACGGCCATTGTAGCTATGCAGTCCTCATTGGGTAAGTGGATACAGGTATCGGCCCAGCAACCATTATTGAAAATTGATGACCCTACTAAACGAATAGGGCCCGGGCCAAGTGTGGCAGGCAAACGCTCACCATTTGAGCATCCGGTGCGTATAAAGTCTGATACATCATCACGTACACCTTTGCAGGATCTGTACAGTTCGTTAACCCCATCCGATCTGCATTATGAACGTCATCACGCGGGTGTGCCACTTATCGATCCGGAAAAGCATGAATTGTTGATACATGGCATGGTCGATAACCCCATGGTTTTTAAGCTGACCGATCTGAAACGTTTCCCTTCTGTAACGCGTACCTGTTTTCTGGAGTGTTCAGGTAATTTTCGGTCGGGTAAAGAAACGATGACCCCACAGGAGATCTGTGGTCTTACAAGTCAGAGTGAGTGGACAGGGGTAATGCTTTCCACTTTGTTTCGCGAGGTAGGCGTGCAGCCCAAAGCCACCTGGTTTTTAGCTGAAGGCTCGGATGCAGCAGTGATGACTCGCAGCATCCCCGTAAAAAAGGGTTTTGATGACGCTATGATTGTTTATGCACAAAATGGTGAGGCTGTACGACCGGAGCAAGGTTATCCCATGCGTTTATTATTGCCAGGATGGGAGGGGAATACCTGCATCAAGTGGTTACGCAGATTGGAACTGTCTGACGCTCCCTTCATGACCCGGGAAGAAACCTCAAAATATACTTACCCGGTAAAAGACCGTATACGCCAGTTTAGTTTCGAGATGGATGCACGCTCCATCATTACTTATCCGGCATACCCCAATCAATTGGAACGTGGGTGGGTAGAGATACGCGGTATAGCCTGGTCGGGCAGGGGTAAGGTGGTTCAGGTTGAGGTAAGTACCGATGCTGGTAAAACCTGGAATGCCGCCCGGCTGCAGGAACCGGTATTGGATAAAGCCCACACATATTTTCGTTATTTATGGCAATGGAAAGGCGATGAAACAGAGATCATGAGCCGGGCAATTGACGAAACTAATTATACTCAACCAACACTTCAACAGCTAATTGATGCCCGGGGACCCCAGATCAATGGGTATCATATGAACCCAATAACCGCCTGGCAGATCAAACGTGATGGCCGGGTATTGTTTAAGTACATAAATTAAAAATTTCCAGCTCTAAATTTCATACCCTCATGACCTGCATTTTGCAATAGGCAAATTGATAACAACACATCTATGCGTGTACACCTGCCTTGGTATTTTATACCGGGCAGGTTTTGTTTTAAAGAGCCTGGTTAATAAGCATCCCCATTTTGGGGGATGTATCCCTAATTGTGGTGATACCGATGCCCCTGAATTGGTGGCAGTAGGGATAGGGATAATGAGCCACCTTTGTGATGTAATAATTAACAAAAGTTACCCTTAAGAACGAGCTTGGAGTAACTAAATATGAAGATAAAAATGATCAGGCTGGCCAGCAAGAATTTTTATATCAAGCAGAAAAAAAAATAATTTGAAAAACCATTTAACCATGAAACTTAACTTATTAAAATCAAGCACCTTTTTTGCCTTAACACTGGTTGTTGGCCTGGCTTCATGCTCAAAAGATAATAACAACAACGGATACAACCAGGGTAATCCTCCACCAAGTCAGCCACAAAATCAGCCAGCAGCTACAGTTCAATTAGCTAACAATGCTAAATTCGGCAGCATATTAACCGATAAAAGCGGTCGTACTTTATATAGTTTTGCTGTTGATGCAGCAGATAAATCAAACTGTAACGGTAACTGCGCGGTTACCTGGCCTGCCTTTAACGCCGCCGATGCTTCGGTAGCGACAGGCCTTAATACTGCCGATTTTGGTACCATCACCCGTGCCGATGGCAGTAAACAAACTACCTACAAAGGATGGCCACTATATTATTACTCTGGTGACACCAAAGCCGGCGATACCAATGGCGATGGAATTGGTAAAACCTGGTTTGTATCAAAACCCGATTATACTGTAATGCTGGCTAATGAGCAGCTAACCGGAAATGACGGCGTTCAGTACACCAGTCAATACGTTGCCGGAGCCGAAGTTGTGCAATACATTACTGACGACAGAGGCAGAACGCTATACAGCTTTAAAAAAGACAAAGCCAACACCAATACCTACACCAAAGCTGATTTTTCAAACAACAGTGTTTGGCCTATTTTCGAAATCGCTAAAGTTTTAAACGTGCCTTCAATTTTGGATAAATCACAGTTTGGAACAATTACTGTTTTTGGAAAAACACAGTTAACTTTTAAAGGCTGGCCAATGTATTTCTTTGGCGCCGATGGCGGAATAAAAGGAAACAACAAAGGTGTTAGCGTAGGTCCGGGTACATGGCCTGTTGAAAATACTGTTACAGTAGCGGCACCAGCAAACTAATCTCTTTTTTAACTTATAATAGCAATACAGGCTGGTTTATTAACTGCCTGTATTGTTATTTAAACTCAGGGATTGTAAAAAAAGCAGATAATATAAATTAAAGTCGCAGGCAACTATATCTTTGCCGATTACGTGATAGAAGTAAAATATACACCTATTTCGAAATAGCATAATACCCCTGGCTTTAATGAAACATCGTTCCGCTCCGCGACTGATCAGTTTGATCATCAACTGTATCAGTTTATTATCCCTGACCATCTTTTTATTAATTAATACAGCTTCAGCACAAACAGAGAAGCCTTTTTTTAGAAACATTGGGACAGATAATGGCCTGTCACATGATAAAGTGAATTGCATAATGCAGGATAAGCGTGGTTTTTTATGGTTTGGTACCGAGGATGGTTTAAACAGGTATGACGGTCAGTACGTCACCATATTTAAAAGTCAGCCTAATGATACCACCTGCATTTCGGGCAATATCATTACTGATATGCACGAAGATAAAAACGACATTATCTGGATAGCCACCTCTGATGGTGGATTAACCCGCTATAATTATCATTTATCTGCCTCCAGGCAGTTTAAACAGTTTAAGTATAATCCACGTAAACCCAACGGCATTCCTGATAATGGCATTAGCAAAATAGCAGACGATGGAATAGGTAATTTGTGGCTGGCAACGGGCAATAATTATGCAGTAAGGTTTAATAAACAAACAGAAAAATTTGATATCCCGGTAAAAAAAGGTGGTAGCGGTATTTTATCATTGGCTATGGCGGGCACTGATACGCTTTGGGTTGGCCGCGCTGGTGGTGGGCTTTTGAAAATTAATGTCCATACGCTGCAATATAAGGTTGATGAGCATTATAAGAATTATTATACCAAAATGCCACATACCTCTATCTCTTCTATTTTCCAGGATAGTAATCATAATATGTGGTTTAGCGATTGGGACAACATATTATATCATTACGACCCGGTAACGCACATCGAAAAAAACATCAAACCGGTGATAGGATCAACTCCCTTATCTCGGGATGAGGTAACCTCATTTACCGAAGACAAGCATAAAAACATCTGGATGGCTTGTAAAAATACGGGCGTTCTAGTTTATAATATGCCCGAACATAAATTTATCAGCTATCAGCATGATCGTTTTACGGATGGATCACTGATTGATAATCAAGTAAATACCGTTTTTATTGACCGCAGCGGTATTGTATGGATAGGTACCAATAATGGGGTAAGCATTCATGATCCGGTTTATTCGCCGTTTAAGCAATATTATTTACCCATCGATAAGGATGCCACTGTTTATGATTTTTATAAAGATGAGCATGATAAGCTATGGATAGCTACCAGCCGTGGGATATTTACCAAACTGCCCGGAGCAGAAAAATTTGAATACCGTAAATTATCCTTTAATGGGGAACCCCTGGCTGTAACTAAGTTTTTTATTGATAAAGATAAAACGTTTTATTTAGGTACCGATTATACCTTGTTTACATATGACGCGATAAGCAATAGGGTAACTCTTTTGCCCAACACTTCATCCGATGTGGTGATGAAAAGGCTCATCAACTCGCGCATAGTATCCATTGTTCGCGATACTATTGATAGTCACCCTGTACTGGTGGTTTCACCCTACGGGCATTACATCACTTATTATGACCTTACTGATAAAAAATGGATTTCAAGAGTTGATTCGGTAAAAAAAATTATAAGTAAACTAAATATCAAGGATAACCTGATCAAAAAATTCTACAAGGATAAAAAAGGTGGTTTGTGGCTGGCCACTAATAAATTTGGTTTGGGTGACTGGTCGCAAAATATTCCTTCCATTAAATATTTTACTGCTGACCGTGGTGATAATACCTCTATTAGCAGTAACGATGTTTATGATATTGAGGGAGATAAAAAAGGTAATCTCTGGATAAGTACCTACGGCGGCGGACTTAATTATTTTAATACCGTCGATGGTAAGTTTACCCATATCAAAGAATCGAGTAACTTAACCGAGGGTATGCAATCGGACCCGAGCGGTAATGTTTGGATGATATGTAACGGGCATATGCATCAATATAACCCACTTACACGTATATATAGCTGTTACGATTTGCCCAACCTTCAAAAGAATGGCGGCGTTAAAGGTTATGTTTATACTGATAAATACAATAACATGTATGCCGGCGGCTCAAATTTTTATATTGAATTTAATCCTGCCAATATCCACAAAATAACCAGCGACCCAGATGTTTACTTTACCGATTTTAAGATATTCAATACCTCTTTTAGTCATTTGCTCGAAAATAAAACCATTAAACTAAATTATCGCGAAAACTATTTTTCGCTGGAGTTTTCAGCTCCCGAATACAGCAGCAACCATGTGCATTATGATTACATGTTGGAGGGATTTGACAAGGGCTGGATCGAGGCTACCAAACGTAACTTTGCAAGCTACTCCAATCTGCCCGGCGGTAAATATCTGTTCAAGGTAAGGGCCTGCAACTGGAAGGGTAATGTAGTAAATAAATTTACATGTATTACCATTATCATAAGGCCTCCATTTTGGCGTCAATGGTGGTTTTACCTGCTGATAATTATTACTATAGTGCCAATTGGTTATTTCCTTTACCGCTACCGTATCAATGAATATATGAAAAGGCAGGCCATCAGGAACGGTATAGCCCAGGATCTGCATGATCATATAGGATCAACGCTAAGTAGTATATCCATTTATAGTCAGGTAGCTAAAATTTACCAGCAACAGCAAAAAGCAGATAAGTTGAGTGAGTTATTAAATACTATAGGTGATACCGCAAATGAAACCATCAGTGAAATGTCGGATATTGTCTGGACTATCAATCCAAAAAACGATCACATGGATAGTATTGTGCAGAAGATACGATCTTATGCCCAGCCTCTTTGTGTGGCTCAAAACATCCATTTTGCCTTTAATTGTGATAATAAGTTATTGAGACTTACGCTTGAAATGGCTGCCCGGAAAAATTTCTTCCTGATACTTAAAGAGTCGTTGAATAATGCTATAAAGCATTCCGGTTGTAAAAATTTAACAGTTGATATCCGGCTAACTAATTACGATATTGAGTTGCAAATAACAGATGACGGTGTAGGCTTTGATCTGGCACGAAAGGACGCCGAGGGAGGAAGCACCACAGGGGGCAATGGCTTATTTAATATTAAGTCGCGGGCCGATGAATTGAATGCCCGGCTTAAAATAGATAGTGGAATACAAGGTACTAAAGTGAGCCTGGCATTTAGTATCCTCTAAAAGTTATACTAAAAATGTTTTTGAATTTTATAATTACCCTAATAATCATAAAATAAATCGAAAAAATGAGTATTCGAATAGCCATATTTGATGATAATAAAAACATCCGTAACAGCATAATATTGTTGTTAAACACCGACCCGGCTTTTGAAGTAGTGGGTACTTTTAGTGATGCTCAACACTGCGTTGATAATGTAATAACCTCAAGACCCGATGTGGTTTTAATGGATATTGAAATGCCCGGTATAAATGGCATTGAAGCTGTAAAAATTCTAACTAAGGAGTTTCCTCATATCCAGATCCTGATACAAACCGTATTTGAAGATGATGAACGTGTTTTTGATTCGATATGTGCCGGCGCCTCTGGTTATATTTTGAAAAATCAGTTAAACAGTTCTTTAACAGACGCTATTAAAGAATTGCAAACAGGTGGTTCGCCCATGAGTCCTTCTATTGCCAGGCGTGTGCTAAACATGCTGCAGCAGGGGTATCAAAATAAAAAAGTGCCATCAGAAGAATACAACCTAACCGCACGTGAAAAAGAAGTATTAAGTGGTATTGTAAATGGGTTGAGTTATAAAATGATTGGATATGAGTTGAATATCAGCTATGAAACGGTACGCAGCCACATCAAAAAAATATATGATAAGCTCCATGTAGCCTCGCTTACAGAGGTTGTTGCAAAAGCTATTAATCAAAACATAGTTTAATTATTTACGAGCCTGCTACTTTAAAAGAACTGACATTAGTTCAATGGGTTAGGATTAAAGCTTTTTTCAATACGATTGAAACTGCTTTTTGATGATTCACAAATAGGGCATGAATAATTCGCTAATGATTCAAAATCTACTCCGGGAGCAACATTGTTCACGGCATCGCCGTAGGTTTGGTCATATATACTGAAACAATTTTTGCATTGATAGACGGGGGGAGCTTCTTTGCCGGGTTTTTCTTCAGCTTCCTTTTCAGTAACGGATAGTACGATGTTGTCATTAATTAAAATGCCATAAAAGTAGTTGCATAGCTCTATTAAACATTGTCCAAGGTTGGTTATGGGTACTTTTTCCTTGTAAATAACATCATCTTTCGAGTTCGGGTTAAAATCCCGTGTATGTAAAATATCAAAAACACCGGGCTCCTTTTTCTTGATAATGATGGCACCGGTTAACCCTGTTTTGGGCTGCATTTTGATGGCAAAACAAAGCCGGTGGGTGCGTAAGTCATATTCTTCAAATTCACGTACAAGCTGCCGTTTAAGCTCCAGGCTCTCGCTATTCAGGTTTTCGAGCTGCCAGTTTAGTTCGTTAGATGCATGGCGTACATTGATGCGGTATTTATTGAGGATGATGCCCCAATCTTTACGGTTACTTTCGCTGATACCTTTGATCAGTAACGATTTCCAGGGTGTAGTGTACACCTGCCCGATTCGGTTTTTAAGGCATATGGTACAGATATCTTTCATGAATTCCAGGGGGAACAGTTCATTGCGCCGGTAAATACCCAGCCAGTGTTTATTGTTCGCATACCGGTTAAAGCCTTCATAGTAGGGGAGTTGAAACTCCGGGAGTTTTAATGCCTCTGTGATGGGTTGGGTAACCAGAGCCTGCTGAGCGATAACAAGGTTGTGGAATTTTTGATGATTGATCTTTTGCCGGTCATAAAACAATGCTTTATGGTCCATGATTGTTTTTTCGGTTATCCGGCTCAATACAGGAATATCGTCCGAGTAAACCAGCGATGGCCAGCAGTAAATATCGGTTGTTTTAGGGAAACGGATATATAGGTGCCAGTAGTTGCTTACTGTAGAGGTAATGAAATTGAAGTTGCCACTAAAAAAAGGGACAAAGGTTTGATGCTGATCAACCAGGTTGACCTTTAATCGGGGTTTAAAATTAAACAGGTCAAATATATCTTTATAAACACCTTCCTTCATCCAGCTTTCTGTGTTGAAAATAGCGTCAGTAACATAGGAGCTAATGATGTTTGGAAACTCATCTTCATCTATTTCATAACTGATTTCGGCCCGCAGCATATCCATTTCCAGATCTTCCAGTTGACTTGCATCGATGCAAAAAAATAACTGTTGCCTGTTTCCGATACGAATAGACTGTGAACCAGCATTCTCGGCTATCAGCAAAAGCTCATAAAGATCGCCGGCAGATACTACACCACCAGGCAGGTTTACTTTGATGCAATAAGTTTCTTTCTCGTCCATGGTTATTTTACCAAAACATCTTTAAGCATTTCTTCCAGTAAGCGTTTTACTTCGGGGCGACATGATCCACAACCCGTCCCAGCACCTGTAGCTGCGCACAGATCTTTTAGATTATTACAGCCTGAGGCTATTTTGTTCTGGATATTTTCGCTACCCACATTATTACAGCTGCAAACCAGCTTACCCAGTACCGGCTCGGCCTTGTTGCCGCTGCGTAACAGTTGGATGCGTTTTTCACTAAGTTCAGTTTTGTTGGCTATCAGTTCTTTAAATTCCAGAAATTCACTTTTATCACCTATGAGGATGGTGCCAACCAATCTATCCTGGTGAACGATACACTTTTTATAATACCGCTTGGCTTTATCAATAAATACAATCTCTTCATAGTGTTGATTATCAGGGCGCTCAGATAAGCCGATACTGCACAGATCAAAACCATGAATTTTGATGATATTCATAAACAGTGTGCCCTTGTAATAACTGGCAATGTCACCATTCATGTATTTGGCCATTACTTCGGCCTGTTGCTCGGCGGCGGCGGTAATGCCGTACATGGTGCCTTCAAATTCGGCTATTTCGCCTATAGCATAAATGTCAGGATCGCTGGTTTGCATGCGTTCATTTACGATAACGCCACGTTTACATTCCAGACCGCAATCCTTCGCTATTTCGAGGTTGGGCGTGGTTCCTATAGCCAGGATCATGGCATCGCAATCTATTTTGTTACCACTTTTTAGGCCCACCCCGGTTAATTTCGATCGACCGTAGAACAGCTGCACTTCATCATCATAATAAATATCGCAACCTTGGTCGGTCATTTCTTCGGCCAATAACTGGCTACCCAATACGTCCAGCTGCCGGTTTAAAAAGCGCGACACCCGCTGTACAATGGTGATACGCATACCAATTTCGCGCAATGACGCAGCCATTTCCAGCCCGAGTAAGCCGCCACCTACAATAACCACATGGCCACCCTGCGGTACATGTTTTATAAAGCCATCGGCATCGTTACGGCTGCGCATGGTGAATATGCCTGGCAGTGACGGCACATTTTTGGGCACTGATGCCCGACTGCCTGTAGCCAGCAACAGCACATCATATGAAGTTTTAATCCCACGCGAATCGATGACTTGTTTAGTAGCACGGTCAACTTTCTCGATACTTACACCCCGCAGCATTTTAATGTTATAGGCAGGCTCTTCCGAATCTTTCATTTTTATCAATTGTTCCCAGGATTGTTCACCACTGATGTAATCGGGTAACATCACCCGGTTGTAAAATGGGTGGTTTTCTTTACTGAATATGGTGATCTCATCGTCGGGGTTTAGCTCCCGGTACGATTTTACAAAGCCATAGGCCCCCGCACCAGCACCCACCACCACAATATGCTGAAAAGGTTTCTTATACTTTTTAAGATTTACGGCGCAGTACTTAAAATCGGGCTCTTTAGATATGGGATCAACCTGATCGCTGGTGACATTATTAGCCCGGTTTAAATCATTATTTAAAATTTTACCCCAATGCATGGGCAAAAAGACCACACCTTGCTTTATCTGCGTGGTTAACCGGGCTTGTACGCGTACCTCGCCACGGCGAGAGGTAATCACAGTAATATCACCTTCATTAAGCTGTAAAGCAGCTGCATCATCAGGATGGATCTCTAAAAAAGCCTGTTTATAGTGCTGATTAAGCTTGTTTACCTTGCCCGTTTTACTCATGGTATGCCATTGATCGCGGATGCGGCCCGTGGTGAGGATAAAGGGGTAATCAACGTCCGGTGCTTCACTGGTTAAAGTATCTGCAACCGGACTGATCACCGCTTTTGTTGAGGGGGTATAAAAAATATGATCTGTAAATAAACGTGTTGTGCCTTTGACCGGGCTTTTCTTTTTATAAGGCCATTGCACTGTTTTTTGTTCTTTCAGGATCTCGTAACTCAATCTGCTGATATCGATATTGGTTTTGGCGGTAAGCTTTACATGTTCGGCATAAATAGCTGCCGGGTTTTCAAAATCAAAACCTTTATAACCCATTTTGCGGGCAAAACGACAAATGATCTCGGCGTCGGGAAGGGCTTCACCGGGGGGATCAATTAACTTATTTAAATAACTGATACGCCTCTCGGAGTTGGTCATGGTACCTTCCTTTTCGGCCCAGGCAGCAGCTGGCAAAATTACATCGGCATAAGCCAGCGTTTCGGGTTTGTTACTGATCTCCTGTACCACCACAAACTTCGCTTTCTTTAAGGCTTCTTCGACCATGCGAACGTTGGGCAGGCTGGTAAGCGGATTGGTGCACATGATCCAGATGGCTTTTAAGCGGCCATCGTTTAAGGCCTCAAACATTTCAGTTGCTGTTAATCCCGGTTTGGGTTGAATGGTTGTACCACCCCAAAATTTTTGCACTTCTTCCCGGTGTAGCGGATCAGCCAGGTTGCGATGGGCCGGGAGCATGTTGGACAATCCACCAACTTCCCTGCCCCCCATAGCATTGGGCTGCCCCGTTAATGATAAGGGGCCAGAGCCGGGTTTACCAATATGCCCGGTGATCAGGTTTAGATTAATCAAACTCAGGTTTTTATTTACCCCTATAGCGCTTTGATTAAGCCCCATCGTCCACATGGTAATAAAGCCTTTGGCCTCGCCAATATATTTTGCAGCCAGGCGGATGCTGCTTTCGCTCAATCCGCAAATAAGGGCAGCTTCGGTCAATGTTCTTTCAAAAACAATGGCGCTATATTGTTCAAAACCTTCGGCGTGATTATTTATAAAATTAATGTCGATGTCTCCATTTTCGATCAACAGGCGACCAATGGCGTGATTGAGCGTAATATCGGTTCCGGGATTGATCTGTAAATGCAAATCGGCAATGGCGCAGGTATCCGTAGCGCGCGGATCAACCACAATGATTTTTGTATCGGGATTGGCGGCTTTGTGGGCCTCAACCCTCCGCCATAAAATGGGATGGCACCAGGCCGGGTTGCCGCCCATTATGTAAAAGCAATCGGCCAGTTCAATATCATCATAACAAAGCGGCACGCTATCCTCGCCCAAAGCAATTTTGTAAGCGGCTACCGCACTGCTCATACATAAACGCGAATTGGTATCCAGGTTATTACTGCCGATAAAACCCTTCATCAGTTTATTAATCACATAGTACTCTTCGGTTAAACATTGACCCGAAGCATAAAAGGCTACAGAATCAGGGCCATATTTATCGATAAAAGTTTTAAAAACAGCAGCGGTGCGATCGAGCGCTTCATCCCAGCTTACCTGTTGCATGGGCATACTTTTATTGTAACGCATTTGGGGGTACAGCAGGCGGTCACTTTTATCATTCACGGTATGGTGCAGGTTCATGCCCTTATTACAAAGCATCCCCTTGTTTACCGGATGATCTTTATCGCCCTGTAGTGTAACATTGCCATTCTTTTCTTTATTCAGCACAACGCCGCAACCCACCCCACAATAACAGCAGGTAGAGGTTACGGCATTGACGGTTAACCTGTTTTTTGATGATGATGCTTTTACGCTCATTATGTTTATGCCATACTGCCCGCTATTACCGGGTCAGTTTCTGTACTGGGAATAGTTTGTTTATAAAAACGGGTAATGAAAACAATTACGGCTACAGCAATAACCGCGTAGCCGATATAGGTAAATGCCTGCACATAAGTAATAGCGTTAGATTTGAACAGGAAACCGAACAGCATTCCTCCAAAATTTCCTCCGGCGCCAACTATGCCGCTTACCAACCCCACATTTTTGGTATTTACAAATGGCACTATACCATAGGTAGCACCGTTAGCCATTTTAAGGAAAAGCGCGAATGATAACATGGAAACGATAGCCGCTAGCAAGGTGCCCGATTGCGCGAACAGTATCAGGCCCAGGCCTTCAAATAATAATACACCGGCCAACAGCAAACCTTTGCCGCGCATACCAAACTTACGACCAACCTTGTCTGATACAATGCCACCCAATGCACGGGCAAACAGGTTCATAAAGCCGAATATGCCCGCCCAAAAACCGGCTTGGCTTTGCGACAGGTGGAATGAATCTACAAAGTGAAGGGAGGCCACGTTATCAAAAGTGATCTCCATACCAAAACACATAGCATAAGCCATGGTCAGGGCCCAGATACGCCAGTCGGCCAATACACTCCAGTCGGTTTTAGTTGATTTGCCTTGGGTATATCCAATTTCATCATAGTTACCATTGGGGGTATCCTTGGTGTATTTATAATATAGGTAGGCGATAACCAGCATCATTACTCCGGGTACGATCATGGCATATCGCCAGGCTTCTGCCTTGGTATAGCCAAAAACCACTATGGCTGCAAATATTAACGGCATCACCATATTGGTTACACCTCCGCCCAGGTTGCCCCAGCCGCCGGTTACCGCATTTGCCGTACCCTTTAACTGTGGTGCAAACATCATAGAGGTATGAAACTGCGTGATCACAAATGAGGCTCCGATAATGCCAATAGCCAGTCTGAACAATAAAAAGGTGGTGTAATCGTGTGCGAGCCCTACAAAAAATACAGGCAATGAACCCACCAGCAATAACCTGATGGCGGTTTTACGCGGCCCCCAGGTATCGCAAAGTTTACCAATAATCAAACGGGCTATAATAGTTGCCGATACTGAAGCGATGATGATATTACCCACCTGGCCCTTGGTTAAATGTAGTTCGGCGCGAATGGTGGGCATCAGCGGAGCCAGGCCAAACCAGCCAAAAAAGCACACAAAAAACATGAGCCAGGTAATGTGGAATGTGCGCATTTGCACGCCTTTTATTGAGAATATATTGAGTTTAGTAAGTTGATTTTCCATAATTCTGAATTTTAAAAGCAGGGGTTATTTATTTAAAAATTCGGGTTTGATGTTAAGCTGCAGGTAGGCCCATACTGGTTTTAAATTAGCGGCGCCGGGTGTGATATTTTTGGCGTACTCCATACTGCGGGTAGCCGCCATGTAGGAAAAGCCAAGGTCGATTCCTGTAAACTTATTGAGCTTATAGCCGGTAGTGAGGTCAAACTCAGTACCGAGGTATTTACTTACCGGTTGGCCATTAATGTCTTTCTGGTCTTTAGCCAGCATAAAATAGTGATTGGCCAGTTCGGTGCTGAACCTGCCGTTTGATGAGGTATACTTTATTTTTAAGTACGGATTGCTCAAACCGCCAGTTGGCGAACCACTTACCGCGTAAAAATAATCCATGTATCCCCAAAACTTATGAGGTGTGCCATACAGAGGATCAAAACGATGATTGGTTTTTGAGGTTGAAAAAGCATCATTACCAGAAAGATAATCCCAACCGGCAGCATAGCATAGCTGATTTGGCTTATAGGTGATTGATGTTGTAATAGTATAAGCACTTAATTCCAATCCATCACGGTCATGACCACCCTGGTAATAAAAACCACCGGTTAACGCCAGTTGATTTTTATCGCCAAAGGCCGGATTGATTAACAGCCCGGTGGTATAACGGGTATTTACACCAGTTTGATTAAAACGTTTACCATATACATAACCCACATCGGTACCCGAAGTGTTTTTTACCGAATCCAGTATGTACTTACTAAATTGATCGGCCAGGAACAAGCCTGATATTTTGGTTTTACTAAACTTTTTGGCCACATACAAATACTCCAAAGCCTTATAATTTTGAGTTGCCGCGTTACTGCCGGGAGAGTTTAAATAAGCCGGGCTGCCATTTTTAGCGCTCAGTCCGGTACTGTTGATCAGCGGGATGAGGTTTGCAGGGGTATTGACCAGGTTGCCTTTACTGTCTTTTACTGTAGCAGGAATATTTGCGGGTGTATAAAAGGTACCATTATAATTAATAGCGTCGGAGTTTTGGTTAAATGCCGCGCCAAGATCAAGCTGCCAGCCATTTTGCAGTAATTTTAATACGATGGCGTCATGACGCCGTCCCTGTTGTGTCCAGTCCAGGTTACCCAGCAGGCGTTCATCGTCATAAACCAGTTCCTGGCGCCCGGCTTTAATGGCAAAATAATCAACAGGGGAAATTTTAAAGGAAGTGTCTTTTTTGTTGGATAAAATAATTTCGGCCCAGGCTTCATGCAGGCCCAATTTATTACCATCGGCAGCGGTTATGGTCGATGCATCCTGCCCCCATAATCTCACATCCTGAACCGAGGTATGGAAAATAAGCTTGCTCGATTTATAATCAAGCGTTAAACGCGTTCGCTGGGAAACAAACGCAGCATCTTTGAATCCTGTAGTTTGCAGGGTTCCATACCCATCCCTGAATTCGCCCCTGGTGCGTAACTGCCCTGCGAACGATAGCTGTGCATTTGCATTTAAAGAAGAGAAGCAAACAATAATAAATGCAATAGCAGGAATAGTGTATTGGTTTAATACATTTTTGTACATTTGAGATAGTTTTTTATTTGTTAAAGCAATGAAAACTGTTTAACCCTGTCTGGGAATGCGACCTCCCGGCAGGGCTTTTTTATGTTTTGTGTCTAAATGTTTATATCCATAGGCATTTATTTTGCTATTCTTTCTTTTTTAAATTTTAATTGTCATAAATATATCCAAATTGATGTTATGTATCAATTTTTATAATGTTAATTTGAAATTTTTATGATTTAAATCATAAAAACTAATTTTTTTATAAAATTATCAATTTATTACATCGTAAAAATCATGTAAATAACATTTTCATAATAATAATTTCATAATTGTTAAATAAAAATCATCATTATGTTTGTTTTATTTAATAAATAATGTGTTTTTTTGATTTAATTTATTATGAATTGTTAATATTGTTGATTAATTGTGTTTAAATTTGTGTTATTTTCAATAAAATTAGATTTATATCGATAATTGTATTGTTTTTGTGGCTTAAAAATAGATTAAAATAAAAATCCCTCAAAAAATTCGAACTTTGAGGGATTTTTATTTGTAAAAGATAGAAGTGATTTGAATTTCAAGTAAATTTAAGCTAAATAATGCCAATATAGACCCTTTCGTTATCTACTTTTACGGGATAAGTTTTAATTTGATAGTCTTCATCTGTTAGGCACTCGCCTGTTAAAAGCGAGAATGTTTTTTTATGAAACGGACAAGCCACCTTGGGATTGCAATCATCACCGGTGCTGCCAATCATCCCGCGCGAAAGCGCCATCTGTTGTTTATGAGGGCAGAGGTTTTGTGTAGCGTACCATTCTCCCCTGCGGGAGAAATTATATAACGCTATTTGCTCATTGCCGTGTTTTACACATACACCCCCGTTTTCGGGTACGTCATCTGTGTAGCAAGCTAATATCCATTCAATATCTGTTACTGTTTCCATGATAGTATTCTTTAGTCCGGAAGTTTGTTTTTTTTTAAAGATTTATGATATTTACCATTGCGCTTTTACCTGCTCGCGCATGGCTTCAAATTTTATAGAAGGATCTTTTTCTTCGGGCGCATTGATAAAGTGAGCGAAGCGCTTGCGCAGATTGGGGCTTTCAATAACTTCCTTCCATTCGCAATGATAGGTGTTAACCAGTTGTTGCATTTCCTCGTCCAGCTTTTCGGCAATACCCAGGCTGTCATTGATTACCACATTTTTGAGATAGCTCATGCCGCCTTCCATTTTATTGAGCCAGGTAGCAGTACGGGTTAGCGGGTCGGCGGTTTTGATATAAAACATCAGGAACCGGTCTATGTATTTGATACAGGTGGTGCTGTCAATATCTGTGGCCAGTAGTTGTGCATGTTGTGGCTTGGAGCCTCCATTGCCACAAACGTATAGGTTCCAGCCTTTTTCGGTAGCTATAATGCCAAAGTCTTTTGATTGTGCTTCAGCGCATTCGCGGATGCAGCCGCTTACGCCACCCTTGATCTTGTGGGGGGCACGGATGCCTTTGTATCTTTCTTCAATTTCAATAGCAAAGGATACGCTGTCGTGTAAGCCGAATCGGCACCATGTGCTTCCCACGCAACTTTTGACAGTTCGTAGTGCCTTGCCGTAGGCGTGTCCGCTCTCAAAGCCGGCGTCTATTAGTTCTTTCCATATCTCGGGCAGGTCATTTAAGTGAGCTCCAAACATATCTATACGCTGGCCGCCCGTTATTTTAGTATAAAGACCGTATTTTTTAGCTACTTGTCCGATTATGATCAGCTTGTCAGGGGTGATCTCACCGCCGGGGATTCGAGGCACTACCGAGTAAGTGCCGCCTTTTTGTATATTGGCCAGGTAGCGGTCATTGCTATCCTGGATGGTATCCTGCTTTACGATTACATCATTCCATAAGCTTGACAGAATGCTGGCCACGGCGGGTTTACAGATTTCGCAGCCATCTCCTTTGCCGAAATGGTCAAGTACTAGGTCGTAATTTTTAACTTTGTTTATTTTAACCAGATCAAACAATTCTTGACGGGAATATTCAAAATGCTCGCATATTACATTTTTAACATATTGACCATTTTTCTTCATAGTGCCGGCTATAAGGTCTTTCACCAATGGTACACAGCCACCACAGCCCGTACCCGCTTTAGTGCATTTTTTAATATCATCAATGCTACAGGCTCCATCATTAACTGCCGAACAGATAGCCGACTTACTCACCGCTTCGCATGAGCAGATCAATGCATCATCAGGCAAACTTATTACACCAGTACCCTCGCTATCCTCAGTACCCCTGGAGCCCAATATTAGATCCTCCGGATTGGGCGGCAGGGTGATTTTATTATTAACGGTTTGCAGCAGCATATTATAGGTATCTGCATCGCCAATTAAAATGCCACCCAGCAGGTATTTGCCATTATTACTGATATTGATACGTTTATATATACCCTTGTGTGTATCTTCAAATATGATGGTACGACAATCTGGCTCTGTGATAAAAGCATCGCCAAAGCTTGCTACATCAACCCCGATCAGTTTGAGCTTAGTGCTCATATCATAGCCGTAAAATCCTTTCTCATGCCCTGTTAAATAAGAGGCCACCACATCAGCCATTTCATAACCCGGGGCAACAAGGCCATATATCATACCTTCGTAAAGGGCGCATTCGCCAATAGCGAAGATGTGCTCGTCGCTGGTTTGCATCTTTTCGTTAACGATAATTCCGCCACGGGTACCTGTATGCAGGCCTGCTAGTTTGGCTAATTCATCACGGGGACGGATACCAGCAGAGATGACCATCATGTCAATGGGGAGGCTGGTATCGTCATTAAATTTCAGCGCTTCAATTTTGTGGTCTCCAACAAATGCTGCAGTGTTTTTATTGAGGTGGATATTTAAACCCAGGTTTTTTAGTTTAGATAAAAGCATCCCGCTGCCCGTAGAGTCTATTTGTCGGGGCATTAGGCGAGGGGCAAATTCAATTACGTGTGTTTCTTCGACGCCAAGATCTATCAATGCTTTTGCTGCTTCGAGGCCTAATAACCCTCCGCCCATTACGGCGCCAACTTTAGCATTGGTGGCGTAAGTTTTGATCAGTTCCAGGTCATCAATGCTACGGTAAACAAATACGCCTTCTTTTTCGACACCCGGGATGTCGGGGACGAAAGCTGATGATCCCGTAGCTAATACCAGATAATCATATTTGATGGTAAGTCCTTTGAGGGAGTGGATTGTTTTTTCTGAGCGATTTATTTCCTGAACGGGATCATTAAGATGTAGTTCTATATTGTTGTCGGTATACCATGAGCTAGTAGATAGCGATAAGTCGCTTGCTGTTTTGCCGTTAAAATACTCACTAAGATGCACCCTATCGTAAGCAATACGGGGCTCTTCACCGAAAACAATGACATTGAAATGAGATGATCGGGTTAATAATTTTTCGCAAAACTTGTAACCCACCATTCCATTGCCAACAACTACGATGGTTGGTTGAAACATAATGTTTTTTTTAAATGTTAAAGCAAAAACTGTATCTATAATGCATTGTAGTTGCGACCTTAATGCATTATGATAACAATATTAACCAATTAAATTAATATTTCAATTTTTTAGGCGGTAAAAAATTAATTTTTTGAACATTTTTATGATATTTATAATATTTAAATGTTTTTTTATTTTTAAAATTGAATTTTTTTATGATTTTGGTCGTTTTTGCATAGTTTAAATTGATTATAATTGATAGAAATTTGAATTTTTGTTTGAATTAGTTGTTTTTTAGGATATGAAAATTAGAATAAAAGGAAATTCAATACGCTATCGGCTCACTAAAACCGATGTGGAACGTTTTTCGAATAATGGATATTTGCAAGAGCAAACGGTTTTTGGTAATGGTGTATTAACTTACGCTTTGCAAGTTTTTGACTCCAATCAGCTTTCGGCGAGTTTTGAAGATAATAAAATAACCATTTTTATGCCAGATACTATGGTTGAAAGTTGGGTGACGACAGATAAGGTAGGATTTGAAGACATCATTGCGCCGCTTCACCTGCTCATCGAAAAAGATTTTAAATGTTTAGATAATGTAGCCGAAGATCAAAGTGATAACTACCCTAATCCTTTATTACATTGTTAAATAGAAAGAAATTGGTAGTTGTATAAGAAATAAAAAAGGCCTTAGCGGATGCTAAGGCCTTTTGTGCGCCCACCTGGGCTCGAACCAGGGACCAAAAGATTATGAGTCTTTTGGGTACCGATTTTTTATGGGGCGAAAATCTTTGTTTCTGATTTACAGAGGCCAATTTACGGCTAAATTTCTGGAAATTCAAAATTGACTGTAACACATTTGTAACACATACTGCATATTCATCTGTAAGAACTCTCCCTTTAACATTCCTTTTTAAAATCTTCAACCAGTTGAACTTTTTTTCCGTGGCGGCCTTGTTCCTTTGTAGCATGAAGAGCATCGAAGAAAACATCAAAGATTACGTAAGTGCATGGAACGAGACCACACCGGAAGGGATTAAAGCAGGCTTTGAAAAATGCTGCACACCGGATGTAACTTATACCGATAAAAACACCCCAAAGTTCAGCGGGATTGACCGCCTGACTGCGCTGGTCATGAGCGCGCATGAAAAGTTTCCTGGCATACGCTTTTCCGTACTAAGCGAACCGGAATGCTTCGAAGGGCAGGCCTATTATTCCTGGGGCGTCCATTTTCCCGAAACAGGCGACAAAGCCGGCCGTGATTTTATGGAATATGACGACAACCATTTCATTACACGCATTGTCGGTTTTTTACCCGTAGCTTAGCACGGTGGCTGATATCTTAGCAAACTTTGCCTGGCACATCGCGCTTACGCCTGAAGAACAGGCGCAGGCGCTTGCTTTTTTTCAGCAGCGGACGATCCGCAAGCGCAGCTTTCTTTTGCGGCCGGGTGAAACAGAAAAAGATATTTATTTCGTCCAGCAAGGTTGCCTGCGAATGTTTTATGCTGACCGGGAAGGCCAGGAGCACAATATCTGCTTTTACCCGGAAAACTGGTGGGCCTGCGACCTGGTGAGCTTTTTTAAACAACAGGTTACGGCGAACAGCATACAGGCGCTGGAAGATACCGCCTTTTACTGTCTTTCCTTATCCAGGCTGGAGCAGCTGTTCAGGGAAATCCCCAAGTTCGAGCGTTTTTTCCGCATCCTGACGCAAAACGGCTTCGAACTGTACCAGCGGCGCATTACTGCTCATCTGTTTCAAACAGCCGAGGAACGCTATCTGGGGTTCCGCAAACAATACCCCGGCCTGGAACAGCGTATCGCGCAGAAGCATATCGCTACCTATCTGGGCATTACCCCGGCTTTCCTGAGCATGATGCGCAAAGACAAACAGATCTAACGGGTTGCGCTCAATGAAAAGTGTATCAATTGAAAGAAGCCCGGAATTCAAGCGGGCTCATCTTCGTTTTCACCTTAAACAGCCGAAAGGACTGAGAATCCTCAAAGCCGAGCAGGTAAGTGATCCTTATTGATGTGATTTTATAATCGATCATTGCGATCCTGCAAGACGGTCAAAATACTATCTAAATGATGTTCGTCGTGTTCAGCCACAAAGAGTAAATGATCAGTGATCCGCATAGGTATCTTTAATCGCGGATGTAATGCGGTCTTAGTCAGATCGGCATTGGTTATTTGATCCAGCAGGCCGACGGTATGGACCCTAAGCTGATTAAATTTTTCCAGTAATTCGGACAACGGCACATCATTATGACCCGCCAGATCCGTTTCAGTGTTTTGCAAATCTGTCGGGCGGAGTTCTTTTTCACCGTTAATGATGTCCTCCAGCCGCCCTTGCCAAAGCGGTTCCAGATCGCTCAAATGACCGATATGCTCCTTGATCGACCACTTGCCCCTGATCAATTGCTGTTCCGGTATACCGGCCACCTGCTGAGCAAGTTTTAAAGGGAAAGCAGCCAGCCTTTCCCTGAGGGTCGGTACAGCAAATTCATTGCGTTCAAAATCAAACTTTCTTTCAAACCATTTCATCGTATCACTGAGGTATTGGCCAAAGTTAAGGGAAATCCGTACCGGAGCAGCATTCTTTAGCTTTTCACGACCGTTCAATGCATTAAAATAATCTGTAATTGAGCCGGTCAGGAAAGTCAGTCTGGACTTCTCAGGATAACCCCGTAGTAGTCGTGCGCGTAATTTTGCCCTGTACATTGACAGGAAAAATGATGACAAATACGCAAAAAGCTTATATCATTACCGGCCCAACTTCAGGCATTGGCCTGGCGACAGCCATGGAACTGGCCAAACATGGCACAGTGATCCTGGTTGGCCGGAATAAAGAAAAACTTGACCGGGTGCAAACGGCTATCGAAAAAAGCGGACAGCAAGCGGTGTCCATCGTTTGCGATATTTCCGATATCAGCAGCGTGCGGCTTGCGGCAAAGCAAATTATCGATCTTGGTCTGCCGATAGCCGGCTTGCTTAATAATGCGGGTATCATGTCCCGAAAGGCGCGTAAAAGCGCCCAGGGATGGGATTTAACTTATGCGACCAATCATCTCGGCCCTTTTGCATTGACGGAGGCTTTGGTGCCTCATCTTCCCTATGGCGCCCATGTATTATTTGTAGTATCCGCCATTGAAGATCCGGAGCGTAAACCCGTAAAAATGATGGGACTTAAAGGCGGTCGTTATATCTCTGCCGATGCCAGCGCCCGCGGGGAATGGCTGGCAGGAGGTTCTAAAATGACTGGGATGGACGCTTATTCCACCTCAAAGCAATGCATCCTGGTAGCGGCGATGGCTTTGGCACGGGAAAACCCGAGGCTATGTGTCAATGCGGTAGAGCCGGGCATAACTCACGGAACCAATCTTGGTGGCGAGGACACTAATGCTATCGTACGTTACCTGTTTGGCAAAATATTTTCATTGATCCCTGCGGTTGCCCAATATAAAAGTACACCTGAAAAAACAGCCAAAACCATAACGGGTATCCTTACAGACCAGTCGGGGAAAACCGGGGTCTATTTCGATGAGAAAGGAAGGCCTATGCAGGGCTCTAAATTAGCTCAGGATACCGGGTTTCAGGACCGCGTTGTGACCGAAACCCGGGCTTTGCTAACCCAGGTTTAGGCAGATATCGTAAATTTGACAGGCAATGAAAGATGTGAAAACTTATGTCATTGGGGAAATATCAGCGGAACAGTTTGTTCCGGAGCATACCTTTTGTTATGTGATCAAAGGGATCATGCATCTGTATGACGGGAACAAAACCTATACTTTCAGATCGGGACAGGCCGGACTCATTCGTAAAAATAACTTGCTGCGGTATGTCAAGGAGAAGGTAGATGGCGAAATTGCCAAAGTATTTATCACCCTGGATGAAAGCTTTTTGAAAAAATTTCAGGCTACCCGTCAAGCTGAATTCGGCAAATTCAGGTCTACAGAAGCGGTTTTATCCTTGCCGCCCAACGGGCTGGTTGAGCACTTTATCCACTCACTGATCCCCTATTATAGATCCGGGAAGCTGGAGCCGGTATTTGCTGATGTGAAGCGGGAGGAGTTATTACTGATCTTATTAAAGCAAATGCCTGAACTGGCGGGTATATTTTTTGATTATGGCATTCCGCAAAAAATAAACCTGGAAGCCTTTATGAACCGTAACTACAAATTCAATGTAAGTATGGAACGTTTTGCTTACCTGAGCGGACGTAGCCTGTCGGCCTTCAAACGGGATTTTAAAACCATATTTGACGACGCGCCAAACCACTGGCTGGTACGCCGGCGTTTAGCGGAAGCTTATTTTTTGATCGAAAAAAAACATCAAAGGCCATCTGATATATTTGTGGAACTGGGCTTTGAAACCTTATCGCATTTTTCCTTCGCCTTTAAAAAGCAGTTCAATCTCTCGCCCTCTGATCTGTTGCGGCAAAAACAGGGGTAATAGCATAGTGGATCGCAAATTTGAGGATATAGAAAAATAGGTCGCTTTGAGATAGTTAAAGACACCATGATTCATCACACAAACGGACGCCGGTAATGCTATAGACTGGTTACCATTGAAGTTAGAAATAAAAAAGCCTTTCTCGGCTTAATTAGAGCAGTACAATACTTTACTACAATTTTGCAATAGCCCTTACCCTTCCGCAAGTCGTTTATAATGTTCTCTGGAAGCCTTGATCGCCGGCATTTTCTCATTAGCCCAATTGTAAAGCGTCATGAGGGGCGGTACCAGGCTATGGCCGAGTTCCGTCAATGAATATTCAACTTTAGGTGGGATCTGCGCATACATTTTACGGGCGACCAAACCATCGGCCTCCAGTGTTTTGAGCGTTACCGTCAGCATGCGCTGCGAGATGGCGTCGATCAAATGATGCAATTCATTGAAACGCAGCGTGCCGTGGTCGCTCAATATGATCACCGTGAGCATGGACCATTTATCGCCTACCCGGTATAAAACATCTTTAATGGGGCAATCGTCGCGGTCGCCTTCACATTTTCTTAAATTTTCTTTTTCCATAATCCACTGGCGTTCAACAATAGTTACTTCACTGTAAGTGACTGACAGACAAGTGCCTTATTGTATAAAACAATAGATGACCATACCTTTGACTTACTATAAGTAACTAACAACACAAAAGTAATCATTATGGATTTGAAATTAAAAGGAAAAAGAGCTTTGGTCACCGGTTCCAGTTCAGGATTGGGCGAAGCGATTGCCAGGAGTTTAGCGACTGAGGGTGCTTTAGTATTTGTACATGGCCGGAATGAAGCGCGGACGAAGGCCATTGCGGAAAGTATCGGCGCGAAATATGTGCTGGGCGATCTTTCGACCGATGAGGGCGCGGATGCGATCACAAAAGAGGTATTAGCTGGCGGACCGGTCGATATATTGGTCAATAACGCAGGCGCCTATCAGCCACGGGGCTGGCTGGAAACCAGTGTGCAAAACTGGTCTGACAGTTATAATGTCAATGTGCTGGCTTACGTGCGGATGATCCACCGTTTGCTGCCTGCCATGAAAACCCAGGGCTGGGGACGAATGATCCAGATCGGATCTTCGGGTGGCATCGAACCTTTCGCGCTGCAGCCGGATTATTTAGCTGCTACAGCTGCACGGCATAATCTCACCGTTTCACTCGCGCGCGAACTGAAGGGGACCGGTATAACCTCCAACACTGTTGCACCAGGACCGATGCTAGTGGAGAACACGCGCAATATGCTGTTAAATATGGCCGGGCAGTTCGGCTGGGGAACGGAATGGGCGGAAATTGAACATAATGCGGTGACGCAGTTTGTCCAGAATGATGTGGGCCGTTTTGGCCGTCCCGAAGAGGTGGCAACAGCCGTTACCTATCTGGCAAGTCCCTTAGCTGATTATATAACCGGCGCATTGTTACGGGTAGATGGTGGTCATACTAAATCGATATAATTATGAGAAATAAAATTGACTGGGTATTGACCGGCATAGTTATACTGCTGATGACCGCGTCTGCCATTGATAAGATCAGGGGAAGCGAACATGCCCTGCAAATGACCGCATCTTTTGGGATACCTGCAGCGACTTACCGAATATTGGGTCTGATCGAGCTGGGTTCTGTGATCCTCTTTGCCATTCCCCGCAGCGGGATATTGGGCCTGTTGCTATTAACCTCCTACCTGGGCGGGGCCATAGCTACGCATCTGCAACACCAGCAGAACATCCTGTTCCCGGCGAGCATCGAGGCATTAATTTGGATTACGGCCATCCTTAGGTTCCCGGAACTGCTTGGTCGTTTGCTGAGAACGTTGCCCGGGCGTACCATTTGACTCAAATCGGTTACAGCTTTCCTGAGTTCGGTTACAATTCTGACGCGGCGTTTACGGAACTTTGTATCATGGAAAACAAAACAATAAAACGCCTGGCCCTGGTTACCGGGGCTAACCAGGGTGTAGGCCTGGAAGTTGTCAAAAAATTAGTGGCGGCAGGTCATACCGTCTTATTGGGTTCGCGTGACCTGGCGAAAGGTGAAGCGGCAGCCAAAGAAGTCGGAGCCGGTGCAATTGCTGTTCAGATCGACGTAACCGATCAAAATTCAATCGAAGCGGCCGCCGCCCATATCACCAGTGAATACGGTTACCTGGACTTGCTGGTCAACAATGCCGCTATCTCCAATACCCGCAAGGGCGATCTGTCCTTACAGGAATATGCGAAGATCAGCAAGGCCAGCAATATTGCGATGGATGAGGTCCGCAGCATTTGGGAAACCAATGTATTCGGCGTTCTGGCAGTCTACCAGGCCATGCTGCCTTTACTGCAAAAATCAAAGGACGCCCGCATCGTGAATGTCTCGAGCGGCGTTGGCTCGCTCACGCTCAACGCTGATCCGGCGTATCCTTACCGCGGCGTCTACAGTCCCGGTTACGCCGCATCGAAAACTGCGCTGAACGGGATCACGCTGGCGATGATGCTGGAGCTGGAAAATACGCCCATAAAAGTTAACTTAGTATCACCCGGATTCACGAGTACAGCCCTGAACGGCTTTGAAGGAACAGAATCGATCGAGGATGGTTCCCGTGAGGTCGTACGTGTCGCGCTGTTCGGGCCGGAGGAACCCTCGGGCACTTATACCCGCTGGGAAAATGAGCAGATACCATGGTAAAACTACCTTATAAGTTCAATTCTTTATCGGCGGTGCATGCGGCCTTCGGTTTACCGAAACCGCTGCACCCGCTGATCAGCGTCATCAACGGTATTCACAACAATATCGAGGTAAAATTCGAAAGTGAATCGGTGATCACCAGTTTTTACAAGATCACCTTCACCCAAAAGTTAACCGGTAAGGTCAGGTACGGGCAAGGTTATTACGACTTTGACGAGGGCGGCATGCTGTTCGCCGCACCGAACCAGCTCATGGGCGGCAGTGATCACAACGGCCCTTATTCAGGCTATAGCTTGTTCATTCATCCCGATTTTCTTTTAGGTTACCCGCTGGCGAAAAAGATCAAACAGTATGGTTTTTTCAACTACGCGACCAACGAGGCCTTACACCTGTCGGAAGCGGAAAAAAATACCATGCTCGCTACGCTGAATGCCATCGAAACCGAAATGGCTTTACCCATTGATGAGCTCAGTCAGGATGTGCTGATCAGCCAGATCGAGCTGTTGCTGAATTATAGTAACCGCTATTACAAACGTCAGTTCATCACCCGAAAGGCGGTGAATACCGACCTGCTCCAACGGTTTGAAAGCATATTAGCTCATTACATCGATGCGCAGCAGGGTATTCCAACCGTGCATGAACTGGCCGAACAACTGGCCATATCACCGAGTTACCTGAGCGACCTGCTTCGCACGCTTACCGGGCAAAATGCCCAGCAGCATATCCATGAAAAATTGATCGAAAAAGCCAAAGAGCAATTGAGCACCACTAATCTATCGGTTGCGGAGATCGCTTATGTGCTCGGCTTTGAGCATTCGCAGTCCTTCAGCCGGCTGTTTAAGGTGAAAACGAAGATGAGCCCGCTTGAATTCCGGGCTTCCTTCAATTGATGCTGGCGGGAGCGCATTTCCGCTGCATCTCGCCAAAAGGATGCCACTGCTATCGTTTCAGGCGTTTTGCCCTCCGTCTACATTTAACGTAGTGCCCGTAATATACTGTGCGTCATTGCTGGCTAAAAAGGCTACCGCCTTTCCGATATCTTCCGGCTCTCCATAACGCCCCAGTGCAACTGCTTGTAACATGTGACTGCTGAAAGGTCCATTGGAAGGGTTCATATCGGTATTGATCAGTCCGGGCTGGATAATGTTAACGGTGATATTCCGCGGGCCTAAGTCGCGCGCCCAGCTGTGTGTATAAGCCGCAAGATCAGATCGCTGCATCTTTTTCTCGATATTGCTGAAGAGAAATCTGAGTAATTTCAATTGAACGACTGCGGATGATCGGAATATAGCCTGATAAACAGTTTAGCGAACCAGCGTGTCATCAGGATCTGGCATGACGACATGTTTTAAGATCACATCCCGTAAACGGTCTTCGTGTTCATCTGCCCATTGCCCTAATGCTGCAATCACGGGGATTACAGTCTTACCGAATTCGGTCAGGCTGTATTCTACTTTTGGCGGTACAACAGGATAAATTTTCCTGGTAATCAGTTCGTGTTTTTCCAATTCGTTCAACTGCATGTTCAAAACCCTGCGCGAAGCATCTGGAATTTTGCGTTGCAGTTCGCTTGGACGCTGATGTCCCTGATCGATAAACCAAAGCAGGCGTATCTTCCATTTGCCGTACAGCACTTCACCGATCAGGTCAAGCCCACAGTTCAGGTTCGGTATCACTTTCCGCTCATACATATCGCAAAGTTAAACCTATATCCCAGTCTGTGCAATAGGGGAAAAACTTATCCCTATCTGAATCGTAACTCCGTACTTGTGAGGAACTAACGTACTTCAGAGATTTGTACAATCAATTTAAAATACAATCTAAAATGGATTATCAAAATGAGCTATCAGGCAAAATTGCCCTGGTAACAGGAGGTACAAAAGGAACCGGAAAGGCTATTGCAGAAAGGCTGTTACAAGCTGGTGCAACAGTAATTATAACTGCAAGGAATGCCCCGGAAAAAGAAAACAGGAGCCTTCATTTTATTCCTTCCGATCTGAGCAAGGCGGAAGATGCGCAAAAAGTGATCAGCGAGGTGCTTGAGGCCTATGGCAGGCTGGATATCCTCGTCAACAACCTTGGTGGTTCATCAACACCCGCCGGTGGTTTTTCAGCATTGAACGATGAGGATTGGATCTCCACCCTGCAAGCTAATTTATTGGCTCCCGTAAGGCTTGACAGGGGATTTTTACCGCAAATGATCGACCGGAAAAGTGGTGTTATCATTCACATCGCTTCCATCCAGGGCATACTGCCACTATATGATTCTACCTTGCCGTATGCGGCGGCAAAAGCCGGGTTGATCAATTACAGCAAAAGTTTATCGAATGAAGTTACGCCAAAAGGTGTCCGTGTGCTGACTGTTTCGCCTGGTTGGATAAATACAACAGCATCGGTAGCCTGGTTAGGCGAGATCGCAAGAAATGCAAATAGTACGGTAGAAGAAGCTCAGCAAGGTGTGATGGATGCCTTGGGTGGAATACCTTATGGCAGGCCTGCCGAACCGGAAGAAGTAGCTGAATTGGTTGGCTTTTTGGTTTCACCAAGAGCCAATTACTTAACAGGAACAAATTTCGTCATTGACGGCGGAACAGTACCGACAATTTAAGAACCTCAAAATAGAAATAATGAACTTACCAAAAGTAGTATCAGATTTAGTAAGAACACAAAACGACTTCGATAGCGTTGCTTACGCAAATTGTTTCTCTGAAACAGCCGTGGTTTATGATGAAGGCAAAACGCACAAGGGGCGAAAAGAGATAGAACTTTGGATCGCAGATGCCAACGCGCGATACGAGGCTACCATGCAGCCCGTCAGCTTTGAAGAAAAAGGAACGGAAAGCATTCTAAAAGCAGAAGCTTCAGGAAAATTTGATGGCAGCCCTATTGTATTGAGTTATCATTTAGAGATAGCTGATGGACTAATACAGTCATTAAAAATTACAGGATAAGTGTGGACGGCTAATGTTAGCCGTTCTTCTTCAGTTAGTTGAAGGATTGCCGGAAATCCAATGGACTTTGATTGGTCTTGCTTTTAAATAATTTATTGAAGGACTGAGGATGCTCGAAACCAAGCTGATAGGCGATCTCACTAACGGACATCCGCGTCGTAGACAATTTTTCTTTGGCCTTTTCGATCAGTTTCCCGTGGATGATCTGTTGCATCGTGTGGCCTGTCAGTTGTTTTAACAGGCTGCTTAAATATTTAGGGGATATGTTCAAAGTATCGGCAAAGTATTGTACGGTCGGCAGCCCTTTAGAAAGCAGTGCTTCGTTGTTCAAATAGATTGCTAAGAGCTCTTCCACCCGGTTTAGAACCTTATGGTTAGTGATCTTTCGGGTGATGAACTGACGCTGGTAAAAACGTTCGGCGTAATTCAGCAAGGTCTCCAGGTGCGAGATGATAATGTCCTGGCTGAACTTATCCATATTAGAATAATATTCAGTTTTTATATTTCTGACCAGGTCATTGATCACTATTTCTTCTTTGTCCGAGAGGAATAGCGCTTCACTGGTAGCATAGCTAAAGTATTCGTATCGCCTGATCTTGGTAGCAAGCGATGTGTTCCAGAGGAAGTCAGGATGTATGAAAAGTATCCAGCCATCCAGGTCCGGAGGTACGCCGTTCTCTTCACCGCGCAGGACCTGGCCGGGCGACATAAAGGCCATTAAACCTTCGTCAAAATCGTATTTTTGTTGCCCGTAATGCAAGCCGTCACATCCCCTTTTCATGGATATTACATACAAATCGAAAACGACCGCCTCTATACCTGTATCATTTTTCAGGCCTTTCAGGTCAACAATGCTGATCAGCGTGGGCGTTTCGGAGATATGTTACACCCTATTCCGTGGCAAAATTGACCACCTATTTGCTGGCAAAGAAATGCAGCCTATGCTTTAGCAGCATAGACAAAGATAATTATTTACCAATTTCCATTTAAC